>OIES01000024.1_pt1 | contig 141237 bp, 125 predicted proteins | sample 1581811 | NCBI WGS metagenome assembly OIES01 (sample SAMN03281021, study PRJEB24777) | human gut metagenome | isolation source: fecal sample PR177 from 1 month old male Malay infant, vaginal delivered... | reverse complement strand
GAAGGGATTGAAAAAGAAGCCCCCCAAAGCAAGAGACATAAACTGATTAATCCGTATTACTTTTGCGGAGTCAGCCATGGGGAGGAAAACAATCAATTCTGGGATGAGATTTATGAGTATATAAATGACCATTATGACCTGGAAAAGGTCAAGAAAATCTATCTGAATGCCGATGGCGGAGGCTGGATTAAGTCAGGAATGAAACGGCTGGAAGGGGTGACCTATGTGCTTGATGAATTCCATTTGGAAAAGTATCTGACAAAGCTGACCAGCCATATGAAGGACAGCCGTGAAGATGCGGCGAATGAATTAAGGAGAGCAATCAGGAACCAGACGAAAAAGGAATTTGAAGAGATAATCGAGCGGCTGGAGGAATGTCTGACGGACGACACGGGAATAAAAAGAGTAGCAGATGCGAAAGACTATATCCTTTCAAACTGGACGGCAGCGAGACTGCGTCTAACGCATAGGGACGGGGTAACAGGAAGCAGTACAGAAGGCCATGTAAGCCATGTGCTGTCCAGCAGGATGAGTTCCCGGCCAATGGGCTGGAGCAGCCGTGGAGCAGCAAACATGTGCCAGTTGAGGGCATATGAGAAGAATGGCGGTGACATGCTGGAATTGGTAAGATATCAAAAACAGGAGCAGGCAAAGGCAGTTGGAAGTGAGTATGAAGTTCTAAGCGCAGACCAGGTGCTGAAGTCAGAGAAGAACCGTCATAAAGAATTAGGAAAATATACAGAGGCAGTCAGTCACAGCATGACAATGCAAAGTAAAAAAACCGTCTACTTTAATGCCCACATCTGGGGACTATAGAAAGTGGCGAAAAAAGTGAGAAGGAGGCTAATTCCACCTGCTTACAAAGAAGACCGTAGTCAAGAGGAACCAGCCGAAATGAGCCCAACCAGGAAAGTGGGCTTGCTTAGAATACAAAAAAGAGGTATATTAGATTCACAAGTCATTGCCTGATAATTTATCAGAGCATCATTGGTGAACTCTACCCTATTGATTCCGAAGATATATTTACACTGTCTTGTATGGGGTCTGTTCCTTTACAGCATCTAAAAAATATGGTATACTAAAAAAACGCAGGCTGATAATAATTACCCTGCAGCAGCCGTTTTATCATCGTTCAGAAGGAACGGCCTGCCACGGAGGTCCTTTATGAAAACCCATTCTTTTTTTAATTCATACAATCCCACGTAGAAAATAACAATTTCAGAATTACCATGCGTTTTGGCACTGTAGATCACAGGGCTTATTTTGCGTACCGTAAAACGGGCGCCGGGTTATGAAATTTGCGAGATCGATGAAAATGGAGCAGAAAGTATGAAAACAAAAAGAAATATCTATCTGATGTATGGGATTTCCCTCCTGCAGGGAATGGTGTTTTACGGACCGATCGCCACGCTCTACCGGCAGGCGGCGGGAGTTACCGTATTTGAAATAACTTTAATTGAGAGCATATCGCTTGCCCTGTGCATCGCCCTGGAGATGCCTTGGGGCGTAGTGGCCGACAGGATCGGATATAAGAACACTCTGGTGATCAGTTCCCTGATCTATGTGGTATCCAAGGTGGTGTTCTGGAAGGCCGACGGTTTCGGCGGATTTCTTCTGGAACGGGTGATGCTAAGCGTTGTGATGGCGGGCATGTCGGGCTGTGACGTGAGCCTGCTGTACCTGTCATGCCGCGAGGGGGAGAGCCACCAGGTGTTCGGCGTGTATAACCTTTTAAATACCGCAGGCCTGCTGGCTGCGGCTCTGATCTTTTCTGTCGCTATCGGCGATGATTACCGGATGGCCGGATTTTTGACCGTACTGACGTATGCGGCCGCGGCGGTGCTGGCCTTCGGGCTAAAGGAAGTAAAGGAAAAAGAGGACAGAAAGCCGGTGAAAGGCCGGTTCCTGACGTGTTTGAAGGAAGTGGTGAGTGATAAACGCTTCCTGCTCCTTCTGGTGGGTATGGCATTTCTGGCGGAGACGAATCAGACCATCACAGTGTTTTTAAACCAGTTGAAATATGAGGCGTGCGGGATAGCGCCGGCTAATATGGGATATATCTATATCCTTGTAACCGTAAGCGGAATGGCCGGAGTCTGTTCAGCTGGATTTACGAGGAAAATTGGGATGAAACGGTTTGCCCTGCTTTTATTTGGCGCCGCCTCCGTCTCCTGCGTGATTCTGGCCCTGACCGGAAGCGGTGTGCTTGCGGTGGGAGGCGTTGTGCTGCTTCGCCTTTCGGCCAGCCTTTTTGTGCCGCTTCAAACGGAGATACAGAACCGCCATGTAAAGGCGGCAGACCGCGCCACCGTTTTAAGCATTTACGCAGTTTTGGCGGAGGGAACGGGAATCGTCACCAATCTGCTGTTCGGCGCGGCGGCTCAGGCCGCCCTTCCGGCCGCTATGTTCTGCGGGGCAGGAATGTGCGCACTTGGCGCTGTATTTTTCTTAATCTGGCACCGTACTGCAAAATAAGGTGAAATATAAGATGCAAAATAAGATGCAGAATAAGATGGCCCGCCGGATGTTGCACACCGTCGGCCGGGATGATATACTGAGAGCATCTGGTATTGAACCAGGATGAATGAGCACTCCCGGAAACTCCCCTGCGCCCCCTTTGTGGCTGAGTTTCGGAGAGTACTCTGAAAATCAGGCGGAGGTGACCGACATGAAAAAGTATCCGGGAATTATCCTGGCAATGACAACGGCTGTGATGATCACATCCTGCTCGTCTGTCTTGAACGGAGGAGACACAAAGAGTACAGAGGAAGGCGCGGCCAGTGAGAGCGTGACGACGGAAGCGCAGACCGATGCGATAAAGATAGAGAATGAGACGGATCCCGAACCGTCCTCCGAAACGGAGACATCGCCCGAGGCGGAAACATCTGCTCCGTCTCAGGAGTCGGTGACCAGGGAGACAGAGGCTATGCCGGTCTACACCGTAACCGCGGTTCAGAAGACCATGTATGTGACTCAGCCCGTCCATGTACGGGCCAGCTATACGACGAAGTCCGACGTTCTCACCAGCTTTGGAACGGGCCAGAAGGTCAGTGTTACGGGCCAGTCGGCCAACGGCTGGATGCGGATATCCTATAAGGGCGGGGACGCTTATATATATAAGAAGTATTTAAGCAGCTCAAAGACGGAGAGCCAGACTAAGGAGGCGGCATCGGTGCCGTCACCTGAAAACACGCCTACGGGACAGAACGGCTCGAATTCCTCGAATACTCAGAACCCATCTGCGCCCTCCGGCCCTTCGGTGCCAGGCGGAAATGATAATATTCCGATCGTGGAGCCGTCGCCGCTGACGCCCTCCGCGGGAACGCAGAACACGAATTCCACGGCAGGGCCAGGCTCTTCGACCGCACCGGGAAGCAGCAATGGCGCCGGAACCGGGATGATTACGTCGATTGGTCCGGGAATGTGAGAGTGTGGGAAGGCCAAAAAATGAAAAGATAAAAAGATGAGTAGATGAAAAGAGGCGGTTACTCCAGGAGATGGAATACTCATGGAAGTAACCGCCTTTTTTGTTTCACAGGAAAGTTCATCCTATGAAACAAAAACCCTCCGGGGGATGCGCACTCCGCGCTTAGGAAATATGGCCGCTGAAGCGACCGCGCTCCGGCGCGAGAGTCCGGCGGGCCGGACTCTTTAGTTATACTCTGTTTACTCCGCCTGAATTTCCCTCTTAAAGAAATGGGCTCCGGCCAGTAGCAGAAGATAGCAGAGAGACAGAATCAGAATGTGGAAGCCGGTTTTGATAAACAGCGGAAGCGCCGCGAACGGATCGCAGACGGAGCTTGCCGCATAGTAGATTCCGATCGCCATCACCATCAGAAGGGCTGGTTTCACAATCATATCCCATGCATTCCAGGAGAAGGAGACCTGCTTTTTCAGGGAGAAGATGTGCATCAGGGCCAGAAGCAGCTCGCTGGCCAGCATACCGATCAGATACGCCATGATTCCGAATTTCGGGATGCCAAACAGCACGAAGGCCAGGCGGACGAATAGAGCCGTCACGTTCTGAATAAACGTGGTGGAGGTCTTTCCGAGGCCGTTTAAGATGCTTCCCATGGTGGTGACCAGATAGAGGAAGGGACAGAGCCATGCCAGGGTCATGATAAAGGAGCCGGCATTTTCATCCTTAAAGACACTGACGCCCAGATCGTTGCCAAACAGGGTGAAGATTCCGATGCACAGGATTCCCACGTACAGGCAGTAGCGCAGGGACATGGAGATGGTGCCTGCGATCCGCCGTTCGTTACCTTCCGACTGGGCCTCGGCTACCGTTGGAAGCAGCAGGACGGCCAGCGAATTGAAGATCGTGGAGGGGAACAGGATAAATGGTGAAGGGGATATACTAGGGATAAAGTTGGAAAATTGTTATAAACGGCAGTGTTTATGAGCGATTTCTGATTTTATCCCTATTTTTTATTGCCTGCTTTTTATCCCTGATCTTACACCAGATGGCGGGATAAGAAGCAAAATTACCAGTGGAAGGAGGGCAGTTCTCGTTTTTTCTTTTTTTATCCAAACATTGAAGCTACAAGAAAGGAATTACCACAATGGGAAAGGTGATCGGTATCGTAAATAAGAAGGGCGGGGTGGGTAAAACCACTACCGCCACCACTCTTTCGTACTTACTTACGAAAAGGGGATATAAAGTTGCATTAATTGATTTTGACGGCCAGAGGCACAGTACACTTCTTTCCGGAGTACTGTGCCCGGAGCAGTTACCACTTACCATCTATGATCTTCTGAAAAAACTGGTAATGGATGAACCGTTGCCGGAGGCAGGTGAGTATGTCATTCAGACAGAAAACGGTGTTCACTTAATACCTGCCAATGAGAAACTCGACAATTTTGAAAAGCTGATGAGTGATGCCACGTTCTGCGAATATAAGTTAAAAGAATTCGTGGATACCATTCGGGACAGCTATGACTACATTATTATTGATTGTATGCCAAAGATGGGGACTCCGATGATTAATGTTATGATCTGCGCGGACAGCCTTATCATACCGTTACAATCCGAGACACTTGCAGCGGAGGGAATGAGCGCGTTTCTTCGGGCCTACCATAAGATTCAAAGCCGCTGCAATAAAGAACTGAAAATAGAGGGAATCCTTTTTACGATGGATAATCAGAGGACCCGAGTATCAAAACGAGTGAAAAGTCAGGTGGAGACCTCTTTGGGAGAAAAGGTACATATTTTTTCCAATACAATTCCGCGATCTGTCAGGGTTGCGGATTCCGTAGATGCGGGAATGACGATCTGTGAGCTGGAACCGGCGAATCCGGCGGCTGTGGCATATGAGAGATTTGCACAGGAGGTGATCGAGGGTGGCAACTAGAATTCCGAAAATCCCAACAAAGAGTTCACTCCTGTCGGTAAGTCTGGAGAGCGTAGATGATGTTCTGGACTTTCCAGTAAAAGAGGTTACACGGAATAAAGAAGCAGGAGAAGAAACAGCGGAAAGAAATGAGATGCGACCTGTCAGTCAGGAACCACCAGAGATGGAGTTCGACCAGATGAAACATTTTTCTGAGCACCGATTCAAGCTGTATACGGGAAAACGCCTGGAAGATATGGTGGACAGCATAAAATTTTATGGCATTTTACAGCCGCTGATTCTATGGCATAGAGGAGATGAATATATTCTTCTCAGCGGTTATAACAGACGAAACGCAGGAATGCTGGCCGGTTTAAAGAAAGGTCCCGTTGTGATAAAGGAGAATCTGTCCCACGATGAGGCTGTCCTGATTATGGCGGAGACAAATTTAAGACAGCGTTCTTTCTCCGATTTAAGAGAGTCTGAGCGTGCGTTCTGCTTAAAGCAGCACTATGATGCTTTAAAAAGTCAGGGAAAACGCACAGATCTGATCAATGAGATAGATGCATTGTTGAATGCAGATGATAACGATGGGACTTCAGCATTGTCAGAAACTGTGACGAGGTTGGGAACAGGTGAAATGCTGGGAGCTGGAGTTTCAACATTGTCAGAAACTGTGACGAAGTTGCAGACAGAGGAAATGCCGGGAGCCGCTGGAGTTTCAACATTGTCAGAAACTGTGACGAAGTTACGGACAGATGAAAAGCTGGGAGAAAAATACGGGTTAAATCGGGATAAGGTTGCCAAATATGTCCGGATCGCGGGATTGATTCCACCTTTGTTAGAGCGCTTTGACCATGGTGAAATTACATTTCTGGCCGCTTATGATATTTCCTTTATTGAGAGTAAAGAGTATCAGGAGATTCTGGAGGAGTATTTACAGGGTGGGTATCGGCTTGATACGAAAAAGGCTGCTCTGTTCCATTCCTGTGCCAAGGCTGGAAATCTCACAGAAAAAATGATAGCGGAGATATTGTCAGGCGAGAAGAGTGAGGCGTTGGAGGCGGCGAAGCCGAAGACTTTTCATTTGAAACCGACCGTTATTTCCCGCTATTTTACCCCTGTCCAAAGCAGGAAGGAGATTGAGGAGACGATTGAGAAGGCTCTGGAACTGTACTTTTCCAGAGGCGAGGTGAAGGAGCAGGCCGTTGTCCAGGGTAACTGATTTAAATGAGCTTTATCAAAATGCGGTCAAACTGCTGACACAGAATCCGCAGGAATGGACCGGACTTCTGACGAGCGCAGCTAAATTTTATAAGCTGTCCTTCGATAAAAATGTATTGGTGTATATGCAGAGGCCGGAGGCCGGGCTGATTGCCACGATGAAGGACTGGAATATCAGAACTGGCCGTTATGTTAATAAATATTCGAAAGCGATTGCTGTGCTGGATATGAGCGATCCGAAGGCAAAATTAACGTATTATTTTGATTTTGCGGATACTCACGGAGATTTGGAGAGCTTCCAGAAAACAATGGAATTGATATGGAAGGTAGAAAATCAATACAAATCTGATCTGCTGGAGCGTTTTCAAAAAGAGTATGGAGTCAAGGGCGAAAGCATTGAAGAAGCACTGGTTCAGATGGTCATAGAGTACACAGAGAAAAAGTTAGTTCCCTACATGAAAGATTTTACAGTACGGGAGCCGGAATCCGTCTTATATGGTGCGCCGCTGGAAGCGGTGAAAGATGAATTTGCTGCCTACGTCCAAAACAGTGCCATTTATATCATATTCAAAAAATGTGGGCTATCCACAGAAATCATGGGGGAGGATGCCTTCGACCATATTAGTCATTATGGCAGTCTGGAATTGTTTATGCAGCTTGGAGCCTGTTCGACTGCGATTGCGCGCACGGTTTTGAGACAGGTCTACCAGGAAATAGAAAGTATCAAGGAAGAAAGGAGCCGTTTATATGAGCAAAGAAGCCTTAATGCCTCTGGAATATACCCAGGGAGAGGACGGAATGCTGTATCCGAATTTAAGCATATCGAGAGAGAAACAGTACGACCAGATTCCGGCCGGAAAATACGGGTAAATTTGGAAGGAGTTCATGATGGATCACCATCCGGAGCGGGTGACCGCTTTAATCATGTGCGGAGAGATCAACCGGATGATAACGAAAGTGGACGAGGAAGCGGAGGAGCGGAAAGAACAGCTGATACAGAAATTATTGGAGAATCAGCCGATGCCAGTGAAGGGAGATATGATGAACCGGGCGGCGCACATGAATCTTTTGATGATGACCGCAGAAGAAGTGATTATTCGGGAAGTGGTGTGCCAGATGAGATAAATAGAATAGAGGACAGAAAAGCAGCACGGTCTGATGGAGAGGAAGATTCATCGGGGCGTGCTTTTTTTGTGCCGCGACGATATAGCGATGAAGAGATCCGGCAGTTTTATTTGAACATTTTAACGGATACGACTTTGTATCCGGAAGCGCTATATAAAAAGATATATGAGGTTATGGGATCAGATGCTTCCCTGATTGAAAAAGGAAGAGTGATTCATGACGTGTATCAAATTTGTGGAAATGCTGAGGACGGATCAGGACAGACCAGGGTGGTTTTAAGAGATGAGGCCATGCTGTTTTATTTTGGTGAGTATGGTTTTACTCAACTTACATGGAATGAAGTGGCTGCTACGATTGCAGGTATGATTGAGGAAGAAAAATATGTGCAACTTTCTCAAGAGGAAAGCAGGGATCAACCTTTAGCAGTAGAAAATGAGGCAGACAACAGCGGCGATATACAGACTTCGAAAGAATCATATGAGCCAGAAAATATTCAGCAGGAACCGCCAGATGTGGCAGGGCAAAGTGCAGAGGAGATCAGAGATTTCGAGGGAAATGGCGACTCTCAGCTTAGTCTTTTTAGCCTGGGGTTAATCGAAACAAATTCAGATGAAGTGGGCGGTATTTTAGAGGCATTAGATGGAGAGACAGGGGAAAAGATTGCGGATGAGAACACTTTGGAAGTACCAGCTCCCAAAGAATCAGCGGAAACTGGGGAAAAGGCTGGAAAAGCAGGCGGAGAGAGATTAACTACAGAAGAGCCAATTTTAGAAGAGCCAAGTACAGAAACTCCAATTTCAGAAAACCCACCAATAGCCAGAGCCAACTACATCTACTCCGAAAATCACCATTTATACGATGGCGGTCCGAAAGAAAAGTGCAGGAACAATATCGAAGCAATCCGACTGATAAAAAGGTTAAAGCAGGAAACCCGCCATGCAACGCCAGAAGAACAGATCATTCTTGCCAAATACGTAGGCTGGGGCGGTCTTGCCAATGCACTGACGCCAGGAAAGAGCGGCTGGGAAAAGGAATATGAAACCCTGCAAAACCTTCTGAATGAAGAAGAAATGCAGAGTGCTGCAGAATCCTCCCTGACAGCCTACTATACCGAGCAGGAGATCATCAAGTATATCTATGAAGCTTTGGAACGGTTTGGATTCCGCAAAGGAAATATTTTAGACCCTGCCATGGGAACCGGGAACTTTTTCTCGGTTTTGCCGGACAGCATGAAGGAATCGACTCTTTACGGAGTAGAACTTGACCAGCTGTCGGGAAGGATTGCAAAGGAATTATATCCCAATGCCTACATCGAGATAAAGGGATATGAGGATACTGAATTTTCAGATAGCTTTTTCGATGTGGCAGTGGGGAATATTCCATTTAACGCTATTAAGATCAGTGACCGCCGGTACGACCGTTACGGATTCCGCATCCATGACTATTTTATTGCAAAGACGTTGGATCAGGTGCGCCCTGGAGGGATCATCGCGTTTATTACGTCGAAGTTTACCCTGGATAAGAAAAATTCTACCATCCGCAGTTATATCGCACAGCGGGCAGAGCTGATCGGAGCGATCCGCCTGCCGAAAAATGCATTTTATAAAGTGGCCGGAACGACGGCGACAACGGATATTCTGTTTTTGCAGAAGCGGGAGCAGGAGATTGTTCCGGATAAGCAGGCGATCAATTGGCTATCGGTAGAGGAAGATGAGAATGGCGTTCCCATCAATTCATATTTTATCGACCATCCGGAAATGATGCTGGGTACGATGACATTTGACGCAAGTATGTACGCGAATGAGACTTCTACAAGCTGTATGCCATTTGAAGATCAATCGCTGGATGATCTGTTGAAGAATGCCGTAGGGAAATTACATGCAGTTTATCGTGAGCCGGATGTGGAGCTTGCAGCGGAGGGTGATACGGAGATCAAAGACTGGCTTCCGGCGATCCCTGAGGTGAAAAATGGCTGTTATGCCCTGATCGAAGGCCGACTGTACTACCGGGAAGACTCCAGAATGTACTTACAGAACATCGGCGGAATGAAGGAAGAGCGGATAAAAGGGCTTCTGGAGGTAAAGGAGGCGCTGTGGAACTTAATCAATTTTCAATCCAGGACAGAAGAGGAACGAATTGCGGAGGGATTTCCTGCGGACTTTGACCGTGGATTAGAGCGGTATTTAAAAGAAACGAACCTGGTATACGACCGGTTTACGGCCAGGTATGGGTATGTGAATTCTTATGCTAATATATCCGCTTTTGCAAAAGACAGCGACAGTCCCTTGCTGCGTTCCATTGAGGACCCGAAAAAAGACAGTGACGGAAAAAAGATCAAGGGTGAGTTTCAGAAGGCCGTTGTATTTTATCAGGCGACGGTGAGACCCAGAATGATTCCGAAACGGGCAGGAAGTGCAGAGGAGGCGCTTCAATTATCTCTCAACATGAAGGGCTGTGTCGATTTGGACTATATGCAATATCTCTATCACACGCCGGACCAGGGAAATTACAGCAAAGGCGAGATCATAGCGGAACTGGGAGCAAGGATTTATCAGGACCCGGCCATGTATTATGGAAAGCCTTATGCCGGCTGGGTGGTGGCGGAAGAATATTTGAGCGGTTATGTCAAAGACAAGCTGAAGGAAGCTGTTTTTTATGCGAAAGATGAGCCGGAACGTTTTAACCGAAATGTAGAGGCGCTGCAACTGGTTCAGCCGCAGCCTTTGACGCCGGAAGATATTAATTTTACGCTGGGATCTACCTGGATACCGACGGAGTACTATGAATCATTTATGTACGAAAAATTTGAGACCGCCAATGGCCTTCGAGGAGGAAGCTTAGGAATCGCGATCGAGTTTGCGACCTATACCGGCGAATATCATATTACCGGTAAAAGCTCGGAACCAAACTCTGTATGTGTCAATGCAACGTATGGTACTACAAGAAAAAATGCTTATGAAATCCTGGAAAACTCTTTAAATCTGCGGTCCGTGGAGGTGAAAGACCGGGTGGAGTACGTAGATATGGATACAGGGGAAGATAAAGTGAAATATGTGCTGAACCGTACCGAAACCCTGCTGGCAAGAGAGAAGCAGGCACAGATTAAGCAGGAATTTGAAAGCTGGCTGTTCGAGGAGCCGGAACGGGGAGATGCGCTCACAAAACTCTATAACGATCGGTTTAACAACGTGCGCCCACGGGAATTTAATGGCGATAACTTAATGTTCCCTGATTTAAACAGTGCTATTTCTTTGAGGAAAAATCAGAGAGATTTAATTGCCCGTGGTATTTATGGAAATGCGAATGTTCTTGCCGCTCATGAGGTTGGAGCGGGTAAGACATTCAGTGCGGTTGTGATTGCCCATGAACGAAAGCGGCTGGGGATATGCAATAAGCCGTTGATCGCTGTGCCAAACTACTTAGTAGGTCAGTGGGCCGCCGATTATATGAAACTCTATCCCCAGGACAATCTTCTGGTTGCCACGAAAAAGGATTTGGAAAAGAAGAACCGGAGACGGTTTGTCAGCCGGATCGCGACCGGAGATTACGATGCGATTATTATGGCTCACAGCAGCTTTGAATTAATTAACTTATCGAAGGAAAAACAGCTTGCAGCGATTCAGGAGGAGATGGCTGAGCTCAGTGATGCAATTTCAGAGGAGAAAAGCAGGCAAGGGAAAAGCTGGACCTTAAAACAACTCTATGCATTTCAAAAAAATCTGCAATTTCGTTATGACCATTTGTTTAACGAAGATAAAAAAGACAATACCATCAATTTTGAGCAGCTGGGGGTGGACTGTCTGATTATCGATGAAGCCCATACTTATAAGAACAATTACAGCTTCACGAAAATGCGGAATGTAGCCGGAGTTGGGGGACAGAGCAGCCAGCGGGCCATGGATATGTATATGAAAAGCCAGTATATCAATGAGATTACCGGTGAAAAGGGGCTGGTCTATTTGACCGGTACACCGGTTACAAATTCTATGAGTGAGCTGTATGTGATGCAGAAGGCGCTGCAGCCGTCGGAACTGAAATCGAGAGGGATCTTTCTGTTTGATTCCTGGGCAAGTACATTTGGGGTAGTCGAATCTTCGCTTGAACTCCGGCCGGAGGGAACCGGATATCAGATGAAGAACCGGTTTGCCCATTTCCATAACCTGCCGGAACTGATGTCCATGTTTACGCTGGTTGCCGATATTAAGACATCGGATATGCTGCCGGAGATACCGGTCCCCAAGCTGAAGACCGGGGTATTTCAGGCAGTGAAGACTATGATTACGCCGGAACAGAAGGAAAAGATGGAAGAGCTGGTTATGCGGGCAGAGGATATCCGGAACGGAATTGTGGACAGTACAGAGGACAACTTTTTAAAACTGACGAATGAAGCCAGACTTTTAGCCATCGATCCCAGGATATTAGACTCCAGGATTCCTTACAATCCGGACACTAAGCTGAATGCATGTGCCAGAAATGTGGCCTCTATTTACCACGAAACGAAAGAAAAAAAGTCTACGCAGTTGATCTTTTGTGATAAAGGGACCCCGAAACAGGATGGCAGCTATAGCTTTTATCAGGCAATCAAAGAGGAGCTGACAGCCGCGGGGGTGAAGGAACAGGAGATTACATTTATTCATGATTATAATACCGACACCCGCAGGGCGGAGCTGTTTGAAAAGGTAAGGAACGGAGAGATCCGGATACTCATGGGAAGTACGGAGAAAATGGGGACAGGAATGAATGTCCAGAATAAGCTGATTGCGCTGCATCATCTCGATGTACCATGGCGGCCCGCTGATTTAACGCAGAGGAATGGGCGGATTCTCAGGCAGGGAAATGAGAATGAGGAGATTTCCATTTTTAACTATATCACCGAGCAGACGTTTGATGCCTATTTGTGGCAGATATTGGAGCAGAAACAGAAATACATCAGCCAGATCATGACCGGGCGCTCCTCGGCCAGAAGCTGTGGCGATATTGATGAAACCGTGCTTCAATATGCGGAATTTAAGACGCTGGCGGCAGATCCCAGGATGAAGCATAAGATGGAAGTGGATAATGAGATCTATCGCTTACAGACTCTGAAAGCATCCTGGAAAGCCAAAAACCAGGAACTCCAAAATGATGTGGTTTTCAGTTATCCGAGCCAAATCGAGAAATGCCGGGATCAGATTGAGAAATACAGAATTGATGCGGAACGGTATCAAAAAAACAGGAAAGTAGATTTTTCTATGACTCTGGAACATAAGGTCCACAGAGGACGGAGTGATGCCAGTGAACATTTGGAACTTTTGCTTCGAAGAGTGGGAAAAAGTGTGGGAGATACTCTGGTAGTTGGAAACTATGCAGGATTTACGATCTCTTTCATTCGTGGTATCGACAGTATCATCAATATTGAGCTGACCGGAAAAGGCGTATATGGTTTTACCGCAGGTCCGTCAAGTATGGGAAATATCACAAGGATTGAGAATACGATCGGAAAACTGGATGAAAGAATGCGGAGATCGGAAATGAAATTGGAGGATTTGGAGAAACAGTTAAATGCTGCGAAGATGGAACTGTCCAAACCATTTAAAGATGAGGAGAAATTAAGGGAACTGCTAAAGGAACAGGTTCATCTGGCGCTGGAATTGGAATTCCAGATGGAAGAAAATAAGCAGTCTGGAGATACTCCTGTTGATGAAATGCTTGAAAGCGAACCAGAGAGTTTTTATGAGGAATGTATGGAACGATGAGGAGGTTGAAATGGTAACAAAGCAGAAACCGATGCCATTTACGAAAGAAGAAGTGGAGCAGATTTATAATACGAATATCATTGATTTTGCAATGGAAAATGGTTTGATTCTTGAAAAGGGTGATGCAAATACGGTCCACGTAAAGAACAGCGGCGGACTGTATTTATTTAAGCATGGCCGTGGATTTCACTGGTTCACAACGGGGAAACATGGAAATATCGTAGAATTTGCCATGGAATACTTTGGTCTGAGCAAGGTGGAAGCCATGGAGAGAGTCCTGGGAAGCCGTGCTTACGGTTCCACGATTATAGTTGCAGGACCCGTTAAAGAGAAAACGAAGAAAGAGATGGTTCTGCCGCCCCGTGATAGAAACAATAATCGGGCCGCACAATATCTGATAAGCGATAGGAAACTGGATGAGGATATTGTCTATGCGTTGATGGATCAGGGCAGGATCTTTCAAGTGAGACAGGAGATCAATGGAAAGAAATATGTCAACTGTGCATTTGTGGGCTACGATCAGGAGGATACGCCCCGTTATTGTTCTCTGAGGGAAATGAAACTGCATGGGGGATTCCGGCAGGATATCGAGAATTCTGATAAAACGTATGGGTTTCTTATGCCGGGCAGAGGTAAAAGGGTATACGCGTTTGAAGCGCCGATTGATGCCATCAGTCATGCGACGCTTTGTAAGCGGTTTGGGATCGATTGGACGAAGGACTACCGCGTTTCAGAAGGCTGCCTGTCGGACCGGGCTTTGGAACGATTTTTAAAGAACCACCCGGAGATTAAGGAGATCGTTTTCTGTTACGACAATGACACGGAAGGCCATCTTCCGGATGGGACACCTCACAATCATGGACAGGTAAAAGTGGAAGAAATGAAAAAGAAATATGAGAAACTGGGGTATTGGACGGCGATTCAGACGCCGCATTTGAAAGACTTTAATCAGGACCTGATGGAATATTACCCTTCTCCGGAGCAGGAGAAAATGAAAGATGAGGAAATGGAACGGTGACGGAAGAAACAGAGGAAACGAAGATAGAGAAAAAGCATACAGAGAGAGTGCTGTCCGGTCTCCTGATTTCGCTGCTGGAGGTTGATGAAGAGGAGAAGATGGAGATTGAGACTTTTTTAGAGAAGCATCCATTAACTGCTTTGCTTAAAGATTACCCTGTGTTGGGGCTGTCTATGGAAACAGAAAGAAAACTGGAGGCGATTGCAATGTTGGAATCATACAACGGGAGGGATGTGTCATGGAGACAGTCCGAACCAGCCGAGAACATTTCATGGAGGGATTCAGCCGAATTACCGGAATCAGTAAAAGAAAAATAGAGGAGTATTCCAAACAGTTTGATCTGCTGCATGTTATTGACCATCCAATGGCGGTAGGGATAACGGAAGCACAATACAAAAAGATCCTTCAGTTAAGAGAATTTTTAAACGCATATCAGTCGTTGAGGAAGACCGAGTGGAAGGAACGGATCGTACTAAGTGGAAGTGAGAGTTCGAAGGAATATTTTATCTCACAGCTGGCGTACTACAGGGAACGGGAGATGATCCTTTGTGCATATCTTGATTCCGGTGGTGGAGTCATATCCTGTGAGAAAATTTCGGAAGGGACCGTAGACCAGTCTCCGTTTTTTACCCGTGAACTTCTAAAAAGAGTGCTTCAGCTGGACGCGGTGGCGGTTATTCTGGCACATAACCACCCTGGGAATACATTGAGGGCAAGTGACCAGGATATTGCTATTACAAATCAATTGAGGGAGGCACTCGGTTCATTGGCGATAAAGATATACGATCATATTATTGTCGGAGCAGATCAGGCAATTTCTCTGTACCAGGAGGGAATCATACCGGTAGATTACCAGACTCAAGCGGGTCTGGCGCTGATAAATCTATATGAAAGTGAGGAAAATGGTTATGAGCGCTAGGAATAATGTCCTGAGAGGAAGCGTACAGGTGAGGGCGCCGACCAGATTCTTTTCCGTTTTTAGAAGCAGCGCAGCGAGTGATGGAACCGCTTGCGGTCCATCAAAGACTTAGTACCAAAATCTCAGATTTTGGCTTAAGGCAGGAATAGGCGGGTTCCACCCGCCAGGAAAACAGCTTGCAGGCAAAGCCTGCAACAGGGTTCCCGCATGAATTGCGGGTTATGTTTGGAACTTCAAGGATATCGAGACTTTGTGACAAGATAAGAGACAGCGAACAATGAAAGAGGTGTGTCATCCTCGACGATATTACATTGTTTGGTGAAATTGATAAAGTACAGGTTGCGATTGAAAGAATCCGAGTATTGGCCGATCGGGCGGTACAAAATGACCCGAAAGGTTTTGCGGTGTGTGACAGCGGCGGAAAAGATTCCAATGTGATTAAGGAACTGGCCTATTTATCAGGAGTGCCGTTTGAAATCATACATAACCACACAACGGTGGACTATCCGGAAACCGTCTATTACGTGAGAAGGGAGAAAAAACGGTGGGAGGAATTAGGGATTTCCTATGTGATCAGCTATCCTACCTATAAGGGAAAACGAACCTCTTTCTGGGAGTTGATTCCGTTAAAGGGGCCACCTCTGCGCCATCGGCGCTGGTGCTGTGACGTTCTGAAGGAATCGCAGAATTATAACCGATATATGATTACCGGGGTACGCTGGGAGGAAAGTGCCAGAAGAAAAAAGAACCGTGCTCCTTATGAGATACAGCGGACGACGAAGGATCGGATTAAGCTGCAGAATGACAATGATGTGAACCGGAAACTGACCGAAATCTGTCAGTTGAGAGGAAAAGTAATTGTGAACCCAATTGTTGACTGGACGACGGCAGAAGTATGGGAGTTTATTGAGCGGTATCATGTTGTTACCAATCCACTATACCAGAAAGGCCATAAGAGAATTGGTTGTGTAGGCTGCCCTATGTCAGACAATAAGTTTGAACTGGAGAAAAGTCCGGAGTTTAAACGTATGTATCTCAATGCGTTTCAGAAGTGTGTGGAAAGCAAACCGCTGAGCCGTTACGGCTGGAGAACGGGGCAGGACCTCTACGATTGGTGGGTAAACGGAGGACGAGGGATGGACCCGGATCAACTGTGTCTGTTTGATCTTTTTCCGGAAGGAGATGATGAGGAGTGAATCAGAAGACCCAAAAACGATCGGTGAATTTTCCTTCCGAAACCTTAAAATCTTTGGACAAGCTGGCAGCTAAGGAACACACGACAACTTCCGAGTTGATCCGGAATTTTGTGGAGGAAGGGCTGAAGGTAAATGGCTATGAAGAACAGGTGGATTTCATTGCCAGAATGATCCGACAGGAAATCACAGCAGTCTATCATGTGGAGGATATAAAAGCCATCAGCGATCATGGCACCGATCGTTTGGCTAAGATGTTAATGAAAACAGGAAAAATCAATGCGGCTATGTTTTTTCTGCTGGTCAAGGTATTGATCAACCTTGCGAATCAGGAGAGCCGGGAGGAAATGGAACGAATGTTATCAGAAGCTGTTGCGCTGGGAGTCGATTATATGCAGAAGAAAGACTTCCAGATCAACAGCTTTTTGTATGATACGGATTATCTGATGCATTTGGCAGAAAAACTTTGAGATACAGAATAAGAAAGAAGTTTAAAGGAGGTTTTACTCATGGATTATACAGAATTTAAAGATTTTATTTTAGAAAATATCAATCGCTATTTAAGCAAAAAAGATCGGGATTTTGAGATGACGATTGAAACAAGTGAAAGCAATTCATTGAAAGAGGTGGATGCACTGATTATCAATAGAAAAGACTGTGAATATATTACCAGAATCTTTTTGGATAAAGCTTATATGGCATACAGGGAATTTGGAGATATGGACCCGATTATGAGTGACATAGCAGCAACCATCCAGAAGTCGGAAAAACAATTGAGGAAAATAGAAGCGATTGATTTTAATACGTTTGAAGGTGTAAAGGACCGTCTATCGGTTCAGATTCTCAATTGGGATTGGAACCATGATAAACTCAAGTCCATTGCCCATAGAAGATTGCCGGAAACGGATCTTGCGGTTATTTACCGGATTGAGGTTGCAAGTAATAAGAATGGATTTGAAACTGTAAAGGTAACGAACAAAATGCTGGATATTTGGGGGATTCATGAGGAACAGCTGTATCAGGCTGCTTTGGAGCAAAATATAAAGAAGTATCCGTTTGTTGTAGCAGATGCCGCCCAATTCCTTTTTAGGGAAGAACCTGTACCTGAGCAATTTCCGGAAGAAATGAAGGGAAACCGTTTTTATTATCTCACCAATGGCAACATAGTGAATGGTGCTGCAACAATTCTCTATCCGGATATCTTAAAAACGATTGGAGATAAATTTCAGGGAAATTACTTCATTATACCCAGTAGTATTCACGAAGTGTTGTTGATGAAAGACGATGGAGAAACAAAGGTGGAGGAACTACAGTCCATGGTAAGGTCGGTAAATGACGAGTCCGTGCCGGAAGGAGACGTTCTTTCCGATCATGTCTATGCGTATGACAGAGAAAATGAACGCTTTTATCAGGTAGAAACACGGGAAGTGATAAGGGAAAGCAACGATAAGGAGATTTCCGGTTTTGCAGATAGAGGTGCTACCGACAATGTTTATGCGTCTTACGCAGATGAGGTCCTCGCCAGTGACGAACTCGACAGATAGGGGTGAAAAAGTCAGATGAATCATGCAGAACGTTACCTGAGCCTGGTAGAAAAAACAAAAGGAAAAAAGCTTTATTCGGAATATCAGGCGGCGTTTTATCTTCTTTCCTCTACACAGGAGTTATATGATCTTGCCCTTCCACAGGTGAGTCCAGTGGGAATTGCGTTTTCTGCTATAAATCGGAAGATAAAGAACTTAGAAGAGTCACAGGCCATGATCGTGTCGATTGCCCAGAACTTATTTAAATATGAAACGAAAACCAATATATCTCCGTTCGAAATCTCCCGTTTGGGCTACCCTTACATGGAATTAGTCTGTAATGGGATTTTTATTGCCAGTGGAGAAGCAAAAGTACGTACGAGGGTCAATGATCAGGAGCTGGAATTATATTTAGATACAAGCAGCTATGAAAGAACAAAACGGCTTCAGAAGCAATTATTCAGAATGATGGAGAATCAGGAAATGGAAGATATGGAGCGGTAGATTTCCATAGAAGGAGGATGTTTATTTCCATATTAATCTACAAGCAACGCCACCGGAGCCCGAACCGGAAGGATACGCCGGAAGCAAATTATGCCCATGTCCGCTATATCGCTACCAGACCAAGGGTGTTAAAAAATGAAGGTATGAACCACGGGCTGTTTGGAAAAATGGAACCGGGAGTTATACAGGAATTTAAGGACTGGAAAGAGATTGCCAGACGGGTATATGCCAATTCCAGGAAGAATATCACGATGTACCGCAGCGTTGTATCTTTTTCGGAGGAGACGGCCAAAGAACTTCTTCTCACCGATCAAAAAAGCTGGCAACGCTATATTGAAAACCATATCATGACGATTGCTGAAAAGAATGGAGTGAAGAGGGAACATCTTCAATGGGCCAGTGCTGTCCATGGAGAAAAAGCACACCCACACATCCATGTGGTATTCTGGGATACTTCAGTCCGGGCGAAAAATCCGTATGTACCGCCTGCGATTCCAGGCGCGATACGGAGGCAGATGATCAAGGATACGTTCGCCGATAAAATACGGCTGTGCGGTCAGGTAAAAGATGAGAGCCTGCGGTCTATGAGGAAGATCACCGACGAAATGGTGGACGAATTTGAGCGGTATTTACGTAGAATGAAGCCTGAACAGTATCAGGAGATAAACAGGAAACTGGATGAAGAACTAAGTTATGAACTGCCATTTCCAGAGAAGACGGTAAATGAACTGGGAAGCCGTCTGCTGCAGTTGCGGCGGGCCATACCGGAAAACGGCAGAATCGCTTATCAATTGCTGCCACCAGAGGTGAAGACGCAGGTTGATGAAATGGTGGAAGATATGATCCGCCATTTCCCAACAGTGAGAGAATCTGTGGAAATTTACTGTGAGGCAAAGAAGCGGCAGGCGGCGTTGTATTCTACGGATCCGGCATATTTAGATCAGAAAGCAGGAGTGTACGAAAAAGAGGCCAAAAAGGTGCTGGCAAACCGAATTTTAAGCGGGGTGCGTATGGTGATCCGGCTGGAAGGTGAAATGCGGACGGAACAGTACATCCATGACCGAAAAGCGATTTATGCAGAACAGATCATCTTAGAGAGTCTGGATATACTTGCAGGGGTGGCAGATTGTGAGGACAATATCGATGATGGGCGAAAAGCCGGAGCCTTCCAGCTTTCCAAAGAAGCCAGAAAAGAGTGGTATTTGAAGAATCAGGATAAAGGCTATGAACATTAAGTGCAGGAGGTTTTTAGATGAAGTCCAAGGTGGAATTTTACAATGCCTTTTTTAAAACACTGAATGAAAAAGGGTTTACGGTGGAGGAGCCGAGTTCGCCGGATTATTTGGTGGATATCCGGCACAGAGGAAAGATCATTGCCTTCTATACGAAGGGCGATGTGATTATGAAAAATCCCTTTGAGGAGGCGCAGGATAAGCTGTTAGAACGAATTGAACAATTGGCGCTGGCTACTGCTGATGTATGCGGGATCTGTGCAGATCAGCCTTACGAGGAGGAGAAAGTACAAAAGCTGGCGAATGGTGTGGTGAAAATCAATGAACACGACAATGTGATTTTGGCCTGCAAGCACCATCCTCTTTTTGGCTATGTCCTGTCGACTTACCGCCAGGACACGGAGCACAATAACATGCCGATACAGAGACAGTATTTTTATAGCAAAGAGGAGGCGTTTGAGAGCTTTGCTGCCAGAAGCGGCCTTGTCGATGAGAAGAAGTTATTTACCGAAAGTGAATTGAAAATTTTGCACAGCAGCCTGGTAAGTATGCGGCTGGAGGATCAGGAGAGCTCACCCGAACAACTGGAAGCGATCGGAACGCTTATTGAAAAGATTGAGGAGGTTGTGCCAGAACTCCATAAACCGGAACGGCCCTTTGCAATCAATCATCTGTTTGGTTCCTGGGGCCTGGGACAGATGTTAGAGCGCTAAAAATAGGGGCTACTCATTCCGGTTCATCAGAGTTGCCAGATGGATCAGGGCTTTGGCCTGTTCCTTGTCTAAGTGCCGGACTGCGATGAGAAGTTCCTGTTCCAGTTCGCTGGGATAGAGAATTGTCTGATCTTCATTGAAGAATTCTGCAAGGTTTGTTCCGAGGGCAATCAGCAGCTTTTCCAGTGTTAAAACGGAGGGTTGCGAATTGCCCTTTTCGATGGAACGAATATGATTTTCAGATACATCGGTCATCCGGGCCAGCTTATAGACACTGAGATTTTTGGAGGTACGAAGTTGTTTTAAATGCTCATTTAATTTCATGTTCTTATCCTCACTTTCCACACTATTATTATGTAGGATAAGGGAGTAAATTATAAGATATCTATACATGTGGTAGATACCACTTTATAATTATGGTAGAATCAAATCAAAACAGGAGGTAAAACGTATGCAGCAACCACAGGGAGCATCCATTTGGGGCAGTATTAATACATGTGTTGAGATTGCCCTGAACGTGTATTACATCTATGCAGAGCATGGAGAAGGAATTGTATTCAGTAAAGAAAAGGCGAGTCAGGCATTATCTGCTAAGGCCATCGAAGCAGGAAAGGAGGATGGAGAGTATCTTTACTATGGAAAAGACGATACCATGGATATCCCTCTTTATGAAATGCTCCGGAAACGATTGGAATTCAGCCGCCGTTTGGAGGAACAGCTTGTTAAGCAGATGGAGGAGATCAAACACCATGGACGGATCAGTCTGCCGGAATACTTCGGAGAATGCCCGCCGCCGGTGGAAGGGGAGACGACTTATAAAGTTCGGAATGGCATCTACTTTTTGAATACCAAAGATCAAAACGAAGATAGGCCGGTGGAATTTGCAGTTGAAAAAACAATTGCTGAAAATTTCCTGTCTCCTATGGCTTATGAATACGGAGAAGAACGAAATGGCTATCTTTATTATTCGGGGACGTCAAGCGCTATACCGCTTTATGAGCTAAGAGGAATATTCCGTGAATGCCAGGACTGTATCGCATCGGAGGTTGATTTGATTTCCACTTTATGCGAACAGTATCCGGCTTACCGGGACTCTTTTAACAAAATGGTTCCGGAAGCAGAACAGATACCGGAAAGCAATGGCACACAGGGGGCTTTTTTAGTCTGGCAGAAGGAAAAAGATGAGATCAGGGAGGAGGAACCCATGAACCAGTCAAATGATGATTATGGGGAGAATGTAGATTATGGATATGAACCATAAAAAGCGGATTCATTCCGGCATCGTATGGGGAATGATTTTTTTTAACTGCCTGATCATGACTTCATGTTCCAGAAACACGGTAAAAGCGGAGGTTCTGCAAGAGAAAGAAAATTGCTGTCACTTATGCGGAAATGGGGGACTGATGGGATATTATGGGGCGTTTGATTCCATTGGATTCATGAATGTAAATACCGGACAGATTGTGGATATTCCCATTTTTCATTATGAAGACGGTGGAAAAACAGAAAAGGAAGAAAAAGGTTCCGATTATAGTTTTATGACGATTGGAGATGGTGGGAGTACGATTTCTGTTTCGACGGATAGCAACCGACGGTTTGGAAGAGGGACCGTTATGGCGGGGGAGAATGGTGTTTTAAATGAGGAGAAGGCAGCGGCATTATTTTGTGAGAATTGCCGTTGTCAGCTGTTTAATGCCTATAAAGACCGTATTGCAGAAGAAATCCCGGATACCGTCGTTGTGGATTTTGTGGAGAGAAAGTTCTACGCGATTGATGAACGGTACAGCGACTATTTGATCCGGGATTACTACCTGCACTTTGATTATTCCAAGGACCGAGCGGAACTTTTGATCTTTTATGTACCGGAAGGGAGATGATAACATATGCGGGAGCCATTAGAAACAGAGACTTATCCGATCGGCAAAGATGGAAATGAGCTATTATCAGAAAAGGACTGCATTGAAGAAAGTCAGAAAGGTAATATTGAGAATCAATTGGTTGTATTATCCTACAAAAGCTTAAAACCGGAATACCGCTTACCGCGTAATCAAATCTGGTATGTCAGCCATGGTCCTGGATGTAATCCGGATTCCAAATTCAGCGATACGGTTCATTTGTATCATCCGATGGATAGAGACCGTATGGCTGTATCCAGAAGGGAAATTCTCGGGGTGGTCAAACCAGAGGTTTTAAAAGAGTTACAGCAGTTATATCCGGAATTTCAGGATGAGAATAGAGGTGCTTATGAAGCAGAAGGACCAGGCTTATGAAAGTGAAAGAAAGGCTTATTCTAAGTGCTGTGTTGATCGGAACGGGTTCTTTCATGAACTTATATTTTACGGCATCACTGCATGGCCTGATGTCACGGCAGTATCGTACTCTGGTTTTGCTGCCGATTGGACAGTGCATCACAGGTCTCATAGAACAGAGACAGCAGCGCCTTTTGTTTCTGGCGTTTGAGGGTATGATCTTTCTGGGCTGTATACTGTTCTTTATTCAAAATAGCCGGTCATATCAGAGTGACCTTGTGAAGGTAACAGAGGATATCGAGACGCCAGTGGCTGTCGGTCAGTATCAGCACGGGTCTTCCCGATGGCTGAAAGAACAAGAGAAAGATCAGATATTCGATGTATTCTGGCTGGACTCGTCAAATGCGATTGTGAAACAGTTGATACAAACCGGATATGAAGGCCTTGATTTTCTGAATAGATCGAATCACGACAAGCAGGCAACCGATAATGGGGGGCGTCCAAAGGACAGAGGGACGGCCCCCATTATCGTTCCTATAGAGAATAAGGAGACGAGAGAAAAAGGACACGAAATGAAAGGAGAAGAGGAAGGATTTGAGCTGGTGGAATATCAATTTGACGGGTCAATCGAGAAGCAGGCCATGCCAAAACCCTGGAAAGTACCACAGTTAGAATGGGACAGAAAAAACGACCCATACTGTCTTATCGACCGGGGAGGAATTGTGATTGGAATGAAAAAGGAAGGAGGAAGGGAAAAAATTCATTATATATCAGATGACAGCCATACTCTGACCATAGGGGCTACCAGGTCGGGCAAAACAAGAACTCTGGTGCTTCAGTCTATCTGCCTGATGGCATTGTCAGGGGAGAGCATGGTAATCAGTGATCCCAAAGCAGAGCTTTACGAGTATACATCCGCGTTTTTAGAGAAGTTACAGTATGATGTGATATGCCTTGATTTTAAAAATCCGCAAAAAAGCAGCCGGTACAATCTGCTTCAGCCGGTGATTGACGCAGTAAATCGGGGAGACACGGAACGTGCTCAGATGTATGCCTGGGATATCACCAATATCCTGGTAGGAGATAACACCAGCAATGAAAAAATCTGGGAGAACGGAGAAAAATCTACGATTGCAGCCGCCATCCTCTGTGTGGTGGTGGACAATGCAAGAAGGCCGGAATACCAGAATCTAACAAACGTCTATTGGTTCTTAGCTGAAATGTGCAAGACTATAGGCAATAAGACTCCTATGCAGGAGTATGTAAAGCGCTTGAAACCGGGTCATCCGGCCAGGGCGCTTTTGTCGATTTCAGACGTGGCACCCAGCCGGACGAAGGGAAGTTTCTATACGTCGGCGCTTACGACGTTACGGCTTTTTACATCAAAGTCTATATATGCGATCACGCACCAGTCCGATCGGGATATTTCCGATTTGGGGAGAAAGAAGCAGGCATTGTTTTTTATTCTTCCTGATGAGAAAACGACATATTATCCGATCGCAAGCCTGATGGTTTCACAGTTGTATGAGCTTTTAGTACATCAATCCGATGAGCGGGGCGGCAGGCTGAAAAAACGGGTGAACTTTATCATGGAAGAGTTTGGAAACTTTACAAAGATCAATGATCTTACGAACAAACTGACCGTCGCGGCAGGACGAGGATGCCGATTCCATTTTTTCCTGCAAAGTTTTGAGCAGCTTACAGAGAAGTATAACAAAGAGACGGCTTCTATCGTGAAATCAAACTGTCAGACGTGGGTATATTTACAGGCAGATGATAAGGAGACCTTATCTGAAATCTGTGACAAGCTGGGAAAGTATACGACATCGGCGTATCAGTTATCCAGCCAACATGGAAAGTATGTCAATCCCTCTACGTCAAGCAGCATCAGTCTGGTTGCCAGAGATTTACTGACAACGGACGAAATCAGACGGGTATCGAGACCGTATCAGATTGTAGTATCGAGAGCACACCCGGCGATGATGGTGTCCCCGGATTTATCAAAGTGGCAGTTTAATCGAATGCTGGGATTGGGCGATCAGGAGCACAATCGGAAAGTTAGGGAAGAACGGGAGCGAAAGCGTCCGATTCTGACGGAAACTGGGGGCGAGATTCCTCTGTGGAATATCTGGATTTATTATATGAAAGACATACAAATGCAGGAAGAACGCCAGAGGCAGTCCATGGGCCCCATGACAGGAGGCCCCATGTTTTCAGACAAATTTATGAGACGAGGAGGAAATACAGGAAGCAATGAGGAAGATGATTAAAGCATGGAGAGAGAAAGCGGTGAGAGTCAGTTTCCTGGCTGCACTGCTTTTTTTTATGAATCCCATGACTGTTTATGCAACCGGAGGCGGTATTGGCGGTAGTAAGCTGGCGACTGGCACACAGCAGTTAATTCAGGATTCAACTACCTTTTTGATGGTAATAGCCCCGATTGTAGCGGGACTTTTGATTATTTACTTTTGTATCCGCCGTTCTGCGGCCGATGAAATGGATCAGAAAAAATGGAACAACCGGATTGCGGTTGCTGTGGTTTCGTGTGTTGGAGCTGTGTTAGGCAGCGCCACATTAAATGTGATTATTGGTTATTATCAGTAAAACAAGAAAGAGAGGAATTTATAATGAGAAGATTAAATCAGAAAGCTAACCAGATGTTGATTGCGGGATATGTAAAAGGAATTCATGCGAAAGAAAAGGTATTTGAGATTTTAAAACAGGAGCAAGGAGAAGGATTTGTGGATACCGCGCGTGCGTCCGTAAGGGCGTAACAACAGCACAATGTTGTTACGTATGAGGACGGTTAGAAAATCTGCTTTGGCAAAGCAGGGATTGAAAAAATATCCGGGGTTTATACCCACAATCCTCTCCAACCAACTGATCTGAAAGGAAAACCGGACAGGGAGTGTAGCATGTTGGTAACGTCATAAGTCAGTTTAACTATCAAAGCTGCGACTGAATGGCAAGGGGAAAGGTCAGATATGAGGATAAAAGCTTGATTGCTTTAAGAATAGTCCAAGGGGGCATAGTCGAGTCCCTGGCACACGATAGTTTAGGTGTCAGGCGGTGCAGGAGCTGCGCAGAGAGCGGACGCAGCAGTCTGGGATATTTGCACCAACCCATCCATGATAAATGGAAAAGGGCGAACGTTCTATCCGACAATCTGACATGCTTGTTTCTAATCGTCTAAACGGAGATTACCTAAACCGGAATGCTTTTTTAGCTATGCGTAATGCCGCAAGGTGAGAAATTTCAAGACCTGAAAAGTCAAGAAAGATGACGCTGAATATCCGGCATGGCAACGGAGCCGCCATAGTAGTCCGAGTATGGGAAAGCCATGCACATGGCGAAGGGCGGCAGTTTATCTCTTAATACAAAGAAAGGAAAGGTGCGTGAGGCATTGAGAAATCCGATTGATGTGTTAAACAGTCTGAAATCAAAAGCATGTGATGAGAGTTATTGTTATGAACGCCTGTACCGGAATCTGTATAATGAGGAATTTTATCTTCTGGCCTATCAAAATATCTATGCCAGCGAGGGAAACATGACCGCAGGAGCAGACGGGAAAACCATAGATGGTATGGGCATGGACAGGATACAGAAGCTGATCGATAAAATGAAAGACCACAGCTATCAGCCCAATCCCGCACGCCGCACTTATATCGAGAAAAAGAATGGAAAAAAGCGCCCTTTAGGCATTCCGTCTTTTGAAGATAAGCTGGTGCAGGAAGTCGTGCGGCTGATATTAGAGAGCATTTATGAGCCGACATTTTCCGATTTTTCCCATGGGTTCCGTCCGAATCGAAGCTGCCATACCGTTTTACAGCAGATACAAGGCACTTTCACAGGAGTAAAGTGGTTCATAGAGGGAGATATTTGCGGATTTTTTGACAACATTGACCATGCTTTACTGATAAACATTCTGCGTAAGCGTATCCATGACGAATATTTTATAGTATTGTTATGGAAATTTCTGAAAGCAGGGTATGTGGAGGACTGGACGTTTCATAATACATATTCCGGTACTCCGCAAGGCGGCGCTGTGATTGGTCCCATTCTGTCATCGATTTATTTAAATGAACTGGATCGATTTATGGAGCACTACAGGAAAGAATTTGAGCGTGGAAAAAAGTGTCGGAAACCAGAGAAGTATACAAAGCGGAGTCTATTTTATGTGCGTTATGCAGACAAGTGGCTGTGCGGAGTAAATGGCAGCAGACAGGACGCAGAAGAAATCAAAGCAGATATCGGACGATTTCTGGCAGAAACGTTGAAACTGGAACTGTCAGAGAGAAAAACTTTGATAATCAATGCCTGTGATAAGGCCCGCTTTCTGGGATATGATATTTTCGTGTCAGATCATGAAAGTCTGCGTGAAGTTAAAAATGGTCATGTAAGACAAGTCAGAAGGGGCAAGGTAAAGTTATATGTTCCCCGCGAGAAATGGCAGAAAAAACTCATGGATTATAAAGCTCTTGAAATCAAGTATCAAGATGGAAAGGAAATATTTCGTCCTGTCCACCGAACCTGTTTAATTAGCAAGAATGACCTTGAAATTGTGCAGCAATACAATGCAGAAGTCAGAGGACTCTATAATTATTACAAAATCGCAGATAATGTGAGAATCCTCGGCCGCTTTAACTATGTGATGAAATTCAGCATGTTCAAGACCTTTGGGGCGAAATACAAGCTCCATATCAGCGGAGTCCGAAGGAAATACGGTTATAAGCACTTTGGGGTAAAATACCAGACAAAACAAGGTGAAAAGATACTGTATTACTATGAGGACGGTTTCAAGAAGGGAAAGACAGGTATTGCAAAGCCTGAGGTCGATCATGTTCCGAAAACGTAAGACATTCGCATGGTGCGTGCAGTATCACGAATGTTTACATGCTGGAGAATTAGACTGACAGATAAATGGAGAGCCGGATACATCGAGAGGTGTAAGTCCGGTTCGGAGGCGGGCATTTGGAGACCTGCCGCTGTGAAGCGGTAAGGCGCTGGGTGCCTAGCCTACTGAAAATTTTAATTAGTGTTGTGGTCGGCGCTTTGCTGCTGGCTGGACTGTATACGTTATTCAAAGATACCATCTTACCCACCCTTCAATCCAGAATTCAGAATCTTTTCAACTATAGCGGCTGATCGATAAAGCGAGACTGCCCTGTAGTAATGGAAGGGAATAAAAAAGATCGGAGGGATTTTATTGAAAGTAACTGCAAGAATATCAAAAGGATTTGAGCGGGCCGGCCACTTGAAAGCATATGCCACACTTTGCTTAGCAGATACTTTTCTGGTAACCGGCGTGCGAGTTGTGGAGTGTGAGAACCGCTTGCGGGTTTTCATGCCCAGTACGAAGGACCCAGATGGAGAGTATCATGACGTGTGTTTTCCGATCACGCCGGATTGCCGAGCCAGAATCGAAACGGCAGTTTTAAATGCGTATGACTCTTATATAAAGGAAACAGAAAGTGATGAATAAGAAATGGAAACAGGCGGGAGGTGATGGGATTTGGAAGCGATCCTGCTCGCCCTGCTGGTGGCAATATTAAACGGCGCGATTGCATTTATTGACGAGATGTTAAATGACTTAGTTCCCATGACACTGTATGCGGATCGCTACATGGTTGCCACGTCCGGCGGCAGCATGGTCAACGTGTTGTTTGATATCATGCTTGGATTCGGGATATCCATGATAATCTTAAAATTCCTGAAAAAAGGGTTTGAGTGTTATATCATGTGGACCGATGGAGATCCGGATGTGGAACCGGCCGGGCTTATGATTCGGTTTGTGGAGGCGATCGTTGTTGCCGCCTGTTTTCCGCTGCTTTATGGCTGGATGGCCAGCATTGCGGAGGAATTAATCAGCCAGCTCCTTACAGGAATTGGCGCTGCAACGAATTACAGCTGGCAGGCGTGGGTGGATGGAATGGCGTCTTTGGGACTTGTGACAGCTATCTTTGGACTGATTTTTATTATCTGCTACTTTATCTTGTATTTCCAGTTCCTGATGAGGGGGCTGGAAATCATGATCCTGCGGGTTGGAATTCCGTTAGTCTGCGTTGGTCTTCTGGATAATGATAAGGGGGTATTCCGCAATTATATGATGAAGTTTTTTCAAAGCACACTGGCTGTGGTCATTCAGATCAGCCTCTGCAAACTGGGAGTGGGAATGATGTTGAATGTTGGCATCAACATGAATATTTTCTGGGGCTTGGCCTGTCTGGTACTGGCGATTAAGACCCCATCCTTTTTACGCGATTTCCTCTTGGTAAGTAGCGGAGGCGGCGGAGTCATTAACAACGTCTATCATTCTGTGCGTCTGGCCGGGATGGTTCAGAAAATAAGAAAGTAGGGGAGGACATGCGTGTAACCGTAGACGATTTATCCATGTTCGTGATTTCCATTATCCGGACGGGAGCCGCGCTGCGTTTTCTCTATTGCATGATACGGCTTTCAGGGGCAGAAGAAGAGGCGGCACAGTACAGGAAACGGTCAAAAAATACCGTGGTATTTTGGATTATAGCAGAGTGTGTCTGGCAGCTGAAGGATATTGTTCTATATTACTACACATAAACGAAAAGGCAGGTGATTGATACGGAAACACTGATTCTGTATATACCCAGCGATGTGAAATCAGAAAATGAATTATTCAATGGATTTGGAAAAAGAGAGCTTTTGCAGAGCATGGCAGGAATCCTCTTTGGCTGTCTGGCCGCCGGAGCCGTGTGGCTGCTTTTCCAAAATGTGGCGGCAACGGTGGTGACGATTTTAACCGGAATCTTTGGCAGCGTAATGATGTGTACCAAGGACCAGAATAACTTAAGTGTGGCAGATCAGATTGTCAATATGATCCGATTTTCAAGAAATCAGCAGATTTATCCTTACCGGGCCATGTGGGAGTGGGGATAGAAACGAAAGGAAACGATGAAATGTGGTAAAGAATATTTTGTTTTATGCGATACTGTTATATACGTCAGTAAGAGACCATAAAACCCACACAGTTCCGGATTCTGTCCATGTGCTGATACTGCTGGCTGCTTTATCTGGTATCCGATGGTTTTCTTCCCTGCTGGGCTTTCTTCTTGTACCGCTGCCGTTTCTGGCAGCGGCTCTTAGAAAGCCTGAAAGTATGGGAGGCGGAGATATCAAGCTGATGGCAGCCTGCGGATTTTTCCTGGGATTGGAAAAAGGGTTTCTGGCGGCAGTCACAGGGCTGGCACTGGCTGTATTGGTTCAGGGGGCATTCTTGAGAAATCGGAATGTCCCCTTTGCATTGATACCATATTTAGCAGCCGGATGTTTAGCGGCAAATTTTATAAAGTGATGGAGGATTGAAAATGAAGAAATTTTTAAAGAACCGTATCGTATTAGGGTTGATCTGTATTATGTTTTCTCTACTGATCTGCTTCGGGATCACGCCCATGTTTAATGAAGCATTGAAGTCTAAAGTGACGTTGGTTCGGGTGACATCGGAGATAAAGGTGGGAGACCAGATCACGGATAAGATGGTGACAAGCGTGGAGGCAGGAGGATATAACCTGCCCTCTAATGTGATTTATAAAATAGAAGATGTGGTTGGGAAATATGCCAATGCTGATCTCTATAAAGGAGACTATATCTTAAAAAGCAAACTGTCAGATACCCCTATGCTGCGTAATGCCTATTTGAATAAACTGAATGGAGAAAATCGTGCGATATCCGTCTCCATTAAATCCTTTGCTTCCGGCCTGTCGGGAAAACTGGAAGCAGGAGATATTGTTACACTCATAGCGGCAGATGTGGGAAGCCAGAGGGAGACGCTTGTGTATCCAGAACTTCAGTATGTTGAAATCATTGCGACAACCGGGAGCAGTGGAAGCGATCAGAATGTGCAGGAACGTGGGGACGGGGAGGAAGAGGAACTGGCGTCGACCATTACTATTTTAGCTGCGCCGGAGCAGGCCAGGCTATTGGCTGAATTGGAACAGACAGGAAAACTTCATGCCGCTCTGGTGTTTCGCGGAGAGAGTTCCCAGGCTCAGAAGTTTTTAGATGAGCAGGCACTTGTATTGGAAGAACTTTATCCGGAAGAATCGGAGGAAGACCCGGTAAAGCGCAGTGGTGAGGCAGGGATTACAGGAAGCGATGGAGGACATCCGGACACAGAGATGGAGGTATCAGGAGATACGGAGATGGATATGACGGGAGACGCAGCTACGGATAACGAGCCGCAGTAATGGAGGAAATATGGTGCAAAATAAGATAATTGCGGTTATGGGAAGTCCGGGAAGCGGTAAGACCACAGCCAGCATTAAACTGGCCTTAGAGCTGGCGGCGAAAAAGAAAAATGTGATTCTGGTTTTCTGTGATCCGTTCACGCCGGTAATTCCTTTTGTAGTTCCGTGCCCGGAAGAACAGGTCAGTATCGGCACACTTTTGACAACACCTTCGCTTACCCAAAAGATGATTCTGGATTCCTGTATCCCCATAAAAGAAAGCGGATATATCAGCCTGCTGGGGTATCGCTTCGGGGACAGCTTAATGGCATACCCACAGATCACCAGAGAGCGGACGGTGGATTTTCTGGTATGCCTGCGTTATCTGGCTGATTTTATCATTCTGGATTGTTCTACCGTGTTTGAGGCAGATGTTCTGTCGATGATTGCGATGGAATTGTCTGACCAGACAATCAAGATCGGGACCTCCAATCTGCGTGGAATCTCTTACTTTGAAGCGCGGAGTATCCTGTTGTCAGATCAGCGGTTTCAGCCGGAGAAACAGAAGATGTACTTAGGCAATTTGAAAGCTGGCCAGGAATGGGAGGCGGTATCTGTTCAATATGGCGGAGTGGAAGGGGTACTGCCACATCTGATGGCTCTGGAACAACAATATGACGAACAGGCGCTTTTTGAGCCGCTAACGGGTAAGGAAGCAGCGCCTTATGATGCGGCAATCCGGAAATTAGAAGAACAGATCAATAAACCTGATGAGGAAACGGATCAGGAAAGGCAAAGATCCAGCCGGTTTCAAGAAAAGTCTGAGAAAACAGCCGGTTATTTCGCTCAGAAGGCAGAAAAAGAGAAAGTGAGATTGAAACCGAAAGAACAGACAAAGCCAGCCAGAGGAAAGGCGGGAGGTCCGGGAAGATTTTCTCTGACTTTTCGAAAGAGTAAGGGCGAATTTTAAGGGAGAGCGAAGAAATGCAGGAGATTGTCAATATCCGGGATACCATGAAGGCAATGGAACCGGAAACCATAGAAAAACCATTTGCGGAAGTTTTGCGGGAGGTTCAGGAATTTATTTCCAGTACCTACGCATCTGTACTGAAGGAGAATCCGGATGACAACCGGGAATTAATCAAATCCTATATCGAAAAATATTTGGAGCACCAGCGCGTGAGTGTGAAAAATATGGAGCGGACTGAGCTATGCGAACTGATTTATGGGGAAATGACGGGCTTTTCATTTCTGTCAAAGTACTTAAACCGGGACGATGTGGAGGAGATAAACGTCAATCAGTGGAAAGATGTAAAAATAACGTACTCCAGTGGGGAAATCTTACCCGCGAAAGAGCATTTTAATAGTCCGGGCCATGCTGTAGATGTAATCCGAAGGCTACTACATAAATCCGGCATGATCTTTGACAATGCCCAGACAATTGTAGTTGGCCACTTAAATAATAAGGTTCGGATCACGGTCATGGGGGACGGCGTCATTGACAGGGATAAGGGACTGGCCGCTTCCATCCGTATCGTCAATCCGAGAAAGCTGACGATGAAACAGTTCGTAGACTATGGAACGGCTACAGAAGAGATGATGGAGCTTCTTTCCCAATGCTACAGTCATGGAGTTTCCATGTGCATTACCGGAGCAACGTCATCGGGAAAGACAACACTTATGAGCTGGATTCTGTCCCAGGTTCCTTATCATAAGCGGATTGTCACCATCGAGCAGGGCTGCCGGGAATTTGATTTAACGGTCTGTGACGAGGCGGGGGACGTATTAAACAACGTCGTTCATCTGGTGACACGTACTTCCGATGATCCGAGACAAAACATTGATTTAATCAAACTGTTAGAGACCACTTTGACAATCAATCCGGACTGCATCGCAGTGGCGGAAATGAAGGGTGGCGAGAGTATGCAGGCGATTAATGCAGCTAATACGGGCCATTCTGTGATCACCACGATCCATGCAAACTCTTGCGAGGATACATACTATCGTATGGTAACACTCTGCAAGCAGGAGCAGCCGGGGATGGATGATGATACGCTTCAGAGCCTGGCAACCAAGGCGTTTCCCATCGTAGCGTTTGCAAAACGGCTGGAAGACAACTCAAGGCGTATGATGGAGATTACAGAATGCGAGACGCTGCCAAATGGAGATCGGCGTGTGCGCACTTTGTATCGGTTTCACATCACAGACAGTCTGATCGAAGACGGGAGAACGAAAATCATCGGGCAGTATGAGAAGGTGGAGAATTTATCGGAAGGATTGCAGAAAAGGCTGCGGGAAAATGGTCTTCCGCAGAGCGTGTTAGACCGAATGTTGAAGGGAGGAGAGACCAAATGACATTACTTATTACGATTGCCTCTTTTTTATGCATCGGCGGAGGCTTTCTGATGATCGGATTGTCGCCCTTTGAATTTTTGGAAGGGCTATCTAAATGGATCAAGCCAAAAGATAACAGCTTAAAATCCAGGATCAGGGAAAGCAAGAATCAAAAACAGCCTAAAGGTGTAAAGCGTCTGGTACTGGAGGTCCAGGCCGTTCTGCGCATTACGGGCAGGCAGGAGAAGTTTTCCATGTTGTGTGTGCTGTCAATGCTTCTGGTTGTGGTCGGGGTATTGCTGGCCCTGTCTATGAAAAATGTTTTTCTGGTTCCGGTACTGGCGGCAGGCTTTCCACTGTTGCCGTTTTACTATGTGATGTTTACCGCATCCAGACAGAAAAAACAGATCAATGGGGAGCTGGAAACGGCGCTTTCCATGATTACCTCCAGTTATATGAGAAATAAGAATACATTTCTGCGGGCAGTGGAAGAAAATATGCCCTATCTCAATCCGCCGGTATCGGAGGTATTCCGTGATTTTCTTATGGAATCGAAGCTTATTCATTCCAATTTGAAAGAGGCGTTGGAAAAGCTGAAGCTGACCATCGACAGTGATGTGTTCCAGGAATGGGTAGAAGCGGTGATTGCCTGCCAGGACGACCATAATTTGAAATCCACGCTGTCCCCTATTGTGGGAAAGCTGTCGGATATGCGTGTTGTCTCGGCAGAACTTGACCTACTGATCTATGAACCGGTGAAGGAATATATTACTATGGTGATTCTGGTTCTGGGAAGTATTCCGCTTCTGTATTTTTTAAATCAGGAATGGTATCGGACGCTGATGTTTACGGCTTTTGGGAAAATGCTTCTGGCGATCAGCGGCGGGATGATCTTCTTATCCATTGCCGCCGTAGTAAAGCATACCAGGCCCGTTGAGTATAAGCGATAACAGGAGGGAGTCATGCAATATTTTATTTTACTGTTGTTTTCCATGAGCTTTTCCATGGGGATTTATTTGATATTGGCTCATTTACTAAAGATTCCTACCTTCCGGGCAAGAAGGGCCGTTTTATCTATGGGAAGACAAAAGAAACGGAAGGCAGGAAGTTCGGATGCAGCCATCATGGAGCTGGCTGTGAAGCTGTCGCCATTTGTTCCTATGGATGCTTATAAAAGGCGTAAGCTGGTGATGGTTCTGCATTCAGCAGGAATTAAGGAGACTCCGGAGGTGTATCTGGCGCAGGCTTATGTAAAGTCCGGGCTGGTATTTTCAGGCGCGTTGCCGTGCCTGGCTGTATTTCCCCTTTTGGCACCGGCTTTTCTGATTATGGGGATTGGTGTTCTCTTTTCCGAAACAGGAAAAGCAGAGAAGGCAGTGAGGGCCAGCCGGGAGGCCATCGAGTACGAGCTTCCAAGATTTGTGGCTACGATCACACAGGAACTGCTTGCCAGCCGCGACGTACTGTCCATGCTGGAGACGTATCAGAAACATGCGGGTCCGGCTTTAAAGAGAGAACTGTCTATTGCAACGGCGGACATGCGGACGGGAAGTTATGAGGCGGCGCTCACCAGAATGGAGTCCAGAGTGTCAAGTGCTATGGTTTCTGATGTGGTGCGGGGCCTTATTGGAGTTATCCGCGGAGATGATGGTGTGGCATATTTTCGTATGCTGGGACATGATATGAAGCAGCTGGAAATTCAGCGCTTGAAGAAACTGGCGATGGAACGCCCGCCCAAAATCCGGAGATATTCCTTCCTGCTTTTAGCCTGTATGCTGATGATCTATATGGGAGTCATGGTGTATCAGATTTTGGGAACCATGTCCGGCATGTTTTAAACAAGGAGCGATTATGAGGAAGATTTTAAGTGAGAAAAAAGGGGAGGGTTATATCGATATTGCCGTTGGGATTTTATGCCTGATGCTGGTGGTGGCTCTGGCGGTGAGTCTATTCCCTGTCTTTATGACGAAACAGCAGTTAAACCGATTTGCGGATGAGATTGTGCGGCAGGCGGAGATTGTGGGAAGTACCAATGTGAACCGAAGAATCGAGGATTTGAGGGAGGAGACAGGACTGGACCCGGAGATTTCCTGGGACTGCGATTACTTTGAAGGAAGTAAAATCCAGCTTAATGGGAATATCACGGTAACATTGACCTGCCGGATCAATATAGGATTCTTCCAGTTTGGTTCCTTCCCAATTGAGATCAAAGCCAGAGCGAGTGGTAAGAGTGAAGTCTATTACAAGTAAAGGAGGCAGGATGCAAAAGATCAGAAGACTGTTTGAAGATAAAAAAGGAAATACCACGCCCCATACGATTGCACTCATACTGGGAATTTTGTTTACTATATGTGCTTTGTCCGAGTTTTTCCGCCTCTCCATAATTGCGAATGGCGTGAGAAATGCATTGCAGAGCGCTGTTATATCCGTCGCCACGACCAACTATGACGAAGCGTATAATGGGCTGCGTGAGGGATACAGCGGCGGTTACTGGCTGTCGGGAGAACAGTGGGAGGAGAATCTGGATTATGGAGATATCTATGAACAACTGGATGAACTGTTGGGAACGGAAAACGATGGGGGATACCATGTCAGAGAAGGAAAAAACGGTTATGAGTACCGGTTATCCGGTCTGTCTGTAGATATCAAAAATGTCCGTCTAAGACCCGGAAGTGCGGCAAAAAATCTGGAAGTGACTGCAAAGATCCGATTGGAAATCCCGGTATCTTTCGGGGGAGAATCATTTCCGCCGGTTCAAATGCAGATCAGGGTAAAGTCTACTTATATGCCTAAATTTTAATTGGGTGGAGACATGTAAGGAAATGGTAATAAATATTTTCTGGACACAGTGTCAGATTTCCTGTATGATGAAATTGGATAAAACAGGAAGAAACGGCGCTGTATCCTCACAACAAACAGGAGGTACAGACTATAATGAAAGAAAAGATGAATCGAAAAAATTTATTTACTGCCGGGTTGGCAGTTATTGTTGTATGCCTTGTGATAGCGATCTGTTATGCTGTCAGGCCAGGCATAAGTGTGGAATCAACGGAGGCGGAAGAAGCGAAAGAATCGATTATGGAATCGATAACTGTTCCGGAGATTACAGTGGCAGAGACGACCACAGAAGTAGAAACAGAAGAGATGATGGAAGAGACGGAACCACAAACGACGGAACCAGCCGAGGAAGAGAGTGAAATCCCTGCCGAGACGAAGATGCAGCCGGTTAAGACGGCGAAAGCGGCTACTAAGGAAAACGAGCCGAAGCCTCAGGTTCCGGAAGAAGCGACACAGCCGGTTCGGGAACCGGAACCGCAGGAAGTGGAACCGGATCACGAGGAAGGCGAGCAGCCAACCGCGAAACCGGAAGAACCGCAGGGAGGCACGACGAACGAGCAGGGACAGGTGTATGTTCCTGGGTTTGGATATGTGGAGACAGGAGAAGCAGTCGTGGAACCGGCCCATTCTAATGGCGATTGGGATAAGCAGGTTGGTACCATGCAGTAAGTGAATATGTAATGATACGAGAGGCACCGATTTGGTGTCTCTTTTTATATTTATAAAAGAAAGGCAATGTATGAGACTATTTCGCAGATTTTTTTCTTTGGTTCTTTGTATTTCTTTGATTTTACTTTCATCGGAAAGTACCTTTGCAGCTCAGGGTGAAGGAAATATTGATGGAGGAGGAGGTCACGTTAATCAGGGTATTGAGGGATATAAGTGGCCGACTGGATATGAAGGTGTCAGAATTACTGTAGTAGACGCAGAAAGCGGACAACAGTTAAGCACTCCAATTGATTTAAGTAATTATGATGTGTCGGCAGTTTCTGCATCTATTTTTAATTTTGGTAAGATAAGTAAAATTCAATATCGGAATGGCGCAGCACTTAACATTCAGGGAACTTATCAATGTTATCAGCCGGATAAACCCATTCCTAAAATAATCTCAACCAATAGCGGTAAGGCAGATATTAACGCGATAAAATCGTATTTTTGCTCGGAAGGAGCCGCTTCCATGGTAGCATTATATACAGGAATCAGTGAGAGTGATATATCATCAGGAAAATACAAATTGGTAGTTGAACCGATCATCTATCTCTGGTACAAACATTTATTTTTTGCCATGACGGTGACGGAAGCTGGCCTTTACAACCGTGCCACCGGTGGAGATTTTGGCAGTCATTTTCCTACCGTAGTCATGAAAAATTTTGCTTTATCCATGTTTTTAGAGCGAGATGATCTGGGGTTCCAAGCGTATACCGGACCGAAGGGAAGTGCCAGGACGACCAATGAGATGATCTCGATTTTAGGCATTGGAATTGTAAGTTATGCCGCGCAGCCGGACGGAGTACCTCCTGTTACAGAAACAGAATATGATCAGGTGTATCGGGTAAACACGGACGTGATTACAGCTGTGAGCTTGTATTCCGATCGGGAAATCAACAACAGAAGTAAGGCTGCAGTTTCCTTCCGCATAAAAGGAATAACGTATCAGATGACCGATATCGTGATACCTGAGGGAGGCAGCCAGCTGGTATGGGTAAAATGGCATACGCCTTCTACCCCTCAGGATATCACAATTACCATTTCAGCCAATAAGGGAACCTTGAGTACGAGACAAATGACGGTACGCGTTGTGGATTTAAATGAGAATCCACCGCCTGATCCCCAGGCCAATGACCGGAATGACAGTTACCGATTACCCGAAGTTCCCGGAAAAACGGACGTGACGGAACTCAGTTGGGGAGAGTGGGACTGTTGGTGGCAGTCACACTGGGTTTATCACAGTGGTGGGGTAAACGGACCTGGAAACTGGTGCGATCACGGCTGGTACGAATTTGACTGGATTCCTTACTACGCCAGCATAACGGCGACCATGTCAATCAAACCGGACGCAAAGAATCCCACAGCCGAGGGACGTATCATGAAGTCCGGTTATGGAATCAATATGAAAGCAACAGCCAGGCTTAGTTCTGACGCACCATCCACAGCGATAACCGGCGCTCAGAATGTGGTGGCCTATTTCCCGGAATTCTCCTATCAGACGTATTGGAGGCTGCTGGAACGAATGACCGAAGGCTACACTTCCAGTTTCGAATTTCAAAAAAATCAGTACAGCACTTATTCGCGTAGATCACATTTCTGTCCGATCTGGTTTCCGGATGGGCCGTATGAAGTGTATGGAGAAGTACTGGATGCATGGACCCCGGCGGGGATGCTGAAAGTTAACTTAACAGACGAACTGACAGTTCGTGATAATTTATTTTCTGACTGGCATATTCGCCCAGCCGACTAATCAAGGAGGATATAGATTTGTCCAATATTATCATACCAATCGTAACTTTGACCGTCACCTTAGTGGGTGGCGGTTTTCTTTTGCTCTTTTTGCGGGCGGATAAAAAACGGCAGCCTGTTTCCAGAGATCAGGCTTCCTTACAGACGGCGCAGGCATTTATCAATGTGAAGGATATCCGGGACAGGTTTTTATACACCAGGGATGGCTGCGTATTTCTTTATATAAGACTCCATTCCATCAGCATTGATCTGTACAGCATCTCAGAAAAAAATACCCTGATCAGGACTTTGACGGCTGAGCTTTCGGATATTCAGCGTCCGTTCAAGTTTCTGGCTGTGTCCAGGCCGGTGGATATTTCTCCGGTGATTCAGGAAATGACGGAATTGCTTTCTGAAGCAGGAGAAAAGCAGAAAGAGCTTTTAAAACAGGAAATCATGCAAATGAGCGGTTATGCCTTATCCGGCGACATTGTAGAACGCCAGTTTTACCTTATGATCTGGGAGAAACAGGAGGACGGGTGTGAGGCGGATTTACAGAAAATGGCGGCACTGTTCTGCGAAAAATTCAGCGTGGGAGGCGTTATGTGCGAAATTTTGCAGGAAAAAGAAATTGTCCGGCTGTTAAATCTGGTGCACAATCCTGCGTATGCTCATTTAGAGGAATCGGACTACGAAGCAACTATTCCTTTACTAATGGAGGAGATGAGAGCATGAGAAAACGAGAAACAGATGTAATACAGGAGAATCCGGCCCTTTTAAATGCTATCACGCCGGTGGGCCTGGAATTTCAGAAGAACCTACTTTCTGTGGGAGAAAATATAGGGAAAATCTATGGTATTATCCGCTATCCCCAGACGGTAGAATCGGAATGGCTGTCCAAGATTACCAATATTCCCAGCACGATCGTATCGATTGGATTCAACCCTGTCGATAACGCGGAATTAATTAATGGAATCTCCCGAAGTGTTGTACAGCAGAGAGGGATAGCCGAGGCTGCCAAAGACCCACTTTCCCGTCAGAGAGCGGAAAAAGCGGCGGAAGATGGAGAAACGATCATCGCACAGATTGATCGGGAAGGTGAGACAGTAGGACTGATGAGTGTGGAGGTGATGCCCATTTCCAGGGAAGAGAAGAATTTCAAAAAAGTCTGCCGCAGGGCGGAGAGCAGCATCAGTGTGATGAAATGTAAAATGCGGGTGATCCCGAACCTGCAAAAAGAATGCTTTATGCATCTCAGTCCTACTTACCCCAATCACAGCAAGATCGAAGCAATTTTGCAGAAAGTGGTGCCGATTTCTACTTTTGTGGGAGGATTTCCTTTTGCAAGCAGTGGATTTAATGATGGCAGCGGTTACTATTTTGCCAAAGATACCAGCGGTGGCCTGATTATTGTGGATACCTGGAAACGAGGCGGAGACCGGACAAACAGCAATTTCTGTGTTATGGGGAATTCGGGGGTCGGGAAATCTACAGCGGTGAAACATATCCTGCTGGCGGAATACATGAGAGGGACAAAGATCATTGTCATCGATCCGGAAAGTGAGTATAAAGAAATGTGCCAGAAACTGTCTGGAGACTGGATCAGCGCCACGGGTGGATCGAAAGGTCGTTTAAATCCATTGCAGGTGCTGCCGTCTCCAAGGGATGATGAGGAGGAACCTGAGGAGGACAGACTGTACCGCGATGAGGGATACGGGATCAATGACCTTGCCATGCATTTGAAAAATCTTGATATTTGGTTTGGCCTTTATCTCCCGTCCCTGACGGATATGCAGAAAGCGACTCTGAAACGCTGCCTGGTGGAACTGTATGCTCAGTTTCAGATTACATGGGATACGGATATTCTGCATTTAAAAGCAACAGATTTTCCTATTTTTACAGACCTATATAAGTTGCTGGAAAAGAGATCGGAAGAGTATCCGAAAGAGGCAGTGTATAAGGAATTGATTAACCTGCTCTACGATCTGGTATACGGAGCCGACAGCTTTATATGGAATGGGTACAGCACGGTGGAAAGCAATGCCCGTTTCCTTGTGCTGGATACCCATGCGCTTCAGGAGACTGGAGAGAATGTGCAGCGCGCCCAGTATTTTCTGATTATGTTGTATAACTGGCGGTTGATGAGCTGGGATCGGAACGAAAAGGTTTTGATGGCGGGAGATGAGGCATATTTAATGATCGATCAGAAGGTACCGCAGGCCATGGTTTACTTGAGAAACATGATGAAACGGGCAAGGAAATATGAGGCTGCGGTGGCGATTATCTCCCACAGTGTCCGTGACTTTTTAAGCGAATCGATCCGGCAGTACGGCCAGGCTCTCTTAGATGTCCCCTGCTATAAAATCCTGATGGGAACGGACGGGCCAAACTTAAAAGAAACCAGGCAGCTCTATGATCTGACAGAAGCGGAACAGGAATTGCTTTTATCGAGGCGCCGGGGACATGCCCTCTTTATCGTTGGGGCCAAGCGGCTCCACGTACAATTTGATATCCCGGAATACAAGTTTCAGTATATGGGAAAGGCAGGTGGACGTTGATGATACCACCAATTTTGATCAAAGCTGCCACAGGAGCCGCCGCCAGAGCGGTATCAGATAAAGAGGCCAGAAACCGAATGTTCGCCTTGATTTTTGCTTTAGTATCGCTTTTTCTCTTCTTTCTCTCTTTCACCTTTTATCTGATTACGAATCCGTTGTCGGCTTTGAATGTTTTTCTGGATGCAGAGGAACTGACTCTGGTAGAAGCGTTTCAAGCAGATTATGGATATAGTCAAAATCTCAGAATTTACGATATTGACTATCTGCAGGGGAGCGGCCAGACTTACGAAGGCGTGGTGTTTGGAGCGGCTGGAGCAACGGAAGTCGTGTATTACAGCCAACTGGATAACCGATGGGCCGGTGCTTCCTATGGAAGTGGTACGGTAGGACGCAGTGGATGTGGTCCTACGAGCATGAGTATTGTAGTATCTACCCTGACCGGTCAATCGGTGGACCCGCCGCACATGGCAGAATGGGCCAATCAGAATGGCTACTATTGCCCGGGAAGTGGTTCCTATCACAGTCTGATACCGGGAGCAGCTGCGCAATTTGGTTTAACTTCGAGGGGAGATTTGTCGGCGCAGGAGATCGTGGCTGCTTTGAAAGAAGGAAATTTGGTGGTGGCGATCATGGCGGAGGGGCACTTTACCAGGAATGGGCACTTTATTGTTCTGCGTGGAGTGACAGCGGAGGGAAAAATACTGGTAGCAGATCCGGCCAGTGTAGACCGCAGTAACCAGGAGTGGGATTTATCCCTGATTATGAACGAAGCCAATAAGGGAGCCGGAGCAGGCGGCCCCTTTTGGGCGATTGGAAAAGAGGAGGGGGAGACGTGATATTATATTTGACAACACAGAACCACACAAACCTGCTTGATTTTTATAATGAAAAGGAAGGGACGCTGCCGGTTAAGAAAATGACCGGCAGCTTTATCCTGAAGCAGTTTGTTGTGTATGATATGCGTAATTTTTCTCACTGCACGGAGTTAGTCTTGGATCGGGAGGCGTGCAGAGATGGCGACGATGTGTTTGTGGAAGCAATAGAAGAATTTTCGACTATGTATCAGGCCAGAGTGACTGTAATTGCAGAAGGTTTAGGGCCAGATGATGAGTTGTTTACAAGGCTTTTGGAGGCTGGGATTGGGAATATTGTTACGGAAAGCGAGATAGTACGACAGCAGGAAGAGATTGAAAGGTGTCTTAGCAGGCAGGGGCTTAAGAAGTACCGGATCAGGAAAAAGGAAGAAGTATACCAGGTAGGGGAAACGTACAATTTTTCATGCAGCCGGGTTCATATCGCAGTAGTGGGAGCGCAGGGGCGAATTGGGACCACTACAGTGGCGTTGGGGCTTGCGAACTGGTTGGCAGAAGTGGGCGGCCGGGCTTGCTATGTGGAGGGGAATGGATCAGGCCACATGGATTGTTTAGTAAAAGATTATGAGATGGTGTCGGAAGATGATGGATTTGTTATGGATGAAGTGGGGTACTATAGGAGTCAGCCAAAGAAGGACTATGCATTTATCATCACAGATTACGGTACAGGAGAGCCGGAAACAGAGCCGGATATCCTGTTATTGATAGGTGGAGCAAAGCCTTATGAGCTTCCTCATACATTGCCTTTATTGGAACGATTTGAAAATCAAGGTGTGATTGTCCTTTTTCCATTTGTGATACAGGAGCATCGGCGGGTTTACGAGGAGTCATTTTCTACGGATAACCACCGAGTCCTGTTCTTGGAGTATCAACCGGATTGCTTCGATGGGAAGGTAAACGGAAGTGTATTTAAGACGATTGTAAAACCTTATATTATAGAAAAATAAAAAGGAACAGGAGGAGATTAGATGAATCAGTATGAAATGAAACAGATTGCTTACCAATCTACGTTAAAGAGCCGTGCACTGCAGGTACTTGTGTATTTGATTGATCGTTCAAATAAAGAAGGGACGTGCTTTCCGGCGATCTCTACCATGAGTCGGGAATTACATATCAGTGTGTCTACGGTGAAACGTGCGCTGCGGGAGTTGACAGAGAGTGGGTTTGTTAAAAAGGAGAGTCGCTTTCGGGAGAAAAATCATGGACAGACATCGAATCTCTATATACTTTGCTTTATAAGTGGGAATGAAGCGCCGGTGGAAGATAAAGCAGAGGAAGAAGAGAATGATAATTTTGAGGCGTCAATGCCTCAGGAGCAAAGTGATGTTCAGGGAGAAAAAATAATTTTGAGGAAAATAGAGTCTGTAGAAATTTTTAAGTCATTTTATAGAAAGTGGATTAAACGTATGTACATTAAGTTAATTAATATTGTTATTGTTTTTTTCTTTATTTTGTTTTGGCCTGGGGTGGGGGCAATTTGATACCTCCTTGAATAGTCAATAGAAGTATGTATAAAAAGCGGAAAATAAAGTATTTATTGTGATATATCGCTTATCTCTGAGTTATTATTAAAACTTGAATACCGGCCTATGATAGCTCAAGTTATAGACTGTTATTAGGAAATTCTGGTAGTCTTTGATATCATCACAGGCAAATTCGCAGACGGATTGGAGGTGAATGCGAGAATATCTTAGTGTCAGATGCTGTTTTGAGTCCTTGGCTTTCATGACGTGGCCCTAAATCTAAAAGCAGAGAGAAAATAAGAGGAACTTTTAGATGTGGGCTGGTCATATAAGATAAAGCAGACCGACGGCTATCATTCCAGCCAGTATATAATTGCAGTCGCGAGGTTTTCGGCATATAAGTCAGACATAGTAGTGTTGAGCAATTTTATGTTCTTGATCAAGCGGGTGGAATCCGAGCAGCTTCTCGTGAAGGAAGCAGAGATCAAAGCACTCCAGCAGCAGATTAATCCTCATTTTATCTATAATATTCTGGAAACGATCATGGGACTGGCGAGCGAGGGGATGGATTATGAAGTTATCGAGGTCAGCACCTGTTTGAGCGAGATGCTCAGATACAATACGAGATTTGAAAATGTTACTGTAATTGCAAAAGAACTGGAACAGATTAAAAACTATATTACTGTGATTAAAATACGGTTTCAGGATCGTTTCGACGTGTATTACGACGTGGATAAGGAATGTCTGGACTGCCGTATTCTTAAGTTCACTTTGCAGCCGCTTTTAGAAAACGCAATCTCCCATGGACTTAGCGAGACCGAGTCAGATGGGATGCTGAGAATCCGTATAAAAAAAGAAGAAAATCAGGTTTCCATTATGATTTATGATAATGGAACCGGCATTGAACCGGAAAAACTGAAGGAACTGAATGAGAGGCTGGAAGTGACAGGAGAGCATCCTCTTGAATATATTGAACAGTACAAGAGCCTTGGAATTTTAAATGTTCATTTAAGGTCAAAGCTTTTCTACGGCGAAGGCTATTCCATAGAAATATTCAGCAAAGAAACAAAAGGTACCTGCATTGCTATAAAAATTCCATTTGTCCGCGGAAATACCGGTACAGAGGAGGGTAAAACGACGCAAGGAGAGATTGTTCATGTACAAAGTGATGATCGTTGACGATGAAAAATTTATACGAAAGAGTATCCGCAACCGGATGGACTGGAAAAAGTTTGGAATCACGCAGATCGAAGAAGCGGGAAACGGTGAGGAAGCTCTGCTGCTGTTAGATACGTTTTGTCCGCAAATTGTATTAGTAGATATCCGTATGCCTAAGATGGACGGACTGGCATTTATTACAGAGGCAAAAAAGAGTCATCCCGAGATTAATTACATTATTATGAGCGCTTACAGTGATTTTTCCTATGCCAAGACAGCTATTGTGCTGGGAGTAGAGGCGTATCTGCTGAAGCCTGTGAATAAAGATGAGTTGGAGGCGCTTTTAAATAAACTGCTTCACAGAATCAATGAAGAGAAGCTGAACCGTATGCTGCGGAGCGTTAAGGTCGATGAACTGGAACAGGTTGGTATTCTTCAGTACCGTTACTGTTTGGTACTTTCATTTTACTCGCTGCGGGAGGAAGAACAGGGAATGCGGATTTCCGCAATTGTTCAGAATCAGATGGCACAATTCGAGAATTGTTTTGCATATTATCTTCGGGATTGTTCGCGGAGCGGTTGTTACGTGTTCCTGATCAATATGAAAGAAGCAGGCCGTGAGGCCGGGCGAAGGTGCGGAGAGGCTGTTTTGGAGATTATGGAAGAGCCGCTGATGCGGGCTGCTGTTTCTCAGGTGTTTGAGCGGGAAGCGTGCAGAAAAGCAGTGACCCAGAGTTTGAGTTTCCTGAAAAGGAAGCTGTTCTGCCCGCAAAAGAGAATGATTGCCAACTCCCCGTGGGAAAACAGCGACTGTACAGACAAGCGCAGGAAAATGAGGGATGAACTGGAACAGGTTTATGATCTTATCAGAAAAGACCGGTTTGACTGTGTTGCAGATGAGCTTTTTGGAATCATTGAATGGCTGATTTTAGAGATAAATCCCATCACGCTGATAGAGGAGGGAATAGAGGAGATTCTGGTTCTGTTATGTCATTTTCCCAGGAGTCCGGGAGATGATATGGATATTAATATTTTGTTCCATGATTTTAAAAGCATGGATTACTTACTGCTTTATGAGACGGCGGAGGAAGTGAGTGAGCGTTTGAAAGGTCTCGTCAGATGTCAGCTGGCCGCAGTGAAAAACAGGGAAGGAACAGATGTTATTGCCAGTATTAAGGAGCACATAGAACGAAACTATGGAGATGCCTTGAATGTAGCGGAACTGGCAAAAAAGTATGGTTTAAATGTAAGCTATTTATCTACGCTTTTTAAAGAAAAAACGGGAATAAACTTAACTGCATATATTGAGGGAATCCGTATGGAGAAGGCAAAGAGGTTTTTGAAAGAACGGGAGTGGACTGTGACAGAGGTGGCGCTTCACACTGGTTACTCCAATTCCAACTATTTTTCCAGAGTATTTAAAAAATACACCGGGGTGACACCTGGCGAATTCAGAGAGCTGGAAAGGAAGAAACAAGGTTAAGCCGTATGTATGCCGGTGTGCAATTTTCCTTAGCCAAAAGTCCTATCTTGTGATAAGATATAGAATAGAAATGGCAGAAACAAACGAAACAAACCCAAGAATTCAAAGTCACTTCCGGCCAGGCCGGACAGTCACAGGAGATGGAGACAGGCAGATATGAATATAAAAGATAAGCGGCCTGAGGGCTTTTGGCTGAGGAAGCTGCACCGTATCATTGACAGAATCGCGGAACGGTTAAACGATTATAGAGTAGAAAAGAAACTCGTCATCCTGTACGTGTGCTGCGTACTGTTTCCGCTCATCATCACAGACAGTGTGATTCTGGCCGTCATCGTTTCTGCAGACAGGGCGTCGAGCCAGTATGAGATGCAGAACATATCCAGCGCCATGAAGTACAACTTAACCAGCACCGTTGACAAGGCGGTGACGGTGGCCAACAATATCTACACCAATCCGTATCTCAGCAACTATTTAAATCATGAATACGAGACGCCTCTGGAATATTATGAGGCGTATTTAGACGTTCTTAGAAATACGCTTCTCATCGGCGGAATGACGGCATACGGAACAGAGCTGACCCTCTATACGGACAATGATACCATTATCAACGGCGCACCGTTTACAAAGCTTGACGATTCCGTAAGAAGCAGCGGCTGGTACCGTCATCTGATGGAATCGGGTCAGGACCGGATTCTCTATATCTACTATGATGAAGACCAGATTCCGACCATCAATGCAAAGAGAAAGGTATCGCTGATTCGGAAGCTGAATTTCTACCAGAGGGACGGCTGCGAAAAGCTGGTAAAGCTGGATCTGGATTATCTGGGGCTGGTGAGCGACACGGTTAAGATGAACTACGAGGCGCCGGTCTACGTGTGCAGCGGCGGCAGCATCCTTTTGTCGAACGAGGGCCATTCCAGCATAGGAATGCAGTTTGAACGGTTTGAGGAAGAAAAACGGGTGGGGTATGAAGAAAGCTTCACCATCTACGGGCAGGATATTACGGTTTATGTGCTGAACAAGGCTGGAAATGTGCTGCAGCCGATTTGGAACAACGCACCGTTAATTCTGTTCCTGATTCTGGTCAATGCGGTTCTTCCCTGGTTTTTTATGAGGATTATCAACCGCTCCTTTACGGGAAGGCTGCAGGAGTTAAGCGGCTTATTCGAGCAGGCCGAGGATGAGAATCTGCAGGAAATCGAGAATGTAAGAGGAAAGGATGAGATCGGCACTCTGATGTGGAACTACAACCGGATGGCGGCCCGGATCAACGATTTAATACAAACCGTCTACGTGGATAAGTTAAAGGAGCAGGAGATTAACATCGCCAGGCAGAACGCGGAGCTGCTGGCCCTGCACAGCCAGATTAATCCCCATTTCCTCTTTAATGCCTTAGAGAGCATCCGGATGCACAGCCTCTTAAAGCGGGAGGATGAGACCGCCCATATGGTAGAAAAACTGGCCACCATGGAACGGCAGTATGTGGACTGGGGCACGGATTTTGTGACCATCGGGGAGGAGATGGGATTCGTGGAGGCGTATTTAGAGCTTCAGAAATACCGTTTTGGGGATCGCCTTTCCTACAGTCTGGAGGTTGACGAGGCCTGCCGGGGCTTCCGGATTCCCAGGCTGACCCTGGTGACCTTTGCGGAAAACGCGTGCGTCCACGGAATCGAGAGTAAGTCCACTCCGGGCTGGATCTTCGTCCGGGTCTTTACCGAGGGAGAGTTTCTCTGCCTGGAGGTAGAGGATACGGGAAATGGGATTACGGAGCCATTTTTATCGGAATTGCGGGAAAAGATGGCGAGCGCCGGGATCGCATCCTTAAAGAAAACAGGAAGCGTCGGTATTATGAACGCCTGCCTGCGTCTGCGGATGATGACAAAGGATCAGGCAAAGTTTGAACTGGAGAGTGAGGAACGGGTCGGAACTATCGTTACGGTGAAGATTCCGCTCTCCTGCATGTATGGTGAGGGAAGGGGGAATTAAAATGCTCAGAGTATTGCTGGTTGATGATGAACCGTTTATTGTTCAGGGGCTGACCGTTCTGATTGATTGGGAGAAGGCGGGGTATGAGATTGCAGCTACGGCGGCAAATGGAAAAGAGGCCCTGGATTATTTGAAGGAAAACCAGGTGGAACTGATCCTTGCAGACATTAAGATGCCGGTTATGACAGGATTGGAGCTGTTGGAGAAGATCCGGTCGGAGAATATTTCTGACGCGTATTTTATTATCCTGAGCGGTTACAGCGATTTCTCTTATGCGCAGAAGGCGCTGCGGTATGACTGCATGGACTACATACTCAAGCCTATCCGGAGGGAGGAGCTGACTGCGGTTTTGGAAAAGGCGGCAAGCCTGCACCAGACGACACAGCAGAAGCAGGAGGAGAGCTTTCGCCAGGAGAAAGCGTATTTGGCGCGCAACGTCATCTCCCTGCTTACGGGGAAATTCGATCAGATGAATCTGGACTATGTGAGAGACCATCTCCGGCTGTCGGAGGGGATGCGCTACATCGATATCGAGATGGAGGAAAGGAAGCCGGAGGAAGAGTTGCCGGCCGAAGAGAAGCGGGCGCTGCAGAGAAAGCTGTACGAGATCTGTATGAACCACATGGGAGAGGCGTACAGCGGGCATTTTATCTTCGATGTATCCAATCATGAAAATGGATATGACATCGGATTTCTGTACTGCCGGTATATGGCGGAGGAAGCGGGGGTAAAGGAGGAGGAATTCTTAAACCGGCTTCAGACGGAGATTCAAAAAAGCATGGAGGCGCCGGTCATCATGTTCGTGGGCGAGATGGTGGAGGATGTCGTGGATATCGGCCGCTCCTACCAGACTGCGGCGGTAGTAAAGTCCTTCCAGGCCTTCCGTGCATGTCAGAGAATCCAGTATTACGAGGCGGAGAATACCCAGAATCCGGAAGGAAAGGTTCTCTGCAAGAAGATTTTGGACCAGCTGATCAGCGAGATCGAGCGCAACAGCAGAGAGGGAATCGAGGCAAGCGTGGATCAGCTCTATGAGAGGATGAACCAGCTGGGCATGGATACCGGCAAGGTGAATCTAAACATTAATTATCTGCTTTTCCAGCTGATCCATCTGGCGGCGGAACAGGATTCCAATGTGAATCAGGAGGAGATCATGCACCGGATCAGCGCCGACGCCTTTACCGGCAGGACGATGCGGGGCAGCAAGGAGCACTTGAAGCGGTTTGCTTATGATTACGCGGAGTACTTAGTGCAGCTTCGAAAAAATATCTCCGGAGGCGTGCTGGCGGATATCGAGAGAGAGGTCCGGGAGCACTACGTGGAGAACTTGACGCTCAAGGATTTGAGTGCGAAGTATTTTATCAACAGCGCCTATTTGGGGCAGATTTTCCGGAAGAAATATGAGATGTCCTTTAAGGATTATTTAAATAATTACCGGATAGAGCAGGCGGCCCTGCTGTTGCTTCGCACGGATAAGCGGGTCTATGAAATCGCAGAGGAAGTGGGATACCGGAATCTGGAGTATTTTATTAACCGTTTTATCGCCACGAAGGGCTGCACTCCTGCAAAATACCGGAAACAGTCGAGGGAGACGAAGGAAAAAGAGTCATAAGCTTAAAGAGTCATAATCATATGGCTCTTTTTTGTTGCAAATTACATAGAAAAGTTTCACAGTCAATAAAAAATATATATACTTTGTCATAACTCAACCTATGATTTGCCGGATTGTTTCTTTCGCCAAAATTGGTAAAATAGAGACAGAAATGATACAGAAAACCTAACGAAAACGAAACGAGGAGGAACATCTTATGAGAATGAGAAAATTGGCAGCGGCAGCTCTTGTTACGTCTATGGCGGTCAGTATGCTGGCAGGCTGCGGCGGTTCCGGCAAGACCGGCGCTTCATCGGCAGCGGGGTCTTCGGCCGAAGCAGGGGAAGGCGGCATTCGGGAATACACTGCATTTTTCGCCGTACCAGGAGATGAAATCAATGATGACAACGAGATTCAGCAGAAGATCGCCGAGATCACAGGCGCCAGAGTGAAGGAAACGTGGCTGACGGGACAGACGGCGGCGGAAGCGGTAGGAACCCTGATTGCCGGCGGAGAGTACCCGGATTTAATCGACGGAAGCGACGGAACCGGCCAGCTCTACGAGGCAGGCGCTTTGATCCCGCTTGACGACTACATCGAAAAATACCCCAATTTAAAAGAACTCTGGTCAGAGGAAGAATGGGACAAGGTACGCCAGGATGACGGCCATATCTACTGGATTCCCCAGTTCGGCAACGCCTATGAAAGAGACATGAGCTGTACGCCGGCGGAGGCGTTCTGGATTCAGACCCGCGTTTTAAAATGGGCAGGTTATCCGGAGATTAAGACCGTGGATCAGTTCTTCAAGCTTTTAGAGGACTATCATGCAGCCAACCCTACCATGGAGGATGGGACGGCCAACATACCGTTTACAATCCTGTGCGATGACTGGCGTTACTTCTGTTTAGAGAATCCGCCACAGTTTTTGGCCGGATATCCCAACGACGGATCGGTCATCGTGGATACGGAGACGAAAAAGATCGTAGACTATAACACCATCGACGAGGCAAAGGAATACTTCGGAAAGCTCAACGATGCATTTAAGAAGGGGATCTTAGACCAGGAAGCCTTCACACAGAGCTACGATGAATACATAGCAAAGCTTTCCAGCGGCCGCGTGCTTGCCATGGTGGATCAGTGGTGGCAGTTCCAGAACGCCAGGGACAGCTTAAAGCAGCAGGGACTGGACGCCCAGGGCTGTAACTACATTCCTCTCGCCCTGACCGTGGAAGAGAATGTAACCCCCAACTATAATACGGGAGTCGTGATCAATCCGGCCAACGGCGTCGGTGTCAGCGTAAGCTGCGAAGATCCTGAGGGCGTTATGAAATTCTTAAACGACATTCTGGAGCCGGAAGTAAGAATCCTCCGGGGCTGGGGCGTCGAGGGCGTTGACTTTGAAGCAGGAGAGGATGGCATCTACAGCAGAACAGACGAGCAGTGGTCAAAGGTCGCTGAGTCCTCTTACAAAGCCTCCCATATGTGTTCCTATTCCTACTTACCGAATTACGTCGGCCTTCTGAACGATAAGGTGAACGCGTCAGACCCCAATGAACAGCCCAGCGAGTTTATGAAGAGTCTGCCGTCTGATGTACGGGAATGCTTACAGGCATACGATTGTGAGACGTATCTGGAGATGATGGATCCGGCGGACGAACCTCCAGGACCATGGTTCCCGATGTATTCCTACTCGAATACCATGACAACTTCCACAGAAGGCGGAACTGCATGGACGATGATGGGAGAGATCAAGCATGAGTACCTTCCAAAGGCAGTTATGGCAGAGGACTTCGAACAGGGCTGGCAGGAATATATGGCTGCATATGAGGGCGCCAAGCCGGATGCATTCTTAAAAGAGATGCAGGAGGAACTGGACCGGAGAATCGAAAATGCAAAGAAATATGAGCAGTAATCCAAAGCAGTTGGAAAAATAATCCGAAAATAATTCGATATTGACAGGGAATGACCAGACGATGATGAAGACAGCCGTGGCCGTATCAACGGCGATGGCTGTCTCTGTAAAGGGAACCGAAAAGGAGAGTGTGCTATGGCTTTGGTACGAGCGAAAGCGAAAAAAACAAAAACAAAATTTAACTGGAAGGAGTTTAAACAGCAGAAGGTTCTGATGATCTGGGCAGGCATTTTCGTTGCTTATGGGGTTGTATTCTGTTACGTCCCGCTGCTTGGCTGGCTGATGGCCTTCCAGAATTACAAACCGAAGGATGGAATCTTCGGCTCGAAATTTATCGGTCTGGATAAGTTTGCCCGGCTGTTCTCGGATTCTACATTTCTCCAGGTAATCCGCAACACACTGGCGATGGGTGTCATCAATCTGGTGCTGACCTTCGTAACGGCGATTGCATTTGCCATCCTGCTCAATGAGATCCATTCGAAGGGCGGAAAAAAGGTGGTTCAGACGATCTCCTATCTGCCCCATTTCCTTTCCTGGATCGTTGTAACCGGTATTCTTCACGATATCCTGTCGGGAAATGGTATCGTCAACGAGCTTCTGATGAACTTTGGCCTGATCGACAAGCCCATGAATTTCTTTGCCCATCCGAAGTATTTCTGGTGGATCGTGGGATTTTCCAATGTCTGGAAGGAAACCGGCTGGAACGCCATCATCTATCTGTCCGCCATCACGGCCATCGATCCCTCTCTCTATGAGGCGGCATCCATCGACGGCGCGGGGCGGCTGGCAAAGATTAAGCACATCGTGCTGCCGGGAATCCGGCCCACCATCATGATTCTTCTGCTGATGAATGTGGGAAATGTGTTAAACGCAGGCTTCGAGGTCCAGTACTTATTAGGAAACGGACTGGTGCAGAGCGTTTCGCAGACAATCGATATCTACGTACTGAAATGGGGCATCAGCCAGCTGGACTACTCGCTCGGTACGGCGGCAGGTATCTTTAAGAGCGTAGTCAGCATTATCCTGATTCTCATTGCAAACCAGCTGTCCAAGCATTTCGGCGAAGAGAGGCTGTTCTAAGGAGGGAAAGACATGAAACGGATGAAAGAAAGCGAGATGGGCGGAAGCGCGCCAAAATACAGGCTGTCTCCCGCAAACACTCTGTTTGTCATACTGAATACGGCTTTCATGATCGCATTTGTCATCGTTACGCTGTATCCGGTTTTGAATACGCTGGCGGTCTCATTTAACGACGGAACCGATGCGCTCAGAGGCGGAATTCATATTTTACCGAGAAAATTTACACTGCAGAACTACAAAACCGTGCTGAAAAAGGATAATCTGATGGTGGGCGCCTGGGTGTCCGTGGCCCGTACGGTGATCGGTACGGTGACCTCCCTGCTGGCCAACGCCATTCTGGCCTATATCGTCAGCAGGAAGCGGTTCCTGTTTAAGAGCCAGCTGTCCTTATTCTGGGTGATTACCATGTACGTCAACGGCGGCCTGATCCCGGTCTTCTTATTATATCAGAATCTGGGACTGACCAACAGCTTCTGGGTCTACATCATTCCCGGTATGGTCAGCGCGTTTAACATGCTGGTTATGCGTACGTATATGCAGGGAATTCCGGACAGCTTAGAGGAGTCGGCGCAGCTTGACGGGGCCGGTTACGCCACCATATTTGTCAAGATTATCTCTCCGCTGTGCAAGCCGGTGTACGCCACGGTGGCGCTGTTTATCGCAGTGGGGCAGTGGAACTCCTGGTTCGACGCCATGCTGTATAACCGGATGAGCACACAGTACACCACCCTGCAGTATGAGCTGATGAAGCTGCTGTCATCGGTAAGCAACCAGGGCGCCAGCGCAGAGTCCATGAAGAATGCGGCCAGTGCGGCGGCGGTTACGCCCACCTCGGTCAGGGCGGCGGCTACGATCATCACCATGCTTCCGATCGTCTGCTTATACCCGTTCCTGCAGCGTTACTTTGTGGCCGGGCTTACCATCGGAGGCGTGAAGGAGTAGGAAAAAAATAATAAAATAAATTCAGGAGGGGAACATGAGAAAACTATGTAAAAGGACAGGGGTTATACTGGCGGCGTGTCTGATTTCGTTCAACACCATAGGTACAGATATGGCGAAGGCGCAGACCGTATACGCCGCAGGGACAGGAAACGGAGAGCCGCAGATTCAGAGTCTTACTCCGTTAAAGGATATCTACAAGGATAAGTTCCTGATCGGAAATATATACAACTCATTTAACCTAAGCGGACCGGACCGGGAGATGCTGCTCTGGCATTTTAATGCAGTGACGCCGGAAAATATGATGAAGCCGGACGCCATGCAGATGGTGGAAGGGAATTTTACCTTTGACGAAGCGGACGCCATGATTTCCTTTGCTCAGGAAAATGGAATCGCGGCGGTGGGTCATACTCTGGCGTGGCACAGCCAGACGCCGGACTGGATGACGATGGAGTGCACCAGGGATGAGGCGATACAGAAGTTAAAGAGCCACATCGACGGCGTGGCAGGCCATTACGCAGGAAAGCTGCTGTGCTGGGACGTGGTAAACGAGGCAATCGAGGATGGGGCAAAGCTTCCAGCAGACGGAAACTGGAAATCGTGTCTGCGGAATACGCCCTGGCTGAAGAACATCGGGGACGACTACATAGAACTGGCTTTCCGGTTCGCCCGTGAGGCAGATCCTGGCGCAAAGCTGTATTACAATGACTATAATTTGAATGATAAGAACAAGGCGGAAATTGCGGCGGCCATGTTTGCGGATTTTAAGAAGAGAGGGGTGCCGATTGACGGAATCGGGATGCAGTCCCATTACAGCACGGAACTCTCCTTAGGTTCGGTGGAACAGTCCATAAAGCGCTTCCGTGATGTCGGAGCGAAGATATCAGTCACGGAGCTGGATGTGGTAATCAACAATCCCTCCGGTCCGGGGCTTCCGAAGGAGAACGAGATCGCCCAGGCCCAGGTTTACGCCGGACTGTTCCGTCTTTATAACCAGTACGCGGATTCCATCGAGCGGGTAACCTTCTGGGGATATGACGATGGGCACAGCTGGAGAGGCAGCTCTCACCCCTGTCTGTTTAACAGCAGAGACTACAGCCCGAAGGAAGCGTATTTTGCGGTAGCCGATCCGGAGGGGTATTTGCAGAACCATCCCATGAAGGCCGCGCCGGAGCCTAAGCGTGCGGAAGCCGTCCGCGGAACGCCTGTGATTGACGGCGCAGAGGATGAGATATGGGCAGCGGCGAAAGAGGTGCGGATCAACACCATGACCATGGCGTGGCAGGGAGCGACGGGGACTGCAAAGATGCTGTGGGATGAGAATAACTTATACGTGCTGGTCAAGGTGAAGGACGGCGTCATCAATGCAGACAGCGTCAACGCCCACGAACAGGATTCTGTGGAAATCTTCGTGGACGAAAACAACGGAAAAACAGGTTACTATGAAGAGGACGACGGCCAGTTCCGCGTATCCTGCAAAAATGAACTGACCTTTGGAAGCAATGGAAGCCGGGAGGGAATCCAGTCGGCGGTCGCGATGACCGGCGATGGATATCTGGTGGAGATCCGGATTCCGACGACAACGACTCTGACAGGGAATATGTCCCTGGGCTTTGACTTACAGATTAATGACAGCAATGAGCGGGGAGAACGGATCAGCGTCGCCAAGTTTAATGATGAAACCGACAATTCATGGCAGTCAGCGGAGCGCTGGGGTGTCCTTGACTTAAGATGACAGACAAAAAGGAGATTGAGATGCAGGGTGCTTTTTATACCGATGAATACAGGAATGTCTTCCTGGAAAACGGCTATTCCAAAGAGGAGATCGACAGAAAGGTGGAGGAGACCTTCCAGGCCATGTTTTACGGACCGGAGGATGTGAGAATCTACCATCCGGCAGGACCGGATATGGGCTATATAGAGGATACGGGAAATCATGATGCCAGGACGGAAGGAATGTCCTATGGAATGATGATGTGTGTCCAGATGGATAAGAAAGAGGAGTTTGACCGGATCTGGAAATGGGCGAAGACCTATATGTATATGGAGGACGGAGAGAACGCCGGATACTTTGCCTGGTCCTGTCAGACAGATGGGACGAAGAACGCATACGGCCCGGCGCCGGATGGGGAAGAGTATTTTGCAATGGCGCTGTTCTTTGCCGCAAACCGGTGGGGAAACGGCGAGGGAATCTTTGATTATGAAGCCGAGGCGAAAAAGCTTCTTAGCGACTGCATCCATAAGGGAGAGAAGGAGGGAACCGGCAAACCCATGTGGGACCCGGATAACAAGCTGATCAAGTTTATCACAGAATGCGATTTTTCTGATCCCTCCTACCATCTGCCCCATTACTACCAACTGTTCGCCTTATGGGCGAATGAGGAGGACCGGGAGTTCTGGAAAGAGGCGGCCTCCGCCAGCCGGGAGTATTTGAAGAAGGCGTGTCATCCGGTTACCGGGCTGTGCGGGGAATACGCCGAATACGACGGAACGCCCCGGAAGGAGGAGGCGGTTGGAAACCAGCGCCACGACTGGTACTACAGCGACTCGTACCGGACAGTGGCAAATATGGGGCTGGATTATCTCTGGTTCGCCGCCGACGAATGGGAATGCGAAAACGCCGAAAAGGTGCAGCGGTTTTTCTGCGAGACAGAAAAAGGCGCTATGGACGGCGTCTATCTGATCGACGGGACGAAGCTCGATGAACCGGCGCGCCATCCGGTGGCCATCGTGGCGACGAACGCGCAGGCCTCCTTAGCGGCATCAGGTCCTTATGCCACCGAGTGCGTCAGACGTCTCTGGGAGACGCCGCTTCGGGAAGGAGACCGGAGATATTACGACAATTGTCTGTACTTTTTCGCGCTGCTTGCCTTAAGCGGAAGGTATCGTATCTGGCGGAAATAGCGGCAGGCAGAGGAAGTGCGGCGGGCAGAGGAAGCGCGGCGGTAGCAAGAGTGGCGGCAGCAAGATAGCGGCGGACAGAGAAAGAGAGGATATGACAGATGAGGCAAAAGGAGTATACCGTGGAAGCCGGATGCAATGTCCCGTTTCAGAATCATGCGGACTACTGTGTGGGAACGGGCCGGATGGGTCTGGCACTGCAGAAAGAATACCAGGAGCAGTTAAAGCTGGTGCAGGATCATATTGGATTCAAACATATTCGGGGTCACGGGCTGTTTTCCGATGATATGGCAATCTATCATGAGTATTCCGATGAAAACGGGAAGACACATGCAGAATATAATTTCACCTATCTCGACATGGTTATGGATGCTTATCAGGATCAGGGAATAAAACCGTTTCTGGAGCTGGGATTTATGCCGGCGCAGATGGCTTCCGGCACACAGACTGTATTTTACTGGAAAGGCAACGTCACTCCGCCGAAGGATTATGAAGCCTGGAAAGAATTAGTCAAGGCGACGCTGGGCCATTTAATGGAGAGGTACGGTTCGGATGAGGTGGTCACCTGGCCGGTGGAGGTGTGGAATGAGCCGAACCTTTCCGTATTCTGGGAGAACAGCGACAGGGAGGAGTACTTTCGCCTGTTCCGGGAGACGTTTCTTGCGGTGAAGGAAGCAGACCAGCGCTTTCAAATCGGAGGCCCTGCGATCTGCGGAGTCGATGATGAGGTCTGGCTTGAGGAATTCCTAAGCTTTTGCGAGGGGGAGAAGCTGATGCCTGACTTTATTACCCGCCACCACTATATGTTTGGTAAACCGGAGAAAATCGGGCATTACAGCTATGGGAATCTAAGGGTTCCGGAAGTGACGATGGAGGAACTTAAAAGGTCCAGGGAGATCATTGACAGTTTTGCGTTATACCGGGATCTTCCCATGCACATCACGGAGTTTAACACCTCATACAGCCCGGACAGCCCGATTCACGATACTGTGGCCAATGCGGCCTATGTGGCGTGGCTGTTATCTCGGATGGGGGATACCTCCCAGTCTTATTCCTACTGGACGTTTGGTGATATTTTTGAAGAAAACGGCGTGCCCTTTACCCCATTCCACGGCGGATTCGGCCTGGTGGCCAACGGCAAAATACCGAAACCCACATTCTGGACCTTTTCCTTTTTCAAAAAGCTGGAGGGAACCTGTGTCTTCCGTTCTGACGAGCTGGTGATTGTACGGCGGGAAGACGGCTCCTACTGCGGGACGGCCTGGAATCTCTGTGTGGATCGTGAGGAAGCCATGAAGCTTGCCATTCACCTGCCGGCAGAGGAAGGAGAGTACTGTCTGATAACAAAAACGGTAGATGAAAGTCATGGTAATCCGTTAAAGCTCTGGCATGATATGGGGGAACCGTCTTCCCTGACGCGGGATCAGAGACTGCTTTTAAGAGAGTGCGCAGGTCCGCGGATTCAGAGCGGCAGGCTTAAAGCCGGGCAGGATGAGGTATGTGTAAGCCTTGAGCTGGAGCCATTTGCGGTAACCTTCTTTGAACTGGCAAAGGCGCCGGAGGGCGGCGACCGCGGATATTCCTACCAGCGGGCAGTCCGGATGGTAATTGGTGAATAAGGGTAAAGGGTGGAGAATATCTATGAATACGAATCCGATTTTAAAGGCGGATTTTCCCGATCCGGACGTGATCCGGGTGGGAGATACCTACTATATGGTGAGTACCACCATGCATTTTATGCCAGGGGGAGTGATCCTGCGTTCCTATGACCTGGTTCACTGGGAGATTGTCACACACATCTATGAGAAGCTGGACAGTACGCCAGGGCAGACCTTATCCGGAGGGCAGCAGATTTACGGAAAGGGGATGTGGGCGCCATCGTTCCGGTATCACAACGGAACCTTTTACATCTGCTTTGCAGCAAATGACACGAAAAAGACGTATCTCTACACAGCGTCTAAGATCGAGGGACCCTGGAAAAAACAGGCTATCGAGGGCTTTTACCACGACTGTTCCTTACTGTTCGACGAAGACCGGGTGTACATCGTCTATGGAAACACGGAAATTCATTTGACGGAACTGACCGCCGATCTAAAGGGACCGAAGGCGGGCGGCCTTGACCGGGTGATCATTAAAGAGGAAGGAAGCTGCCGGCTTGGTTTTGAGGGTTCCCACATTTATAAGATTAACGGGAAATACTATGTCTTCTTTATCCATTCACCAGGGGATGCCTGGTTTCGGACCGAGGCCTGTTACCGGGCAGACAGTCTGGAGGGAGAGTTTACAGGCCGGGATGTGCTCCGGGATGATTTGAATTACTGCGGCCAGGGCGTGGCTCAGGGCGGTATCGTGGATACGCCGGAAGGAGACTGGTACGGAATCCTTTTCCAGGATCGAGGCGCTGTGGGGAGAATTCCCGTGGTGGTGCCGGTAACCTGGGTGGATGATTTCCCTGTCTTCGGAGTGGCAGGCAGAGTGCCGGAGGAGCTGGAGATAAAGAGCACGAGACCGGATCACCGGTATGCCCCCCTGTTTGTAAGCGACGATTTTTGCTATGAGCCAAACCAGGATGGAAAAGCTGTGCTTAAAAAGGAGTGGGAGTTTAACCATGAACCGGATGACAGCCTGTGGTCTGTGACAGAGCGGCTGGGGGCGTTTCGGATCCGCACCGGCAGACTGGCGCACAAGCTGGAGGAGGCGGTAAATACACTGACTCAGCGCCTGGCATTCCCCGGCTGCGGGATCACGGTGACCTTGGACGGAAGCTCTTTAAATCCGGGAGATTATGCCGGTCTCTGCGCACTGCAGGGCTGCTTTGGCCTGATTGCCATGACCCGTGAGGAGGATGGCAGATATCTTGTCATGAAAGGCCGGGAAGCGGAAAATCCGCTGCTGGAGGGAAAGAAAATCTGGAATGACGGCGAAGAGTATGAGAGGGTTCCTCTTCGGGAGACGACGGTGACGCTTAAGATGACGGTGGATTTCGAGCAGATGAGGGACGAAGCGGAATTCTTCTATTTAGATGGAACAGAGTGGAAGAAGCTTGGCCGGACGCAGAAGCTGTATTTTAAAATGGATCATTTTACCGGATGCCGGGCAGGATTGTTTTTATATTCGACGAGGCAGACGGGAGGAAATGCGGATTTTATGGATTTTCGGTATGAGGTGAGGAAGTAGGGGGGCTCTGTTTCGAATAAGATGCTCAGGGTGTTTATTCTGCTTTGTATGGAATGCCGATTTTTGCGGAAAACTGCAGGGCGTGGATCCACGGTCCGGTTTATCCGGAGGTGTATGACCTGTTTAGAGATTTCAAATATAATCCAATTGATGATGCACGTTTCGCACTCTTGGAAGGAACGGAAGATGCGCTCACGGACGATGAGAAGCGGGTGATTGACCTTGTTGTGTATACTTTTGGTATGTATGGTGGAAAAGTACTGGAGAAGATTACGCATAATGAGGAGCCGTGTCTGGAGGCGAGAAATGGGTATGGAGACAGCATTCCTTCCAGTGAGCTTCTGCCGAAAGAGCGGATTATGAAGTATTACATGTCTGTGAATCGGAAATATGGCATAGATACAGAGGAGGGACTGCGGACCTATATCCACGACATGCTCCTGACTGGAAACTGATTGGAGCATTGGGCTTTTGAGAAAAAGGCTGTTACATAGAAACGCAAGGTTTGGCTCTTGTTTTGCCATTCTTTGTTGTGCTGTGCAGCAGCCTTTTCGTTTTCACCAGGATGCGCCTCACGGATTTGCTGCTGTTTCTGGAAAAGCTGTAAAGGGCTTCTCAAAGGGGATTTTCCCTGCGCCATTCCTGCGGCGTCAGACCGGTTTCGCGGCGAAACAATTTGGAAAAATAAGAATAATTACCGTAACCTACTTTATCCGCAACCGTATTCACAGGCAGCTGAGTCTCGGTTAATAATTTTTTTGCAGCTGTTATTCTTTTCCTAATGATATAATTATTTAGCGAAATGTGCATTTCATTTTTAAATACCCGCGCTGCATAGTCGGGATGGAGGTATACGATATTAGCTAAATCGCTGCGGCTTAAATCCCGGTGATAGTTTGAGTCAATATAGTTCTTTATGGTTTCGGCTACGGAGGCCTGGGAGGCGGTAAAGCTCAGATAGTCAAACGCATTCTTTAATAAATAATGCAGGTATAATTCGGCATTTTCCAGAGAATCGGTATACTGCCTTAACAAAAATTCGTAGACAGGGTTTTGAAACAGCTTATGGGCAAGAACCTCCTTTGATTTTAAATAGGTAAACACAAGCTGTGTGGCATCCATCAGTAAACCGCTGAGCAGTTTGTGATTCAAATTTCCGGATTTTGCGGCTTCGGAAAGATATTCGCGGAACAGGGTGCAGCAGCCTTCTTCGTCCCCTGTCTCTAAGCAGTGCTCCATATCATAGATTGGAAACTCAGGAGCCGGCGCAGCAGCAGCGGGGGAATCTTCAAAAACATATACTCTGCCAGAGCAGTCCTTTAAATCTCTGTGATAATCCATAAGGTTCTGAAAGGTTTCCTGGACATTCGTGTAGGTAAAAACGCTGCTGATACAGCAGGAAGCTTCACATTGAAAAGAAATTTTCAACTCCTGCAGAAATATGACGCAGCCGGATTGCAGCGTGGTGAAAAGGGGGCCTTTTGCCCCATTCTGCCGCAGTACTGCAGCGTACTGCTGTTTTTCTGCATGATACTCAAAGAAGGTTACCAGATTTACCTGATTGGTACATACAGCGTTGGAAAAAAGATCACACAGCCTTTGATTAACAGGCGTCTTGCGGTCAAAATGTGTCCTTATCTCGTTCCCTTCCAAATAATATGGAAAGCAGCTGATGAAAACCAAATAAAATCGTTCTGCTATTGAGGGAACCGGAGCAGATACCGTTCCATGAAGCAGACCCTGCCAGTAGTTTTCCAGCAGCCTGGTCTGGTGGACTTCTAAGAATTCCGTTTGCTTGGCCCGCTCGGTTTGAAGAATTTCTTTTTCTATTTTTTCTACAGCCTTTCGGATGATTAAAGAGAGCTTATCAAATTCGATTGGCTTAAGACAGTATTCAAAGCTTTGCAGGGCGATCGCCTTCTGAGCATAATGAAAATCAGCATGATTTGTCAGAAATATAACCTGCACCCGGTTTCCTTCACAGCGAAGCCAGGAAAGCAGATATAAGCCGCTTCCTTTCGGCATCTCAATGTCGCTTATCAGCAGATTTATGGTATGGGCAGCGAAGATATCCTGTGCCTGCTTCAGACTGTAGGCGATAAATACCTCTGTAATGCCAAGCGATTCCCATTCTATCTTTTTTTCCAGGGCTGACACGACAAAACGGTCATCATCTACAATTAATACATTCATGAAAAAACCTCCGTATTGATAGGCTGATAAGGCAGCACTACGGTTACCAAAGCTTCCCCGTCTGGAAGATTATTAAAATAGATAGAAAAATCCTCGTCATATAATAAGTGTAAACGCTGAATTACATTGGTGATGCCAATGTGAGTTCCGTCTTTGTGTTCCAGAGAAAGGCCGCTGTTCAGGGTTGAAAGAACCTCATCCGGAAATCCGGTTCCCGTATTGCTGATCTGGATTTTCAGGTAATCTTTTTGGTCTTTAAAGACTTTTTTGATCGTGAGATTTATTTTAATCATTTCATCAGGGGATATGGCATGGTTAATGACATTTTCGATGAAAGTCTGTAAAATAAGGGGCGGAATATAAACATCCTTTACATCAGGGGAAATCTCGCACAGATAAGTGAAAATTTCACCGTATCTCAATTTCTGGATGGACAGGTAGTCTTCCACATGTTCTATTTCCTGATTCAAATTTACAAAATCCTGATTGTCCTGAAGCAGATAACGCAGGTATTTGGCTGTTGAGAGAGCCATTTGTCCGATCTCTTCATACAACTGGGTCTGAGCCATGCTGTGAATGCAGGTAAGGCAGTTGAGATAAAAATGAGGACGTATCTGCAGCTTCATAAAATCTATCTGTATCCTCTTCTTTTCCAATTCATTTTCATAAATGTTAATCTTTAACTTTTTAATTTCCCTCATCAAGTTTTTAAACTGTTTATGGGCCTGTTCCAGTTCAATAATATTGCTGCTCTGGAGATTTAATAAATCCGTATTTTCATTGATGGAAGCCAGATTGGCGGAAAATTCCTTTAGGACGCAGAACTCTCCGGTGCATGTAGAACAGGAGTATGCCCAGCAGAAGTATAAGGGTGACGGCTGTTATCACTACGGCCAGCTGCAGTATAATAATTTTCTGGAATGCGCTGAAACGGTCCATATATATCTGAATCGAAAAGGGAAGCCTGCTGTCCTGTCTTTGATATACCATATAACGTGAGTAAAACGGCGTATCAGGCGCCTGAATCTGGATCCGATTGTTTTGGATAAAAAAGTCGCGTTCATCAGCAGATATATGAAGATAACCGCTGTCGCCCAGATCCAGGTCCTTCAAAGGGGAAAGCAGATCTTCTAGAGTTATCTGGCAGAGAAGGCTGCGGTTATCAACCGTTATAAGATAATAAAGGTAGTAGGTATCGCCTGTTTTCAGCATGTTCCAATGAAACGGCAGCCGTTCGCCGCTCCGAATAAGTTCTTTGTAATAACTCCTTATCTCCAGGTAATCGCTGTAGTTTACAAGAAGGGGTGAGCAGTTAGTAAAAAAATCCTGCTTGTTCAGATAAAGAAAAAACTGATACTTCTGGCTGAGTGTGGACTGAAAATCAGAGATACGGCTGCGCAGAGAGTACAGGCCCTCTGTCAGCATGTATTGATGGCCGGTATCATTCATGGCTGTCAGTATCCCTTCATGCTGTGTGGTCCATATTACAAAACGTTCGATGGATTCGATCTGATTCTCAAGGGTGTCCAGATACATATCCATGACCTCTTCCGCGTGCTTCTGACTCTGCGCAGAGGCCGTAGAACTGGCCAGATAACTGATAAAAATGTTTACAATCAGAATTGGGATGAGAATAAGGAACAGTATCCGGGCGTCTTTTTGAATGGAATGCATAAGGTACTTACGTGATTTTTTCATACGGATTTACCTTTATTAAAATAGTTTCTTAGGTTAGACAGATATTCTTATACAGGTATTATAACCCATTCAACCGCTGGTTTCCAGTATAATGTAGCGCCATCCTGACAGAAGAGGATTAAAGTCCGGATAGTGTCAGTCCCATGTCTGAAAAATGTTACGCCAGTGTAAAAAGTCCGGATTGTGTACTGAAAAGTGAGGGATATTGCTATCAAAACCAAAGATTAAAAGATACAATGTAAACATCAAAATATAGAAAAGGGGGAGAGAAAGCGTGTTGAAAGAGAAATATCTGTTACGGATTGCTGCAGTTCAAAGGAAACCCATTATGAAAAAGGTATCGAAAAGTCTGCCGCTTTATCTGTTATTGCTTCCGTCATTTATACTTCTACTGCTTTTTAGTTATCTGCCGATGGGAGGGCTGGTCATGGCATTTCAGGATTTTAGTCCCGGCCTTGGCCTGTGGGAAAGTCCCTGGGTTGGACTGGCAAATTTTAAACAGTTCTTCCGGTCGTATCAGTTTTGGATCACAATTAAGAACACTCTTATACTGAGTTTCTATGGAATCCTGGTGGGCTTTCCATTACCGATTCTCCTGGCGGTTCTGTGCAATCAGATGCGTGCCAGGCGGTTTAAGAAGTTCTTCCAGGTGACGACATACCTGCCGCATTTTATTTCCACCATGGTAATGTGCGGGATGATCCGATTGTTTTTATCACCGAGTTCAGGGGTAATCGCAAATTTGATGGCAGTATTCGGCGTGGAGATGCCAAACATTCTGGCCAGTCCCAAGGCCTTTAGCAGTATTTATGTCTGGACGGACGTCTGGCAGCATATAGGCTGGGACAGCATTATCTATCTGGCGGCAATAGCGGGGATTGATCCTACTTATTATGAGGCGGCGACCATGGATGGGGCAAGCCGCTGGCAGAAAATAAAATACATAGATCTGCCGCTGCTGATGCCTACGGCTATTGTATTGTTAATTTTGAAGGTGGGACATATATTAGGAATCGGTTTTGAAAAAGTGTACCTGTTACAGAATGCCATGAATCTGCCGGGCAGCGAAATCATATCTACCTACGTTTATAGGCTGGGTATCGTGAATCAGCAGTACAGCCTGTCAACGGCGGTCGGCCTTTTTAACACCGTAGTGAATGTCGCCGTGCTTCTGACGGTAAATAAGCTGTCAAAGAAAGCCACCGGTAATGGCTTAATTTAGGAGGGATATGATGAGAAAAAGCAGTAAAGTAAAAATTATATCAGGTGACCGTGTGTTTGATCTGGTTGTGTATACACTGGCGTTTTTCATGGTGCTCCTGATTGCATATCCCCTTTGGTTCGTCATACTGGCGTCCTTTTCCAGCGCATCGGATATTTCAAGAGGAGAGGTATGGATCTGGCCTAAGGAATGGCTTTTGGACGGGTACCGGGAACTGATAAATCAAAAGGACGTATGGACGGGATACCGCAATACCATCTTTTATACAATAACGGGAACATTATTTTCCACCTCCGTCAATGTGTCGGCAGGGTTTGCACTGTCACGAAAGGAGCTGCTGGGGAGAAAGTGGATCAGTATCTTCTATCTGATTCCAATGTTTGTTTCAGGAGGCCTGATTCCCACCTTTTTAGTTGTCAAGCAGTTTGGTTTTGTAGACAGTTTCTGGGTTATGATTATTCCCTTTGCTGTTTCCTGCTATAATATCATTGTTTCACGTACATTTTTCAGCAACAGTCTTCCGGATGGGCTTTGGGAAGCGGCACAGATTGACGGGTGCGGTACTCTGCGGTATTTCTTTCGGATAGCGCTTCCTTTGTCCAAGGCGATTCTTGCGGTCAATGCGCTTTGGACTGCGGTGTGGCTCTGGAATTCCTGGTTCAACGCATTAATTTACTTGAACACGGAATCCTTACAGCCGCTGCAGCTGGCACTGAGGAGAATCCTGATCATCAATGCGACAGGAGCCGGAACGGTGGGACAGGAAGCCATTGAAATGAGAAACAAAGCGGATATGATGCGTTACGGAGCGATCGTGATATCGACGCTGCCGATTATGTGCCTCTATCCGTTTCTGCAAAAGTATTTTAACCAGGGGGTTATGATTGGTTCTTTAAAAGAATAGCCTGCAAATAAAAAGTCAATAGGAAAATGAAAAAATTTCAAGATTTATTGTTGACTGAATTTCAGGTACACCAAATAGATCACCGTTATCCGCTGGTCTGAAAGGATGTGGTCTTCCTTATTCTGGAAGAGCTGTGAGATATTCTTTCACTCTTCCGTAATAGATGCGCAGAAACTTGTTAGCACCTGCGGTCATGTAGACGTAATAAGGCTTTCCCTGAGCACGTTTCTTATCTATAAACGCATATACAGGGTCATTCTGCGGCTTTGTCTTAATGAGACAATCCATGACCTGGAATAAGGTTTTTCTAAGGGAAGATGAGCCTCGTTTGGAAGTCGGAACACTCTTTTGCTCATGGCTTCCTGATTCGTTGACACCCGGATCTACACCAGCAAATGCAGTGATAGCACCTTTGTGAGTGAAACGTGTGACATCTCCAATCTCAGCCATAAGCTGAGGCCCTAGAGAAGGGCCAACACCCTTCATTCCCATAACAACGGGATATTCTGGCAGTTTGGCGGCGGTCTCGTTCATCAGGGTACGGAGTTCTTCCACGGTCTTGGAAGCAGTGTTTAATTGTTCTATGGCCTGCTTCACGATCAGCCTGGTTAAATCATCTTTTGGAAGTACAGGAACAAGCTCTCTGGCAGCTCCATAGATTTCTTCAGCCTTGTCTTTGCTGAAGTTGTACTTCCTGCGTTTGCACCATTTCTGATAATGGTCAACAAATGCGTTTAATGACATTTTACGAACACAGTCCACATGCCAGTAAGTAGTGGCGAAATCAACCCACTTCTGGCTGCCGTCCTCACGGGCAGGGCTGTCAAAGTAAGTATTCACACCAGGGTAAGTCTGATCAAGGATGCCGATTAGATTATTCTTCATAGCTGTTTTGTGTTTCATGTAGAAGCCAAACTGACGGTTCATAGTCTTTAGCTGATTGCGTATTTCATCCATAAGACTATATTGTTTCAATTCCGTCCAATTGTCAAGAGTGTAACGGGCTATTTTTACAGAGTCAGCTTTATCAGATTTTACTTTACGGAGAGAGTTATCTCCGAAATCTTTAATGAGCTTAGGATTTACGGCAGTGACAAAAAGGCCTGCCAGAGAAAGCTCACGGGCCAGTGGTTCGTAGTAACGGCCAGTGTGTTCCATAACGATGCGGGATTCACCTTCGATCGATCGGATCTGTTCAATTAAAGACCGGATGTTACCGGAAGTGTGCTTGATTTCAAAGGGAGAAGAAACGATTTCGCCATAAGGGCGGAGAATGGCGACCATACTTTTACCTTTGGAAACATCAATACCAACTGCGTTCATGTTCATAAATTTGTCACTCCTTAAGGTTATTGCAATGGATAAGTACCAGTTTTACTCATTGCCTATTCAATCTACTGTGGTGTGACACGAACGTACCGGAGGCAGTTCAACCTGCATAAAACGAACGCTGCAAATGAGGAGCTGGTTATCAGTCTGTTTTACGGACGCGAAGTCCAAGAAAGGAAGCCGATATACCGATTGCTCCAACATTATAACAGCTTAAGCAACAAGATGGATAATTCCTTACTGGCTGTAAGGGATATTAACCATAAATATATTGTAGTAGCTGCAAATACAAAAGCATTGCCGGGAACCACCATGAATATCATGACGCCAGACAATGGCCGGTTCCCGCAAAGGGAGTTGCAGCCGATTGACGAAAGAGGAAAAGCATAGTCAATTACATAATCGAAAAAAAGAAGCCATAATCCTGGCATATCACATCCAGGATTACGGCTTCTTTTTTTCGACAAAATTTGCGCTTTTTCGTCAGTATGAATGGCTGTATGAGATTCGTGGACCGCCTTCCTGATTTTGAACTTTTTTACTTCAAAATCAGGAGGGACAAATTGGAACCGATTAATTGGAACGAGATCCTGGAACAGGAAGACAGGATCATAGCAAATTCAGATAGAAAACATCGATATCATTTTTCTTCCTTGGAAGCGATGAGTGAGGAACTTGTCTATCAGGAAAGTATGACGAGATATCAGGAACAGGAGTGCTTTGATGGGGGAGAAGACGATTTTACAGAGTACATTCGCGACGAAAGGCTGGCAGAAGCTATAAAATCACTTACGCCCAAACAAAAAGAGGTCATTGAGCTGATCTTTTGGAAGGGATACACCCAGAAGGAGGTAGCCAGAGAACTGGGCTGCTCTCAGAGCAGCGTATCAGAACGTTTATCAAATGGTTTGAAACGGTTAGCAGATTACCTAAAACAGTAATTTTGAGTTTATGGGCAGCGGAAAACAACGCCCGCTGCCCATAACTCTGTGTCTGTAAAACATTGAAGATAGGACAAGAGCAGCTGGTTCCTGCTACTCCCACACGACTTATTTACTTAATTCCAATGTCCATGCTGTATAAAAATCTTTAATTGACTGGTATCGCTTGGTTCTATCCAATTCAACTGCTTTTAATGCAACATCATAACACGCTTTGTTTAAATCCCATTTCTCAAATGAGCAAGGTATAAACTGGTTTTGAGTATATCTAAGTTGCACCTCGCTTTTAGAAAAACTGCCAAAATAACTATTAAACAGCAATGCTCCGAGCGTATAAACATTTGTAGTTTCATCAATAACTGCATTGAGAATATATTCCTCCGGAGCCTTTAGTCGTTTTGTACCCCAATAATCCTCACCCATATTATTTTTGGTTGGCTTTTTCCTGAAGAAATCAATGTCACAAATTGTCGTTACGTTATTAAAAAAATCATACATTATACTGCCGTCATAAAAATCCACTGCAACATATCCGCTTTTTGAAATCTTATCTAAGAACGAAAATAATATATCTGCTGATTTTATTCGTTGTGTAACGGGCAATTGCTTAAAACGTTCAGCAGGTGAAATAATTTGAGAATTGCTGTGATACTTTTCGAAATTCCAGTAATCAAAAAGGCAGTCACCCTCTACCCATTTGAAAATAGCAATATAAGTGTCCTCAAGCGGGTAGTGCTTAACAAGTTCAATTAAGTTTGGGTGTTTAATATTTTCATAAATTGCAATGGCTGATTTTAATGCTTCAACTGCTTCGGCCGTTGTCCTAATTGACTCTGATGTCTTCAAGCCCGCTACTTTAACAAACCATTTTTCATGTCCGCTATTTATACCAAAGCTAATATTTCCCGAATCATTTTGTGAAAACACTGTAAAGACTGTCCCAAGCGATTTTAGCCATGAAAAGTCATATTCAGCTTTTAAGGAAAAGCAAACACCATCTAAATTGTAATTAACCATAATTTCCTCCAATGTTGACGGAGGGCTACAATATGATTACCCTCCATATTTTGTTGAACATAATTTTCATAATAATCAACTCCTTTACTTGAATGATATTTATATAAACACAAGCTAAGCTTGTGGAGTTTACAACAGATAAAATATAAAAAAGGCACCTTATTTTCAATGACTAAATTATAGCATAATTTTCTTTGCATTTCCGCTTTTTTTTGAGAGTTTCACCATGAATAGCCATTTGTAATAAAGCAGAGAGGGGGTGGAAGTATTCCCAACGAGCAATTTTTAGGAAGAGAGTACCCTTTTCCTATTGCCCGGTCTCACATAAACATTTATGAGAGCTTGTAAGAAGCGTTTCGTCTACCAAATCAATAAAAAAATATTTTCTTAAACCCGATATTTTCCCCTTCCCCATCTCCTATAGGTGAGAGCATATCTCACCTGCACATTGACAACCGAATATTTGTGTAACAGGTACAATGCCAACGGAGCGGTATAACCGAAAGCACGCAGCCAGAACAGCGCCATGCGGGAATGTATCCCAAGCGATCCCTGTTCGTGGTTGTTATACCCTGTGGCGGGGTAGAATCTGCGATGACCTCCAAGGCTTAATAATGATACTTCCATTCAGGCTCCCTATCACCGATCGGGAGAGACTGCACACCCGTGTTTGAGAAAGAATGCGGGGCGGCGTCTATGATGTCCGCTATCGGAGTTTGTCCGGTAACAGCCAGCGGAATGCCTGTTGCATGTTTTTTAGAGCAGCAGATACTATGGGCTGGATCGGATCATATTTGTCAACAAAATCCAACGAAATACCCTTCCAGCCTATGCCTGTGCTGCTCTGACACGGAGATAGAAGGAGGCGGAAAATATGCAAAATACGATTATGATTTACCCAGCTGACGTGAGAAATCATTTATATGAAGTCGGGATTTTGAGAGAAAATGAAGATGTGGTAATGGTTGTGGGTCAGTGCGCCCTTTTGGAAAAGGCCGGGGAAATAAGAACAACTTATAGGGCCGTCAATATTTTAGATTACCGTACCAGGTATCTGTGCGCCAGAAAAGCCCCTTTTCCTCAGGAAAGTTATAAAATAGTAGCCAAACGTTTAGCTGAGTTGGAAATTAATTCATTAGATGATGAAATAGAACTGGAGTTAGATGAGAATGAAAGGGCGCGTTATCTTCTTTCCTACATATTTGATGTAATACTGCCTCAATATGGTATGGCAAAGCGAAAAAGTCAGAAAGAGTTGGCATTATCTATGTTAAGAGCCTTGCAGGAAAATAAACTTGCACTCTGCGAAGCAGAAGTCGGAACGGGAAAAACACATGCTTATATTCTGGCAGTAACAATCCATAATCTGTTTTCACGAAGTAAAACCCCTGCGGTTATATCGACATCAACAATTGCTTTACAGGAGGCCATCACAAAAGAGTATATTCCACAGATTTCAAAAATATTGCTGGACCACAGAATCATAGATAAACCACTATCTTTTGTGGTTCGGAAGGGTAAGTCACATTTTGTATGCGATTCCCGGTTAAAGACTTATGAAAGCTCAATCCGAAATCATAACCGTCCGGAGGATCAGGGACTCTTAGCACAATTGGGAGAATTGTGGAGAGAACAGGAAAATTATCTGGACCTGGATGGTTTCCCATTAACACCATATGTAAAAGAGAGAATCAATGTATCCAAGTGTACTGAATTCTGTCCGCATTCTTCTTATTGTAGATATGCTTCGTACAACCGGCGGTGGATGTCTGAAAGCTTTGATTTTCAAATATCGAATCACAATTACGTATTGGCGGATGTGATCAACCGGAGAGAAGGAAAGAAGAAATTGCTTCCTTACTATCAAGTAGCAGTATTTGATGAGGCGCATAAACTGATCGATGCAGCCAGGCAGATTTATTGTACCTGTTTATCGGAGAATGAGATTCCAAAGTTAATTCATCTGATTTCTCCAGAGCGCTTTGTCAATAGAAATTCACTAAGACAAATTATGATGCTTTGCACAGATTTGTCGGAGAAAAATACTCGATTATTTCAGAAGACTGCCGGAGATTTAATACAGTCCACTCAAATAGAGAATATCAGCAGGACCATCGAGGAGGATAAGAAAACGAGAGTGTGGATTCATGATTTGATTGAGTTGCTGGAAAAGTTAGGCCGCACATTCGCAACTGAAAAAACAGATTCCTGTGGTCGTGTTAAATCTATTTGCAATACGGCAAAATCTATAAAAGATAAGTTAAATGTATTCTTAAGCGTAGAACAGAATATTTGCTGGATAGAGAAAACGGACAGTGGGGTTCTGGAGTTCTGTTCGCTGCCCAAGGAATTGGAGCGTCTTTTGTATCATGATCTGTGGCATACAGGGGTACACAGTATCATTACTTCGGGCACCATATCAGTTGGAGGTAATTTCAGTCACTTTAAGCGTATGACGGGGATTGATTTATTGCTGCCGCAAAATAGAAGAGTTATAGAAATTTCCAAGCCTTCCCCCTTTGATTATTCTCAGAATGCCATTCTTTACATTCCTGAGGGAATGCCTTTTCCGGATATTCATGATGAGCAGTACATTGAAGCAATATCCAGGGAAATCGTGAATTTAATCGACGCGACTTTTGGACATACTTTGATCTTATTCTCCTCTTACTGGCTGATGGAGCGGATTTTTTATGAAGTAAAACAGGAAATCCAATCATATCCACTCTTTATCATGAAGAGGGGAAGAATGGACATGATTGAAAATTTCAGGAGAAGCGGAAATGGTGTTCTGTTTGCCAGTGACAGCGCCGGAGAGGGGATTGATTTGCCGGGCGATATCTTATCCAGTGTAATTATTGTAAAGCTTCCATTTCCCGTACCGAATCCGATATTGGAATATGAGCGAACTAAATATGATGATTTTTCACTTTACGTAAAAGAAATTATTACTCCGGGAATGATAATAAAACTGAGACAGTGGTTCGGCCGTGGTATTCGTAGAGAAACGGATACGGCGGTTTTTTCGATTCTGGACAGCAGAGTTGGGATATATGGAAGATATCGGAAAGAGGTGCTGAAGGCGCTGCCGGATATGCCGGTTGTGGATCAGATCGGAGACGTAAGACGCTTTATTGTTAAGAAGAAGACGGAGGAATATTTTTGATTTTTAGGTGATTTCTTTTCATGAGACAAAAAAGTATGGAGGTATAGAATGGATCGAACAGAGAAAAGAGTTTGGGGCTACTGCAGATGCGGTGGAATCGATCAGGCAAAGATGGAAAAACAGGCAGAGCAATTGAAACAATATGCGGAATCCTGTGGATACACATTTTTAGGATACACAAAAGGACGTGGTTCCAGCCTGGAACCGAATAGTTCGGAGATGATAGAGATCGAGCGGGCAGTTAAAACGTGGGAGGCAGATACCCTGATAATCAGTGATGTAAGCCGTTTGTCACGCAAGGTAGATCAGTTGATTGGTTCCTTGAAATATTTAGCTCAGATTCCCGTGAAAGTGGAATGTACCAATGGCGTGGATTTATATTTAGATGGTTCTTTCAAGGATATTGTAGTTGCATTGACGGGATACATAAGCAGTAGTGAACCGGAATACAAGACTGAGTATGAAGAGGAACATGAGTTTGAATTAAATGATGACAGTGAAGAACTGGAGCGTTGAATAATTGGCGGCATAGGACGAGGCTCTGTTTGTATATACTGGAATAAGGAGACGAGATGGGAATTATTGTGTATATGGAAAATTTGAAATCTTTCGACATAAGAACTGTACTGCCGGAAACCCTGAAAAATATTGAAGACGTAGTAATAGATACCAATTTATCGGTGGAGGAACGAATGAGGGCGTTTGTAAAGCAAATTAAAAATCCATATTGCTTCCGATGCGGTAAATTGGTCGTGCAGGTGGAGTATAAGGAATCTGGAAAATCAATTAATGAATGTTTAAAGGAATATATTGAGAGTCAACTCAGTTGAATTTGATCTGGACAATTATGATAAATACTGATAAAATAATCTCAGGGATAAAATCAGTAAAACTCATAATCTGACAATCAATTTTCTGGCTTCAATATACTATGTCAGGAGAGTGAGTTCTTTGCGTGAACAGTCAAATATCAAATATTATACCGCTCCATACTATCGGATATCGAATGATGATGGAGATCTTGCCGTTCTGGGCAAAGGGGAAAGCAACAGCATCAGCAACCAGAGAAGCTTAATAGAGGACTATGTAAAAGACAAACCGGACATTATTCTTTGCGAAGAGAGGATAGATGACGGTTTCAGCGGCGTTAATTTTGAGCGGCCGGCATTTAAACAGATGCTGGAGGACGTGAAAGCCGGAAAGATAAACTGTATTATTGTTAAGGATTTATCAAGGTTTGGCAGGAATTACATAGAGGTGGGGAGGTTTATTCAAAAAATCTTCCCTTGTTTAGGTGTACGTTTTATTGCAATTAATGATAATTACGACAGCGTCGAGTCAAATAGCATGGATGATCAATTCATGCTGCCTTTTAAGAATCTGATGAACGACTCCTACAGCCGGGATCTGTCCGTAAAAATAAGGAGTCAATTCGCTGTTAAGCGGAAAAAGGGTGAATTTGTAGGTTCTTTTACGATTTATGGATATAAAAAAGATACAGAGAATAAGAACCATTTGGTAATTGATGAATACGCCGCAGGGATCGTCAGAGACATTTACCGGTGGCGTCTGGAAGGAAGCAATAATGCGAAGATCGCAGAAAAACTGAATCATATGGGAGTACTGTCACCGGCTGAATATAAGAGATCGAGCGGTCTGCATTATAAAACGGGATTTGAGACAACAGGAAAAGCCCAGTGGAGTTCCGTGGCGGTGAGACGTATCTTAACAGATCAGACGTACTTAGGCCATGTGGTTCAGGGTAAAAAGACAACTCCTAACTATAAGGTGAAAAAGGCGATTGAAAAAAGTCCAGAGGAATGGATTATTGTAGAGAATATGCATGATCCAATTATTACCCGGGATAAATTTGATGCAGTGCAAAGAGTTCTTAAAATGGATACAAGGACAGCCCCAAAGCAGACGGAAGTGTATCCATTTTCCGGAATATTGGAATGTGCAGATTGTAAAGGAAATATGGTGCGCAAGCTGGTAAGTGCGGGGAGAGACAAGGCGGGTAATGTCCGAAAATATCCATATTATATGTGTGGGAACCATAAAAATGACCCACATACCTGCAGCAGCCATATGATTAGTGAAAGAGAATTGGAAAAGGCTGTCTTGCTTACGATCAATACCCATATAGAAAATCTGATCAATTTGCGGGAAGTGCTCTCTGTTCTGGATCATAAGCAGGGGTCAATCTCGGAAGCGAAAAAGAATGACATGCAGCGTTTGGAAGTAAATAAAGAGATTGTAAAACTTCAGAGCCTAAAGATCGCGTTGTATGAGGACCTGGCAGAGGGGGTTATTACAAAAGAAGAGTGCTTTGAATTTAATGAAATGTATAAAAAACAAATCGAAGAATATGAAAAGCAGGCTGCTTATTTAAAAGAAGAACAGGAATTACTGAGCTTTGAGAAAATTAAAAAGAGTGAATGGATGGATACCTTCCTGCGTCATCGAAATCTGACGTCTCTTTCCAGAAGTATTGTACTGGAATTGATAGATAAAATCACTGTTTTTGAGAAAGGCCGTGTAAAGATACACTTTAACTTCCAATATAACTATGAGATGGCGCTTAAAATCGTGCAGCTCTATGAAATGGGTGAGGAGGAGCAGAAACTTGGCTAGAAAAAGCAGAAAAAATATCGATCAAAACAGGAAAAAAGAAAATGAAGTCAGTTGCTGGCGCGTCGGATTTTATTTAAGGCTTTCCGATAAAGAGGAAGGTAAAGGGAGCAGTGAATCGATTGAAAATCAACGGGAACTGCTTACCGATTATTTGAAGGGCAAGCCTGATTTTAAAGTAGTTGCAACATTTATAGATGATGGAAAAACGGGCACGAATTTTAAAAGAAGCGGGTTTGAAGAGATGCTGGAAGCCGCAAAGTCGGGAGTTATTAACTGTATTATTGTAAAAGATTTATCCCGGTTCGGAAGAAATTATCTGGAGGCGGGGAATTATATCGAGAATATATTTCCCTTTTTCAATATTCGTTTTATTGCGGTGACCGATCATTTTGATACGCTGACAGCTACCTCTTCCCAGCTTGCATATCTGATTCCGCTGAAAAATATGATGAACGAAAATTATGCGAGAGATATTTCGAAGAAGGAGCGGTCGGCTAAGAAAATATTGAGGAAAAAGGGCGCTTTTTTAGGGACACATGCGGTTTACGGATATCAGAAATCGCAGGAAGATAAACATATCCTGGTCATTGATGAAGAAGCTGCGGTGCATGTGCGTGAAATCTACAACATGTGTGAGAATGGACACAGCGATGCGGCGATTGCCAAATACTTAAATCGCAATCAGGTATCCTGTCCGTCAAGATATAAGTATGAGAAGGGGCTTTTACATCACGAAAAGTATGACAGTACATCCGGCTGGTATCCTCAAACGGTTGCATCTATCTTGACAAATCGTGCCTACGTGGGCGACATGGTGCAGGGAAAGCGCATCTGCAGGGAAATAAAAGGGAAAAAAGAGTGTGCACCCAGGGAAGAGTGGGATATTGTTTCGGGGACGCATGAGCCCATTATCACTATGGAACAATTTGAACAGGTACAGCAGATTCGCAGTCAAAGGCGGGAAAAGTACAGGGAGACAGTAGAAAAAAGGAAATACTCTATAGAACCTGACATTTATGATGGGATTTTGAAAGAAAAAATATTCTGCAGCGATTGTGGAAAAGCAATGCAGCGTAAATATATTAAATCGTGTAAGGACCATTATCGATATATTTGCGAGGGACATGAACGAAACGGGACCTGTACCAGAAAGTATTTACGTGAAACGGAACTGATAGAGGCTTTAAAAACGGTGATCGTGAAACGATTAGAAGTTTCCTGTGAGATCAGAGAATGGATCGAGACACAAAGAAAAAATATTGATGCCAAGTTAGAACAATGGGTTCGGGAATACGATGATCTGGAGCAGAGAGCCGGTCAGAAGCTTAAAATGAAAGCGTTGCTTTATAAAGACTGGAAAGAAGGCATTATTGATAAAGAGGAGTATTTGAATCGAAAGGCCCGCTATGAGCGCGAAATGGAACAGTGCAGAGAAGAACAGGAAAAAATCATGAGTAAGAAACAGGAATACGTGGCGAACTTTACGCATGAAAATCCTTCCATCCAGGCATTATCTGAATTAACTCTCAATTCGGAAGTTACAAAAAATTTGATACGTACATTTGTTGAGCGGGTAGAGGTTTATGAGCAGAATCGGATTAAGGTGACATTATGCTATCAGAATGAATTTGATAAAATTCTAAAGTACTGGGAAGAGGGGCGCTGCGTAGTAAATGAGGAATGAGAATAAAATTCTGGTCAAATACTATCGCCTTTCTCTTGAAGATCAGAATCCGGGGGAGAGCGACAGTATCGCCAATCAGCGGAGCTTGATTGAAGATTATATTAAAGGACATTCGGATTTGTGTGATCTGGTTGCTGTAGAGTTATCCGATGATGGGTATACGGGAACAAATTTTAATCGTCCAGGTATTAAGAAGCTATTCGATCTGCTGAAAAAGGATCAGATCGGCTGCGTAATCGTGAAAGATCTTTCCCGGTTTTCCAGGGACTATATTGAATTGGGAAATTATGTGGAACAGATCTTTCCATTTATGGGAGTAAGATTTATTGCAATTAATGATAATTACGATAGCCTTTTCGATGGCCAGGAAGGTGGGCTGGAAATTCCTTTTAAAGGAATTTTGAATGATTTATACAGCAAAGATATTTCAATGAAGTCTAAGGCCGCAAAAAGACAGATGATAAAAAACGGAAAATTATGCAGCGGTTCTTTTCCATTTGGATATCAAAAAGTAGAGAAGAGACAGAGAGATCAAGAAAATATGCCGTATCAGGTTGATGAAGAAGCAGCGGAAATTGTCCGGCTGATCTTTAAATTGGCATTGTCCGGAAAAGGAAATATTGAGATAGCCAGGGTTTTAAACGAAAAGAAGTACCCCACGCCAGGAACGTATAAACGGTTAAAGGGCGGCTTTGGATATGGACTGAAGCAAAATCAGGAATCTATCTGGGATTCGATGAAGATATTATCGATTTTGAGAGATGAGCGCTACAAGGGTACTCTGATAATCGGACGGTATCAAAGTGCGGGAATCGGAAGCGGGAAGGTGGTGGAAGCGCCGGAAACATCATGGTTTCGGAAAGAACATGCGATTCCGGCAATTATTTCAGCGGAAGATTTTGAGACAATTCAGAAGATGCACCCAAATAGAAAAAGGGGGAAATACAGAAAGGAACATCATCTGCTCTACCGAAAGATTAAATGCGGCTGCTGCGGGAGATATCTTTATTATAAGCCCTCAGGAAGCGGAGAGCAGTACAATTCATTTTTCTGTAAGCAGAGTCACTTGAATACGGAAAGTGAATGCTTTCGTGGGTATATAAAGGAAAAGGATATTCTCGATATGTTGCTTTGCGTAATTCGAAAGCAGGTGGAATTGTCCGGTGAAATAAAAAGAGATGTGAAAAAGCAAACACGGACAGAAGCAAACAGGGCTGAGTATCAGATAAAGACGTTGCAGAAAGAGATTGAAGTAAGACAAGCAGCCAAAGCGCAGAGCTATATGGAATACCGAGCGGGAGAGATTACAAAAGAAGAATTCCTTGAAAGAAAAGAGAAACTGCAAAGAGAGATTGCAGAAAAAGAAGTTAGAGTGGAGGAGGTGAGAAACACGAAAGAAGAGGGGCTGGAAGAAAAACAAGAAATTGTTGAAGCGCTGAGCGGATATCAAAATATAGAAAAGTTAGATCGTGGGATTATTGAAGCATTGGTGGACACGATATGGGTGTATGACGTGGGGAAAGTGAAGGTGGAATGGAAGTTTCCTTTAAGAGTTTCCGGTTGAAGAGGCGTGGCATTCCATGATATAATATGAGCACTTAGTGAGGTCTTTCACGAACTTAGTGCGAATGGTATAATATGAGAACAGTAGAAAGAGGTGATTGTATGGCGCTTGCAAATACAAGGGAATATACGATAGAAGATATTTACAGTCTGCCGGACGGGCAGCGGGCGGAACTCATCGACGGAGAGATGTATATGATGGCACCGCCGAACCGGAGGCATCAGGATATCTCAATGGCTCTGTCACATAAGATTAAAGACTATATTTTATCAAATAAAGGTGAGTGTGCCGTTTACGCCGCACCGTTTGCTGTTTTCTTAAATGAGGATAATAAAAACTATGTGGAACCGGATTTATCGGTCATCTGTGACCGGGAAAAGCTGACGGATGAAGGCTGTAACGGAGCGCCGGACTGGGTGATTGAAATTGTATCGAACAGCAGCCGGCAGATGGACTATATGCGGAAACTGTTTAAATACCGTTCTGCTGGCGTCAGAGAATACTGGATTGCAGATCCCATGAAGAACCGTATTACAGTTTATAACTTTGAGGCCGGAACCACAGAAGAATACCAGATGCAGGACACCATTCCAGTGGGGATATTTGAGGGGTTATGGATTGACTTTGCTCAAATAATCTGATACTGTGAAACACCATAACCACGAAAGGAAGTGTTATTATGCCGGCATTACAAGCACAGTCAGAACTCATTACCCTGGAGCAGTATGAGGCTCTCCCGGAAGATAACAGGGCCGAGGTATTTGACGGTATTATTTACGCTATGGCCAGCCCGTCACAGGACCACCAGACGATATCGATGGAGCTTTCCACTATTCTAAATACCTATATCAAAGAAAAAAAGGGGCCATGCCGGGTATTTCACGCTCCGTTTGATGTGAAACTCAGCGATCAGCCGCTTACCATTGTACAGCCTGACCTTATGATTATTTGTAACAAGGATAAGCTGGATGGGAAACGATGCAACGGTGCCCCGGACTTTATTATCGAGATCGTTTCTCCTGGAAATCCAGCAGATGATTATATCCGCAAGCTCTACTACTATAAGAATGCAGGGGTACGTGAGTATTGGATTGTGGATCCCCGCCGCAAGAATGTAACTGTAAATTATTTTGAGGGCAATATGTTCAGTGTTCCGTACTCTTTTGATTCTGTTATCAAAGTGAATATTTACGAGGACCTGTTTATCAACTTCTCGGATATAGCCGAATTACTGAATGCTTAATGGGAATGATACATTGTGCTGTCATGAAGTGCTGCATTTCTTCAGGTTTTTATGCCGGAAGATGTAAAAGTGCTGCCGCACCGGTGATCCTTTGATCACTGGCACGGCAGCACTTTTAAGTTGTTAAGATCGGCAATAAAATTTTATTCTATACCTTGACATTTGCCGGCAGCGCCATTCCCGTAAGGACGCCGTAAATACTGAAGGCCTCGGAGCTTGATAAGCCGAAGCGGTTTAAGGAACCGGGAATCCAGATTGCCTCCGCGCTGGAAAGAATATTCAGGATGAGGCGGTTGCCCATGAGCGGCAGAGCCAGCGTCATGAGTGCGGGCGCGGTTCGGCGGAAGGAATCGGCTGCGGCCGAAAAACGGCGGCCGTCGGAATCCGTATCCTTTGCGTAGGTGCCATCCGGCAGTTTCGGCGGGAAAAACTGACAGGCCGCGACGGTATAGAGGGTGGAGGCGATCTCCCCGATCAGATGGCCGGCCACAGCCAGCTGGACGGTGATCTCGATCCCGGCTTCCAGCATTATATCCGCAATCAGAAACACGGCGCCGATGCGGACAGACTGTTCAATCACCTGAGCGAATGCCGGAACCCGGGTACGCTGCATACCATAATAGTAACCGTTGATGCAGGCATGGATGGCGGCGCAGGGTACGGAGACGGCTATGTAGGTGAGGAGCGGTGCGCAGCGCGGTTCCATCAGGATGCTGCCGGCCAGAAAATCCTGGAAACGGATGATGAGCCAGGCCAGGACAAAAGAGGTTGACATGGAAATGACGAGGCCGGTCCGGAAGATGGAACGGCCTTTCCTTACATTGGCGGCAACGGACTGGGAGATGGCCGTCTGGATGGACCCTGCGCACAGGGCAAAGCAGATGCCGAATACCGGATGGACCATGTTGTAGAGCCCCAGTCCCTCCGCACCGATGGTTCTGGAAAGAAAGATTCGGTAAAAGAACCCCAGCACGCGGGTAATGAGCCCTGTAGAAGTAAGGAGGAGAGTGCCCGTAAACAGGGCATATTTTCTTGGCGAAAGTTTTTGGGAAATCTTTAAAGAATCCTTCATGAAAACTCCATGATATGGGAATTATTATAATATATTTCTAATGAGTCCCCTTCATGACATTTTTCACTTAGCTTTCAGAAAGAAGGAAGATCAAACTGTAACAAAAACGATAACTATTCCTATTGAAATTATAGGAAATCTGTGTATAATAGAAAATGTAGATGAAGCTTTTAACTTTAGGACTACAGAAAGGCGGAACTAACAATTATGAAACGATTTATTTATCTTGACAATGCAGCTACGACAAAGACACGACCGGAGGTTGTGGACGCGATGCTGCCGTATTTTACGGAATTTTATGGCAATCCATCTTCCGTGTACGAGTTTTCCAACGAATCCAAGAAGGCGATCAACCGTTCCAGAGAGACGATTGCAGACGCCATAGGAGCAAAAACCAATGAGATTTACTTTACAGCGGGAGGCACCGAGTCCGATAACTGGGCACTGGCCGCGACGGCTGAGGCTTACCAGGCGAAGGGAAATCACATTATTACCAGTAAAATTGAACACCATGCGGTTCTTCACACATGCGAATATCTGGAGAAGCGCGGTTTCGAGGTGACTTATTTAGACGTAGATGAGAGTGGTGTCATCAAAATTGATGAACTGAAGAAGGCAATCCGCCCCACCACCATCCTGATTTCCATTATGTTTGCCAACAACGAAATTGGAACGATCGAACCGGTGAAGGAGATCGGTGAGATCGCGAAAGAGCACGGAATTATCTTCCACACAGACGCGGTTCAGGCCTTCGGCCACGTTCCGATCAATGTAGATGAGTATCATATTGATATGATGAGCGCCAGCGGCCACAAGTTAAACGGCCCCAAGGGAATCGGATTTTTATATATCCGTACCGGAATCAAGACGCGTTCCTTTATGCATGGAGGCGCCCAGGAGCGGAAGCGCCGCGGCGGCACCGAGAACGTTCCGGGGATCGTTGGCTTTGGAAAGGCTGTAGAGATCGCCATGAACACATTGGAAGAGCGCACGAAGAAAGAGTCTGAGCTGCGCGATTATTTGATGAAACGCGTGATGGCGGAGGTTCCCTATGTGAGAATCAACGGTCACAGAACCAGCCGGCTGTCCAACAATGTGAACTTTGCCTTCCAGTTTATCGAGGGAGAGTCCTTACTCATCATGCTGGATATGGATGGAATCTGCGGTTCCAGCGGTTCTGCCTGTACGTCGGGATCTTTGGACCCATCCCATGTGCTGCTGGCCATCGGCCTGCCTCATGAGATTGCTCACGGATCCTTAAGACTGACGCTGAATTCCGATAATACCATGGAAGAGATGGATTATGTGGTCGAATCCATCAAAAAAATCGTAGAGAAGCTGCGCAGCATGTCACCGTTATATGAGGACTTTGTAAAGCGGCAGAATCGGTAATAAGCTTACGTAAATTGTCGATATATTACTAAAAATAGGAGAAAAATAAAAATGTATACAGAAAAAGTTATGGATCATTTCGAGCATCCGAGAAATGTAGGAGAAATAGAGAATGCCAGCGGCATGGGTACGGTAGGAAATGCGAAATGCGGCGATATCATGAGAATTTATCTCGATATTGATGAGAACGGAATCATCAACGATGTAAAGTTTAAGACATTTGGCTGCGGCGCAGCGGTGGCTACCAGCAGCATGGCAACCGAGATGGTGAAAGGCAAATCAATCCAGGAAGCGATGGAAGTAACGAACAAGGCGGTGTGTGAGGCGCTTGACGGACTGCCGCCAGTTAAGGTACACTGTTCCTTACTGGCAGAAGAGGCCATTCACGCGGCCTTATGGGATTACGCCCAGAAGAACGGAATCGAGATTCAGGGGCTGAAAAAACCGAAGTCAGATATCGGTGAGGAAGAAGTGGAAGAAGAATATTAAAGCCGGCGGTGAACCGGATGCCGGCAGAAGAAACGGAATGTGAAACGATGAATAAACCAAAAGTAGTAGTAGGAATGTCAGGCGGTGTGGATTCCTCCGTGGCAGCATGGCTGCTGAAGGAGCAGGGCTATGATGTCATCGGCGTCACGATGCAGATCTGGCAGGACGAAGAGAAAGAGGCCGTGGAGGAGAGCGGAGGCTGCTGCGGCTTAAGCGCGGTGGACGACGCCCGCCGCGTGGCCTGGGATTTGGGGATTCCATATTATGTGATGAATTTCAAAGAGGAATTCAGAGAAAATGTAATAGACTATTTTGTGGATGAATACAGGAACGGCCGCACCCCGAATCCATGTATCGCCTGCAACCGGTATGTCAAATGGGAATCGCTGTTAAAACGGAGCCTGGATATCGGAGCGGACTATATCGCCACAGGTCACTATGCCAGAATCGAGCAGCTGGAAAACGGGCGGTACGCACTGAGAATGTCAGTTACGGCGGCGAAAGACCAGACGTACGCACTCTATAATCTGACGCAGTACCAGCTGGCTCATACGCTGATGCCGGTTGGCTCCTATTCCAAGGATCAGATCCGCGAAATCGCGGACCGGATCAATTTAAAGGTCGCCCATAAGCCGGACAGCCAGGAAATCTGTTTTATCCCCGATCACGATTATGCCAAATTTATTGAAGAAAACACGGGAAAAGAGCTGCCGAGAGGCAACTTTGTGGACCTGGATGGCAATGTACTGGGACAGCATGAAGGAATCACCCACTACACGGTTGGCCAGCGGAAGGGATTAAACCTGTCCATGGGCCATCCCGTCTTTGTCACGGAAATCAGGCCGGAGACGAACGAAGTCGTCATTGGAAATTCGGATGATGTCTTTTCCGATACGCTCCGCTGTAACCGCCTGAACTGGATGGCGGTCGACGGACTTCACGGCGGTGAGATGCGGGTAAACGCAAAGATCCGCTACAGCCACAAAGGCGCCCCCTGCACCATCCGGGAAGTGGGCGAGGATCTGGTGGAATGCCGGTTTGATGAGCCTCAGAGGGCGATTACACCGGGGCAGGCCGTCGTGTTTTATACAGATACTTACGTTGCCGGAGGAGGTACGATACTGTGAATAAGAAGAGAAGAACCGGAATTTATATCGTTACCGCGCTTGTGTGCCTCCTGACACTGGCCGGATGCGGCAGGAAGTATGAACCGGTCGAGGTGCCGACACTGGAAGAGGCTTCTGGTGATATCACACTGGAAAATGGAGAAGAGACGGCAGCGGTTTCTATTGAGAATGAGACCGGGAATGGAAAAAGCGGGACAGAGAAGCCGGGAGGACAGGCGGGGACAAGCGCCCACGAGGCCGCTGTGACTACGGAGACGGCTCCCGCTTTTACGGCGGTGGATGAAACCGTATACGTGACCGGCAGTCAGGTTAATATCAGAAAGAGCGCGGGAACGGGCGGTGCGGTGATCACCACGGTATCCAGGGGAACGGCTTTAAAACGGACCGGATACAGCGATAGCTGGAGCCGTATCATCTATCAGGATCAGGAGTGTTACATATCCTCCAGCTTTGTGTCAAAGGAACAGCCGGCTCCGGAACCGGAGACAACGGCTCCTGCTGTCACAGGCTCCGGTTCCGGCAAGATCATTGCCATCGATCCGGGACACCAGGCGAAGGGCAATTCAGAAAAAGAACCGATAGGACCGGGGGCATCGGAGAAGAAGGCCAAGGTTGCCTCCGGAACGCAGGGAAATGCGACGGGGATCCCCGAATATAAGCTGACGCTTGCGGTCTCCTTAAAGCTCAAGGAAGAACTGCTTGGCCGGGGATATCAGGTTTATATGATCCGGGAAACGGATGATGTGAATATCAGCAACGCGGAGCGGGCCGAGATGGCCAACAAGAGCGGTGCGGATATTTTCGTACGCGTTCATGCCAACTCTTTAAACGATACCAGTGTTCACGGCGCGCTGACCATGTGCCAGACATCGAAGAACCCCTATAATGGCAACTTATACCGCAAGAGCTCTACACTGTCCAAGGCCGTGGTAAAGGGCATCTGTGACACCACAGGCTTTAAAAACCGCGGAGTCCAGGAGACCGATACCATGAGTGGAATCAACTGGTGCAAAATCCCGGTTACCATTGTGGAGATGGGATTTATGAGCAATGCAGAGGAAGATAAAAAGATGGCCACCGATGAGTATCGCGCGAAGATCGCAAAGGGAATCGCGGATGGGATTGATGCTTATTATGCGGCTGGAAATTAAAGATTTTGGGAAATGTTCTATAAGATGCAGACAGTTATACAAACAAAAAGAAACGGCAGGTGCCTGCCGTTTCTTTTTGTTTGTAAATCAGGTTCAGTATACGCTTTTGTGCCAGAGCGTGTCTGAAAATTCATTCCCGCCATCTGCACGCCCCAAATCTACCACAAAGTAATTTTCAGACACGCTCTAGCTCATAGACTTCGTCATCTTCACGGACACCGATTACAACAACCAGCATATGATCGCTGCAACGGATGAGCTGATATACGATACGCAGACCGGCGTCATTTCCATAGCCGCCTTCGCTTTCAGGTAATGGATTTTTGCATATTTTATCAACTAATACTGGAACTTTTTAAGGATTCCATGTAGGCCTTTGGGGTAACTCCGGTGTATTTTCCAAATACGCGGATGAAACTGTTTGCGCTGTTGAAACCGACCATCAGGCTTAATTCTGCGATTTTAATACCATGTTCTTTCTGGAGGAGTTCTTTGGCTTTTTCGATTCGGTAGCGGTTTAAGTAGTCTTTGAAGTTCTGACCGCTCAGCTGTTTGAACAGGATTCCGCAGTACTTGGGGGAGATGTTGAACTGGTCTGCCATGTCATTTAACATGATATCGTCGGTGTAATTCGTGTGGATATAACGGATCATCTCATTCAGAAGCTTCTCATCGTTGTTTTCGCCCCGGCAGCTTACCGCGGTCAGAATGTCCTGAATTGCGTGTCTTAAGGTGGTGATGGTGACCGAATCACTCCAGTGTTCATACAGATACATAAAATTGATATCTTCTTTTAAAAGTGCTTCCGGTGATGTCTTCAGTTCCTGGAAGACACGGCCCAGTGTGCCGATCAGGACATAGACGAAGCTCTGAATCGACTCGATCGACAGCGTTTTGTCTACCAGGTTCGTGCGGATCAGCTGATCGAAGATCTGGAGCGCCTCCTCTTTGCCTTCTACGATACAGTGGACCATCCGGTTCTCCATGGAGAGCGGGTAGGAATATGTGACCGCGTCCACGGAACGGATCTGTTCAAAGGTCAGGATATTGGTATGGCCGTATACGTGCTTGTATTCCAGGATTCGCAGCGTCTCCTGATAGGCCAGCCAGATTCGGTTTAAGCCGTTTCTGGGATTGCTTAAGGCAATCCACTGATTGATCGTCTCATCCTCGGGCTTCTGTGTCAGATAGCGGAGGAGTTCGTAGAGCTGCAGGAGAATCTCGTCTGTGTTGCCGCTTTTAACGATCATGGCGCACCGTGTGGAATCCAGGTCCACGAATGTCATGTCAGGCACGTTCATGGTAAACTCATGGACATACTGCTTTAAAATAACGATACAGCTGGGGGAGGAGCCCTCATTTACAGGCTGGAACTCCACTACCACCACGCTGTAATCCTCTTCCGGCTCTTCTCCGCATTCTGCCAGGCCTCCCGGCTGGGGAGCGAAGAGCAGACGGCGGTATTGCTGCTGGGAGGCGAGGCGTTCATTCTCGTCCATGGCCTCCATCAGTGTCTTGCTTAAGGATTTTATTTTTTCTGAATTCTGCCGTAAAATCTTAAATTCATCGATGGGTTTTCCAGCCTCAGGGGAATCCATGGAATCCTCCACGACTTCCCGGATTGGCTTATAGAGCGCCTCCACCAGCAGCGCGATTAAAAAGGTGAAAATGCAGGCTGCCGTGACCAGAATCAGAAGAAAGAATACAATCTGGCCGGAACCCAGCATGTAGCTGTCATAGACATAGGCAATTTCCCAGCCAATGGCAGGTAGGCTTGTAGGAAATACGTACTCCTTTCCAAGCTTGAAGAATTCCTGCTGTCCGATTCCGGAATCGGCTGCCTCCATACCCATACTCATCATATTTGAAAAAACTTCATCCATATCGGCTTCCCGATGGCTGACCGCCAGCAGCCTGTCGTCACTGTAAAGCAGAAACTGACCCGGCCTGGCAGAGCCTGTAAGCGTCTCGATCGGAATCGTGACAAAACACAGAAGGCTGGAAGAATACCGGTAATCCTTTACGATATAGTAAACGGATTTTAGCCGGTCATTCTCATAATGAGGCAGGCAAAAGGGCCGGTTGGAAGCGGAAAAATGCTGATCCATGGACTCCATTTCTTCTTTTGACAGCCCCTTTACATGCCCTAAAAATTTATCCCTGTCCACGGTCCCCGACTGGTCCAGGACCATGCCGTACGACTTTCCGTCAAATTCCAGCGGACCTACCGTCGTCACAGCCAGCTCATAATTGAGCATGGAAGAGTCCGTGGTGATGATTCGCAGCTGCTTTAAGGCGGTGATGGAATTGAAATAGAAATCGTTGGCGGAGGATGAATTGACCCATTTCGTAATGCTCTTATCACGGCTGACGTCATTGACTGCCCGCGAGATCAGGTTCATGGCGATGTTGGAATTGGCCTCCAGCGCCGCCGTGGAATTTGATAAGTTGTGGATATAGCTGCTTTTCTGCTGCAGGTGAAGGTAGCTGCCCGACAGCACCGCAAGCAGGACTATCACTATGGTACCGGTAGAAATCAGGATTTTATACAAACGGTTTTTATAGATACCAGATGAAAACATAACGTCAGACCATCTACTTTCGTTTAATCTCTAGTATGACCTGCACGAGATGCCTTGCTGGTTCGGTGAGGATGATTTTTCGAGAGCGCAGATGCAAAAACGCAGGCGTAGTGGGGCTACGCTGAGGCTTTTGTGTCTGTGCTCCCGGAAAATCAGACCAGCGAAACAGTAAGGTATTTCGTGCAGGTCATGCTAGGGCGTATTTCTCCACGGCGCTGAGACCCTGATGATGCTCAAATCCCAGCGGATGGCGGCGGTAGCCCCCGGTGCCTGCCGTCTTCAGTGTGAAGAAAGGATCATCGCTCTTTTCCAGATGATGTTTAAGCAGGGAACGGTACTTTTCCAGAATCGGGGAGTACTCCGGTTTACCTGCCAGGTTGGCTTTTTCATATCTGTCATTTCTCATGTCATAAAGTTCCTCGCTGTCCGGCTCCAGATAACAGATATACTTATAATCCTCGTCGCAGATCATGCGCCCGGGAACGGTATAATCGCGGAATTCATCGTACCATTCCGCCACTGCGGCGGTTCGGTCGGAATGTGGTTTTACTCCCGTGACCTGAGGCATAAGGGATATCCCCTCCAGTCCGTCAGGACAGGGGAGCTTCGCATAGTCCAAAAGCGTGGGAACCAGATCCAGAAGAGAGGTTACGCCGCCGATTCTAGACTCTTTATCCCCATCCGGAAGCGCGAAAAAGAGAGGTACCCGGTTCGTCTCCTCGTAAAAAGCGCCGTACTTTGTCACAAGGTGGTGAGACGCCATCCCTTCACCGTGATCGGCCAGAAATACGACCATAGTCTGATCCGCAGTGCCGCTTTTTAAAAGCGCTTCGAGAATCTGGCCAATCTGTTTGTCCACCATGGACAGGTAGTAATAATAGGCGTAAAGGTAGTGGCGGAAATCATCTTCCTTCCAGCCGCTGGCCTGGCGCTGCCTTCTGTGGGCGCAGCAGAGATACTGGATGAATTCCGGCCGGTTGGCAATATCGTCGAAATCAAAGTTTTCCGGCAGAGGAGGAAGCTCCCGCTCCAGCGGGAAATCGCCGTATCCTTCGCTGTGTTCGCCGATGTAGGCGCAGATGTTGTGTGGATTCTGCAGGTCCGAGACCATGAGAAACGGCCCTTCCGGCCGGGAAGACAGGTACTGGACGGACTTTTCCGTTGTGTCGATGTCCAGATACGTCTCATAATCGAATTTTATGGCCGGATTCGTCCGCGGGACATGGATTTCCTCGGATTCGATGACCTTAAAGCCTCTCAATGCCCCATAATCATGAGTCTTGCCAAAATGCACACAATCATAACCGGCATGGGAAAACAGTTCTCCCAGCGTCGGAATATCGTCGGAGACCGCTGGAAAGCCTTGATCGGGCAGGTTGGAGAGCACGCCGGTCTGGTGGGGATAGCGCGAGGTCCAGAACGAGGCCCGGGCCGGCTGACAGAGCGGACAGGAAGTATAGGCATACTCCATGACGGCGCTTCTGGCCGCCAGACCGTCAAGATTCGGCGTGGAAGAATATGTATTGCCGTAGGCACTTAATGCCGTGGCGGAAAGTTGATCGCAGATGATGATTAAAATATTTTTTTGCTGCATTGTGTATACCCCCATTTGTTTACTTACTTAAAAGCATGTAATCCGAGTATAAGGGAATGAGCTGTAAAAATCAATCATATGGCGCGAATCGGGTGAATTGGTGATGAGTTGAAAAATGAATATAAAAAAGCAATCCTATTGCAGATGACCTGAAAAACAGTGATTTACTTTTCCGGATGAACGGGTTTAAAGTGGATTTCAGAAGCGGGAATGAGCTCTGTAAAACCAGAGCGTGTCAGAAAATTTATTCCTGCACTAATTGAATATGAGAGGGGAGTTACAAATGTTTAAGCAACAGGGCGGCAACAAAAATAAACAATCCTGCCTGCACTCAGTCAGAAAGAACTGGGATTTATATCTTCTTCTGCTTCCGGGGGTGCTGTGGTTCCTGGCGTTTGCCTACAAGCCTATGGCCGGTCTGGCGATTGCCTTTTACGATTACAACATATTTAAAGGAATCTCGGGAAGCACCTTTGTGGGACTGGACAATTTCATTACCTTTTTAACAGGAAGAGATTTTCTGCGGGTTTTGAAAAATACACTGATGATTTCTTTCTGGCAGCTGGTCGTCTGTTTCCCGATACCGATTATCCTGGCGGTCGCAGTTACGGAGATGAAGAACAAGTTTGTCAGCAAGATGACGCAGATGACAACACTCCTTCCGCACTTCGTATCGGTCGTAGTTGTCTGTGGTATCGTGGTCAACTTTCTGTCTCCCAGTACCGGTATCGTCAACATGATTCTGGAAAAGCTGGGAATGGAGCCGGTCTACTTTATGGTACAGCCTCAGTATTTCAGAGGAATCTACACGATCATGACCCTGTGGCAGAACGCAGGCTTCAATGCGCTCGTCTTTATTGCGGCCATCATGGGAATCGATCCGCAGTTATATGAAGCGGCCACCGTGGACGGAGCCGGAAAATGGCAGAAGATCAAGAATATTACCGTTCCGGCGATTCTTCCGACGATTGTCACCATGCTGGTGTTAAATATCGGAAAGATGGTAAAAGTAGGATATGAGGCCATCCTCCTTCTGTATCAGCCATCTACATTTGCCAAAGCAGATATTATCGCTACCTATTCCTACCGCCTGGGATTTGAAAATGGGAACTACGGTCTCGCTACGGCGGTCGGTATGTTTGAGGCAATTGTCGCCCTGGTACTTGTCACGTTGGCCAACCGGTTAAGCCGTAAGCTTTCCGATACGGCACTTTGGTAAGGAGGCGCGAGATGAAAAATAAAAAAATCCATCAGGGACAGGTAATTGGAACAGGCGAAAAGGTATTTAATGCAGGCATGGCGATCCTTGGAATTGTAATCAGCCTGGTTGTGCTCTATCCGATCTATTACGTGCTGATCGCATCGCTCAGTCAGCCGTATTACGTGGAGAACGGCGATGTCATGTTTGCCATCAAGCATTTTACATTGGCAAGCTATAAGGAAGCCATCAAGAAGAGCGGCATCTGGCTGGCCTACGGAAACACTATTTTTTACACGGTTGCCGGTGTTGTGGTAAATATGCTCTTTACGACGACCATGGCCTACGCCCTCAGTAAAAAGAAGCTGGTCTTCCGCAAGTTCTTCACCTTATTTACCATATTCACCATGTGGTTTAACGCGGGAATTATCCCCATGTACTTAACCTTCAAGGATTTCAGCCTGTTAAATACCAGAACGGCCATTATCCTTGGGTTTGCGATCAACACATACAACTTGATTATTATGAAGAGTTTCTTCGAACAGCTTCCCGAGGCACTGGAGGAAGCGGCGTTTATCGATGGAGCCAACCATATTATTACATTTTTCAAGATTTATTTACCGCTCTCCAAGCCCGCGCTGGCTACGGTGGGACTGTTTTACGCGATCAACCGCTGGAACAGTTACTTCTGGGCCATGCAGCTGTTAAATGACGACAGGAAGGCGCCCCTTCAGGTATTGTTAAAGAAGATGATCGTAGACCGGGTGGCCAACGCTTCGGAGGCGGCAATCGTAACACAGAATTCATTAAGTTCTCCAACCACGGTAATTTATGCTATGATAATCATAGCCATTGTACCGATGCTGATCGTATTTCCGTTTGTACAGAAATACTTTAAGACCGGCGTCACCGTTGGAGGAGTGAAGGGTTAACTTATCATAGCAGTTACAACAAAAAGGAGGTATTTCAAAAATGAAAAAGAGAAGACTTATGGCGGCGGCAATGGCGGCAGTAATGCTTACCGGCACACTGGCGGGCTGTTCCGCAAAGAGCGAGACAAGCGGCACAGAGGCGGCAAAAGGGGAGTCTGGCGCCAGCCAGGCCCAGACAGAGGAAACGCTGGAAGGCAGCCTCGTGAGCAAGGAACCAAAAGAATTTACCGTATTTTTAAATTTCAATAACATGCCGTTCGACTCGAACTGGCAGGTATGGCAGGAAGCTGCGAAGAGAACGAATATCAGTCTGAAGGGAACCATTTCCCTTTCCAATTCCAACGAAGAAGAGGCGTTTAACCTGATGATGAGCTCCGGCAATCTGGCCGATATCATCGGCTACGTAGACGCTTCCTCCCTGGAGAAGCTGGGACGCGACGGCGGAATGATTCCGTTAAACGATCTGATCAAGGAACATGCGCCGAATATCCAGAAGGTGCTGGACGAGGACGCCAGATTCCGCCAGACGGCATACTCTCTGGACGGCAATATCTACCAGATTCCGAAAAATCAGGAGCTCAAGGCTGCCGAGTTCTGGTGGATCAGACAGGACTGGCTGGATAAATTAAACTTAAAGGCGCCGACCACCGTCGATGAACTCCACGATGTGCTGTATGCGTTCCGCAACGAGGATCCCAACGGAAACGGATTAAAGGACGAGATTCCGCTGTTCGACCGCGCCGGCTGGAAGCAGCCGGATGAGTATCTGTATCTTTGGGATACCAGCCTTGAATTCTATCCGAGAGACGGAAAGATGAAATACGAACCGCTGGAAGAGAACTTCAAGACAGGCGTTTCCAACATGATCAAATGGTACCAGGAAGGACTGATTGATCCTGAAATCTTCACAAGAGGCGCTTCCTCCAGAGATACCCTGCTGGGAGGCGATCTCGGCGGCTGTACCCATGACTGGGTGAGTACGGCAAACTATAACTCCACGCTTCAGGAGACCATTCCGGGCTTCCAGATGGTAGCCATCGCACCGCCTGCGGATCAGAACGGTGTTGTAAAGGAACGTGTATCCAGATATCCGGGTGTGGGCTGGGGAATTTCCTCCCAGTGTAAGGATCCTGTAACCGTGATTAAATTTATGGATTACTTCTTCACAGAAGAAGGAAGCGACTTAATGAACTGGGGAATCGAGGGAGATACCTTTACAAGAGATGCGGATGGCAGCAAACACTTTACCGACACGGTACTTCAGTCCGAACTGACACCAATTGGATATCTTCGTTCCATCGGCGCCCAGTACCGGATCGGCATGTGCCAGGATGGAGACTACGAGTATGCGACCATGAAGGAAGACGGAATCGAGGCGAATAAGCTGTACAATGGCCATGATGAGTGGTTTGACGATTCTCTTCCGCCTTACCTGGATGGAAAAATGGCGTTAAAGTATACCTCTGATGATGAGACCGAGTATAAGAACATTATGGCAAGCATCAAGCCTTATGTCGATGAAAAGTTCCAGTCCTGGATTCTCGGTGTCAATGATTTCGATTCTGAGTATGATACCTTTATCAAAGAATTGAAGGCCAGAGGCATCGACCGCGCGCTGGAAATCAATCAGAAAGCATATGATACTTTCCTGGGAGAAGACCGTTAGATGAAAAAGAAAAACCTGTTATACATCTTCGCCGACCAATGGCGCGCCCAGGCCATTGGGGCGGCGGGAGAGGACCATGTGAGTACGCCTCATATGGACCGTTTTGCCGGGGAGAGCATAGCGTTTGACCACGCAGTCAGCACGTACCCGCTGTGCTCGCCCCACCGGGCGTCTCTGCTGACGGGAAAATATCCGTACTGCTGCGGAATGTGGACCAACTGTAAGATTGGCCTGGATGAGACCGTCATGTTAAAGCCGCAGGAGGTAACCATTTCCGATGTCCTTCATGAAAATGGTTACGAGACTGCCTATGTGGGCAAATACCATCTCGACGCGAGCGAGATGAACTTTCACGAGAATCCGGAATCCGGTGCGGTGAACTGGGATGCCTTCACTCCTCCGGGAGAACGGCGTCATCACTTTGATTACTGGTATTCCTACGGAGCGATGGATAAACATCTGTCGCCCCATTACTGGAAGGATGAACCGAAAAAGGAAGAGGGCGCCAAATGGTCTCCGGAGCATGAGACGGATATTGCGCTGGATTATCTGGACGGCCGGAATAAGGAAAAGCCATTCTGCCTGTTCCTTTCCTGGAATCCGCCCCATCCTCCCTATGATCTGCTTCCGGAAAAATATGCGGACCGTTACCGGGGAAAAGAACTTGTATTCCGTGGAAACGTCCCGGAAGAACTGAGAACCGATGAGGCGTTCCGGAAGAAGTTCGAAGAGTACTACGGAGCCATAGAAGGACTGGATGATAATTTTGGCCGGATCATGGAGTATCTGGACCGGGAAGGCCTGACAGAGGACACGATCGTAGTGCTGTCGGCCGATCACGGGGACTGTATGGGTTCTCATGGCCTGATGGGAAAGAACATCTGGTACGACGAGTCCATCAGGATTCCTCTCTATATCAGGGGGCCACAGGTTGTAAAGGGGCACAGCGACGCCCTGATCGCCAGCCAGGACCACATGCCAACACTTCTGGAACTGCTGGAGGTGGCCGTTCCAGATACGGTTCAGGGAAAAAGCTTTGCGTCCCTGGCCCGTGGGGCCTCCATGAAAGAGGAACCGGAACACGCTTTTCTCTGTATGATACCGGGCATGCCTGAACTGGTGGAAGAGTACCGGAAGCTGGGATTAAACAACAAGGCGTTCGGCTGGCGCGGAATTAGAACGAAGGATATCACCTATGTCGTTGATAACGGGACGTCTCCGTCTGAAACGCAGAGACGGCTGTTTTACGATAATAAGAAAGATCCCCTGCAGTTAAATCCTGTCGAACTGGATCAGCAGGACGCCATAGCGGAAACTTATGACGCGGTAATAAGATCCTATTTAAGGAAAACGAGAGACCCGTTTCTTCTGTAAAAGAGGAGCGGTGAGAGAGGAGACAGAATATGGCGCAGACGATGAAACGAATCCGTCAGTATCCGGGAACGGATGCGGAGAAAAGAAAGAAGTACATGGACGCAGCCACGGAGATCGTCCGGTCCAACCTGCCGGAATTCACGGAATTTTTTGAGAGTTCCAACAGCGAGGGCGGCTTTTATCTGCCGACAGAAAACGTAGAATGGACAACCGGATTCTGGACCGGCGTGATCTGGCTGGCTTATGAATATACAGGGGAGGCCTGCTTTAAGGAGGCGGCGGAATCTCAGGTCGAAAGCTTCCTGAAACGAATCCGGGAGAAAATCGATGTAAATCACCATGATATGGGATTTCTCTACAGCCTTTCCTGTGTGGCAGCTTATAAGCTGACCGGCAGCAGCCATGCCAAAGAAGCAGCACTTTTAGCTGCGGATCATCTGGCCGGCCGCTACCGGGAGAATGGCCGCTTTATCCAGGCCTGGGGCAACGTCAACGAACCGTCGGAATACCGTCTGATCATTGACTGTCTGCTGAACCTGCCGCTGCTTTACTGGGCCAGCGAGGTTACCGGAAATCCCGATTACGCCAATAAAGCTGAAAACCATATCCGGACGGCGATGAAGTGTGTGATGAGACCGGACTGCTCCACCTACCACACGTATTTTATCAATACCGTGACCGGAAAACCGGACCACGGCGTTACCCATCAGGGAAACCGTGACGGCTCCGCCTGGGCCAGGGGCCAGGCTTGGGGAGTATACGGCATTGCCTTGAGCTATCGGTACTTAAAAATACCCGAATACCTGGATCTGTTCTGCCAGGTCACCGATTATTTTATCGCCCATCTGCCGGAAGATCTGGTTCCATACTGGGATTTTGATTTCGATACGGGAAGCACGGAACCACGTGATTCCTCGGCTTCCGCCATCGCCATTTGTGGAATTCTGGAGATGAGCAGCTATCTGGATAAAGCGAAAGCGGAGAAGTATTTAACTGCCGTAGACAAGATGCTCTGTGCCCTGATGGATCACTGTGCCAACACGGATAAGACCCGTTCCAACGGCCTTTTACTCCACGGAACGTACGCGCGCGATTCCGCGTACAATACGTGTATAAACAGGGGAGTGGACGAATGCAGCACCTGGGGCGACTACTTTTATATGGAGGCGCTGACCAGGAGAATGAAAGACTGGAAGCCTTACTGGTAGAGGCAGCTGCGCGGCTGAAGCATTGAAGCGTGAAAATGGCTCCGATATGCCGAATGGATTTTTATAGATTTGATACTGGAAGAGGGGGAACGGCAGCATGATGCTATTGTTTCCCCTTTTTTTATTCCCGCGGGCAACGAGTCAAATGGACACGCTGGCGCGTCCATTTGGCGACTGCCGCGAGGGTCAAAAACCCCGCCGCTCGCGGCGCTGCAAATTCGTTGCCCCGTTGCTAGCGGCGTTTTTTTCTGGTGATGATCCTGTTAGAGGATGTTAAATTGCTTATATAATTGTTCCCGATAGGTAGTATCCCTGACGGCGCGTTTTAAATCGTCAGTACGTTTTTGATCTAAGAGAAGTTCGGTGAGAGCGGCCATTTTACGTTCGCCCTGTTCGATACCCTGCTCAATGCCCTGTTCAATATTCTCCCTGTCTCTCTGCAGCAGTGTCATATATTCCGCCTCCATTTCTTTACTCTGCTTAACTTTAAGGACTCTCTGATGTATCTTTTTAACCAGTGAACTTTTAGCCTGCTGGGCGAAGACGTCGGTGGTGTTTTCTATGTAGGTCAGAAATTCTTTCATCTCTTCGTCTATGTCGTCAATGGTTCCCTTTGTATTAAGAAACAGTTTTGTTGCCTCATCTCCCAGAAGCAGTCCGGGACTCTCGAGGCAGGTGTTCTGAAAGGTGTAGATGTGCCGGCCTTCTGTAAATGGATCAAAGGTACAGATGAAAATAATGTAGCTCCGTCGCAGGCTGGTATAGGGCTCGCCCTTAGAAATCGCATCCAGGTCGATATTTCCCTGGTAATAGCGGCTGCGTTTGGGAAGCTGTCCGCGTTTTCCTCGCTGCATCTCACAATTATAGATGGTGCCGGCATCATCATTGACATAAATGTCAAGCCTCACGCCCTTACTGTCCAGCAGTAATTCGATGGTTTTCTGCTGTTCCGGAAGGACGATCTTTTTAATGGAGATGTTCAGGATCTTCTCCAGTACAATGCGGCAGATCTCTTCATCACTCATGACTCTTGAAAACAGGAAATCATCCTCCAGATTCAGGTACTCAATTCGTTTTTCCATTTGTACGTCTCCTTTTATTTTATCATAAACACAGAGATCATGAAAGACTAAACTATCAGTCTGTTCGCTGCGGAGTTTTTGACTTGCAAGTTCGCTTAAAGGGAGGAAGCGGGAAAAAAGCCGGTGTGGCCTGCGGAATTGGAGGTTTCACGGATTAGATTATTGTCCTTTAAATAGGTGATGATGCGGCTGGCGGCACGGGATGAGATCTGAAGTTTCTCACACAAAAGCCTGTTCAGCCATTTACCGCCCAGCATCATGTCGCTGTTCTTTCTGACGGAATACCAGGCAGAAATCTCGGTCAGAGCACGGTCTGTCCAGAATTCCGGGTTCTTTCGCTGGGGATCAATTTCAAAGAGGGTAAGCAGATCGCATTTGAAATGGCAGAATCGGGAAATATCCTGATAATGGGAGGTGTGATCATCGATGCAGAATAGGTGGATGTGCTTTCCTTTATAAGTGAGGCGGCTCATGATGGGAATCATATCGCTGTCGGAAGTGAGGAAGACGAAGGTATCGATTTCGGGAGAACGGTAGTAGATTTCAAGGGCATCCACGGAAAGTTCAATGTCGGAGGCGTTCTTCCGGTACTCTTCTTCCAGACCATTGCCATAGACGTTCTTAATCTGTACCCGCATTTCCTGGAGATGTTTTAAGGATACGCCTACCTGGTCATAATCGGCATAGGCCCGCAGGGTCCGGATCTTGTTAATGGAATAGATTCGCTCCATCAGCGAAAAGACGCAGTATTCAGGCGCTTCGGGATTGACACCGTATTCCTTCAGACTGTAATAGATGTTGTCAAAGTCGACAAAAATGCCTACATTTTCAGACGTAGAATTGCATTGCTCCATACATGTTTTCAACATAGCTTCGTTCATAGGGATTCTCCTTCAGATGTGGTATTAGACCGTTTAAGAAAACGGAAGATGAATAGATATGCCAGAATATGGCTGATAGAATTAGAATACCAGAGGACGGGGACAATTGCAAGGATATTCTTCAGGAAATCATAAAGCTAAGCGGTGAACCCTGACTCATGAAACATCCCATTCCCGCATACATTATCTTGAAAACCTGGACAGATAGCAAAGAGGAAAAGACATGCCGGATTATGGGATAGCGTTTGCCGGAGGGGGAACCAGAGGGGCGGCCCATGTGGGAGTCCTGCTGGCACTGGAAGAGGAAGGACTGCTGCCGGACATCGCAGCCGGAACCAGCGCAGGCGGAATTGTGGCTGGAATCTATGGAGCGGGAGTGGATCTTGGGATGATGAAGGAAGTGGTGCAGTGGATGTCACGGCACGGAAGGAGGTTTCTTGATCCGGACATTATCGGAATTATCAAACTCTTACCGCAGTTTTTTACCGGACAGGAGGTATCGCTTACAGGACTGCTTAAGGGAAACAGACTGATGCACTTTCTGTGTCAGCTGACAGAGGGGGCCGATATCGAAGAGTTAACACGCAAGGTACTGATCCCGGCCGTAGACTTGAAAAGCGGAGATACCATTGCATTTACGAACCTGATGGAAGGCGGAATTACCGATGCCGCCCGGCGCCAGGAGAACGTGAGATGGGAGAGAAAAGGGAAGCTCTGTGAAATTATGATGGCCAGCGCTTCCGTGCCTGCCGTATTTCAGCCCCGGAGAATAAACGGTTACTGTATGGTAGACGGGGGAGTTACGAATAATCTTCCTGTTGACCTGCTGATGGCCACCGGTGTGAAGCGGGTGCTCGCAGTGGACATCGGCGCAGACTATAAGACTCCCCATGATACGTCCATTCTGGAAATTGCCTCCCATTCTTTTTCTATTATGAGCAGAGAGTTAAAGGAATGCAGGTCCAGCGGAGAAATCTTTCTGCTGAAGCCAGAGCTAAAAACGGGGGCCGGCCTTCTGACCTTTGAATATATGGAAAGCTGTATGGAGGAAGGATACCACTATACGAAAAGGTGGATGAAGCTGATTAAACATGCACTGGAGAGCCGATAGATCATCCGTTATAAAAACAGTGCAACAGCACAGTAAACAAGTAAGAGCGCCATAACCAGATTGACAGCCTTTGTATGTCTGGAGAAAAAATTACAGAAGACAGCCCCGAACAATGCCCATACGAAGGAACCGGAGGCACCGATAAGCGACAACAGTACGGCGAATCCTGCCAGTGCTCCTATTGAGTGAAAGACTGGAAGAATATAGAGTGACATCGTGGTAATTGCATAAATATATATTTTAGGATTGACAAACTGCAGGATCATACCCGAGAAGAAACCGGTTTCGTCTTTTCTGTCGGTATCTAAATCGGCAGTACTTCGAAAAACCTTCCATGCAAGATACAGCATATAGGCTCCTCCTGCAATCTGCATGACAAGCTTTACTTTGGGCAGCAGGGAGTAAAGCGCAGCACTGAAAATGGTACAGACAGCCATGACGACCGAGAAGCCTGCAAGGATGCCGAAATTAAAACGGAGGCTTCTGCGAAAACCGAGCCGTATGGCGTTGCTCATAGACAATAGATTATTAGCCCCAGGCGTATAAGCGGTAATGAAACAGTAAATCAGAAAATCATATAAACGAAACATATGAAACCTCCTTATTCTTTGAACGTTCATTTTCTCTTTACAAATTCTGGAATGAACTATATAATAATATAAGATGAAAAATATATTGCACATGTACGATATAATAATACAATAAGTACAATATAATGTCAATAGAAAGGAGGAGTTTTTATGGACCCAATGAACACGATTGTTGCTAAAAATATTAAACGGCTTCGTGAAGAGAATAAGCTTAGTATGGAAGAGCTTTCTAAACTGAGCGGTGTGAGCAAGAGTATGCTTGCCCAGATTGAACGGGAGGAAGGTAATCCCACGCTGTCTACATTATGGAAGATTTCAAATGGCATGAAGGTTCCGTTTGACGCCCTTACCGTGCGCCCCGAACGTGCATATGAGATAGTCAGGACTTCAGAAGTACAGCCTCTTTTGGAAGACAGCGGAAAGGTTAAAAACTATTCCATTTTTCCGGATGATGAGAATCGCAGATTTGCAGTTTATTATCTGGAACTGGATGAAGACAGCTATTGGGAATCAGATCCGCATCTGAAGGGGACAACAGAGTTTATTACTGTATTTGAAGGAAGGATTGCCATTTATGTGGAGGGGCAGACTTTTTCGGTCGAAAAAGGAGAAAGCATACGGTTTCAGGCAGACAATCCGCATTCATACAGAAATACAGGGACTGAGAAAGCGGTTTTGCATATGATTCTTTATAATCCTTAAGCAGTTTGATCGCTGTGCGGGAAATAAATGGATAAAAACGGAGCAGACATGGATGCCTGCTCCGTTTGACTGTATTAATATTCTGCTGTTTTTGGGAAATAAACTGATATTTCCATTCCGTTTTATTTCCCGTTCTTTTTCTCCAGCTCCTGCATCTTCATGGCGCGAACCTTTAACGGGAGGCCGAATAAGGTGATGAAGCCGTCGGCGTCGTGATGATCATATAAGTCGCCGGTAGTAAAGGACGCGAGAGACTCACTGTATAAGGAGTATGGGCTTGTGGTGCCGGCCTTAATAATGTTGCCCTTGTAAAGTTTGAATTTCACTTCGCCGGTTACGTACTGCTGCGTGGATTCCACGAAAGCCTGCACTGCCTCACGGAGAGGAGTGAACCATTTTCCTTCATATACGATCTGAGCAAATTTGTTGCCCATGTCTTTTTTGACTTCCATGGTGGCGCGGTCTAATACCAGCTCTTCCAGCTGCTGATGAGCTTCCATCAGGATTGTTCCGCCGGGAGTCTCATAGACGCCGCGGGACTTCATGCCTACTACACGGTTTTCTACGATATCAACGATGCCGATGCCGTGCTTGCCGCCCAGTTCATTTAATTTCCGGATGATATCGGAAACCTTCATTGCTTCGCCGTTTACGCTGATCGGTACCCCTTTTTCAAAGGTCATGGTAACGTATTCGCCTTCATTCGGAGCCTTTTCGGGAGAAACGCCGAGAACCAGTAAATGATCGTAATCCGGTTCGCTCCCCGGGTCTTCCAGTTCCAGGCCTTCATGGCTGATGTGCCATAAGTTCCTGTCACGGCTGTAGCTGTTGTCTGCGGAGAACGGAAGGTCGATGCCGTGCTGCCTGCAGTATTCAATCTCGTCTTCACGGGACTGCATGGTCCATACATCGGTCATACGCCATGGAGCGATAATCTTTAAATCAGGAGCCAGAGCCTTGATGCCCAGCTCGAAACGGATCTGGTCGTTTCCTTTTCCGGTAGCACCGTGGCAGATGGCGGTAGCGCCTTCCTCGCGGGCGATTTCAACCAGCCTTTTGGCGATGGCCGGACGAGCCATGGAGGTGCCCAGTAAATATTTATTCTCATAAATGGAATTAGCCTGAACGCATGGAACGATGTAGTTGTCGCAGAAATCATCAACTAAATCTTCTATGTATAATTTGGAAGCGCCGGATAATTTGGCTCTTTCCTCAAGGCCATCCAGCTCGTTGCCCTGACCGCAGTCGATGCAGCAGCAGACAACTTCATAATCAAAATTTTCTTTTAACCACGGAATAATAGCAGTCGTGTCGAGTCCGCCTGAATAGGCTAAAATAACTTTCTCTTTCATATTAAGATTCCTCCTTGTTATGAGCACTTAGCGTCTGTCTTGTAGATGCTTACGTGCAATACATGCCACTGGCACTTAGCGAGGTATTTTCGAGCTTGGTGCAGTGACAAATATAGATCGTGAACATTTCCTGAAAGCCTTACGGATCTGTTTCCTGGCTTCCTGAACTTTCATAAATATACACCATTATTATGGAAAATGCAAGCATAAAATAAAAAATATCAAAAAAAACTTGCATAATATGCATTTGCAATGTATAATTATGAACTATCATCACCGGAGAAAACAGATCATCGGGTGAGGCTGTATAAAAAAGAATGCAGAAATCAGAAAAAGGTACTTTTATTTCGAGAGGAAAGTTACTATAATCAAGGCAGGGCAAATCAGGGCAGGGTAATATAGAAAGCCGGCAAATCAATACGGTAATACCGATAAAAGAGGAGAATAATTATGATTAAAGCAGGAATCATGGGAGCAACCGGATACGCAGGCGGTGAGCTTGCAAGGCTGCTTTTGCAGAGAGACGATGTGGAAATTACATGGTATGGATCCAAAAGCTATGTGGACCAGCAATACGCGTCGGTATTTAAAAATATGGTGCAGTTTGTAGATGACGCGTGTATGGATGATAATATGGAAGCGCTGGCAGAACAGGCCGATGTCATTTTCACGGCCACGCCCCAGGGATTCTGTGCTTCTCTCATGAATGAGGCGGTATTATCAAAGGCTAAGGTGATTGATTTAAGCGCCGACTACCGGATCAAGGATGTGGCGGTGTATGAGAAATGGTATAATATAGAACATAAGACACCGGAATATATTCAGGAAGCGGTATACGGACTTCCGGAAATCAACAGGGAAAAGATCAAAGGCGCCCGTCTGATTGCCAATCCGGGCTGTTATCCCACCTGCTCCTTCCTGTCGGTCTATCCGCTGGTGAAGGAGGGACTGATCGATCCGAATACGGTGATTATCGACGCTAAGTCGGGAACCTCCGGCGCGGGGCGCGGGGCCAAGGTCGATAACCTGTACTGCGAGGTCAATGAGAGCATTAAGGCCTACGGTGTCGGCGTTCACCGCCACACGCCGGAGATCGAGGAACAGCTTTCGCTGGCGGCAGGAAAGCCTGTGACCATCAGCTTTACGCCGCATCTCGTTCCCATGAACCGTGGCATCCTTGTGACGGCTTACGGGACACTGCTTAAGAGCGTTACATATGAAGAGGTCAAGGCCGTTTATGATAAATATTATGAGAACGAGTATTTCGTGAGAGTGCTGGGCCGCGACGAGGTGCCTCAGACGAAATGGGTGGAAGGAAGCAACTTTGTGGATGTGAACTTCAAGATTGATCCGAGAACAAACCGCGTGGTCATGATGGGAGCCATGGATAATCTGGTGAAGGGAGCCGCAGGACAGGCGATTCAGAATATGAACATCATGTTCGGCCTTCCGGAGAATCAGGGGCTTAAGCTGGTTCCCATGTTCCCGTAACGGTTATGAGAGTACTCGCTGCGAATATGGGAGGAAAGAGTAAGGGAAGAGCGTATGACAATCAGGACAATGACGATAGACGACTACGACCAGGTCTGGCATTTATGGTCTGAAATCAAAGGCTTTGGAATCAGGACGTTAGATGACTCCAGAGAAGGCGTGGAGAAGTTTTTAAAGAGAAATCCATCTACCAGCGTGGTGGCGGAAGATGGCGGAATGGTGATTGGAGCGATCCTCTGCGGCCATGACGGGCGGAGAGGCTGTATGTACCATGTCTGTGTAGCTGAAAAATACAGAAAACACGGAATCGGCCATCAGATGGCGCTGGCGGCCATGGAGGCGCTGAAGGCGGAAGGAATCAACAAGGTGAGCCTGATTGCATTTAAATCCAATACAATCGGAAACAAATTCTGGAGAAAAGTCGGATGGACGTTCCGGGAAGACTTAAATTACTATGATTTCACATTGAATGAAGAAAATATTACCAGATTCATTGAGTAACAGGAGTGCTCATGAGACGTTGCCATTTACGGCCCCGCCTGCCCTGCGCTGTCCGGTCTGGCCCTGCCGGCTGACGCGGCCTTTCCGGTTCCGGTTTCGGGGATAAGCACTTCTAAACGTGCAGAATTTTTCTAAAAACCAGGGGAAATCCCCAAACTCGCTGGCGCTCAAACAGGTGGGGATTTCCCCTGAACGAAAAACTCTGCGCGTTAAGAATTGCTAATCCCCTGCAAAGTCACCGGAAAGGCCGCGTCAGCCGGCAGGGCCAGACCGGACAGCGCAGGGCAGACGGGACCGTGAATGGCAACCATAAGATGAAGGAGAGGAGAATGTAAGGGATGAAGAAGATAGACGGCGGCGTAACTGCTGCAAAGGGATTTTCGGCCGCATCGACGGCTGCGGGAATCAAGTATAAAGACCGCATGGATATGGCAATGATATACAGTGAGAAGCCGTGTAAGGCGGCGGGAACATTTACGACAAACATCGTAAAGGCGGCGCCTGTAAAATGGGATCAGGAGGTCGTAGCCGGTTCTCCGTATGCGCAGGCCATCGTGGTAAATGCAGGAATCGCCAATGCGTGTACTGGAGCAGAAGGATACGGATACTGTATGGAGACGGCGAAGGCAGCCGCGGAGACTTTACAAATACCGGAAAATGCAGTTCTCGTGGCTTCTACCGGTGTGATCGGCATGCAGCTTCCCATGGATCGTATTACGGCTGGAATCAGAGCCATGGCTCCGAAGCTTTCCGATACCCTGGAGGGCGGAACCGCCGCATCGAAGGCGATTATGACCACCGATACGGTGAATAAAGAGGTGGCTGTGGAGTTTTCGGTGGGAGGAAAGACGGTGACCATCGGCGGTATGTGTAAGGGTTCCGGTATGATCCATCCGAATATGTGCACCATGCTGAGCTTTGTGACCACGGATCTGGCCATATCGAAGGAGCTTCTGACGGAAGCGCTCCGTGAGGATATCAAGGACACGTACAACATGATCTCCGTTGACGGAGATACCTCCACCAACGATACCGTGCTTCTGCTGGCCAATGGAATGGCGGAGAATCCGGAGATTACAGAGAAAAATGAAGACTATGAGGTATTTGTAAAGGCATTAAACATCATCAATGAGACGCTCGCCAAAAAGATGGCCGGCGACGGAGAAGGATGTACGGCCCTGTTCGAAGTGAAAATTGTGGGGGCGGAGACGAAGGAACAGGCGGTGACGCTGGCTAAATCGGTTATCACCTCCAGCCTGACAAAGGCCGCTATCTTCGGCCATGATGCAAACTGGGGACGGATCCTCTGCGCCATGGGCTACTCCGGAGCCCAGTTCGACCCGGAGTCAGTAGATTTATATTTCGAGAGCGCGGCGGGAAAACTCCAGATTATTGAAAATGGAGTGGCACTTCCCTACAGCGAGGAGGAGGCCACAAAGATCCTATCCGAACCGGAAGTGACAGCCACGGCCGATATCAAGATGGGACCGTGTTCGGCTACGGCGTGGGGCTGTGACCTGACCTTTGACTATGTGAAAATAAACGCGGATTACCGTTCCTGACAGAAAACGCAGTGCTGATATTTTGTGAGAAAAGAGAATGAACGATGGCTGTAAAAGATGATTACGTAATGCGGATGATAAAGGATATGGCGAGAGTTCTGGCCCGCCTTATTCTCGGAAAAGACGATATCAATTACGTTTTGCCGGAAGATGAGGAATTTACAGTAATTGACAATCTGTACAAGAAGCTGATCACCATGGCAGACGAAGGACAGATCAACGAGGCGGAGAATATCCTGCTCGATGAACTGGAGGACAGGAGTTCCGAGTATTTTGAAATGGCGGCGTCATTTTATCTGCATTTGAATGAATACGATGATGAATTTCTCGATTCGCATCAGTATTCCAGGGAAGAGATTAATGAGGGAATTGAGCATTTGGGTAAAGAATTTGGAGTCGATTTGGGAGGAGCAGAAAAATGGATCTAGATCAAAGCATCATGCAGAAGGCGGAAGTCCTGATAGAGGCGCTTCCGTATATTCAGCGGTTTAACAGGAAAATTATCGTCGTAAAATACGGCGGCAGCGCCATGGTGGATGAAGAACTGAAGAAGCATGTGATTCAGGACGTCGTACTGTTAAAGCTGGTAGGTTTTAAACCGATTATCGTCCATGGCGGCGGCAAGGAAATCAGCAAATGGGTCGGCAAAGTGGGAATGGAGCCGCAGTTCATTAACGGTCTGCGTGTGACGGACGAACCGACCATGGAAATCGCCGAGATGGTGCTTAACCGGGTGAACAAGAGCCTGGTGCAGCTGGTGAATGAGCTGGGCGTGAAGGCGGTCGGTATCAGCGGCAAGGACGGCATGATGCTGCAGTGTAAAAAGAGATACGCGGACGGCGAGGATATCGGTTATGTGGGCGATATCACCGGAGTGGATCCGCAGATTATCTATGACCTTCTGGAAAAGGATTTCCTTCCGATCATCTGTCCTGTGGGATTTGACGAAGAATTTAAGACGTACAATATCAATGCGGACGACGCGGCCTGCGCCATTGCGACGGCCATGAAGGCGGAGAAGCTGGCATTTTTAACGGATGTCGAAGGTGTTTACAGAGATTTTGAGGACAAGGAATCTCTAATTTCGGAAATGACTATTGATGAGGCGCTGAATTTTGTGAGCAGCGGAACACTCGGAGGAGGAATGCTTCCAAAGCTTCAGAACTGTATCGATGCCATGAAGCAGGGCGTTTCAAGAGTACATATTATGGATGGACGGATTCCGCACTGTCTTCTGCTGGAGATCTTTACAAATAAAGGTATTGGAACTGCGATTATCAATTCGGGAGATGAGAGGTATTACCATGCCGAATAAACAGGAATATATTCAAAAGGCGGAACAGGAATTTTATAAGACGTATAACCGGTATCCGGTCATTTTTGACCATGGGGACGGTGTGTCTCTTTACGATACGGAAGGGGAAGAATATCTCGATTTCGGAGCGGGCATCGCGGTTATGGGACTGGGATATAACGATAAACAGTACAATGAGGCGGTGAAGGCCCAGGTAGATAAGCTTCTGCACACCTCTAATTTATTTTACAATGTGCCTTCCATCGAAGCGGGAGAAAAGCTTTTGACGGCTTCCGGCATGGATAAGGTGTTCTTTACCAACAGCGGGACCGAAGCCATTGAGGGCGCTCTGAAAATCGCCAGAAGGTACGCCTACAATAAGGCGGCCGAAGAGAAGCGGGGAGAAGGCTGTGTAAACGAGATCATTGCCATGCGCCATTCCTTCCACGGAAGAAGCCTGGGGGCGTTGTCTGTCACAGGAAATGACCATTACCAGGAGCCGTTTAAGCCACTGATCCCGGGGATCAAATTCGCTGATTTCAACGATCTGGACAGCGTGAAGGCGCTGATTCATGAGAATACGTGCGCGGTTATTATGGAGACCGTTCAGGGTGAGGGAGGCATTTATCCCGCGGAAGAGGAATTCTTAAAGGGAGTCCGTGCGCTGTGTGATGAACACGACATGCTGCTGATCCTCGACGAGATCCAGTGCGGTATGGGTCGTACCGGTTCCATGTTTGCATGGCAGCAGTACGGTGTGAAGCCGGATGTCATGACTGTGGCCAAGGCGCTTGGAAACGGCGTTCCGGTGGGAGCGTTCCTGGCTTCCGGAAAGGCGGCTTCGGCTATGGTCCCGGGAGACCACGGCACCACCTACGGAGGAAATCCGCTGGTAACGGCGGCGGCCAGCGCGGTGTTAAGTATTTTCGAAGAACGCGGGATTGTAGATCACGTGAATTCAGTGGGCGGCTATCTGTGGGAGAAGCTGGAAGAACTGGCTGCACAGTTTGACTGCATTACCGGCCACCGAGGCAGGGGGCTGATGCAGGGGCTGGAGTTCCAAATGCCTGTCGGTCCCATCGTACAGAAGGCGCTTCTCGAAGAAAAACTGGTGTTAATCAGCGCGGGAAGCAATATTATACGATTTGTACCGCCGCTTATTATAGAGAGAGAGCATGTGGATGAGATGGTCAGGCGGCTGACGGCTGTGTTGGAATAGAAGAAAATGAAACGTGATTGCCGGACACAAAAAGTATGTGTTCGCCAATCACGTTTCATTTTTATGGTAAGCATCCATTCCTCTGTTTTTGGTATTAAAATCTTATAAAGATGACTGTAAAAAGTGTGACTATATTCAAAAATACATAGATATAAATGTTAAAAGTATCTTTGTTACGTTGCATTTTTTGTAAAAACGGGTATACTTATTAAGTAGATATCGAATTTTTCATAGGAGGAACTTATGTACCGTGAGGCAATAGAAAGTCTTTATCAATGGAAAAAAAATAAATACCGGAAGCCGTTAGTGATCGAGGGGGCGCGCCAGGTTGGAAAAACATGGCTGATGAAAGAATTTGGAAAAGAGGCTTATCAGGATACCGTCTACATTAACTTTGACTCTAACTCCAGAATGGCGGCGTTATTTGCAGAAGATTTAAATACAGATCGTCTGATACTGGGGCTGGAACTATATGCCGGAAGGAAGATAGAACCATCTAATACATTGCTTATCTTTGATGAAATACAGGAAGTTCCGAAGGCCCTCGCCAGCCTCAAATATTTCTGTGAAAACGCACCACAGTACCATATTATCTGCGCAGGCTCTTTGCTGGGAATAGCATTACACGGCGGAACATCATTTCCGGTAGGTAAAGTGGATTTTCTAAAACTGTATCCGCTGTCATTTAAAGAATTTTTAATGGCAGAGGGCAGCGGCCGTTTTGCCGAATTGCTGTCCTCTCATGATTTTTCTATGATTACAGCATTTAAGCAGACTTTTATCGATGCCCTGAAGTATTATTATTTTGTGGGCGGAATGCCTGAGGCCGTTTTACATTTTTCCGAAAATAAGGATTTTAGTGAGGTGAGAAGGGTGCAGCAGCGTATTCTGGCTGCTTATGAACAGGACTTTTCCAAACACGCGCCCAATGAAATTGTGCCAAAAATCCGTATGATCTGGAACAGCATACCGTCTCAGCTGGCAAAGGAAAATAAAAAATTTGTTTATGGACTTGTCCGGGAAGGAGGGCGGGCAAAAGATTATGAAACTGCGATTATGTGGCTTTCTGACTGCGGCCTTATTCATAAAGTGAGCCGTGTCACAAAGCCCGGTCTTCCACTGAAGGCCTATGAGGATTTGAAGGCATTTAAGCTTTTTATGTTAGATGTAGGTCTGCTGGGCTGTATGACTGGCCTGGGGCAGAGAACCCTGCTTGACGGAAATGAGTTGTTTGCAGAGTTTAAAGGTGCTTTGACCGAACAGTATGTAATGCAGCAGCTTGCAGCGATTCCGAATTTGAATATTTACTACTATACAAATGATCGTGGTTCCTGTGAAATCGATTTTCTCGTCGATAATGGAGAAACCGTTGTGCCGTTGGAAGTGAAAGCAGAAGTTAATTTAAGGGCAAAGAGTCTGAAAACATACAGGGAGAAATTTTTGCCGGAACTGGCCCTGCGTGTGTCCATGGCAGATTACCGCGCAGAAGAAAGGCTGCTTAACCTCCCATTATTTGCGGTAGGAGAAATGGAAGGAGTAATCAGAGAGAACAGAAAGCATAAAGGCAAAGAAGCATAAAGATAAGGAAGGCTCAATGTAAGCCTTCCCTATGTAAAATCGCTTTTTCCACGCTCCAGTAAAAATTCTCTTCACCAATCATATCATAGATATCAGAGCGTTTCAGCATCGCCATTGTGCTGCCTGGAACGCCGCATAAAAGAATGCGTTTTCCCTTTGCCTGTAAATCTGACAGGACGTGCATAAATGCAATCGCTCCTGAGATATCCATATAGGAAACGCCGCGCATGGACAGCAGCACTGTGTCAAAGTCCTTCGTACAGGCCTCGATCTCTTCGATTGCCTGAGTATTGGCAAAGATGACAGCGCCGGTCAGATAGGCGACGACTGCGTTGGCGTATTCCTTTGCAAGAGCCGCATCTGTGCTGCGGACCCGGTCCATATCCACCTTTTCATAATTGATCTCGATGTTTGCCAGCCGGCTGACGAGTAGAACCAATGCGGTGACGACGCCGATCAGGATTGCGGTTGTCAAGTCAAATACGATTGTGGCAGCCATGGTGATGATGTATTTGGCGGCGGCTCCCTTGAAATGATGGGAGAAAATATACCTGATTTCCTGCCAGTCGTTCATGCGGAAAGCGGTGACCATCAGCACGCCGGCGAGGGCGGACAGCGGGATTTTTGCCATCACGGGTCCGAGGATAAACATGAAGGCCAGGAGCCCCAGCGCATGGAAGATACCGGTAAGCCTTGTGCGGGCGCCAGATTTCAATGCGACGCTGGTACGAGCGATGGCCGCTGTGGCGGGGATTCCACCGAAAAATGGAAGGATGATATTGCCGATTCCCTGTGCTACCAGCTCCTGGTCACTGTTCAGCCTGACATTTGCCATTTTACCGGCACTGGCTCCGCACAAAAGACTTTCGATCATTCCCAGCATGGCGATACTGACGGCTGGTCCAATTAATCCGCTGAGATTTGCAGGCGTAATGGCAGCTAAATCTAACCGGGTGTCCAGAAAGAGTGTTTTCGGGATGGCGCCGACAGTCTGGATGTCAAGCCTCAGGCTTACGGACAGAATGGTCGCAAGAATAATGCTCAAAAAAGAGGCGGGAACCACCGCGTTCCATTTCTTAGGAAAGAAAACCATAAACAGGACAACGAAGAGTCCCAGGCCCGCCGCCTGCATATTGACAGGGAAGCCCAGATGTCCATAGCTTAGGAGTTTCACGACGGCGCTGGAGCCCTCGGAGGTAACTCCAAAGAAGTTGTCGATCTGTCCCAGTGCGATGATGACGGCAATACCGGAGGTAAAGCCAGTGATAACAGGTGCAGGAATGAAGCTTGTCAGCCTGCCGATATGAAAGATCCCGCACAGAACCAGCAGAATCCCGGCGATCAGTGTCGCAGTGAAAACGCCCTGCATTCCATACTGGGCGATTATGGAAATTAAAATGGCGGCCATGGCGCCCGTAGGACCGGATATCTGGTAATATCCGCCGGAAAGTGCGCCGATGACGAGACCTGCAATAATGGCGGTAACGAGGCCGGCCGCGGCTGTGGATCCGCTGCTTACGCCAAAGGCAAGCGCCAGAGGCAGTGCAACCGCCGCGACCGTAAGCCCGGCCATCAGATCTTTCATGCAGTCAGCGCCATTGTAGTTTTGAAATTCAGATTTTAGTTGTGATACGTAATTCTTAATCATTGTTATCGTGTCCCATTCTCTTTGTTTTGTAGTTTTCAGGCAGAACTACCTGAAACCGAGATGAGTATATCAGAAGAAGAACAGGAAATCAATGGAATAGGAACAGGGACTGAAAAAAATACAGGAATCGCATGATGCGATAAAGATTTCAGCAATCGCGGAACAGCGCCGGCCGGATCGATCGGGTATAATAAAGCTACCACGTGGGACACGAGAAAAGGAAGTGAGAGTGTTGGGACAGAAAGATATCCTTATGGAGTGCGCATTATATATCCGGTCGCATGCGAAGGAGCCGCTGTCGGTACAGGGGCTGGCAGAACAGTTCGGGTATTCGGCCTTCCATTTTTCCCGGATGTTCCGGGAGGAGATGGGGGTTACCCTGATGGACTACGTAAAACAGCAGCGCCTGTTCGGAGCGGCCAGGGAAATACGGGAAGGGCGAAAAATCCTGGATACCGCGCTGGATTACGGTTATGAGACGCACAGCGGCTTCACCAGGGCCTTTCGTGCACAATTTGGGTATTCTCCCGCACTCCTCCGTGCATTTCATGTCGGAGAGGCTTTAGAGAAAGGAGACTGGGAGAATATGGGACTTTATCTGAGAGAAACGCCGGTTCACGCACTGCCAAACGAAATTTATGCACTGCTTCTTAATGTGCTAGACGAAGCCGGAACGGAGTATGAGAAAAAACATCTGGAGGCCGTTTACGAGCTGGCCGAACGGGTTTATGAAGGGAAAAAACGCCGTTCGGGGGACGACTATGTGACGCATCCCCTTAATACCGCACTGATTCTGGCGGATATGGGGGCCGATGAGGACACGGTCTGTGCCGGTCTGCTTCATGATATCTGGGAAATGGCAGATGAGCCGGAAACGTATCTGTCTGACCCGGCTGTCACACCGGCCATGAATGAGATTCTGAAGGAATACAGAGCATTTGATAAATACGTAAGCTGTGATGAGCGGGTGGTCTTAATCGCGCTGGCCGACCGGCTTCACAATATGAGAACCATTGATTTCGTCGATCCGGCCACATGGAAGGAGCGTGCGAAAATGACTCTGGAAGTATTCGGCCCCATGGCTGCGGAGTGCGGAAAGGTAAAATGCCGTATGGAGTTTGACGATCTGGCAGAAAGATATTTGAAAAAGTAGTGTTGTGATGCACACGGAGTCATGGTACCGGGCTGGCTGCCCGCGGGAATAAATCCATGGGCAGTGCAGGACGGGTAAATTGAAGCAGGCAGAATGCCGGTGGCGCCAGAATCGAATCGTTCTATGGCTTCCCGGCATTCTGCTCTGTGTGTAGATACAAAAGCTAAGGCCTTGCTCCGTTCAGTTCCCTGTGGAGCCGCACCGCCATAAACACGGTGATCATGGCAGAGATAACATCTGCAGCCGGCTGGGCGTAGAGAATGCCGTTTATTCCCCAGAGAGATGGGAGAAGCAGTATGACAGGCACAAAGCAGATTCCCTGTCTGCAGGCACCGAGTATAAAGCCTTCTTTCGCTTTTCCCAGAGAGAGGAACAGGGAAGAATAGACGGTATAGAAACCGAAGAGTAGAAAAGAAATACCGTTTGCCGCCAGCGAACGCCGGCCGATCTCGATCATCTGCACATCGCCTTTCGTAAACTGGGAGACGACGGCCGTGGAACAGAGCGCCATCCCCAATCCGAAGACCGCGCAGAAGATGGTTGACCATATTATAGAAGTTTTGATCGCCTCATGGAGGCGGTCATATTTTTTTGCCCCATAGCTGTATCCAGCAATCGGCTGAAAGCCTTTCAGAAAGCCGAATACCATCAGGCTTCCCATGGAAATAATTCTCGTTACGGCTCCCATACCGGCAATCACGGAATCGCCGTATGGTCTTGCCTTTAAGTTGATCAGGGCGACAGAGAGGCTGGTCAGCAGCTGGAAAACCAGTGTAGGAATTCCGATCTTAAGGATTTCTGACATAATTTCTGATGAGAGGCAGCATTTTTTTATGCTGAAGCTGAAGACACTCTTTTTTCTGAACACATAGCAGAGATAAACTGCCGTGGAAACGATCTGGGAGATGGCTGTGGCAATTGCGGCGCCGGCGACTCCCAGGTGTAAGACGTAGATGAAAACAGGATCCAGAACCATATTTAACACAGCGCCTGTCAGAAGCGCACACATCGTGGTCTTTGCGGCCCCCTCGCTGGTTACGATATTGTTCATGGTGACATTGAAAATATTGAAGATGGACGAGACGACGTAAATACCTGCGTAGATTTCCGCATAGGGAAGAATGCTTTCCGTAGCGCCCAGGAGCCGCAGGATCGGTCTTAGAAAGAGGATCGTGCAGATAATTATGGCTGCGCCGACGGAGATGCTGCTGAAAAGCGCCGTGCTGGCAACCCGGTCCGCAGTCTCCGTTTCCCCGTGACCAAGCAATCGGGAGATATAGGAGGCGGCGCCATTTCCAAATAGCAGGCCCAGTCCCACGACAACCTGTCCCAGGGGAAATGCGACAGAGATCGCCCCCATCTGGCTGGTTCCCAGCCCTCCGACAAAGTAGGCGTCCACCAGATTGTAAAGCGCATTGATCATCATGCCGATCATAGTGGGAAGCCCCATTGCTAAAAGCGCTTTTGGTATTGGAGCGCTGCCTAGCAGTTCCATTTTACTGTTACGTTCATTCATGATTCATTCTCCCTTCTGTTGACACAAAATGTAAAATATAGTACTATAAAGTATAGTAAATACGGCCGTGAAGCCATAGTACTATAATTTATAGTATATGTCAAGCGGAAATAAGGAGGACATGATGGCGACAATAGATCTGATCGTATTGGGAATTCTGAAGAAGGAATCCTTAAGTGCCTATGATATTCAGAAGCTGGTGGAATACCGCAACATCTCGCGGTGGGTGAAAATCAGTACGCCTTCCATCTATAAAAAAGTAATTCAGCTGGAAGAGAAGGGCTATATCCAGAGCAGCATGGTGAAAGAGGGGAAAATGGCGGAGAAGGCGGTCTATACCCTGACCGAAGCCGGAGAGCAGGAATTCGAAAAGCTCATGCTGGAGATCGCGTCCGGCCCGATCCATATATTTTTGGATTTCAATGCGGTAATCGTAAATTTAACCAGCCTGTCTCAGGAAAAACAGCAGGAGTGCTTAAGCAGGATCGAGAGCAATGTGAAGATCCTGAAGGCGTATCTGGAAGAGAATATTGACCGAAAGGGAAATACACCGGGGATACCGGAAACGGGCATGGCGGTTTTGCAGCAGCAGTATATCCTGGCGGAGGCGATCGAAGCATGGATTACGTCTCTGAATGAGAGCATGGAAAAATAGCCTTTCACGAATTTCCTGATTATGGTATACTGGAAACACTTGATGAAGCACACACGAATGGAGGAAATTATGATAAAGGAAATGGTGACAGAAGAATTTCTGGCGGAATTATCATCGAAGAAACCGACTCCCGGCGGCGGCGGTGCGGCTGCGCTGGGCGGTGCAGCAGGGGTATCTTTGGGGCAGATGGTGATTAATCTGACTCTCGGCAAGAAAAAATATGCGGACGTGGAAGAGGAGATGAAGGAGCTTTTAGAGCAGCTGGAAACTCTGAAAGCAGAGTTTCTTCATCTGGCCGACGAGGATGCGCGGGTGTTCGCACCTCTGGCTGCAGCCTACGGTCTGCCAGGTACTACGGATGAGGAGAAAAAACGAAAGGCCGAGGTGCTGGAGGGCCATCTCCTGACGGCGAGTCTCGTTCCGCTCCACGTGATGGAAGATGCGCGGAAGGCTCTGGATATCATGGATATTCTGGCGGAAAAGGGGAGCCGGATGGCGGTCAGCGACGTGGGCGTGGGCGTGCAGTTTATCAGAACGGCCTTAACCGGCGCGGTCATGAACGTATGGATCAATACGAAATCCATGAAAGACAGGGAGAAGGCGGAGGAACTGAACCTGCATGCAGACAAGTTGATGCGGTCCGGGACAGCGGCGGCGGATGCGGTCTATCAGAAGGTGGAAAACGCGCTGCGCTGAGACGTGCCGCCAGAAAAGGAAGATACAGACTGACAGCGCTGGAATGAGAGGATTAAACGGATGATTACATTAAAAGGTGCAGAGGTTTCTGCAAAGATAAAGGAACAGACAGCGGAGATGCTGAAACAGTGCGGCGGCAGGATACCGAAGCTTGCCATCGTCCGTGTGGGTGAGAATCCGGACGATTTGTCGTATGAGCGGGGGGCGGTGAAGAAGATGGCGGCATTTGGCCTTTCCGCTGAAGTCTATGCCTATCCCGCGGACATTGGTGATGAGGCGTTTAAGGCGGAGTTCCAGAAGATCAACGGGGATCCGGAGGTCGATGGGATTCTCCTGCTCCGTCCGCTGCCGAAGCAGATCCACGAGAGAGAGATTGAGCGCATGATCGATCCGGAAAAGGATTTAGACGGAATATCACCGGAAAATATCGCAAAGGTGTTTGCCGGGGACAGCTCGGGGTATGCGCCATGTACCGCGGAGGCGGTGGTGGAGACATTAAAAGCCTTTGAGATTCCGATCAGCGGAAAGCGGGCGGTGATCGTGGGCCGCAGCATGGTCGTCGGGAAACCGCTGTCCATGCTTCTGTTGAAAGAAAATGCCACAGTTACCATCTGCCACACACGGACCGTGAATCTAAGAGAGACCTGCCGGAACGCCGAAATTCTGGTGGCGGCAGCGGGCCGGGCGAAGATGCTTGATAAAGAGAGCGTGGGAAAAGACGCGGTGGTGATCGATGTGGGCATCAATGTGGATGAGAACGGAAAACTCTGCGGAGATGTGGATTTCGAGACGCTGGAAGGAACCGCTTCCATGGCGACGCCGGTTCCGGGAGGCATCGGCGCGGTAACGACGGCCGTGCTTGCGAAGCATCTGGTGATGGCGGCAGCGAGAAAAGGGTGAATGAAAAATATAAAATGACCTTGCAGCAAGCTTGCTGAAATGTTATAATTTCTCCATAGCATATCGGACGGCCAAAAAAGGATAGGGTGATTTTATGGTAGATAATGAATTACTGCTTGCGATATCGGGATTACTCGATGCAAAGCTTGATGCGAAGCTTGAGCCAATACAAAATGACATTCGAAACATTAAACTGGATATAGAGAATGATATCAAACCACAGCTCAGGCTGTTAGCAGAAAACTATGTTCCTGCTGCGATACGTTTTGAAAGTGAATCAGCAAAAATATCAGCTCTGGAGGCTGATGTAGAAATCATGAAGAAGGTGATTTCGAAACATAGTGAGAAGCTGCAGCAATTAGCATAGTAAGACAAGATAAAAGAAGGTAAGAGGGCTGCGCCACACGGCGCAGCCCTTACCTTCTTTTTATAATATGAATAGAACCGGTTTAAGAACTGATCGCCTGCTTTTTAACCTGCGCAATTGCCTTTGCCACTGGCGGCAGGCTGAGAATAACAACGGTTGCGATTGCTTCCGGTACGATGTAGGTGGCATTATATCCCAGCGTGTATAAAAATGGGTTCATACCTTCCGGTGCATAAGCGGCAAAGAATATGTAGCCGGAGAGCACATGGCAGATATAACGGCTGAAGATACCGAAGAGATAACCAATGATCAGACCATGCTTTTTCGAACTGAAAAGCCCGGCCAGTCCCAGTCCGGCGAAGGCCATCGGGTAGTCGAGAAGCACCTGAAGCGGAGCGAAGATATACGGTTCGATGAGAAACTGCAGGATTCCGTAGGCCATTCCGGTGATCAGGCCGGTTTTTGCTCCGTAGATGTAACCGATCAGGCAGATAAACATCATGGAAAATAAGGTGATGGAGCCGCCGAAGGGCAGGGACGCCACCTTAATGTAGGAAGTCACGACTGCGAGAGCCATGGCTGCGGAACAGGTAACAAGCTGTTTCGTCTGCATCTTCTGCGTCTTAAGGGATACTTTCCCCAGCTTATAGATGACAAATAACAGTGCGGCCAGCAAAATGATGAGCAGGCCATAGCCGGCGGGCTTCAGTAAATACTCTTCGCTGTCCGCCGCGTAGGTTAAGAAAAATGACATAAAAAAATCCTCCTTTGTTTACACACAGGAGGGGACTACTTTTGATGAAGTATGGATCATACTGCTTCCTTACGCCGGCATTGTCCGGTTCAAGTAGTGAGGGTCATGTAAAAAATTCCATTCTCAGCCAATTGGCTCCCCTAGCGTGTCTTTTTCTGTTTTATTTTTACGTGTGTGAGTATATCGCAAAATACGTAAAGTGTCAAGCAGAATGAAAGGGGACAAATCCTCCCCTCCATGGTACAATAGACAGGAGCATAAAAAATCTGACAGAGGGAGTGGAGGAAATGAGCAGAATTCTAATTGTGGAAGATGATACTGAGATTGTGAAAAATCTGATCATCCTGTTGAGTGAAGAGGGATTTGCATCTTTTTCTGCGTCTGGACGGAAGGCCGCGCTGGAGGCGATCGAAAGGGAAAATTTTGATCTGGTATTGCTGGATGTTGCACTGCCGGATGGAAATGGATATTCTCTCTGTAATGTGATAAAACGAAAAGGGGATATTCCCGTGATTTTTCTGACAGCTATGGGTGATGAAGCGAGTATCGTGACTGGGTTTGATTTAGGGGCGGATGATTATGTGTCCAAGCCATTTAAGCCGCTGGAGCTGGTCTCGAGGATTAAAAATGCTCTTAGAAGGTATGGGAAGAGCCCGGCGGTATTTCAAATATCAGATTTGCGAGTGGATGCGGTAAAAGCTTCTGTCAGTAAAAGTGGAAAGGACATTCTGCTTTCTGCTTTGGAATACCGGCTGCTGCTGGTCTTTTTAAACCATCCCGGCCAGGTGCTGTCGCGGGGGCGGCTGCTTGAGGAACTATGGGACATTGCCGGGGATTATGTGAATGATAATACACTGACCGTTAATATCAAACGGCTTCGTGATAAGATAGAGACGGATGCATCAAATCCGGCTATCATAAAGACGGTTCGCGGGCTGGGCTACAGGTTGGGAGACTGATATGGGACTGCTGAGAAATCCGGAGGTAAAAGAAGTTTTTCGTTTCCAGTTCTTTTTTACGCTGGCTGCGGCGGCGGGAGCTGCATTGTTTCACCCAGTCTTTGCAGTGTATGTTCTTTTCGTAAGTATGGTCTGCGCTGTAAGGTACCTGGCATTTACAAAAAAGAGATACGATACTGTTTCGGAGTTAAATTACCAGTTGGACCGTATTCTGCATGGTGATTACCGTATGGATCTGATTCCGGATGAGGAGGGAGAACTGGCCCTCCTGACAAGTGAAATCTATAAGGTGACCCTGCGGTTGAAGGAGCAGGCGGATGCTCTGGAGCAGGAGGCCAGATATTTGAGCGATTCCCTGGCGGATATTTCACATCAAATCAGGACTCCTCTGACTTCGATGCGCATGATTGTACCAAGGCTGCAGCGGGAAGAACTGACTTCGGAGGAGAGACGGAAATACGCCGGGGAAGTCATTGGGCTGCTGTCACGGACGGAGTGGCTGGTCGCTTCTCTGTTAAAAATGGCCAGGCTGGAGTCTGGAACGGCTGTTGTTCAGAGTGAACGGATTTTCGCCGCAGAGGTGGTGGAAAAAGCATTAAGTCCGGTGGATATCCTGATAGATTTAAAAGAAATTACGTGCAAAGTGTCCATAAAGGAGAACACAGGATTTACAGGGGACTTATACTGGTCCGCAGAGGCGGTAGGAAACGTGATCAAGAACTGTGTGGAGCACATGCCTGAGAGGGGAAAGCTGGAAATCTATGGAGACGAAAATCCAGTCTATACGGAACTTGTGATTGCTGATTCAGGACCAGGCATTGCTTTGGAGGATATTCCCCATCTTTTTGAGCGTTTCTACAGGGGAAACGATTCCGGAACGGATCATGTCGGAATCGGGCTTGCACTTTCACGTATGATTGTTCATCGGCAGAACGGCACGATTCAGGCGGAAAACCGCAGGGAGGGCGGAGCTAAATTTACAATTCGTTTCTATAAGGGGGCTGTCTGAACAGCTCCCTTTTCGATTGCCGGGAGATTCATTCAGTGACAAAATTGTAATGAAACAGTCACGGACGCGTCACCGGGTTCATGGTATACTATCGGAAAAAGTAAGGAGGAACGCTATGGAGATTTTAAGAATAGAGAAGCTATGCAAGGTATATGGGAAAGACGAGAGCCGGGTAGATGCTTTGCAGAACCTGTCCTTATCTGTGCAGAAAGGGGAATTTGTCGCTATAGTTGGACAATCGGGTTCAGGGAAATCCACGCTGCTTCATTTAATTGGCGGTGTAGACCGGCCCTCATCCGGAGAAATTTACGTTGACGGAAAATCAGTTTATACAAAGAACCAGGAAGAACTGGCTATATTCAGGCGCAGACAGGTAGGGCTGATTTACCAGTTTTACAACTTGATCCCTGTCCTTAATGTAGTGGAAAATATGGTGCTCCCGCTGAAACTGGACGGGCAGAAGGTGAATGAGAAGAGGCTTGAGGAGTTGCTTGAGGTTCTGGGGCTGGAGGACAGAAAAAACCATCTGCCCAGGCAGCTTTCCGGAGGCCAGCAGCAGCGGGTGTCCATTGGACGCGCCTTAATTAATGCTCCCGCGCTGGTACTGGCAGACGAGCCCACTGGGAATCTGGACAGCAAAAACAGCCAGGAGATTACGGAACTGCTGAAGCATTCCAACCGGAAGTATGGACAGACGCTGATTCTCATTACCCACGATGAGAATATCGCTTTGCAGGCGGACAGGCTGATCCGCCTGGAAGACGGGAAAATTGCTTCGGATGAGAAAATCCGGTAAGGAGGTATGGTATGTGGAGAATATATTCGGTCCATTATATGAAGCATAATAAGGCAGCCGGTATTTTTATCATGGCGTCCGCACTCCTCGCTTCCATGCTGCTCTCGTTTCTCAGCGTATTCTTTTATAACCTGTGGATGGATCAGAAATACCAGCTTTTTCTGCGGACAGGATCGGCAGATGAGGCGGTTACTCCACTGATTGTTGCGTATTTGTTTATTCTGATTATAGCGAGCACCTCTTTGATTCTGATGCTTCATAATGCATTTGAAGTCCCGATGAATGCCAGGATGCATCAGTTGGGCATCCTGCAGAGTGTAGGCGCGACGCCGGCACAGATTAAATCGGTGCTGGTTAGTGAAGCCGTGGTACTGTCACTGGTTCCGCTGGCGGTGGGAACCCTGGCCGGTGTCGGGCTTAGTTATGGGGTATGGAAGTTTTTTTATGTAATAGGAGACAGTTTTAGAGAATATGACTTATGGTTTCGGTACCGGCCTGCTCTTTCGGCAGGAGCCATTGTATTTTCTTATCTTACTGTAAGGCTTTCCGCGTGGATTCCCGCCAGGAAGCTGAGCCTGATATCACCGCTGGAGGCAATACAATACGGTACAGAAGCACCAGTGGAGCGAATGCGTCAGTTCCGGATTTTCTCGGCATTATTTGGCTGCTGCGGCGAACTGGCGAGAAAATCCATTTATGCGAGAAGGAAGGCATTTCGCACGACAACGCTGTCTCTTGGTCTTTCTTTTCTGTCCTTTATCAGTTTCTTAAATCTTGAGACGATATCCGGAATATTTACAGAGGATACGTATTTTAATCAGTACCGCGACAAATGGGATTTTCTGTTAAGCATCGACGAGAGGGAGGGGGCTGACAGCGGTCTTACCGATGAAATTACAAAAATAGAAGGAGTAAAAAGCTGTCTGACCTACCGGAGGTTTAAGGCACAGGCAGCTCTTCCGGAGGAATTATTCAGCAGTCAACTAAAGGAGACAGGGATCGGGAATCTCAATGACCAGATTATAAAGAGTGACGACGGCAATTATCTGGTAGACATACCGGTCTATGTGCTGGATCATGAAAGCTTTGCAGAGTATTACGGCAATACGGCGGACCCGGCATTGGCACAGCAGCAGGCAGTGGCGGTTAATTTAATCTGGGACAGCGTAAACAGCGGCTGGAGGAATAAAACATATATACCATTTCTAAAGGAGGATCACCCGGTTACACTGGAACTGAAGGACGGTTCAGGGGAAAACAGCGGGATTCCTGTGACCATCGCTCTGTTTACAGAGACACTTCCGGACTGGAAGGAGCAGCTGCAGCAGTATGCATTGACGCTGGTGATATCGGAACACGACTATGAAAAGTTGAAAAAACAATTTCCTGCCCGGTCCGTGTATTTCAACATAAAAACCGTATCGGAGCAGAAGCATGACGAAGTACTTTCCGATATCCGGACACTGCTTACCGGAAAAACGCATTATACGCTGGACAGCCGTCTGGAGGAAGAACGCACGGAACGTATCAAACGAGATGGCCTGCGGCTTTTTATGGGATTTCTGGCAGTTCTGTTTTCCAGTATTGGTTTATCCAATGTATTTTCCGTTGCGCTGGGGCAGATATACCAGAGAAAAAAGGAGTTTGCAAGATATATGTCAGTCGGTCTCTCCTATCGCGGCGTGAAAAAAATACTGCTGACAGAATCGCTTATTATAACATTGAATCCGCTGCTCTTCAGCCTTCTGGTCAATATTCCTCTGGTAATGATGGCTGTGAATGCCAGCGGAATCTCTCTGACAGACTATCTTAAGAAAGCTCCGGTTGTTCCTGTCTTAATGTTTACTGCATTCGTTATGTTTTTTGTCGGGCTGGCCTATACGGTTGGAGCCATGAAAATCTGTAAGGGAAATTTAATGGATCTTTTAAAGGATGATACAATGGTATAGTATGAATAGAAGTTCCAATTCTGCGCATGATAAAGGAAAGATTAGAAATGCATGACAGATTTGGAGGTTATTCTATGACAGGCTTTATCATAGCATTGATTTCAGGAGCGCTGATGAGCATCCAGGGAGTTTTAAATACAGGGGTCACGAAGCAGACAAGCATCTGGGTGTCAGCCGGGTGGGTGCAGCTGACAGCGTTTATCACCTGTATTGTCATCTGGTATTTTTCAGGGAGAGAAAATATTTCGGGAATCCTGCAGGTGGAACCGAAGTACATGCTTCTGGGCGGAATTATCGGCGCCTTTATCACATATACCGTAGTGCGCAGTATGGGCTCGCTGGGACCTGCGAAGGCGGCTCTCATCATCGTCATTTCTCAGATTATCGTGGCATACGGAATCGAACTGTTCGGTCTTTTCGGAGTGGAAAAGGTCGGATTTGAATGGAAGAAACTGCTTGGAGCTGTTGTCGCGGTGATTGGTATCATCATATTTAATTAGAAGGAACATGCAAAAAACGTTGGGTATCCGAAGTCAGGGGCGGAGCGGGGAACATGGAGATCCCGTTCCAGCCTGTGCCTCCGGATGACCGACGTTTTTTCGACTGGGTACTGGCTTTGCCGCGTAACAGTTCACTCCCCACCAGGGGCACCGCAGTCCGGTTCGGCCGGGCAGGCTTCCTCAGCCTTTCCAGTTCCAGTTTCGGGCATAGGAAGTTCTAAACGTGCAGAATTTTTCTAAAAACCAGGTGAAATTCCCAAACTCGCTGCGCTCAGACAAGTGGGAATTTCACCTGAACGAAAAATTTTGCGCGTTAAGAACTTCTAATACCCTGCAAAGTCACTGGAAAGGCTGAGGAAGCCTGCCCGGCCGAACCGGACTGCGGTGCCCCTGGTGGGGAGTGAACTGTTACTTTGCCGCAGATAAAGTGGAAATAGTGCTTGTATTTACTGGTATCTTTTTGTAGAATAGTAACATAGGCTGAAGATGGTATCCTTTCCCTGAGAAAAGAGGAGGGATATCATGAAATATAGATATCAGGCAGTAAAAATGGCTGTAATACTCATATGCGTGTTGGCTGCAGGCGTATGCTACAGCTGTGATGGAAGGCAGGACGGATGGGAATCCGGGGAACTGCCGGTTATGAATGCCCCGGGTGATGCGGGGACGAGTCAGGCGGAAGATGCGACGGAAGGAAATGGGGAGACGGGGGATTCTGATCCTTATGGGAACGCGAAGGAATCAGAAGAGACGGAGATCCCGGTTTCAGAAGAGACGGCGGTTTCTGTCTGTTACGTACATATCTGCGGGGAAGTTGTGCTTCCGGGGGTTTATGAGATGGAAGAGGGAAGCAGGATTTTCCAGGTTGTGGAGTGCGCAGGCGGATTCACGGAGCGTGCGGCGGCGCAGTATCTGAATATGGCTCAGGTTGTCAGCGACGGCATGAAGATCGTGGTTCCGGATGGTGAATCGCTCGATGGGGCGGAACGCTACGGGATTGATTCCGAAGGCGGGAATCATGGCGCAGGCAGCGCAGGCGCTGGTGTGATCTTGCCGGAGGGGAAGACCGCGGGCGGCAGTACGGCAAATGAAAAAGTGAAAGTGAATTTGAACACGGCCACCAGGGAAGAGTTGATGACCTTAAAGGGGATCGGAGAAGCAAAGGCCGACGATATCATCGCTTACCGGGAGAGCCATGGCGGGTTTCAGAAGATTGAGGATATCAAGAAGATATCCGGTATCAAGGATGCGGCATTTGAAAAGATCAAAGATGACATAACAGTGTGAGTGGAAGATAGAGGTGTGACATGGCACGTATTTTAGTAGTGGATGATGAGAAACTGATTGTGAAGGGAATCCGGTTCAGTCTGGAGCAGGACAACATGGAAGTGGACTGCGCCTATGACGGAGAGGAAGCCATTAATTTAGCGAAGCAGAAGGAGTATGATGTGGTGCTCCTCGATGTGATGCTGCCGAAGTTTGACGGTTATGAGGTCTGCCAGGCCATCCGGGAGTTCTCCGAGATGCCGATCATCATGCTGACGGCAAAGGGCAACGACATGGATAAGATTCTGGGGCTGGAGTACGGCGCCGATGACTATATAACGAAACCGTTTAATATTCTGGAGGTAAAGGCCAGAATCAAGGCGATTATGCGGAGAAATACGAAGAAAAGCAGACGGGAAAGCCGGGCCGAGTCCAATGTGGTGACTTCCGGTGATTTAAAGCTGGACCGCGACAGCCGCCGCGTCTTTATCGGTGAAAAAGAGATTAATTTAACAGCCAAGGAGTTCGATCTGCTGGAGCTTCTGGCCTGTAATCCGAACAAGGTCTACAGCCGGGAACAGCTGCTTACGTACGTGTGGGGCAACAAGGCTATGGATTCCGGCGATGTCAGAACCGTGGACGTCCATGTAAGGCGTCTTCGTGAGAAGATCGAGCCAAGCCCCAGCGATCCCAAATATGTTCATACGAAATGGGGCGTCGGTTACTATTTCCGCGCCCAGTAAAGAAGAGATGATGGAAGAAACGATGGAAGAGGAGGATATCTGCAGGTCTGACGCCGCAGATTCCGCCTTTTCTTTCATCCGCCGGGAGTAAGCGGCGGCGAAATGTGAAGGATGAGAAGAGGTCGTAAAGATGGTATATACAATCAGAAACGTGAAAGCAGAGGACCTGGATCAGGTCACAGAGGTGGAAGCTTTATGTTTTCCGGCGGCAGAGGCCGCGACAGGAGAATCTTTTCGGAAGCGGATCGAAACATTTCCGGAAAGCTTTCTTGTGGCAGAGGATGAGTGCGGGAGAATCATTGGTTTTATTAATGGCTGTGTAACAAATGAGAGAACCATACGGGATGAGATGTTTGAGGACAGCGGACTCCACCGGGCGGACGGGATGTATCAGAGCATTTTCGGGCTCGACGTGATTCCGGAATATCGGAGGCAGGGCGTCGCGGCCGATCTGATGAATCACTTGATTCAAACGGCGAAGGCGCGGGGAAAAAAGGGCATGATCCTGACCTGCAAGGACCGTCTGATCCGCTACTATGAGAAATTCGGCTACCGCAGTCTGGGGATATCCGGGTCGGTACACGGCGGAGCCGTCTGGTATGATATGCTTCTGGAGTTTTAAAAACAGAGCCATATGTTACAGTTCACAGCCCTGTCGATCTTTGCTTCCCGGTCTGCCCCGGCTGGCTTATGCGTGGTTTCCAGTTCAAGTTTCGGGGATAAGCACTTCTAAACGTGCAGAATTTTTCTAAAAACCAGGGAAAATCCTGCGCGTTAAGAATTGCTAATCCCCTGCAAAGTCACTGGAAACCACGCATAAGCCAGCCGGGGCAGACCGGGAAGCAAAGATCGACAGGTCTGTGAACTGTAACGGCCATTTACCTTTGACATTTCAGGAAAGTTTGACAGTTGGAAAGGATAGGGGTTCAACGATGAAGAAGAGTCCACAGGGGGAGAGATGGAGACGTCTTGACAATACGGCGAAGATATTTCCGGTCATTGCCAATGAACATCTGAGTAATGTATACAGGATTTCGGCAACACTAAAGGAAGAGGTGGTTCCGGGAACGCTTCAGCGTGCGCTGGAGGAGATACTGCCTCAGTTCGAAGGCTTTGCGGTGAGGCTGAGACGCGGTTTTTTCTGGTACTATTTTGAATCGAATAAACGGATGCCGGTGATCGAGCGGGAAACCACGTATCCGTGCAAGTATATCGATCCGCGCACCAGCCCTTACTATCTGTTCCGGGTCAGCTACTATGAGAAACGGATCAATCTGGAGGTGTTTCATGCGGTAACGGATGGGCTGGGAGCGGTCAATTTTCTGAAGGCGCTGGTTTACCGGTACCTGGATTTGACCCGCGACGGCAGGACCGGTCATCCGGCTCCGCAGAAGATATCGTCCGATGTCTCCATGAACGTGGAGGACAGCTATGTGCGCAACTACAAAGAGGTTGCCCGCAGAAAATACAGTACTCGGAAAGCATTTCATATAAATGGAGATCCGCTTCCTCTCGATGAGGAGAGTGTATTGCATGGTTATGTAAACCTTGCGGAACTGAAAAAGGCCGGCAAGTCTTACGGCGTAAGCATCACGAAATTTCTTGCCGCTGCCCTGATCTGGGCGATTTATCTGGAGTATGAGGATGCGGGAATCGGAGACCGGTCCATCGGGATCAGCCTGCCCATCAATTTGCGTGCATTTTTCGATTCCGGGACCATGGCCAATTTCTTCGCGGTCACGCTGCTGGAGTTTCTGGCAGACGGGAAAAAGCATGAGTTTTCCGAGGTGGTGGAGGCGGTAAGCCGCCAGATGGATGAAAATATTACGAAGGAGAAGCTGGAAGAGACGATCTCCTACAATGTTTCCAATGAAAAGAAATGGTATTTGAGAATCGCCCCGCTTTTCATGAAATGGGGCGCGCTGAATGTGATTTTCCGCAGAAACGACAGGGCTTATACCATGACACTCTCTAATATCGGCCCAATCAAAGTGGAAAAAGGGTATGAGGAGGAGATCGAGCATTTCCATCTTATGATCGGTGTCTCGAAGCGTCAGCCCATGAAGTGCGCCGTGTGTGCGTACGGCGAACATGTGGTGGTGACATTTACCTCGGTCTTTCAGGATACGAGGCTTCAGGACCGCTTTTTCGGCTTTCTGAGGGAGCTGGGAGTCTCTGTGGAGACGGAGAGCAACGGTGTGCCGGATTCCCGGGATGATAAGGCGATGTATCCGCGGATTCAGTACGATCCGAAGAAGTGGAAGGAAGTGGTCAACTCTTTTTACATCATTCTGTTCGCTGTGGCGGCCATACTGGGTATCGTCAATTACGCCACGTATTCAGGGTCCATGTGGTCAGTGATAGCCATCGGCTGTATCGTCTATGTGGCGCTGACTCTGAGGTATTCGATTATGCGCCACGCGAATCTGGCTTCTAAAATTGTGCTGCAGACCATTGCGGCGGAGGTGCTTCTGGTTATGATCGACCATTCTACGGGATACGCGGGCTGGTCGGTGAACTATGGCATTCCGAGCACACTTCTGTTTGCGGACCTTGCGGTAGTATTTTTGATTATAGTAAACCGGTTAAACTGGCAGAGTTACTTTATGTACCAGATTGCGATCACCATTTTCAGCTTTATTCCCGTCATTTTATGGGCGGCCGGACTGGTGACACGCCCTCTGATGGCGCTCATAACCGTGGTGGTCACTGTCGCGATTCTGTTTGTCACCATCAAGTGGGGCGACAGAAGCGTGAAGACGGAGTTGAAAAGGAGATTTCATCTGTAAGACGGGGGAACCGGGTCAGGGATAAATGGAGTAAATGGCGGGGCGACAGCGGTTAGACGGCTGAAAAGAAAGGATAAAACAGATGAGAGATAAACGAGTGAGCGTCCGGGGAAATCTTGTGCGTGACATGATGCAGAACGTGATGGAGACATCCTTAAAGCAGCCGATTCAGAGCGGAGAGCTGAGAAAGAATCCGGTGGAGCCGGCATGGATCTGTCCTGCCGGTTATGAGTATGAAATCGTGGAGACGGAACAGTTTCCGATGGAGTATTTACGGCCGGAAGGGATCTTTACGGGGCGTGTGATACTGCAGCTGCATGGCGGCGGCTATATCGGTCCCATGAAGAATATATACCGGAAATTTGCGGTGCGGTACTCCAAGTTAAGCTTCGGCGGCGATGTGCTCACGATCGATTACCGGGTGGCTCCGGAGTATCCATACCCGGCTGCATTAGAGGATGCGGTTTACGCCTACAAATGGCTGATCCAGGAAAAGGAGTACGAACCGGATCATATCATCGTAGCGGGAGATTCCGCGGGCGGCGGACTCGCTTTGGCCCTGGTCATGTATCTGAGAGATAACAGGCTTCCTCTGCCGGGAGGAATTATCACCATGTCCCCCTGGGCCGATATGACCAACAGCGGCGCCAGCTACACGGATAATTACGAGACGGATCCACTCTTTGGTAATTCCACCGACAATATGCTGTTTCATTCTTCCTATATCGGAGATGCCGATCCGAAGAATCCGTATCTGTCGCCGTTATTCGGAGATTTTCAGGGATTTCCGCCGGTGCTCATGCAGGTGGGAAGCTATGAGGTCCTTTTAAGCGATACGCTGGGAGTTGCGGATAAGCTGAAGCAGGTGGGTGTACGCCGCCGTTTATCCGTCTATGAGGGAATGTTCCATGTATTCCAGATGGGGATGGACTTAATTCCGGAGAGCCGGGAGGCCTGGAACGAGGTGGAGGAATTCTTAAGGATCACCTACGGAATCAGCCGGAAGCCGGACGGAAAAGTGGTAAAACGGGTGAAAACCCAGCGGAAGAAATCCGCAGCGCAGGTGGCGGGCAGAGTTCTGGAGGCGATGAAGAAGAACCTGCCGGATAGCCGGGCAGACAAACAGTAAGAGGAAGATGCATGAAGATAACGCTGGTCACAGTTGGAAAGATAAAAGAAAAATTTTACACTGCCGCGATCGAGGAGTACAGCAAGCGGCTGAGCCGGTACTGTAAACTGGAGATTATCCAGGTGGCGGATGAAAAGACCCCGGACAACGCCGGGGAAGCACTGGAAACTCAGATCAAGGAGAAGGAGGGGGACCGGATTCTGGCCAGTATCAGGGAGGGAGCTTATGTGATCGCCCTGGCGATCGAGGGAAAGATGCTGGATTCCGTGGAACTGTCAGAGAAAATCGCCTCGCTGGGCGTGTCGGGAACCAGCCAGATTGTGTTCGTCATCGGCGGCTCCCTGGGGCTCTCGAAGCGGGTCCTCGACCGGGCCGATTATCTGCTGAGTTTTTCCCGGATGACATTTCCGCACCAGCTGATGCGGGTGATTCTCCTGGAACAGATTTACAGAGGTTACCGGATTATGAACGGACAGGCGTACCATAAATAGCGGGAAAGCCCATATGACACTGCGTCATATGGGCTTCTGTAAATCTCTTTTCTAAACACCCGGCGTTGGATCAGATACGCCGGACAACATAATCGAGAACCTGCACCCAGACTCCCTTATTCTGTTTCCACACCTCAGGAAACTCTGAAAACGGAACGGGGCACGGTGTTTTTCCGACTTCCAGTGTTACGCCGGGGACGGCGCCGCTTCTCGACTGCATCCAGTCTTTGAAGCCCCCTTTGCCGTCACTGGAGTCCATGCGGTAGCCGGTCATGACCGAGACAGCCTCAGCCAGCGTATTGGAGGCCATCTCCGCGCCATTACTGCTTGTGGTCCAGTAGATGACCTGGCCCTGGGAGTGGTAGCTGACTGTGATGGCCCACGGATACTGGTCAGCTAGTTTAGCCAGTGCCTGGCTCTCCGGTTCGGAGAAAGGAGCCGGACCCTTGTAGCTCGCAGAGGAAGGTTCCGTCAGCTTTGTGGCCAGTTCATCCCATCCATATGGAAAATTGTAATTTAAGTCTACGCCGCCGGCATTTGCTTTCCACTTTGTTAAGTACGTTTCGAAAGAATCCGCGGTTCTTTTCAGATTCACATCCCGTGTATAGCAGTCCCTTATGACCTGTTTCAGCGCATCGGAGCGTATGGCCTCGATTCCAAACTGGCTTAAGGATACGCCGTCGGGATTCGTCATGGGTACAAAATGAATGGCCACTTTCTTAAGTATATCGGCAATCGATTTATAATTATAGTGTCCCGTATCGTAAAAGGCCAGGGCATATTCCAACTGGCTCATCATCACCAGAGGCGTCATATACTCCCTGGCATGAATCGCTCCCTGCATAAGTATCTGGGACTTTGCCTCGGGATTGCCCAGGATAATATCATAGATATTCCTTCCATCCAGTGAAGTACCGATGATATTTACAGTGATTTTATCTCCGTACCTGTTTTTGAGGGACTGGATATCGGCTTCCATCTGATCGTATGAGTACTTATCGGCCGGCTTTACAATGGGATTTGCTACCTCTTGATCCAGAAAATCGTTGAAGCCTACGGCTGCCTTGATACCAGGGCCTACCGCATTGGCTTCTGAATAGGATGGCGCTCCATAGCTGACCATTCCCCCATATCCGACACTTCCCATAACCAGTATGCCGCTTAATACGGCACAAACTATTCGCTTCATATTCGTTCGTCTCCCCTCTTCCTGTACATTTATGCAGTGTATCCGGTTTATATTTCATATGTTTCTAATCTACTACAAATAATGATATCATTCAAATAAAGTTTTCTTACGTTTTTATGCCATTTTTCTAACTCTGCCGTACTTTTCCATATTTGAGATGATTTAGAGAAAGGAATGATACAATGACTTTCGTGAGAAATGCATCGATGAGCACCGGCAGGAAGGACATTTCTTCCCAGTGTCCGGCGGAAAGGGGTATTTAATGAGAAAGAACAGAATAAAAAGAGTGCTGCTGCAGATGACCCTTATTTTGGCGGCTGCAGCCAGCCTGTATGGGTGCGGCAGAGACGGGAAGGTCATATCCGATCCGGAAGGAGCCGCAGCAGGAACGCAGAAGAATCAGGCTTTGGGAAGGTATGCGGAGAGCGAAGTCCCTTTGCCGGCTGGAGTCACATATGATTCCGGACTCGGTTTTTTAGAAGGACCGGATGGGAGACCGGTCCTGTTTGCCAGGAAAGAAAAGAATGGAATAGCAGAATTTACCGCATACCTGCTGTCTGAGGATCTGACCTGGGAGGAAAAGGAGTGTGGATGGTTAAATCAGCTTGGTCTTAAATATGAAAACAGCAGCATTGGTATTACCTTTGGAGAAGACCACAACATGTATGCGGTCTATTCGGAAGGGGAAGACCAGGAGGTTATCAGCAGACACCATGTTGTCGCGGCCGGGGATTGGGAATATGGACAGGAACTCGATCTCCCTGTTCTGCTTGAGACCAGCGAGTATGGGTATAAGTATTACCCGCGATCCATTACCGCATTGGAAAATGGGAACCTGATATTCTCATCTGGAAATAACATTTACCTATATGACGCGGCCGGACAGCAGAAGCTGGCAGAGCTGCCAGGTGATGGCAGCTCTTACTTCGCCAGCGGCAGCCAGTTTTATGTCATTGACGAGGCTTCCAAAAGTCTGATATTATATGACGGAGAAGACGGCAAAGAAAAGACCAGATATCCGCTGGACTTAAATCAATACTTTGGAGCCCAGGCTGTTGTCGAAGAGAATGGTGATATAAGTCTGTTGTCAGTGGCTGGAATTCAGGTCCTGAAAAATGGTTCCGGAATCTGGGAGCAGATTATAGAGGGAAAGAGCAATACCATGGGTTCCCCGAAATATTATGCAAAAGGATTCGCGGCGGGCAGTCAGGAGGATTACTTTGTCTATTACAATTCCATGGATGAAACCAATAAGCTCTCCCATTACGTTTATTACCCGGATATGCCGGTAGAGCCGGAAAAAGAGCTTACCATATTTTCGCTGAGCGACAACAATACCATACGTCAGGCGGTCAGTGAGTATCAGATTGAGAATCCCAACGTGAAAATCGATTTTCAGCCTCTCCTGGAAGAAGGGTCAGCGGCAGTCGCTGACGATTATATCCGAACATTAAATGCCGAACTGCTTGCTGGAGAAGGACCTGATATTCTGATCTTAGACGGATTGTCAGAGGAATCTTACATCGAAAAAGGCGTTTTGGTTGATATTACAGATGAAATAGAGCGTTTGACTGCTTCCGGTGATTTTCTGGCCAATATTGCGGAGGAGAGCCGGGTGGATGGAAGAATTTACTCTGTGCCGGTCAGAATCGGGCTTCCTATGACATTCGGCAGGAGGGAGGCGCTCAAGGAAGCGGGGCAATTATCTTCGCTGGCTGATTTTGTTCAGGCTCATGAGACCGGGCAGGTATTCGGGACGGTTGACAGGGAGGCGTTGCTTTCTTTTTACACAGATGTATTTTTAAATGATATCGTAAAGGAAGGCGATGTGGTCGGGGAAACGGAATTAAAGGAATTTCTTACCGAGATGAAGCGGATCATAGATGGAAGCGAAGTCTCAGACGGGACGAGGGAAAAATGGCCGTCCAGTATATGGGGGCTTCTGGAAAAGGGCACCTATCTGTATTCAAAAGAAATTAAAGGTTTTTATGAATCCGGGGAGGGAGCTTCCATTATTGAGCAGGCCCAGGGAGAACTGGAAGCGGATGCGGTCCTGATCAATGAGACGTATGTGCCGTATGGTACCATAGGAATTACGAAAGCCAGTAAGAATCAGGATCTGGCAATTGGATTTCTGCAGACAGTTCTGTCGGAAGACGTACAGCGCTCCGACTTTTATGATGGATTTGCAGTGAATCAAAACGCGCTGGAGTTTTTATGTACGGTGGAGCGAACGTCAGCGGATGGATACGGAGGAACCATCCCCGGTGCGGATGGAAGAACATACGAAATGAAATTTGGCTGGCCCTCCGAGCCGCTTCGCCGCAGGCTGACAGAGTTCTGCAAAACCGTGAAGCATTCCGCCGGCAGGAACTGGAAAGTGAAACAGATCCTGTTGGAATACTCAAAAGACTACTTTGACGGAACTGCATCCCTGGAGGAAGCAGCAAAGAAACTGATGACCAAGATAACCTTATACCTTCAGGAATAAAACGCAGAAAGGAGAACGCGCTGTGAGGATACTGCTGGTGGAAGATGATATGGAATTATGCCGGCTGATGGGGTTCTGGCTGGAGGAGAAAGGCTATTCGGCGGATATTTGCCAGGACAGCCAGGAAGCATTTTATTATCTGGGTATGCAGGCATACAATGTGGTGATTCTGGACCGGATGCTGCCTGGAATGGATGGAATACAGATTCTGCAGCGCATGAGACAGAAGGGGATTGCGACACCGGTTATTATGGTGACGGCTCTCGGCACCATAGAAGGCAGAATCGGCGGTCTGGACGCGGGGGCAGATGATTATCTGGTTAAGCCATTCGCACCGGAAGAGCTGTTTGCCAGAATCCGGGCGCTGGAACGGCGGCCGGTACGGATGGAGTTTGACCGGCAGCTGGCATGTGGGGATGTGACTATGAATCTGTCCAGCCGGGTGTTATGGAAAGAGGATAAAAAGGTGGAGCTCTCGAAAAAGGAGATGGATCTGCTGGAATTTTTAATCAGGAACAAGGGACAGATCCTTACGAGAGAATTGCTGCTGAACCGGGTATGGGGACTTGACAGCGCGGTGGAAGAGGGGAATCTGGATAATTATATTTATTTTCTCAGAAGAAGGCTGAAACAGGTGGGCAGCAGTGTGAATATTAAAACAGTCCGGTCTGTAGGATATTCTCTGGAAGAGCAGCCGGAGCAGTAGGGAAGAAGGGAGCGGCCATGGTAAAGCAGTTAAGGAGAAAACTGGTCGGCGCTTATGTGCTGGCTACCGGTCTTTTGCTGAGTCTTATTGTGACCGGTCTGCTTCTCTTGTCTTTAAAGCAGTACGAGACGAATAATATCAGCCGGTATCAGACTGTATTTGGCAATGTGGTGGATACGATCAGGGACAGTAATAAAATCTCCCATATGTGGCTGGCTCAAAGTGAAATCAGCGAGAATATGGTGATCTCTGTGTCCAGTAATTCTGTTCCGCTGTCATTTAAAGGCGCCTGGAAGCCTCTGACCGATAGAGAAAGGCTGTTTGAAAAGCTGAATCATTTTGCAGAGCAGGACGGATTTTTTGAAGAATTACCGGGAAGCAGGCCGGGAGAAATGAGAAGTCCGGTCTATTCCATATATGGGGACCGGAGGGAACACTATTACGGCAGCATCTATCTGAAAAAATCGTATGGAACGGAACAGAAGATACTGATCCTGAAAGCACTGACAGATGAAAAGGAGGTTTACCGGAATTCCGTACTGCTGTATTGTTCGGTAAATCTGATGGGGCTGGTGATTCTTTTTTTTATCTGCCGTACCTTTGTGAATCACAGTCTGAAGCCATTGGAGACTGGCCTTAAAAGACAGAGTGAATTTATCGCAGCGGCCTCTCACGAACTGCGGGCGCCGCTTACCGTGATACGTGCGGGGATTCATGCGGTTTCCATGGATGAGGGGAAGGCGAAACAGTTTCTGCCCGGAATCGAGAAGGAAGGGGAACGGATGACGGTTCTGATCGATGATCTGCTGCAGCTGGCTTCGGCGGACGCGGGAACCTGGACCATGCGCGCGGAACTTCTGATGACGGATACATTTCTGATATCAAACTACGATGCCCTGGCGGAGCTGTGCAGGAAAAAGAATCAGCCGTTTGAATTAAGGATGCAGGAGGAAGAACTGCCGGCGGTCTGCGGGGACCGCCAGCGATTGATGCAGCTTATGACGATTCTTACGGATAACGCCTCCAGCTACTCACCGGAGGGCAGTACGATCGCCGTTATTGTCCGGTCGGACGCGAAGCACGTGTTCATCGAGGTGGAGGACCATGGCTGCGGCATTTCGGAGGAAGATAAAAAAAGAGTCTTTGACCGGTTCTACCGCGCGGATAAGTCCAGAAATGACAAATCGCATTATGGGCTGGGGCTGAGCATCGCCGCAGAGCTGGTTAAGCTGCATCACGGAAAAATGACGGTGAAGGACACGGATGGGGGCGGAAGTACGTTTGTGCTGCAGCTGCCTGTCTGGGATTCGCAGAGAGCCGGGGATGTGGGGAGCAGAAAAAAAGAAAAGGGAGTTTGACGTCTCCGATCAGTATCTGGTGGTTGACTTGAAATAAGGAATGGCCGGCATGATGATTCGCATGCCGGCCATTCCTTTTCTTCTGTGAATTATTGAGGATCAGAAGCGTTTCCTTCTTCGGGCAGCCGGGTGATATAATCCATGAAGTCCTCCAGCGGCAGAGGGCGGCTGTAATAGTAGCCCTGGTAGATGGAGCAGCCAAGCTCCGATAAGATATCGCGCAGTTCCGCGGTTTCCACAAATTCGGCGACGGTACGGCAGTTTAAATTCCGGGCCATTTTGATGATTCCGGAGACAATTTCACGGGAGCGCTTATTGGTCATGAGCTGGGATACCAGATTGCCGTCTAATTTCACCTCATCGAAGGAGCCTTCCTGCAGCTGAATAAGGGAATTATGGCCCATTCCGAAGTCGTCCAAACTGAATTCCACGCCCTGGCTCCGCAAGTGCTCCATCTCGTTTTTCAAGTCATCCGATATTTCCATTGCCGCACGTTCCGTGATCTCGAAAACGGGGCGGATGTGATCTGCGGGATACTGCCGGATCAGAGTGAGAACCGTGTCAAAAAAACCATTGCTCTTGATCTGCTTGGAGGAAATATTGACGGACAGATAGACGTCTTTCTTTAAAAGTTCCTCCATGGTCTGGGCGTCCATACAGGCGCGTTTAATCAGATAGTAGCCGAGTTCATCTAAAAAGCCATTTTCATAGGCCAGCCCTACCAGCACGGGCGGAGCGATAAATCCGGTGACCGGATGCTTCCAGCGCAGAAGAGCCTCCATTCCATGAAGCGTTCCGTCGTGGGATATCTGAGCCTGATAGTATAACTGAACCTGCCCCCGTTTTATGGCGTTCTGTAAATCCATGGCGAGATTTTTGGCGTAGTAATAACAGGGGTAATCGTGGCTTAAGAAGCTGGGCGGATTCCCGTGCTTCTCACCTGCTGCCATGTCTGCCTCCATCTGGTGGATCGCCTGTGTAAATTTGCCAGTCTCCAGCTTTTCACTGCGTTTGATAAACGGGATATAAATCAGCGCTCCAATCACAAGGTTGAACAGCTGCATCAAACTGCCTGCGATGGATCCGGTGGCTTTAAATCCGCTGAGCAGAACGGGAACGGTCCATTCCACGGATTGGGTCACCGCGGGTACCAGGCCGAGACTGATGGCCAGTGCGCTGGTGAGCGTCAGGACGACCGGGGTGATGATAAATGGAGCCGCCATCGTCAGGTTAAAGATGATCGGGAAACCGAAAACGGCGATTTCACTGATATTAAACAGCACAGAGGGAAGCGCCACATGGGCGATCTTCCTGTTATGGCTCTGCTTCGAGGCGATACAGAGCGCAAGGACGAAGCTTAAGGCGGTTCCGCAGCCTCCCAGGAATACGAAGGTGTCGAGAAACGTCTTGGAATAGATTTCCGTAGGGAGATTTCCGGCCGTCATCAGGGCCTGATTGATCCCCACGTTCTGCTCAAACAACTGTCTGGAGACGGCCTCCAGCGTATTGGTGCCGTGGATTCCCAGGAGCCAGAGAACGTGTGTGATAATCACATACAGTAGGATTCCAAACAAATTCCCGCTGATTCCGTCAAAGAGTTCCAGAAACAGGTAGGAACCGAAATTCGTGATATTGCTGTCACTCCACGTGATGCGGACGAAATATCCCGTAATTGTGAAAAGCAGAGTGATGGCAATGACAGGAATCAGACTCTGGATCGAAGTGTTAAACAGATAGTCGGCTCCCGTGGTGTGCAGTCTCTCGAACCGGCGTCCAAGCTTTAAGAGCCGCTGGAACAGGATACAGGACAGCAGGGTAATGCACATGGCGGTAAAGACCCATTCCGCGCTGAAGATATAGTCCGTCTGATCCTCAATTCCTCCGCAGAAGGCCAGATAGGAGCAGACAGAGACCACGGGATAGAGCAGCAGCTGGTCTGTCTCAGCCAGTTGTCCGTAGGAGATGCTGATGGTGATGGTAAGAACCAGGGCCAGGGAACCCAGACTGATCATATAAATGGTGTTTAAAAGCTCCGCAGCGGCTCCGTCAAGCCAGGAGGCGAGAAAGATCTGATAGCTGTCAATGGGAAAATTATAGAGAAGCAGAGAAAATGATCCCATGATCAGAAATGGGATAGCGAGTGTCAATCCATGGCGTATGGACCGTGCAAAGATCGAATTTTGAAACCGGGATATTATTTTACGAAAATTCATGGTAACTCCTTAGGCCGGAGGCTGCAATGGAATCCAGTTGCTGTAGCTGCTGTTTCCTACATTATACACGAATCAGTTTCAGAAGTCATTCCATAAATGCATCAGTTTGAAAAAAAACAGATTGGATGATGCAACTTTGATGCATGCCCCCTGTAGAATCAATACTGACACAATTCGACAAAAAACGGATGTACAGCATAGAGGAAAAGGGGGACGGAAATGAAGAAATTATGGATCTATATGGCGGTGCCCATGACACTTTTAAATGGATGCCAGATCCGCCCGGCACAGGCGGCGCCCACGGTGAATACCGTGGCGGAAAGGGAGACCGGCCAGGAACAAACAATACCGGTGGAGCAGAAAGTGCCGCGAAATCAGCAGGGGGCGGCCGCGAAAACCATAAAAGAAGCCGCGTTTCACGGCTCAACCGTCACGATTGCCAAATCGCAGAAAACAAGGGCCGCCGATATCACGGAGGAGGAAATCGAAGCGATGGTAAGGACGGCAGCCTCCGATTTGAAAACTGTCGTGAAAAATGGGCAGACCGTGGTACTGAAACCCAATCTGGTCCAGATGATTGTGGATTCCACGGGGGAACTGCTGGATCAGGAGGTCAACGGGATAACGGTGGACTGGCGTGTCACAAAGGCCGTGTTAAAAATGGTAAGGGAGTTAAATCCGGATGGAAAGGTCTATATCATGGAAGGATCGGCGACGGGGCCGACCAGAGAGGTGATGAAATATTTCCATTATACTCCGGATTATATGGAGGGAGTGGATGGGTTCCTCTGTCTGGAGGAAGACTGCGGGGCGTGGCAGGATTTTGACGCGCCGGAGGTGGTAAAGGCAGAGCTGCCGGACGGTCTGCTCCATAAAACGTATTATTTCAGCCGGATTCTCTATGAGGCCGACGTGGTAATCAGCATTCCCACCTTAAAGACCTCTTCCGGTGTGGTGGTCACGGGCGGAATCAAAAATGTGAGCATCGGCACGCCGCCGGGGAATCTATACGGAGTGGCGCCCGATAACCCCAGCAAGACGGCCATGGTATCCCACAAGATCACGGACGGAGAGCTGGACCGGTGGATTTACGACTATTATATGGCCAGACCGGTGAATTACGTGATCGTGGATGGCCTTCAGGGCTTTCAGAGCGGACCGGTTCCCATGTCGCACGAGCGGAAAGAGACCGATAAAATGAATATGGGCGTCATCATGGGAGGAACGGATGCGGTGGCGGTCGATACCATCTGCTCCCTGGTAACCGGATGGGACCCTGAGAGCATCGGTTATTTAAATCTGCTGCGGGAGAATACGGAAGCGGGGGAACTGGAGGCGATCCGTGTAAAGGGAGCGTACGTCGATGAACTGAGAAAGAAATTTACAATCAGGAAACCGGAACTGGGCGGTATACAGCTGGAAGCCGGAACTGGGCCGTCACTGGAGGCGGAGGCAGGAAGGAATGGAGACCAATTGAAGATACAGTATAAGACTGCAGAAAATGCCTGTAAGGCGGAGATCTTCGTGGATGGGATATTTCAGTATTCCGGCGGGACGGTTGCTGATGGGGAAATTCAGCTGAATATCCCCGGACTGTCTGCCGGAACACATGAGGTGCAGATCGTCGTCTACGACCGTTTCCTGAATAAGACGGCGAAGACCATAGAAGTATAATACTGTGAGGACTATTATGCATCAGATCAGCTCATGAATCCGGCAAATCAGATCCAGGTCCTCTTTTTTCAGTTTCAAATTGGAATTCAGTACGGTTCCATCAGGAGCCGTCACCCGGATATCGATGACCGTTCCTTCGGCCAGCGCGCGTCCGCGGACCGCTTTCATGAAGGATGGGAATTTCGGATGGCGTACCTTAAATGAGGTCCATTCTTCTTTTAACTGCATGAGTACTGCAAAGTTCATGGATAAGTGCTTCCTTTCTGACTGTATTGTGCTGCCCGTAAAATCGTATCACAGAAAAAAACTTCGGTCAATACGTAAAACGGACTGAATTTCCAGCCAGAACTTGTATTTTAATGGCTGATAGGTAATAATGAAAAGAACTGGAATTAAAAAGAACTGGATTTATAAGAATCGTCAGGAGGAAGTGAAATCGTGAAGAAGCCGGATTATGTAAAAGTCATCAAAATCGCCGTGGGCGCGGGCCTGGCTATCGTCCTGGCGGAGCGTATGGGGTTACGTTACAGCGCATCCGCCGGGGTGATCACACTGTTAAGCATTCAGGATACAAAGAAGGAGACGATCCGGGTGGTGGCACGCCGGCTGCTGTCATTTGTCATGGCACTGGCTATCTCTGCGGCAGGTTTTTCTGTCTTTGGGTACGGCCCCCTGGCGGTCTGCGTCTTTCTGCTGTTCTTTTCTGCGGCCTGTATGGCGTTTGGAATGCAGGAGGGGATCTCTGTGAATACGGTGCTGATGACTCATTTCCTGGCAGAGCGTTCCATGACGGGAGCCAATATCGCCAATGAACTGGGGCTTCTGGCCGTAGGCGCGGGAATCGGTGTGATTCTCAACCTCTATATTCCCGGAAAGGTACATTTAATCCGAACGAGCCAGCGCCGGATCGAGAGCCATATGAAGGAGATTCTGCGAAAGATGGCTGGACAGCTGACCACCGGAAGGGGTGGAGATGCCGGGCTGGCAGACGGTGAACCGCCGCTTCGTTCCCTTATGGAAGAGCTTGACGCAGAACTGAAACAGGGGGAGAGGAGCGCGTATGAGGACATGGAGAATAAGCTTCTCACTGAGACGAGATACTACCTCCGGTATATGAGCATGAGGCGGACACAGGCATTTGTCCTGGGACGGATCGAGGGGGAGTTAAAGCATCTGGGGGAACTGCCTTCCCAGGCTCAGCCGATTGCAGAGCTGATGGAGCGGATCAGCGGGGGCTTTCACGAGTATAACAACGCCGTAGGCCTGCTTGAGGCCCTGAACGCGGTAAAGGAGGCTATGCGGGAGCAGCCTCTTCCGGAACTTCGTGAAGAATTTGAAAATCGTGCGGTACTGTTTCAGATTCTGCTGGAGCTGGAACAGTTCCTGGAAATAAAGAAGAAATTTGTGGAAGAACTGTCGGCAGAGGAAATAGGAAAATTTTGGAGAGAGACCACGTGTTGACAGGCGTAGCAAACTTCTGTATACTCGACACAGTGTCTGTGTGCGAAAGCCGGCTTAAAGTTGTTTCTGCCGGAAACTTGAGGTTTTTTTCCCGAAGTCTTCAGAGTATACTGGAAAAGAAGCTGGGGCGTGCCGGAACATTCACCGCACTGGTTTTAAAATTGCGGCCGGGAGGTGGACAGCATGGAAAAAATGACGGATTTCTTTACAGCCAGGGTTGATATCTATGATGATCATATGATTCATGAGGTTGAAGGGTGCCGGGAAGGCTATTTAAAGATGGCGGAGCTCGTGCCGGAAAAGACGAAGACACTTCTGGATCTGGGATGCGGAACCGGACTGGAGCTGGAGGCAATATGGACCAGAAACCCGGGGATTGCCGTCACAGGAATCGATCTGACGTCCGCGATGCTGGAACGGCTGAAGAAAAAGTATTCCGACCGGGATGTAACTCTGATCGAGGCGGACTACATGGCCTGCGAGCTGGGGACAGAGCGGTATGATGCCGCGGTTTCCTTTCAGACGCTGCATCATTTTACCCATGAGGAGAAGCTGGGGCTGTATGAGAAATTATGGCGTGCCTTAAAGGCCGGCGGCTGCTATATCGAGTGTGACTACATGGCGGAAACGCAGGAACAGGAGGACTATTTCTTTGCGGAGAAAAGGCGCCTGGAGGAAGAACTGAAGCTTGTTAAAGGGGAATATTACCATTTTGACATGCCGTGTACCATGGATAATCAGAAGCGTCTGTTAAGACAGGCTGGTTTTACTGAGGTGGAAGTGGTGTGGAGACAGGAGAACACAACGATCCTGTATGCAAATAGATAGAGAGGGGGCCGTTTCTTTATGATGAAAGAGGTTAAGACTGCATAGCAACAGGCCTATGCAGTGAAAGATAATATGAGTAATTGTATAGCCTTTGCTATTCCTGACAGTAAAATATGTTTAGGAGGCAGCGATGCGCTATCGGAAAGCAACGGAGGTTCTGCCGGAAGAACTGGTGGAAGCAATCCAGAAATATATGGATGGGGGATACGTCTATATCCCCAGAAAAGAAGAGAATAAGAAGAAGTGGGGAGAAGAAACCTCCTTTCGGGGAGAGCTTAAGACCCGCAACGAAGAGATTTATCGTAGATATCTGGATGGATTCGGTGTGAAGACGCTGGCGGAGGAGTACTTCCTTTCGGAAAAGAGCATTCAGAGAATTATCTTATCAGAAAAAAATAAAGAAAAAAAACAGTAGAAATATAACAGAAAAATGGAAAGAACGATGTGCCGGATCATGGTGTATCGTTTTTTTTATTTCACAGGACTTCTGGTTCTGTATTCCTCCCGATCCCCCGCCGTGTGATGTGCCGTGTCTTTCAGGCAGAACCGACGACGAGGTATGCCTTCGTCCGGAGCCGTGTTAGAGTGGTTTCTGGAGGGACTGTTATGAAGAACAATATTCAAAAAATAAGAAGAGAACGCTGGAAGCTTGTGCCGGAGGCCGTACCCACGGTGAGACGGAATTGCTCGAAATGTAAAGAAAAACGTGAATTTATAAATAGCATGAAATTCCGTGTAAACGCTAATGGAAAAAACGTGGATGTATGGCTGATCTACCGCTGTGAGAAATGCAGTACCACCTGGAATATGAGCATTTTTGAGCGGAGCCCGGTGAGTGCGATACCGGAAGAGGAGTACGCCGGCTTCCAGGCAAACGATCGCCTGCTGGCAGAGTCATACGGAAGACGAATGGATTTATTTGTAAAAAACAGAGCGGAAGCAGTGACACCGGAAGGCGGGTTCCGGATAGAGGCTGAGGCGGAATCTGAAACGGGAGCAGAGGAAGGCTTCCGGCGTATTGAACTGGAGGTTCCGTTTCCCATGGTATTGAGACTGGACAGCCTGCTCGCCGACCGGCTGGGAGTATCGAGAAGCATGGTGAAGCGCTGGTGCGGCCAGGGCGTCGTGGTGAAGCTGGACAGAGAGGAGAACGTGTGGAAATCGGAGGAGAAGCTCTGCCGGGAAAAGGTCAGGAACGGTCTGGTGATCGGAATCCGGCCTGGCCTGTCGGTCCCTGAGACAGGCACGATGCCGCAGGTCTGTCCTACCGGTTTGACGCCTGTGAAATTAAATTCCTGAAAGACGATCTGACCGTGGTGCTTGAATAAATAAGTTCAGACGGCGGGAAAATTGGCACACAAATATTACCATATTATATCGAAAAACTTGACCGTAAAAGGTAAAAATGGTATAATGATATAAATAAAACTGAGAAAGCATTCTGGTGATATGTCAAGAGGAATTAAAAAAAGATTTTGATGTGTTTTCGTAAAAAAGGGCGCACTTCACCATCGCTCATTCATTTCTTTAAAAAAATGAGCGCTATTCGGTCTTGGT
>OIES01000022.1_pt1 | contig 146479 bp, 130 predicted proteins | sample 1581811 | NCBI WGS metagenome assembly OIES01 (sample SAMN03281021, study PRJEB24777) | human gut metagenome | isolation source: fecal sample PR177 from 1 month old male Malay infant, vaginal delivered... | reverse complement strand
AGCCCTAAAGTTTATCCTATGAGCTAAAGCCGATCCCTCTCCTCATAAGTACCACCATTTCGAGTGTTAGATCTTCATTTTCTGGAATATGCATCCCTTTACCTGATATTAACTAACTGACATTGGGGAGTGAACTGTAACATTCCGTCCTCACAGAAGGCCCTGTTCATCCGATACAAACGGTACTGCGATCCCGGCCAGCCGTTCAAACAGCTCCCGGCCCTTTTCTCCGCCTAATCCATAACCGATATGAACCTGCTTCATCCACTTATCCCCCTGCCGGTACTTCATAATCGTTCCATCTGAATAAAAGAGATACGTATCGTAATCAAATTCCGTATAATACACGGTAACACTCAGTTCTTTCGTCGCCTCTGCAAACTCGTTCCGGGGCTTATAAACGTAGGGCCGGTATTGATACGCTCCCAGTATGTCTATGCAGGGCTGAAGCCTGCTTCCCTCCGCCAGGTATCCCGGTGTCTTCCCGGGATTTGGATTCTGAACGTTTTCCGTATAGGCGAAATGGATTCCATAGATTTCAGTCCCCCTTCGAAGAAAGGGCTGAGGAAATGTGGCCGCTATATAGGTCAGAATGACAAGTACTGTACAGAATATAAGGAGAACCTGTTTCTGGGACAGTTTCCGCTTCTGTTTTATCATCTTCATTCACCTCCATCTGCCAAAACCGATTATCCTTTTCTATCTTTATCATACTACATTTGCAGACTGCGGAAAGAAATTATTTACTAAGTTATTCTTACGATATTCCGAGAGGAAGGGGAGAACAGGAAAGAGTCCGGCGAGCCGGACTCTCGCGCCGGAGCGCGGTCGCTTCAGCGGCCATATTTCTTTAGCGCGGAGTGCGCATCCCCGGAGGTTTTAATTCATAGGACAAACCTTCCTGTGAAATAAAAAAGCGCTGATGCACAGTGGTGATCAACTGGTGTCAGCGTTTTTTCATTATTCTTTTTTATTCCTCATTCCCGGTATCAACCGTCATACATTTATCCAGAGTCGTTTTATCGATTTCGTTTACATATTTGGAGTCCTCTGTCCTCGTATAGTAGGTGGTTCCATCCTCACCTGTATTTCCTACCGCCATCGTAAATGTCTTCTCTTCTCCGTCCTTCTCATACGTATAGCTCAGCACCGCCTGCGGATGATCCAGCCCGTAGCCTGCCAGTTCTTCGTCCGTAACCTTGTAATTCGCGCAGCTCTTAACCACAAGGCCGCTCAGCGAATCTGCCAGCACATTGAGCGCCGCGTTGCTCGGCAGTTTGTTGTCTTCCGTATCGTCCGAACCGCGGTACCAGGCAATGGTTCCGTCCTTATCCAGTGTCTTCTTCACATAATGTTCGCTGACTCCGTTTTTCTCTATTGTGATCGTCTGGATATCCGTCCCCAGGACAGCCGGAAACGCTTCCAGAGCCATCATATCCTCCAGTCCGTAAGCCGTCTCATCGAACAGGGAGGAGCTGATGAGATAAGGCACATTCTGCCCGTCGATAACGGCATAATAGTTTCCGTCGTCCGTCTTATCACCGATAAGAATGGTGGTCGTATCCCCTTCATCCGCCGATACGGTCACCCGCCGCACCGGTGTATCCAGGCCGTATGCGGTCAGATCGTCCCCGCCCTCCAGTTTTCTCACTGCCGGAAGCTTCTTTACCGTTCCTGCCAGTGAATCCATGCGGGTAGTATTTACCGGAAACTGGTCGTCGCCGTCATACGTCCAGGAATCGCCAGCCTTTGTAAATGCCAGCACATTTCCGTCATTATCGTAGGAAACAGCCTTTATTTCAGAGAAATCGGTCATATATATTTTTTCGTTTTCCGCCTGCTGCTGTTCCTTTTCCTTTATATGAGCCTGATACGCCCCGACACCGGCATAGATAAAGCCCAGCGCCGCGACCACCAGACAGCCTGTAAGCAGTCCGTAATTCTTCTTCATTGCCACGCCTCCATTTTTATTTCCGAGAGTGCTCTTTTGCCGCACGGCTAAATAATTACTTTCTATAAACGTCTCCGCTTCAGCCATACCATAAGTCCCGCCGCCACGGTTATCACCGGAATGACGAGAATAAAGACGATTCCCCACATGCCGCCATGAGTCACAGTGTTATATGTCACCTCAAGGCTCTTGGACGGTATGGAAACGTTGGTCACATCTTCAAAATTGGCCGTTACCGCGTTCATAAACAGGTCCAGATTCGTAAGATTCGTAAAGGTACTGTTTAATCCGTCATCGATCAGAGAAGGCGTACCGAATACCGTCAGTCTCGCAGTGCCGGAATCCAGTGTTTTCACCGCCGTTGCCCCGAGAATGTATGTGCCCGCTGTCTGCCCGTTTTCCGTGACAAGCATGCCGCCATCCGTTGTCTCCATAAACGGCTCTACCGTAACCTCATCGGGAAGCGTTTCCAGCTGGCTAAATGCAGCGGACTGAAGGATCAGAGCAGTGCTCTTTCTGTCAACTCCCGTCGTAATCTCACTGCCGGATACGAGAGTCGGGAAAATGTAATAGGGATTATTCTGGTAGCAGCTCTTCGTATCGGCCACCAGGCCATTTTCCATATTTAGACCGTAGGCAGTCATAACGGCATTCAGATTGGGGCGGTCCTTATCGGAATATCCGGCAATTAAAAGTACATTTCCGCCTCCATCCAGGTAGTCTGTCACCATGGTTTTCTCATCGTCAGCAAGATCACTTGCCGGTGTATTTATCATGAGAAGCTCGCAGTCCTCCGGGATTCCGCCTCCAGTCAGCAAGTTGATGGTATTTACCGTAAGGCCTGACTTTTCCAGCATATCGGAAGTAAGCGTCCCTAACGCCGTCTCCCCATGGCCTTCCGTCACATAGATATTTTTCTGCACGTCATTTGTTACATAGGAGACAGCGCTGGTAAGCTGGCCCTCTCCGTCGAACTCCGTCTCCTTTGCCTGACCGTAATAATAGTAAGACATCTGGTCATATTTAATGATATCGCTCATCTGGATCGTTTCCGTTTTTCCATTGTCCTCACACATCACCAGAATCGTATTGTTCTCTGCGTTCAGCTGCTTTACCTGATCCGGGTGCAGGACGGAATCCACGTTCTCTACCTTAATATGATCCGAAAGATCCGCATACCGGTTAACAAAGCTCGTAATCCTGTCATCCACCGCCGATGGATCTGCCACCACGTAAATCGTTACGTCCTTATCGAGGGATGCGAGAAGCTCCTTCGTCGTATCTCCCACTGTATAAATCTGTGTACCGCTCAAATCCCACTGGCGTACCTTTTCAGGAAGACGGCCTACGATCATATTTAACAGCACGACAGCCGCGATTACGATCACAGAAAGGATCGCCGCGTAGCCGCCCTTTTTTAGTTTTCTTGTCATTTCCAGCCTCCTAGTTTTGAGTAATTAGCTCCATCTGCGTTTTTCCACGGACTGCACGGTCAGAAATACCAGCAGAAAAATAATGCTCGCATAGTAAATGAGACCACTCGCATCAAAAATATAGTTGTTGGCAAAATTCTGAAACACATCCGTAACCGCAATCTTCTCTACAAGATTTACGAGAGCGCGGTCAAACATGCTCTTTTTGGCAACATACGCTCCCACCAGGGCGACAATTCCCGCCGCCTCCAGCACAAACGCCAGAAGGTTATGGCTCGTTACCCGATGAAGGATCATCACGCAAAGTGTCCAGAGAAGCAGGAAGCCCACCAGCGAACCGGAAGCCGAGGTTGGAAGGAAGTTCACGAGGCTGGGCCATAAAAGCAGCAGCAAAATAACTCCGAAGGTTCCCACCGCCGCGATAATCTGACTCTCTGTGGTGGACGATATAAACATTCCAATAGCAATGTAAACACAGCCCAGAAGGAAAAACGCCAGGATTGACGCGTAATCCGTCTTTAAGTATGCCGTTCCGTTCATCTTTATTATGAGCGGGCAAAGGCAGGAAATGAGGACCGGTACCGCAAAAACGGTAACCATGGACAGATATTTGGCCAGGACCATTTTCGGTACGGAGACCGGTGCTGTGAGAAGCAGCTGGTCCGTCTTCGTCTTCCTGTCATCTGCAAAGCTTCTCATGGTCAGAACCGGAATGCCGATCATCACGATCGTTACCATGCCGGACAATGTATAGGAAAAATACGGATAACCGCTCATCAGATTGTAAGCCATGAAGTAAATTCCGACAAACAGAACCAGAAACGCGATGAATACATATCCGGTCATGCATTGGAAATACGATTTCACTTCCCTTTTATAAATCGCCGCCATTTATACTTCCTCCTTTTCTGTCTCCGCCGTGAAGTCTTCGTCCGAAGCATTGTCCGCAGTCAGTTCCAGGAATACTTCTTCCAGAGATGCCTTTGAAGTATGCATGGATAAAATCGGGATCCTCCGGTCTGCAAACGCAAAGAAAATAGTCTCTCTGATGTCCGTCTGCGGAATGATATCGATGTCTTCCAGGCAATTCTCTCCTATCAGCTGGAAGGTCACTTTCCTCACGCCTTCCTCGCCGCTCTCGCTCACCGCGATTTCTTCTGCTCCGTCAATCGGTTCGAGAATCTCCCGGATCTCTTCTTCCTCTCCCTTGACGAGCAGTTCCATGCCGGAGGCCCCGGCCATCTGACGTTCCAAATTCTCCGGCGTGTCGCTGGCAATCAGCTTTCCGCGGTCAATGATCAGGATGTGGTCGCAGACCGCGCTGACCTCGGAAAGGATGTGGGAGCTTAATATCACTGTGTGTTTTTCTCCCAGTTCCCGGATCATATCCCGGATCTCGATGATCTGTTTTGGATCAAGGCCTACCGTCGGCTCATCTAAAATAATCACAGGAGGCATACCGAGCACCGCCTGGGCCAGCCCGACACGCTGCCTGTAGCCTTTTGACAGATTTCGGATCAGCCTTCCCTGCACGTCTTCCAGCTTCGCCAGCGCCACCACCTCGCCGATGGCACTTTTCCGTTCCTTCTTCGGTATCCGTTTTAATTCCGCTGCAAATTCCAACTGTTCCATAACCGTCATATCAACATAAAGAGGAGGAAGCTCCGGCAGATAGCCGATACATTTCTTCGCTTCCTCAGGTTCTTCCAGTATGTTGTGTCCGTTAATCAGGACATCTCCCTCCGTAGCACCGATATAACCGGTCATGATGTTCATGGTAGTCGATTTTCCGGCGCCGTTAGGTCCTAAAAAGCCGTAAATCTGACCGTCTTCGATGGTAAAGTTCAGATGATCCACTGCCAGATGGCCGCCGTAATCTTTTACGAGATTCTTTACTTCTATCAACTCGTTCTCCTCCTGATTTCTATATTTACGCGGGCGCAGGAAATGGCCGCTGACATCTGGCCTCACCGCACGCCTCGCATATTCGGTGTTAATACATAGGGTAAAAAATAAATGTGTTGATTCTGTGTTCATATTTTGATGTTTCTGTGATAAAAGTGTGAACCAAAAAAGCAGAGGCGGCTGAAACGCAACCGCGTCAAAGCCCTCCTCTGCTTTATAACCTCCTGCCGGCGTCATTTCTCCGTGCTTCTCTTCTGAAGCATCACCGTCAGGATAAATTGATTTTCTTTCACCTCATATTCCGCGCTTCCAAGGTATTTTTCCGCGCTTTTCCGAATATTCTGAAATCCCAGTCCATGCCATTTTAAATCGTCCTTTCTGGTTATCAGAGAAAAATCGGACGAATCTCTGCTCTCTTGGCGATACCATGACAAAAAAACATACTTGCAGTTATTTACCCTGCTCCATACACATAAAAAGTAGCGAAAAGGCAGCCACACAAAGCCTTTTACGGTTCCAGCATAACCTTAACCGCCCCAGGATCGCACTCCGCGGTCTCATAAGCCTTCTTCCAGTCGGCCAGCTTATAGCAGTGTGATATCAGGCCGTCCGTCTTAATCAACCCCTTTTCGATTCCGCGGATGACAGCCGGATATACTTTGGCGGACAGATGGGAACCGATAATGGTCAACTCTTTGCCGTCTCCGATGGTATTCCAGTCAGTACTTACCAGATCAGAAAGCACACCCATCTGGACATAGCGGCCATGATTGCAGAGCACGGCTAATCCCTGGTCTGCACTCCTGGGGCTGCCGGAGGCTTCCACATAAACACTGCAGCCCAGCCCGTCGGTCAGCTTCATGATTTCCTCAGCCACGTTGCAGGCCGTAGGATTCAGCACAAGATCCGCCCCATAAGCCTTTGCCATCTCAGCACGCTCATCCCGGATTTCCAGGCCAATGACCAGCTTCGGAAGCTTTAAGTTCGCCAGGTTGCACATGGATACGCCGATGGCGCCTAAGCCGGAAATCACCACAATGTCATCATTTTTGATGTCAGCCTGCTCCAGTGCATGCATACCGCAGGCAATGGGCTCCACCAATACGGACTGCTCCTTTGTAAATGTCTTCGGAAGCTTATGTTTCAAGCTGGTTTTTGGAAGCTTTACATATTCTGCAAATCCGCCGTTTGCGTATTCCTTAAAACCAAATACAGCCGATCTTGTACACATCCAGTAGGTTCCGTTTTTGCAGAAATAGCATTCATTGCAGGGAACCACCTGCTCTGCGCAAATGATGTCACCTGCCTGAAAGTCTCCCACATCTCCCTTTGTTTCCACCACCTCACCGTAGAACTCATGTCCCGGAATGCAGGGGGGTTCAATATAACGGTCTGCCTCTGAGATGCCCCATACCCGGATTCCGCCGTGATATGCCTTCAAATCCCCTGCACAAATACCGCATCCCCTGACCTTTAGGAGAATTTCGCCGTCGGAAAGCTCTGGGACCGGATACTCCTCATAACGGTTATCGCCAGGTGCATAAGTCACTACTGCTGACATTTTCTTCATCTTTTCCATTTTTATTTTCTGACCTTTCTATGAATTAGTTTATTATCACTGTTCCATTTATCCCTTCAAGCCGGAGGTTGCAATTCCTTCCACTAAGTATTTCTGAAAGAAAATGAACATGATTACCGCCGGAAGCACCGACAGGAATGCCATTGCAAACATGGCTCCGTAGTCCGAGGATGAGCCTGGGTCACAGAAGAGTTTAAGAGCCAGTGACACCGGATATTTTGCCGACTCATTTACATAGAGCAGGGCGGATAAAAAGTCATCCCATCTCCACATAAAGGAGAAAATGCCCGCGGTAACCAGAGCCGGTGATATGAGCGGAAGGATTATCTTTGAAAAAATCGTGTAATAGGAGCATCCGTCGATTTTGGCTGCCTCGTCCAGCTCTCTGGGGATTCCATCAATAAAATTAATTATCAGGTACACAAAAAATCCCTGAATGGCAAAAAAATACGGAACAATGAGAGGAAGATAGCTTCCTACCCAGCCCAGCTTCTGATACCACAGATACTGGGGAATCATGAGTACCTGGGCCGGCAGCATCATAGATATCAGCATGGCGCCGAACAGGAGCTTTTTTCCCTTGAATTCACAGCGGGCAAAGCCGTAGGCCACGAGAGCCGAGGAAATAACGGTGCCTATGGTTGCAGCAATGGAGATAAACAAAGAATTTTTGAAAAACACTCCGAAGCTAATCTTGGCAAATCCCTTCCAGCCATTGATGTAATTTTGCAATGTGAATTTCTCCGGAATCAGGGACCCGGCTGTGGTGAAAATGGTGTTTGTCTCCTTAAAGGAGCTCATGACCATCCAAATCAGGGGGTAAATCATCATAAGCCCAAAGCCTAATACAAGAACATGATATATTACAGTGCTTATTTTTCGTGTTGTTTTCATCAAAAGCCTCCCTCATATACCCAGAACTTCTTTGTAGCAAACAGAACCAGGGTAATCATACCCACAATGGCAAGCATAATCCAGGCAAGCATGGCTCCGTAACCCGTGTTGTAAAACTCAAAGGACTGCTGGTACATGTAAACCGTATAAAACAGGGTGGAATTCATGGGCCGTCCCTGCGTAATGATGTAGGACTGGGTAAATGCCAGAAAACCGTTAATCATCTGCATCACAAGATTAAAGAAGATAGTAGGTGTCAGCAATGGCAGGGTAATATCCTTAAACTGCCTGAGCTTTCCGGCGCCGTCCACTCTGGCCGCCTCATAAAGAGTGACCGGAATCTGCTTTAAAGAGGACAGGAAAATCAGCATGGAGGAACCAAACTGCCAAACTGCCAGGAGAATCAGCACCCATATGGCGGTTCTCGTATCCCCCAGCCAGGAGAGTTCTGAGTGGATTCCAAAAAGGGAAAGCAGGCTGTTTACGACGCCGTCCATGGCAAACATCCGCTTCCACAGGATGGATACCGCTACGGAACCGCCGATGATAGAGGGCAGATAGTAAGCCGCCCGGTAGAACCCGGTAGCTTTTGTGCTCTTCAACAGGATCATGGCAACCAAGAGTGCAAAAATCAGCCGCAGAGGAACGGAAACCAGTGCATAATAGAAGGTAACTCCTATGGCCTTGTAAAAAGTCTCATCTGTTAAGACCGCCAGATGGTTTTTTAGTCCCACAAACTTAGGCGGTGACAGGATATTGTAATCACAGAAGGAATAGTACAGGGAGATTCCCATGGGAACCACCATGAACAATAGAAACCCCAGGATGAACGGCAGCGTGAAAATCACCCCTGCCGTACTTTCTTTATTTAAATGCGCCTTTAATTTCATGGCCGCTCCTTTCTATTACTTTGACAGCGCCCCATTTCCAATGTTATAGAGCTCCTTCGCAGCGTCGGCTGCGGTCAGTTCCTGATACCCCACCTTTTCCACCAGCTGGTTCACTGCCTGAATCACCTCTGCGGAACCTTCCGGAGATGGAGGGTCAATCAGGGAGGAGTTGGGCTCCACTACATTGTATACAAAATCAATTACCTGCTGGCTGGACTTGTCCATCAAGCCTGAAATTTGTTCAGATACAACAGAAGATACAGGAATTCCCCGCTCTCCCAGAAGAATTTTATTGGCTTCTATGTCATTGTCCCAGTAATTTAAGAATTTGGCAGCCTCATCAGGATTCTTTCCATCAACGGTAATTGAGAAGAACATGCCTGGCTTCAGGTAATTCGCTGCCTGAGGATTGTCTGCCGGCCAGGTGGTAATCCCCACCTCCAGATTGTCCCCGGCTGCATTTTGCAGGGAAGAAAAGGCATTTGACCAGGAAAATGCGCACCAGCTTCTGGTACTTGGGGTGGAGCCATAAACCAGGGGCATCTGCTCTGGTGTTCCGATGGTACGTTCCGCGTAAATGGACGGTTCGCACATCCAACCTTCGGTAATTCCTTTCTCATAAATATCGAAAAAGGTCTTCAATTGTTCTTCTGTAGCGCCCAGCTTACCGTCTCCATAGAGCGAAACTCCCTGGGAGCGCATAACATAAGCCGCGAAGTCGGCCCCATTTCCATAAAATACATCTGTTTTATAACCAGTTTTCTCATAAACCTCCTTGCAAACAGTATAGAATTCCTCCATGGTCATATTGTCATGGATTTTTATTCCATTTTCTTCCAGTAATGTTTTGTTGTACAGCAGAGTAGGGACATTGATTCCGGTTGGAATTGCATAAAGGCCGTCTCCCACTTTGCCGGAATTCAAAATATCTTCACTGATATTAGAGACGTCAATGGTTCCATCCTCTACATAGGGAGTCAGATCCACCAACAAATGATTGTTCACGAACTGGTCCAGGTAAGCGTAATCCATCTGCACGATATCGGGTAAAGTATTGCCTGCAGCAGCAGTAGAAAGCTTGTTCCAATAGTCCGCCCATTCGGCAAACTGGCCGTCAAACGTGATGCCGCTCTGGCTGCTGTAGAGGTCCAGCACCTGCTGGGTACGCTCGTTTCTCGTCTGGTTCCCCCACCAGGAAACAATCATATTGACGGCCCCTGTCTGGCCCTGGTTTGCGCCGGCCACCGTGGCCTCATTCGTATTTTCACTGCTCTGTCCGCTGCCGCAGGCGGTTAATACTACCGCCGCCAGGGCGCATCCTAATAATGCTGTCCATTTCTTTTTCATAATAATAAGCTCCTTCCATTTTTCCTTCTCACACATTTGTATAAATCCATGCTGTTTTATGAAAATATTATAGTTTTTTTGTACAGAAAATGGAACTCAAAAAAACGTTCCCCGGTCCTAAAAAAACGTGGTTTTTCCGGGGGCCGTTTCCTAAAAAACCGGCCTTACAGTTCGATTTTCCGACTTGCGTGGGCTATGCCCTTGCAAACCGGATGGACTTTCCCTATAATAATAGACATGAAAATAACAGAAAAAATCCAAAAAAAATTTAACAATTTTTCTTTGAATAAGAAATTTACCTGCATTATCTGCTTTGTCCTGGTCATAACTGCGTTAGGGACAGGAACCGGCCTGTGGTGTATCTATCATTCCGGCAACCTCCTTCTGTACGAGGCTACGAAGGAATCCTCAGACTACAGTTCTTCCGCCATAGCAGAACGGCTGTCCAACACAGTGGACATGACAGGGATGATTCTGGCGGATAACTCCATCCAGGACCTTCTTTCTGTTGCCTCAGATTTCCGGGCCAGTGACAATGACAAGTCCAAGGCATTTCGGACCTTATCTTATGTGATACCGGATTACTATCAAAATTTCAGGCAAAACGGCATTTACTACATTAATTTATACAATCCAAGCTACGTGACCTACAGCAATCCGGCCAGATACCGCGAGGTGCCGCCGGAGATAACAGAAGCTCTTTTGGCCGCTGCCCATGAACATCCGGGAGACGCCATATGGGTCACGGATTACTGTGAAGAATACGGCCTCTTTCTTGTCAGGGATGTACGGCGGGCCAAGGATTTTCAGTTGGACACCATTGGGACCATTCTGGTAAATATTAACCTGAACGAGGTAATTCAGAATTCAGCAGGACAGGTTTTTGATTCGGCACCTCCCCTGTACATCATCTATAAAGAAGGAAAGGAAATCTACCATTCACCGAAAATGGAGAATCAAGCCATCCCTGCAATTTCCAGGGCAGCAGATTATGGAACCATAGGGAATCCGGGAAGTTCCTGTTTTTTCTATACCAGAGGTACAATTCCTGAAGTTGGCTGGGAGTATCTTTGCCTGCGCCCCAATGATTCTGTGATTCAGGCCCGGTTTTTATCCCTTTTCCTGTCCTTATCCGTAATTGGTTTGACGCTGTTTGCCAGCTTGCTTTTTTCCAGGAAAATGTTTCTCTCCATCAGCCGGCATGTCTACCGCCTGCTCCGGAAAATGAACCAGTTTGGAAAGGATGAACCGCTTTCTCCTTCCACGGTATTTGATTATTCCGGCCGGACGGACGAGATTGGCGCCCTCCATCAGGGCTTTGATCAGATGGCACGGCAAGTCCAGGAGCTGATTCAGAAAAATTACGTCAACGAGCTTCTGACCAAAGAAATGCAGCTAAAGGCTCTGGAAAACCAGATTAACCCACATTTTCTTTACAATACGCTGGAATCCATCAACAGCTATGCCAAAGCCATAGAGGCAGAACCTATTTCCAGGATGGTGGAGGCACTGGGGTCCCTGCTGCGCATTACCTTAAGTAAAAGCACGGCTAAGTCGGTGATTGAAAGCGAAGTGGATATTGTAAAAGATTACATGGCGATTATCGAGGTCCGGTTTGGAGACCGGGTGCAGTATGAACTCTCGATTCCGGATGAGCTTTACCATACACCCATTCCCAGGCTGACCCTCCAGCCCCTGGTGGAAAATGCCATCAACTATGCGTTGGAGGAGATAATCGGCACATTCCGCATCCAGATAACCGGAAAGCGGGAAAATGGAATGGTTATACTTACAGTCAGTAATAATGGCTCCCAGTTCCCGGAAAATGTGCTGGAGAATCTGGAAACCAACCAGATATCACCCCACGGCTTTGGAATCGGGCTTTTAAATATCAACAAACGCATCAAGCTTCAGTTTGGTGAAGCATATGGTCTGCATATTTATAATGTGGAATCGGAGGATTTGGCAGTGGTGCAGATTCGGCTACCGGAGGACCAGAAAGACATATGATAAAACTATTGATTGTAGATGACGAAAAGATAATAAGGGAGACCCTTTCTAAGCACATTCTATGGGAAAGTCTGGGAGTCCGTGTCATCGGTACTGCCCAGGACGGCTTAGAAGCCTATGATATCATTATGGACGAATATCCGGATATCGTGATTACAGACATTAAGATGCCTGGACTGTCCGGACTGGAGCTCCTGCAGCGAATCAAACGCCTGCACCCGGAGGTAGAATTTATCGTCCTGTCCGGATACAGTGAATTTGAATTTGCCAGGGAGGCCATGCAGTTTGGCGTCCGCCACTATCTTCTAAAACCCTTTAAGGAAGCGCTGATCATACAGACCGTAAAAGAAGTAATCGAGGAACTTTCGCAAAAACGGATTAGCCGGTATCCCCAGCAGTCGTCCCCCCTCAAGCATCTTGACAGTACCATGATGCTGAATGTACTCAACCAGGGGGTGGCCCAGGATACCTCAGGCAAAAAAACGGACTTCCAGTCCATCTATGCCCCTTACCAGAAATTCCTGGACTTTGAAAATACACCATATGAGCTGTGCTACCTCTATTTTGTGGACGAATCCGCCATGAAACGGGCAGTGGAATTCATCCATGATTTCCGCCGGAAACACACCCCCGGACTGTCCTTCCACATTTTGTACGTACATCAGACACTGTTGTTTTTCTTTCTGTCTTATCAGGTGGAGTATAGCGGATTGGATGCCTGTATGGAGAAGATATCACTTCCGGCCCAGACCATTTCAAGCCAGTATAAGCGGATTCATTATGAGAATCTGCAGAAGCTTTTAGATGATGTGATATTAAAGGTAAAACGGTATGAAATTATTTACTATGACAACGATGGGACGCTGATTACCATCTGTAATTACCGGAGCATAACAAAAGAGTCGGAACATCTGACCGAGATTCTTTACCAGGAAAATATACTGGCTGCCAAAAAGGCTTTAGATGAACTGCTGATTCTGTTCTCCCAGATTACGGACACCGTATTTTTTTGCCAACTGGCGTCGTCGGTTTTGATGTATTCTGCCTCCCGCTGCCTGTTTTTTTCCGCTTTAAATGCCACGGAACTGCTTATTAAGCTGCGTACCCTGACCAGCACGAGGGATATGCTGCAGATAATCGTGCCCAAGCTCCACGAAATCTTTGACAAATACCATAAAAGCGAAACAAAAAAAGGCAGCATAAGCGTCCGCATCGATGAGTATGTGCAGAACAACCTCTCAGACTGCAATCTGTCATTAAAGTGGATTGCGGAAAATCATCTGTATATGAACATCGATTATGTAAGCAAACGTTTTATGAAGGAGACCGGAGAACGTTTTTCCGACTATCTCACCCGTCTTCGGATCCAAAAGGCAAAGGAGCTTTTACTGAGCGGGGATATGGGAAGTGACCGGATCATGTCGGTTGCGGAACGGGTGGGCTGCGGCAACAATCCAAAGTACTTCAGCCAGCTATTTAGAAAAGCAACGGGCATGACCCCAAGCACATATATTAAATTTATCTCAGGAGGAAAAAATGATGACAACAGAAATATTGAAAGCAAAGACAAACCAGGTAGCCTATAAGCTTCTTCATCTGGGCGGAGCGGACTACGACAAAGATAAAGACATTTCTATAAAGGACGCCATTGCCACCGGAAATGTGGCAAGGGATTTTGGTATCGAGGAATGGGACTGGCCTCAGGGAGTGGGACTTTACGGCCTGTATATGCTGTATGAACAGAACGGTGATGACAGTTACCTGAAATTTCTTGAAGAATGGTTTCGGGGCAACATAGAGAAGGGCCTGCCCTCACGCAACATCAATACCACAGAGCCCTATCTCACACTGCTGCAGATCATGGACCGCCTGCCACAAAAAGAGATGTATGAGGAAATGTGCATGAGTCAGGCAGACTGGCTGATTCATGACCTTCCAAAGACCGGGGACAATGGATTCCAGCATGTAACCAGCGGCATTGGCGACAGAAACGGCGTCATCTTAAACGAAGGACAGTTGTGGGTGGACACGTTGTTTATGGCCGTACTGTTTTTACAGCAGATGGGAAACCGCTACAACAATCCGGAATGGAAGGCTGAGGCTCTTCATCAGGTATTGGTCCACATCAAGTATCTATACAACAAGAACAACGGCCTCTTCTACCATGGCTATAGCTTTCTGCGCAGGGATAACTTCGGCGGTATCTTCTGGTGCCGCGGAAACTCCTGGTTCACGTTGGGAATCACCCTCTATCTGGAGCAGGCAGTTGATTTGGACGAGGGGACACGCCGGTATATTCTGGATACCTTTAAGGCCCATGCAGAGGCGCTGCGCGGCTGTCAGGCAGAATCCGGCCTGTTCCACACCATTTTAGACGACCCGGATTCCTATGAAGAGACTTCCGGAACTGCAGCTATTGCAGCAGGGCTGCTTCGCGGAGTCCGTCTGGGAATTTTGGACGAAAGCTTCAAGGCGTGTGCAGATAAGGCCATCGAAGCCCTCTGCGGCTGCGTGGCCGAAGACGGAACTGTTCTCAAGGTGTCGGCCGGAACTGCCATGGGTATGGATTCGGAACACTATAAAAATATCGGAATCCGCCCCATGGCCTATGGACAGGCGCTGACCCTGATCGCTTTTGCTGAGGCGTTAAAAGGATAGATGACATTTTTATATGGTATGGATATACAGGCAGGGTAAACGGACTCTGAAGAGTCCCCGGTACTAAGAAAGTTAAGCGAATCTGCGATGGATATCTGGGCCTGGTCACACAGGAGCAGGGACTGATTCCTCCAAAAGATAAGGTTTCCAATCCCCTCCGTTCCTATGAGTATGGTTTCTCTTCCCTCGTCCTTTTGGTATGCGCAAACATTCACAAGGGGTTACGGACTTATCTTTCCCACATCCCCTTACTGTTCCGCAGGAAAACGGGATCCAACGCGTTTTTCTTATGATCACCGATACTATGACACGAAAATTTGGGGGCAGCCTTGGAGCAGTCAGAGCAGCCAGTTCACCGGGCGTCTGCATCGGGGAAGAAATGTTCTTCCAGCATCGCACACAGCGTATGATAGACAGGAAGATGCAGTTCCTGAATGTCGGCTGTCATCAGCGCTGGAACCGCAAGACATACGTGACTGATTTCCTTTAAGAGGCCCCCGGCACCTCCGGTCAGAGATATGACAGAAATGTCCTTTGCTTTTGCCACTCTGGCGGCATTTACCACATTTATGGAATTGCCGGAAGTACTGATCGCCATCAGCACATCACCGCGCCTTCCGTAGCCGTACACCTGCTGGGCAAATACCATTTCCGGGTCTACGTCATTTAAAAAGGCGGTGGACAGGGCGCTGTGCCCTGTCAGCGAGACCGCAGGGAGCGCACCCTGCAGACGGTTTCCCATATCTCCCAGCCCATCCTTTTCTGCGTCACTCAGCGGGCGCTTTTTATAGAATCCTTTCATCAGTTCCCCCACAATGTGGTCGGAATCTGCCGCGCTGCCTCCATTTCCACAGACCAGCAGTTTTCCGCCCTGTGAATAAGCGGTTTCCAGCAGGCCATAAGCACGTTCTATCTCCTCTTTCATGCCGCATAAAGCGGGATACCGCTCCATAAGCCGTTTTAAATGATCCATCCTCTATTCCTCCAGCATGTTAGTCCAGACAGCCTCTCCGTCTTTTTGGCCCGGCAGCCGCAGAGTCTTAATTTCAAATGGCTGGAAATCCGCCTCTATGGTCTGTCCCAATACACCGATTATGATTTCTGCCTTCACCGCCCGGCCAGCCGTCTCATAAGCCCGGAGGATCAAATCCCCGCTGCCGTCTTCCGCTTTTTTCAGAACTTCCACAACGATATTTTTCTGATTGACCTCCAGCAGGGAACCGCTCTGCTCCAGACTACCCTCATGATACGTCTCGAACAGGACTGTCGGCCGGCAGTTCATCATTTTCGCCCGCCTCACGGTCGCCGCGTTTTCCCAGCTTCCGTCATGGGGATAGAGACCGTACGTAAACGTCTGCGTTCCCTGATCGACATAAACATATTCCAGGTTTTCCTGCAGCTGGTATGGCTCATGGTGGGTGTAGACCGGACTCCGAAGCACGGTGAGCGCCGCCGTCTTTCCCGCCACGCTGCCTGCAAATTTTCCGTCATTCAAGATGGACAGCCCATTCATGGAAGTCTCCATGCCAGGGTTCGTTCCCTCCAGATCCAGCCACATCTGCATCGGGTACTCTTCACCGTCCGGCTCTCTCTGTTCCACTCCATATGGAATCTCCCAGCTGGTCCGCAAATAGTTCATATTCATGGGGAACTGAAGCTTTAGCATGGCCAGTTTTTCATGCCAGTCTACCGTAGTCTTAACCGTAATATAATCCAGATCCTGAAAAACAGAGAAGTCCTGAATCATTCTGGAGTCGCCGTAAACGCTGGTTACACGGAATACGCACTTAACGGGACCACTCTCGATCAGGCGCACAGAAACGGCTTTAAACCGGCCGATTTCATCATCAAAAATCCGCACTGCATGAGACCAGGTATCGCTCTCATCCCTGATCACAACCGGGACTGCCGCCGGACCGGAGAAATACTCCGTACTGTCGCTCTTTTTCAACAGTGAGGTAATATATCCTGTTTCCGGGTCAAGGGTGAGCTTAAACCACTTATTTTCTGCACTGCACTCCGATACAGTCACCTCCGGAAATGTCTCCGCCTTCTCCCTGACTGCAAACCGGTACGTCCTCCAGCCCAGGGAAGGAAGATCCGCCACAAAGCAGATGCGGCATCTGCCCTGCAAAGATGCGCCGGACTGCACCAGCTGATAGGGAATCTGGTTCCCTTTCTCGTCCAGCAGCACCGTGCCCTCCTGGAATGTCCAGGACTCTGCCTGTACCTCGGCCTTCGCCTCAAACGCATTCGGATTGACCACAACGAGAGGCTTCATCCCCTCTTCCATCGGAATATTTATCTGCCAGGACAAGGACTGAACGGCACTGTTTAAACCTCTTCCCGCAATGTGAAGCGCATAGCCGTAATCCTCTGCGGCATCCTCGTACGACTCCCGCAGGCTGGTCCCCGCCAGAATATCATGGAACTGGTTGAACAGCACGCTCTTCCAGGCTTTCCGATACTCCTCTGCCGGATATTTTCCGCCGGCAAGGAGCCCTGCCATCACGGAAACACGCTCCGCCATAAGCAGGCGCATCTCCGCCTCCCGGTTTAACGCCTTGACTCTCGATTCTGCGCTGTAGCAGCCGCTGGAATGATGGAACAGTCCTCCGCAGACCACAGGCAGATCTCTCCCGCTCTTTTTCACGTCCTCAAAATATTCATTGGGAGAAGACAGCTTAAGCTCGGGCATATCGGGTCTGGCATCCATCTGGTGAATACTGTCGATATTTCTCTTTGTGGGACCGCCCCCATGATTGCCGACGCCGTAAAAGCACATGATACCGCCGCCGGAATTCTTAATCTCACCGGCGCACCGTCTGACATGTTCTTCGATCTGGTCGGGCCAGGTGCAGTATTCAAAGGGAAGCCGAAACGCATGCACCGATGAACCATCGGCGGACTTCCAGACAAAGGTTTCCCCTGCAATCCCCTTTTCGTGGCGGCCAGGGCGCATGAATACATAACTGTCCATGCCGCATTTCTTAAGGATCTGCGGAAGGTTACCGTTATGGCCGAAGCTGTCGACATTATAACCGCAGACTGACTTCACACCAAATTTTTCCTCAAAATACCTCTGGCCATAAAGCCCCTGTCTCACAAAGGATTCCCCGCAGGGAGCGTTGCAGTCCGGCTCAGTCCACCAGCCGCCCACGATCACCCATCTGCCCTCCTTCACCCGCATGCATATCTCCTCAAACATGGCGGGATCATTTTCTTCTACCCACTCATAATAAGCGGCAGAACTGCCGGTAAAGATAAAGTCGTCGTATTCCTTCATCCGGTCCAGTACGGATTTAAAAGTTGCCTTCACCTCCTGCAGCCCCTCCTGCCACCGCCAGAGCCAGACAACATCAATATGAGCATTTCCTATCATGTATAATTTTTTATCTTTCTCCATTCTGTTCCCTTTCCTCTTCCCATTCCAGTAAATTCACTGCTTTTATGCTTCTGCCTTCCCGGTCCGTTTTGATGGTCTGTATCTCATAATGCCCGATTGCCAGGGGATACGCATTTCCCATAAGGAACAGGTGATAGTCTGTATCTTCTCCCTCCAGCTCCAGCAGTCGTATAATGAAGCCATCATCATCCTCCGCCTTCTTTACAACCTGCACCACCACATTATCCCGGTCAGTTCCTACAAAAGAGGAGACAACGGAATTACGGCTGTTTTTTGTCAGCGGCATGTGAGCGCTGTCCATGAGATACTCATAAGAACCGTTCGCCTTCTCTGCAATACGGTACAGCTCAGATGCAGGAAGCCGCTCCCCGTGAGGCCTTAACAGTAAGTGATACGTCTGTGTTCCGATATCCATATATTCATAGCTCTCAATTTCGTTCTCCCAGTCAGGACTGCTGCCCTGAGCGTAAATGGCACTCCGGGCCACGGTTATCTGTGTTCTGCCCTCTGTCAGATTAAATGCATATTTTCCGTCATTGGCGACAGCGAGTCCACGGCCTCTTTTGTCCGCCACATCGAGAAAACGCTGCATACTGTATTCCCCGTCATCCGCCTCATGCACTCTCTCCACAATTCCATACGCGGTCTCCGCTCTGGTTGCGATGCAGTCTTCCCCGGTCGGATAGGCAGCCTTTAAGAGTGCGCGCGGCTGCGTAAAGCACAGCCGGTTCTCTACCCGGAGCTCCCGTTCACCGGCTCCCAGAGTATAGAGCTGCTCCAGCCTCGTCCCTTCATAAGTAAGCCTGACCCGGATGGTCTCCCGGATCTTTCCGCTCTCCACCTTGTCGATGGATTCCAGCCGGAATGATACGTTTCTGTCCTCATAACGCCTGCCCTGCAGACCGCCCCACGCGTCCCGCTCGTCCACATACAGCCGGACCGAAGCCGGGCCTATTAAGGCGTCGTATCCTGTAGTTCTATCCATCAGTACACACAGCATTCCCGTTTCCTTATCAAATTCGGCCCGCAGAAACTGGTTTTCCAGCGTATAGGGATCCGGATTATCAATTTCCATCTTCTGATTAAACCCAAGAGAAGGAGCCTCTTTAGAAAGCCGGTATACGGCATAACCGCAGGAGGGAACCGACGCGTAAAAGACGATGCGGCGTCTGCCTCCCAGCACCGTGTGGCGGACTTTGGCCGCAGTATGAATTCTCTGATACGGAACCTCTTTACCGAAAGGATCTGACACCTTAAGAGGACTCTGGCAAAACCATTCCAGTTCCACCTCCACGCAGTCGGAAAAGTCCTTGCCATGAGGATTGAACAGGAACAGCGGATATCCCTCGCCTCTGGTATCCAGACTGTTTACGATTCTCTGCTTCGCCGTCTCTCTGATGAAAGCGGCTTTTGCGCATACCGCCGACAGCTGCATCACCGCTTCCTCCCGCGCCGGCTTAATGGTGGTGCCGCCCATGGTATCATGAAACTCATTGAAATGCAGCGTGTTCCACAGCTCCTCTATCTTTGTAGTTTCTTCTGACCATTCTCCTGTCTGCGCAGCCGCCATGGCCAGATAGGTGTCGGCCGCTATGAGCCGGCCCTCCGCAAGGCGGTTCAGACGCTTAAATTCCGAATCATTGGAATAGCAGCCCTCATTTATTCGTTCAAACGGCCCCTTTCTCACAGGCAGTTCCCAGTCCCTGATATCTTTCAGAAACTCCCCAAAGGAAGAAAAATGCAGATCCGCTCCGTCAAAGTCTTCCATCTGTTCACGGATCGTCTCGATATTCTCGATCGTCGGTCCTCCCCCATGATTTCCCACTCCATAGCAGCAGACCATTCTGTCGTATCCCTTAGTTCGTTCCAGCGTATCGCCTATATTTTTCAGGGTAGGCTCTCTGAACCAGGTCGTGTACTCCGCTGGGAGACATATTGCATTCACACTGCTTCCATCCGGACTTTCCCACCGAAAAACCGGGGTATTCAGCCTGGGACGCATGAACACATAGGAATCCATGCCGCTTTTCTTCAATATCTGCGGAAGGTTTCCGCTGTGGCCAAAGCTGTCTACATTGGAGCCAATCCGGCAGATTTCCCCGAAACGGTCTTTTAAATAGCGCTGGCCGTACAGGCCGTGGCGGGCAAACGCTTCTCCGCAGGGCAAAAGACAGTCCGGCTCGATAAACCAGCCTCCGGTTATCTCCCACCTGCCCTCGTAAACCCGCTGCCTGATCTCCTCCAATAAATCGGGCAGCAGCTTTTCAATCCACTGAAAGAACGCTGTGGACGTGGTTGTAAACCTGTAGTCCTCAAATTCCCGCATTCTGTCCAGAGCGGACTGAAAAGTGGCCTTTACCTCCTGCATTCCCTCCTCCCATTCCCAGAACCACACCGGATCAATATGGGAATTTCCTATCATATAGAGCTGTTTTTTCTCCATCACGCCTCCGTATACACTCACCATGTTTTTTCTGTTCTGTCAAAAATCCCTTCTTTTACGGCTTTCCGCCCCATTTCCGCAGATTTGCGGATTGCCAGACAGCGAACCGTACTCAACCGCTCCAGACCTTTTATCCCCTCTTCCGCGCCCAGCCCGGCTAACGCCCGGTAAAGCAGGAGCAGCAGTGTCTGAAGGCGTTCCGCCAGCAGCGATACCTGATTTTCTTCCCGCAGCGCCTCTTTAAATTCAGGCAGTTCCGCCAGTTTCCTCAGCAGAGGGATGAATTCCGCACGGCCGCTTCTCTCGGCCGCATAGGCAAAGCATTCCAGATAGGAATACGTCCCTTTTCTGATATCCATGTAATCCCGCTCTTCCGTTTTCAGCGCTTCAAACACCAGGTAAAATGGTTCCATGGAAAATCCAGTCCCCCATGACAGCAGATTTAAGTCATACACGGGCTCCGGCATTACCCCATGATCCGGCAGAAGCTGCGCACACATCACAGATCCTTCTCTCACCGGCAGACAGGGCGCTGTCTCCTTTATCTTTCTCATAACAGTCTGCTGAATCTCTTCCATATCATCCCCGCAGCCATGAAACAGAGCCATCCGTTTCAGAGCCGCCAGCGTTCCACGGTTCCGCCCGTTTTCCTCTTCTTCCAGTTCCCGTATCCTCTTCCGGATACAGGGCAGCACCCTCTCACTCTCACCGCACGCAAGAGCCAGGAGAGGACTTATCTCCGTCTCTTCATACGTAAATGGAACATCAATCCAGTGTGTGCGGCTGTCTCCAGTTACCTGTTCCGCATAAAATGCAAAGTCAGGATTGTCTCCGCCGTCATATGGATACCGGAGCTTCCCGGGAAGAGTCAGCTTGTCTCCCGTCGCCTCCCTGATCCATTCTCTCCTCTGCAGAGTGGGGAGTTCTTCAATCAGACAGCCTTCATATACCGCCCTGGCCGCAAGCAGCCCCAATACCGCCCCCTGATGCATCAGGTCCGGCTGCATACGCAGTCCGGGAAAAGCGTTGTGAGTAGCGGAGACTGCCTTTCCCGCCACATACAATCCCTTCAGTGCATACCCCTCCAGGTGTATCGGGATCAGCGCCCTTAAGGGAAGCTGCATTTTCACCTGAGGCGGAAGGTAGCCGCAGTATACCATATCCGCATCCAGCTTTCCTTTTGGATCATAGTTGGAAAAGAAAGTGCAGATACCGTCTTCATACGTCCGAAACATGCATAAATCCCGCAGATCGATCACTTTTTCCCCTATGATATGGCGGCTCTCACGCATGCTCACGTAGGCCCCATGGTCAAACGTCCCTTCCCCTCTCTGCCTTCCAAGAACGGTAAACCGGGTCATGTCCTCCGGGTCAGCTGCCATCACCATAGACGAAAAATTATTCCGGTATCCGTCAGTTCCCGTGTATTGGGCCAGAGAAGCCCAGTAGGTAAAACAGTCTCGGCCGGAGCCGTAGACCGTCCTCGCTCCGGCATAATACGCCAGATCCCCGTCACCGGTTGCATCGATGACCAGTGAACCACACAGAGTCTGTTTTCCCTCATGCCCCGCGGTTTTTACGCCGCATACGCGCTGCCCCTCTTTCACCACATCATAGGCAATCTGCCCGAATACCACGGCCACACCAGCGTCAAGACACAGCTTTAGCAGCACGTATCCCCTGACTCCCGCATGAAAATCGTCATGCTCACTCCACAGCCCTGGTCTTCTCCTGATTCCAAGCTTACGCTCGATCCAGTCCGTCTCCCGATCAATCTCTTCCACATCTCTGTAACGGTTTCCAAACCAGTAGGTACTGACGCCTCCTAATGTGGAGGTTCCTCCCAGGTCGTACTGCGGTTCGATCAGAACAGTCTCTGCACCGCCCCGGGCGGCATACAGGGCCGCCATGGCTCCGGCAGTGCCCCCTCCTGCTACGATCACGTCAAAATGTGTCTTCGTCAGCTTTGTACCGGCCAGGAAGCCGTCTCCCGCCCGCAATGCAAACCGCCCCAGATTGAGCGCCGGATTTTCCGCCTTTGAACGTCCAAAGGCCAGGAGCAGTTCTCTTCGTCCGGCGAGCAGATTCTCTGCTTCCGTTTTCGCCGGATTCCAGAGAAACGGCGCCTTCAGGATTCTGTTTTCACCGGCATTCTCATCGGTTATCCAGGCGGCATAAGCGGTCTTTTCCGAATTCTTCTCCGGTCCATAGGCCTCATGATATTGGCACCGGACTCCATACAGCCCTCCCTTGGAGGCAAATCTTACCTCGATACCGCCCATTTCCGCAGGGACCGCATCCACAAAATATAACACGTATAAGAAGGCCGCTCCCTGTTCGCGGCATAACTGCTCCAGATACTTTTTATATCCATCCGGATGCAGATAACCGTTCTCCCACAGCGAATCCGGGAAAAATGCCCTCCATTCCGCCCTGCTTTCACAGTTTAAAAAACTGCCTGTATCTGCGGCCAGAAACGTCTCCTCCACCGCCAGCAGAACTGCTTTTCCCTGTTGCGCCAGACATACAGACCGTTTTACCGCCTCCAGCGTATTGCCGGTTATCAGGTAGGTGGTCTCTCTCCACCGATTAGCAGACATTTAGATCCAGTTTCTTCTCCACGCCCTCGTGGTCCAGATAGGTGATCACAAAGGAATGGTCCTTAAGGTTCGCCTTTAAGTCCGCCCGATACTGCCCCTCCCTCCAGGAAATCCACAGACACTCGTCCGGTGCATCGTGAACAGACATCTCTCCGTCAAACACGGGATATTCATTTCGGAACCGCATCATCACGCACAGATTCTTTACGACCGGCTTCTCCGCCAGCCGGTCGATTTCTTCTACTGTATAGTTATGTCTGCTGATGTTCCGGTCATAGTTAGTGCGCTCCATCAGCTCATAATCATTTTCCCCTGCCAGAAGCCCCATATAGTAAACCTGAGGAATCCCCGGTGTAAAAAACTGAATCGCGCGGGACAAAAGGTAGCTGTCATCCCGCTCCCCCACCGCTGAATAGTAGGAGCAGTTAATCTGATACACCACCTTTTCGCCGCTATTTCCGCTGCTGTAATCCCATTTAAAATTAGCCCCATACTGTTCAGTCTGACGGACCACGGCCTGAAGCTCCTCCGCGGAGAGTAAATCCACGACATCCACGGTTCCCAGCCCGTCATGGGTATCCAGCGTCGTCTGCTGATTTCTGGGACAGATGGAAAGCCAGTGCCTGAGTCTGGCGCTGCTGCCTGAAAAGAGAGTATGGAGCACCATGACCGGCAGGACAAAATCGTAAACTGCATAACCGTGTTCTGCAATTTTAAGCTGCACGGTATAATGGTCATGAATCTCCGGCAGCATGGGGATCCCCTTCTCATCCAGCACACGCTGAATCCGATCCATCATCTCCCATATCTCAGGCTCCAGGAAAAAGCAGGTGGTTCCCACCTTTTTCGTGGCAAAGGCAAATGCGTCCAGCCGCAGCTGGGAAAGCCCCTGGTCCATCAGAAAACGCAGCGTGCTTTCCACGTAATTCCAGGCCGCTTCGTTTTGCAGATCCAGATCCATCTGTTCCTCATCAAAGGTACACCAGATCTTTTCCGTGGTCCCGTCCCGAAATGTGATTTCTTCACAGGGTGCGCATGGCTTTCGTTTATTGAGTAAGTCCACTTCTGCCTCCGTCGGCTCCCCGCCCGGCCAGAACTTACAGAAACGCAGAAACATATCCGCGTATTCTGATTCGTCATGTTTTTCAATAAAATCAAGAAATTCCGGACTTCTCCTGGACAGATGGTTGATCATGAAGTCAAACATCAATTCGTAATCACCGGCGATATCCTTTATGTCATCCCAGGTACCAAAGGCTTCATCCACCTCCCGGTAATTGATCGGTGCAAATCCCCGGTCTCCGGAGGACGGGAAGAAGGGCAGAATATGAATGGAATGAATCTCCCTTTTGAAATACCGGTCTATCACTCCCTTCATCTCTTTTAAGTTCTTACCAAAGCTGTCGGCGTATGTAATCAGCATAATTTTATTTTTCATCGTATCATTTCCTTATCTGTAAAAGTCGTCGTAGGCTTTCATTCCTACCGAAACAGCCGCGTAGTCCCCAATCATCTCTCCCAGGGTGGCCGGTACAATCTTGCAGGCTCTTCCCGAGGCGGCCAGGGCTTCCCTGGCGATCACGGCCTGCATTCCCGGTTCCAGAGCGTCCTTCTGTCTGGCGTAAATACTGCCCAGTACGATCATATCCGGATTTAAAATATCGATCAGGATAGAAAGGCCTCTTCCTAAATACTCCGCCACGATATCAAAGATCTCCCTGGCTGTGGCATCTCCTTCCTCCAGCGCCCTGCCGATTTCCTTACAGTCCACTTCAGAAAGCCTGTCCATCGATGTACAGAAGGAGGGAACAATGCCATGTTCCAGGGCTTCCTTCGCCTTCATTCTTCCTAAATTAGCGATTCCTCCGCCGCTGCAAAAGCCCTCAAAGGAACCATTTTTTCCATACCCATAAGGCCCGTCCTTTTCCAGTCGGATATGCCCCACCTCGCCCGCCATACAGGTGGATCCCTGATACAGCTGGCCGTTTAAGATCATGCCCGCCCCCATTCCGGTTCCAAAGGTTAAAAACACCATATTTTTCGTCCCTTTTCCCGCACCAAGCCTCCACTCTGCCAGCGCACATGCATCCGCGTCGTTCTGCAGCATAACCGGAACGCGAAACGCATTTTGTAAGGGTGTAAAAATATCCGCGTTATCCCATTTGGGCAAATTAGGAGGCGCCATGATGACTCCCTTTTCCGCGTCCAGCGGCCCTCCGCACGAAATACCGATAGAACAAAGACGCCAGTCCGGATTTGTTTTTAACTGTGTCTGGATAATTCCGATATACTCTTCGAAAGCTGCCCTGTAATCGTCTGTCTTCGTAGGCCTTTTCACCTTATCCAGGATCTCGATTCCTCCGTCCGCATAACGGGCAAAGGAGACGGCGCTCTTCGTTCCTCCAATATCAATTCCTGCAATTATCTGCATTCTGCTCCCCCCTCAATGACCGCCCGCCGGACGTACAGCGCCGCGCCGGACGCCGCCTCTTCTTCCCGGTCCGTAAAAATAACCGGCAGACCGAATACACGTTCCACATCTTCCCTCAAAAGCGTATTTTTCCGAATCCCGTTGCCGGACGCCACAATCTGCGTCTTTCCCGCACATACCATGTCCGGAAATGTGCTGTATAAGGAGAACAGCTCATGGGCCATGCCCGCCGTAAAGCTGCGGATGAAGTCTTCCGGATGGAAATTATCCGGGTTTAACCCGTAGATTCCCGCTTCCTGCCCCGGTTCCATCTCTTTCCTGCTTCCATAAAGAGTCGGTACCGCGCGCAGTTTTGTCTCTTTTTCCTCCATTGCCAGGCGTTCCATAGCCTTGTAGGCGTCAATCTTCTGCCCGGTAAATTTCTCGCAGACCTCCTCGAAAAATGCAGCCAGACGCTCATACACTTTTCCTCCGTTTAAGGAGGCGCCCACATACAAGTATCCGTCTTCGATCCAGGGCCGGATATCGGTTCCGGCCTCCGGGTAAAAATCTTTGCTGTAAACCGACACTTGAGAGCCGGTTCCCACATTGATGCTGACGGCATGCTCCTGATCCCTGACAGCCCCCAGGAAGCTGGCCTGATTGTCTCCTACCGCATAAAGCACCGGAACCGATTCTGGCACAACACGATCCCCGCCCGTCAAATCCATCTCACTCTCCACGTTCACAGATCCGGCAGTCAGATCTTTCGCCCCTGCAACCGCGGGATAATAGGATATATCCACGCCGGCTGCCAAGAGTTTTTCCAGCTCAAACCGGCCTTCCTCCAAGTCACAGCCTCCGAAGCTGACCGCCGTTGTCTTATGAACGACCGCCTTTCGGCTTCCGGTTAATTGCATAGCCAGATAATCTCCAATCCCAACAAACGCTGCCGCGTTATCCGGAATCTGCCCCGTCTCCTGAAGGTAAAAATGTGTGACACTTCCATACCCCGTATAAAAGGGCAGTCCCGTCTCCTTCGCCAGATAACGGGCATAGGTCAGGCCATCGCGGTACTCCTTATTCCCATCTTCATTTTTCCAGGTATAAAGCGGAGTTACCGCCTTCCCCATACTATCTGTATACAAAATACCATGCATCTGACTGGATATTCCCACTCCGGCCAGCACCGCATCTTTTCTTGTTTCACGTTCCCCGGTCCAAAGCTTTAATTCCATCATCAATTCTTTATATAACTCTTTTACCACCGATACAATTCTATCCGGATCCTGAAGATAGCTTCCTGTATTTACAAAGGAATTAGGTGCACTTACACTCCTTATTATTTTATCTTCTGTCAGATCATAGAGAACCGCACAGATCGAAGTGGTCCCTATATCAATTCCCAAAGATATCATCACACAACCTCACCTTTCCCATACCACTCTATCTCCACCAGGCAGTCCACTTTTTCACACGGAACCGTCCAGAGCATCCCGCCCCGGCAGACCGCCTTACATTCCCTGCCGTCAATCCGCACCCGGTACGGTCCCTGATCCGCTGCAAAGCCAAGCGTGCCGGCCTCCCAAACGAGGGCGGTCACACGGCATTCCTCTTCGCGCAGGATTCGGAGGCCGCCACAGGAAATATACTTTTCCAGTATTCCGATCAGCCTGCCCCGGCCGCAGTCCGGAACGAGCAGGAACAGATTCGCCCCGCCTTCCGGCAGCAAAAAGTTTATCCCGGCATCTCCCAGTCTGCATACCGTCCTCGCTTTATAATCGTATACCAGCCAGTTTCGTCCTGAAAGTGCCGGAATGTCGGTCTTATCAAGCTTCCCCTGGCAGTTTTCTTCTTTTCCGCAGATATGGAAGGCGCCAATCACATAGTTTTCTCCGTACCGGTTAAATATCTTAAGCGGCCGCAGCGTGTCTGCCGGATTTTCAAACAGACAGTCCGTCGTAGGCATGCCCACGTCCTCACACCGGATCACACGCCCTGTTCCTGTGATAAGGGGCCGGATAAAGTCCGGATCCGTCTCCCCCACCCGGTCGCTCACATAGACCGGGCCTCCGCTTACCGCACGGAGAATGGAATTCTGCCAGTTTTCCTCATGGCTGCTGAAGAACATATCCCAGTCTCCCCAGAAAAACTGGCCCTGAAGAAGTGAATTATAGCTGTTCTGTACCGCGTGTTCCCGGAAACCGTGAGGCACCTCCGGGACGAAGTCATCGCTGCTTCTGGCTACGGCGCTGCTGGGACGGTTCCACATATCCTCACTGGCCATCCCCATACAGTTGATGATGCAGTTGTCAAAGTAAAGCGCCGCCGATGCGTTCAGCCCTTTCTGAATCTCACGGGATGCATGTCCGTACGTCTCTAACCCTTCATAAGCCAGCGAGACCGCGCTTTGTCCGTCCACCTTCACGAAATCGATGCCGCAGCGGTTCTTTAAATACTCATGCCACGTTTCAAAAAAGGTAAATGCCTTTCCGGCCTCCGGTTCCGGAAGAATCCGGCCATCCGGCAGCCCCCTGGAGCCCATTTTCAGTTTCCGGGCCGCCGGAGAACCGCTGGCCAGACCGTTCCAATAGCCCATGGCGGCGTGCCAGACACCTACGCTGTCCACCTTCCAGATTTCCTTCAGCTCCTCTACACAGCCTTTTAAGCCCTCCGGAAAACGCCCTTTATCCGCGTCCAAATCAAACAGCAGCTTTTTATCGTAATCCGCGTCAAGCCACCCATCGTCAATCAGCACCCACTTTACTGGAAGCTGCTTCATCTGGAACTCTCTCATCTTTTTCATCACGCCTTCATGAGAAACCCTGTGGTAAAAAGCATCCCAGGTGCACCAGCCAAAGGAATCCAGTTTTTCCGGAAACCTCCTGTTTTTTCGGAACATGGAGGCTCTCCCCAGCCTGTCGAGAGCCGCCTTAACCGCTCTCTCACAGCAGAGATACGGGTCAGTTCCTCCGGCAAGCACCAGACTTAAGTCTTCCATACGGTTTCTGTTTCCAGCATTTGACGCCATGCGGACTGCCAAACGGTTCTCAGACCGGGAATGATCTCCCTCGTGTGATTCCACCCCACATAAATCCGTCCGGCAATTCTCCCCGCATACGGAAAGAATGACGAAATACGTGGCTCCGTTCTGAAACAGAAGGAGCTGCGTCCTGTCCGGAAGCGCTTTTATGTCCGAAAAAAAAGCGGGTCTGACCCACCAGTCCTTATGCTGATAGACGGCAAGGAAACGTTCCGTCTCAGGAAGCTCCATATGGTATACAAAGCCTTCCCGGGGATCAAAATATGTCTGTGGTCCAAAACAGGGCTCCCTCGTCTCCTTTTCCGCCCGCACCGTAATAAGCACAGTATCTTCCGCTGCTGTCTCCTGCAGTTCTCCCGCCGTCCCCTCCTCTGGAGAAAGAGACAGCAGAAAAACTACTCTGTCATCCCAAATCACTTCTATCTGATCACACTGAGTTATTTTTCTGCTGCTAAACATAGAACCCCTTTTTTTCTTCTTTTTCTCTTTTTAATGGAACACTTCGTTCACAAACTGATTGAAGAAGTGATCCGTCACAATCTCGCCGGCTCCAATGACACCTGCATTTTCCCTTAATACAGATACCGCCATATAGTTTTCCTTTGCTCCCTTCACCTTCCTCTGATTCGCCACATCCTGGACAATATTAAAATACATGGGATACTTCTGTATCAGGATTCCTCCCAGAATAATCATCTCAGGATCAAAGGTATTGATCAGATTGCTGACCGCCACTCCGACATAGAAAGCGGAGCGGTTTAAGATGGAAATGGTGAGCAGATCCTTTTTGTCCGTCATCTCAAACACATCCTCGATCGTCAGGGAATTCCTCTTATGGTAAAGCGGGTGGTCCTTCTGATTCTCAAGCTGTTCTCCCAGCATCCGCAGTACGGCAATGCCGGAGCTCATGGCCTCCAGGCACCCGCGGTTCCCGCAGTTGCAGAGCGGACCGTTTAAATCAATGGTGATATGCCCGAACTCACCGGCGATACAGTTGGCGCCTACGTTCAGCTTTCCATCGATAATGATACCGCTGCCGATTCCCATATCTACTTCCACGTATGCGAGATTGGAGCAGTCCCGGTTATTTCTGTACCAGTACTCGGCAAATGCAATTACATTCGTATCTTTATTCAGAAAGACGGGAAAACCGGTTCTCCCCTCCAGCGTTTCCTTCAAAGGAAGGTAATCCAGCATCGGCATATTGGGCGGAGTCAGAATTACGCCGCTTTCACAGTCCAGAGGACCTGGAGCACCTACACCGATACCCAGAATATCGTCCCGCTTCACACCGGATTTTTCTATCACTCTGTTCACGGCCTCAGCCAGCATGGTCACAAAATCGTTCTGATTCTCAAATTCCTTATCCATGGAATACCGCTCGATGGCCAGAATCTGCCCCCGCAGATTTAAGAGGGCAATACCGGTAATAAATTTATTGATATGGATGCCTATGGTGTAGCGGTAATTCTCATTGATCACATAGGATACTGCTTTTCTGCCCATGCCGCCCGATTCCATCTGTCCGTCACGGATCAGATTCAGTTCCTGGAGCTCCGCCAGGATCTTCTTGATCGCCATAAACGTCAGGCCGGTAACGCTGGCGAGTCCTGCCTTCGTAGCCGTGCCGTTCCTTCTGATGTAACCCAGCACTGTTCTTCTGTTAAAATTCTTGAGCTGTACCTGATTATTCTGGTCTGCCATATTTCTTCCTTTTCCTTTTCATTTGTCTGAAACTCATAGTACCATTATACTTCAGGGCAAATGATATTTCAATTCGCCAAAGGCTTCAACAGATTGAACAGCAGCAATAAACTATCCCTTTACCGCTCCGCCGATATTCATGCCATCTGTAAAGTATCTCTGCAGGCACATGAAAACGACGATAATCGGAAGTAAAACAATACAGGAAGCCGCCATTAAGTAGTTCCACTGGGTATTGGACTGGCTCACGAATATCTTAAGCCCCAGCTGCAGGGTGAAAGTCTTCGTATCCATCAGGTACAGCAGCGGCTTCAAAAAGTCATTCCAGCTCCAGTTAAAGGAGAGTACTACCACCGTCATGATTGCAGGCTTGGCCATAGGAAGCATGATGCTTCTCCAGATCCGGAAATGGGAGGCGCCGTCGATCTGCGCCGATTCAATGACCGAGTTGGGAATCCCCGCGTAAAACTGCCGGAGCATAAAGATAAAGTATGCTGATCCCATAAACTGCGGTACAATAAGCGGCAGATACGTGCCGACCCAGCCCAGCTTCGCATACAGGACGTACTGGGGGATCATCGTCACAAATTCCGGAATCATCATCGTCGCCAGGATAATGGAGAACATGATGTTTCTGCCTGGAAACCGTATCTTTGCGAATCCGTAGGCCACCAGAGAATTAGCGAGCACACCGCCGAGAATGGCAAATGCCGCCACAAATACGGAATTGAAAAACCACGGGGTAAATTCCGCGCTTACCCAGGCGTCCTTAAAGTTGCTCCATATTGGCTCGTGGGGATACCACGTAATCGGATACGTAAATATCTCATCCATGCTCTTTAAGGCGGTGGACACCATGAACCACAGGGGCATGATTACCGTCAGGGACGCGGCCGCCAGAAGAATAAAACAGATCACATTAACGATTGTCTTTTTCCTGCGTCTGCTGGTCAGTCCGCCCCTCTTTCCTGTTTTCGTATCAGCAGCCATTACGTCTCACCTTCTTCCGTATGTACCCAGTATTTTGATGCGATCAGATTGACCACGGTTATCGACATAACAATCAGGAGCAAAAACCATGCCATCGCAGACGCATATCCCATGTCGTAATGGGTAAATGCCTCCTGATAAATATGCAGATTATAGAACAGAAGGGACCCTGCCGGATCTCCCTTACCGTTCTTGCTCATGACCAGCGCCTCCTGGAATACCTGAAATGCACCCGTCATATTGGTGATGATGTCAAAAAAGATAATAGGGGAAATCTGCGGCAGTGTGATCTTACGGAATTTCTGTAAAAACGAGGCTCCGTCAATATCGGCTGCTTCATACAAATCCTTGGAAACCGAATTCATGGAAGATAAGTATAGCAGCATGCTGGTTCCCAGTGCCCATACCCGCATCATAACCAGAGATGGTTTCGTCCAGGCCGGATCGGAGAGCCAGGAAGGCCCTTCGATTCCCACCAGCCGCAGCACGGAATTGATCAGTCCGCTCTGAGGAGCCAGCAGCTGCATCCAGAGCTGATATACCGCCACACCGGAAAGTACGGTAGGCAGGTAAAAAAGCATCCGAAACAGCGGTGTTCCCTTCACCTTCTGGTTCAGCAGCGTCGCAAGAAAAATCGCACAGATACAGGAGCTGGGCACTGCCAGCGCCACGTAGTAAAGTGTGTTTCCCAATGACTTCCAGAATACAGGATCCTTAGTAAACATCTTTATGTAATTGGAAAGCCCGATAAAGTCCATTCTGGAAGTCATGTTATAATTCGTAAATGATGCATACAGCGAAAAAAGCAATGGTCCTCCTGTCAGACAGAGGAAGCCTATCAGCCACGGGCTGATAAACAGCCAGCCCGCTCGCGCCTCTCTGCTTTCACGCTTCGTCATGGTGTGTTTTATCTTTGTCATTTGACACCCCCTGTGTCTTCCCCTGTCTCCGTGACAGAAAGTTACCAGCGCCGTTATTTGCTGTCCTGTACCAACTGTTCAACTGAAGCCTGAGCCTCGTTAAGTGCCTCCTGCGGTGTCTTGTTACCCAGAATGATCTCATCCAGATACGGAAGCACGATGTCGGAAGCGCCCGGTGCAGTCAGACGGTCCTGAGTAACGATTGTGGTCGGCATGGCCTCCAGCGCCATCTTAAATACAGGGATATCCATCAGGGACGGATCCTGTGATGCTTCAATATTCGCTACGGTATCGTAAACTTCAGATGCCCAGTAAATCTGTGATTCCTTGCTGGTGATGAATTTTACGAATTCCCATGAACCTTCTGTATCCTTGGCTCCATAAGGGATCTCAACAGAGAAACCGCCGCCCCAGGAATAGTGTTCGCCGCCTTCTTCCAGTGCCGGAAGCAGGGCCACACCGTAATTCTTATCCGGTGCATAGTCGCGTACCTTTGTAAATTCGGTCGGTGTATTCACCCACATCGCCACTTTGCCGGCGACGAAAGGATTCGTCATACCATTGCCAAATTCAGCCGAAAAACTGTCCAGTTCTTTCTTTCCATAATACTGGTAAAAATCATTATAAATATTCTCAAACATCTTTACCTTTTCAGGTGTGTTCACGTAGACATTGCCGTCTGCGTCTGTATAATCTTTTCCGTCTGCGGTAAATGCCCATGCATTCCACTCCAGGGTTCCCGGGAAGAATCCGAGGCGCTCATAGGAACCGTTGTCCTTTTTCACATCCAGCTTTCTGGCATACTCCACAAGCTGTGCCCATGTTTCCGGCGGTGCTTCCGGATCCAGTCCCGCCTCCGCAAATGCATCCTTGTCATAGTAAAGAATTCTGGTATCTGTTACGTAAGGCAGTCCATAGGCATGTCCGTCATACATCATGGCATCCATCAGCTGTGGATAAAACTGGTCTGTAAAACCATCGCCCTCTTTTGCAATCAGATCCGTCAAGTCCGTCGCCTGCTTCGCTTCCGCCCTGTGCGTAACGGTACGGATATCCTGAATAATCACGTCAGGAGGATTCCCTGCCGCGGTGGCTGCCAATGCCTTTGTCCATACAGCCCCCCATGGATAGTTGACATGCACCACCTCATATGTATCCTGAGACTCATTAAAGTTCTGACAGAGCTGTTCAATTACATGTTTGTACTGACCATCTCCCCACCAGTCCCATATTTCCAGTTTAACGCGATCCCCCGACGTCTCTTTTGACGTGCCTTCCTCTTTCGTTCCTTCTGCCTGGGCCGTCGTATCCGTGGCTCCATTGGTGCCCGCGTTTTCAGCCGGCTGGCTCTTGCATGCGGTCAGACTCATGATCCCAAGTGCTGTGGCGATTGATAAACCGATCAGTTTTTTTCTCATGCCTTTCTCCTCCATTAAATTAAGTTTAATTTTTACTCATTAGAAGTTCCAATACTCTTCCTGCTTTTTAATATACGCTTCTTTCGCGGCGTTGTCAATATCATTTATTAAATTAAGTTTAATATCTTCTTTTTCATTATTTTAAACAAATCAAACAAAGTTATTTTGTAAATTCTGTATAATACAACGTTATTGACTATATGCAAAAGATATTTTTATCGTTTTTTACTTTTACTGTTATTTTTACTTTTATAGTTATTATATTTTATTTAACCATTCAAAGCAATCATACAACAGGTTGTTTCCTTTTCATGTAGCCAAAATGTTGTCAATACTCCTTTAGGGGAATTTGATAATTATATTTATAAATGTTAGGAAGCCACATCTTTCATATTCCTGGAAAAAGTAAAAGAGGAACACTCACATGCAATGCTGTACTAAGGCGTATTTGTCCTTGTAACAGGTTGGCGCAAAATGGGAATTAAAACGGTAAAACAGCTCCTGTAAAACATCGTCGGAAAGCTTGCTGCACTGTTGATAGAAAGCGGAGAGTATAGGTATGTCCTTATGGCAGTTGAAGAATTTCATGAGTTCATGGTTAACAGAACCGGATGTTTAGAAAAGTTGTCCTATTCCGAATCCATACATTCTAACTGACATTGGCCATGAATAGTAACATCCGAGGAATTTCCGGATGATTTTTCAGAAATTACTTGATTTTTAAAGATGTATTGTTTATAATAAATTTACAAGGAAAAGCACTCACTCCAAAAGTGGATGCTCCCAAGATGAACAGTTACATGTCCATGACGGACATCGCCCACCCTGCTGCTGACAGGGTGGGCATTTTATTTGTGCTTATTTCTCTTATCGAGAAAGGCGATCAACGCTACAATCAGGCAACCAAAGGATATCAATAATCCTAATATCCCTATGAAGACCGTTATGATCTCGTATGCTGTCATGGGCGCCACCTCCTTCCTATGTATTCCGGCGAACCGGCGAAGGCTGGGAGGCTTTCACTCCTGTCATGAGTGCTTTTCACTCATTATTTTACTCCGAAACTATTTACTTTGCAATCCCTAACGAAGTAAAGAATCCAAATTAATTCGCAAGGCGTTACATTTTATGGCCTAGCGCTCAATTTCATCTTTACCCAAGAAAAGCCGCCGTCCCATCTGATCCCCTCATCCGGTACGGCAGCTCATCTCACTGGTTCGCAAACACATTTCCACTGATCCCAGTTTATTTTTCTTTTCCCTCAGACATCCTCTTCCAACTATTCCAGTTCCTCCAGCGTATCCGTAATCAGTTTATCCATATCTCCCGCATACTGGTCCACCGTCAGCTGGCCGGCCAGCACCTCGATCAGCTTATCTCTCAAATCATTCTGAATCGCGCCGGTAAATGCCTGGTATCCCCACTCTGCACCTGGCTGCGGTCCCGTAGCTGCCAGTTCCTGAGAAAAGATCGTGAAGAATTCTTTTCCGTATTCATAGTCCAGGCTCTCGTTGCCCTTAACCTGAGATAAGTAGCTGTTTTCCACGCAGTACTGCGCATTGTTCTCTGCTTTGGAAATCCATTCAATGAATTCCGCAGCTTCCTTCTCCACACCTGTGTTCTGGAAAGCAGCCAGGTACTTGCCGCCCGGTACGGAGGAACGGATCGCTTCCTTTGGCAGATAGGTAACGCCCCAGTCAAAGTCCGTAATCTCTTCCTTATAGTTTGCAATCATCCAGCTTCCCGCAAAATGCATGGCCACCTGACCGGTACGGAACAGGTTGTTGGGGTTTTCCGATCCCAGCCATACAGAGGTCGGGATAATTCCCTCGTCGTGCAGATCCTTAAAGAAGCTTACCGCCCTTTTCGTCTCATCTGTATTGAAATTCGACGCTGTCAAATCGCTGTTTAACATGCTGCCTCCAGCCTCGTACAGCAGAGTGGTGAAACGCTGCGGAGACTTGTCATAGACCAGTCCGTATTTACAGTCACTCTTATCCATCACGGTCTTCATGGCTTCCTTCCATTCATCCCAGGTCCAGATCTCATCCTCTGACTGCGGCACAGCCACACCGGCTTTTTCAAACGCTGTCTTATTATAAATTAATCCATTGGCTGTTACATCCATGGGAGCCGCCAGGATTTTTCCGTCAAATACAAACTTTAACCCCTCGCCAAAGCTGTTCTGGAACGCATCCTTGTCCGACACGTATCCGCCCAAATCCACCAGTTGGTTCTGGAACGGCCCGATATTCGTAAGCCTGGCCAGCGCCGGAGCTTCCTTGCCGTTGATCATGTTCTTGATCTTGCTTTCGAGATCCGCATATGGAACTTCGATCAGCTCGATCTTGATATTCGGATGCTCCTCCATATATTTGCCGGCCAGTTTCATGAAGGATTCCCCCTCTTTTCCATCACTGAACCAGACGACATCCAACGTCTTTACTTCATTTTCAGCCTTCCTGCCCCCGCCGGAACAGCCGGAAAGCGTCCCCAATACCATAGCCCCTGCCAGCAGAACTGATAACCATTTCTTCATAAGATTCTCTCCTTTCAAAAATCATACATTATTGTTCTTTTTATTCTGTGCATACTTTTTCGGTGTGATCCCCGTATTCTTTTTAAACACCGAGATAAAGTGGCTGTCACTGTTGTAAGAAAGTTTCAGCGCCACATCCGTAACCGAAGTGCCCTTTTTCAAAAGTGCTTTGGCCGCAATAATCTTCTGGTTCGTCACATACTGCAGAACCGTAAACCCGGTCTCCTTTTTGAAATAATGGCTTAAATAATAACGGTTCATATAAAATTTTCCCGCAATCTCATCCAGGTCCAGTTTTTCCTCCACGTGGGTTGCGATATATTTCTTGATCTGTTCCACCCGCTCCCGGTACAGAATCGGGTCCCGGAATTTCTCCTCGTCCCCTTTCAGTTTCCGTTCCTCCTGATCCGCGGCAGTGTGTTTCTCCTTCGTAAAAAACTTATACATCTCATTAATGGCTGTAATCAGTTCCAGAATGGAGAGGCGGATCTTAACAGACGCTTCATCACTGCTGCCGCTGCCTATATTCGTCTCGATTCTGGCCAGGAGCCGCTCCACCCGCTTCAGATTTTCGCCCTCCAGATAGAGCTTGTGGACGAAATCGTCTCCCCTGTTCTCGAAAAACATGGTAAAGTCATAGCCAAACGCCTTTGTCATCGGTTCCAGCAGTTCCGGTTCAAACATCAGGACGTATCGGTTGTATTCCTGCCCCTCCGCCCCACTGGTGCGGTGATATTCCCGGTTGTTAATAAAAAACAGATCGCCCTTCATCACATGGTAGACGCGGTCACCGATTTCCAGCAGCGCCCCATCGCTTAAGAACAGAATAATCTCATATTGGTTGTGAAAATGAAAGCCCTGCATCGACCAGTTTTGTGTACTTCCATGAAAATAATACAGAGATTCAAATTCTTCAAAAAATACGCGTTCTTTCATTGTCACAACCTCCATTCTAATGCCAGTAATCCGTCAATGCCTCCTGAAGGGCCAGTATCATCAGTGCCTGTCCATACGTCATGGGGCAGCACGGAATTTTATTGTAAAATTCCTTATCAAGCCCGATTGGGGTGCCATAAGATACATTCTTCACCGTTCCGTCATCGTCGATGTTGTCCAACAGCCCCTTCACGGCCTTTTCTATGAGCCCCTCGTACGCTTCCCGCTTCAGAATTCCAAGCCTCACGCCCTGCATAATGCCCCTTAAAAATGCCGCGCTGGCGGAGAGTTCCAGGTAGGTATCCGGGTCGTCGATCACCGTGTGCCACAGCCCCGTTTCCGGATCTGCATACCGTTTCAGCGCCTCCACCTGATTTTCATAGACCGTAAGGAAATGGCGTTTCAGCCCTTCCTCCATAGGAATTTCCTGGATCAGTTCCATTGCCACAATCGTATACCAGCAATTTCCCCGCCCCCAGAGAATTCCGCCATAATTGTCGTTCCTCTTAAAATTAAAGCCATGGTAAAACAGCCCCTCATTTTTATTCAGAAGGTATTTAATATGGCACAAAACCTGATACTTTGCTTCCTCGATATAGTCCGGCCGATTTAAGAGCTTGCCGGCCCGGGCCAGAAACAGCACCGTCATAAACAGTGTGTCGATCAGGATCTCCGAGTCATTGGGATTACCGGTAATCATATGCTGAAAACAGCCGTCTCCGGTCCGGATCAGTCCTTTATCCTCCATGATCCAGTCCGCCCATTCCCTAATCAAGGAGAGATAGGACTCCTTTTTCGTAATTTCATAAAGGTAGGTGAGTGTCAGCATGGGGGAAGTCGTATTCACATTTTTTTCAACGATTCCCTCCTCCATGCGTCTGTCATACCATTCCGTCAGGAACGTGAGCAGCTCCGGTTTCCGGCTCATCTCATAATACCGGTAAAGGCCGAACAGCCCCACCCCCTGCGGCCATTCCCAACAGTTGATGTCGATCAGGCTGACCGGATATTTCTCCTTCATTCCATTATTTTTCAGTATCATCATCTTGTCCGATACAAGATTCAGCTTTTCTTCCATAATCTGCTTCTCAACCACGATCGCATTCCTCCAGAATTAATTTGCCCTCCACGTCCAGCGGATAGTCATAGACCGTTTCTCCGTTTACTTTCAGAAGGAAATCCGGGCCGGTCAGGAACTCCGTTCCCCTCTCATCCCTTACCACAGTCTCCTCCCCGTCTGTCCGGATCTCTATTTTCTTAAACGCAGCAAGCAGCGCATCCAAATCGCCGTACTCGTCCATTCGTCCTGCCCGAATGACCCACACATTATCGCGGCCCTGACTCATGAATTCCCGGAAACAGTTTGGTCCTTCCTGCTGCATGGTCAGCCCGTTCATCGCCTTCACCGCAATATAAGCGCCGTCCTTTTCCAGGACAATGACGCCGTCTTCCCCAAGATACCGGGTAAATGCGGAGAGCGGTATATAAGCATGAGTATAGCCGATTCTTTCCTCCCTGCCAATTCGATACCGGAGAATCGCCGTATTGCGGTATTGGACTGCCAGTGGCAGGCTCCCATTCCCAGCCCAGAAGTTAGGCCGGCCGCTGCCGTACGGGAATGACTCCCCCGGGTGGTTTACGAACACCTGGGCCAGTTCATCAATCACTGCCTGAACAATATGCTCCTGATATCCCTTCTGAAATGGTTTGAATCCCACCGCAGTCGAGAGCAGGGCATAAGCGTTCTTATACAGATAGAGATTCACATGCTTCTCAAACCCTTGAGTATTCCTAAATATCAGTTCCTGGTTCTCCTTTAACGCTCCGTAAGGCCTAAACTCCTCCGGTGCCGCATAGTCTCCGAGAGCCAGCGGAATACAGCCATTACAGGCCCGGTTCAAATACCCGTCTCCGTAGGCGAGATAGAGGAGAGACGTCGTACCCGCATTGAAATTTCCCTTCATTTCCTTTTCGTAGGAGCGGCCGAAGCTGGTCATCACGGCGCCCTTGTGCGCATTTACCCGGAGCGAGCAGAAGATCATGTCCAGAGCCCGTTTTGCCTTCTGATGGAACTCGCTTCCGGGTTCCGTCAGATTATAGAGCGTGCCCAGGCCCAGCACGTCCACCGGAATATAGGCATTGGAGTTCCATTCGGTGATAAATTCTTTGAAGAAGTCCTCGAACCACTCGCGAAGCAGCTCCTCGCCTCTGGCGCTCGCCTCCCGCCCGGTTTTCCCGCTGCCCGTGAAGATTCTGTCCGGAAGCCAGCTTCCCGCCAGGTACTGGCAGCAATGGAATAAAAGCGCGTGATTCTCACTGAAGAACCACATCACGTCATCTCCCGGCTCATCGATCCAGTACCGGAAGCCGCACATGGCAAGCTCCAGCTCCTCCCGCATCTTCGGCGACAGACGCTCATAAAATGTACGGTAAATATACAGCATAATAATAAAATGGAAATCCGAACAGTCCTTTCTCGCCCAAACGCCGGGAAGTTCCGTGAGAAGGATCCGCTCTGCACGTTCCGTCTCAGGGCCCAGCTTTAAGAGCGCAGCCGCCTTGTATGTATTTTCCGGCGCATACTCTGTAATTACCCTCAGGATATGGCGTTTTCTATCCTCCAGATCAGCCTCATGATATTCTAAGAATTCTTTTCTTACCAGCTGATTCCCAATCTTACGTTTCAGAGAAATCCCCCGATGTTCTGCACACACCGTAAAGTAACAGTATCCCGGCGGGATCTCATCCGACTCGAAAAGCTCCAGAACCTTCTGATCCGGTTCCAGTTCATAGCGGAAGGCGCGCACCAGACTTTCCTGCCCCTCCATCTTCTCGATAAATTCACCCGGAGCTACCGCTACCGCGACAGGCAGAGGACAGGAAAATGGATTCGATATATTTAGCTTCACCGTCTCACTGATATACGCTTCCTTATCGAAATACATCTGATCCAGCATATTTTCCAACCGCCCGATCACGTCTGCATCCACTTCATCCCTCACCGGCACCAGCATGGTAAGCGACGCGTCTCCCAGGCGTTTTAAGTGGAAATAGTAGTCCGTGTCCCGCTCCGCCAGATCATCGAGGCAGACCAGAAGCCGGTTTTTTCCCGCCTTAAGCGGCAAAACGACCGTCGTCTTCTTCACCATGTTCCTTGTAAATGGGGTAAAGTCCGTGACAAACGCCCCATCCACCCAGATTGTAACACCGCCGCAGGTTTCCAGCTCAAACTCCACATCACCTTCCGTCTCTGCTTCCAACAGCACATAACTGTACATGCGCAGATAGGTAGGGCAGTAATAGAATCCGGAGCCATCCACTCCCGTATTGCCGAATGGAAAGTATGGAATGAGCGGGCGCGTCTGCCCGAAGACCTCCACATTTTTCCCGTCTGTGGCCCTATCAAGCTCCAGATAATCCGGCATATTCTCCTGTCTCTTCCTGACAAACTCTTTTCTGCACGGATTTTCATGAATTGCAAATCCCTTTTTCAGCCACTCATTCACCCGGCCGTGCAGTTTCACCTTGTCAAACTGCTGAACCTCCGTGAAGACACCTGCGGTCAGAAATCGGTTGACATAACCTTCCGCAAACAGCGGATATTTCAAGTACTTCATAGCAGACCCTCCTCTTATTCTTTTACTCCTCCGGCAGTCATGCCGCCGATAATATATTTCTGAAGTGTTACAAATACAATGATCACCGGTATCATCGAGATCACGGACATGGCCAGAAGGCTGTTCCAGTCCACAGAATACTCGCCCGAATAGTTGGCCAGGGCCAGCTGAATGGTATAGCGCTCCTTTCCGTTAATTACCAGCTTCGGCCACAGATAGTCGTTCCACCTCCACATGAAGGAGAAGATACAGAGAACCGATATGACCGGCTTCGCCATGGGAAGCATGATCTTTAAGAGGATATTAAGCTCTGACGCACCGTCGATTCTGGCCGCCTCCATATAGGCATCCGGGATTCCCACATAATACTGGCGCACCAGGAACACCGCCGTCGGGGATGCGACCGCTGGAATAATAAGCCCCCACAAATTATTGTATAGATGAGTCGCCACGATCACCTTGAAAATGGGGATCATAATGACTTCCAGCGGTACCATCAGCGTTGCAAGAACGATTCCAAACAGGATTTTGTCCCCCTTGAAATGGTACTTGGCAAATGCATAGCCGCTCATCACATTTACCACTATGGTCAGAAATGTGGCCACAAGGCTGACAAACACCGTGTTGAAAAAGTATATGCCAAAGTGGCCTTCCGCCATGGCCTTTGTGTAGTTATCCAGAGACGGATTCTTCCCCAGCAGGCTGGGCGGCCAGGAAAACAGCTCGCCGACGCTCTTAAAAGAAGAACAGATCACCCAGACTACCGGCATCAGAAACAAAAAGGTCAAAACCAGAAGAAGAATCCATTTGAGCCCCTCTGTACAGATTTTCTTTGTTTTAGTCTGCATCCTGCTCACCTCCCTGATTCAGTTTGAACTGAATAATTGTAAACAGCGCCAGGATAAGAAACAGCGCCATGGTCATTGCGCTGGCATAGCCCATTTTATTCTTTTCGAACCCTGTCTCCTGGATCATCTGCACCATGAATTTCGTAGCCCCGGCCGGACCGCCCTGGGTCAGGGAATACACGAGAGGATACGTCTTGATGATCGATACCGTGGATAAAACCAGCACCAGAAGGCTGGTGGGTTTCAGCAGAGGAAGCGTTATAAACCGAAACTGCTGCCACGCGCCTGCACCGTCGATTCGGGCCGCCTCGTAGTATGTCTCAGAGATCGCCTTGATTCCCGACACAAACATGACCATGTAGTAGCCTGCCATGCTCCAGACCGTGACAAAGATCACGACTCCCATGGCATTGTTCGGATCAGTCAGCCATTTGACCGGCGTCCGGTCCATCGCAGTCAGAAGGTAATTGACCAGGCCAAAATCTTCACCCAGCAGAAAACGCCAGGTAAGTCCGACGATGATCGTGGAAATCATGGTCGGCCAGTAGAACACCGCCCGGAAGAAATTGCTTCCGCGAATCCCTCCAGTCAGCAGAACCGCCAGTCCAAGGGCCGCCGCATAGACCGAGGGGACGGATACCAGAGTAAATATAAGCGTCCTCACAAACGAGTTCCAGAAGCTCTTATCGCCCAAAAGCGTCACATAGTTTTTTACCCCCACAAACACCTGGGGATTAACGCCATCCCATTTCGTCAGCGATATCCACAGGCCGTTCAGCGCCGGAAAAAACAGAAACAGGCCGAAGATAATCATAGTCGGAGCCAGTAAAAGATATGGGAATATTTTCTGCTCAAAGCTCTTCATTTCCAGGTCCTCCTTTTATTTTTTATTATTATAACACTATTTTTTTTGTAAAAATCTTGTTTTTTTATGCAAATATAACAATATATTGTCACCCGGAGCCGTTATTTTTTTAACATTTGCATGAACAGAGAGTTTGGCCTACTTAAACTCCAGCACCAGCGCCTGGATGTTTTAGCAGCTACATTTTTACGGGGTGTACATCTCTCACAGAGTTTTTTGTTTCACAGGGCAGGCTTTACTATAACGAAAAAAGTGACAGGTGATTTATCGCAATCATCTGTCACTTTTTGCCTACATCAATTCCTGCTTCCATTCAGCCCGGACCTGCACCTCCGAAATATATTCAGCCGGATCCGCGGATATATGGACATCGATCCACATCAGATCCATAAATGGCGGTTTCAGGACAATACGATGTTCGGAGGCGTATGCCCTTATGATATCGGCCTGGTGGCGGCTGTCTGTCACCCCATGGTAGCAGACCGATAAATAGGTCCCTCCGGGTATGTCAATGTCTCCCTCCTCATCAAACATGACCGCACTCTCAAAAAGCGCATGATCGCCATTTTCAGACATCACGGAAGCCATCCGGTTATTTCCAATCATATAAAGTTTTCTGTGATTCTGCTCCAGAAGCTGCATCATCAAAAGATCCATATCTTCGTCTGTACTGTAATCCTTACGGATCTCAAAGGCCTTTCTGGGTTCTAATTCCAGAGACCTCACTTTTCCAATCTCAAGTGCCTGGGCCTGTCTGATGGTTCTCACCTGCTCCTGTACCATTTTCTGCAGATTCGTCCATTCATTTATTTTTTCGGCAATCACTCCCAGCTCCTCATAAAGCAGCTCCTGAGTCGTCTCCACAGTATGATTTTGAAAGTAATCCCTGATTCGGGGCACCGAGAAACCGAGATTTCTAAGATTCGTTATTACATTCATTCTCCAGATACTCTGACTGTCATAATAACGATATCCATTCTGGCCGCGAATCGGCTCCAGGATCCCTTTCTCCTCGTAGTAACGAAGCGTATCCACTCCCAGATGATACATTTTGGCGATTTCCCCTATGGTATAATACCTCTCCTTTGTCATTCGATATTTTCCTTTGTCTGGTTCCATGTAAACAATCCCCCTATCTGCATTTTGTACATTTGGTAATTCTGCTCTTACTCTATCACAGAATTTCGGTTTTTACAAAATATTATCAAGGCCCTTCTTTAAGGCTTGACTCTGGGACAATACCAGGGTTTATACTGAAAGCACAAAATTTTTGGCAATATTTTCAAGTAAAAAAGCGAGGTTATAGTATGAATCTGGACGGCAAATCTTTAAAAAGCAACTTTATCCGGTACATCATTCCATCCATTCTGGCGCAGTGGGTCTATTCACTCTACTCCATGGTAGACGGCATGTTCGTGGCAAAAGGGGTCAACGAAATCGCACTTACCGCGGTAAATTTATCCTATCCGTTTGTTGCGTTTCTCTTTGCGCTCTCCCTTCTGTTTGCAGTGGGAGCTTCCACCATTGTCTCGATACTGCTGGGGGAGAACCACCATCAGCGGGCCTGCGAGGTATTTACACAGAATATTGTTCTACAGGTAATCTTTTCTCTGGTGATTGCGCTTCTGGTCATGTTAAACCGGGAGTCTTTTGCCCGTTTTTTAGGAGCGCCGAACCAGCAGACTGCCGATTACGTAATCCAATACATAACCTGGATTGCACCGTTTTCCTGCGTTTACCTGCTCTCCTACTCTTTCGAAATTTTATTGAAGACCGATGGTTACCCGAAAAAAGCAACTTTGATTGTTATTTTTGGTGCTGTGGAAAACTGCATTCTGGACTGGTTTTTCGTTATGGTGCTTCGCAAAGGGATTCAGGGTGCCGCCTTTGCAACCAGCCTCTCCCAGGCCACGGTAATTATTCTGTACCTGCACCATTTTCTGAGTGGGAAAGGCGTTTTGAGCTTCAAACGCTTTAAGCCTGATTTCAGTATCCTGGTCCGGCAGATGCGCAACGGCTTTTCTTCCGGTGTTACGGAGATGTCCTCCGGTATGGTGACCTTTCTATTCAATCAGGTCATCCTGATGTATTTGACTCAGGATGCACTGGTCAGCTACACCATCATCTCCTATGTCAATAACATTGTTGTACTGTCCGCTACCGGTATCGCACAGGGAGCGCAGCCGTTGATCAGTTATTACTACGGACAGAAGAGTCTTGATAAATGCAAGTCGCTGTTCCGCTACAGTCTTGTGGCTGCCGGCGTGGTGTGTACCGTATCGTTCGCCGCCTGTTTCATCCTGGCACGCAGTATCGTGGATATTTTCATTGGACCAGAACTGCAGGCTCTGCGCGACAGTTCCGTGACTGCGTTCCGCATCTTCGCAGCCTCATTCCTGCTGGTTGGCTTCAACATCGCGGTCAGCGGTTACTTTACCTCTGTCGAGCGGGCCGCCGAGGCTCTCGTCATCTCCGCCGGCCGCGGCCTTGTCCTGATGGCAGGCTGCCTCATCGTCATGACGAGAATCTTTGGAGGAGCAGGAATCTGGTGGTCTCCGCTGGTATCGGAAACTGCATGCCTTGCCGTTACAGGGCTGCTGCTGCTGATTTACTGCCGGAAGGATACCTTCTGGAATCAAAAAGAACGATTCGAGGTATTCAGAACGCCAAAAAGTGCTGTCCGATAACGGGCAGCACTTTCTTCTGTCACAGACGGAATTCCACGTCTGATCATTTATACCATTTTACCATCGAACACCACCGCCTGGTAAGCCTTCAGCAAATACCTCTCTCCGATCCGTTCCGGCTCTCCCTCATTGCTCAGCAGGCAAGTTCCTTCCGTAGGATTCCCCGCCGCAGACAAAGCCCCGTTAATCGCCGGGATTTCCTGCTCCGTCTTTTTAAAGTTCACAGCCACAGTTACGGTCCGCCCGTTCCATTCCCTTTCATAGGCGATCACCGCAGGCAGCTCTTCCATCACCGGCCGGACCGTGCCTTGTGCAAACACGGACGCATACGGTTCCTGATGGCGCAGCGCAGTCAGCCTTCTATAAAAGGCCAGAAGGGAATCATCGCGCGCTTGCTGCGCTTTCACGTTGATGTCCTGATAGTTTTCGTTCACCTTCAGCCACGGCGTTCCCTCTGTAAATCCGGCGTTCTTTTCATCGCACCACTGCATCGGAGTCCGCGCGTTGTCGCGGCCCAGTTCTCCAAAGTATTCCAGGACCTTCTGTGGATCCTTCTTCTGCTCCAGGGCCTCCCGGTACATTCCCTTTGCACGCACATCGTCCATCTCCTCGATGGAGTTCCACACCGCATTGGTCATGCCGATCTCCTGCCCCTGATAGATAAACGGGGTCCCGTAGAGATAGAAATACATGACAGCCATGGCCGAAGCGCCTGCATATCCAATCTGATCTTTTTCCAGGTATTTGTTGACACAGCGGGACTGGTCGTGATTCTCCAGAAACAGCCCGTTCCAGCCAATCTCGCTGGTAAACCGCTGACTCTTTAAAATTCTCTGTTTCCACCGCTCCACGGCTTCCACGGAAGATTTGTCCGCCTCGCCTTCCATGTTCTCCCAGGTAAAATCAAAGATCATGGAGAAATACCCATGTTCTCCGGCATATCTGCGGAACGTTTCTTCTCCCACTCCCGGGGCCTCCGCCACAGTCATACAGTCGTGCAGGTCGAAACACTTCTCCTTCATTTCCGCCAGGAAATCCCCGATTCCCGGATAGTCCGTCAGATTTTCAATCGGGTAGCGAAGGCCGTCCACCGTCTCCCTGGAAGCAAAGGTTAAGTCTTTCTTGATGAAGGTGATCGCATCCACCCGGAATCCGGCCACGCCCTTCTCCAGCCACCAGTTGATCATCTCATAGATTTTCTCCCGCAGCTTCGGGTTTTCCCAGTTCAAATCCGGCTGTTTTTTAGAAAACGTATGGAAATACCACCGCCCATCCGGAAGCTCCGTCCACACGGAGCCGCCGAAATTGGACCTCCAGTTGTTCGGCTCTCCGCCGTCTTCCTTCCTTCTAAAGTAGAAGTATCCTGCTTCCTCACAGTCCGGGTCCTGCTTCGCCTTTACAAACCACTGGTGTTCGTCGGAACAGTGGTTGACCACAAGATCCAGGATCACCTTCATGCCCCTTTTTTCCGCCTCGGCCAGAAGACGGTCCATGTCGTCATTCGTGCCAAACATCGGGTCTACCTTATAGTAATCAGAGATATCATATCCGTTATCATCCATGGGAGAACAATACATCGGGCTGACCCAGATCACATCCACTCCCAGTTCCTTTAGATAATCCAGCTTTTCCGTGATGCCGTTTAAATCCCCGATTCCGTCTCCATTGCTGTCCTTAAAGCTTCTGGGATAAATCTGGTAGACTACTGCCTTTTTCCACCATTCTGCCGCCATAATTCTCTCCTTTTAATGAGTTACTATTTATTTGATCGCGCCATCCGTAATGCCCTTAACAATATACTTCTGACAACACAGATAGAAGATGATAATTGGTATGATACACATGATCAGTCCTGCGGACGCTAAATCCCAGCGCTTTGCAAACTGTCCGAAGAAGAGGTAGGTCTTCAGCGGAAGTGTCTGCCAGCCCGGCTTGTTGATAATCAGGGACGGAAGCAGATAATCGTTCCAGATCCACATCACATTAAGCACCGCAACCGTGATTAAAATCGTTCTCATAAGCGGAATCACGATGGAGAAAAACAGCCGGAAGGAACCGCATCCGTCGATGGTAGCCGCCTCCTCCAGTTCCTCCGGAATGTTCTTGATGAAGCTGTGGAACATAACGATGGACATGCTGCTGCCGAAGCCCATGTACATGAAGATCAGCCCCTGTGGGTTCATGATTCCTATGCGGCTGGCAAATCCCACCAGCGGAAGCATCACGCACTGGAACGGGATCAGCATGGAGGCCGCGAACAGGAAGAAGATAATCTTGCTGGTCTTTGTCTTATACCGGACTAAAACCCACGCCGCCATAGCTGAGATCAGCAGGATCAGAACTGTTGCGATCACCGTGATTGTCAGGGAGTTCATAAAAGATCTGATGTACTCCAGAGCCTCAAACGCATTGGGGTAGTTTGCCAGTGTAAAGGTAGCCGCGTTCGGGAATCCGATGACATCGGTAAAGATTCCCTTCGTATTCTTAAATGAGTTCAGAACCAGAATATAGATTGGGAACAGGAACAGACAACCGAGAAAAAGTCCGGCAGCTCCCATAATAATTCTCTGAGCACCTTTGGAATCACGTTTTACATTCTTTGTCTCTGCCATTACATCTCTACCTCCTTCCGCTTTGTGAGCACCAGCTGTGTAACACCGATGGCTGCCACCACGATCATAAAGATAATTGCCTTTGCCTGTGCAAATCCGAACTCATTGGCCCCAAATGCGGAGTTGTAGATGTTCAGCGCCAGCATTTCCGTTGATTTATAAGGGCCGCCCTGAGTCAGCGCCAGGTTCTGATCAAACATCTTAAACGAGTTGGAGATGGATAAGAACAGGCCGATCGTAAAAGCCGGCATCATAAGCGGCATGATAATGCTCTTTAACATATCCTTGTAACCGGCGCCGTCGATACGGGCCGCTTCTTTCACGGACTCGGGAATCTGCTGAATCTGCGCGATATACACAATCATCATATAGCCGGATAACTGCCATACAGTCAGGATCAGAAGTCCCACAAATCCGGTGACCGGGTCGGCAAGCCATCCGTTAAGTGCCTGCCATCCGGTCGCCTTGGAGATGGCTCCGAAGATGGAGACGAAGATGAACTGCCAGGTGAAGCCCAGCAGCAGGCCGCCGATCAGGTTCGGCATGAAGAAGATGCCGCGAAGCAGCGTCGCACCGCGGAACTTCTGTGTCACCAGAAGTGCCAGGGCGAATCCGACGATATTGACCAGCACCACTGCACAGATGGAAAACAGCGCAGTAAAGCCAAACGCGTGCATGAAGGAACTGTCTCTCGTAAATATTTCAATGAAATTCCGAAAACCTACGAATGTAATTTCACTTCCCACGATTCCGTTCCAGTCTGTAAAGGCGTAAAAGAAGCCAATCAGCATCGGAATCAAAACAACCAGGGAAAAAGAAATCAATGCAGGGGCCAGAAATATCCAGAATCTTGCTTTGCTCTTTTTCATTTTACACCTTCCTCTTTCCGGGAATCCTATTTCTGAGACTCGCGCATGGACGCCCACTGCTTAATGCTGCTCTCCGTCACTTCATCCCATGTCGCCTGTCCGGCTAAATACTTCTGCACTTCAACGCCTGCTGCCTGCTGGCCCCATGTATTGGGAGCTCCGCTGTATACCCATCCGTTCATGGTATCTCCCGCCTCGTTGGCATCCATGATTCTCTGAGAAAGGGGATCACCTGCCTTTAAATCGCCGAAGTTGTCATACGGAGGAACGAATTTACAATCTTCCACTACAATCTTCTGTCCTGCCGGATCAGAATATAACCAGTTGATGAAATCCTTAGCCGCAGCTTTCTGCTCGTCGGTAACCTTGCTGTTGATTGCCCAGTAGCCGGACACACCCACGAAATACTTGCCGTCCGAGTATCCCGGAACCGAGTATGGAAGCATATCCAGCTTTGCCAATACTTCCGGATCCGTCGTCTCTACCGCCGGTGCGATCCAGTTGCCCTGCTTGATGGAAGCCACACGCTCAATCGCCAGTCCGCCTTCCAGGGAAGCCGTATAATCGACGGAGTTTAAGTTTGCGGTATTGTCCGCGTTGGTGGTATAGCTGGCCTGGAAATCAACCATCGTCTTATAGTCGGCAAAACCGGTGCCCGGAAGGACTGCGGAGTCGTAAGCAGCCTTTGCCGTGTCAAAGTCGTGGGTCAGTGCCACGTTCACATCGTGGTCGCCTGCGATCCAGAGCTCCTTGGTCGGATATTCCATAACCGCTTCCAGATTCGGATACTTCTCCTTCATCTCGCCGCGCTCGATCTTCGCCTTCAGCGTATCGAAACCGGCCTTCATGCCCTCATACGTCATCATGGATTCAAAATCGACCCCCGCGTCCTCAAACATCTGACGGTTTACAACAAATCCGTATCCTTCCATATAAAGCGGAACCGCAAGCACCTTGCCATCCTTTGTAAACATATCCGTGGTTCCCGGCAGCGCATTCTTAAGCACCTCCAGATCTGAGATATCCTCCAGAATATCGCCGTAGTCCTTTAAATCCTGGAAACCGCCGACGGAAAAGATGGTTGGCGGATCGGACTGCATCTTTGCCTTTAAGGAGGCTGCGAAGTCGTTGCCGGTTACTGCTTCCAGATTGATCTTCACATCCGGATGGGACTCCTCGTAAGCTGCGATCGCCTTTTTGTAACCCTCGTTTGCTTCAATCTTGCTCTGGTAAATCGTAATCTCTGTTTTTGCCGATTTGCCGCCCCCTGCACCGCATCCGGAAAGAAGTGATGCCGCCATTACTGCTGCCAGACCGAGTGCCGCTGTTCTTTTTGCCTTCATAAAAATATCCTCCTTGTTATGAGCGCCCAGTGACCTTCATGTAGTCACATGTGTGCGATACGTGTCATCTCCACTCAGCGTGCCCCGTTTCTTCGGGTAACATAAATTTACCATGAATCCGGTGGAGTGACTTCCTAATATGGAACTGTTCCATATTTTCCTATTTTAAAAGTTCCACAATGTGTGGAACTGTTCCATGTGCTTAATATACAACTTTTAAAGTATTTTTTCAAGTACTTTTTTACATATTTCCTACAATCATCATTTTTACTAAATTTGAACAGTCATTTTATTGCACATTTACAAAAAAAGGCCTCCTTATCTATGTTTTACGTGTTCCGGCCCCAGCCTGTATCTAAAAACCGCGCCTGCTTCCGGAAACTTCCGTTTCCCGGCCAGACGCGGTTCAAATCAGATTTTCACTGATCACCTTCTATATCGTATCCCCCTCTTTATAGCTCACAGGCACGTAGACCGCCTCGTTCACCAGCGGCTGCCCATTAATCAGCTTTACCAGTACCTGGACGGCCTCCTTTGCAATCAGAGCCACGTCCTGCTGGATCGACGCGATCGTCCTGTAATTGAAGTCAGTAATATATGTCCCATCGTATGCTATGATTTTTAGCTGCTGCGGTACTTTGATATTCAGTTCTCTTGCGGTCTTTAAAAATGACGACGCGCAGAGGTCATTGGCCATAATTCCGTCCAGATCCGGGTATTCCGCCAGAATCTCTCTGGTCCGCTGAATGCTTCTGGGGTAGTGGATGACATCATCCCACAGGAACTCCTCCGTGATGACCTCCGCCCCCGCTTCCTGCATCTTCCTGATGAAATTCAATCCGCCGCGGGATGACGCCACGGTCTTCGCCTGCGGATCGATTAAATTCAACACCTTCTTACAGCCCTTCTCCAGCATCTTATCCGCCGCGATTAAGCCGCCCTGTGTGTGATCCGAGGTCACCAGGGGGATTCCCGGGATGATCCGGTCCAGGGACAGAATTGGTTTCTGAATCTGCTCATAATATTTATCCGGAAGAAAGGCCGCTCCGACAATCATCCCGTCGAACAGGTTTCGTTCCAGCGTGTCTAAGTACTGCCGTTCAATATCCTTCTTGCCGGACGTATTGCACAGCATCATGTTATATCCGTATTTGTTCAGCTCCAGCTCCAGAAAACTCCACAGTGACGAAAAGTAAGGATGCACGATCTCAGGCGCCATGACTCCGATGATTCCTGTCTTCTGCTGATAAAGATTCCGTATCCACTGATTCGGCACATAGTCCAGTTCATCCACGGCTTCCCTGATCTTTTCCTTCGTCTCTTCTGCCACATATCCGCTCCCGTTTAGTGCACGGGAGACCGTACTGGGAGCCACCCGGGCAAGTCTGGCCACCTCTCTGATACTTGCCATTTTACCACTCCTTTTGTCTCTGTCATTTTTGTCTCTGTCATCGATTTCCGGCTCAGGTATCATCATGCTGCCGGCCTCTTCTGTATTATCATACCATTTATGGAACTGTTTCACAATACGGATACGTAACAAAATCCAAAGGGGATTTTTAGCTATTTTTCAGTATTTCCTCCGAACTAATGGCTGAAAAATTCTACGGTTCCCTTCCTGTCAGCCCAAATTCTTCCTTCAGTTTCCCGAATCTCTCCGTTTCATGCTTCATGACATCAAACAGGGGATTGTACAGGCAGTGCTGCATGACATCTGCATCCTTTAACACTTCGTCAAACGATGTGTGGGATATCTCCTTGCTGCTGTGATGATAGATTGCACTGCAGATTACATCAATCTCCCCAGCCTCAAAGCACTTCATGGAATTCAGTAAATCCCTGGCCATGGCCGATCCCTTATGCGCGTGATCCCTGGGATCCATCGTGGCATACGTATGAATATCATGAAGCATCCCGGCAACCGCCGCCAGCTCGGCGTTCTCATCTCTCTTTAAGGCAATCAGCACGCAGGCCTGGGAGACCCCGTACAGATGCATATATCCGCATCTTCTTTCACCGGCATCGGCGATGTTTAAAAGGACAGCGTCAACGGCTTCCCGCACTTTCTCAATTCGATTCATGTTTTTTCCTCCTTAACAGGTTGACACCATTCTAGCATATATCAATTGACTTTACCACCGCGGCGCATTTCTGTCCCAAATACTTTGAACCGTATACCAGCGGCGTAGTCCGTCGAATTGATGAGTGTGCGGTCGGAACCATCTTATAGCTTAACCTGAAAAACACCGGGGAAATGCAGCCCCTCAGCCGCATTTCCCCGGTCTCTACAGTTCCTCAATCTCTTCCAGAAACTTCTTAAACTCTTTCTTCGCCTCATCAATAAGACCCGTATCATACGTGGACAGCGCCTTCTCATACTTATGAAGCGCCGCCTCCACATACAGCCGTTTTTCTCCGATGCTTTCCTCGTAGATCCGTTCACCGCGCAGCAGCAGATACTTGTTTTCCTCCCGGTCTCTCGGGTGGATCTTCAAGTAGGACAGTGTCTCGAACCGCTCCTTAATCTCCTCATCCGTCATATCCACATCGCTGCCCTTAAATACCTCCTTCACCTGCTTCTGGCTGGAGACCACCTTCACCTCCACTTCCAGAATCGAGTTGATATCGTAGGTGTACGTCACATCCACAGCCTCCTCACCGGCCCGGCCGGCCGGTACATCGATCATCAGCTCTCCCAGCGACAGGTTATTGGCCGCGAAACGGCTCTCCCCCTGAAGCACATTGACACGAATCTTCGTCTGGTTGTCGCCGGCGGTGTAGAGCCGTTCCGTACGGCTGGCCGGGATCACCGTATTCCGGTCGATGATGGGGCAGAACACGCCGTTTTCAAATACGCCCTTCTCCCATTCCCGCACCACCTCGGTTCCCAGGGTAAACGGGCACACATCCGTCAGGATCACCTCTTTGATAGATTCCCTCCGCTCCTTCATGGCGCCCTGAATCGCCGCGCCCAGAGCCACGGCCTCGTCGGGATTTACATTGGTGTCCGGCAGCATCTTAAACAACCGGCTCACAAACCGGCGGATAACCGGACTCTTCGTGGCGCCGCCCACCAGCACCACCTTGTCGATATCAGAGAGCCGAATATGGGCGTCCGATAAGCTTCTTTTCACCGGCCCCCGTATCCGCTCCAGAAGGCCCTCACACGCCTCCTCGTATCGGGAGAGCTCCACAGTAAATTCCATGATCTCCTCCCCGATCTTACAGTGCATCGAGGAGCTCCTGGCATCAGTAAATCCGATCTTGCACAACTCCGCCTGCTTATGAATATGGCGAATCGTCTTCTCATCCAGGGACAGGCGGTCAAGCTCCCGGTATTTCTCGAAGAACATATCCTCCAAAACCGCCGTGAAGTCCTCCCCTCCCAGGAAATTATCGCCCGCCACGGCACGCACCTCTAAGATGGTATCGTAAAGCTCCAGAATGGACACGTCAAACGTCCCGCCGCCCAGATCGAACACCAGAAATCTGGCGTGTTCCCGGTTCTGATACAGACCGTAGGCGATAGCCGCCGCCGTGGGCTCGCTGATGATCCGCTCCACTGAAAGGCCCGCCAGTTCCCCGGCCCGCTTCGTCGCCCGCCTTCTGGCATCATTAAAATAGGCCGGCACGCTGATCACCGCCTCCGTCACCTCTTCCCCGAGATAGTGTTCCGCGTCCTCCTTCAGCGCCCGGAGCACAAAGGAAGAAAGCTCCTCAGCCAGAAAGCTTTTATGGCCCAAATGAAACTGCTTCCTGCTTCCCATATCGCGTTTAAAGACGCTGGCCGTACTTTCCGGATGGAGCAGTCCGCGTTCCACCGCAGAGTCCCCCACATAAATCTGATATTCCTCACATTCCGCCGAACGAACGTGAGGGGGAGTCTCCACACATTCCGCCGAACGAATGTGAGGGGGAGTCTCCACATCCATACTGACTACGGAAGGCGTCAAACGCCTTCCCAGCCGGTTCGGGATGATCTTCGGACCCTCATCTGTATAATAAGCCGCCAGGCTGTTGGTCGTTCCCAAATCGATTCCAATGATCATTTCTTTCTGTCCACCCTCTTCTGTAAATTATCCAGCGCACACATCACCGCGATAGAATGGGGATTCAGCCGGGCCGCCTCCCGGTACATGAGAAGCGCGTTCTCCTGATCGCCCATGGTCTCGTAACACCAGCCCTGGAAAAGGTATTTCTCATAGCAGCCCTGGTAGCGGCAGCCCTTGCACCGGTATCCCCGGTCCATCTGTCCGAACAGCTCCATGCCCTTCTCCCGTTCTCCCATCGCCAGATACAGCCAGCCCATCACACCTTCCCGGGCCGGTTTGTAGGGGCCGTAGGCCAGATAGTCCTCCTCTGTTCCCTCTCCGGACTGCTTAAAATGCTCCAGCGCCGCCTTCGCATGTTCCTTTGCCGGACCGTATTTGCCCATCAGGTAATACGCCCGCGCAAGATACCGTTCATAGTCGAATAAATCGCCGTGATCCGTCGTTCTGTCAATCGCCCGTTTCAGCCAGGCCGCCGCCTTCGAATAGTTTTGCAGCTGGTCCATATAAGCCTGGCCTAAATCGGACTGCCGTTCCGCCTTCTTATCCGCCGCCGCATTCTCAATCCCTTTCTTATAAAAATGCAGGGCCTTTTTATCGTTTCCCTGGTAAAACCACAGATCACCCATACGGCTGTAGTAGTCGTCCATCTTCTTCGTTTGGCCGTAGGCCTCCTCCGCCCTGTCATACTCTCCAAGGTAGGCGTAAAGCTGGCCGATTTCCTTCCAGAACGACGTGTAATCCGGAAACAGCTTCAGATCCTTCTGATAGCATTCGATCGCTTTCCGGTAATCCCCAAGCGCCTCATAGCAGTCGGCCATATTGCTGTACGGAAGCAGGCTTTTGCTGTCCTCCATGTATTCCACGGCCTTCTCGAAATATCCGATGGCCTCCTCAAAACGGCCCAGATACTTATAGCAGCACCCCAGGTTGTTATGCGCTGCCCAATCCTCCGGGACGTACTCGAGCGCTTTTTCGAAGTCGCGTATGGCCTCGTCGAGTTCCATGGCGTTCATATAGATCAGGCCGCGGTGCACCAGATAGTAGCAGTTCTCCGTAACCGCGATCTGACGGCTGATATAGGCGATAGAAGTGTCAAAATCAGCCCGTTTGTACTGATCCTCATATTTTTCCCGGTAGTAATCCGCCAGCTTCTCGCAGGCATCCCGATACCCCTCCTGAAGTTCCAGCGCCTTTTCAAAGTTCTCGGCGGCCTGCACCTTCATCTTCTTCCCCTCATAGCACAGTCCCCGGTTATAATAGAGGGAGGGCGAGCTGCGATAGACCTCCTCGGCGCCGGCGTATTCCGTCAGTGCCTCATTGTACTTCTTCATATCCAGATAAATGTTCCCGCGCACCAGCCGGTACTGCATCCGGCCCGCATTTTTCCGAATAGCCTCGGCCATGTGTGACAGGGCCTCCTGAAACTCATCGTTATCCCAGTGAAGGAGGGCCGTCTCGAATTCCACCTCAGAAGTATCCTCAATGTCCGTTTCACCCTCTATCTCCTTCATTAACTCCCCGCAAAGCTTTAAGGGAAGCTCCCTCTCCTCCTTCTTCCCCGCCAGATTGCGCAGAATCTTCACCTCATACAGCTTAAAGCAGCTGGAAAACTCCACCCCGTTCTCCTTTGCCCGGTCGATGACTCCCTTGGCATCCTCAAACTGGTCATGATAGAAAAATACCTGCGCAGCCAAAAGATACGGCTTATAATATCCGGCGAAAATGCCTACCGCCCGGTGGTAATCATCCACAACCTGCTGACCCTTTCTCAGCTCATAGCACGCTTCCTGCCTGATTAAATAGGCCGGATAGTAATTCTCATCTTCCTCCAGAATCTGATCGCAGACGTCCACCGCCTGCTCATACTGCTTCGACTCACAGAGAATGTGGGCGAGGTACTGACGGTACCCCATACGCTCCTGCTGGCTGTCCGCTTCTTTTGCCGCCCGTTCCACATACGCGGCCGCGTCCTCCTGTTCCCCCAGCTGGTAACAGCATCCGCCCAGAATATAGAGCGCCCGCCCCAGTCTGGATCTCCGCCTCTGATTCTCCTGCGTCCCGTCATCCACGGTCTCGGTAATCATACGGAGCCACTCCTCTAAATAAGGGCGCGCTTCCCGATAGCGCTCCGCCTGATATAAAACACGGCCGAACAGATTAGTGTAGCTGTATTCCTGTCCCTCTTCCGGTGTATAGTTCTCCAGATACCGTATCGTCTCATCGAGCCTCTCATTCTGGAACAGGCACCAGGCCAGCTCAATGGCCCCCTCTTCCGCCGGGATGTCCTTTCCCTCTTCATGGTACTCCGGATTTTCCTGAAGCCTTGTGATAAGTGCCTCATTGGCCTCCTTCAGCCGGCCAAGGATCTCCTCATCGCGCCCGTCCAGCTCCAGGATCTCCATCATCCATTCCCGGGCCTGCCAGAACCGCCCCTTCTCCATCAGACAGGAGACTGCGCCGGACTTGGCCTGATAATAGTCCGGATAGTCGTTCAGCACTCTGGTCCAGACGGTATATGCCTCATCCTTTTTTCCTTCCCGATAACGGGCCCGTCCGATATAGGACCAGATATAAGGGTCATTTCTCATGGAACCGCCGCAGGTTTCCTCCAGCTCATCGGCGAGACGCGCCGCACCGGCGGCATCATCCTCCGCAAGCAGGAGACGCAGGCGCTCCACCTCCTCGTAAGGATGCCAGACACCAAACGCCGCCAGGTCGTCCAGTTCCTGCCCGCATCCCTCGAACTCATTCCTGTCCGTCTTTTTCTTCACCGCAAAATAGTGATCCAGATAGCCATCCACATTCTCTTCCCCCGCGCCCCTGCGCCGGAAATACTCGAACCGGATAAAGCCCTCATGTCCCACGTAATACTCGACATAATTCAAAAAATTCTTTGGAAATTTCTCCTCCAGAAATTCGATATCTTCCACAATCTGAAAGTTTTTATCCAGCAGCTTCCATATCTTCTGCGGCAGATAGACGTGATTCATCAGATAGGCCAGAAGCCACTCTCTGGCTTCCAGCGACGTATCCAGACCGTCACAGACCGGATCCTCCAGAAGCTCCCTCCACGCCTGTTCATCGGCGCGGTCGTATACATCGCTGTAGCACTCGCCGACCCGGTCCATCCACGCGTCAACCGCAGTCTTTTCCTCCGTACAGCCGCCGTTTTCCGGTTTCGTCTCGTCATCCGAATTCGCGGCATATGCCGCCGCAGTCTCGTACGCCGTTCGCAGGCGCTTAAAGCCCTCCGGGTCGTCTTCCGGATTTGTCTCCTTCAGAAGCTTCCTGTAAGCCATTTTCACGGCGTTCTCATCCTTCGTCTCTTCGATGCCCAGGATATGAAAACTCATCTCTTTTTCCATAAGATCCCCTGCCTTACTTATCGTTCAGTTTATAATAAAACATGTACTGCTGCAGAATCCCCGCGTATCCCCGATACCGTTCGAGCGGAAAACCGCCGGGATAATAAGTGTTCACAATCTGTTTTACATGGGTGTCCACCGGAAATGCCTCCACGTGGTGAAGCCCGAATAAACAGACACAGTCTGCTACCTTCCTGCCGATGCCAAATTCTGCCGTGAGCATGCCGTGAGCCGTGTGATAGTCGGCGGCGCGCAGGTCATCCAGCCACTTTGCGCCGTCCGGGCCGCTGCATTTCTCCGCCATGGTCCATATGTACTTATCCCGGTATCCGAGTCCCAGGCCGGCAAGCCCTTCCAGACCTCCCGCCGCTACCGCCCCTGCCTCCGGAAACGGGTCGTACGTCTTCTCCACCGTTTTCACACAGCCTTCCGGATCCAAAACCAGCCCGATACCGGTTTTCTTTTCCCCGAATCTCGCACACAGTGCGTCCACGCTGTTTCGGATTCGGGGAATATTATTGTTCTGTGAAATCAGGAAGGTGACGATCATCTCCCACAGATCCTGGCGGAGAATCCGCACGCCGCCGCCAAAGGCCATGGCCGCCTGCAGGTACTCATCCTCCGGGTCCACCGAACGTTTTACCGCCTCATAGTCCGTATCCATATCGAAATACGTACGCCAGCCCCCTTCAAATTCGTCTTCCTCACAGGAAAACAGGAAATGGCTCCCATCCTGCATGACTTCCACATACCGTCCCCCGGCGGCCGCGGACCATATTCCGCCATGCTCCGTTTCCGCAGCGAGCCGCATACGGAAGCACTGGCCGGACTTCGCCAGCTGGCCCAAATCCATATTTTTAATCTCTGTCTTGTACATTCATGATCTCCATCATGCCCTAATCCGCATTCCTGTTCAGCCGCTTCAAAGCAGCCCGGAGCGCCGCCTCGTCACCATCCGCAAAACAGTATCCGTCCATACCGCAGGCTCTGGCGCCTTCGATATTTAACATCATATCATCAATGAAGAAACACTCTTCCGGCTTTAAATGGAACCTTTCAAATAAATGCTGGTACATCTCCTGCTGCGGCTTCACGCATTTCACCTCTGCAGAGAAGAGGATTCCGTCAAAGCATTCAATGCCCGGGATAATCCGGTAACATTCCAAAAGCCGTTCAGACGCGTTGGAGCAGAGGTAGATTCCGTACCCCATCTCCTTCAGTTCCCGAACCAGCTCCCCCATACTCTCCATAGGCCACATGTTATACTCATGCCAGTGCGCCAGGCAGAGGGCCGCCATCTCCTTCGCATGATCCGTTTCCAGTCTGGCCTGCATCCGTTTCAAAGCCCCTTCCTCCGAAATCACGCCCATATCCAGCATCAGCCATTCCGGCGACACGAACACGCTGGTGCTGACCGCCTTTTTCTCCTCTTCGTCATCCATGTAATGGCCGCAGACTCTGTCCGCGTCATAGCCGACCAGCACTTTTCCCATATCAAATACAATATTCTTTATCATCTTCTTATCTCCCGTCTCTTGTAATTACAGATGTTTACATTGTATCGAATATTCCCCTATCCGTCAAGAAAACCCACAGAGCGCGGTTGCTTCAGCGGTCATACTTCCTTAGCGCGGAGTACGCCTCCTGCCCGGAGGGTCTTTATTTCATAGAACGAACTTTCCTATGAAATAAAAATCCCCCGCCCGAAAACCACAGCGGCTGAATCAGCGGCTGTGGTTCCCGGACGGGGAAATGTGTTGTATGGAAACATTATTATTGGGGGGCTGCTTCCTTAATTACAAGAAAATTATACCGCCTCCGCGCCTTTCTTACAATGGCATTTCCCGAATCTTCACGATTTCTTTACGATGCTCTCTGGCCGCCATCTGCTGTCGCAAAAGGCACAAACGAAGGCTGAACCATTACCAACGAATATAAAAAACAGGAGAACGCCATTGACAAAATATGTCAAAAGTTTTATAATTAATAACAGTTACTGTTATTAATTCTTACTCAGGAGGAATATTCACATGAGCAAACACCTATTTACCGACATCCGGGTCCCCATCGAGCCGGATAATCCCTCTGTCATGCGGCATGAGGAATTGTGTATCAAATGCGGCCAGTGTAAAACGGTCTGTACCGAGTCCATCGGAGTCGCAGGCTGCTATGATCTGTTAAAGACGGGCGACACCGCCATCTGCATCCACTGTGGTCAGTGCGCCAATGTCTGTCCTGTCGGCTGTATTACGGAAGTTCCTGAATGGGAAAGCGTAAAAGCAGCCGTGAACGACCCCGACAAAATCGTCATCTTCTCCACATCGCCGTCAGTGCGCGTGGCGCTCGGAGAGGAATTCGGCATGGAAGAGGGAAGCTTTGTGGAAGACCGCATGGTTGCGCTGCTTCGCGCACTGGGCGGTGATTACGTTCTGGACACCAACTTCGCAGCCGACTTGACCATCATGGAAGAGGCCAACGAACTGATCCGCCGGTTAACCAGCAACCATATCCCCATTCCCCAGCTCACCAGCTGCTGCCCCGCCTGGGTAAAATTTGTGGAGACGTACTATCCGGAATTTAAGGAAAATCTCTCCACCTCCAAGAGCCCCATCGGCATGCAGGGTCCGACCATCAAGACGTATTTTGCCAATCAGGAAAACCTGGACCCGAAAAAGATCGTAAACGTGGCGGTCACCCCATGTACCGCAAAGAAATTTGAGATTCGCCGTGAGGAGATGTGTTCCGCAGGCAAAACGCTGGGAATCGACGGCATGCGAGATATGGACTACGTCATCACCACAAGAGAACTGGCCCAGTGGGCCCGGGCGGAGGGCATCGATTTTCTCGCCCTGGAACCGGCTGGATACGATCCATTTATGGGAAAGGGTTCCGGTGCAGGTGTGATCTTCGGCAATACCGGCGGCGTCATGGAGGCCGCGGTCCGTACCGCCTACGCCGCTCTCACAGGCGAATCTGTACCCGATGATCTCTATGACCTTAAGGAAGTCCGCGGACTGGCCGGCACGAAGGAGGCTTCTCTCACCATCGCGGGAACCAGGCTGGACATTGCCGTCGTATACGGCACAGCCAACGCCAGACGGCTGCTGGACAGCATCAAACGCGGTGAAAAATTCTATCAGTTCATAGAAGTCATGACCTGCCCGGGCGGCTGTATCGGCGGCGGCGGACAGCCGAAGGACAAGAACTTCTCCGGCGACGGGCTGCGTCAGAAACGAATTGACGGCCTCTACGCGAGAGACCGCCAGATGAAGCTGCGTTTATCCCATGAAAACCCGGAGATAAAAGCCATTTATAAGAATTTCTACGAAAAACCGCTCAGCCCTCTCGCGGAGGAGATGCTTCACACCTCCTACATAGACAGAAGCAGCGATTTAGGCAAATGTTGATTGATTTAATCCTTTAACAGCTCGTGGCGGCGTTTAAACCAGAAGTAATACGGAACTTCCGCCATGAGCATGAAACTCCAGCCAATCAGACAGGCCCAGGCGACCCCTGTCATTCCCATCCGCGGCACCAGAAGATATACGAAGAAAACACGGAAGGTGATCTGGATCAGCGTGGAGACCAGCGTAATCGACATATTCCCCATTCCCCTGAAAAAACCCTGGATTCCGTTGGTAAATGCCGGCATCAGATAAAAGAATGCCATCAGGCTCAAATACTCCACGCCGGGCGCCACCATCTTCGTATCTCCTTCCGATACAAACAGCCTCATCAGAGGCTCCTTCAGAAGCAGGATCGCTGTGCAGATTATCACCCAGTATCCTGCTTCGACGAGGAGACCGTACCGTAAGCCTTTCTTCACGCGTTCTTTCTTCCCTGCCCCCCGGTTCTGGGCGATAAACGTCATCATACCACTTGAGATACTCTGTTCCGGAGTAAATGCAAAATCATCCACCCGGTTCACCGCATTAAATGCCGCTATCGTACTGACCCCCAGCGGATTGATGGCTCCCTGGATCAGAAGCTTGCCAATGGGCTGGCAGGACTGCTGCAGCGCTGTAATGGAGCCGTGCTTCAGCGTCAGCTTCAGCAGTTCTCTATCCATGCGGATATCCTCCCGTTTCAACTGCAGCAGAGGCACCTTCCGGTAAACGTAGACGACGCACAGGACAGCAGACACCGCCTCCGCGATATCTGTGGCCAGCGCCGCCCCCACGACTCCCATGCCAAACCCGGCGACAAACATCAGGTCCAGACAGCCGTTAAGCACCGAGGCCATTGCCAGGAAACGGACCGGCGTCCTGGAATCCCCCACACTCCGCAGGGCGGACGCCACCGCGTTATACAGATAGGTAAACGGCATTCCGAGAAAGATAATCCTCAGATACAGCACTGCATCCCCAAAGATCTCCTCCGGCACCCGCAGCGCCCTCATAACCGGGGCCGAAAACAGCACTCCCAGGAGAACCACGACAGCCGAAAAGAAGCAGCCGAAGATCAGCGTGGTGGACACCTGGCGCTTCAGCTGTTCCCCGCGGCCTGCCCCAAAAAATTCGCTCATTAATACCGAGGCCCCGATACAGATACCGGTAATCCCCAGGATCACAATGTTCATCACGGGATTCGCCGTTCCCACCGCCGCAAGAGCATTCTCTCCCGCCCATCTGCCGACGATGATCGAGTCCACCGCGTTATAGGTCAGCTGAAACAAGTTGCCCAGAATCAGCGGAATAGAAAACCGGATCAGCTCCGACGGTATCTTCCCTTTTGTCATGTCCTTCATCATAATGCGCCGTCTAATCCCCTTTCTTTCGCCGGAACCGCCCCCAGCCAGACGAAGAGCATGCCGGCTCCCGCGCAGGCCACACCAATGGTCAGCATGGCCGGAACCCCTGCCGCGTCAATGATCTTTCCGCCAAAGAGATTGCCCACCATTCCGCCGACCGTGATAGCCGCAGTAATGAAGGCCTGCCCTTTTACCCGGTCCTGCTCTTCCATCACTTCATCCGAATAATAGACGGAGGCCGGGATCAGGATCGCGAAGGACAGGGCCTGAAGCAGCTGGCTTGCATGGACCAGCAGCACACTGCCGGCCATCCAGATTGCAGCGGCTTTCAGCAGGAAGCCCATACCCGCGATCTTAAGCAGGCGGTTGGGCCTGATTCTCTCTGTAATCTTCGAAAACATCACCATCACCGGAATCTCACAGACCGCGGCAATGGCTATGGACGTTCCCATATCAGAGCTGTCCCCGCCAAACCGCCCCATGATCTGTATTAAATAGGTATTAACCATATTATGAAAGGCGAACAAAAATACAATGCCGGCCAGCACCAGGAAAAACTTCCTGTATTTCCTGATCATCCCCCAGCCGCTGCCGTGTGTACGGGAAATGACGTCTCCTTTTGATGAGGTCTCCGAAAGCTTTTTTGCACTCTCATCCTTTTCTGCGCCATCTTCCCATCCTCGTTCCATCCGAAATGAGGAAAGCACTGCCAGCATGGTGACCAGCAGGAAGCAGATGGCAATAGGGATCACATTTTCACCGAAAGACGCCACAAAATACCCCATAATCCAGGAAAGAACCGCAAATCCCAGAGAGCCAGTTCCTCTCGCAATCCCGAAGTTCATGGATTTCCCGCGGCTTAAGTAATATCCGTTCACCGCATTGACCAGAGGCTGCTGAACGCTTACCACGGCCATAACCACCATGAGCAGCCCTGCTGCCAGGTACCGCGATCCCGGTACAAGCGCCAGCGCTGCCGCCGGAATAATTCCCAGGACGGTGATACACATCATCAGCTGTTTCAGCGTATATTTCTCACTCTTATCCGCCACAGCGGCGATCCACGGCTGCAGGACTGCCCCCGTGATATTTCCAAGGGCCATCAGAACACCGACACCGCCCGCCGAAAATCCCCGGGACAGCAGAAATACCGCTATAAACGTAAAGACCGAGCCAAACAGCATCCAGTAGTTTCCCTGAAGCGCCGCATATTTTATCGTAAGACCGCCGTCACCCTGTGTTTTTTTCATACCTCGCCTCCCGCGGCTTTAATAGCTTCTCAGCTTGTCACTCCCGTCGTCCGTCGTATTCTCCAGACGTTTCACCACCACGTAGTATCCCGCCTTCTCGTTAATCCTCACATAGACCCGGTCTCCCACCCTGTGCCCCATAATGGCGCTGCCCAGAGGTGATTCCGAGCTGATCAGACCCTTCATGGAATTTCCCCTCACCGTGGTCACCAGCTTATACGTCTCCACTTCGTCGTCATCCTCAAAATATAAATCCACCGTATTGTAAAGGCCGATCTCATCTTCCCGTGATTCATCGGACACGATCTGCGCCGTCTTGATCATTCTCTCCAAATACCGGATCCGGCTTTCATTCTGGTTCTTATCCTTCTTGGCCGCGTGGTACTCAAAATTCTCGCTTAAATCTCCGTGGGCCCGCGCTTCCTTGACCGCTTCCAGCGCTTCCCTCCGAACCACCAGCTTCCTGTGATTTATCTCTTCCTGCATTTTCTGAATATCATTCTTTGTCAGCTTATCATACATAATTCTGCATTCCTTTCTGTCATTCTGCCATCTTACGAGTATATCATATTGCCGGATTCATTTCCATCTGCACCGCTCCTTTGCGTTATCATTTATTCTACCTTTTTTCCTGCAAAACGGCAAGCCGGATCTTCCATGGCGCATGCACTTCGTGCCTCTTTTCATGCTTTTCCTGTTATATATCTTGACTTGCAGAGGGGTTCTGTGTATCATTAAGGCAGAGTGACAGGGGGCATAACAACATATGAAGCGGGATTTGGAAGCCTTGAAAGAGGAGAACGAAATTTTAAGCAAACTGGCCAGCCACGACTGGCTGACCGGCATCTATAACCGAGGTGCTACAGAAACAAAAATCAACCAGCTGCTGGCCGAAAAAAAGACCGGTGTTCTTTTCGTGCTTGACGTGGATCAGTTCAAGCAGATCAATGACCGATACGGCCATATTACAGGAGATTCGGTGATCCAGGAGGTCGTCCGGATCCTGAGTCTCATGACTTTTAAAAATGATATACTGGGCCGTGTGGGCGGAGATGAATTCGTCATCTACATGCCGCTTGCCCAGGACCAGAGTTTTGTAGATGAGCGGTGCCGCCAGATACGGACCCGCCTTTTAGGAATCCAGATGACCAGCCCGCTTATCAACGGTATTTCCGTCACTGTATGCGGAAGCTTCTATCAGCCCGGTGATGATTATAAAAATCTGTTTGACCGCGCCGATCAGCTGCTTCTGGCAGAAAAACGGAAGAAGAATAAGAAACCGGCTCTGACCGCCGCCGAGGAACGCCGTTCCACCGCAAAAAAAGGTATCGACATCGATATGGCATTAATCCGTTCCGAATTATCGGAACAGGAGCTGACCTCCGGCGCTTACTGCCAGGACTATGAAACCTTTAAAAGCATATACCGTTTTGTAGAACGCCGGCTGCGCCGAAGCGGTGAAAGCGCCTACATTATTCTTTTTACTTTGACCGACAAAAATGGAGATTTCCCCAAGCTTCAAACGCGGGAGCTGCAGATGGATACCTTAAAGTCCGTCACCCAGCATTCCCTTCGCCTCGGCGATGTCTTCACCCAGTACAGCAGCTGTCAGTACCTCGTCATGGTCTCGGATGTGGATAATCAGAATGCGGAACTGATCGCCAATAGAATCTCTGAAACCTTTTACGCAGAGACTGCTGAGATTCAGGACAAGCTGCTGCTGCATCACTGCTATCCGTTAAAACCGGCGGGAACCATTTAAATAACCAGTAAGATAAAAACTCCGGAAAAGGAACTGCAGCCCTTTTCCGGAGTTTTTATCTTACTGGTTGGATATTGGATTATGTTTTTTATTATTTCCTTCTGTGTCTCCTTCCCCATCTTCCCTCCCATTACTTCTTATGATGGGAAAGCAGCTTGTCCAGATACACAGATTTCAGCTGTTTGCTCGCCAGCGCCTGTTTGACCGGAGGCAGCTCCAGAATCGACGCAAACACAGCCGCCATCGCCCGGTGATTGGCAAATGCCTGGTTATCGAAAATCAGATTCTGCAAAGTTCCCTTTTCAATCGCCTGAAGAACAAACCGGTGAGTGCTGTTAACCGGCGTGATAATCTGCTCCGGGCGTCTCTTCAGTTCGATGGCCTTCACCGCACAGTTTCTCGCGCAGACGCCGCATCCCAGACAGATTTCCCTGTTCACCACTGCCTTTTTCTTTCCGTTCTCCCCTTCTTCCATGGAAATGGCCAGAACCGGACAGACCTTGGCGCACTTACCGCATCCCACACAGTTCTCCAGGGATATTTCCGGTATATAATTCGTCGTAGCCACCGGCTGCATCGGACTGAAATGTCTTGCCGCCTGCAGCGCCTCACAGCAGCAGCCGCAGCAGTTACAGATGAATGCCGGATGTTCCCTTACATTTTCCCCGATCTGCACCAGATTGCTGGCGTAAGAGCGTTCCAGGGCATCCAGTGCCTCCGCCTTGGAGATTAACCGCGCATAGTCGCCATGCTGCGCCAGGGAACGCGCCACATTGTCAAACGTAAGGCAGACATCCCAGGGTGCATTGATCTCACACGGCTGGCCCGCGTGGAACATCTTGTGACGGCAGTAACAAAGTCCCAGACCAATGTACTCTGCTTCCTCCACGATATGGGTGGCACGCTCGTAATCCAGGATATGATTCGTCTTGTCATTGGTCAGAACTGGCTCCTGTACATACACCCGGCCCAGCTTTGTCTCCGTGGCAAAGAACAGGTCCTTGATAAAATCTTCCTCCACGTTCATATACTGGTAGTAAAGTTCCCCCAGATAGTGCTGGTCGATATCTCCTCTCGTCCTCATCAACGCAAATTCAATGAATCCAGCCATTGGCGGCGGCATCACAAACTTACGGATTCCATTGTGGTAAGAGTCCACCAGAAGTGCCTTCTCGCATAAATGGTCCAGCAGCCGCTCCGCCTTAAACTCTGATGTCTGCCAGATCTTCGCCGCCTTCTTCACCGTAAACGGGCGCACAGGCAGGAGTGCCACCCATTTGGCCTCTTTCTCCGTGTACAGCACTTCCAGTATTTTATAAAGGGTCTCCGAAGTAGGCGCGCCCTGTGTAAACCAATTGATACGGTCGCTTAAGTTCCGATATGCGTCCCGCGTTGTCAAATGTCCCATTCTTGTTTCCTTCTTTCTGCTCTGCTCATTATTACTGTTCTGAAACCCAATGTTCCTCCAGAAACTTCACCATATCCACCGCCTTCGGAGGACACCCGCCGAGAGAGTGCTCGTACAGCTCCGTACACCGTCCGATCCCCGTCTTTCCTGTTTTTCCCCTGCATCCCTGGCCGATCGAGACAGGCCCCTCCCCTTTTGAGAGCAGTCCCCGGTCATTCAGCCGGTCCAGCGCATAGATCAAGGATCCATAACAGGCGCTGCACGCATCCTCCGGTTCCACATATCCAGCCAGTCTTTTCACCCGTCCGGTCATGGTAAATTTCGCTGTTCCCGCTGCATCTTGGTTCAGGAAGACGACATTGGCGTGCCCTGTGTCGCTGCTTCCGACTCCCAGTCTCTCTGCCAGCCCAATATACGGCACCTCCTCCGTCCGGTACCCCATACTGCCGCAGACCCAGGCATCGCACAGCACCGGATCCAGAAATCCCAGAATCCGGTTCATCACCACCGGATTCCCGCCTTCCTCGAAATCTAAATCCCCGCAAATGTTATCCACCAGAATAAAATTATTTCTCGCTATCGTATTCAGATGCGCGATCGGTTTATGTAAACCCAAAGTATGGAACCGTCTTTTCTCCGAATTGGGAATCACTCCTTTAAGATTCTTTAATGCGCACGTGACCGCAGTCTGGCAATGGCCCTTCAGCACCGGCATGTTAATCATGAAATCCACTTCCGCCGCCGCATCGCAAAGGCTGATCTTCATTCCCGCTGCGTCATACTCCGTAAAAGAATCCCGCTGTAAATCAACCAGAGGCACACCATACCTTTCAGATACCCGGTCGTATCCTGCCGCCCGGAATGCCGCCTTCGTGCTGTCCCCCACCCAGGAACCTTCCATAATGGAAATCCGTCCAAATCCATGTTCCTGCAAATACTCTATGGTCCCCTCCAGCAGCTCCCTGTGCGTGGTGGCCCCGCTCTCCGGCGCCTTCGCCACCGCCAGATTCGGCTTTAAACCGATCTTTTTATCCTTACTTCCAATCATTCCCGCCAGATCCGCCCACTCCAGAAGTTTCTTCGTCATCGCCCGGTATTCTGTACCGTGAATGATACCGATATCGTTCTTCTCCATCTTCCGCCTCCTTCCGGATCATGTACCGCTAATAGAAATATTAACATATTTTAGAAAATAATACCAGAAAAGAGGGCGAAACAGTGATTATCCAATTCCAATAATCGCGTCTCGCCCTCTCCATCACATGAAGGGCTTCTCTAAAATACTCTTAACCGTTCCGTCCTCCACCTCCAGGAAAAACGGCATCCCCGGCCTCGAATTGCGATACGTCTTCAGATAGCTACGAAACAGTTCCCGGCTGGTGGTGCTGATCAGAAGGTCTTCATATAGATCCGCATCTACAAAGTCACGTCCCCAGTCAATAAATGTATAATTGGTCTCCGTCGTCAAATGCAGCGTCTCCGTCGTCTCATCCGGATTATAAATATAGTATCCATCCGGCATATCCCCCTCGGTCAGATCCAGTTCCCTCATCCGTTCCGTGTCTTCATCCGTAATGTATTCGGCAATATCCACCTCGATCGTATCCGTTCCCAGACTAATCACATATGCGCAGTACGATTTCACTTCTGACTCTGACTCGGTTTCTGCTTCTGCTTTCTCCGCGCTCCCACAGGCCGTGATCCCCACGGTCAGAGCCGCCACAATCCACAACAGAACTGTTTTTCTCATTGGATATCCCCCTTCCGGTCCGTTCTTTACCCTCATTATACATCACGATACCAGTTGGGGCACCTTACATCTTTCTTACTTCTGAATTACCTTTTCAATCGCCTATAGCTTTAAATCCCGCATCCGCCTCAGGAAAACAACTCCCGATACAGCTGTCTGGCATAATTATCCGTCATCCCGCTGATATAATCCGTTACCATCAGAATTCTGAGATACAGCCTCTCCTCTTCGCCCTTTCCCGCCGCCTGTGCATGGTACATGGATTTATAAAAATCCGACACCGTATCCATAATCCGCCGTTCGATAAATGTCATTGCCTCGCCGGTATCATATTTGACTGCCGCCGGCATAAACTGGCCCATCAGGGAATCGATGACTCTGCGCCCGAACAGCTCCGCCTTTATTTTCACAGGGCTGGTATAGACCACCTCCTCGCAGAGCCTGGAGATAGCCTCCACCAGGCACCCGGATGGCGTCCCCGACAGCAGATCTCCCTCAAAGGTGCCGTTCATTATCACATCATAATTTTTCTCAAACGAACTGGCCGCGTCCCCGATCATCATTTCCTGTACGTACCGGTTCCAGCGCTGGATGGCTGTCAGCTCCGGCTTCGGGTTCCTGACCACAGCGCCTCCCATCTTCCGGTCACCGTGTGCAATTTCCTCTTCATACATCTGCTTCAGAAGAAGAACTGCCTCCGTCATCTCCTCTCTTCCTTCTCCGCTTATGCCGTCTCCGGGCACATACTCCTCCAGCACAGCGGCAATCTGGGAAAATGTCAAAATCTTCTTTACCATTGCATCCTCCAGATCCGAGGTACGGTAAGCGATATCGTCCGCCGCTTCCAGGAGATAGGACAGCGGATGGCGCGCCCCGGCCGTCCCGACAGCCTCCTCGACTGCCAGAAAGAGCGGCCGCTCCGCCAAATAATATCCGAACTTTCCGTATTGGCTGCTCCCGCTGCCATTCTTCATGGCAAAGGAGGAGACCGGGTACTTGATAATGGACGCCAGCACACGGTACGTCAGATTGAACCCCTGCTGCCTCCCGAGATGAGGTGTTTTGGAAAGAAGCCGCAGCGACTGGGCATTGCCCTCAAAACAGTAAAGTTCCGTCACCATCTCACGCTCCAGCACCTCCGTGACGCTGCGTCCGCCCAGCTCCATGTCCTTCAAATAACGCTGAAACCACTCCCGGACCGCATATTCTCCAAAATGACCGAAGGGCGGATTTCCAATGTCATGCACCAATCCCGCACACAGAAGCGTATCTGAAAATTCTGTTTCCGGGTTTTCTTCAAACCAGGCGTCTGTCCGCCTCTCCTTCAGCCGCCGGAATGTCAGCTCTCCCAGCCTTTTCCCGATGGCAGATACCTCCAGAGAGTGCGTAAGACGCGTTCTGACATAATCGTCCGCTTCCAGCGGAAATACCTGTGCCTTGTCCTGGAGCCGTCGAAACAGCGTACTCCTGATAATCGTATCATAATCATTCCGGCCAGACTCTTCCCTGTCTCCCGAATGATAAAAACGTTCCTTTGAAAGCAATTTCTCCCACTCCATACGGTTCCTTTCCGATGCTCCATCCATCTCCTGCGTTTTAGGAAAAAATAGATTTTAGCACAGCCCGGTCCATAATTCAAGCGGTATTTTAATCAAAAATCCCTTCCACCCACTGCTCGATCCGGCTGCCGAAGTCCTCTCCCCACTGGTCCATCTTCTTTTCATACTCCTTTTCCAGTTCGTCGATACGCACTTTCACCTCATCAGAAAATTCCCCTGTTCCAAAATTCCCCATAAACGCCTCAATAAATGGATCTGTGATCTTCATAATCCATCTGTTATTTTCCCGGCATACCGTCACCTCCACATCGGTCGTCACACTTCCTTCCGCCTCATCGAGAAATGGAAGGACTCCGCCTCTGTCGTAATCAGACTCCGCGATCTCTTCAAACAGCTCTTTCATCCCGGTTCCCCTGCCGCCCGCCATTTTCTCCAGAATATGAACCGTATAATATCCCATGACGTTGGACATATCCGTATTCGTAATGCGCAAGGTAATAGCAGACTGGCCGCCCTCTGTCGTCTCCCCAAGGATCTCCCATGTCAGATTCTCCACCATTTTCTCCGCAAACGCCTGATTAGACCGCTCTTTCGCCCCCTGCAGGATCCCCGGCTGCTGCAGCTCATTGAACACCCGGTATCTCCTCTCCACCGGTATCCCCAGCCAGTTTCTGTCGGTGCTGACATAATTATCCGTGCAGGCATTAAACGTCCTTAAATCCAGTGCCTGTAAAGCCTCCATGGCCGACTTAACCGCCGCTTCCGGCGTCTCTGCATTGGCAGTACTCCTCTTCCCACCGCAGGCTGCCAGGCAGACACATACCACTGCTGCCATTGCAATCCCCATTTTCAGTCCCTTCATTTGCCCATCTCTCCTTTCCGTGAAACGTCTGATTCACCGATTCTATGATTCAGTCAATTCTATGATTCAGCCGATTCTATGATTCGTCCCCCCTAATTATAGGAATCTTCGCCTCACAGAACAATAACCAGAGCACAAACATACGGTGCTGCAGCAAAAAAAGGCGCCTTCCGGCACCTCCTTCTGCTTTTCCCCTCAACAGGCAACCAGTACTGCATTGCGTATCATAAACTTTACAATACTGGCTCCGCTAATAAAACACTTTACTCTGCAGCAGGAATCATTGCAGAAAAGCAAAACCAACCGTCCTCACATCTCAGCGCAGATATTCCGCCGCTGCGCTCAATCACGCCGTTCACATTGAGCAGCCCGATTCCATGATTGCCCCCATCCTTTTTCGTGGTAACAATTCTTTTTCCGTCAATGACGACAGGCACCACCACAGGATTTCTGACCGAAAGGATCAGCTCCCCCTCCTCCAGTACCATCTTAAACCGGATCACCCGGTTCTCTTTCAGCTTTTCGCAGGCCTCCACGGCATTGTCCAGCAGATTGACAAGCAGCGTGACTAAGTCCTCCTCACGCATCGTCAGCCCGGACAGATCGTTGACAGACAGAAGCATCGTAATATTTCTTTCCAGCGCGCTCTGATACTTCTGATTTAGCACCACATTGACAACCGCATGGTTCGTGTTTACAAAATCCGCGTTTTTTCGCAGATTTCCGTTCAGCGTTTCCACGTAACGGAGCGCCTCCTCCCTGCGGTCCTCAAGAAGAAGGCCCTGGATGCAGGTCAACTGGTTCTTATAGTCGTGCAGGTCACGCCTCTGCCGTTCGTAATTCCTCTGCATATTCTGGTACATCTCCATCTGGTTCTGTGTGCGTTCCTGGAGCAGTCTCATCTCCTGCACCTGGGCATCCTTCTCCAGAATATTTCCAATAAAATACAGGGCAATCACATTGAGAACGCCAAAACCGGCCACTGCCACCAGCCGCTCCGTATCCCCGCTTCCCATCATCATACTGATTGCCATGATCACGATCATACTGAATATGGGAAAATACCCAAACCTGGCCCACTGCGCCCCAGTAAGGCCGCTGATCTTCTTCCGGTACCGGAAATGAAACACCAGCAGCAGACACAGCAGAACACTGTAGGACACCTCTTCCTCGATCATCTCAAGTCCCCGGTACCCCGGCGGCAGTGCGTATACGGCCGACACGACAATGGCCATCACGATCCACATGGCCGTACAGAACAGCACGGAAAGAATCAAACTCTGCACCGCCTTCATCTGAAAGTAAATCCACGAGACCAGCCACAGGATGGCGATCACTCTCACCGGCTGCAGGATATAGGGCGGAATTTCCGTAAATGCGATCACCAGAAATCCCAGCGAAAACGCCGGAACCGCCGTATACCTCACCCATGCTTTGCGCCAGACCCGCACCGGCACGATCGTTTCATAATAAATGCTGCAGCCAGTCCCCAGCATCAGGCACAACAGGATATTTCGCATCACAATCCCCATTACAGCGCTCCTTTGTATACTGCATACTCTTCTTTCACCGCCTGGAACCGGAGCCGTGGAATGGGCAGCCGTTCCCCGCTGTCAAGCTCAGCCTCATAATTGCTGATCCGCCTCACATGCTTCATATTTACCAGATAGCTCTTATGGATTCGCAAAAAACCATATTCCTTCAGCCGCCCTTCGATCTCATCCAGCTTCAAATAGACCTGATAGGCCGCCGGCTCCGCCCCCTGATAACAGAAGATGGACTTATGCTTCCGGCTCTCCACGTAGAGAATCCGATCCGTAAACAGCCTCACATGCCCCTCCACACAGGAAAATTCCACCTGTTCCAGCCGTTTTCTCTTGAGAACCGCATCCATACACTCCGGAAGAGCCGCCTCCAGGGTGTCCTTCATGATAAACCGTACCGCATCCACCTTATATCCCTCCGGCGCATAATGAATAAATGCCGTCACAAACACAATCTCCGTCTCCGAATGAAGGGACCTCATCCAGGCGGCCGTCTCGATCCCGTCCACACGGCTCATGTTGATGTCCATGAACACAACGTCATATTTCACGGCGTTTTCCGGCAGGCTCAAGAACTCTTCTCCGGACAGAAATATGGAAAACGTGTACGTTAGCCCACGCTTCTCTAAGTATTCCGTGAGGAGCGACCGGATGGTTTCCCGGTAATATTTTTCATCATCACAAATGGCAATCTGAAGCATAAGACCTCCCGCACTTTCCCGCTGTATCAAAAAATCCCACAGACGAAACCGCCTGCGGGATTTGAATGAACTCGTAATTTGTCTGATTATCTCTTGGAGAACTGTGGAGCACGACGAGCTGCCTTTAAGCCGTACTTCTTTCTTTCTTTCATTCTCGGGTCTCTTGTTAAGAAACCAGCTTTCTTGAGGATCGGACGGTAATCAGCGTCTGCCTGAAGAAGAGCTCTGGAGATACCGTGTCTTACAGCACCTGCCTGTCCTGTAAAACCACCACCATGAACGTTAACCAGTACGTCAAACTTATCGTTGGTCTCTGTAGCAACTAACGGCTGACGAACAACAACTTTTAATGTTTCAAGACCGAAGTACTCATCGATGTCTCTCTTATTAACTGTGATCTTACCTGTACCCGGTACTAAATATACTCTGGCAATAGATTTTTTTCTTCTGCCTGTTCCATAAAATTTTGCATTAGCCATGATAACTTCCTCCTTTCAGTACCTTAATTAAAATTTGATTTCTAAAACTTCTGGTTTCTGAGCCGCATTATCATGTTCCGGTCCAGCGTAAACGTGAAGTTTTGTCATCATGCTTCTTCCTAAAGGTCCTTTCGGAAGCATACCCTTAACTGCTAATTCCATAACCTTCTCCGGCTTCTTAGCCATCATTTCTCTTAAGGTTGTTTCCTTCATTCCGCCTACATAATCAGAGTGATTGTAGTAAATCTTCTGGTCTAACTTCTTTCCAGATACGTTCACCTTATCTGCATTTACGATAATTACATAATCGCCGCAATCCATATGTGGTGTGAAGATCGGTTTATTCTTTCCTCTTAATACTTTAGCCACTTCTGAAGCCAAGCGTCCTAATGTATGTCCTGTAGCGTCAACTACGTACCATTTTCTCTCAATTGTTGCTGGACTAGCCATAAAAGTTTTCATTGGTTAACCTCCTGTTAAATTGCTGTTATTATTAAAACTATATCGTAAAACGCTCACTCCGGGGCATTGGCATAAGCATTTTCGTCTAACGTCACAGTTATACATTATATTACATTCAGCCGGGTGTGTCAACCTCTTTTTCCCATAAAATCAAGGTTTTTTCGATGTTTTTTACAAAATATTGTTTTTCATATTCCCCGTCTGTCATACCCTCGTGAGATGACTTACCGGCTTCATCTGGATAAAGAGCGGAACATACTCGATGATCAGGGACGAATTCTCCAGTCCGTACCACCGGTCCGGTGTGCCTGCGAAATGGCGGATTGCGTATTTCAGCGATATCGCCGCCCGTTTAAAGGGACCGATATCGCTTTCCGGAACCAGAAGCTTTCGGATCATACAGAACTTAAAGGTCCCCACGACGCCCGGCTCATAGATGGAGTACCGGCGCTTCTGAGACGGCAGCTCCCCGCTCTTCACCATCTCGTCCACGATCTGCCTCAAGTAGACATTCACCCGCTGATTTTCCCGAAAGCCCAGCTTAAGCTGCACACGGAACATGTAATTCGTCCCCATGCTGTCCACGCTGTATTCCCGGGTATAGGGCTCATCCGTGACGGTAATGCCCACAAACCAGTATGCATTGGCACGCTTTGGCTTCTTGTCAAAGATGGAATACAGAATGTCTCTGTCCAGCTTGTTTTTGTCACTGCCCTTTGTGATGAAGACCAGATTGTCGGCCAACAGCTCCTGGGAACTGTCATTTTTTAATTTTTCCAGCTGGGGCAGATATTTCCGCAGAGACAGGAGCACCGCCTGGGAAGACTCAATGCCGGTCCCCTCATGCCATACGACCATGATCCCAAACAGAATCAAAGCCATAAAGAGCGCCACGTATCCCCCATGGCTGAACTTACTTAAGCTGGATATGAAAAAGCTTCCCTCCAGACCGCCGAAGAAGACCAGGAAAAGGAAAGGCACCACAGCCAGTTTCTTCACCTTTCGCAGATAGAGAAAGAGCAGCACGGTTGTCATCAGCATGGTCAGCGTAATCGCCAGACCGTAAGCTGCTTCCATATGGGCGCTGGTCTGAAACAGAAGAACCACTCCGGTACAGGCAAACCACAGCACCTGATTCACCAGCGGAATGTAAATCTGCCCTTTTTGCTGGGATGGGTATGTGATCTGCATATGAGGCATTAAATCCAACCGGCTCGCCTCCGATACCAGCGTAAAGGAACCGGATATAAGCGCCTGGGACGCGATAATTGCAGCGGCCGCGCCGAGGAACACGGCAAAGGGCCGGATTCCTTCCGGCAGCATCTGAAAAAATGGATTCATATCCGGTATCTCCGCCAGCGCCGCATTAGATTTACAGGCCATCAGCCAGGCCCCCTGCCCGAGATAATTGATAATCAGGCAGATCTTAACGAAAGGCCAGCTCAGGAAAATATTATTCTTTCCCACGTGCCCCATATCCGAGTACAGCGCCTCTGCGCCGGTTGTCGCCAGAAACACGCTGCCTAAGATCATAATCCCGGCATCATTGGCCGGACTGGTCAGGATCTTCACCGCGTAGACCTGATTAAAGGCTTTCAGTACCGCCACATTCCCGCCTATGTTCCCCAGCCCCGCCGCGGCCAGAAACAGAAACCAGACTGCCATAACAGGGCCAAAGGCCCTTCCGATGGAACTGGTGCCCGCTCTCTGAACCAGGAACAGCAGTGCAATAATTGTAATCGTTATAATAATGATCTTATTCTGCCCGTCTCCCAGCAGCTCCCCCATGGAAGAGATGCTTCTAAGCCCCTCGATCGCCGTCGTCACCGTCACTGCCGGTGTCATCACGCCATCCGCCAGCAGGGCCGCTCCGCCGATCATGGCCGGAAAGATAAGCCATTTTCCAAAATGCTTTACCAGACTGTACAGGGAGAAAATGCCGCCCTCACCGTGGTTATCCGCCTGCATGGCCACCACCACATATTTCATCGTTGTCAGCAGGGTGATGGTCCAGATGACCAGGGAGAGCGCGCCTAAGATCAGTTCGTCGCTGACGCCTCCCAATCCCCCGTTGCCGGCCACGATTGACTTCATTACGTACATGGGAGACGTCCCGATATCTCCGTACACCACACCCATCGTGATCAATACAGCACCGGCGCTCGTCGGTATCTCATGTGTCTTTGTTCTGTCCGCCGTCATATCAAAACCTCTTTTTCGGCAGCGCCCTTATCTCCCTGCGCATTCAAAGGCCCGCCGCAGTATATTCATTTGCACGAAAAAAGACGGCTGTATCACAACCGTCCCGGCATTCCTGCCATGGAGATTTTAGCAAGTATATCAAAAACCTCCGCCGTATACAAGTAACAATTCCGTTAAAAATCAGGTCTCCTCCCCGCTCTTTCCCCAGACTCGCGCGTCGTGGGTCACATACCATCCGTCCTTCTCGTCCGAAGGCCAAAACACGTAATAGCCGTATGCCTTGCCCGCTTCGATCCGCCCGGCGGCTTCCTGATCGTTTACATAAACCGTTTCCGCTCCGTTCCTGACAGCCTGGTGCACCACCCGGAACAGAAGGCGTTCAAACTCCTCCGGGACGCACCGCTCTATGGTGAGAAATGACTGCTTCTCTTTTACCGTCTTCGTCTGATCCAGAGAATATTTCCACTCCTTATTTTCAGCCGCTATGACAGGGCGAAGCTCCGTCTCTTCCTCCAGGCTGATCAGCGTCAGTCCCCGGGCCACCGCGGTAGGGCCTGCTGCCGCGCGGTTTCTTGCATCCAGAATCTCCTCCACATGCTCCGGCGGATAGACTCCCAGCCCCACCTTCATAAGCGTCCCCGCGATGATGCGGACCATATTATAGAGGAACCCGCTTCCACTGACCCGTATCGTAATCATATCGCCCGTCTTCACGACGTCCAGGCTGTAAATGGTACGCACCATGTCCTCTGCCTGGGTCCTCGGTGCGCAGAAGCTGGTAAAATCATGTTCTCCCACCAGATACGCCGCCGCCTGCTTCATCTTCTCTGCGTCGAGGGGGAAATAGCAGAAATAGGCATACAGCCGCAGCGTCGGAATCTCGATCTTCCGGTTCAGGATTCTGTATTCGTACGTCTTTACGCAGTTGCATTTTCTGGGATGCCACGTTAAGGGAACCTCCTCCGACGCAAGGACCCGGATGTCCTCCGGCAGTCTCTGGTTGAGTGCAAAACAGACCTTATCCGCCGGCATCCGGCTCTCCGTGTCGAACACTGCCACATTACCATCGGAGTGGACGCCGGAATCCGTCCGGCTGGCCCCGATTACCGCCACCTTCTCGTGAAACAGCGCGGTCAGCGCCTCGTTTAAGACTTCTTCTATGGTCCGCCCGTTATTCTGTATCTGCCATCCGCAGTAATTTGTGCCGTCGTAGGCCACTATCAGCTTAATCCGTTTCATCTTCTCTAAAAACCGCCTTATATCAGGATTCTTAACACAACTATCACAGCCAGGTAAAAGACGTAAACCAGATACGTCACACCATCCCGCTTTGCATAGTGAAGCGGCTTCATCTTCGTTCTTCCCTCGCCGCCGCGGTAGCATCTCGCCTCCATGGCCATAGCCAGATCCGTAGCCCGCCGGAACGCGGAGATAAACAGAGGCACGAGAAGCGGAATCATGTTCTTCGCTCTCTGAATGATATTACCGCTTTCAAAATCAGCGCCTCTCGCCATCTGCGCCTTCATGATCTTATCCGTCTCCTCTACCAGAATCGGAATAAAACGAAGTGCGATGGACATCATCATGGATACCTCATGTACCGGCAGTCCTATCTTTTTTAAGAATCCAAGACTCTTTTCCAGTCCGTCTGTCAGCTCATTGGGCGTGGTCGTCAGCGTCATAACCGACGATCCCACCACCAGATAGATCAGCCTGACTCCCATGAATCCGGCCGTCATTAAGCCCTCCTTCGTCACCTTTAAAAACCACAGCTTAAAGACCACTTCACCCGGGGTCAGAAATAAGTTAAAGCTGACACTGATTAAGAGCAGGAAGATGATGGCCTTAAGTCCCCGCACCATAAACTTAAACGGAACGTGACTCAGTCTGATCGCCATGGCCAGAAAAAGCGTAGCCACCAGATAAGCCCAGATGCTGTCTGCGACAAACAGGGAAATAATAAATACCATGGTTCCGAACAGCTTTGTCCTCGGGTCCATCCGGTGAAGTACGGAATCCACCGGATAATACTGCCCCAGTGTAATATCTCTTAACATAATGTCTCCTGTCCGCGGCTTCCGTCACCGCAGGCCGCCTGTCCTTCCTTTTTTAACAGCGCAAGGATCTCGTCTCTCGCTTCCTCCACCGTCGTAATATTATTGTCAATGGGAACTCCATGATCCCGCAGCGTATGCACCACATAGGTGATCTGCGGGGCGGCCAGACCGATGGCCTCCAGTTCCTTGTAATGCTTAAATACTTCCTTCGGCGTGTCGTCGAACACCTTCTCCCCGTGGTTCATAACGAGAATCCGGTCCACGTATTTTGCGATGTCCTCCATGCTGTGGGACACCAGGATTATCGTCATCTTTTTCTCATGATGAAGACGTTCAATCTGATCCAGGATCTCATCGCGTCCCCTCGGATCCAGTCCCGCCGTAGGCTCGTCCAGAATCAGCACCTCCGGCTCCATGGCCAGCACACCGGCAATGGCCACCCGGCGTTTCTGGCCGCCCGACAGCTCAAAGGGCGACTGCTTATAAAAGCTCTCATCGAGTCCTACCATCGTAAGCGCTTCCCTTGCCCGGCTCTGCGTCTCCTCCTTCGACAGTCCCTGGTTCTTCGGCCCGAAGCAGACATCAGTAAACACATCGATCTCAAACAGCTGGTGCTCCGGATACTGAAATACCAGCCCCACACGGCTTCGCAGCGCCCGCATGTCATAGCCGTCGTCATATATATTCTTTCCATTATAATAGATCGCACCGTCCGTTGCCTTAATCAGCCCGTTTAAATGCTGGATCAGCGTGGACTTACCGGAACCGGTATGGCCGATCAGTCCGATAAACTGGCCATCCTGGATCTCCAGATTCACATCCTTAAGCGCCTGCTGTTCAAACGCGGTGCCCTGTCCGTAAACGTAATTTAAATGTTCTATCTTAATTGCCATTGCATCCTCCATCTCCCAGAGTCACTCTGTCCGGATAACGCTCCGCAAATATGGGAAGCAGATATTTCATCAGCTCCTCCAGCGTCAGAATCCCATCCGGTAAATCCACGCCCTTCTTTTGAAGCTCATAAGCCAGCTCCGTCACCTGCGGCACATCCAGTCGGTAAGACTTGAGTTCTTCCACCCTGGAAAATATCTCCCTGGGCGTTCCGTCCATCACCACCCGTCCGTCGTCCATGACGATAACCCGGTCAGCATGAATGACTTCTTCCATATAATGAGTGATGAGCACCACGGTAATCCCTTCCTGGCGGTTTAACTCATGGACGGTCTTCACCACTTCCCGACGTCCGTTGGGATCCAGCATGGCAGTAGGCTCGTCCAGAACGATGCACTGGGGTCTCATGGCCATGACACCTGCGATGGCCACCCGCTGCTTCTGGCCACCAGAAAGCTTGTTGGGCGACTTCATGCGGTATGCCGTCATGCCCACCGCTTCCAGACTCTCGTCAACCCGTTTCCAGATCTCGTCGGTCGGAATCCCCATATTCTCCGGTCCGAATCCCACGTCCTCCTCGACGATATTACCAATAATCTGGTTATCGGGATTCTGGAATACCATCCCCGTTTTCTTTCGAACCTCCCACAGATTCTCCTCTTTGGAAGTATCCAGCCCCTGGATCCACACCGTCCCATCCGTCGGAAGCAGGATCGCGTCCAGCTGCTTGGCAAAGGTGGACTTTCCGGATCCGTTGTGGCCTAAGACCGCCACAAACTCGCCCTCCTTAATCTCGATGCTGACGTCGTCGATGGCACGGTTTACTTCTTCTATATTCTCTTCTTCATCTCTTCTGATATAATCGAAAATCAGCTTTGATGTCTTTATAATTCCCATGGCTTACCTTTCTGCGATAAACGCGGACAATGTCACGTCATATACTGTCTTTATATGTCACATAATTTTAGATGAAATTTGCTTAACAGTCAAGCCGGATTTCATAATAAGCCCGATTCTTCTTTGTCAGACAGGAAAAAAGAAAGACATGGCGCCTTTCACCATGTCTTTCCTGAATTACGAATTCCTTACGGCACCCACTGTCCGGATGCATCTACCCGGTACGTACCGTCGATTACCGTATCCGCAGCCATGCTGCCGTCTTCATACAGGTAATACCATTTCCCAGGCTCTGCCTGAAGCCAGCCCGTAGCCATGTCGCCGCCTGTGTTGAAATAGTACCATTTGCCGCCGATCTGCTGCCATCCGGTCACCATCTCTGCGTTATCATTCATATAATACCATTTGCTGTTCAGATTCTGCCATCCGGTCAGTGCGTAGCTGTCCTGATTGAAATAGTACCACTTGCCGCTTATCATCTTCCAGCAGTTCGCCGCATAATTTCCGTTCTCATCACGGTACCGTTTACCGGTCTGCGTATTGGACCACCGGCCCGATGTGTCTCCCAGCTCCTGAACCACAGAATCATTAGAAACGGTAAATTCACCGTCTTTTAGATACTTCTCCTCGGAGCTGTCCTTCGCAATGGCTCTTACCTCATAGTAATAGCTGTAGCCATCCTGTAAATACTCCAGTAAATCGATGGAGGTGGAACCGGTGGTCAGCGTCTTGATCCACTGATCTTCCCGGTAAAGGCGAAGCTGATACTTCGAAGCGTAAGCAACCTTTTTCCAGGAAGCCTTCGTCTTCGCAGCATCACTCCATCCGGCAGATTCCGGTGCTCCGAGCTGTGCAACCGGTACGTAGGTAGCCTTGATGGTCGTCTCGCCGTCCAAAGCCTTGGCGGAAACCAGTTCGCCGCCGTACACGCTGCAGCTGCTCTTCACATAGTCTCCGGAGATTGTGAAGGTAGCAGTCACCTTCTTTCCAGGGACCCATTCCTCAGGAGTCTTGCTCCACTCCGGCGATACTTCATCGTAATTGACCGTGACCTTCGGTACCTTGACATCTTCCGTCCATTCGCTTCTTGTATCATTATCAAATCGAATCTTAACACTTTTGGCCGCCATGGACGTCATGGCGGTACCGAGCGTCAACACCGCTCCCAGAAGTATCAGCCATCTGCCCTTTCCCTTTATTCCTCGCATTCGTGTCATCTTCCTTTCCTGATGATTTTACTTATGCCACACGCCGTTGCCGTCAACCGGGAAACCATCGATGGTGGTATTCACCGCCTTGGAGCCTTCACCTGGATAGAAGTAGTACCAGCTGCCGTCAACCTGGCGCCACCCCTCAAGCATCGCGCCGGAAGCATCTGTGCAGTACCACTTATTGTTGTAGGCGATCCAGCCTGTAAGCATCGCGCCTTCTACACCTGTAGTCGTGGAAGGATTTAAATAATACCACTTGTTGTTCGATACGACCCAGCCGGTTACCATGGCTCCCTGGTCGTTCATATAGTACCATAAATTATTTCTCTGCTGCCATCCAGTGAGCATCGCACCGTTGGAATCAAATAAATACCATTTCTCATTGATCTTGGCCCAGTTGTTCTTCTGGTAAGTTCCATCCGGATACTTGAAATACCAGTTATTGCCGTCCTTAATCCAGCCAACCTGACCGGTGGTTCCAGGCGTTCCGCTTTCCTGTCCCGAACCGTCAGACACCTTCTCCTCCGGCAGATAAACCTCGTCAGATTCTGTCCAGTCGCTCTTCTTTCCGTACTTCTTCTCACTCTCGGTATATGGAACCGTACGTACCTTAAAGGAATACGTACCGGCCTTCGTCATGTAGGGATAGAAGTTATAGGATGTGGCCTTAAGCCCCTCAACCTTCTTCACAACCGTACTTCCGCGGTATAAATAGACGTCATAGGCGTCAGACGCGTTGTCAACCTTACTCCAGCGGGCGCCGCCGTATCCGGAATCCTTCCAGTAGGCATCATCCGGGGAGCTGTACGTACCCTTGATCGGTTTGAACTTAAATGTCACGTATAAGGTGTCGCTGCCGGAACGGCTGGCCGACACATAGGTTCCGCCCTTCACCGTCACGTTGCTGGATTGATAGCCGCCTTTAAATGCGTACTCATCAGAATCGGTGGCATGCAGCTCCACTTTCATCTTAGGCTCATATCCGATCGTCATCTCTTTCGACTCAGAGGTAATCCACTCTACGCCGCTGACCTCGTATCTGCTGTTGTTCGTATACACATAGTTACCCTTGGAATTTTCCTTAAGTTCAAAGGCCGTCTCCTCCGGAAGACTCTCTCCGGATTCCAATTCCTCAAGCCCCGCATAGATCGTCACTGATGATATCGTCTTCGACGCAGCAAATGACTGAAATGGTATACTCACACCCAGCACACTCACAATTGCGGTCAAAGCCAATAGTTTCCCAAACCGTTTCATAAAAATACCTCCCACTCTTTATAATCAATCCTCATTTTCCTTTTTCCTACTATTATTATAGCCCCTGGGGTAATTCACCGTCAACTTAAGATATTCTTTCTTTATTCTTGCGTTTGAGGAAAATTGAGTAATTAATTTGCAAGAATGTCAATTTTTACCAGAAATTCTTGCCGGCTCTGAGATGTCTCAGCCGAATACAGAGGTTTCTTTGATATCCAGTTTCTTACACCATTTGCGGAGAACCTTCTCTTTGTACTGTTCCACGGAAAAATCAGCCAGTTCCAGATCCAGCGGAATATCCGTCTTAATGGTAGCCAGACGCTTCGACAGCATGGCCGCGGCTTCGCCGCACAGTTCGCCGTCCTCCCCGGTCTTCGTCAGCGCTTTGTAGGGAGTTCTGGAGATCCCCAGCTTCTCCTTCCAGAAATCCTGGAGCTCCTTTAGCTGCTTTTTGTCCGTCTCTGCGTCGTGGATCGCCTCATACATCGCCTCCACGGTTCCATACTCAGCCAGGAGAGGAGGCACCGCGCTGCTCACGCCCTTTACTCCCGGAATATTATCCGAGGTGTCTCCCTGAATTCCTTTTAGATCGGTGATCTGCTCCGGCCACACGCCTTCCTCAGCAAACACATGCTCCGAGGTAAACTCAAACGTCTTCTCCGGAAGGTTGACGTCTTTTTTCGTCAGGCCGTAAGGGCCGTAGTATTTTTCGTACAGTTCATCTGCTTTCTCCTGCTTTGCCTGCACCATCCAGGCCCGAACGTTGTATTCGTCATTGACCAGCTGCAGGTAATCGTGGTCCTTCGTCATAACAACCACAGGCAGCTGGCTGCGGAACTTCATGACCAGGGATCCCGCGTAATCGTCAGCCTCGTAGTCGTCGCTGTAGAGCACCTTGAATCCGGCTTCCTGAAGGATTGACTCGATCAGAACAAACTGCTGCTTCAGAGGCTCGGGAGTCGCCCCCCTCGTCCCCTTATATTCCGCATACAGTTCCCGCCGGAATGTGTCCCTCGTCTTGTCAAACACAAAGGCGATATATCCGGGTTCCTGTTTCCTGATGAGAGACGCAACGGTCTTCAGCATGCCGAAGATCGCATTGGTGTATGTTCCGTCCGCGGCGTGCAGGATCTTTCCGTAGTGCTTCTGCTTTTCCTCTTCGGTTTTGGCGAACATGATTTCCCGCGGAAGCACGGCATAATAACAGGTGGACAGCATGGAGGAACCATCCACGATCACAAATTTATTTTTCATCCAATATCCTTTCTGATGCTGTAGATTTCCCTGGGTGGTGGAGTGGGGAACAGGGGAGTTATTTTTTACCAGGGGCCGGGCAGAAGGGGCGTTTTGACGGCTGTAGCGGGCCGTATGGCGGGGGGGAGGCGGGGCAGGCATAAAGTTATGCCTGCGGGGCGGAGGCGCCTTCTGTGGCCGGTATATGGTGGTTTATAGTGGTTTAGGTGGTTTATGGGGAGTATGTATCGATATTTTTATTTTCCGTATTTTTATTTTCCGTCGTATTTCCAGATCTGTACTTCTCCTGGGTACTCTTCAAATACCCGCTTGATGATGGATTCTACGATCTGCCAGTCGCCGCCAGCAAAGCCGCAGCCGATTCCCTGCGGGAATGCGGCTGTCTCGTTTCTGCCGCGTACCGTCAGAAACTCGCGGATCTCTTCCATGGCTTTTTCTAAAGCCTCGTAATCAGTGTAGACTCCGCCTTTTCCATAGTCGTCCTGACCGTAGAGGTTCGCAATCAGGAACCAGCGGCCGTCTTTTTCTACCGGCTGGGCTGATACCCGCCCCAACAGCGCCGACGTCTTGCCCCGCGCTTCTTCTGTCCACTGCTTTGTCAGAATTTTATAGGACTTTTCTACCTCCGGAAATAACTTCTTTACCTGGCCCGCCATTCCACGCCCAAACGCACCCTGGCAGTTTACCTGGTGGCAGATGATGTCCGCCCCGGAGTTGAATATGTCGCCTTCGTAGTATTTTATCATTGTAACCGCCCTCTTTCTTTTTTCAATTGCTCTTTGTCGTTCTTTTGTATCATAACATATTTGGAGGGATGGGGGAATATGTTGGGGGGAGAAAATGTGTTTGGAATGGGGAGGGACGACTCGCTTGCGCATCGTTGGGGGATTTTTTAGACTTTCTCAGCCGGGCCCCCGCAGTGCACACCTCACTTCCGCTCCGCTCCAGTTCGGTGTGGGGCGTTCGCCCTACAAAAAAAGCCAAGAGAAAATTTTCTTATGTGCAAGCACAACGAAAATTTTCTCTTGACTTTTTTTGACACTGCTCAGTGCTTAGACAAGTTCTAACAACACTTCCATAGCCCCATCACCTTTACGCTGGCCAATCTTTACAATCCTCGTATATCCACCATTCCGGGATACATACTTCGGTGCGATTTCCTCAAATAATTTCTTTGGAAGATCTACGCTCTTTGTATTTTTCTTCTTTCCAGCTGCTGCCTGCGGTACTTCTGTTACATCGTACAGTACCTTTAACATCTGTCTTCTTGCGTGAAGTCTGGAAGGAAGATCCTTCTTGATTTCTTTTTCTACTTCGTCGTATACGGTAACTTTCTTGCCGTTCACCACTTCTTTGACTCTCTTGCCGTCTTTGTCCTTGCGGGCAACCTTAGCGGTTACTTTAACGGTTTCGAAATTGTCTTTCTCTTTTACCGCCAGAGCAATCAGTCCTTCTGCTACTTTACGGATTTCTTTTGCTCTCGCTTCTGTTGTAACGATCTTGCCATTGTGTAATAATGCTGTTACCTGGCTTCTGATCAGTGCTTTTCTCTGGCTGGAAGTTCTTCCCAGCTTTCTATATCCTGCCATGTCTTATTTCCCTCCATTTGTGGAACGCCGGAGCATGCTTCTTCGGTCTTACTGCATCCTGCGCTTAATCTCCATAAATTACGTATCGAGCAATTAGCTGTTCGCGTCATCACTCGGGTTAAGCTGTAAGCCTAACTCCTTTAACTTTGCCAGCACTTCTTCTAAAGACTTGCGGCCTAAGTTACGAACCTTCATCATATCCTCAGAAGTTCTGTTGCACAGCTCTTCTACCGTATTGATTCCGGCTCTCTTTAAACAGTTGTATGAACGTACGGAAAGTTCCAGTTCGTCGATATTCATCTCCAGAACCTTCTCTTTCTCATTATCCTCTTTCTCTACCATGACTTCTGCAGTCTTGGCATTCTCGGATAAGTCAATGAACAGATTTAAATGTTCACTTAACACCTTCGCAGCAAGGCTGACCGCCTCGTCTGGTGCCAGTGTTCCGTTTGTAAATACATCTAATGTCAGCTTATCGAAATCGGTAACCTGACCTACTCGGGTGTTCTGTACCGTCATGTTGACGCGCTCTACTGGTGTATAGATGGAATCAACGGCAATCACGCCAATCGGTAAATCTTCACTCTTGTTTTTGTCTGCGCTTACATAGCCACGGCCCTTTGTGATAGTCAGCTCCATGTAGAACTTACTGTCTGTACCGCCGCTGAGTGTCGCGATCACCTGGTCCGGATTCATGATTTCAATATCCGGGTCCGCCTGAATGTCAGCAGCCGTTACTACACCTTCGCCTTCAAACTCGATGTATGCAACTTTTGCCTCATTGGTGTCGCTGTTATTTTTGATTGCTAAGCTTTTGATGTTCATAATGATCTCAGTCACATCCTCTTTAACGCCTGGGATAGAACTGAATTCATGCAAAACGCCGTCGATTTTTACCTGACTGACTGCGGCTCCCGGTAAAGAAGAAAGCATGATTCTTCTCAAGGAATTGCCTAAAGTCGTACCGTAACCTCTTTCAAGCGGTTCAACTACAAACTTGCCATATTTCTTGTCCTCAGAGATTTCAGCAATCTCAATGTTTGGTTTTTCAAAATCGAACACTAATAGCCCCTCCTTTTGGGTAATTTGTATCGAGGGTCTTATACTCAAATCCTTGCCCGGAGTACAGTTTCCCATACTCCGGGCGAAAGTTGTTGTTTCTCTTTAACAGACTTTCAATTATTTGGAGTACAACTCGACGATAAGCATTTCATTCACTGGAACATCAATCTCATCTCTTGTTGGTAACTCTTTAACAGTACCACGTAAATTCTCATGGTCAACATCAACCCAGGCCGGAGTTAAACGTCCTGCTGTGGTCTCTACTACATCTTTAAATCTGGCGTTTCCTTTGCATTTCTCTTTTACTTCGATTACGTCGCCAGCTTTCACTAAGTAAGACGGAATGTTTACACACTTGCCGTTTACTAAGATGCTCTTATGGTCAACCATCTGTCTGGTCTCTCTTCTTGTTCTTCCAAAGCCCATACGGAATACTACGTTGTCAAGTCTTCTTTCCAGAAGGATCATCAGGTTTTCACCGACCATACCATTCATCTTTTCAGCCTTTGCATAGTAGTTACGGAACGGTTTCTCAAGAACGCCGTAGATGAATTTGGCTTTCTGCTTTTCTCTTAACTGCAGGCCGTACTCACTCATCTTTCTGTTAGCTCTTTTTAATTCTCTGTTGGATTTTTTATCTATTCCTAAATAGATTGGATCAAGACCAAGGGATCTACATCTTTTAAGAACAGGAACTCTATCTACTGCCACTGTAATTACCTCCTAATTAGACTCTTCTACGTTTTGGCGGACGACATCCGTTATGTGGAACCGGAGTAACATCCTTGATACTGGTTACTTCTAAACCGCATGCCTGAAGTGCGCGAATAGCTGCTTCACGGCCTGAACCAGGACCCTTTACCATAACGTCTACTGATTTTAAACCATGTACAAGAGCTGCCTTAGTAGCAGTTTCTGCCGCCATCTGAGCTGCATATGGAGTAGATTTTCTTGAACCTCTAAATCCCAGACCACCAGCACTTGCCCATGATAAGGCATTACCCTGAGTATCAGTTAATGTCACGATTGTGTTATTAAAAGATGACTGGATATGTGCTTGTCCGCGTTCAACGTTTTTCTTTACGCGCTTTTTTGTCACTTTTTTAGTAGTGGACACTTTTTTAGCCATTTTAAACTAACCTACTTTCTTCATTTCTTGAATCCTGTTATTCCTGTTTTTAAAACATGTAACGTGATTCACTGTTTTAGTTTCATTAAGTTTAATGCTTATTTCTTCTTGTTTGCTACGGTCTTTCTCGGGCCCTTGCGAGTTCTTGCATTGGTCTTTGTCTTCTGACCACGAACCGGCAGGCTCTTTCTGTGACGAATTCCACGATAGCAGCCAATTTCCTGAAGTCTCTTGATGTTCATAGCGATTTCTCTACGTAAATCACCTTCAACAGTCTGACTGTCAGCAATTACAACTGATATTCTCTTTACTTCGTCATCGGTTAAGTCCTTAACACGAGTGTCAGGATTAACGCCAGCTTCTTTAAGAATGCGGTTTGAACTTGTTCTACCGATACCGTAGACATAAGTTAAGCCGATCTCAACACGTTTTTCTCTTGGTAAATCAACACCTGAAATACGAGCCATTTGTGTAGTACACCTCCATTAATAATTTTTAACCTTGTCTCTGCTTATGCTTAGGATTTTCACAGATTACTCTGATACTGCCTTTTCTCTTAATGATTTTGCATTTTTCGCAAATCGGTTTGACTGATGATCTAACCTTCACAGCAATTCTCCTTTCCGTTATGCGTCCCCAAAATGAGGACATCCAGGTATACCCGCAATGTGTTTTATATAAAACCAACCAGTGCTGCCGTTTGGGCATAATACACCCGGTATTTCAACAAAGTCGCTATAGCATTATAACACTTTCCATATACGAATGCAAGCATTTTTTCCTTGTTTTTACTTTTATTTATCTCTCCAGATAATTCTTCCCTTAGACAAATCGTAAGGGGATAACTCAATGGTTACCTTATCACCCGGTAAAATACGGATATAGTTCATACGAAGTTTTCCGCTGATGTGCGCAAGCACCTGATGGCCGTTCTCCAGTTCTACCTGGAACATGGCGTTCGGAAGCTTTTCAACAACGGTTCCTTCAATTTCAATAACATCTGCTTTCGACATAAAATCTTACCTCCTGACAACCTGTGTCTTTACTCACTTCTTTTGTTTTTTGAAACATTTGATGAAACGAGCGATCTCTTCATCGGTGACTCTCTGGCCTTCCCTGATCTTCTCGCCCGGACTGCCCGCTTCGCAGGAAACGGTCTCCACATGCTTTCTGTTTTTCTTCTTCGGCTTGTCGAGCGTCCGGTATTTTCCGTCCACCAGATAAACATATTCGCCTTCTTCTCTTAATATGAAGAAAACTTCTTCTTTATCGTGTCCGGCCAGGCTTTTTACAATCGTTCCTGTCGTGATCTCCATACTGTCCTCACTCAAATTCCCTAATGGGCTTCCGAAACCAGGCTTAAAAGCTCCGGTTCGCCTTCTGTAATCAGGACCGTATTCTCATAGTGGGCTGATAATGCTCCGTCCTCTGTTACAACCGTCCAGTCATCATCGAGCCATACCACTTCCGGCGTTCCCGCGTTGATCATCGGTTCAATGGCGAGTGTCATGCCTGGCCTCAGTTTTAGGCCGCGCCGCCTTCCGGCGAAATTGGGCACCTCCGGGTCTTCATGGAGATGACTTCCGATTCCATGTCCTACCAGATCCCGTACCACGCCAAAGCCAAAGCTTTCCGCATAGGCCTGGATCGCAGAAGATATATCATTCAGATGATTGCCAGCTTTTGCAAATTTAATCCCTTCAAAGAAACTTTGTTTTGTCACCTCGATGAGTCTGCCTGCTTCGGGGGAGATTTCACCAATCCCGTACGTCCTTGCCGCATCGGAATGGTATCCCTTGTAGATCACGCCGGCATCCAGGCTCACAATGTCGCCTTCCTCTATGAAATGCTTCCTGCTGGGAATTCCGTGAACCACTTCGTCGTTCACCGATACACAGATAGAAGCCGGATAGCCGTTGTAATTTTTAAAGGAAGGGATGCAGCCGTAGCTTCTGATGATCTCTTCTCCCAAATGGTCGATATCCCAGGTTGTCATACCGGGCTTTAAGGCTTTCGCCAGCTCCTCGTGGGTCTTCGCGAGGATTTTCCCGGCCTCTCTCATAAGTTCTATTTCTCTTGCAGATTTAATCGTAACTGACATACATTACGCTCCCAGAACAGCGACAATATCGGAGAACACTTTTTCCATATCCTGTGTTCCGTCAACATTTGCCAGTACGCCGGCTTCCTTATAATAGTCAATCAGAGGCTGTGTCTGATCATGATACACGGACAGACGCTTCTTAACGGTTTCCGGCTTATCGTCTTCTCTTAAGACAAGCTTGTCACCGCAGACATCACAGATGCCTTCCACTTTGCTGGGTTTATAGACAATATGATATGTAGCACCGCAGCTTAAGCAGGCGCGGCGTCCTGACATACGATTCACGATATTCTCATCCGGAACATCCACATTCACGGCGTAGTCGATCTTCTGTCCTCTCTCATTAAGAGCGTTCGTAAGGCTTTCCGCCTGCGGAATCGTCCTTGGGAAACCGTCTAATACGTAACCATTCTGACAGTCTTCCTTCTGGATGCGGTCCATCAGCATGCCGATCGTCAGCTCATCCGGTACTAAGCCGCCCTGATCCATAAATGCCTTCGCCTTCATTCCAAGCTCGGTTCCCTCTTTAATGTTGAAACGGAAAATATCGCCTGTGGAAATGTGTGGAATCTGATATTTCTCAGCAATCTTCTTTGCCTGGGTACCTTTACCGGCACCTGGGGCACCTAACATGATAATCTTCATCAGCAGTCCCTCCCTGCAATATGTTCATATAGCACAAAGACCAAGAGAAACACGCCATAATGTGTTCCTCTTGGATTTGCCCTTTAGTCATTCAAAAATCCCTTATAATAACGTACAAGCATCTGAGATTCTATTGCCTTCAGTGTCTCTAAGACAACGCTGACAATAATGATTAAGGATGTACCACCAAATGACAGGCGGCTTACATTGAAGAGGCCGGATACCATAATCGGGATGATACATATAACCGTCAGACCACATGCACCGATAAATACTACATAGTTCAAAATGGAATTGAGGTAATCGCTGGTTGGCTTGCCTGGGCGGATACCCGGGATAAAGCCGCCTGACTTCTTCATGTTATTCGCTACTTCCAACGGATTAAAAGTAATCGATGTGTAGAAGTAAGCAAACACGATGATCAGAGCGATATAAACCAGCATACCGATCGAATAGACCGGACGCTCCGGCTTGAACCAGTTAGAAGAATTCAGCATCAGAAGGATATGTCCGCCAATGCTGTCATAGTTAATCCGGCTGCCAAAGAACTGAGCGATAACTACCGGGAATGACATGATGGAAGAAGCAAAGATAACCGGGATAACGCCGGCTGTATTTACTTTTAACGGGATGTTGGAGGACTGGCCGCCAACCATCTTACGTCCCTGCATCTTTTTGGAATACTGGACTGGAATTCTTCTCTCGCCATCCTGAAGGACAACGACAAATACCACGATTGCAATCACGATGGCCACGATGATGATGGCAGCTACCGCTGACACTGCAACCGACTTGCCAGACATGAATCTGGTATAAAGTGTAGATGCGTCAGAGGGCAAACTGGAAATGATGTTAAATAACAGGACGATGGAGATACCATTTCCCACACCATTCTCAGTGATACGCTCACCAATCCACATCAGAAGCGCACTACCTGCAGTCATAGTGACTACGGCGATAATGACGCTGATTGCGTTGAACTCGCTTAACAGTCCCTGGCCGCCGAATCCGACTGCCATAGCAATGGATTCAATTAAAGCCAGAGCAACTGTTACGTAACGGGTGTATTCTGCTATCTTTTTTCTGCCGTCTTCACCATCTCTCTGCATCTCTTCCAGCTTCGGAATCGCAATGGTCAGAAGCTGCATGATAATGGAAGAAGTGATGTACGGGGTAATACTCAGCGCGAACACGGACATATTGGTAAAGGAGCTACCTGTCATGGCGTTAAAAAATCCGAACGCATCGTTATTCTGCTGAGCGAAAAAATCTTTGAAAAATGCTGTTTCTACTCCAGGAATCGGCAGCTGTGAGCCAATTCTAATAACCACCAGCATCGCGAACGTATACAGAAGTTTCTTTCTGATGTCCTTGATCTTGAATGCATTACGGAGCGTTTTTAACATATTAGTTCACCTCGCAGGTTCCACCTAAAGCCTCGATTTTGGTTTTAGCGCCTTCGCTGAAAGCATCTACCTTTACTGTAAGCTTTTTGGTTAATTCTCCGTTTCCAAGGATCTTAACACCATCGCGCGGATTCTTAACAATGCCGCTCTCTAACAGAGTCTCAACTGTAACAACAGTATCGTTTTCGAACTGCTCTAAAGCACTAACATTGATTCCAATGATAGTCTTGGTATTTCTGTTTGTGAAGCCTCTCTTAGGAATACGTCTGTATAAAGGCATCTGACCGCCTTCAAACCCTGGTCTCGGAGCACCAGAACGAGCTTTCTGTCCTTTATGGCCCTTACCTGCAGTCTTACCGTTTCCTGAACCATGGCCACGGCCTCTTCTGAAGCTATCGCTGTGTTTGGATCCTAATGCAGGCTGTAAATTTGATAATTCCATCGTTTGCACCTCCTTACTGTTTTCCTTAAATTTCTTCAACTTTTACTAAATGTCTTACGTTCTGGATCATGCCTCTTACAGCACCGTTATCCGGCATCTCAACTGTCTTATGAAGCTTCTTTAAGCCTAAAGCTTCAACGGTTGCTTTCTGCTTCGGAACTGCGCCGATCGGGGATTTCACCAATGTGATTTTTAATTTATCTGCCATTTTCTTATCCTCCTTAGCCTAAAATCTCTTCTACAGATTTGCCGCGAAGCTTTGCAACTTCCTCAGGAGTCTTTATCTGAGTCAATCCTTCGATTGTAGCCAAAACTACGTTTGTCTTATTGTTGGATCCTAAAGATTTTGTACGGATATTCTTAATTCCCGCAAGTTCCACTACCGCACGGGCAGGACCGCCTGCGATGATACCGGTACCTTCCGGAGCCTTCTTAAGAAGTACAGATGCGCTTCCGAATTTTCCGGTTAAATCATGAGGAATGCTGTTGTTCTCATCAATCGGAACAGTTACCATATTCTTAACTGCAGCCTCTTTACCCTTACGGATTGCTTCCGGAACTTCGCCGGCTTTGCCAAGGCCTGCACCTACGTGGCCATTGCCATCGCCTACGACTACTAAAGCAGAGAATCTCATAGTACGTCCGCCTTTTACGGTTTTCGATACTCGCTTGATAGCAACTACTTTGTCGTTTAATTCTAACTGACTTGCATCAATAATTGTATGTTTCAACGCCCTATTCTCCTCTCTACTAGAATTCCAGACCAGCTTCTCTGGCTGCGTCTGCTAATGCCTGAATCTTGCCCTGATATATGAAGCCGCCTCTGTCAAATACAACTTCCTTGATTCCCTTTTCGAGAGCCCTCTTGGCAACTACTGTACCTACATATGCTGCAGCATCAACGTTGTTAGTTTTCTCTAATTCAGCCTTTACTTCCTTATCAACTGTAGAAGCTGAGACTAAAGTTTTACCAACTGTATCGTCAATAATTTGAGCATACATATGATTATTACTTCTGAACACAGCTAAACGCGGTCTTTCTGCAGTGCCTGCAAAACGATTACGTAATCTGGTGTGCTTCTTCACGCGAACTTCGCTTCTTGACTGTTTGCTAACCATTTTTACACTCTCCTTAAATTATTTCTTACCAGTCTTACCAACTTTACGTCTGATAACTTCATCAGCATATTTGATACCTTTGCCCTTATACGGCTCAGGTCTTCTCTTGTCTCTGATTTCAGCAGCGTACTGGCCTACTTTTTCTTTATCGATACCTTTTACAATGATGACGTTCTGGCCTTCCATTGTGGATTCCAGACCTTCCGGATCTTCCATCTCAACCGGATGAGAATAACCGAGGGAAAGAACAAGCTTCTTACCCTGCTTCTGAGCTCTGTAACCTACACCATTGATTTCCAGTTTCTTCTCGTAACCAGCGGTTACGCCAACGATCATGTTGTTGATCAGTGTTCTTGTCAGACCGTGTAAAGATTTCATCTTCTTTAAATCACTGGGTCTTGTAACGATGATCTGGCCATCTTCTTCTTTGATGGACATCTCAGCCGGTAATACTCTTTCCAGAGTTCCCTTTGGACCTTTTACAGTCACTTTATTATTTTCTGCGATTGTGACAGTAACGCCTGCCGGAATCGCGATAGGCATTCTTCCTATACGTGACATGCCGTGTACCTCCTTAAATTTTCGGAAAAAGCGTCTGCGCCTCTTCTGTTTTCAGTAGTTCTTAAATTACCAAACAAATGCCAGCACTTCTCCGCCTACGCCGAGTTCGCGTGCTGCCTTATCGGTTACAACGCCCTGGTTGGTGGAGATGATAGCTATTCCTAAACCACCCAGAACCTTCGGTAACTCTTCCTTGTTTGCGTATACACGTAAACCAGGCTTGGAGATTCTCTTGATACCTGTGATGATTTTTTCGTTCTTGTCTTTGCCGTACTTTAAGGTGATTCTGATTGTCTGGAATGCACCGTCTTCTACGAGATCATATTTCTTAATGTAGCCCTCTTTTACAAGGATATCAGCAATAGCTAATTTCATCTTGGATGAAGGTACATCTACTGTATCGTGTTTGGCAGTATTTGCGTTACGAATTCTTGTAAGCATATCTGCGATTGGATCGCTCATTGTCATTTTGAATTGCCTCCTTCCTTATTTTACCAGCTTGCTTTCTTAACGCCTGGGATCTGACCCTTGTATGCTAATTCACGGAAGCAGATTCTGCAGATACCGTATTTTCTTAAATAAGCATGTGGACGTCCACAGATTCTGCAACGGTTGTATTCTCTGCTGGAGAATTTTGCAGGTCTCTGCTGTTTAATCTTCATTGAAGTCTTTGCCATGGAATATTCCTCCTGTTATTTTGCAAATGGCATATTGAATAATGTCAAAAGTTCACGGGCTTCTTCATCGGTCTTAGCGGTAGTAACGAAAATGATGTCCATACCTCTGACCTTGTCAACTTTATCGTACTCAATTTCAGGGAAAATAAGCTGTTCCTTGATACCAAGGGCATAGTTTCCTCTGCCGTCAAAAGCGTTAGGATTAACACCCCTGAAGTCACGTACACGAGGTAATGCAAGATTGATCAGACGATCTGCAAACTCATACATTCTCTCACCGCGTAATGTAACCTTACAGCCGATTGGCATGCCTTCTCTGAGCTTGAAGTTAGCAATAGATTTCTTTGCCTTTGTTAAGACTGCCTTCTGTCCGGAGATGATTTCTAAGTCTCTGACTGCAGAGTCTAAAACCTTGGCATTTTCCTTTGCTTCGCCAACACCCATGTTGATGACGATCTTATCTAACTTCGGCACTTCCATGATGTTCTTATAACCGAATTTCTTAATCATAGCTTCTACGATTTCGCTCTGATATGTTTCTTTTAATCTAGCCAATTTTTATTCCTCCTCTCCGAATTAGTCAATCGCTTTTCCGGTTGTTTTGGCAACACGGACTTTTTTGCCGTCTTTTACTTCGAAGCCGACTCTGGTTGCTTTTCCGTCTACAACAAGCATTACGTTGGAGATATCAAGCGCAGCTTCTTTCTGAACAATACCACCCTGTGGGTTGCCAGGGCCTGGCTTTACATGCTTTGTAATCATGTTGCAGCCTTCCACCAGAACTTTGTTGTTCTTTGTATCTACATGAAGAACTTTGCCCTGTTTATCTCTATCTTTTCCTGCGATAACCTTTACCAGGTCATCTCTCTTAATTTTATGCACAGTCGACACCTCCCTATAATACTTCTGGAGCTAAAGAAACAATCTTCATGAACTGTTTCTCTCTTAATTCTCTTGCAACCGGTCCAAAGATACGAGTTCCTCTCGGAGTCTTGTCATCTTTGATTATTACTGCAGCGTTCTCATCGAACCTGATATAAGAACCGTCTTTGCGGCGGGCACCTTTTACAGTACGCACAACAACGGCCTTTACTACGTCACCTTTCTTTACAACACCGCCTGGTGTTGCATCCTTAACGGTAGCGACGATAATATCACCAATATTAGCATATCTTCTTGTAGAGCCGCCCATAACACGGATACACAGTAATTCTTTCGCACCGGTATTGTCGGCAACCTTTAACCTGGTCTCCTGCTGAATCATGCCTGTTACTCCTTCCTGGAAATAATTTATTTCGCTTTCTCGATAATCTCAACAAGTCTCCATCTCTTGTCCTTGGACAGCGGTCTTGTTTCCATTACTTTTACTGTATCGCCCATGTTGCATTCGTTGTTTTCGTCATGAGCTTTTAATTTATACGTTCTCTTTACGATCTTGCCGTATAAAGGATGTTTTACATGGTCTACGATAGCCACAACAATAGTCTTATCCATCTTATTGCTGACTACCTTGCCCGTACGGGTTTTTCTTAAATTTCTTTCCACGCTACGTTACTCCTTTCAATGTTACACACGGTCGTGTGTGTCATACTGAGATGAAAATATCTGCTTAAGCCAGTTTAGCCTTTTCTGTCATAACAGTCTGGATTCTGGCAATGTTCTTACGAACTTCTTTGATTCTGCTGGTGTTATCCAGCTGATTCGTTGCGTTCTGGAATCTTAAGTTAAAGAGTTCCTTCTTCGCAGCTACTAATTCTTCGTTCAGCTCTGTGACTGATTTTGCCTTTAATTCTTCTACATATTTATTAATTTTCACTGTTATCACCGCCTTCTAAATCCGCTTTAGCAGCAATCTTACATCTGCATGGTAACTTGTGCATAGCAAGACGTAAAGCTTCACGAGCTGTTTCTTCAGGTACTCCAGCGATTTCAAATAATACACGGCCTGGTTTAACTACTGCTACCCAGTATTCCAGAGCGCCCTTACCGGAACCCATACGGGTTTCTGCTGGCTTTGCTGTTACAGGTTTATCCGGGAAAATCTTGATCCAGACTTTACCACCACGCTTGATGTAACGGGTCATGGCAACACGGGCTGCCTCAATCTGGTTCGATTTGATCCAACATGGCTCTAAAGCGACTAAACCGTATTCACCATTGCTGATTGTATTGCCTCTTAAAGCCTTACCAGCCATGGAACCACGGAACTGTTTACGACGTTTAACTCTCTTAGGCATTAACATTATTTACCGCTCCCTTCCCTATTTCCTTTAGTTGGAAGTATTTCGCCTTTGTAGATCCATACCTTAACGCCAACTTTGCCGTAGGTAGTATTTGCTTCAGCGAAACCATAGTCAATATCTGCTCTTAATGTCTGTAACGGAATCGTTCCCTCGCTGTAGAACTCTGTACGAGCCATATCAGCGCCGCCAAGACGACCTGCGACTGCAGTCTTGATGCCTTTGATTCCTGACTTCATGGAACGGCCCATAGTGGACTTCATAGCACGACGGAAGGAAACACGGTTCTCTAACTGCTGTGCGATGGATTCAGCTACTAACTGAGCGTCTTTGTCAGGTCTCTTAACTTCTTTGATGTCAACAAATAATTTCTTATCTGTCATCTTCTGAACTTCTGCTTTTAACTTCTCAATTTCAGAACCACCCTTACCGATAACGACACCCGGTTTTGCAGTGTGAATAATAATTTTAACACGGTCAGACGCTCTTTCAATCTCGATATCAGATACGCCGGCACTGTATAATCTCTTCTTCAGGTATGTTCTGATCTTGTAGTCTTCTACTAAATTGTCTGCAAAGTCAGCTTCTGCATACCACTTGGAATCCCAGTCTTTAATAACACCGACTCTTAAGCCGTGTGGATTAACTTTCTGTCCCATTATTTGCCTCCTTATCTTTCATTAAGCACGATGGTGATGTGGCTCATTCTCTTCTCGATTCTATAAGCGCGGCCCTGTGCCCTCGGTTTTACTCTCTTCATTGTCGGTCCTTTGTTTGCGTAGCATTCTTCTACGTAAAGTTTGGACGGATCCATACCGTTGTTATTCTCAGCATTCGCAATCGCTGATTTTAATAACTTTTCTATTAAAGTAGAAGCATATCTGGGATTGTAAGTTACAATACCAAGTGCTGCCTGTGCATCTTTGCCTCTGATGGCGTCTAATACGAAGCATGCCTTCTGAACAGAAACTCTGGCATAAGATAACTTTGCTGACGGTCTTGTGTCCTTCTGAGCATTTCTTTCTCTCTTAATTTGGGTTCTATGTCCCTTAGCCATTGGTGAAGCCTCCTTTCAACTAATCAATCTATTACTTACGTCCGGATTTCTTCTCGTCTTTGCCATGACCTCTGTAGGTTCTGGTTGCAACGAATTCACCGAGTTTATGTCCAACCATATCTTCTGTAACATATACCGGAACGTGCTTTCTTCCATCATGAACTGCAATTGTATGTCCAACCATCTGTGGGAAGATGGTAGAACGACGGGACCAGGTCTTAATTACCTGATGCTGTCCTGCTGTGTTCATAGCATCAATTTTTTTCAGTAAAGACGCATCCGCGAATGGTCCTTTTTTCAGTGAGCGAGCCATAGGTTCTAACCTCCTTCAATTATTTAATGGTCTTTCCATCTCTTCTTCTAACGATTAACTTGTTAGACTGCTTGTTTTTCTTTCTGGTCTTTAAACCAAGAGCAGGTTTGCCCCATGGTGTACACGGACCTGGACGGCCGATACCGGTCTTTCCTTCACCACCACCGTGTGGATGGTCGTTCGGGTTCATAACGGAACCACGTACAGTAGGTCTGAAGCCCATATGGCGTTTTCTACCAGCTTTACCAATGTTGATAAGGGAGTGATCTCCGTTGCCTACAACGCCGATAGTCGCTCTGCAGTTGATCGGAACCATTCTCATCTCGCCTGAAGGTAATCTTAAGGTTGCATATTTGCCTTCTTTAGCCATTAACTGAGCAGAGTTTCCAGCGGAACGAACCAGCTGACCGCCCTTGCCCGGATAAAGTTCAATGTTGTGTACCTGTGTACCAACCGGGATCTGGCCTAATGGTAAACAGTTACCAATTCTTGCCTCTGCATTCTCGCCGCTCATAATCTTCATGCTGTCTGTCAGACCAGCCGGTGCGAGGATATAAGACTTTGTACCATCTGTGTAGCAGATTAAAGCGATGTTAGCAGTTCTGTTCGGATCGTACTCGATACCGATTACAGTTGCCGGAATGCCGTCTTTGGAGTTTCTCTTGAAATCGATAATTCTATATTTTCTCTTAGCACCGCCGCCGCGATGTCTAACAGTGATCTTACCCTGATTGTTACGACCAGCCTGCTTGTTCATTGTAGCGCTGATTAAGGACTTCTCTGGAGTTGTCTTTGTAATCTCGCTGAAATCAGAACCAGTCATATGTCTTCTGGAAGGGGTATATGGGTTATACTTTTTGATTCCCATGTTGTAACTCTCCTTTCTTGCTAAAAGCACTTATACATGAGCCTCTGTTATCATGGCCCGCAAATGCTTCAACGCCGCCTGGCGTTTCATTTTATCGTGATATAATGTTCATCACATAATATAGGACCAATACTGCCGTAACGGCGAATATCCTACAGTCCTTCGAAGATTTCGATATCCTTGCTGTCAGCAGTGAGCTGAACGATCGCTTTCTTCGTCTTAGCTGTCTTACCGAAGGTTGTTCCTCTTCTCTTGGTCTTACCTTCTAAGTTCATGGTGTTCACGCTGGCAACCTTGGTTCCCGGGAACATCTTTTCAACAGCTTCTTTAATCATAGCCTTGTTTGCATCCGGATGAACGGTGAACGTATACTTCTTGGACGCCATAGCGTTCATGCTCTTCTCGGTAACGATCGGCTTCTGGATTACGTCAAAATATTTAATATCTGCCATTATGCGTACACCTCCTCGATTGCTGCAACAGCAGTCTTGGTAGCAACAACTGTGTTGTACTTTAAGATATCGTATACATTGATCGTGTTAACAAATGCAGTCTTCACAGCCGGAATATTCCTTGCGGACTTCACTGCGTTTGTGCTGTCATCGCCAACAACAACAAGTGCTCTGGATACCTTTAAGTTATTTAATACGTTCTGGAATTTCTTTGTCTTGATTTCGTCAAACTTTAAATCGTCAACAACGATGAACTTGTTCTCGTTCACTCTGCTTGTAAGAGCAGACTTAAGCGCAAGCTTTCTTTCCTTCTTGTTCAGTTTGATCGTATAGTCTCTTGGTGTTGGAGCAAATACCACTCCGCCGCCTGTCCACTGTGGAGATCTTGTTGAACCCTGTCTTGCATGACCGGTTCCTTTCTGCTTCCACGGTTTTCTTCCGCCGCCGGATACTTCAGAGCGAGTTTTCGCTTTCTGTGTGCCCTGGCGCTTATTAGCAAGCTGGCTGACAACTGCTAAGTGTACAAGGTGCTCGTTTACATTCACACCAAACACAGCATCGCTTAACTCTAATGTGCCAACTTCATTACCTTCCATATTGTAAACAGATACGTTTGCCATCTGTGTGTTCCTCCTTTCTTATAAAAGCATTAAACTGCTGCTTTTACTGTTTCCTTGATTGTTACTAAGGACTTCTTCGGTCCTGGTACAGCGCCCTTAACCAGAATTAAGTTGTTCTCTGCGTCGATCTTAACGATCTCGAGATTCTGGATTGTTACGCGCTTGTTACCCATCTGTCCAGGCATCTTTTTGCCCTTGAATACCTTGCTCGGGTCAGAACAGGAACCGTTGGAACCTGCATGACGATGGAACTTGGAACCGTGAGCCATAGGTCCTCTGGACTGTCCGTGTCTCTTAATAGCACCCTGGAAACCTTTACCTTTGGAGATTGCGGTTGCGTCGATCTTATCGCCTGCAGCGAAGATGTCTGCTTTGATTTCGTCCTTAACGGAATACTCGGAAGCATTCTCGAACTTGAACTCTCTTACGTATCTCTTGTAAGATACGCCGGCCTTATCAAAATGGCCCTTAAGCGGCTTGCTTACAAGCTTTGCTCTCTTGTCAACAAAACCAACCTGTACTGCATTGTAACCGTCGTTCTCAGCTGTCTTAACCTGTGTTACTACACACGGGCCGGCTAAAAGAACTGTTACTGGAGTTAATACTCCGTCCTCATTGAAGATCTGTGTCATTCCGACTTTGGTAGCTAATATACCCTTCTTCATGTTTTTACCTCCTGTTTGTTAATTCTACAGCGGATTGCCGGGATTAAAGATCCCTTCTGCAATCATCCTAGAACAGTCCAATATAAGTGGAACACTATGACTCCATCTGAAGCTTCCTCTGCTGCTTTCAGAGCGGGCTTTTCCGGAGATGTTGATTCCTTTGGAGGAACTGGTAACTCTCCTCACTTTCGTTCGGAGGAATGTGAGAGTTCCCCTCACCGAGGTTCGGCGGAATGGTGTGTTGCTTCTATATCTAAACCCTTCAGGATATTACCTTAATTGATGCGATGAAGAAAAATTATTTATTCTTCATCTTGATATCAATGTATACACCGGCCGGCATTTCCAGTCTGGATAATGCGTCCACAGTCTTCTGACTTGGTGTAATGATATCGATGAGTCTCTTGTGCGTTCTCTGCTCGAACTGCTCTCTGGAATCTTTGTACTTGTGAACTGCACGTAAGATAGTTACCACTTCTTTCTTCGTTGGTAACGGCACCGGTCCGCTCACCTGTGATCCTGTTTTTTTCACAGTGTCGATGATTTTGCCTGCAGACTGATCAACTAACTGATGATCGTACGCCTTTAATGTGATTCTCATTACTTGACTTGCCATAAAAAAAGTCGCCTCCTTTTCGCACTTAATAGAAGTACGACAAGCGGTGACTGTACACGTTCCCGTGTGTGTCCTCCAGGACCCCACACTGATTTTCCGTTTTTTTGAAACAGAATTCTTTAATTGTACAGTGACTTGTCGCCAGTTTCCTAACTTGACATTCGCTCCACGGAAAACCTGCCTCTTGGGCAGCAACCTCACGCTTCACAGCTATCATGCCACAGCCTTTACAGGATAGCACACTTTTTTTTACATTGCAAGCATTTTTTTTAAAAATATGGAACTCCTGTAAAAGTCCAGACTTCCTTTCCCGATACTTTCGGTCGCTTTTCATGAGTATCGGTAGCAGCTAATTGATATTGAAACTTTTAACTTATATAATTTTATCAAAAGCTGCGAAAGAATCATGAAAGGAGAACATACTATGGCAGGAAAAGGCGATACGAATGGGCAGGACAAAAAAAAGCAGGAGGAATATTTACAAAGCACTTGGAAAGGTGACTATTCACATTTTGAAAAACTAAACCCTGAAAAGCGGGAGGAACTGGCGAAAAGATATATGGAAGCCATGAGCAGGCGCCAGCCTCTTCTGGGAAAAGTGCCTGCGGCAACCCATGATTTAGATAATCTGTTAAAGGATCAGGCCATGAATCCCCTCTTCCGCCTGGGATGTTCTCTCCGGTCTAAAAGCGGTGATCCGATTGGTGACAACTATAAAGGATACGATGATTATATGAACACGCATCTCATGGAACAGTCCTTAAAACCACTGGACAGTTCCAGGCTTCAAAACCTGCAGAACGAGGGATTGACCAGTGAAAAGCTGAATCACGAAGTGGAACAGAACATAGAAAAGCAGGTTATGCTCGCTAAAACTCTATTTTTGACCCATTTGGGAAAATCTCAGCTGGTAAAAGCCGGAACAGCGAATTCCACGCCTCAGAAGGAGGAACTGGACAGACCTGTGGCCAGCATGATGGCTCACTGTTCCCGTACTGCCTATGTCTTTCCTCCCGGGAACAGCACACAGCAGGATAAACTCTTTCATTCCATATTAGGATCTGATATGGGTAAGGGTGCCGGAGTGAACCCCCGCTTAGCAGCGACCCATTCGGTATCCTCTGGCCCTTCTATCGATGACTTTAAGGAATTAAAGAAGTTCAGCATGGCAAATCAGTACGGTATGAATATCGCCATTGGAGGAGCTGGGAATCCTGGAATAAACGGCCCCAATGGACCTCAGACATTAAAGAATGACGGCAGCTGCGGCCATATGTACATGCATATTGATAAAGGCGGCACCAACAAATGCAGCAGTCTTCTGATAGGCTTCGAGTCCGATTCGCCGGGTGTAACCAACCAGCAGGGGCATACTCACAATGCAAAAGCCACCCCGGAGTTCATGTCAAGCTTTCTCGGACAGCGTACGGATGAGATGGGCGATAAATACGGCGGCAGAATTGTAGACTGCACCCATATTCCTCATGACAAACTGGCATCTGCTGTCAATGAATTTACGGATCATTACAGAACCATACTGAAGGAGGGGATGGGGAATCCCGAGGCCGGCAAAGAGCTGGAAAATATCAACAGCGCCCTATGCGGCCTTCCCATGTCGAATTATCAGCTGTCATCTATGATGGGACGCATGGGGATTGACCACGAGAAGCTGAAAGAGAGCCTTGTGATGCCGGAATACGCCATCGCTGATACCGTTCCTGAAAAATGTATCCGCGATTTAAGTGCAGCGGCTCCGCCCAAAAAGCCCGGCTTCTTCACCCGGTTTAAGGCTTCCCTTGGCAGTGCCGACGCAAAAAAGATGTGTCAGGATCATAAAGATTATCAATCAGACCTTGCAAAACGGGCAGAAAAAAATATGGTTCCATCGGACAATAGGCGTGATAACAGAGAAGGCTCTCTTCAGCAGCTCGTGGGCGATATCACCAATGCCCCCTGGAGAGACGCCGTACCGGATGATTTTAAAAGGCCAATCGGCCTTCGTGATCTGCAGCAGAAAGCAGATGCACCAAGAATCGGCGCCAATCGCACCAAAGAAGCGGCAAAAGACCGTACGGCCCTCTCTTCTCCCAGACAGGAGACGAAAACGCCCACGCCTTCCGGAGAAAAAGAAAAGGCAGCCTCGTCTTCTGCTCATTCAGACCAAAAGAAACCAATGCCGCAACCACAAAAGGGCGGCATGAAACGATAAAGGATTCAGGGATTAGAGCTGTCTTTTAACTCCAATCCCTGAATCCTTTATTTTATTCTTTCCATACCGGCTCGGTCGGCTCACGGTAGCTTCCGGAAGCCCCCTCGTCGTCCACCTTTATAAGGGAACCACTGCTGCTGGTCTTGTACTTCACACCATCCGCATTCTTAACCGTCGTATTCTTGGCAACCTTGCCTGACGCATTCACCACATAAGTAGTATAGCTGTTTCCTGCTGGGATAGTAATCGGTTCATATCTGACGCCGTCCTCCGCCCGCTGCAGCTTGCCCATGTAATAGAGGTATCCGTCTTTAACGCCGGTATAGCCGCGGCCGCTGTCGCTGAAGTAATACGTCTCTTCATCGCCGTCGCCCTCGGTAACCTTGATCTTTCCCTTCTGCATGGTACTCGTCTTCTTGTCACCAAAATAATAGGAGGTATACTCCGAAGTACTTCCAATCCGAACCTTCTGAAGACCGTATACCGGATTCCCTCTGTCATTGAACAGATACGTCTTTCCGTTGATCTTTGTTAAGTTCTGTGTTGTGGCCTCTCCTTCCTTCGGTCCCGCCTTTGGCGTTCCGTTGCTGGAAAAATAAAACCATTCTACATCACCTTCGTATCCGCTTAAATCCTCCGGCGGTTCGATCGAATACCAGCCGGTCCTTAACTTTCCGCTGGAATCGTAATACTTATAATTCTGAATGTCATAATCTGCGTTATCCACTCCGACATTCTTCCAGCCCGTCTGAAGCGCGCCGTCCGAATCGAAGCAGTAAGCTACGCCGTCAATCTTATAAGTACCGTAATCTCCGCTGGTTTCCTTCGGCATATACTTTTTGCCGCTGTCACTGAAGTAATACCAGTGCTTTCCGTCGTCATCCTCGTCTCCAGGGGACACGCGGTCCGGATCGTAATCACTGTCCGGCGGAAACAGCTTCTGCCAGCCGGTCCTCATTACTCCATCCGTACCGCAGTAGTACATGTTATCCAGAACCCAGCCGGTCTGCATCTCACCGTTAGAATCGAAATAATACCATTTATTATTAATCTTGGACCAGTTGTCCATAATCGCTTTTCCGCTGCTTCCGAAGTAATACCACTTATACTCGGAGCTGCCGGACTCCTGAAACTTCATCCACTTATCCGTTACCAGAATCCCGTTAGAATCCATATAATAAGTATTATCTACCCATGTATTGACGGCCATCTCGCCATTGCCGTTCAAATATCTCCATAAGTTGTCCGCGCCTTTTTTCCACACATTGGTCACTTTATATCCGTTGGAATCATAGTATGACCAGCTGTTTCCAGACTGCGCCCAGCCTTCCGCTGCCCATGCGCTCATGGTGGCAGTTCCTAATGTCAGTACCGCAGCAACTGCCAGCACAACGAAACCTTTTTTCTTCATATTGTCACTCCTTACAGGATTCTCCTTTTTACACTATTCATTGTAGCAATTTATCTGAAATTATTCAACTATTATTATCTTTCAATTCTATTACAATTTTTACGTAAATTATGGATAATACACCGCTCCGTAACTACGTAAAAAATCGTATGCCGGTCAGAACGCTGTTCCCTTGACGCTTTTCCCCTTATCCAGTATAATCATAGAATCATAGAACGCATTTTACGGTGAATACAGAAAGGTCAGGGATAAGTGGCATGTGGATTGCAGACGGTTGGAAGGATTATGAAGTGATAGACTGTTCAGAGGGAGAAAAACTGGAGCGTTGGGGTAACTACACGCTGGTTCGCCCGGACCCGCAGATCATCTGGTCTACCCCAAAGACGGAGAAAGGCTGGAAACACAGGAACGGACATTACCACCGCAGCGCTAAGGGAGGCGGCGAATGGGAATTCTTCGATCTGCCTCAGCAGTGGAGTATTCAATATAAGGAGCTGACATTTCAACTGAAGCCCTTCAGTTTTAAACATACCGGACTGTTTCCGGAACAGGCGGCCAACTGGGACTGGTTCGGCAGTAAGATACGGGAGGCGGGACGGCCAATCAGAGTCTTAAATCTGTTTGCCTACACGGGCGGAGCCACACTGGCAGCCGCAGCCGCCGGCGCCTCGGTCACCCACGTGGACGCCTCCAAGGGCATGGTAGGCTGGGCCAAGGAAAATGCCAGGTCCTCCGGTCTTGAATCGGCGCCCATCCGCTGGATCGTGGACGACTGTGTCAAGTTCGTGGAGCGGGAAATCCGGCGCGGGAATCACTATGACGGAATCATTATGGATCCGCCATCCTATGGCCGCGGTCCCAAAGGGGAGATCTGGAAGATCGAGGAATCCATTCATCCGCTGGTCAGGCTCTGTGCCCAGCTTCTCTCGGATGATCCGCTCTTCTATCTCATCAACTCCTACACCACGGGACTGGCTCCCGCCGTCTTAACCTACATGCTGTCCATTGAGGTGGCCAGCAAACACGGCGGCTTCGTTCAGTCGGAGGAGGTGGGTCTTCCGGTTACCAGGACAGGCCTTGTACTTCCGTGCGGAGCCTCAGGCCGGTGGTCATCGACCCCCGTTTAACAGCCTCCATACGGCAGGCGCAAAGCGCCGGATCAGACGGCTTGCCAGCCAGCTGATGACAACGGCGAACAGAGGCATTAAAAAGAACAGAAGAAAAGCAAGAACTGGTACAGGCGGGAGCAGCAATGCTCCCGTTTTGTTGATCAGACGGACAAGTGCAAAGTGAACCGCATATAAAAAGAAGTTATTCTTCATGAAATCTCTGGCTTCGAAAAGTCTCTCCTCCGGCACCATGAGCCACAGGCTGACCGGGACCAGAAGCCGGTAGACCACTGTAACAGACGCGGCCTCTCCCAGGCTGCTTCCAGGCAGATCCGTCCGCAGGGAGATGCAGCCGACCGCCAGAAGCACCAGACCCGCAATCAGGCGTTTCCGTGACCAGACGCCTTCCACCACCGCTTTTTTGTGTACCGCCGCGAAGGCCGCAAAGGAATAGTAAAACAGCGCGTCCAGGTTCAGAAACGGCAGATCGATCCCCAGATAGACCCCTGTCAGCAGAATCGTCAGAAACACGATTCCGGGCCAAACCCGTTTTACCGCGAGATAGATGAGGGGAGCCAGGAGAATAAGAAGAATCAACTGGTAGAGATACCAGAACACATAATTATAGGTATAATTCAGAATCGCATCAACCGTTTCCAAAAGGCCAAACGGAATCTTTCCCTTACCGATCACATCAGAAATATAGGGAAGCCTGCTTCCGATCACATAGCCGAAATAGTATAGACTGTTCCACACGATATACGGAACCAGAACACTCCTGATCCGGGAGTTCCATTTGCGCATTAATATCTCCGGTTTATATCCGCGGAAAAAGAGATAAGAAGAAATCATAAAGAATCCGGGAACCGCGATCTGGGCGATTTTGTCGCCGAAGAAGCGCTCCAGCCGCACCAGGGAGGCCGCTGCCCCGGTATTTCCCAGGAACAGTACGGCGTTATAGGAGTGGACCCAGATAACCAGCACGCTGAACAGGAAGGTAAACCAGTATATTTTATTTCTGAATGTTTTCTCTGCCATAGAAACCGTACCTCCCTCTCCGTCCTGATACTTATTTTATTCTATCACACCCGGAAAAGAACAGGCAATATATTTAGTATAATCCCCACAGCAAACCTCCAGACAGTTACTGCTTCCTCCCACCCTGGGGCTCTGCCGTCTGGTTTGAGTCTGCTGCAAAAAAAGAAGAGGCGGCCGAATTCATTCCGGTCAGCCTCTCCTTATTATATGAAGAAGTTTTATTTCAATCCACACGCAATCATTTTACAGCGTACGTCTGCACCCGATATAAATGTGCGGCTTGTTTCCGGCACACTTAACCTTTTACCGCTCCCATCGTAATTCCCTGCGTAAAGTATCTCTGGAAGCAGAGGAACACAATGATAATCGGAACGGAGGCCAGAGCCGCACCTGCCATAATTAATCCGAAATCGTTGGACATTTCGCTCAGCTTACTGGCTATACCTAAAGCGATGGTCTTAGATTCATTCTGAGTCAGCATAACCAACTGCAGCGGATATTCATTCCAGGAGTTAATGAATGTGAAGATCGCCAGCGCACCAAACCCAGGTTTGATGATTGGAAATGCCACATTCACAAAGGTTGTCAGCTCTCCTGCCCCGTCAATCCGGCATGCTTCCAGAAGAGAGGTCGGAATATTCTCAGAGAACTGCTTCATCATAAATACACCGAATGGCCATCCGACAACCGGGAAGATTACTGCAAACATGGAGCCCCATACGGATTTCAAAAATCCCATAGCTGACATCTGTCTCATCAAAGGAATCAGAATAACCTGCTTCGGGAGTGCCATGGCACATACGAACAGACCGAAGATCAGGCTCTTGCCCCAGAAACGTTTCTTCGCCAGTGCGTATCCCGCCAGAGAAGAGGTAATACAGGTAAGTCCCATCGCCACTACGGAGATGAACACACTGTTAAACAGCCAGCGGATTGCCATCGGCATGCCTATGCCGAAAAGCTTCGTCCCGCTCTTAAAGAGCCGGCTGTAGTTATCCCATGTAATCGTTGTAGGAAACCACTTTACCATTTCACCGGACTTTATAATAATGTCGCTCTTCTCCTTCACGGAACCGGTGATAATCCAGTACAGAGGAAAGAGAAAGAACACGGCCATAGCCGCCAGGAGGATAAGTGTAATCACATAATACGGACTTATTGCTTTCTTTTTATTTCCCATATCTTTCGCCCCTCCTATTCTGATGTTCCACCATTCATAACCTTAAACTGCAAGGCACTGAACAGCGCAATTACAATTGCCAGAACCACACCCATGGCGTTGGCATAACCAAACTCCTTGGTGGTCTTAAATGCGATCTCATACAGCAGGTACATAACCGTACTGGTACTGTAATTCGGACCGCCGGAGGTCAGAAGCTGGATCAGTGCAAAACACTGGAAGCTGTTGATAGTGGTAATAACTGCCACATACAGTGTCGTCGGCATGATAGACGGCCACTTAATATTCCAGAACACCTGGAAATTATTGGCTCCATCCACCTTGGCAGCCTCCTCCATAGAGGCATCCACATTGCCCAACGCTGCTACGTAAAGAACGATCGGCTGACCGATGGAGGTCGTAAACAGAATCAGAATAATACACCACAGGGCCATGGACTCACCGGAAGTCCAGGGAAGCGGCTGCCCGCCAAAGCTCCTGATGATATAGTTAAAAAGGCCGTCATACTTATCGAACATCCATTTCCATACTACAACAACTGCGACGGAACCGGTAACTACCGGAAGATAGAATACACAGCGGAAAAAGGAACGGATACCGGAACGCATCTTATAGATGGCTGTTCCGACCCACAGGGAGAATGCGGTTACAACAGGAACCGATACCACCACGATAATAACGGTATTCACCGCCGATTTTAAGAAAATTTTATCCTGAAAAAGCCGTATGTAATTGGCAAATCCTACGGCAGTTCCCTTCGGATCTGAAAAACTGGCATTGGTAAAGCTGGTGATAACCCCTGACGCCATAGGGAAAATAACAAAGCCTACAAAGAAAATCAGCGCCGGAAGCAGGAACATATATGAAACAAATGTCTCTCTGCGCTGAAGCACCTTACTGCGTGCAGGCATTTTTTCCTTTTTGTTTTTTGGACGCCCGGGTTTCTGTGTGGAAACAGTTGTATTTGCCATGTGTTTTACACTCCCTCCCTAAAGATTGGCTTCCTCCCTCTGCACCCGGCAGAAGAAGGAAGCCATGTAAATGTTGCTGTTCATAAATTAGTGTTTTATTAGTTGCTGTTTGCACTCGCGTTGAACTCGTCAGCAGCGGCCTGCGGGTCGGTACCGTTGAATACCTGCTGAAGCATATTGAACCACAGCGGACGCATGGCTGCAAAGCCTGCACGTGTATTGTAGTATGGGCCATAGTACTGGCTCCAGGAAGCCAGCATCGCTTTGTGCTCATCTCCAGGATACAGATCGCCAAAGGAAGTACGTACCGGGAATGCATTGGTCTTAACAACGCTCTTCGGACCCCATTCAGCATCATCACAGATAAATTTCACAAACTTCTTCGATGCTTCAGCGCGTGCTTCATCTTTGTTGTCAAAGATAGCGAAGCCATTAACCAGATACTCTAAGGAAGGTTTGCCGCTCTCTGATGGGAATGGAACGGAAAGCTGTGTAAAGTCATCTGATGCATATGTAATTTCACTGGAAGTACCAAAGCAGAATGTCATCGCTGCAGTCTCCTGCTGGAACTTCTGAAGTTCATCTGCTGCTGCCATGTCAAAGCCTGCATCGATCGCCTTGCTGTCATACATGCTCTTTAACAGAGTGAGAGCTTTTACGCCATTTTCGCTGATATTCCATTTGCCGTCATCGCCGACGATGGAAGCGCCATATAAGTTATTTACAAGAGCACGGGTACCCTGATCGCCGCCCTGTCCTCCGCAGTATACAATACCGGGAACCTGTGTGGGAGCTGCGTCACGAAGCGCTTCACACATCTTTACGAAGTTCTCGGTCGTCCATGTACGGTCGCCTTCCAGGTTTACATACTGGAGTGCATCTGCCTTTTCCAGAGCCTCTTTGTTCAGCCCCATATAGAATGGAGAGGAGGAAATCGGATACATCCAGGCGGTACCGTCTGCGCCTACGCAGGTTTCAATCAGAGACTGGCTGGTTAAATCGCTCTTCAGTTCGTCTAACATATCATCTAAAGGAACCAGATAACCAGCTTCTCCAAACTCAATGATACGGCCTGGTGCATCGAAGAGAATGTCAGGTGCTGTACCGGAAGTCAGAGCTGCTGTCAGCTTATCCGGGCCGGACGTAAAGTCGATGTACTCTACCTTGACGTTAATGTCAGGATTTTTCGCAGTAAATGCATCAACGACTTCCTGCTCGTATCCAGTGTCTACGCCGAATGTCGGGAATGCCCACCATACGATATCCGTGGTGCCGCCTGCTGCGGTTGTTTCCGGTGCCTTGCTTGCATCTGTTGCCGCCGCTGTCGTCGTCTCTGGAGCTGCCGTTGTCTCTGCCGGTTTGTTTCCACCACATCCTGCCAGCGTACCAACTACCATAGCCGTTGCCAAACCAAGAGATAAAATTTTCTTCATTACTACTCCTCCTTATAATAAGTCAATTTAACGCCAAAGGCATTTGGTCAATCTGTATACTTTTTGCAATTAAGCGCCTTTCTCGTTTATGAATTTATTATATATCGGAATTTTCTTTTTGTCAATCTGAAATAAAAAAATTTTTCTTTTTTTCTTTTTTTTAGGAATATTCTTTGGTTAGTAAAGTTTTTCAATGACCGACGAAGAAGTCTTTTCGTTATTTTTGCTGCATTTTTCGAAGTATCGACGGTAGTATTCTGTATACATTAAATCAATCAGGAATAGCTGGCTGATCTCCGCCGAAGTCGAACCGCCCTGAAGCGGCCCCTCATTGGCTCCGCACAGCAGCGTCACATCGGAAAATGATGTCAGCGGCGATTTGACGAATCTGGTCACACAGATCACCGTCGCCCCGGCACGCTTGGCCAGTTCCGCCACATGGATGGTGTCCTTTGTGGCTCCGGAATAGGAAAAGACCACCGCCACCTCATTCGCTCTCATCATGGAAGCTACCATGGCCTGCATATGAGAATCCTGGACACAGTACACCTTCGGCTCGATGCGCAGAAACTTGTTGGCCGCCTTCATGGCCGTAAGCATACTGGCACCCACTCCATAGAAGCAGATCCTGTCCGCATCATGAAGGTGTCTGATCACCTTATCGAAGTTCTCCTCATTCAGCAGTGAAAAAGTCTCCTTCAGCGCGTTTACATTCGTGTTCAGCACCTTCTGAGCCATCTCCGAGAAGCTGTCCTCCTGGCTGATGTCGCCATCCAGCTGACCAAGCCCCGTTTTCCCATCGTGAAGGCTTAAGGACAGCATCATCTTAAACTCCTGATATCCCTTCAAATTCATGGTCTTACAAAAGCGGAATACACTCGTATCTCCAACCTCACATACCTCTGCCAGATCCGTAATCGACATAAAAAGCACTTCTCTCGGATTCTGCAGGATATAATCGGCCACCTTTTTTTCCGCCTTCGTAAATTGATTGTACTCTGCTCTGATTTTTGTTAAAAAGTCTCCCTGCATGTTTAATCCCCCTTTATGTTTCCACCGGCAATCCTACGGCAGAGCCCATGCATGATGCACGGATCACCGTAATAAGAAAAGGCACGCCGGAAACGGCACCGCATCATGCCGTTTCCGTCGCGCCTACGCCGCCTTTGCTATTAGAATATACCAGGGAACAGTCGTTTGTCAATTAATAAAAAAAAGATTTTTTATTATATAATTTAAAATTTTCTTTTTAACTGACAAATTATTCCCAGCCGGTTTTCACCCCATCATCCCACACCGATAAAATCCTTTTGGAGAGATTTTCTTTTTTCTCCGGGTAATCCCAGCGATAATGGGAACCACGGCTTTCCTTTCGCAGCAGAATCGCCTTCATCAGACACTCGGATAAATACAGCGCCGCGGTAAGACGGCAGGACACAGCAAGTCCCGCCGCGTCGTCTCCCGATTCCAGGTCTCCCGCTTCACATCTGCACAGCTCCTTGATCCGTTCCAATCGGTTTAATGCAAGCTCCGCCCGCGCGCCATTGCGAATCACCATGGCGCATTCGAAATTCATTTCCTGAATCTGTTTTAAATAGGAAGCGGCATTGGGAATGACAGAGAGCAGTACCTCCGCCCATTCCTCCCCCGGTCCGGAGATGCTGCTGCTCCAGCCGGCCGCGGCTTTCCCCGCGATCTCTCCGAACACCAGGCCATTAGCCGTCGATAAGCCGCCCAGCCGATCCGCCCCATGCATTCCTCCCGTCGCCTCCCCGCAGGCATACAGGCCTGGAACTCCCGTGCTTCCGTCCGGTCCGATCCTGATTCCCCCGTTGGACGCGTGGGCAAAAATTCCCAGCTGGATGGGATCGTCGATCGTCAAATGCTTCTCTTCTTTCAGCCATTCAAAGTAGGTCCTGATGAATTCCGGCTGATTCTCCCTTAAGGACTCCCGGTACGTCACCGTGACGCCTCTGGGATTCCTCAAAAATTCCGTAAACAGCCTGATATCTACCGGCGCGGACGGAAGTCTGGTGGTAAACGGACCGTGGGTGGAACGCACCTCCATCCGCTCTTCCAAATCCGCCTTCCGCCAGTCCTCAAAGATGGAACGCCCCGTCTCCTGACGGCAGAAATTGCTGTATTTGAACACCTTTTCGTTATAGATCGTCTTCGGCGCCGGAGACAGATACCCTGGCATCATCTGCATAAACTCGATATTTACCAGCTTCGCACCGGCACGGAGCGCCAGATACTGGCCGCATCCGGTGACGTCATCCGTGTTCAGACGGTACTGGAACAGTCCGCCCAAACCTCCGGAAGCCACAACCAGACTTTTGCAGGAAAACGCGGTCAGTCCGCCTTTCTCCGTCAAGGCCGCCGCGCCGCTTACCCGTCCGTCCGTCGTGATAAACTGTAAGATCCGGGTGGACGGAAAGCATCTGACCCCCAGTTCCTCTAACCGGGCCAGGAATACCTCCCGGGCACTGTCTTTTACAATCCCGTGCCAGTCTCTGTTCTTATAATCAAAACAGGGGATGAACTCCTTCTCCCCTTTGTTTTCAGCTTCCTTCAGCTGGATTCCAAATGCCTTTAACCGGTCCGTCCCCCTGCGGATATGGCTGACCAGAACGGAGACCAGCTCCGGGTCTGCCATGCCTTCACCGACCTTTAAAATCACGGACTTTAAGTCTTCCTCATCCGCCTCACTTTCGGGTCCCACGAGCCCCAGGCCCCATGTCCCCGGATAAAAACTGGAGCCGGAGCAGATGCGTGTACCGCTTACGATACAGACATCTGCCCCCGCTTCGGCGGCTGAGATCGCAGCCATAATGCCCGCAATCCCGGCCCCCATGACAAGCACATCACATTTTATTTCGTTTTTCAGCCGCATGTTTGATATTTTCCTCTGCAAAATGGCAGGCGACGTAGTGTTCACGCCCGTCAATGTCATATTTCTTAAGTTCCGGCCTCTGGTTCTTACAGATTTCCTGACACTGGCTGCACCTTCCGTGGAAATGGCAGCCGCTTGGCGGATTCATCGGGGAAGGCACATCGCCCTCCAGAATGATCCTCTTTTTCTTATGATGAATATCCGCAACCGGAATCGCTGAGAGAAGGGCCTGGGTGTATGGATGAACGGTATTGCGGTACAGCTCATCCGCCTCAGCCAGCTCCACGATTCTGCCAAGATACATGACTGCGATTCTGTCGCTGATATACTCCACCACGCTCAAATCGTGGGTGATAAAGATATAGGTCAGATTGCGCTCTTCCTTCAGTTTCTTTAACAGGTTTAACACCTGAGCCTGAATGGATACGTCGAGCGCGCTGACCGCCTCGTCACAGATCACAAGCTCGGGATTGATGCACAGCGCCCTGGCGATGCCGATACGCTGTCTCTGGCCGCCGGAGAACTCATGGGGATAACGGTCCATGTATTCCCGCCGCATATTTACGGCTTCCAGCAGATCGCCGATGATCTTCCTTCTCTCCTCTTTCGTCTTGATGCCGAATTTCTTCAGCGGATCAGACAGGGACTGGTAGATCGTAAAGGACGGGTTTAAGGAAGACTGGGGATCCTGAAAAACGATCTGAATCTTCTTTCTGGCCTCATCCATCTCCTTACTGGTCAGCTTCTCCAGATTGCGGGGGCCGTTCTCAAATTCGTAGATCATCTCCCCTTCGGTCGGCTTATAGAGCTGAAGGATGGTTTTGCCCAGCGTCGTCTTTCCGCATCCGGACTCTCCTACCAGCCCCAGGGTCTCCCCTTTATAGATGGTCAAATCAATATCGTTGACGGCCTGGACGTAGCTCTGGGTCTTTCCCATGAAGCCGCCCTTGACCGGAAAATACGTTTTTAAGCCTTTGATTGTAAGCAGCGCTTCTTTATTCTTAACATGATTCTTATCTGCCATCGTTTGTCACCTCCTGATACCGTGCACATCGTACCATGTGAGTTCCGCCAAGCTGTACCTCTTCAGGCATGCATTTGTCGCATTCCGGGCAGGCGTAGTCGCACCGCGGCGCGAACTGGCATCCGGGCGGCCTGTTGTACGGATCCGGCGTGGAGCCCTTGATCGGGTTGATGTCCTGTTCGGCGCCCCTTCCCAGAACAGGGATGGACTTTAACAGCGCTCTCGTGTACGGATGCGTGGGGTGATCCAGCACCTCCTCCGCAGAGCCGCTTTCGATGATATTGCCCATGTACATGACGGCGACATCGTCGGCCAGCTCGCAGACCACGCCCATATCGTGGGTAATCAGCATGATAGCCGTGTTGTAATTCTTCTTTAAATGATCCATCAGCTCGAAAATCTGGGCCTGAATGGTCACATCGAGAGCCGTAGTCGGTTCATCGGCGATCAGGACCTTCGGATTACAGCTCATGGCCATGGCGATCATGGCACGCTGTCTCATACCGCCGGAGAATTCGTGGGGATACTGGTCGATTCTCTTCTGAGGATTGGGGATTCCCATATCGGTCAGAAGCTTTAAGGCGGTTTCCCTGGCCTCCTTCTTGGATACGTTCTTGTTATGGGAGCGGATCATCTCCTCAATCTGCCATCCGATCGTGTAGACCGGGTTCAGCGCCGTCATGGGATCCTGGAAAATCATGGCGATATCCTTGCCGCGGATATCCCTCATCTCTTTTCCGTTTCTTTCCAGTTCGTGGATCTTAATATCACCGCGCTTGTCTCCGCTGTGATAGATGATTTCTCCTTCCTCGATCCTGGAAAGCTTGGGAAGCAGCTGCATGATGGAAGTAGCCGTCACGCTCTTGCCGCAGCCCGACTCTCCTACGATACAGAGTGTCTTGCCGCTTTTAATATCCATGGAAACGCCGTTGATCGCCCTGTTGCAGCGCTCATTCGTATAGAAATACGTCTTTAAATTTTTAACGGAAATTACTGCATTATCGCTCATATCCTGCCTCCTAGCCCTGCTGTGTCGGATCTGTGGTATCTCTGATGCCGTCGCCCATGAAGTTGATGCTCATGACGAATAAGGAAACCACAATACCGGTTGGGAGCCACATCCACCAGTTATTCTGAAGAGTGAACATATCCTGAGCCGCATTTAAAATATTGCCCCAGGTCGGGACCTCCAGCGGAACGCCCAGGCCTAAGAAGCTTAAGGAAGCCTCCTCCAGAATAAACATGGCCGTACTCAGTGTAACATTGACAATAATCGGGCTTAACGCATTTGGTAAAATGTGCTTGTAGCAGATGATAAACGGATTGAGTCCGAACACCTTTAAGGACTGTACGTATTCCTCTTCTCTTATGGAGAGCACCTGGGATCTGGCCATACGGAAACAGGAACCCCATCCACAGATGATAAAGATAATCACGATGTTCTTCGCGCTCTGTCCCATGATTGCAACCAGCATCATAACGAGAATCAGCTGTGGAATGGACATGAACACCTCGGAGATCCGGACCATAAGCCTATCGAACCAGCCGCCGCGGTATCCGCTGTAGCATCCTAAGAGTACGCCGATAAATGCACAGCCCAGGGCACTTCCGAATCCGATCGCGATGGACATGCGGCCGCCGTACAGGACTCGTGCAAATACATCCCGGCCGATCTTATCCGTCCCAAACCAGTGCTCGCCTGACGGCGGCTTTAAAATGGATTTCATATCCACGGCCTTCGGCGAATAGCCGGTTAAAAGCGGTGCGAAGATACAGGCCAGAAGAATGATCAGGAAAATTACACCGCCCACGATGGCAAGACGGTTGTTCAAAAGCTTTCGTAACGCCCGGTTGCCGGACTTCTTGTTCTTCAGTTCTCCGGATTCCTCCATCTGTCGGATCTGGTCAAACTTCCGGTTTAAATGCAGCTGTTTTGATTTTATACTCATCTTCCGTCCCTCCTATCGTTCCAGCTTAATACGCGGGTCTAACGCGGCAGTCAGGATGTCGACCAGTGTACTGGCAAACAGTGTCATGAAGACGAATAACAGCGCCAGCATCATGACCAGATTGTAGTTCTGCGAACGAACCGCCGTATTGAATGCACTTCCGATTCCAGGCCACTGGAATACGGTCTCGATAACTACGGAACCTGCAATCAGTGTCGGAAGGCGGAAGCCCACCAGGACGATAACAGGAGTCAGCGATACACGGAAGCCATGTACTAAATTCACTCTGAATTCAGAGAGGCCTTTGCTTCGGGCCGTCTTTATGTAGTCCTTGTTCATGGTATCCAGCATGCTGCTTCGGGCGTAACGCATGACACCTGCCGTCATGGAGATTCCCAGAACGAGAGCCGGCATGACGAGATACTTGATTCGCCCTGCAAAATTGACCACGGTCGGATCCGTTCGGCCGCCAACCGGCAGCCATCCTAAATTTAATGCGAAGATTAAGATTGCACAGACACCGAAGAAGAACTGAGGGATGGAAACGCCGATCATACCGGCTACGGTCAGAACGTTGTCGCCGATGGTTCCCTTGTAGATTGCGCCGAGAACACCGAGAACACTTCCTAATACGGTGGAGATGCAGAGTGCCGCCACGGCCAGTTCAAGAGTGGCCGGAAGCCGTTCCGCCATAATCTGGATTACAGGCACTCCACTGGAAGAACTGTAGCCAAAGTCTCCGGTCAGCAGGCGGCCCAGCCATTTAAAATAGCGGACAAAAAAAGGATCATCAAGTCCATACTGCGCGCGCAGCGCCGCTACCTGCTCGGCGGTCAGCCTCGCAAGCGCCTCCGGGTCCATCAGGTACGAAACGGGATCGCCTGGTGTCAAATCCAGAAGCCAGTAAATGATAAACGTAATGATCAACAGCATGGGAATCATACCAAGAATTTTTTTAATTGTGTATTTTGCCATTTTATCACCTTTCTTAAAAGTTAAGGGACTGTACATGATATACAATCCCTTAACAGCACCTCCTAAGTGTTACTTGATTTCCCAGTTCTGAATATCCCAGTTATAGTTAAACTGCGGGTTGCCAAGCTTTGCGCCCTTTACAATCTTGTCGCTCTGAAGCAGGAAGATTGGCTGATAGTAAAGCGGAAGCTCGAATAATGTCTCATTCTCATACTTCTGTAATTCGAAAAATGCCTTTCTCTGTACCTCTGCATCTACGGAAGCGTTGGTGGCTGCGATGAGTTCGTCTAACTTCGGATCGCTCGGTGTATGGGAGTTGATGGAATAACCGGTTTGATATCTGTCATAGTACTCGTGTAAGGATAAGGCTGCATTCGCCGCATAGCACATATCCCAGTCCACTGCGCTCGGTCCGTTGACCGGATCTTCCGGAGCTTTCCAGAGAATGGTTGCCAGATCGCCTTCTACCAGTCTTGCGTTCATCTTAATGCCTACTTCTGCAAGGTACTGCTGAATGATAGCCATAAGATCCTGTGTCATCTGATCCGTGTAGTAATAAACAACATCAAGCTCTGTATTCGGATCCCAGTTTGCTTCCTTCAACAGTTCTTTTGCTTTTTCCGGATTGTAATCGTAATTGTTCAGTCCGTCTGCCTTGTCCGCTCCGTCTGGTGTCAGGCTGTTTGCAGGAAGTGCTGCTCCCTCGAAAACGCCGTCTAAGATGGATTTCATGTCAAGTGCGTAAGCGATGGCCTGGCGTACTTTCTCGTCTGCCAGAGGCGCCTTTTTGCCGTCCTTTTTGTCAAACTTGTTTAAATACAGAAGACGGGTATAACGCACGTTAACAGTGTCGATGGTAAGTCCAGGTGTTCCCTCCAGCGCCTTGACATCGGCAATGTTCTTGGTGTAAGCGTAATCCAGCTTGCCTGCCTTCGCATTCGTTACGAAGTTCGCATCGCTGTCGCCTGCACTCGGATTTAAGTGAATGGTGAAGTTCGCGGTTCCGCCGTAGTACTTGTCAAACGGCTTCAATGTGGTGTAGTTGTTCATCTGAACTTCATCTACCATGAATGGGCCGGAACCGATCGGGCTCTGGAAATACTTGGCCTGCTGTAAGGAGATCGGATCTGTATCTGCCAAATACTTCTTAGGCAGAGGAGCAAACTGCGTAAATGTCAGCAGTGCATCCGGTGCGACTTTCTCAAAGGTCAGTGTAATCTTGCTGCCGTCCACGGCAATTCCTTCGATATGCTCGGCGCTGCCGTCCTCATAGGCAGCCGCACCCTTTAATGCTTCAAATGTGGAACGGAATACGGAGTTTAACACCGTTGTCTTAAGCGCATACTCGATACTCCACTGAATATCGTCTGCTGTAATCGCTTCGCCGTCGTGCCAGAAAATATTATCTCTTAACTCAAAGGTCAGTGTCATTCCATCGTCGGACATCTCGTAGGTTTTAGCCAGATCTCCTTCACCGGTTACCGGCGCCAGGTTCTCATCGGCAAAGATCAGATGTGCGTACAGGGTTTTGTTATATGTGTATGTACCAGGATTGAGCCACGGTGTCTCGAAGAACTCAGTAGGGCCGCCGTTGCTGTAAAGGACACCCGATTCCCCCGCTGCTGCCGGCTCTGCCGGTGCGGCTGTCGTATCTGCCTGTCCCCCCGCAGTAGCAGCTGTAGTGGAACTCGCCGGGTTACCGGATCCACAGCCTGCCAGCAAAGATGCCGTCATCGCCGCTGCCAGTCCTAAAGAAAAGATTTTTTTCAATTTCATGCAATACTTCCTCCTTTTTTAAAATAAAAAGGCGCAATGGATCATTTGTCCTTCATCCGTCACGCCCTTGTTGTTGATAAACACATTATATTACTGAAAATTTATTTTGTCAACATTGAATAGAAAAAAATTTTTTCCATTTTTTATTTTATGTATTTTTTATCCTGTTTACAAATATCCAAAAGATTCCTTCGTGATATTGTATACAGTTTTGTAGTATTGCATTTGTTTTTGAAACAATTATGCTTATTTCGCTATTGCTTACTTCAGCTCTGCTTATTGCACTTCAGTCCGGCCGTTCTTTTCTAAGAGTGTACCTGCCAGATACGCCGCGCCCATCAGCCCGGCACGGTTGCCCAGTTCCGCCTGGCGCAGTTCTACATTACGGAAGCTGCTCATGATTCTAGCAGAAGCCTTCTGTTTCACCTCTTTCAGAATATAGGGCTGTGCCATGACGCCGCCTCCTAAAACGATACAGGATGGGTTAAAAATATGAATCACGGAAATCAGCCCGTACACGATCTCATCGATCCAGCTGTTCACAATGTCTCTCACCTTCGGATCGTCCAGTCTGGCAAATATCTTTCTTCCATTGTCCAGGTCCCGGTTGTAGGACATGGCCCTACGCACCAGCGCCGTGGTGGAAGCGTATTTTTCGTAGCATCCGCAGAAAGGTTCCCCGTACACGCTGTCCTCCGGATGGATCATAATACCGCCGAACTCTCCAGCCGAGCAGGCACTACCCGTATAAATTCCCTTATTCATGACAATGGCGCCGCCAACTCCGGTCCCGTAGGTGATACAGAGAAAATCCTTAAAGTCTCTTCCCGCTCCAAACTGACCTTCCCCGATGGCTGCCGCGTTGACGTCATTCTCTACGGCGACAGGCACATGAAACTCGCGCTCCATGATCTCCCGCACCTTCATCCCCGTATAACCGGGTATGTTTTCATTGGCGTAGCGGATATAGCCTTCTGCAGAATTCACCTGGCCGGCAGTACTGATCCCGATGCCCTCAAAGTCATCGTACTGATGGAGAATCTCCACAGCCCGCTCCATCACGTACCTTCCGCCGTTCTTGGCATTGGTGGCATGCTCCTTCACCCCCACAATGTCCTGTCCGTTCCAGATTCCAGACTTAACGGAGGTGCCCCCGATATCCAGTGCCGCTATCCTCATAACAATCTCCTCCTGATAGAAAAAGGACAAAGAAACTAACTTTTCTGGCCTCTTTGTCCGTCATACCTAATATTCTTTACTGTATCGCAGCTACAAAATGTCTTGTGATGTCCCTCGGTCTCGTGATCGCGGTACCTACAACTGCCGCCAGCACACCGGTATCGAGAGCCGCCTTTAACTGCTCCGGCGTCCAGATTCCGCCTTCCGCGATAACCGGCTTGCCGCAGGTCTCAACGAGATGCTTCATCAAATTAAAATCCGGAAGGTTGGCTCCCTTTGTATAATCCGTATAACCATTCATTGTCGTACCAACCAGATCAAGTCCGATCTGTGCGGCATGAAGGCCTTCTTCATAACAGGAACAGTCTGCCATAAAAAGCTGATCCGGATATTTGGCACGTACTTCTGTAAAGAACTCGTCCAGAGTCTTTCCGTCCGGTCTGATGCGATTGGTACAGTCCGTGGCAATGATATCCACTCCACATTCCACAAGCGCATCCACTTCCTTCATGGTCGGTGTGATATATACGTCACAGTCCCCGTAAACCTCCTTGATAATGCCGATTACCGGAAGATCTACCGTTTTCTTAATTTCCACAATATCTGCAACCGTGTTGGCCCTGATGCCAACTGCTCCGCCCTCTTTTGCTGCGTATGCCATCCTGCCCATAATGTAAGAACTGTGCAGTGGTTCCTCCTGTAATGCCTGGCAGGAAACGATCAGACCACCTCTGACCTGTTCCAGTACTGAATAATCCATATTAGATACCCCCTCTTGTATTTTTTACTGCTTTTTTGGGATTTTTAACTGTTTTAATCATAGCACGTATAAAAAATATTTTCAATACAAACATTAAATAAAAAAAAGTTTTTATTTTTATTGATTTCTGCCAGTAATGATGATATGATACACACAGATACTGTTGAATTATTATAATAATTGAAAAGGCAGGTATGTATTATGTCCAAGTATGATGTCAACAAATTCAAAAACGTTACTGTTGCGCTCAACACTCCGTTCGACAAAAACGGCGATGTTGATTTAGAAGCGACAAAGGCCGTTGTAAACTATTTCTGTAACAAAGGTATTAAGCAGATGTATGTCTGCGGCAGTACAGGTGAAGGCTTCCTTCTGGATACGGAAGAAAGAAAGGCCGTGACGGAGACTGTTGTAAAGGAAGCAGCAGGACGCATGAATATCATCGTCCATGTAGGCTGTCCTGATACAAGACATTCCGCCGAACTCGCCAAACATGCGGAGGCTGTAGGCGCCGATGCTACCTCTGCGGTTCCCTGTGTATATTACCACATGGGCGAGGAAAGTGTATACCAGCACTGGACAAAAATTACCGAGGCTGCCGATCTTCCTTTCTTCATTTATAATATCCCGCAGCTAACCGGATTCAATCTGTCTATGGGGTTGTTCGGCCGCATGCTGGAAAACGAGCGCGTTGCCGGCGTAAAATGCTCCTCCGACCCGGCACAGGATATCCTACGCTTTAAGCTGGCCGGCGGCAAGGATTTCATCGTATTCAACGGACCGGACGAGCAGTTCATCGCAGGACGCCTGATGGGCGCTGATGCCGGTATCGGCGGTACATACGGTGCCATGCCTGAGTTATACTTAAAGATGGACGAACTGGTTAACCGCGGCGAATGGGAAAAGGCCAGAGAAGTGCAGAATCTGGTTACCCCGCTGATTTACCGTCTCTGCTCCTTCCCGTCCATGCACGGTGCAGTAAAGGGAATCATCTCCTTGGACGGCTGCCCGATGGGCGATCCGAGACTTCCCTTCCTTCCGGTTGCACTGGATGATCCGAAGCTGGTAGAGCTCTACCACGATATCAGGAAAGCAGTCGAGGATACGAAAGATTTATAAAGACTTTAAAATCAGTCTGAGAGGATGTACCTGCTTGCAGGCTGCATCCTCTCTTTTTTAGGAGGAGTACATCATGAAAAAACACATTGTATGCTACGGAGATTCCAATACCCACGGGTACTGTGCTGCGAACGACGGCCGTTTTGATGAAAATGAGCGCTGGCCCCGTCTTCTGGAACAGAAGCTGGGAGAAGATTATCTCGTTCTCGAGGAAGGCCTGTCTGGCCGGACCACCTGTTTTAATGATCCGATCCACGAGGGCTTGTCCGGGCTGGATTATATTTACCCATGCCTCATGAGCCACGAACCCGTAGATTTGCTGATCATCATGCTGGGAACCAATGATACCAAGGAACGTTTCGGCGCATCCGCCGCCTGCATTGCGCTGGGCCTCAAGCGTCTCATCGCAAAGGCCATCGCCACCACCGACTGCTGGCGGGATAAGAAGCCGGGTATCCTTGTGGTCGCTCCCAAGAACATCGAGAAAGAGTACGAGGCCACAGCGGTAGGTGCTACGATGGGCCGCGGCTGTGCGGAAAAATCAGAAGGCCTAGCCGAAGAATACAGAAAAATCGCAGAGTTGATGGGCTGCCACTATTTCGACGCCAATACCGTCGTAAAAGAAAACAATAAAATCGATTATATGCACCTTACAAAAGAGGGCCACGAGGCGCTTGCCACCGCACTGGCCGGTCTGGTGAGGTTACAGTTCACGGTCCGCTGAAAGCCTCCGCCGGGTATACCGGTACGCAGGTGGGACAGGAGAACGAACAGTTTCCTTTTCCGAGGTTCGCAGGAACTTAAGCAGAAAAGTGGGAAAAAGGGGTGGTGAAATCTGGCCTCCAAGCCAGATTTCAAGCGGACACGGAGGTGAAGTCCTTCTGGAGTTCACCGTAGTTTGCGCGATCCGCCCTTTTTTCCTGCTTTTCTGCTTTAGTTTCTGCCGCCGAGGAAACAAGAAACTGTTCGTTCTCCTGTCCCACCTGCGTATCGGTATATCCGGTGGAGGCTTTCAGCGGGCTGTGAACTGTAACCTGGTGAGAAAATATTAAGGGAATTTTCACATATTTTTCCACTCCTTTGCTCCGGGATTATGGTATACTAAAGAAAAATGTTCCTCGCATAAGGAGAATCATCAGAATGAAGAAAAGAACGCGCGCAGTCAGTCTTTCTTTAGCCCTTGCTATCGCCGCGTCTGCAGTGATCCCATGGACTTTTGCATCCACTTCCGATTCCGATTCCGGATCCATTTCCGATTCCGGAAGTAATAGAACGGCCTCCTGGAAGGCGGCACAGGGAGACATGCTGTCCGTCAGCCAGAGCGGCCAGTCCCTGCAGACCTTCGCATTGGGGCCAGGCCTTGTCAATTTATCCCCGGCTGACCAGTTTGCCACCTATCAATGGGGATTAAAGAATGACGGGGAATTTCAGCTCGTCGAGATAAAAGCAAAGTTTCAGGCCGCTGACAATATCTATTCCGGCGGCAAAGGCGGTTTCGGCCTTCCGGGCCTTGGTCCCGGCGACTTCGAGTCCACGGTTACCGACGCGGTAACGGGTGTCGATATCAATATCCGGCCGGCCTGGGATCTCTATGACCAGTCCGAAAATAAGCGGTCCGTGGTCGTAGCCATCATCGACACAGGCGTCGACTATAACCATCAGGAGTTTTCGGGCGCCATGTGGACGAATCCCGGAGAAATTCCCGGTGATGGAATTGACAACGACGGAAACGGTTACGTGGACGATGTTCACGGCTGGAACTTCTATTCCGGCAACAGCCAGATCTTTGTAGGCGAAGAAGACAGCCACGGCACCCACGCCGCAGGCACCATCGCCGCGGTCCGCGGTTCCTACGGAATCGCCGGCATCACCGATAACAATTACGTAAAGATTATGTCCTTAAAGGCATTAGGCGGCAGTGACGGAACCGGATCGCCCGACTCTGTCATCCAGGCGATCCGCTACGCGGAAGCCAACGGCGCCACCATCTGTAACTTAAGCATGGGAACCTCCGCCTATAACGAGGCGCTGGCCCAGACCATGCAGAATTCGAAGATGCTGTTCATCGTGGCCTGCGGCAACGGCGGCATCGCCGGAAAGGGATATGACACCGACATTTACCCGGTCTATCCCGCATCGTTCCCATTTGACAATGTAATCTCTGTTGCCAACTTGTTATTCGACGGAAGCTTGAGCCGTGACTCCAACTACGGAGCCGCCAGCGTGGATATCGCGGCCCCCGGAACCTATATTGTCAGCACATTGCCGGGCAATAATTACGGTTTTATGAGCGGCACTTCCATGGCCGCCCCCATGGTAACCGGAGTCGCCGCCATGCTCTACTCCTACCGTCCCGAGATCTCACTGTCCGACGTGAAAAATATTCTGCTGAATTCCAGCCGAAAGATGGACCAGTTAAGCGGGAAAATGGTGAGCGGGGGAATGCTGGATGCGTACGCAGCACTGAGTTACCAGTAATATTAAGGTGGGTAGTCAGTGATGGGAGATGTTGGATCTCAGTATTCAGTGAGGAAATTTGGATTTTAAGAACTGAAATATAAAGGACGTCCCTGTCAGGTATTTGACGGGAGGCGTCCTTTTATGTTGGGGTAGGTTAGATTTTATGTTGCTTTTATGCTTTTTCCTACTATATTTTATAATGTATTTGAAGAGGCTTTCAAAAAGCCCATTTATAAACTACAGATTTTTATCGAACTTACTCCTCATTCTTCGGACAATCGATAGCCTCATTGCCTGATTCGCCTGCCGTCTTTTCCGTCAGACGCATGTATAACAGCGGATATGGATTTCCCTGCTCGTCCAGCTCCGTCCGTTTGAAACATTCAAATCCCATGTGCTCATAAAACCCTTTCGCCAGCGGATTCTGCTCATTTACACACAATTCGCGTATCCCCAGCTCTTCTATACCATAGGTAAGAAGCCGCTTGCCCAAACCAGATCCACGCAATTCCGGTTCGAGGAAAAGCATCTCCAGACGCGCTCCCGCTGTACCCATGAAGGCAATGGGTTCCCACTCTGCATTTAGAGCAATCACCAGGGTGGGAACTTCAAGAAGCGCGGCCGGGACATACTTCTCTATTTCCCCGATTTCCTGATCAGACAGGAAAAGATGGGTATTCTTGACGGAGCGCCTCCATACTTCTGTCAGGCGATCGATCAACTCATCGCTTCGTACTTCCTGCAAAATTATTTCTGCCCGGTTTACACCCTTTGTCAGCGTTTCCCGATTAATCTCCCGACTCTGTTGATTTTGGTTTCTCTGCATACTATTTCTTAGGGTTGATTTCCCCTGTTCTGATTGATTCTGCATAATCTACTCCTGTCTTGCCATAAAAATAACCCGGGAAGCACAAATCTTCCCGGGTATCACTTCCACTTCTTATTCGTTCACTTTCGTCTCTTCTACTCCATGGAACGCCATCTGAAATTCGGAATAAGATCAGACCACTTGTTGACACCGATAATCGGCTTTGCAAATTCCGTAGCTTCCAGCGTATACTTCTTCTTATCAATGTCACGGAACACCTGCCAGATCTTACGGCGCTTCGTGGCCACAATGGTATCACCCTGATTCATATCACACTCCCACAGACCAAATGCCAATCCGCTGCGCACCTCCAACGGCGCGTCCACCTGACGGCTTAAGATATAGGCGTCGATATATGGATTACTATCTACCAGGTAATAGGAATAGGCAAATGCCGCCGCCTGAATCTGAGGAATGTCTCCTCTTGTCGGGCTCTTCGCCGTAAATCCTTCTTCTGTAAGGATAATATGGCGGACATCTCCAGTCGGTGAACGGAATGCAGCCTGTGCCATGTAGTCTGTAAGAACACTTAAATTCGCAAAGTTGATGACAGGGGAGTTAAAGTCATTGGTAATCCATCCGGTCTGCGCATCATCCCAGAATTCCGGTTCCGTCATAGGCGCCGGATACGGATGGTAAGACAATCCCCAATCCATCTGTCCCTGCGTGTTGGCGATAGAATTAAATGTATCCACAATATTTTTTCCGCCGTATTTTAACTTGTTGTCGATCTCCGCATTCCAGTTATAATCGAGGGAAAAATAGACCCTGTCATTTGCACTGGTGCTCTTGATTGCCGTATAGAACACGCGGAATGCATCCTGATACGCCTGAACATAGCTGTTTAGATCCCAGGCCCCGGTGTAATTCCACTGCTGGTTATTAATCTCATTACCGATAATCCAGTTGGATATCTTACCCTGATTCGGATTCGAACCGTTGTACCGCTCTGCAAGGAATGAAGCAATAGCCTTGGTCTGCTCAAAACCGGCTTCTGTTGCTGCGTTAAATAAATAATAGAATGCTTTTGAAGACTTCTTCGTACCAGGATAGATCAGATCCGGCGTTGCATCATTCCATCCATTCAGGATGATAGCCGTAACCGTCATACCTTTGCCGGAAAGCGCACTGATGGTTCTATCGTAATCTTCAATGACCCGCTTGTCAAAATGATACATCTTACCATCATACTGATAGTCAATACCCTGACCTAAAATCTGATGAAATGCAATATTCGTTCCCACATGCTTGACACCCAGATCAAATGCGTCTGCCAGCATGTTCAGCTCAATATTAAGCCCTTTTTTTGTCAAAGGATCATTAAACGCCGCTGTGTTCGGGGCTACCGCCTCCGGATTTGTGATATAGTGCGGGTCGCTGACCTCGATGTATTTCGTCCCATCCCAGACCGCTACCACAAATCTGCTGTATAACCGGTCCTCCGCAGTGCCTTCATTCAACGGGAACTGATACGTTACCTCCGTTCCAAATGAAGCGGCCCCCGCGTAATCAAGGCGTCCTTCCAGATTCTTCTGATACGGCTTCTGTTCCACCAAATAGAGAACTCCATCCGTACCGGTCATGTCTCCGCTGCTGGTGACCTTGACCGTCACACTTTTCTTATCCGGATTGATCAGGCAGGAGGTGATCGATGATTCCACCTTGGGTCCCTGTGTCTCAGCGTTTTCAGAAGTCTCAGTGTCCACGCTGGCGAATGAAGCAAACACACCGGTAAAGCACAACAACACTGTAGCCAGAATGCCTGCCGCTCCTCTTCTTATCATCTTACTATCCATTCCTGTTTCCCTCCGTGCTGTCTAACTTTATGTACTCTACCATGATACCTAATTGCAATACCATTTGCAATAAAGTTTTTATTACGGAATTCTAAATTTACTTACAATATTGGTACCATCTGGAACTCCACGAGCACCTCAATCAAACGCCGCTTTGTGGATATTATAGCTAATAAACGACAAAACTGTGGGCAGTAATAACCTCCATCCAGCATTTTGCTTTGAGACGGTTTGTAAAACGGTCCACCTGCTCCATACCTGGATAGAAAGACATCTGATACGCCTTCTTCCAGTCCTTGTAGGTCACTTCGTAAATAAACTCTTCCGGTAAATCCACTATAGGGATTAGTGATTTTCTCCGGTTTTCTACAGCGATTTTGGCAGCTTCAGAGAGACGTTTTATTGCCACCTTCTGCGGAATGCAGAAGGTGGCACCGCCTACACCGCGCTTGATCTCGGCAGTCGAAATATGCGGCGCCAGTTCTCTGGCATCCCGGCACACGGCTTCGTCTCCAGAGAGAAAAAGAACTGGTATTCCGAGGGAGGAAGCCGTGTAGGTATTGAGCATAAACTCGCTCATATAGCGGCCATTGAGGCGAATGTACTGGCTGTTTCCTGTAGAGGTGTGGCTGATGGCAAACTCCGGATTGCCGGCGGCCGCATGGTACCCAAGAAAAAATACTCCGTCAAATGTCTCGTCTAGGCCGAACATCATGTTATACGGATGTCCGCTCTTCCCCCGGATCAGCGTTACGTATCCCGGCATCGCAAGAGGGTTGATATTGGAGGCGTCACCATGGCCATCCTTTACGACAATGGCGTCCGCTCCGGCGGCATGAGCCGCCTCGCAGACTGCGACGACTTCGTTTGTCATCTCCTCTGCATACCTCTGGTAAACAGACTCGTTTTTATGAGTCTCATCGGTGAAACTTAGTCCGGCGCAGCCTTCGATGTCTGCGCTGATGAATATTTTCATGGTATTTCTCCTGTTCCGGGCTTTCGCCCTATAAAAATAAATGCAAAAGTGCCCAGCGAAGAGCAAGCTCTCCCTTGGCCTCCCGCTACTCCGCAGTGCATCTTCTTGTCCGCAAATTCGGCGGACAAGAAGCTCCGGGCTTTCGCCCTATAAAAATAAATGCAAAAGTGCCCAGCGAAGAGCAAGCTCTCCTCTGGGCACTTTCACATTTATTTTTGCACTGCTCAATGCTTGCGCATTATTTGCACTGCTCATTGCTTACGCATGATTATTCAATGATTGTAGCAACTTTTCCTGATCCAACGGTTCTGCCGCCTTCACGGATAGCGAAACGAAGACCCTGCTCCATAGCTACTGGATGAATCAGCTCTACGGTCATCTCTACGTTATCGCCAGGCATACACATTTCTACGCCTTCTGGAAGATCACATACACCAGTTACGTCAGTTGTTCTGAAGTAGAACTGAGGTCTGTAGTTGTTGAAGAAAGGAGTATGACGTCCACCTTCATCTTTTGTTAAAACGTAAACCTGAGCTGTAAATTTCTTGTGGCACTTTACAGAACCTGGTTTAACAAGACACTGTCCTCTTTCGATTTCAGTTCTCTGAACACCACGAAGTAATGCACCGATGTTATCACCAGCCTGAGCCTCGTCTAACAGCTTACGGAACATCTCGATACCTGTAACAACTACCTTACGGGTCTCTTCATGGATACCAACGATTTCAACTTCGTCAGATACGTGTAATGTACCACGCTCTACTCTACCTGTAGCAACAGTACCACGGCCTGTGATGGAGAAAACGTCCTCTACTGGCATTAAGAAAGGCTTGTCTGTTTCACGAACTGGATCTGGAACCCACTCGTCAACAGCCTTCATTAATTCAAGAACCTTGTCGCCCCACTCGCTGGACGGATCCTCAAGAGCCTTTAAAGCAGAACCCTGGATGATTGGTGTATCATCGCCCGGGAATTCATATTCATTTAACAGTTCACGAATTTCCATGTCTACTAATTCAAGTAATTCTTCATCGTCAACCATATCGCACTTGTTCATGAATACTACGATGTAAGGAACGCCTACCTGACGAGAAAGCAGGATGTGCTCTCTTGTCTGAGCCATAACACCATCAGTAGCAGCAACAACAAGGATAGCGCCGTCCATCTGAGCAGCACCAGTGATCATGTTCTTTACATAGTCAGCATGGCCTGGGCAGTCAACGTGAGCATAATGTCTCTTCTCTGTCTCATACTCAACGTGAGAAGTAGAAATAGTGATACCACGCTCTCTCTCTTCCGGAGCCTTATCGATATTCTCGAAAGCTACGGACTCACCGGTACCTAATCTTTCATGAAGAGTCTTTGTGATAGCAGCTGTTAAAGTTGTTTTACCATGGTCAACGTGGCCAATAGTACCGATGTTACAATGTGGTTTGTTTCTTTCAAATTTAGCTTTGCCCATTTTATAACGTCCTCCTTAATTTGTGCTCTTTTGAGCTTTAATTTTTATGTTAGGCTGTCTTTTATTATATGCTATTTATGCACTATTTTCAAGCCTATTTGATGGATTCCGGGCGGTTTTAGACCGCTCGGAGTCCATTTAGTACCCGGATTTTCTGGTCTGCCAAAGTCCCTTTTGAGAGCGACGGATTATTTACCGTTCTTCTCAGCAAGTACCTTCTCCTGTACAGATTTTGGAACTGGCTCGTATTTCTCGAAGAACATAGAGTAGTTACCACGTCCCTGTGTTTTGGAACGTAAATCTGTGGAGTATCCAAACATCTCTGCCAGCGGAACGAATGCGCGAACAATCTTACCGCCGCCTAAATCGTCCATACCTTCGATACGGCCACGACGGGAGTTGATATCACCGATAACATCACCCATGTAGTCTTCCGGCATGGTTACTTCAACCTTCATGATCGGCTCAAGTAAGATAGCTCCGGCTTTGTGCATCGCATCCTTGAACGCCATGGAACCGGCGATGTGGAATGCCATTTCACTGGAGTCTACCTCATGGTAGGAACCGTCATATACGGTCGCATGAACACCCAGTACAGGGAATCCGCCAAGAATACCACACTTGGAAGCTTCCTCAATACCTTCACCGACTGCCGGGATATATTCCTTCGGAATAGCACCGCCGACAACGGAGGAGTCAAACTTAAACAGTTCTTCTGCGTTGGCATCCATAGGCTCAAAGTGAACCTTACAGTGTCCGTACTGTCCACGTCCACCGGACTGCTTCGCATACTTGCTGTCTACGTCAACAGCCTTAGTAAATGTCTCCTTGTAAGCAACCTGAGGAGCACCTACGTTGGCTTCTACGTTGAACTCACGCAGCAGACGGTCTACGATGATCTCCAGATGAAGCTCGCCCATACCGGAAATAATAACCTGACCGGTCTCCTGGTTTGTCTTCGCTCTGAAGGTCGGATCTTCTTCTGCAAGCTTTGCAAGTGCCTCGCCCATCTTGCCCTGACCAGCTTTGGTCTTCGGCTCGATCGCGATATCGATAACAGGCTCCGGGAACTCCATGGATTCCAGGATTACCGGATGCTGGTCGTCACAGATAGTATCGCCAGTTGTTGTGGTCTTGAAACCTACAGCAGCAGCAATATCTCCTGCATAAACCTTATCTAACTCCTGTCTCTTGTTGGCATGCATCTGAAGGATACGTCCAACACGCTCTTTTTTGCCTTTTGTAGCATTGAGAACGTAAGAACCGGAGTTCATACTTCCGGAGTATACACGGAAGAATGCTAACTTACCCACGAATGGGTCTGTCATAATCTTAAATGCCAGCGCTGAGAACGGCTCGTCGTCGGAGGAATGTCTCTCGACTTCGTTGCCATCCATATCGACACCTTTAATAGATGGGATATCGATCGGTGAAGGCATATATTCTACAACTGCATCAAGAAGTTTCTGAACGCCTTTGTTTCTGTAAGCGGTACCGCAGCATACCGGAATCGCAGTACATTCACATGTCGCTTTTCTCAGTGCTTTCTTCAGTTCCTCTACAGAAGGCTCTTCTCCCTCTAAATACTGCATCATCAGATCATCATCAAGTTCGCAGATTTTCTCTACTAATTCGGTGTGGTAAAGCTCGGCATCGACTTGCATATCCTCAGGGATCTCAACGATGGAAATATCCTCACCCTTCTCGTCATTGTAGATATAAGCCTGCATCTCGAACAGATCGATAATACCTTTAAATTCATCTTCTGCGCCGATTGGCAGCTGAAGACAGATTGCGTTTTTGCCAAGTCTGGTTCTGATCTGATCAACGGCACCATAGAAGTTCGCACCCATGATATCCATCTTGTTAATGAATGCCATACGTGGTACATTGTAGGTATCCGCCTGACGCCATACGTTCTCAGACTGCGGCTCAACTCCACCCTTTGCACAGAACACGCCTACGGCGCCGTCCAGTACACGAAGGGAACGCTCAACCTCTACTGTAAAGTCAACGTGGCCTGGAGTATCAATAATATTGATACGGTGTTCCTGGGCACCCGGCTTTACCTTGCAGTGTTCCTGCTGGGTCCAGTGGCAGGTTGTAGCAGCTGAAGTGATTGTGATTCCTCTTTCCTGCTCCTGCTCCATCCAGTCCATGGTAGCAGTACCTTCATGAGTATCACCGATTTTATAGTTTACACCAGTATAATAGAGGATACGCTCTGTCAATGTTGTTTTACCAGCATCGATATGGGCCATAATACCAATATTTCTGGTTCTTTCCAATGGATATTCTCTTCCAGCCAAAGCTTTTTCCTCCTATTAGAATCTGTAATGAGCAAATGCCTTGTTTGCCTCTGCCATCTTGTGCATGTCTTCTTTCTTCTTTACAGAAGCACCAGTGTTGTTGGCAGCATCCATAATCTCATTAGCAAGTCTTTCTTCCTGGGTCTTCTCGCCTCTCTTACGGGAGTACAGAGTGATCCATCTGAGTGCTAATGCCTGTCTTCTCTCAGCCTTAACTTCGATCGGCACCTGATAGGTAGCACCACCGATACGTTTTGCCTTTACTTCCAGTACAGGCATGATGTTGTTCATCGCTTCTTCGAATACTTCGACAGCCGGTTTGCCCATCTTTTCTTCTACTCGGCCGAATGCGCCGTATACAATCTTCTGAGCAACGCCCTTTTTACCATCTAACATGATGTTGTTGATTAACTTGGTAACAACCTTGTTATTGTAAAGCGGGTCTGCTAATACGTCTCTCTTCTGAGTATGTCCTTTACGTGGCACGTTACTTCCCTCCTTAATATCGCCGCCCGAGCCTGCATGATACAGGTTCCACAGCTTTTCATTAGATCTTAGGTACTCACAAACATTGAAGTTGCGTTCGCGCTCGGTTCTCTTATATATAATCCTGCAACCTACAGGTTCAATATCATCAATCCGGCACTAGAAATTCAATCATGTGGTTCTAATTATTATTTTTTGTCTTTTGGTCTCTTAGCACCGTATTTGGAACGAGCCTGCTTTCTGTTGGCTACGCCTGCGGTATCCAGTGTACCTCTAACGATATGATATCTGGTACCTGGTAAGTCTTTTACTCTTCCGCCACGGATTAAAACAACGCTATGCTCCTGTAAGTTGTGACCCTCACCTGGAATGTAGCTTGTTACTTCGATCCCGTTAGACAGACGTACTCTGGCGATCTTTCTGAGCGCTGAGTTAGGCTTCTTAGGTGTAGCAGTCTTAACTGCTGTGCAGACACCTCTCTTCTGAGGAGCGGAAACATCTGTAGCTCTCTTCTGTAAAGAGTTGTAACCCTTCTGCAGAGCCGGAGCTGTGGATTTCTTTACGGATGTCTGTCTTCCCTTTCTAACTAACTGGTTAAATGTTGGCATTCTTTTCACCTCCTGTGATATTGTCTGTGGTTGCTGTATTTCTTTCAGCCTGATTGCTTGCACAAAAACATGACGCGTTTATGCACGCCTAATTATTATATACACTTTGCATTTTTCTGTCAAGGAAATTCTTTAAAACATTCTAAAAAATGAAAAAAGGCAGCTCCGGCCGGCCCGGACTTTGCCTTTTTTCTCAATTTATACCATTCATCCTATTGAACGAGTCTCGGTTTATCCATCTTTCCTTCCACTACAGTCTGCAATTCCCGAATGGCGGCGTAATTGTCGATAATCTTATCGTAATTGTATACAGTCTGCTTCTTTACAATATCCATATCCTTCCGAAGTTCACAGATATCATCACGCACATCGGCCATCTCGTTCTTCAGACCATGTACCTCTCCATATAAAGTCAGTATGTCAGTACGGATCGGCTTTAATTTCAATTCTAGCTTTTCTTCTAGCTTTTCGTCCAGCTTCCGGTACAGCCGCGTCTCCAGTCCGTCAAGCATGACGGCAATCGCATCTAGTGTTTCCTGATCTGCCATTCTATCCCTCCCCTTTCACTAATTGACAGGCAAGTTTTCGTCTTTTATCATAACATGAAAAACAGGCAAAGTCCATCGATATACAGTTATCATAGTACAGGTTTATTCTGGAAAGACGCAATCTCTGTTTTGTCGTACTTATATGGATATGGCAGTCAGTTACTGTTCCCCGTCTCCTCATTCCCATCGTCTTTTCTCTGATGGCAGTTCATCCCACAGCTGCCGCAGCATCCTCCGCAGCCGGATTTTCCCATTTTTTTATCCCGTCTTTTCTTCCAGATCACCGCGCCCACCGCTGCTATCAGAATGATTCCGATCATAAGATCTGCCATGAACTTCACCTCCTGTGAAAGCAGTTGATTCATCTATTCTGCCTGTTCTGTTTATTCCACCCCTCCGAATCATTCTTCTATATGCCGGAAGGCCCCGCCTGGTTCGTGACCCGCAGAAATAAGAATCCCGGCGGGCCGGACGGCTGAGCATACGCCCAACCGGCTCCGTCCGCCGGGACTTATATTATTCTCAGACAGCTTTATACGTCCTCTTCATCAATATCATCGATGTCCAGAACTTCCTCAGCCTCTAAATACTCTTCTGTAACGGGAATCGCAAGATCGTCGCCAAGGATGATCTCATCTTCATTCATCTCTTCCCCGTCCGTACTCAGCTTAACGGTACGGTAACGCTTCATTCCAGTACCTGCCGGAATCGGTTTACCGATAATTACGTTCTCCTTTAAGCCGATTAAGTGGTCTACCTTGCCGTTGATCGCCGCCTCGGTCAGAACCTTGGTGGTCTCCTGGAAGGAAGCCGCTGATAAGAAGGAGTCTGTAGCCAGAGATGCCTTGGTGATACCCAGCATAACCTGCTTTCCATCCGCCGGCTCCTTGCCTTCTGCAAGAAGTGCCTCGTTCATATCGTTGTAATCAAGAACGTCCATGGAGGTACCCGGAAGCACATCGCTGTCTCCGCTCTCCTCGATCTTGATCTTCTTAAGCATCTGTCTGACGATCATCTCAACGTGCTTATCATTGATCTCAACACCCTGCAGACGGTAAACACGCTGAACTTCCTGGATCATGTAATCCTGTACCGCGCGGACACCCTTGATCTTTAAGATATCATGCGGGTTGATACTACCTTCTGTCAGCTCGTCGCCGGCCTCTAAATAGACGCCATCCTGGATCTTGATTCTGGATCCGTAAGGAATTAAATACGTCTTGGAATTGCCGGTCTCATTATCTGTAATGATGATCTCACGTTTCTTCTTCGTATCCTTGATCGTGGCTACGCCGCCGAACTCTGCGATGATCGCAAGTCCCTTTGGCTTACGCGCCTCAAAAAGCTCCTCGACACGGGGAAGACCCTGTGTGATATCGCCGCCGGCAACACCGCCGGTATGGAACGTACGCATGGTCAGCTGTGTACCAGGCTCACCGATGGACTGAGCGGCAATAATACCGACTGCCTCACCAACCTGTACCGGCTGTCCGGTAGCCATGTTGGCACCGTAGCATTTCGCGCAGACACCCAGATGGGATTTGCAGGTAAGGACGGTACGGATCTTGACGGAATCGCGTCCCATCTTCTGTAATGTCTTCATAACCGCAGCCGCACGCTTCGGTGTACACATATGGTTTGCCTTCACAATTACTTCTCCGGTATCCGGATCGGTAATGGTTTCAGCGATATATCTGCCTGTCAGTCTCTCCTCGAGACCCTCGATCGTCTCCTGGCCATCCATGAAAGCCTTGATCTCCATGGCAGGAATTGTCTTTCCTTCGCAGCAGTCTACCTCACGGATAATCATATCCTGGGAAACGTCTACAAGACGTCTCGTCAGATAACCGGAGTCGGCTGTTCGCAGAGCCGTATCGGAAAGTCCTTTACGGGCACCGTGAGCGGAGATGAAGTATTCCAGTACGTCCAGACCTTCACGGAAGTTGGACTTAATAGGAAGTTCGATTGTATGACCGGTTGTATCGGCCATAAGTCCACGCATACCAGCCAGCTGTTTGATCTGTTTATCAGAACCTCGGGCTCCGGAGTCCGCCATCATATAGATATTGTTATACTTGTCAAGGCCGGTAAGCAGATCGTGAGTCAGCTGATCATCCGTCTCTTTCCAGGTATCGATAACTTCTTTATAACGCTCTTCCTCCGTGATCAGACCACGTCTGAAGTTCTTGGCAATCTGGTCAACGGTCGCCTGAGCGTCCGCAATCAGCTTCGGTTTGCTCTCCGGCACGGTCATATCGGAAATGGATACGGTCATGGCCGCTCTCGTGGAATACTTATAACCGATCGCCTTGATATCGTCTAACGTCTCAGCGGTCTGAACTGCACCGTGAACGTTGATAACCTTTTCCAGAATCTGCTTTAACTGCTTCTTGCCGACGTGGAAATCCACCTCCATCAGAAGCTCGTTGCCCGGAATGCTTCTGTCTACGAAGCCCAGGTCCTGAGGAACGATCTCATTGAAAATGAAGCGGCCCACCGTGGATTCTACGGAACCGGTCTTCATGGTGCCATCCGGCATTTTCTTTGTCACTCTCGCCTTGATTCTGGAGTGTAAGGTTACGGCTCCGTTCTCATAGGCAAGAATCGCTTCGTTTACATTATGGAATACCATGCCCTCGCCCTTGGCGCCAGGTCTTTCCTGGGTCAGGTAATAGATTCCGAGGACCATATCCTGAGACGGAACGGCCACAGGGCCACCGTCGGAAGGTTTCAGTAAGTTGTTCGGTGAGAGGAGTAAGAACCGGCACTCCGCCTGTGCTTCTACGGACAGAGGCAGATGAACGGCCATCTGGTCACCATCGAAGTCCGCGTTGAACGCGGTACAAACCAGCGGATGCAGCTTGATCGCCTTACCTTCCACCAGAATCGGCTCGAACGCCTGGATACCAAGTCTGTGCAGTGTAGGCGCACGGTTTAACATAACCGGATGCTCCTTGATTACGTCCTCCAGTACATCCCAAACCTCGGTCTGAAGTCTCTCCACCATCTTCTTGGCATTCTTAATATTGTGAGCGGTGCCGTTGGCAACCAGCTCCTTCATAACAAACGGCTTAAATAACTCGATCGCCATCTCTTTCGGAAGACCGCACTGGTAAATCTTAAGCTCCGGTCCTACGACGATAACGGAACGTCCGGAATAGTCGACACGCTTTCCTAACAGGTTCTGACGGAAACGTCCCTGCTTACCCTTTAACATATCAGAAAGGGATTTAAGAGCACGGTTACCAGGTCCGGTAACAGGTCTGCCTCTTCTGCCGTTATCGATCAGGGCGTCAACGGCTTCCTGCAGCATGCGCTTCTCGTTGCGGACAATAATATCCGGCGCGCCCAGCTCTAAAAGACGGGCCAGACGGTTATTTCTATTGATAATTCTTCTGTATAAATCATTTAAATCGGAGGTGGCAAAACGTCCGCCATCCAGCTGTACCATCGGCCGGATATCCGGAGGGATAACCGGGATCGCAGTCATGATCATCCATTCCGGCTTGTTGCCGGAGTTGCGGAATGCCTCTACGACTTCCAGTCTCTTGATGATTCTGGCACGCTTCTGGCCGGTGGCATCCTTCAGTCCCTTTCTTAACTCTTCGGAATCTTTCTCTAAATCGATCGCCTGCAAGAGTTCCAGGATTGCTTCTGCACCCATCCCTACGCGGAATGCGCCGTAACCGTATTTGTCAACCTCTTCGCGGTATTCCTTCTCAGATAACACCTGCTTATACTGAAGTCCTGTATCCGCCGCATCCAGTACGATATAGGATGCGAAGTACAGTACTTTCTCAAGGGTTCTCGGTGAGATATCGAGAATCAGGCCCATACGGCTCGGGATTCCCTTAAAATACCAGATATGGGAAACCGGAGCAGCAAGCGCGATATGGCCCATACGCTCTCTACGAACGCTGGCCTTCGTGACTTCGACACCGCATCGGTCACAGATAACGCCTTTGTATCTGATCTTTTTGTATTTACCGCAATGACACTCCCAGTCCTTGCTCGGTCCGAAGATTCTCTCGCAGAAAAGACCGTCTTTTTCCGGCTTTAAGGTTCTGTAATTGATCGTCTCTGGCTTTTTAACTTCGCCATGGGACCAATCGAGAATCTTTTCCGGAGACGCTAACCCAATTTTGATAGCGTCGAACGTCATTGGGTGATAAGTTTCATTATTCTCAGGCATGAGCGGTTCTCCTTCCTAACATACACAACTATTCTTCGTCTGAATCGTCTAATTCGGCGTCATCGAAATCCTCGTAAGAATCGTCGATACCATCTGCATCCTCTTCTTCATCAATACTAACCAGTTCATCATCCTGGAATTCCTGCTTCTGGAAACCGTAGTCAGCAAGAGGTTCCTCTTCCCTGAATTTTCTGTCACCTTCGATGATGGATCGTAAATCTGTCTCCTCGTAATCCATTGCCTCTGCAATCTGTACCTCGGTATTATCATCTCGCAGTACACGTACATCGAGAGCCAGTGACTGAAGCTCTTTAAGCAGTACCTTGAAGGATTCCGGAATACCCGGCTCAGGAATGTTCTCGCCCTTGATAATCGCTTCATACGTCTTCACACGGCCTACCACATCATCCGACTTCACAGTCATGATTTCCTGCAGTGTGTAGGATGCGCCGTACGCCTCGAGAGCCCAAACCTCCATCTCTCCGAAACGCTGGCCGCCGAACTGGGCTTTACCACCCAGAGGCTGCTGTGTAACCAGGGAGTATGGTCCTGTCGAACGGGCATGGATCTTATCGTCAACCAGATGATGCAGCTTCAGATAATGCATGTGTCCGATCGTAACCGCACTGTCGAAATACTCACCGGTACGTCCGTCGCGGAGTCTTACTTTACCGTCACGGCTGAGCGGTACACCCTTCCACAGTTCTCTGTGATCCAGATGTTCACCCAGATACTCGATTACATCGGGTTTTAAAGTGTCATTATATTTATCCTGGAATTCTTCCCAGGTCATGTTGACGTAGTCATTGGCAACATCGAGGGTATCCATGATATCGATCTCGTTTGCGCCGTCGAATACAGGTGTTGCAATGTTAAATCCAAGGGCTCTGGCCGCAAGACTTAAGTGAATCTCCAAAACCTGCCCGATATTCATACGGGAAGGTACGCCCAGAGGGTTCAAAACGATATCCAGCGGACGGCCATTGGGCAGGAACGGCATATCCTCAACCGGAAGCACACGGGAAACAACACCCTTGTTGCCATGACGGCCGGCCATCTTATCACCAACAGAAATTTTTCTCTTCTGGGCAATGTAGATGCGGACTGTCTGGTTCACACCTGGGGACAGCTCGTCACCATTCTCCCTTGTAAATACCTTGGCATCCACGATAATACCGTAGGCGCCGTGCGGTACCTTTAAGGAAGTGTCACGGACTTCTCTCGCCTTCTCACCGAAGATTGCGCGAAGCAGTCTCTCCTCAGCTGTCAGCTCGGTCTCTCCCTTCGGAGTAACCTTTCCCACCAGGATATCTCCGGCACGGACTTCCGCACCGATTCGGATGATACCTCTCTCATCCAAATCCTTTAACGCATCTTCACCGACGCCAGGAACGTCACGGGTGATCTCTTCCGGTCCCAGCTTGGTATCACGGGCTTCCGCCTCGTATTCCTCAATATGAACGGAGGTGTAAACATCCTCCTGAACGAGTCTTTCACTGAGCAGAACGGCATCCTCGTAGTTGTAGCCTTCCCAGGTCATGAATCCGATGAGCGGGTTCTTGCCAAGGGCGATCTCACCATTCTGTGTGGACGGACCGTCAGCGATGACCTCTCCCTTTTCCACATGATTATTCTTATATACAATCGGCTTCTGGTTGTAACAGTTGCTCTGGTTGCTTCTCTTGAATTTGGTCAGATGGTAAACGTCTCTTCCGCCGTCAGCATCTCTCTTAATGATGATCTCGTTGGAAGCGGAACGCTCTACCACACCGGCATTTCTCGCCACAACGCAGACACCCGAGTCAACGGCTGCCTTGGCTTCCATACCGGTTCCAACGACTGGCGCCTCCGTCGTCAACAGCGGCACGGCCTGACGCTGCATGTTGGATCCCATCAGCGCACGGTTGGCATCATCGTTCTCCAGGAAAGGAATCATGGCTGTCGCCACGGAGAATACCATCTTCGGGGAAACGTCCATCAAATCGATGCTCTTTCTCTGGAATTCGGATGTCTCCTCGCGGAAACGTCCGGAAATATTCTTATGAATAAAGTGGCCTTCTTCATCCAGCGGTTCGTTCGCCTGTGCGACAACGAAGTTATCTTCTTCATCAGCAGTCAGATAAACGACCTCGTCGGTAACGATCGGATTGGCCGGTTCGGTCTTGTCTACAAGACGGTAAGGCGCTTCCACAAATCCATACTGGTTTACCCTCGCATACGTAGCCAGGGAGTTGATCAGACCGATGTTAGGACCTTCAGGGGTCTCGATCGGACACATACGTCCGTAATGGGTGTAGTGTACGTCTCGAACCTCGAATCCGGCACGGTCTCTTGACAGACCGCCAGGTCCCAATGCGGATAAACGTCTCTTATGAGTCAGCTCAGCCAGCGGGTTGTTCTGATCCATGAACTGGGACAGCTGGGAACTTCCAAAGAATTCCTTTACAGCCGCAGTTACCGGTTTAATGTTGATTAAGGACTGGGGAGTAATGCCCTCCATATCCTGTGTTGTCATTCTCTCGCGAACCACACGTTCCATTCTGGAAAGACCGATCCGGTACTGGTTCTGCAGCAGCTCGCCGACCGCACGGATTCTACGGTTTCCTAAATGGTCGATATCGTCGGCATTACCTACCTGCTGCTCTAAATGCATGTTGTAGTTGATGGATGCCAGAATATCTTCTTTTGTGACATGCTTCGGAATAAGTTCGCCCAAACTTCTGTGAATCGCGCTCTTTAATACTTCTTCATCTTCCGTGCCAACATCTTCCAGAATTTTTTCAAGTACCGGATAGAATACTAACTCCGTAACACCTGCGTCCTTTGGATCGAAGGACACGTAAGCGCCTAAATCTACCATTAAGTTGGATAAGACTTTCTGCTTGCGCTCTAAGCCTTCCACCCATACGTAAGGTACGGCTGCATTCTGGATATCTACGGCAAGCTGCTTGTCTACAGTCGTGCCGGCAGTCGCCAGAATCTCGCCGGTTGTGGTATCCACCACATCCTCTGAAAGCACGTGGCCCACGATACGGTTCTTGAAATGAAGCTTCTTATTAAATTTATATCTTCCGACCTTTGCAAGATCATATCTTCTCGGGTCAAAGAACATACTGTTTAATAAACTTTCTGCACTATCAACAGATAAAGGTTCACCTGGGCGGATCTTCTTATATAACTCTAATAAGCCATCCTGGTAATTATCGGACGTATCCTTACCGAAGCTGGCTAAAAGCTTTGGCTCCTCGCCAAACAGTTCTAATATCTCGGCATTCGTTCCGAAACCAAGGGCACGGATCAGCACGGTAACCGGAACCTTTCTGGTCCTGTCTACACGTACGTAGAAAATGTCGTTGGAGTCTGTCTCATACTCCAGCCACGCACCTCGGTTAGGAATTACTGTACAGGTATAGAGTTCCTTACCTACCTTGTCATGTCCGATACCATAATATATACCTGGGGAACGTACTAACTGGCTGACAATAACACGTTCGGCACCGTTAATGACGAAGGAACCGGTATCTGTCATAAGCGGAAGATCACCCATGAAGATCTCATGTTCATTAATCTCATCTTTATCTTTATTGCAAAGCCTTACCTTGACTTTTAAAGGAGCTGCGTAAGTCGCATCTCTTTCCTTGCATTCTTCTATGGTATACTTGATGTCGTCTTTACATAATGTAAAGTCAACAAATTCCAGACTCAAGTGACCCGCAAAGTCTGCGATCGGAGAGATATCTTCGAAGACTTCCTTCAATCCCTCATCAAGGAACCACTGATAGGAATTCTTCTGAATCTCGATCAGGTTAGGCATCTCAAGGACTTCTTTCTGTCTCGAGAAGCTCATTCTCAGGCTTTTACCGGCTGGGACCGGACGCATTCTGCTTTTTTCCATTGACGTTTCACCCCTGTTTTCTTTCTATTGGTTCTGTTTTTGGGCATAAATGTCCCTCAAGGCACATGATGCCACAATAGTGCACATTCCATAATATCATAGCCCTGTCAAGGTGTCAAGCATTTTTTGCTTGCACTTTCCATAATATAATGCTATACTATTACAGATAGACTTTATTTACAAAATGAACTATTGGAGGTATTCCCCGTGAGCACAATTTTAAACGTATTACTGGTGATTCTTCTCATCTTAGTGGTAGTACTGGCTGTTCTCTATTTTCTCGGAAGAAAGCTGGAAAAACGCCAGGTTGAACAGCAGCAGGCTATGGAAGCGGCAGCACAGACCGTATCCATGCTGGTCATCGACAAGAAAAAGATGAAGCTGAAGGACGCCGGACTTCCAAAGATCGTTTACGAGCAGACGCCGAAGTACATGAGGCGTGCGAAGGTACCGATCGTAAAGGCCAAGATTGGTCCGAAGGTCATGACGCTGATCGCAGATGCGAAGGTATTCGATGTTCTTCCAGTCAAGACGGAGGCTAAGGTCGTAGTGAGCGGTATCTACATAACCGAGATCAAGAGCATTCGCGGCGGTGCGGTTCCGGCTGCGCCGAAGAAGAAGAAATTTATGGACAGGTTTAAAAGAGATAAGAAGGCAAAAGGCAGTTCCAAATAATTTGTAAATCAAAGCAGGCATGGAAACTAATATCCATACCTGCTTTTTTCATGCCGTGAAAGGATTTTAATGAAAAGCACGCAAAAAGGAGGGCGTTCTGAATAAACGCCCTCCCTGCCGGCAATTAGAATTTCTTATCAAATATAAAATTAATCCTCAACAAATACAATTGTAATCTCTTTGGAGCTGTTAACCTTATAGCAGCGGTCATCGCCGTCCTTGGCTTTACTCTTGCTCTTCTGAACGTTTCCTGCTGTATTGACAAGTCTGTACTGCGTAGTAACCTTTACTCCGTCTACAGTTTCCGTCTTATCAGCTGCTGCATTTTCGACATCGTAGTACTCGTCATAATCGTCTTCTTTTCCTGAAGGGATAGCGGAATCCACATCCATTTCTTCCAGGAATTCTTCCGTTGTGAGCATGGTAATCTCCGTATATTTTCCGTCCTGCTGAACAGCTTTCACTACAGAGTACTTGTCATCTTTATCAGCCTTCATTAACATACCGCCGAGGTAGTACTTGTCGTCATCAACGCCAAACTTACCAACACCCTTGGAGCTGCCGGATTTATTGAACAGGAAGTTAAAGCTGTCGCCGTCAATGGTAATATTCTGCTTGCCTGTCTTCATAGAACCATCATCGCCGTTTCCAAAATAATACAGTTTGTAGTCTGCTTCTGTATACAGGTTAGAAACATTAGCCTTAAAGCTGTCTTCTGTATCAAAATGGTAATCTGCCAGGTCATCGCCATCTGCAATGTCTTCAATCTCTGTGGTACTGTTGCCTACGAATTTAACTGCTACCAGTCCACTCTGCATAGCGCCGTAAGCATCAAACGCATATTTCTTGCTGTTGATTGTCTTAATTTCAGAAGCTACAAGCTTTCCATCTTTATCAGAGTAGTACCAGTTTGTAGAATCATCATCATAATCGCCAACGCTTAAGTAAGAATCCGGAACAACCTGGAACCAGCCCTTTGTCACTCTCGCACCGTCTTCCGGGCTTCCATAATAACGGAATTCACTTGTATAGTCAGGATTGCCCTGGCCTGCGTTGCCGTCTGTCGCCTTGCTCTCAGTCGGTGTAGCTGTGTAGAGCACCCACTCTGCATTCATACGGCCGTCTTCATCGAAGCTGTACTTCCGTCCGTTGATTGTCTTGCCCTTTTCATTGGTCATCTTCTTACCGTTAGTCTTAAAATAGAAATAACGGGTCTGCTCTTCGTCATCAAAGAGGTTTGTGCTCGAATGGCCGGCTTCAGCACTGTCATAATTGTTGTCTGTGATCTCTAAGTAAGCCCACTCGCCCACTCTCTGCGCACCGTCATTCTCTTCGCCGCAGTAGTAGGTTCCATCACGCCAGTCGTCATCACCGGTCACTCTCTCACCACTGTCATCGATCCAGCCATACAGCATCTTTCCTTCATCGTCAAAAATATATTTCTTGCCGTTGATGGTTTTAAATGATGCGCTGCTGCTGTTGGAAGAGCTCTTATAAGCTTTTCCGTTAGCACCGAAGTAATACCAGTAATTCATCGGCTCGTCATCGTCTTCACCGTCATAGTCGTCATTTTCTGTGGATACCCACTGGTTAGTAACCATGGTTCCATTTTCATTAACGTAATAATAATTGTCATCATCCTCTACCAGATAGTCGGTAGCCATCTCACCATCTTCATCAAGCCAGTACCAGTTGTCTCCTGATTTTTTCCATTCTTCCGTTACCTGGTCTCCGTTCTTGTCATAATAGACCCATGTACCATTTTCTTCCTGCCAGCCGGTAGCTGCGAAAGAGGTCATAGATGCGCCAATGGCAAGCAGTGCAGCTGTAGATAATACTGCAACTAATTTTGTCTGCTTTCTCATAATGAATGCACTCTCCTTTTTCTTTTTGAAATACGCTTTGAAATTCCTAATTGCATTACGAAGTCATTATACTTCCAATATGGGAAATTATCGAAAGCAAACGGGCAAAAACACCGTTTTTTAATATATTTTTTTCTTTTTTTTCGATTTTTTCTTGATTAATTCATCTTTAGTTAATATACTTATGATAAGATTTGGTTTGCAGCTTTGAGAAAGGGGAAATAATATCATGGCAGCATTAACAAAAGAGGTTTCTGATCAAACGGCCGGAAACAGCCTGGAAAAGACCCTTGAAGATTTTTCAAATTATTTAGGATTTAATAATATGGCATATAATACGATACACGTATACTTATATGCCGTCGAACAGTTTCTGACCATGTACCACACAGTCAGTCATGATAACCTGATGCTCTATAAATGCTTTCTTATGGAACATTATAAACCTCAGACTGTAAACCTCCGCATCAGAGCCTTGAACTGTTTTATGGAATCACTGCATTTATCGCCGTCAAAAATATTAATGGTTCGGGTGCAGCAAAAAACCTTCCTCGAAAACATCATCAGTCAGGCGGACTATGAATACTTAAAAAAATGTCTGATACGTGACGGCAATCTTCTGTATTATTTTATCATCCGGTTTATGGCCGCCACAGGAGTCCGGGTCAGTGAGCTGATTCAGATTCAGGCGTCTCACGTCAAACAGGGATATATGGATATCTACTCCAAGGACAATAAAATAAGAAGAATCTATATACCGAGAGCGCTGCGTAACGACACACTGACCTGGCTGCATCAGATCGACCGGGAGGACGGCTATATATTCTTAAACCGATACGGGAATCAGATTACCACGGCTGGTATCCGCGGACAGCTAAAAAAATTCACCGCGCTCTATAACCTCGATCCAAGAGTGGTATATCCGCATTCCTTCCGACACCGGTTTGCGAAAAATTTCATCGAGAAATGCGGTGACATTTCCATGCTGTCCGATATCCTGGGACACGAAAGCATTGAGACAACACGGATCTATCTCCATCGCAGCAGCACCGAACAAAAACAGATTGTAAATCAGATTGTGAACTGGTAGAAAAAATGGAACAACATAATTTATTAGAAGACTTTCAAAAATATTTAAAAAAGAAAAATTTATCGCAGAACTCAATTATAGCCTATTCCGGCAGTGTCCGGCTCTATTACTCTCTGTACAGCGAGCTGACACCGGAAAATCTAAAACAGTATAAAAAGGCACTGCTTTCACGGTACAAACCGGCAACTGTGAACCAGCGGATCTATGCCATTAATCATTACGCACACTTTCTCGCCGAAAACAATGAACTGGATGGCTGTCCGCCAGATGAATTTCATCTTCCCTCTGTCAAAATGCAGCAGAGATCTTTTCTGGATACGATCATATCTAATCGCGATTATGAGTCGCTTAAGGATCATTTAAAGGCGGACGAAAACTGGTTTTGGTATTTTATCGTGCGTTTTCTGGCTGCAACGGGTGCCCGTGTCAGTGAACTGGTCCAGATCAAGGTGGAACATCTGAATCTTGGATATCTCGATCTGTATTCCAAGGGAGGGAAAATCCGACGTATCTACTTTCCTGACCAGCTCTGTGAAGAAGCGCTGGAATGGTGCCGGAGAAAGGAAATAAAAAGCGGCTTTCTGTTTTTGACGAAAAGCGGACACCCGATCACAACACGCGGTATCCATTTTCAGTTGAAACACTTTGCCCGCCGCTACGGTATCAATCCTGACACAGTATATCCCCACTCCTTCCGCCACCGCTTTGCAAAGAATTTTCTTGCACGTTTTAATGACATCTCTCTTCTGGCGGATTTAATGGGACATGACAGCATTGAAACAACAAGGATCTATCTGACCCGTTCCAGCGAGGAACAGCAGAATTTTCTTGATGAAATGATTACATGGTAAATATTCTTTCTCTTTTTTATTTCTTTTTCTCCCGTTCTACTATATAATGAGTGAACCAATGTCAGTTAGTTAATATCAGGTAAAGGGATGCATATTCCAGAAAATGAAGATCTAACACTCGAAATGGTGGTACTTATGAGGAGAGGGATCGGCTTTAGCTCATAGGATAAACTTTAG
>OIES01000021.1_pt1 | contig 149887 bp, 226 predicted proteins | sample 1581811 | NCBI WGS metagenome assembly OIES01 (sample SAMN03281021, study PRJEB24777) | human gut metagenome | isolation source: fecal sample PR177 from 1 month old male Malay infant, vaginal delivered... | reverse complement strand
ACCTTCCTTTGTTGTGATCGTTTTTCGCAAATTCAATCATACCACAAAGCGGTGCTTTCTTTTTTTGTTTTTATTAGTTTACATAATTTACCATTAACTAATTACCCGAAAGTAATGTTACGCTAATTTGTCATGTTCCGTTTCACAATCCGCCTGGAGTTTTCGGGGCGGACCGGGAAGCAGAGGCCGGGCACCGAAAACTCCAGGCGGATTGTGAAACGGAACCCTGTCATCTCGAAAAGTAGGTATCAAACAGCGATCTGGCTATTGGCGCGGCCGTTTTTCCGCCGGAACCGCCTTCCTCCACGATCACGCTTACCACCAGCTTCGGATGCTCCGCCGGGGCAAATCCGATAAACCATGCGTGAGTCTCCTTGTCCTTGTCAAATTCCGCCGATCCCGTCTTCCCCGCCACCGTATAGGCATCCGTACGCACCGCAGAACCGGTTCCTTCCGTTACAACGGCCCGCATAAGCTCTGTTAAGCTGGCCGACTCCTCCGCGGTCATGAGATTGCCGTATGACTGGGGCATAAATTTTTTAATAACATCACCGCCCACATTTTCCACGTGGTCGATGAGGTACGGCTTCATCAGAGTGCCACCGTTTGCGATGGCTGCCGCGATCATACCGCCATGTATGGGTGTCATCTGGGTCTGCCCCTGTCCGATGGAGGTCTGAAGAATCTGCCACGTATCGCCTTCCGGCGTCAGCGTATAGGCGCTCTGACTGTATGGAATGGCGATGGGAAGAGGCGTATCGAACAGAAGCTGATCCGCCGTGGTCTTAAGCCTTCCTAAATCCAGCGTCAGGGCGAGATTCGCAAAAGCGCCGTTGCAGGAATTTGCAAAAGCCCGGACAAAGTCCTGACTGCCGTGCGCCGTCTCATGGTAACATTTTATCGTGTAATCCTCATAGTGAAAAAAACCGCTGCAGTCGAACCGATAATCCCTGAAATTCTCCGGATTCTCCCTTATATACTCCAATGCCGTCACGATCTTGAACGTCGAGCCCGGCGGATAGAGCCCCTGGGTTGCACGGTTTAACAGCTGTCCCTCGCTGTTGTCGCCTGCCACGAGAGCATCCCAGTCCGAAGCCAGCGTATTGGGATTGTAGTCCGGTTTTGAGACCATGGCGAGTATCTTCCCAGTGTCCGGTTCTATAGCGACCACCGCCCCTTTACGGCTGCCCAGAGCGTCATACGCCGCCTTCTGGAGGTCTACATCGAGAGTCGTGACCACATTGTCCCCAAGATTTTTAACGGACGACAGCTCATTGATCACCTGCTCTGCCAGATTCACGTGGCTGGTCAGCAGATAAAAATTACCCAGGGACTCCAGGCCGGTCTTTCCCTTGGTGGAATACCCAACCACATGGGAGAACATGGAATCATAGGGATAATACCTCGTCTCGCCGCCGTTCTCGTCCACATTTGTTTGAGCCAGAACTCTTCCGTCACTGCTTAAGATTTCTCCCCTTACCACCCGGTCCGAAAAGCTGTCGAGCCGGGCGTTGTAGGAATTGTTAATCACATTTTCACTTTTGATCTGAAGAAAAAAGGCAAAATACAGGACCAGTCCTGCGAAAAGCGCCGCTACCGCATAGGTAATCATCAGAATATGGCGGTTTGCCTTGGGATTCGGGTCAGCCTTTTTCATATTGTTTCTCTTCCTCTTCATTCTGTTTTAAAATATACAGCCCCTGCATGACTCCGAACAGAATAAACGTGCTGAACACAGAGCTTCCGCCGTAACTCATCAGGGGTAAGGTCACTCCGGTAGAGGGAATGAACTTCGTCACGCCTCCCACGGTTAAAAATACCTGGACGATATAGACCGTTCCCAGGCCAAAGGCAATCAGTTTGTAAAACACCGCTTTCATGCGGCTGGCTATCATCATAAACTGCAGGAAGCATCCGAAGCAGATGAACAGAACACACAGGGCAAAGATTCCTCCCAGTTCCTCTGAAACGGCGGAAAATACAAAGTCCTTTTCCACCACCGGTATCTTCCCAGGCATTCCCTGGCAGAGTCCCATGCCAAACCAGCCGCCCGTTCCGATGGCGAAAAGGGACTGGGTAATCTGATATCCCTTATTTTCAATATCCGACCATGGATTTCTCCAGGCAAGCACCCTCGCCCTGACATGATCGAAGAGCTGATAGGCCAACACCGAAGCCGCGGTCCCCGCACCTGCTCCGCCCAGAAGATACACCCATTTCCCCGTAGCCACAAACAGCATCAGCACGTAGGTTACGAAGAAAATCAACGCACTGCCCAAATCCTTGGAAGCCACCAGAATCAGCACATGAAGGGCGGCCACCAGCGTAGTCATGCACACCGTCTTAAACTTCGTGGAACGGTAAAACATGGTCGCCACGAAGAAGACGAAGCTGATTTTTACGAATTCAGACGGCTGGAAGGTAAAGTCTCCGATTCCGATGGAAAGCTGAGCTCCATAGCTGCTAATCCCGGTAATCAGCACGACGCCGAGCAGAATCAGTCCCAGAATCCCATAGACCCACGGAATCTTCGACAGCTGCCATACCCGGTCCATAATAAACGGTATAATCCAGGTAATAACCGCGGCCGCCAGCACGATCACGAACTGTTTCAGCGCCCGGTCAAAGGACAGCCGCGTCAGAATGATAAAGCCCACGCTGAGCAGCATACACATATTGTTGACCAACAGCCGCGAAACATTGCGGTAGAACAGGCGGTAAACGTAAATGTAGCACAGAAAAAATATCACCTGCGCCACATAAAAAGCGAGAATGCGCTCATCTTCCGTTTTCAGCCACAGAATCCCGTATGCCAGAAAATGAATCAGAAACATGCACCGGTTCTGACGTCCGCATATCTTCTTTTGTTTTCCTTCATCCCGGAAAGAAAAATACCGGAAATTCAACCAGGTATACACCGCAATCAGCAGTATCATCAAATACCTGGAAACATCGACAATCAGATTCACCATAGGCTCCTACTCCACACCGCGTTTAAAATGTCCTCTTGTAAAGTCTCCAAAGGGCTGTTCCACCCGTTTTCCCGACAGCAGGCTGTCTGTAAAGCACCGGATCACCGCCGCCGTCTCCTCAAGTGTCTCAACGGTAAACTGAAGTCTTACCGCCGCCGGAGCCAGTGCCCTGATCTGTTTCTCCATTCCCAGGAGGGATACCGGCGCTGCATTATAGATCGTGTTATAGCAGAACGCACAGTGATTCTTCACAGGAAATTCCTTGCCCATACGGTCTTTCAGCATAAGAAGCCCCGGCTTTTTATCACACTTCTCCGTTCCCTGATGAATACACTGCGCCGTCACCATCATGGGCAGGCGGCCATATGCAATCAACTCGCCAGGTTTGGAGAGCCGGGAAAGCTCTCTCTCGTTTAATTCTACCGGCCAGGTCAGCTCTGCGGCACCCATCTTCATAAGAAAGGATTCCGCTCTGTCGTTCATTCCATACATCCCATAGTCGAAAACCCAGGGAATTTCCGGGCCATGTTCCTTCAAATATCCGATCTCCTCCATGGAGCGGATCAACACTCCGTCGAATCCGGCTTCGCAAAAAGCCTTCTGACTGCGTTCGAAATACCGTTTTGCCTCGGTCCGGAAGATATGGGGCATCGTCAGCATACACTCTTTTCCCGCGTCGTGACAGGCCGAGACCGTCGTTTTCCAAAGCTCCGGCCCGAATTCAGCCGCGTCCACATAGACACGCTTCACGTGAGGATTATCGAGAACTGCCCGGAGACAGTCCGGGCGCTCGAGGGAAACGAAAATACGCGCCAAACCGTTTTCTCTGCGATTGGCGGTCTCCACCGTACCGCGATTCTCTTCGTCCGCCGTTTCCACCGTCTGCAGTACCGTTTGCTGCATCATCTGCGGCATCGTTTGCTGCATCATCTGCGGCACCTCGCGGCGGTACTGCTTAAGCACTGCGTCTTCCAGTGCTTCCACCCCTCTTCTTCGCAGATCATTTAAAGACTGCACCGGAAGAAAGACTTCCCCGGCAAGCTCTACGGTAAGCGTTTCAAAGTAAAATGGAGTATTCCCGGTCTTTTCCAGCTGCTTTCTGATCCTGGCCTCGTCCATTGGCTGCTTTAACGCCTCCAGAACGGGATCACCGGACACAGACACACGGCAGTCTCCGCAGGAAAGCTCCAGCAATGCGGGCTTTCCCGTCTCCAGAACAACCGTTCCCCGGATCGGCTCCTGCAGCTGCTTTTCCACAAAATTCTTATCCAGATAATCGAACAGCTCCTGGTTGCCTTCGCGGAAGGACGGTTTTTCCTTCCATACCACCATATCTTTTCCATTATGGCGGCGGTAGTATCCGTCCGTCTGGCCCCCGCGGTCAAACAGCTCCAGAAGGCGCTTTCTGTCCTTTTCATCCACCCGGTAACCGGCCCGTCCCCGTTCCAGATAAAGGTCCGTATAGCGCCGGTAGATTTCCACCACTCCGGCCGTGTAGCGGGGACTCTTCATCCGGCCTTCAATCTTCATGGAGTAGATTCCCGCTTCTATCATATCGGGAATGAGATCCAGGGTGCATAAATCCTTTAAACTCAGCACATACCGGCTGTCCTTCCCATTCAGAGTCTTCCCGTCCCGTTTCACGTCGTAAGGCAGGCGGCAGGTCTGGGCGCACCTTCCCCGGTTGCCGCTACGTCCGCCGATCAGGCTGCTGAACAGACACTGCCCCGAATAGCAGTAGCAAAGCGCCCCATGGACAAAGCTCTCTATCTCCACATCCACCTCCCTGTGAATGCTCGCAATCTCCTCCAGAGACAGTTCCCTGGCAGTCACCACACGCTCCGCGCCCAGTTCCTTCAGGATGCGTGCTCCATACACTCCAGTCATGGTCATCTGCGTGCTGGCGTGGATCGGCAGATCCGGGAATCGCTCTCGGATCAGTGCAAACGCCCCCATATCCTGAACGATAACCGCATCGACTCCCCGCATATAATAAGGCTCCAGAAACGCATATAAATCTGCCAGCTCCGTTTCCTTCATGAGCGTGTTCACGGTCATGTACAGTCTGCATCCATGGAGATGGGCATAATCAATCGCCTCTAAAAGACGGTCTTCTTCCGGATTATCCGCGTAAGCGCGGGCTCCAAACCTGCTGCCGCCGATATAGACCGCGTCGGCTCCTGCCGCCACTGCTGCCTTCATACTTTCCAATGACCCCGCCGGAGCGAGAATCTCTACTCTTTTCTGTTTCACGTAATCCTCCCTGCTAAACTTTGAGTACTCTCGGAAACTCCTTGTGCTCAGATTTGTGAGATGATTTTTCGTCAGATGTGCACAAATTTACGAGGCGTACACGGCGTGTACGTTGAATAAATTTGTGTGCATATGGCAGAAAATCAGCCACAAAGATGGGCGCAGGGGAGTTTCCGAGAGTGCTCACTTTTTTAATAGTAAGGGGATGTCTCCCTGCTCATGAGACATCCCCCGATTTTATTCCTTATTCTCACTGCCTGTCCTGACTGTGCCGCCGGTCTGGCCTGCGTTCTTCTTACTCTCCGAAGCACTCCCGGCAGATGCCGCCTGTCTGGAAGTTCTGCCCGCAGCCAGCTCCTTATTCGCGGCCTCCAGCTTCATCTGGGTCGTCACCAGCTCATGCTTCAGGCTGTAGACTTCCTTTTCCATCTCATGCTTAAGCCGCTCCAGCTGCGCGATCTGCTCTCTCGCCTTGAAGTAATCGTCCGCCATATTCAGTTCTACCATGGCGGTCTGGTACTCTGCACTCTGCTTCGTAAAACCTTCCTGCCTCTTAAGCGTTGTGATCATCTCATTGATATAGCTGGCCACACGCTGCATGTAGCCCTCATCCTCGGTGCCTCCCAGAGTATATATTCTTCCATCTATTAAAACCTCGGTATAGTGCTTGGTATCCATGTCATGCTCTCCTGTTATCTTTTGCTGTATCGCTTTCTTATCATAATATACCATATTTTACACGGATGTCAAAGTGTTTTCCTGCACTGAGTTTTTACATTTCCTCCTGTTCGCAGCTATTCCAGAGCAAGTCCCAGATGGTGATACGCCCGCTCCGTCGCCACACGGCCGCGGGGCGTTCGGTTGATAAACCCGTTCATCAGCAGATAGGGCTCGTACACGTCCTCCAAAGTCCCTGCATCCTCGCCGAGAGAAGCCGCCAGCGTCTCAAGCCCCACAGGTCCTCCCGAAAATTTCTCTATCATTGTGATTAAGATGGCTCTGTCATTGTTATCCAGTCCAAACTTATCCACATCCAGAATATCCAGTGCGAAATCTGCCACCTCTTTCGTGATCACGCCGTTGTACTTCACCTGGGCAAAATCACGAACCCGCTTTAACAGACGGTTCGCCAACCGCGGCGTACCTCTGGAGCGCTTGGCGATCTCCGCGGCGCCTTCCGGCTCAATCTCCACCTCTAATACCTTAGCCGAGTGGCAGACGATAATCTCCAGCTCCTCCGGCGTATAAAATTCCATCTTCTGTACCACGCCGAACCTGTCCCGCAGCGGAGCCGTTAAGAGTCCCGCCCTGGTGGTTGCACCAACCAGAGTAAACCTGGGTAAATCCAGGCGGATCGAACGCGCTGCGGAATCCTTGCCCAGCATGATGTCGATTGCGTAATCCTCCATGGCTGGATACAGGACTTCCTCCACCTGACGGTTAAGCCGGTGAATCTCATCCACAAACAGGACATCGCCTTCCTGAAGGTTATTCAATATGGCCGCCATCTCCCCCGGCTTCTCAATCGCGGGGCCGCTGGTCACTTTCATGTTCACGCCCATCTCATTGGCAATGATCCCGGATAAGGTTGTCTTCCCCAGTCCCGGCGGACCGTAAAACAGCACATGGTCAAGGGATTCTCCCCTGGCCTTCGCCGCGTCGATATACACCTTTAAGTTGGCCTTCAGCTTCTCCTGGCCAATATAATCGTTCAGACTCTGCGGACGGAGGTTGGGCTCGATCCGTTTATCTTCTTCCGTAACTTCTGTCGTTATGATTCTTCGTTCCATCTTCTCATCTACCTGCTGTTTTTATAGGAATGCCAGATGCTTCAGCGACGCCTTAAGGACATCCTCGGAGGTCATATCCTCAGTCACTTCCACCTTGCCTACCGCGCGGTTCGCCTCAGTCTGGGAGTATCCCAGCGCGACCAGCGCTTCGATCGCCTCTTTGGCCACACCTCCGGCTGATATCTCGGGGCCTTCCGCCGGCGCAAACTGTGCAGGCAGAACATCCGCCATATCAATCTTGTCCTTCAAATCCAGAATTACCCTCTGGGCTGTCTTCACTCCGATCCCCGGTGCCCTGGAAATTGCCTTCGCGTCGCCGGAAATAATAGCGACCCTCAAATCATCAGGCGTCATGGCCGACAGGACGCCCAGCGCCCCCTTCGGTCCAATCCCGCTGACGCTGATCAGCTGCTTAAACATCCGTAAGTCCTGCCGGTTTAAGAAACCATAAAGGCACATCCCGTCTTCCCTCACCTGAAAATATGTATACAAAATCGTCTCCATACCAATACCCGGCAAGCGGTCCAGTACGGATAACGGTACATGGATTTCCAGACCGATGTATCCCGCTTCAATAATCACGGTGTCTTCAAAGATATCGACCAGAGGTCCCTTTACATAAGAAATCACGCGCTCAGTCTCCTTTTTTTCTTCTCTGCTTTGCCTTTTATCATATCATACCGTGTATTCATATGCAAGCAGTTAATCGAACAAATATTCTGTTTTCCCGCCCGGGGACTACCGTCCACAGCCTGAGAGAAATCCATTTTTCCGGAAAATCCACACTTAAAAAGGCCGGTTTTAGTCTTTCCTGAATTTTTTCTTTATGATATAATGGCTCCATAAAAACGGATTTCAGGAGACATCACGATGATTACCATACACGAAACACCGCTTTTCCCTGAGACATACCCTTTGGACCGTCTCGGGAAGCGGGAAGACCTTTTATTTTTTGATATAGAAACGACCGGATTTTCCGGAGAATATTCCAATCTGTATTTAGTCGGATGCGTCTATTATGAGGGCGGCCGGTGGAACCTGGTTCAGTGGTTTGCCGACACCGTATCCGCCGAGAAAGAGGTGCTTATCACCTTCTTTGAATTTCTGAAACGTTTCCCTATCGTCGTGCATTTTAATGGGGACGGCTTCGATATTCCTTATCTTTTAAAGCGCTGCCGCGCCTACGACCTGCCTTACGATTTTTCCGGAGTGAAGAGTCTGGATATCTATAAAAAAATCCGCCCTTACCGGAACCTGCTTGGCCTGGAGAGCATGAAACAGAAAGCCATCGAACAGTTTCTCGGCGTCGAGCGGGAAGATATCTACTCCGGCGGCCAGCTGATTGAAGTATATAAGGATTATTTGTTTTCGCATGAACAGGTGCTTTTGGACATGCTTCTCTTACATAATGCCGACGATCTCCGGGGGATGCTTGGTATCCTGCCGATACTCAATTATCCGGACTATCTGGAACACGGCTTTACGCTGGAAAGTCAGGCGCTTCTGACACGGAACGATCTCTTCGGGCGGGAATATCACGCCCTCAAACTGGTTTACCAAAGCAACTATAGTGTGCCGGTTCCATTCTCCCGTTCCTCCTCCGTGGCCGATCTCGAAGCGAAGGGCGGGCAGCTCACCGCCTCTGTCGATCTGTATGAGGGGGAGCTTAAGTATTTTTATCCTGATTACAAAAATTATTACTACCTGATCTATGAGGATAGGGCGATCCATAAGAGCGTCGCCGAATACGTGGACAGGGAAGCACGCATCAAGGCAACGGCAAAGACCTGTTATACGCGCCGGGCCGGCTGTTATCTGCCCCAATTTGCTCCCATCTTTGAGCCAGTTCTTCAAAAGGAGTATAAGGACCGAATCACATACTTTCCATATGATGACAGGCAGTTTGCAGAACAGGAACAAAACGGCGGTTACGTCCGCCATTTACTGGATTACCTGTGCAGTAAATAAGGGCGCCGAATGCTACGCCAAAGAGCCTGAGGAGAACAGAAGGGGGACGGGGCTGACGAACAAACGGTTTCTTGTTTCCTCGGTGGCAGAAAGTAAAGCAGGTAGGCAGGAAAAAAGGGCGGATCGTGCAAACTACGGCGAACTCCTGAAGGACTTCGCCTCCGTGTCCACTTGAAATCTGGCTTCGAAGCCAGATTTCACCACCCATTTTTCCTGCCTACCTGCTTAACTTCCTGCGAACCTCGGAAAAGGAAATCGTTTGTTCGTCAGCCCCGTCCCCCTTCTGTTCTCCTCAGGCTCTTTGGCTGTGTATTGGCTCCATAAGAGAGAACGTTCGCTCAAACGCCCCCCTGCATCTTTCTGAATGCGCGCGGAGATACGCCTTTCGCCTTTCTGAACGCGTCTCCAAAATAGTTTCCGTCTCCAAATCCGCACCGGTCCGCAATCTCTGTGACAGAGCAGCCGGAATTGAGAAGGAGTCTCGACGCCTCCCGGATTCTGATATTGGTCAGATATTCTTTATACCCAAAACCTGTGACCGCCTTAAACTTCCGTGAGAAATAGGCGGGACTCATGTGGCTTAATTCTGCCACCTCCTCCAGGGTAATAGGATTCTGATAATGATCGTAGATATATTTGGCAGCTTCCTCGATAGTCTCTTCTCCCAGTTCCAGCCGGCCATGATCCGCCTCAGCCTCCTGACAGCGGGACAATGACACCAGAAGTTCGTAAAAACACCCTTTCTTCATGAGCGGTGAAAATCCATCCTGTCCTGTCTCCTCGTATTCGATCCGGCTGATCAGTTCTTCCACCCTGCTTCGGTTTCCATTGGGAACGGTAACCTTCGAGTTGCGGAAAATATATTCCACATTCTCTTTCCCGCACAGTTCCTTCATACTGTCGAGATATTCCCCATCAAAGCTGATGGTAACCCTTTCATTAACCGGACTCGAATGGTATGTGGTCCGGTGTATCTCCCCCGGCTTTAAGAAGATAATATCTCCCGGCTCAACGTAATACAGCGTGTGGTTGATAAAGATCTTGCAGTGTCCCGAATAGAGATAATAAAACTCGTAATGCGTATGCCAGTGGCTTTCCGCCATGTGAAACTCGTAAGACCGCTTTGTGCGGCTGATGTTGCATTTCATAGCTTTCCCCCAATCAATAATCACCATTTTTCAGCAGGGCCTTCATATAGGCGAAGGTCCGCTCTTCTCCATGTTCCTTCAGCATCAGAAGGAGTTCTTCCAGCAGCTTAGCCGTCTCCGGCGCTATGACCATATACTTCTTCGCATGGCTGTAGTACTCCCAGGGGGATGCATCCGTGTAGTCCTTCCCCTTATATGTTTTGGAAGCCGCGATCCGGTCCATCATCATCTCGATGACGTACTTAAGCGGCATCTTATGGCCAGCCAGTCCCTTCGACATATCCGTCGTAAAGTCGATCCAGTATTCGTAATGATGTTTATTCCTCCCCTTGTGGTGAAGCCACGCCTTCGAAAAGCCCTTCTCCTCCCTTTCTGCAGCGTTGGGACTCCTCGTCCCCTGATAATAAATCACCCCTGGAATAAACTCTTCCGGACCGTATTTCGACAGATCATGAAGGAGTCCCTGTTTATAAAGCCCTACCCGGAAACAATTCTTCATGACTCTGAATTTATGCACCGTTATCGTATGAAAATGTCCCCAAAGATTATGTAACGTCATAGCCGCCTCCATCTGTTCTTAAAAGCGCAGAATACGCTTCAAATCGTTCCCATTTTACCACACTTTTCCCACTCAGTGCCACTATAATTTTCTTTCTTGACACCTTTCCCAAACTATGCTATTCTTAGGGAAGTTGCAGAGATGCTGCAGCTCAATATACTATAATTTTTTATTCATTTTGGAGGTATCACAATGAAAGGTACAGTTAAGTGGTTTAACAACCAAAAAGGTTACGGATTTATTTCCGACGAGCAGGGTAACGACGTATTCGTGCACTACTCAGGTCTGAACATGGATGGCTTCAAATCTTTAGACGAAGGCGCCAGCGTAGAATTCGACGTAGTCGATGGCGCTAAGGGACCTCAGGCAGTAAACGTTACCAAATTTTAATCATTGACTTAACGATGTACCTTTTTCAAAATGTGACCGCCACTGCGAATTTCCCATGCGTGGATTGAAATAAATAAACAAACAGCACAAAGGAAGAAGTACGATTGTTTTACATGATTACAGACAGAGCCACCCGGTTTCGGATGGCTCTTTTTGATTGCATAGAGAAGATCGCTCTATGAAACCCTATCTCACCGCGCGGTCGCGGATATCCGTCAGTTCTTCCACGGAGAAATTGTAATGCCTGTTGCAGAAATGGCAGTTCACCTCGATGCTCTCGCCCTCATCGATCATTTCATTTAATTCTTTCTTTCCAATGCTGATTAATGCTTTCTCCACACGTTCTTTCGTACAGTTGCAGGTAAATTCCGCCGGAACCTTATCCATGATTTCAAGGCCAAACTCCCCTAATATATGATCCAGAATCATCTCCGGGGTATTTCCCTCATCCAGCAGCGTAGTAATGGAGGTGATCCCGCCCAGCTTCTTTTCCAGCTTATCGATCATCTCGTCCGACGCGCCCGGCAGAAGCTGAATGATAAAGCCTCCCGCCTGTCTCACCGTATTGTCCTTATTCATCAGGACTCCCAGTGCAACAGAGGATGGAGTCTGCTCCGACGTAGCATAGTAATAGGTTAAATCTTCCGCAATCTCTCCGCCGACCAGAATTGTCTGACCTACATAAGGTTCCTTTAAGCCGATATCCTTAATCACGCTTAAAACGCCCTCTCCCACGGCTCCGCCCACATCCAGCTTGCCGTTCTCATTAGGCGGCAGCATGACGCCCGGATTAAAGGCATAGCCTTTTACATTGCCCTTAGAGTCCGCGGTCACAGTCAGGCCTTCGATCGGGCCGCTCCCCTGCACCTTAAGGGTCAGTAAATCGTCATCGCCCTTCATCATAACCCCCATCATGGCTCCCGCCGTTAAAAGGCGTCCTAATGCCGCTGTGGCCACAGGGCTAGTATTATGGGCAGCCCTTGCATGTTCCACCAGTTCTCTTGTTGTAGCCGCAAATGCACGGACCTGATGGTCTCCGGCTGTGGCTCGTACAATATAATCCGTCATCGTTCTTCCTCTTTCTTTCCGCGTTCCCTGGCAACGACGTAGATACGCTCACTGTCCTCCCTTATGGGATTCTCCGTAAATGCGTCATAAGCCGCCACAAAGTCCATTCCCGCCTCGCTAAGTGCCCTTTTCACCGTGTCCAGAGAATAAGCTTTCTGATAGTGAGTTTCCACATACTTCCGGTAGAGATCGTCCTCCATCCGGATAAACAGGGCTAAATCGTATTCATTGACCATGGTGTCCTGATCGTAATAATTCTCCCAGATGAAGCTGCTCTCCTCCCGGTCTTCCGCAATGGTAGATTCCCCAAGCACATTTTCATACTTATAGATTGTGTTTAAATCAAAAATAAAAATACCTTCCGGATCCAGGTAATTGTTAACAAGAGAAAATACCTCCACCAGATCATCGTATTCCAGGATATAGTTCATGCAGTCGCAGATGCTGACCACGGCTGCCACCGTGCCGTACAGCTCGAAATCCCGCATATCCTGAAGCAGATATAGAATATCACGCCCAGAGGCGGCGCGCTTATCCATGGCGATCTGAAGCATGTCCTCGGAATTGTCGACGCCGATCATGTCGTAGCCTGCCTCAGACAGAAGCTCCGTCACACTTCCCGTTCCGCATCCCAGATCCAGGACCAGGCCGTCTTCTACGCCGTATTTCTTTAAAAGTCCGGTTAGATACCGGCACCATTCTCCATATGGAATATTGTCCATAAAGGTATCGTACACCTCTGCAAATCCGGTATAGGCCTCCATCTGCATCTCCTCCTCTTAACAATCAAATACCCCGCACATAACATGCAGGGTATCAGTTTGCGTTACTATGCGTTCTTTCCGCAGCACTTCTTATACTTCTTGCCGCTTCCGCACGGACATGGATCATTTCTTCCGATCTTCGGCCCCTTTACAATGGTTCCGGAAGCTTTCTGCTTCTTGTACAGCTCTTTCTTCTTCTCTTCCGGAAGAAGCTGCTCCCACTGAGGAAGACCGTAAAGCCATTCCGCTTTCGCCTCTACCATGTTGTAATATAACTTTTCCGGATCGATCTCAATCTTTACAACAGTATCCTCGTCCATGGTGTCGATCGGGTTCTCATATCCCTTTAAGCTCTCATTGATACCATCTAAAAATCCTGTCATGGTCTGAACATCGGTTCCGTACTTCTCAGCCAGTTCCTTCACAGTTCCTTCCACTACAGTCTCCGGCGCGGAGAGAATCTGCTCATAGATGCCTTTCTCCACTACGAAGTAATTAGACCATAACTCTTCCCTTGCTTTATCATCCAGCCCATCGCCATACGCCAGGGTTCTCCAATTTTCTAAAATAGTCATCGCTCAACCATCCTTTTATCTCTTATTTCTGTAATACTCCATGAATCAGTATATAACAACTTTGACAAATTTGCAAAACGTTTTTTGATTATTTGGACACGGAATCAAAAAAAAGTGCAGAAAGCTGCATAAACTCGAGGTTTTTCAGCCTTCCACACTAAAAAGGGGAGGATAAGTATTTCTTTTTTCTTTGGTTGATAATATTATAATTCCCATTCTGGATTTTTTTATACAGGGAGATACCAACTTTTTTCGAAAATGAAAGAATCCCCATGCCAGGCACAGGGATTTTACTTTATTATTCGCTGATTGTTCTTGGATAAACAGAAACCTGCTTTTTGTCTCTGCCTTTTCTTTCAAATCTGACAACGCCATCCACGGTAGCGAACAGTGTATCATCTCCACCACGGCCTACGTTGATGCCTGGATGAATATGTGTACCACGCTGTCTGTAAAGAATGTTGCCGGCTAAAACGAACTGGCCGTCCGCTCTCTTGGCGCCTAATCTCTTGGACTCGGAGTCTCTGCCGTTCTTTGTAGATCCAACACCTTTTTTATGTGCAAAAAATTGAAGATTCATATTTAACATTTGTCAGTCCCCCTTATTAAGCGTTGATCTTATCGATCTTGATCTGTGTATAAGCCTGTCTGTGACCATTCTTCTTATGATAGCCGGATTTTCTCTTATACTTGTAAACGATGACTTTCTTTGCTTTGCCTTCCTTTACAACAGTACCCGTTACAGTAGCTCCTGCTACGGTAGGACATCCAACTGCCAGTTCTCCGTTGTTCACAACCAGAATCTGATCAAATGTTACTGTTTCTCCTGCTTCGACACCAAGCTTTTCAACCTTGATTGTGTCACCTTCTGATACTTTGTACTGCTTGCCACCTGTTGCGATAATTGCGTACATATGGCACCTCCTGTTTTCTTTACTCGCCAATTTCGGTGGTCCGGGAAGCCGGACGCTTAGAACCTCGTTGAGCGGCACATACTTAGTTAGGATAGCATTATTTGGTTAATATGTCAAGAAAATTCCGACTGGTTTACATTCTATCCCGGCAGATTTATTTTAAGTAATGTAAAAAACAGGACCACTGTCCCTAAAATTATAAGTGCGCAGCCACATTTACTGACAAAGTTCAGAATCTCTTTCATTCTGGACTGCCCTCTTAATCCGGGTACTGTAAGCCGGTAGATCGAATATCCCAAAAGTGTGCCCCATGTATTGTTGAACATATCATCCAGTTCACACAGGCCTATCCTGAAAAAATACTGGGTTGCTTCAATTGCCACCGACAATAGGAACCCAAATAAAACCGTCAGCAGAGAGAATTTAAAGATCTTTCCATTCATTGGCAGAAGGTAGCCCAGCGGGATAAAAAGGGCAATATTCCCCAGTATATAAAACCAGTGTATCCTTGAGTGCCGTTCCCACGCATACCTGACAGTCCAGAACAATTCCATATTGATCCTCGGTTCTGCTGTCTCCTTTCTGGCCAGCAGCGTGGCTGATAAGATTGTGAACAGCCAGTAAAGAAGCAATTCTTTTTTGAGAACTCCTGCCGCTGTCTTCCTGCCAAAAAATAGTGCTGTGAAGCTTACGGTTACAACCATTGCCAGAATTACAAGCATCACAATGGTTTGAGCCCCCGGAAATGTGTACGGATTCCAGATGCTGTTCCATGGGATTAGGTTCGTGATGCTATTAAGCATGTCTTCGTGGTCTCCTTTTCTGATAAATGAATAGATATGAATTGTATTACTTCGCAATCATTCTATCATATCAAAACAAACTTTTTTTTAAATTCCATTCATTATAACATATTTTCTCAAATTGAAAACAACCTGTCAGATATTGAAATTAGATACCTGGCTCTGAATGAACGGAGTTACTTGCTGCCTCCCCTTCATACACCCTGAAATCACACCGCCCCGCCCTTTTTACCTCATACAACGCGATATCCGCGTTGCGGTACAGCTCTTTGAAGTTCTCTCCGTCCCTCGGATAAAAGACGACGCCCAGACTGCAGGAGACTTCTCCTTTTTCCGGGTACTTCCGCTTAAGAAGGTCACAAAGCTGAGCGATTCTGGGAATCACATCCTGCTCGGAGGTGATATCATTTAAGAAGACCATGAATTCATCTCCGCCGATTCGGCCGCAGATGTCATTTCTTCTGAGGAAATGTTTCAGTATCCCGGCGGTCTCCTTGATGACCTGATCGCCGAACTGATGTCCGTAGCTGTCGTTCTGTTCTTTAAACTGGTCGATGTCCAGCATAATCAGCGCGTGACGTGCCGCTGGGCCGCTCTCCTCCAGTGCCTCCGTCCCCCTGGTTATAAAGGTGTCGCGGTTTAAGACTCCTGTCATTCCATCGTGTTCCACCCGGCGCTGCAGCCTGAGCGTTTCCGTTTTCTCCTCGTCGATATCCAGCGTCATCATAAAAAGCCGGACGTCGTTATTATATGGGTCAGCAATCAGCTGGACTGTTGCACGGACCCAGTAAAGGCTTCCGTCGTCCCTTTTTCTCAAGTAATCCATGTTACCGGAGGACTGCCCGTTATAATAGCGCAGCAGCAGTTTATCTCTGTTAAAGAAATTATAGAATCTTGCCCGGTCTCCTTCATATACGAACCGCTCTGCGATGTAACGCACCGTCTCTGTGTATTTTTCAAATGGCTTGAGATAATCAGGGGGATCGTCCCCTGCCTCCACGGCATCTTTTGTCAGATTATACTCATAATAGCCGATGGTCTTGCCTTCCTGCGCCTTAAAATGCTGGCTCCATTTCTGATAAGTCAGCTCTTTCTCCCGCTGTTCCGTAATGTTCTCACTGGAAATAATGGCGCGGCGGGGACTCCCCTCACTGTCGTAAATCATCGCAAATTTCGCGGAATACCAGCCGGTGGTGCCATCTTTTTTCCTCTTTTTGACGACTGTCTGTCCCTTCGGCTTTCCCTGTATGATGGATTCGTAAAAATCAATATATTCCTGTCTGCTCTCCTCGTCGATGGTCCCCGACTCCACAATGCTGTACGGTGCGTTGTCTGCAACAACAGGTAAACCGAATTCTTCCGCGGTTGCCTCCGGCTGAAAAAGCCGTCTGTTCTCCACATCGAAAATATACATGTATTTATCCGTAAGTGCAAAGGCAGTTTTGCTCTCCTCCATGCTCATGCGGATCTCGTCTTCCATCCGTTTCCGGTCGGCAATATCCATCAGGGAACAGAGTACGCTCCCGGGTATATTCGGGTCGCAGGTGCACTGGACCAGCAGCCACAAAATTTTTCCCGTACTATGTACTCCCCGGTATTCCATCTGAAATTTTGTCTTGCCGCGCGCGACCTGATCCAAAAGTTTTTTATGGATCATCTGAAAATCCGCTTCCGGCAGAATAAATCTGGCATTTGTAAATCCCTTTTCTTCTGCATCCTGCGAAGTATAGCCATAGATATCATAGTAAAACTGGTTCGCATACAAAATTGTCAGATCATCATCCAGTGCCACCTGGCAAATACCACATGGTACCAGGTCCAGTATGTTCTTGTAGTGCTCCAATATCGATCCTTCCATATGTCTGCCGCCTTTCCTATCCGATGTCCGCATCTTGTTTCATTATATCCTCTTGAAGGATAACTGTACAGCCGGATTTCATAAAAAATGCGGAAGCCCTGTAAACCTTACGTTTTCTGGCTTCCGCACTAAAAAGGGGAGGATAAGTATTTTAAACCTAAAAGTCTGTTTTTCCTTGTAAAATCAAGGGTTTCAAAATATGTGTCACCAGCTTGTCACCACTTTTTGGTGACAAACTATCCAAATTTTACTATATTGTGTTTGGGCTTCTTATTAAAAACTCCATCAATTATTTTTGCATTTTTATGCTGTTTCTCTCGATCCGTTACAGGTTTAAAGTAGGTATTGAGTGTTGTTGTTACATCTTTATGCCCCACTATCTTAGCCACATCAGATACTTCCATTCCACCTTGTATAGCTAAGGTAATAAATGTTTTTCTGAGTTTATGAGTTGGCCGATACTCAACTTCTGCATCTTCCAATAGCTTTTCCCACATATCATAAATATTAGATTTCCTTGGTCTTAACCCATTTCGGTTTGCAAGTATAAACTCTGACTTGATTCCGATTTCATTTTGTCTTCGCTCCAACTCGTCAATCCAATATAAAGCATTTTCTGATAGTGGAATAGATCTGATGCTAGTTGCTGTTTTGGGTTCGGTAATTTTTCTTACCTTACCCAATCTGTGACCTTCCTCATCACGCTCATATTCCTCCACACATTGGCTGTCAATATAAATGAGCATATTATCTCTATCAATATTCTCTTTCTTCAGGCCAACAATTTCCCCCAACCTCATGCCTGTACAACTCATAAGCATGAATATCGGAGAATAGTGGTATAGTCTCTTTTGTGGCTTCCTTTTCTTCTCTACTTTTCGAATCAAAGATCCTTCCCAGGCATTTTCAATTACTAATTCAATCTTTTGCAGTTCTTCTACAGTAAAGACCTCTTTAAACTGTGTTCCTTTACTACAGTTTCTATAGGAAATAGTCATATACTCAGAAATATTCTTTGTGATTAAACCGTTTTGTTCTGCCCGTAGAAAAGTCTCTTTGATCACAACACTTAAATGCGCTGCAGTTTGTTTCTGATATTTTTCACCAGTAGTAAATTGTTTCATCCATTTTGTGAGGTAATCACCAGTCACGTCACACAATTGCATTTCCCCAAATTCTCTTCCTTTAACATGTGTGATATATGCTCCCTCATAGCGATCATAAGTTGTATTGTCAACATTCTTATATATATAAGTCAACAAAACATATTGCATATATTTTTCGACTGTTATACCACCCTCTGGAATAACAATACTGGCTTTAAAATTAGTTATTGCCTCCTCTGCTGTACTCCCTGTAATTTGATGTCTTTTACCGTCACTACTGTATTTCTGGGGTAGCCAGATTGCCCAATCGCCTCGTTTTTTTCGTGGAAACGGTTCAGGTATAATAATTTTGTTCATAGTCCTCTCCTCCATATCTTCAAAGAGGACACTAACAATATCGCTTATACCAATATTACCACCTTTTAGCAGAGTTTTCAACATTCCTTTCATCGCTGATTCTTGCGTCAATATCACCTACTACTTATATTTTTTATTTTACTATAAGCCACCTACTACATTTGTGCACAAACTCTTCCTCATTATCATCTTTATTAAATAATACAATTAACTGATCATTTAAGTTTAGTGAGAACAGTCCAAGTACACTATCAGCTGGTACAATATGTCTGCTATTCGTTATAGAATGCACATCAGCTTTTATATTTAGCGCTGACACCAGTGTTGCAAAATCTTTTACATCTTCAACAGTTTTCAATTTCAAATAAATGCTCTTCATTACTCTCCTTTAAGCTAGTAGCAGTAATAGTGCCACTTTGTTTTTAAATATACAGTTCCTTGTTTCCCACCAGACTGATATATAACATAGTCCGGAAATACGCTTCCATTCTCTAATAACCATTTTGCATTAGCCCAGTTTTGTTCTGTTGGTTCTCGATCATAATTACCATCGATAGTACAAGAATATTGCGTCGGATTCTTTTGAAAAACAACTTCTTTTATTGTATTTGGGAATTCCGGGTGATTTACCCGATTGAGTACTACAGATCCTACATACCGTTGTTCTGCATCAGAATATGGCTGTGCTTCACCTGCAATGACGTGAGCCAAGACATATAGATCTTCATCAGTATATAATACTTCTGTATCAGAAAGGTAATCTGATTTAATATATGCATATCCATCCTCAGTTGTTATCATTGTCCAGCCAGCAATATCGAGAACCGCTTCAAAACTTGTATTGAGGAGAGTCTGACCTAGAATCTCTGAATTTGTATTAGGTTCCTTCCTTATATTAACATTCGCGGAATTCGCGTATCTAGTGAATGTATCTGTTATATATTGTAAATCTTCTTCAAACTGTGCCGCCGTAACGGTTTCTTCAATATTTTCTGCCTGTGCTGCCACAGGCATACCAAGTGATAGGCATAAGGTAGTTATGCCTAATAATAAATATCTTCTCATTTGTCCTCCTTATATTTGGAGGATACCGGTATCCATATAATATCTATATAATCTGTGATGTGCACTACACAGTTATTTTATCGTTCAACTCTCAGTTTAGCAAATCAATTGCATCTGCTACGATTCCAATTGCATCCTCATACGCATATACTTTTCCCTGTGCGGCTGATATATCACAACAAATCCTAGACCTTACATGAACGGAATCCTTCGCTTCATTAAGTCTTTTCAATATATTTTCAAAGAACTCAGTCAGTTGCTCATCGGACATAGCCCGGATTTTATCTCCATTTGTCATTATCGACACACCTCCAAAATGCTAATTCACACGACTATTCCACCGTGCCATTGTTTCTTCTTTGCTTTCATCTTGCCCTGCTGTGCAGTCACAGCCAAAATATGTCTGGCATTGCGGGCAAGCTACTCTGTATATGTTCCCATAGCATTTCGTTATTGTCGGAAATTCATTCCCACAAAATGGACAAGGCTCTAATCGTTCCATCTATGCTCCTTCCTCCGGTTCTCCCGGAAAATCCTAATTTTCCTCGCGCGTTTCTGCCATTTTACAGTTAAGGTCATATCCGTCACAAGCAGTATCATATATCGCACACCATGTACCGTCTGGCTCCACATAAATGTACATTGGGCTTGTACGCTCTCGTTTGCATACCTCGCAGGTTTTTTTATAGCCCTCAAGATATCCGGCATCATGACCGGCCTTATACCGCTTTTCAAGTTCCTTTTTAAAATTGCTTTCCTGATTCTCTACATATTCGTCTGCATGTAGCCTAACATAAAGTTCATCTTCCTCTTCCTGTGCAACCGGACATCCAGCACAAGTTTCTTCCTCACACATTCCACAAGCAAAAGCCATATTATCACCATCCTTCTTAAAATCTTAATTGTCTGTATCTGAAACAAAATATTCGCATGGCTTATCACTCCCATAACAGCCATTCTCGCATACCATATAGTTCCAACAGCTTTTACATTCTTCGCAAATCATCTCGCACCTTCTTTCGTTAAATATTAATATTCATGATCTCCGCATACGCCATCCGTTGGCATATAATCGTCTTTTTCCTTGCAGTAAACCGTTTCTCCATCTTCTGCATCATGCACAGTACATCCATATCTGCAAGTAGAGCAACATACATCATTGTCCCATTCGTATTCCATAGCGCCCTCCTTTAAATCCTAATTCACCCAAAATAATGCTAACTTTTATAAAAATTATGCTTTGCTTTTTTACTTTAATATGTTAAAATACTTTCGTCTTCTCTTGAGTACCGCATTCCCCAAATCAAAGCGGTGCTCTTTTTTTTATATTTCACTATTTTACCCCCTGTTGAACCATGTCCTCCACGATCATTATTATCAAGTTACTTAGTTCCAAAATCTGCTTGTTATGTCTATTAGTTCTCCATTCAGATTCTTATACATCCTTTGGTTTGTTATTCTGCTTTGAAGCCCGCCTAACTCTTTTACGTAGCGACCGATTTTAACATAATCCAAATATAGAAGAATACCTTTTAAATTTGAAATGTCATCTAATCCTGTATAGAGACAAGTTTTTACCCCTTTTAATTTATACCATTTTAATGCATTGATAAGTTCGTTAAGGTTTTGGTCTCCTCCCATAAAGCATATGCAGCTTATTAATCCTTCGTACTCAGAATACAATTTTTCGATATTTTCAGTTAAAAAACTCCCAGAATATTCTTGTAGATAATCACTGTGGCAACCCTCACATTTGTAAGGGCAGCCACTAATATTTATAACCAGAGAAATTTCATCAGGAACTTCTTGCATTGTGATGCTGTAACTAACGAATTTCAGGCTTCTCATAGAATCTCTTTTCTGCTTCTTTTTGTCTAGATTCTGAAAATTTTGATACACGCTTTAGATATCCAATAATTCTTGTAATGTAATCAATATCATCACTACCACATACTTCACATTTAGTTAACCTATTCTTGCTTATATAACCACATTTATTGCAGATGGTATTTGGAATGTTGAAAGTATAATAGGAGCAACCTGTTTTAATTGCATCTATCATTAAAATTTTATATTGTTCATAGGTTAAATGTTCATCCAAATTTGCGTGCAAAGCCGATCCGCCATCAAGCCATTTTGTAAGTCTTCTTCCATGAAGAATAAATTTATCTAAGATATTTGTACTTTCATCCTCGACTTTATAAAAATAACTGTTGTAGCAATCTCTTGGAACAAAGTAACCATCTTCTCTATCCCATTTTGCGTTTTTTACGCCAAGATTTTCAGCAGGAATAAATTCTGTATTAAACATTATTTCATCTGTCTTGGCATTTCGATTTTCCTCATAAATCGGTTTTAAAATAGTTTCTCCATATTGGAAATATTCTTCGTTTGGTGAAATATCAATTCCAAGGAATTCTGCTCCTTCTACAAAACCATTTATTCCAATAGTAAGATATTCTTTTTCAAGAGAAATATAACCTGCGTCAAATACTGGCAACATTCTGGCATTAAAGCTATCCTTTAAAGTTTCATTAAAAGCGATAAGATATTTATGAATCTTTTTCACCTGATCACGAATAACATCAGATAAATCCTTGTTATCACGTTTCGCATTCTGTACCAGACGATTAATATTAATGGTTATTACACCTTTTGAACCGGTCGATACTCCACCAGCTCCGAGTGTATAAGAAAAAGTATTATCTGTAATCCCATTGCGCAATCTGCAGCAACTCGCAAGAGAATCTACGCTGTCGCTCGTATACGTAAAGAAAGAATGCCCTTTCGAATACATCTCTGCTGTAAACTCAAAATACTCTTTATCTACATACTTCTCTCCATCATTTAAGAGATTCATTGTTTCCACAGGAAAAGTAAGAATTTTTTTCAACCTTTCATTGTTAAACCAGTTAATAAATCGCTTCTGTAGCCAACTTACACTCTCCCAAGTTGGCTCTGTACCATCAGGAAATACAAAATCTCCAAAAATTCCTTCAAAATAGTTCTTATCAAAATATGCAATATTATGAAAAACACTTTGAAAATTTCTTGCCGCTGCGGGCTGGTTTAGCGAATATGCCATCTGTTCAAAACTATCCGTTATGACTTTATCAATACTTCTATGTTTTGCTGACAAATCAACTACATCTGAAGCGTGCCAATAATATTTATCTCCATACTCTTTTCTGATAAAATAGTCCAAATATGTAATGTATTCCGGCGTTGATACTGCTCCTGCAAACTGAGAAGCAATTGCGAATACAAGATTGATAAATGCACCATTAAATGCTTGTAAATTTGTTGGTGCATCCGATATTCCTCCGATACTCTTTAATCCGTCAAATAGGAACGGATACATTGTAATGCTGACGCAATATGGCAATAATGGATTCGTTTCATCATTTCTATAAATTTCATGTGACTCTATCTGTCGGATGTATTCATCAGCCAGACCTCCTCCATACAGATCGGTGATCTTATCAATCATTCTAAGGCGATTAATACCAATAAATTTCTCCTTTGGAACTTCTCCAGTTTCTGTTGTTACATTTTTATTTTCTACATTAGCATTTGAATCCATTTTGCTACCGGTTGCAGCGTTAGATGCATTCTGGTAGGCATTTATAAACTCAATATCTTTTCTATATACTTCATATTTTTTCGTTAATTCTGTCAATGTTTATACCGTCCTTTTTAACTATAGTGAAGAAATGTAATTAAATGCTTTTTTATAATTCATAACTACTCCATCGACTTCTAACATAGGTGCTGAAAGGAATCCTTTTTGCTCCATAATACTAATATCATTTACTTTTTCGTATTGAATATTTTTTTCGTTCATTTTCTTTTCAAGCTGGATACACTGTGGGCAATTTGTCGAATATAACGTTACCTTCAATCGATCTTCTCCTCTTTTCTCTTTGCTAATCCATTTTCTGAATCATATAAATGTTCACATGCACCAAATCTTCTCCCACTTTTTCGAATTTTACCATCCCAACTGACGGTAATTGTGTATTCTAACCAATATCCATTTCCATTATCGTCAATAGATACGCCACATTCAAAATCATCTTCAAAATGTTTAGCAATCTTTACACATTCCTTTAGAAGAAGTTCTCTGCAAAATGATTCGATTTTTCTGAGATAGATGCTATAATAATAATTTCCTTTTTCAGCTTCTTCTTCGCATCTCTCTTCAATATGTTCAACTGCGCCAGCAAGAATTTCATTTACTCTCTCTGGTAGCCTTTTGTTTGTAATTTCAAGTAACTCCATCGCACTTTTCACAAGCAAATACCTCTTTTCTTAATTCTCTTTGAACGTTGAAAATACTGGAATATCTGCTATATACGCCTTCCCTTCGTTCAGGAAATATCAGTTTTGTGGATCAATAATCTTTTTAACTTCCATGCACATTTCAAAAATCCCTTGTCCTCTGCCTTGATCGAAAACCTCTTCACAGTCTTCCAGGCGATCCTGCTCATCATCTGGACATAACCGTTCTGCAGCTTCGGTCATGTACTTAATAAGTTCCTGTAATTTCTTTTCTCTTTCTACAAATTTTGCAATTTGATGATCCTTATCACACTCTCTACACCGCTCATGAACAGCTCCGGTTGATATACTCCTGCTACTGAAACTGCTGTAGGCAAGACACTTCTTATATTTCTTGCAATGATGCCGGTTTGTTAAATATTCGCAATCTCCGTTACAATATCCCATCTTATCCTCCTCTCCGGTAGTCCCAGCTACCGATTATCAGTTTTGTTACTTTTCTATAACGGTCATTTCACGAGTCAATACGCCTACCTCTTTTCCTTCGCACATCACAAAGTGGATATTTCCACCTTCTCGATTACGCCGTTCCTTGATTCTTACAACCTCATATTCCTGCCCTACTGCTGGGCTTGGAATCGTTGGTACATGTGTTATGATTTTTATTCTCATGATTAATCCTTCCTCCGGCAACCCAAAAAATATTAATCTTGAACATCATTAGGAATCCCGATATCACTGACCACAATTTCGCTGAATCCATCAGAAATGATAGCCCTGCACATCGGATTATAATATTTCCGCAAATACTCAATCACCGGTTTACAGACTTCTTCAAACTCTCTCATTTTTTCATCCATATCTTCTTCTTTCTCCGGCACTCAGCAGCCGGCAGCTAAATATTAATTCTCTGCAGACACCTTTTTTGTTTTTCTTCTTTCGCTTTTCTCCAATTTCGTGAACTGCACCGAAGCTAAAGCTTGCGGTGCTTCCTAGTCAATACTCACAACGGAGCAAGTTTATCTAGGCTATTCCCGTAATTCCTACGGTTCCTGTTTACAAGTTACGCTATTCTCAAGCCTTCGTTGAGAATATTTATTGCAGCATTGATATCTCTTTCGTGATGTGATCCACAAACAGGGCAAGTCCATTCTCTGACAGACAGTTCTTTCTTTCCGTCCTTATGTCCACAAACAGAGCATATCTGGCTAGATGGGTACCATGTGTCAATTTTCACGATATCTCTACCATACCAATCTGCTTTATACTCTAATTGCCGGACAAATTCTGACCATGAAACATCAGCGATAGACTTCGCTAATTTGTGGTTACTCATCAGATTCTTGACTTTCAATGTCTCCAAGGCTATAACTTGATTTTCGTCAATGAGTCGTTTAGATAGTTTGTGCAGAAAGTCTTTTCTTTGATTGGCAATCTTTTCATGCTGTTTTGCTACCTTGATTCTTGCTTTATTTCTATTAGAACTTCCATTTTTACAACGAGATAAATCCTTTTGCAATTTTTGTAATCTCTTTTCAGATTTATGAAGATACTTTGGATTCTCAATCATTTCACCGTTAGAAATGATACAAAACTCTTTTAATCCCAAGTCGATTCCAATTTTAGAATCAATAGGCATAAGTTTCTCTTTTTCTTCCTGATCAACCAGAACTGAAACGTAGTACTTTCCAGATGGAGTTTTAGAAACGGATACATTCTTGATTCTTCCTTCAAAAATGCGATGACGTTTAATTTTTACTTTCCCTACTTTAGGTAAGGTGATATATTTTTTAGAAACTTTTATCGTCACCTGATTTGTAGTATAAGAGCAGTGGTTGTTCTTCTTACTCTTAAACTTCGGAAAACCAACTTCTGGACGCTTGAAGAAATTATTGTAGGCAGCCTGTAAATGCATCTGAGCATTACATAACGCTTGCGCATCTACTTCTTTCAACCACTCATATTTTGATTTGTACTGCGCCGGTGTGTTATTGAGTTTCTGTCCAGTTTCTTTGTAATGATCAATCTTATCGGAAAGCATCTGATTGTAAATGAATCTGACACAACCAAATGTCTTTGCAAAATATATTTCCTGTTCTTTATTTGGGTACATACGATATTTGTATGCGACTAACATTTACAATCACCTGCCTTTCTGATTTATTATTCTCCATTTTTATCCTTGGTTTTCGATATATTGTCGTAGTTGCTGTTCTGAAATATTTCCTACGGTACACACAAAATATCCGTCCGTAAAAAATGTATGTTCTTTCCAAAAGTGTTTCGATAGAAAGTTTTATGATATTTCCAAATATGAAACGTAATATATAATTTTATTGTTTTTACAAAATTGAAAACATTACAATTCGGTTTTGTTTCAATCATATAATGTATGTGGTCTTTATCCGCTTCCATTGTTTTGATTTTCACATTATGCTTTTTACATATTTCATATGATAACTGCTTTACGTCATCTGAAATCATTTGTGTAAACAATTTCTTTCTGTATTTACACACGAAGATAAGATGATATTGAAGTAAGTATTTACTATGACTATTTGAATTCCAATCCATGAGTTTCTCCAACCTATGCTAAAGCATAGGGGATATCTTTTTATTCTTTATAAGTATCTTTTTATCTTTATTACTTAACATACAGAAGTTCAATCCAAATAATAATTCAACAGATACAAAACTAAATCTTCTCTATCGGTGAAAATTTTTTCAACCATTTCTCGCTGCCATGGGTGAAGTTGTTTCTCTTCCTCATATTCGCATAATCCGATTACTGGAATACCCCTATCGTAAGCAATTGCTAATTCGGCCATAGACCCCAATGAACTAGGATCATTAAAATTAATGATTATTAAGTCTGAATGCCTTACCTTATATAAATCAAACCTCATAATTTCTTTCTCTGAATCGTATGTAGAATTATCTAAAAATGAATAGTAATCATTTGGATTGATGCAGTGCACCTTATAATCGCAACAAATTTTTTCCAACTGATTCTTTAGATCAACTCTCCATTCATTGTTTTTATCAAACCTCTCTTTTCCGAAGTTTCCCATACCACCGCAAAGATATATCACTTTATTCTGTATATGCCATCGCCTCCTGTTCTTTTTCTAATTCATATATTCTCCGTTCCAAATACCATTTAGCTTTCTGTAAATCCTCAATTTCCTTTTCCATATCTAATTTATCTGCCGAATGCTTTTTCCCTGCTCTGGATACATATTTCACAACATTGCCGAGGCAGTACCCGAGTTTCTTATCCTCAATATATTCAATAACCTCTATTTTAGAGTCAGCATAATGAGAAGGGTGATTAACCGGATCGTTTTCTTTCACATCTCGCAATACCTGCCCTATATTTTCAATCTCTCCCGCTGAAAAGTATTCCATATATCCTCCTAATTTTCACTATAAAACACGTATTTTATTCACAGAAATCTGTGTACCTATTTCGTTCAATTGTGAATTGCTCTAATCCAGTAAACCCGCAAGATTTCATTTCAGGACAAAATCCTCGGTATACACATTCCTTCACGCATACTGAATAAAGTTCTGGTTCATACGGTTTGATTGCGTCAAGCACTTGGTGCCAAAATTCTCTCGTTTCTTTACTGGCACAGGTGCACAGTCTTTTACGCGAAATATTAATAATCGCCTGGAAATTAATATGGAGCATAATATTTTGCGGAGTATTTCTATTTGGAACCTCTTCATACTCGCAGCGATCACTACGTAGAGTCTGCACATACTTTTCGATGCCATTATAGTGTCGGACAATATGACCAATAACAAATGATGGAACATCGTAGCACTGCAGTATAAAATAACCTTCTCTGATCGGAGAATGCTCTGCTAAAAGTACTCTTCGCTTCCATTCAGAAGAAGGATATTTTCCTTTCGACTTTCCAATCGTAAACATCGCTGCATCTTTAATTATCTGCCAATTATCTTCATGTTTGTAAACTTCCACTTTCATTTATCTGCTACCTTTCATTTACTTTATTCTCCAAAAATTCTAAATACTCATCACCAAATCCCTTCAAGAAGAAATAATCTCGTAAGCTCACCTGTTCTTTTTTCATATCAGCCTTAATTTCTTTAATAGCCTTTTTAGAACAATCTGTACCACACCTGCTCTTTTTGCATACTACATCATTCAAGAACAGATTATTGATCTGCTTAATAAGCAATTTCTCCTCCCAAGGGATACTCTCGGTAATCTGTCTGTATGCTTCTATTTGGGCATGTGTCAACACATCTTTTTTCTTTTTTAGGTTTTTAGGTGAAAATGGCGAGACATCAGCGCCAGATATTTGTGGTTTAAGATATGAAATGATTTTGTCTAAATCGCTGTCATTTACTTTGAATAAGACTTCACTATTGGTTTCCCGAATATCAAAAATAGTTCCGTCTGCGGTACCCTTAATTGCTCTTAATATATTACGTCCTCGACCAATAGATGGTATATATATTTCTAAAGTGTTGCCACCATAGTAAGTTATTTGAATCCCATTAGCACACTTGATATAAATATCCTGATCATTACATAGATTATTATGATCGTCACGGCAAAAATCATTTGTTCGTTGGTCGATCTCCGCTTTAACCCGGTATGTTCCTATATATTTTGATAAATAATAGTTCGTTATGTATCACTCTCCTTCCAGTTTTAATCTCTCATAGTAATTCGGGTATTCTCTTTCACATTCTGGATCTACATCTTCTTTATAAAGAGCATAAACAGAACCGCTTCTAGTTGTTACTTCCTTGTAATCGCCTCGATCATTAACTTCTACAATGCGCGATGTGTTAACAGGGTCGCCGTCTTCAAATCTAGGATGCCCATAAGCATTGCCCTGTAAATGGTATGTGAAGAGTTCAGGTGCTCTCCAGTCCCCATAATCGTCCATGTATATAGACCAATTCTTTAATCTAATCATTCTATCCCTCCCTCCAACAAAAGAGCCATTCAATTAGCCAACTTTATTCCATAATTTATGCATATACATTTGCTCTTTTAAACCTTCATATTTCATACCTTTAATATTTTCATGTTCCATAGCCCAAATCATTGCATCAAATAATTTCTTTTTGCAGCACGAATGGTTTGGAGTACTGACTGAATATCTTAATCCTTCTTTAAAATCGAAATGCCGCTCTACCTTTATATATGTTTCTATTTTCTGTCCCCATTTTGAAGGACTAAAATAATGCTTCTCATATATAGTCTTTGATATTGTTTTCAATCTATTTATCCTTTCCTAATCAAAATATTATTCTATTTAAAGAGCACAATACACATCATTACAACTGCTATACTCGCAACCGCTTTCCAATCAATTTCAAATTCTAGTAGATCACAAAAATTAAATTTCATCAGCAGCTTACCTTCCTTTAATCTCGTCATTGGCTTCCAATAGAGCTTCTTTAATCTTTTTCTTGCTGTCCGTATTAATATCGTAGAAAATTACAACCAATCCGAATAATCCAATCACTACGCTGATAATATCGCACACCCATTCTGTAATCGTCATTGGAGCGATATTGAATTGAATTCCTGGCGGATGCCACACTAATAAACTGCTTATCAGATTAAAAATCAAGCTGATAGCAACAATCCATACTCCTCTAAATCTTACCAGTATACTCTTCATCTTCTTATCTCCTCTTAAAATATCTGTTTACTTAATATTCTATTAGTGCTGACATTTATTATCTCTCATGATATAATATAAATAAAAATACTGAGGTGATGAAATGTCAGGATTTCAATGTCCATATTGTTCAATGATAATGCCAATTTCAAACGATACTTATAAAAAACAAACAACAAGTTTTGATCGCGTTAACGGAGGATACTATGGTACTAAAGAATTTGTACCAGATGCTTCCTGTATATCTAATGAATTTTTCAAATGTCCCAATTGTGGACAATATACAATTAGAGCAATAGGCGTTGGTAAATCAGTTAAAGATGTTCTTGTAAACATCCGTCCACTTTCGTCTGCTAAACAATTTCCAGATTACGTACCAATAGCTATCCGACAAGATTATGCAGAAGCATGTGCTATTGTATCTTTAAGCCCAAAATCATCTGCAACACTATCTCGTCGTTGTCTTCAAGGAATGATACGAGATTTTTGGAATATCAAAGAATCTAATCTTGCTAAGGCCATTGAAAAACTTGAAAGTAAAATCCCAGTTCAACAGTGGAAAGTAATTGATGGTGTCCGACGCATTGGAAATATCGGTGCTCATATGGAAAAAGATATCAATCTCATTATTGATATTGATCCAGATGAAGCAAAAAAACTAATAAAATTAATTGAACATCTCATTGATCAATGGTATATAAATCGCCATGAACAGGAATGCCTTTATGCCGATATAATTGGTATTGACGAAACCAAACAATTAGAGAGAAAGAAAAACGAGTAGGCAGCTACTCTTTTTTCTTTGCACATGGATCTTTCTCTGCAAGTAGCTTTCCATCAAAATCCCAATACTGAATCACTTCTCTGCATTTATCCTTCTCAGTTCCAATTCCTTTTAGCGCTCTTGTTTCTATTACTTGAATCACTTTTGCATAATCAGTTCCTCTCGGCCTTGCTGGCATATATTTTCACTCTCCTCGTTTAAATAAAAACTACAATTGCTAGTTACTGCATTTCCCTTTATTATTTCTCCTTTTTGCTGTATAATAATCTAAAGTAATTATTGGGGGTACAAATATTATGAATAAAAAATTACAAGTTTTTGTTTCATCTACATACACTGATCTCATCGAAGAACGTCAAGCTGCCGTTGAGGCAATTCTTGACGCAGGTCACATTCCAGCTGGCATGGAACTATTCAAAGCAGGAAATGACTCACAGCTCAAAACCATATATAAGTGGATTGACGAATCCGATGTTTATATGCTTATTCTTGGTGGTCGCTATGGGTCTATCGAAAAGAAATCTGGATTAAGCTACACACAACTAGAATACGAATATGCAATTTCTAAAAATATCCCTGTATTTGCGGTTATTTTAAGTGAAGCTTTTTTAACTACTAAAATATCCTCTCTTGGGATGAGTAATGTCCTTGAACAATCTTCACCAGATAAATACCAATCATTTAAAACTCTTGTTATGTCTAAAATCATCAGACCGGTCGATGATTGCAAAGATATTAAGATTTCGATTCACACTACGCTCAATGAATTCATTAACGAGTATTCTCTTTGCGGTTGGGTCAGAGGAACCAATGAAAATGATATTCTTAATCTTATAAAAGATAATAACGCATTGATTAAAGAAAATAATTATTTGAATAAGCAGATACAAAAAATGCAAGAACAAATTACAAAGAACAGCAAGGAGTTACTGGGTAATTATACATTCGATGAACTTATCCAAATATTGAAGTCAAAGGAATTTGTCATCCCTAAAAAACATTTAGGAGATTGCAAAGAAGATATTAAAGTTGATGCTCTTAAACTATTTATTGTTAACTATAAAGATTTTTGCATTGGTATAGCAAACACACTAAATATGACAAATTTGGACAAATATTTATTCTTTCATATATGTCCTTACTATATTGGGTTTGAACTACTGGAAAAAGTCAAATTAGCAGGAACTCAAGCTCAGAGATGCCAAACGACAAAATTAGGATCAAAATTTTATGCGCTATTAGAATCAAAAAATTTAGCAAAAATGTAAAGATGTGAGTGCACCTACTGAATTTTGTAGGTGTACTTTTTTAATAAATGTCGCATTTAATCATACGGGTAACTTCTACATATCTAACCATTCTTTAAACTGGTTCCTACAGTCTTCATCTGTACATTCGCACATTCCAATAAATGGACATGACTCATCTTCATCGCTTCTACAATCAGCAACACTTACTAACATATTTAATATTTCATTTTCACTTCTCATATTTTGTTTCTCCAATATTTTTAGCTTAAACGGAAAGTCGTATTTATTTATAGAAATGAGCTTATATGACATGTCGAATAATTAGAATTATCTTGAACATGTGTCAAAGTTTTTACAGTATCATCTATTAATACTAATTTCTTATCGGATAAATTGGGATACAGCCTCTTTATGCTATCTAGCGCCTTTAACTTATCCATTTTACTCTTTACAAGAACAATATTCTCCTCTGGAATACTATAATTACGCAATACAAAATTCTTCTTAGCTTTGCCTTCATAGACCGAAGCGACAGAGCAAGCATATACATTTTTCCCCACTCGGAAATCATTGATCAAATGCCGTAAAAGCTTAACAGGCTGCGCCTGCTCATACATCAACTTGGAATAATACTCTGCATTACTATCCCACTCCTCGTCTGAACAAATATTATGATTATGATCTCCATATTCGTACTTAGCAAGAACGCCATCTATGTCAAAGACCAGGACAGCTTCTTCATCTTTATATATAGTTTCTATAATGTTGCTCATTTTTGCTTCCCCATGCCTTTCATCATCAATAATTTTCTTTGCTACTGACACCGGAATAAAATTTTCCCACTCGCCATCACCAGTTGGAGCCAGAACCCCTCTATACTTCCCGCAATCCTCTAAAATATTTATAACTTCATCAGCATTTATCAATCTCATTCGTTTGCCACCTTTCGCACCAAATAAAATCACGATTTTATGTGACGAATAGTCCAGTCACAAAACCTACATGCAATCCGCAAAACCTTTTCTTCTGCGCTATAATAAAAATATCTTAGAATAGACATTTATTCACCTCTCAGTATTTTCAGTAAATCATTCTCCGTAATAATCGGTATGCCAAGTTCTCTTGCCTTCTTATTTTTAGAAGAACTAGAATTCTCATCGTTATTGACGAGGAATGATGTCTTAGCACTCACAGCACCTGATACCTTCCCGCCCAGCGCCTCAATTCTTTCCTTTGCCGCATCACGGTTTTCGAAGTACTCAAGAGAACCGGTAATTACAAAAAATTTTCCCGACAAATCTGCTTCTGAACTGGACGATTTCTCCGGCTTCTCAAAGGTAAATAACTTTACCAATTCCATAGCCATATCTTTGTTTCCACGCCACCAACCACGCAATGATCTGCTCATCTCTTTGCCAAATCCATCTATTCCTATAAAGGCATTTTCTGCTTCGAGATCCATAATCATCGTGAAATTATGAAAATCCCATGCACAGGCTTGGGCTATATCCTTGCTGGCCGTGCGCCCGATCAGAGGAATAGACAATGCATTGATGAACCTGTCTAATGTAATTATTCTGCTCTTCTCGATGGACTCCATTAGTTTTTTCACTGATTTCTCACCAAATCCTGGAAGAACTATCATCTCTGCGACGTGTTCATGCAATGAGTAAATATCTTTGAACTTTTTTAACCAGCCTAGTTCCATAAGCCTTTCCAGTGTGGATTCCGAAAGTCCGTCAATATTAGCAGCTGATTTACCGACGAAATGTGTTAACTTCCCTATCAGCTTTCCCTTACAGTTTTCACTCAGACACATAAGAAGTTCCGAATCGTTCTCTTTTACAATTTGCGTTCTACCGCCACATACTGGACAAGCATCTGGTATCTCAATATATTGTATCTTCATATTTAAGCACTTCCTTTCTCCGTATTTTGATATAAATAAATTTTTCTAATTTGATTTAAAAATAAGTTGTTATTATAGTCCAATTTCATGCGATTACACATTTCACAACAAGATACTACATTATCTATATCATATCCTTTTTACTATCAACTCTGTCAATACCATTATATTTTTCACCGAGTAAGTCCGCTTTCATATAACCCCCGCAATAATAACAAGGCTTAGATGTTATGGAAATAAACTGTTCTTTTGTAATAGTAAAACTCCGCTTTTTCTTTTTCGCGTTTTTTCTATAAATATTATATCTATTAGATTTAGTTTTATATGAGCACTCTTTGCACTGTGATGAATAGCCATCATAGCTATATCCTGATTTATAAAATTTAGACATAGGTAGCATTCTTTGACACGCAGCACATTTTCTGCATATAATATTACCATTATCATCTCTAATCCGTTTCTTCTTATCTTTTGTATTATTACAACGTCTTTTCCTATCACATCCACAGCTTGTCGAAGTACCAGAGTTTAAAGATTTCGTTGCTATTGGTTTTATTGTGTGTTTATCACAAGAGCATTCACATAACCACATAGTTTTATTTCCAAGATTATTCGTCCTGTATAAAACTTTCCATTTTCCAAATATTTGACCAGACAAATCTTGTGCTCTATGTAATGGCTTTTCTGGATATATATTTTTCAATTCTTCGTACATATCTCATCGCCTTTTTCATCTAATGCCTTTTCTACTTTTGGAATAATCATATTTCTTTTTGTAACATAAATAGTCTGCCCCACAAAAGGTCTTTTACCTAACGTATTTTTCATAATAGAAATATTATATAACGAAGCTTTTGATACTACTGATCCACAAATATCTACAGGATTAAAATTGGCTACTGGTGTCAAAATTCCATTCTTACTAACATCATAAGTTATATCTAATAACTCAGTTTCAACATTTTCATCGTCATATTTGAAAGCAATCTGGGAACGCAGGTGATGTCCTGTCATACCTAATGATTCTCCATATGCAACATCATCAAATGAGATTACACAGCCATCGATTGGTTGTCCTAGTTTTTCTGCCTCATGTTTAGCCGCATCTAGTTGCGTATCTATAATTTGCTTTTTAAACCACAATCTTCGAGCAGTTTCAAATCCACACCTATTCAGTTCATCAAGCCTGTTCATAAAACTGTTTGACTCGCTGCCTTCAACAAGTCTCCACGCAATGAAACGTACATTTCTCTCTGCACATACCTTACTATCTAATTGTCTTACGGTTCCACTGCATAAATTACGGGGATTTTTATATTTAGATTCTTCTGGAAGATTTTTATTGATATTATTAAATGTTGGGTAGTCGATAATTGCTTCTCCGAATACTACCAGTTTTCCTTTGTATGGAATTTCAAGTGGAAGATTTGAGAATGTTCTAGCATTTTCTGTGATATCCTCACCGATCGATCCGTCTCCTCTAGTCTCAGCTTTTATCATCTTTCCATTGCTATATGTAATTGCTACAGTAAGGCCGTCCAGCTTGAACATGATTAAAGCCTTGCGATCACCAACAAATTTAATCAGGTCATCTGATGACTTTGTTTTGTCCAGGGAGAGCATCGGATATTCATGCTTGCTCTTCTGAAGCTTACTCTGCACCGTATATCCTACTGTTCTTGTCGGGGAATTAGCCAAGCAAAAACCTGTTTCATCCTCTTTTTGTTTCAGCTCATCAAACAGTCGGTCATACTCATAATCAGATATCTCACTGTTTGCATTATTATAGTATTCATTTCTATGATGATTGAGAAGCTGTGTAAGCTCCTTAATTCTTTCTATATTTGTCAATTATAATCCTCCACAATTTTTTAATTCGACCAAAAATTTGATTGTACACTGCTCCTCCTTGTAGACAATAATCTCATCATTTCTAAGCATTGAACCTTCATGAGCGTGTAGGCAACTAGCCCCAGGCATAGAAGCCTGCAGTTTTTCATAATCGAAACTATAATATTTGCTATCAAAGGAATATACATCATATGGAATTCCGTATGCGACATCCATTAATGCCATAAATGCAGAATTAGAATTGCCGTTAGCCCAATAAGAACCACTTAATGAGGTGTAGCCCAAAGATTTTCTTGCTTTGGGTGCGTAATAAATTCCATAACCGAACATTTTTCCCGTAATCACTGCATTTGTCGGCTTTAGAACCAGTCCACTATTTACAATAGACCACCAGTTTTCATTTCTGGAGCCATGCCACAAAAGCTTTCGATTTTTTATATGATACTTTTTAATAAATTCGTCAAATCGTTTCTGAGTATTATTGTTCGTTACTCGCCATGCTTTATGAAATTTGTCAGAACATGATCCTAAACAACTCTTAATCTTCTTAATATCACTATCTGTACATTCTGCAAACTCCAAACCCATTGCTTCCAGAATAGTAATTTCCTGTCTTGAAGACTCATTATTATCCACTGTCTTATTCTCGATCTGTTTCTGAATTACCTGTCCTTTCATTACATCTAGCAAATCTTGTTCTACCTGTATAATACGGGAATAATCTTCTTTTGAACTTGCTAAGTAATTTGCCACATTACTCATTTTGCGAGGGATTATAGTAAAGAGTTTAAGTAGATTGTGATTAAAATCATTGACTCCATTCACACTCGTAAGTTTGATAAGCATATTCTGCGCCTCATCAATCATTGCCTGTGTAACCTTATTTGACGAGATATTATAATTATCGCTAATGGCTTTCTTCGCCATCTGCTGCAATCTTCTAACAATTTCAGCAATGCTTTCATTCTCGATTTCTTTATAATTTGCATTTTCGTTTTTATTCTTTTCTAATATAATAAGATCTTCAACCAAATCACTTTGGTCAATATACCCTTTTCTTAGTTTTTCTCTATACTTGGCATCCCACTGATTCATAGAATATTCTCTTTTCTGAGGAGTACTACCGACCCTCCCATACTCTGCCGTCCATGAATCACCATGAGGAATTTGTTTATAATACTTATTATTATTTGCAGACGCTGTCACCATAACAAGATATCTTGGTTTGATTTCTGTCATTTATTCACCACCAATCACAGAACACATACAAGAATATCAATATCATAGTCTTCAAATATCTCTTCAATATCTTCCTTTACTTTTTCCCACTGCAATTTATCTAACCCACATCCGATTAATGGTATTGCCAGTTTCGTAATTTCCTTTTCTTCAATCTGATAATACATGTCTTCCAAAGCAACATATAAGTCAGAATATGTAGGTTTTTGATAACATTTTCTCTTAGTTACCAGATTAAACACATTATCGATTAAAAGTGCTTCTCCAAGATGCGCGAACTTCTCACCAATCGGAATTGGAAACTGATGATGGAGTTTATTTTTCATATTATAAACGTCATCGAACTGCTTTGCTATACCAGCTCCCAGGGCGTAATCGCAACTTATACAATGAGCTAAATAATATCCCTGTGGTACTGTAAATAAATCTCTATTTTCTTCTCTAATTATCATATTTTTCTCCTTCTATATCCTCATATTCTTCGTTGTAAAGCGTATCGGCAATATCATCAATTGTGACGCATACTGCCTTCAGCTGTTCAGAAAGTACTCGCAGCAGATTAACTGCTTCACACCTTGTTTTATCCGCTCTACTTCCGTAATCTTTTAAGTTCAAGCTTTCACCTCATTAATACTCAGACTATAATATTTCCGCCACAATACCAAAAATATTGTTTCTACTAATTGTTCCATTAACATGTCCATGATTATTAGATATTTGATAAGAACACCCATTTTTAATGGCAGATATTTTGTGCAGATAATAATTGCCTTTTACTTTGCACAAAACGATATCATTTTTCTTCAATATCCGTTCATTAGTTAAAGGAACTACAATTACTGGTTGCCCAGATCTGAGAATTGGTGTCATAGACTGACCATATCCTATCACTTTACATGTTTCGCCCTTTTTAAGATGCTGCGCTGTTATTGCATTTTCTTTTCCTTCATATGTATAGTCCATCAAATTTTCACCTCATAAAAATCCAGTTTAATTATTTTCATTATCTTCAAAATCATCACATGCCGAAGATTTAAGACAAATTTCAGCATATGTTCTATGACAATACCAGCCGTCTTTCTCATTTCCTCTACACTGAGTGCAATTAAAGCATTCCCTATATTCTATTATTTTCATCTCCTAATCAATCGTATCTTTGCTCGTAATTAATATGTTCCACCTTGTCTTTTAATAGTTCGAAGAATTTCATCAGTTCTGTATTCCATGTATTCAAAATCAAACTCTCCATCTTTATACATTGCGATTTCATGATCATAAAAATCAGATAGAATTTTGTAAATCTCATTTCTCAATTCAGAATAATTAAGCTTTTCACAACTGTCTTTTAATATCATTCTTATGCCTTTCTTTCACTAGTAAATTTGTCTTTGCTTTAAATTCTTCTAAGAAACTTAATTCCATAATTTGCACCACGTTTCACATATGTAAATATGGCATGTACTCTTGATGCCCCTAAATCTTCTTTTAAAAGTTCATCGACATCTTTGATAAACATTGGATACTCGTGTCCGTCGTCATCTTCCCAATAAAATGTTACAGAACTTCTCCCTCTCCCGTATCCTTTATAATGTAATGTTAATTCAATTTCAGTATTTGGTTTCCACTCTTCCGGTGTTTTGATTACTTCACCATTATAGACCTTCTGTCTTTCCTCATCGCTTAGATCTGTAAATGAGTATTCTCTTAAATTCCCATCTACAAATGGGAAACAAATTAATTTCTTTGCCATATAACCTCCAATATCCTGAATAAACTCCTCTTCTATTAACTGCTTCTATTTTTCGACCCGTTTCTATGTAGTTCTTTCATGGCTTTATTGAGCGCTGCAATTTCTCTGTCAGAAAAATGTTTATCTTCCATTTTTACTAATTTACGAATTATCTTTTCTGCTTCGATACTGTCCATATAATCACCTTTTTCTATTTCCATATTTATCTTTGTTATTCATCATCATCCTCTGCATCGACTTGTCTAGATTCTTCTAGCCACTCCTCAATACATCCGGTGCAAGTGTAGCAGGAAACAGCGTGTCCATCCATAAATCCTGATTCTCTAACTGCATATTCTCCAATTGAAATCTCTTTATGGCAGACATTACATTCATGAGTTTTTCTACATTTAACCAGTTTTTCTTTATAACAGCTTATCTCGTCCTCACCGAAATCCCCATCATAGAATCCGCAATCTGTATACATTTCTTTATCATATTTCATTTATTTCTCCTGTTTCTAACTCTGAATCAAACTCGAATTTACTAAGCTTTATCTTTATTAAATTTAGTATTTGCAACCTCTTCGCAAGCCTTAGTAATTACTGGAATTCGGTCTGGGTTTATCATTCTCGCGTATGTTAAATCATGACGAACCATATTCTTCAATTCCTTTATCGTTTTACATTGTTCGTATGCTTCTTTATATGTCATTTTCCCTCCCATCTCATTCCCTCTAAAACAATCTTAAAATTGCACTGCGGGCAAATAATATATTTTTCATTATATGAATCACGCTGCGAGAGATATTTTTCTTGCAGTTTGATATCATCGACAGAATAACTTAGCAATGATCCACAGTTATTACACTCAACTTTATTCTTTGTCCCTGGCTTAATTACTTCTATCATATCAATCTCCTAATTCTGGCAGCTCCGCCCAAAGGAATTCACGACAATAATTTCTTCTAAGACTCTTAGCTTTGTGCTGCCAGTACAAAATGTCATACCCATTTTCTTTTCCTCGATAGTGATTCTCACCCGATTTCACAATGAAGAAGCCTGAATGTGTCGGATAATCATTTTCTCTTGTATCGTGAAATATCAATGTTACTTCTTTCATATTGTTTTATTCTCCTTTATTTCACCACAAAACAGTTGATTGATTCAATTACATCTGGGTCAAAAGTGTTTTTACCGGTTCTCTTGTCATATTCTCCTTAGCCCATGAGATATAACCGCCATCAATACTTGCAATTTCTGGAAGTGTCTTACCTTTATACTTTCCGAATGGTAATGCATATGTATTAATATCAGGTAGAGTGGCTTTCTCCTCATCTTTGAACAGCATTTCTACATCCTTTCTTGATGCAAGATAATCTGCAAGATGTAATATCTTCTGATATTTATTCTCTGGAAGTGGTAAAACATCTTTGCTTCTTTTATCTGTGTTCCACTGTCCCATGTGAGATTCAATAGTTGTTGCCACTAATTCAATCTCTTCTTCTGGAATAAAACCAATTATGGTACGAATTTCATCTGCTGCAAGAAGCGGATGATTGAATCTCGTAAATTTATTTTTAAAAAAATCATCGTCATTTCCACTTTTGCGTGAGTCATGCATAATACCAGCAACTCGTAGCAGATCTCTTTCTCTTAATGTAAAATCATTTCTATAACAATCTACACTAAAAATATGATTCAAAAATCTTACCAATGCACAAGTATGTCTTGCTAATCCTAAATCTCCAAGTGCATATTCCGGATGATACTTGCCAGTACTACTAGCCCCAACATTCCAAAAATAATCAGGAATGGTTTCAATGCATTCTTTGCAAAAGTTTTTAATATCATCATTCTCAAATGTATCTAATAGCGAATCAAAAATTTTTGCTTTGGCGTTCATATATTTTACTCTCCTTTATTTTAAAATCTTGCTATCTAAACAGTTTTTGCAAATTTCATATATAACCCTTGCCATATTCTCCTTTTGAACAAAATACAGATAATAATGGCTTCTTGCTTGCCAGGTAAACAGCGTACGAAGGAATGCCTTTTCGTTATATTTACTCTGATAATTATGTTCAAGAATATCTTCTAACCTATCATTCTCCACTAAAAGATAAACCCTTTCGATATTTTGCATTCGATTCAGTTCTTTCATAAAACGATCAGAACCATTTGAGTTTGCAAAACACGTTGCTAATTCTGAAACACTATTTTTACGCTCGATAGTGAGCTCATCTACAAAGAATGTATCATGCGAAAATCCAAGTTCCGGACACGCTTCGATCATAAAGCTATAATCTCCCGTGTCCATCGCCCTCTTTATGTATCGCACACCTTGCTTGTCAAACTCTTCTAGGATATGATTATTAACCTGTTCCTGTCCGGAATAGAAAATAATCATATGACTCAATAGCTCTTTATATTGTTTATCGGTGTAATACATTTTAGCCAACTTTTTTACCACCTGTTTTTTCTTTTTTCTCTTGATGAAATATCCGTCGATATCCCGTTATCCAAAGCACTTTAGTTCCCTGAACATCAACCCATTTCCCCTCCTCGGTTTTAGTCTGACGCGGCTTAGTCATTGTTTCGTTAATTTCAATAACATCTCCTTCTTCTAATGGAAACTGCCAAAACAATTTTTTATTTATTTTGCATTCAATAGTATTGCCATTAGCCATGGCATAACACTTAAGCTTAGGGGAATATTTCGTATCAACACTTACTACAACAGCAATCCCCTTGTGTTTCTTACTTTTTATATCTACACGTTTCATAATAGTTTGTTGATAAGAAGCTTTTTCGTAATCAGAGATGTCCAAGAACTCCACATTTTTTTCGATGTCTTTTATCATTCCATAAAAATCAACTTGCATATATGTTTTCTCAGTTTCTTTATGGCAATATGCGCTTATGGCTTCATGTGTCAAACTGGTCTGTGCAATCTTTTCCTTTGCCATCTGCTTTTTAAAGCATTTTTTAGTCTTGTCATAAATATCATTGAATATTTTTGCTAACATCAGAAGCTTCCCAATCGAACCAAAATCTGAGAAATAATCAACTCTCATGAGTATTTCCAACTGTTTTGAATCAACCGATGATTCTTCTTTGATGGTTACAAGTAAGTCAATAAATGAATCGTACTGTCTTTTTCCAAGCTCGAATAACTCATCAGCAATTATTTGATTACAAAATGATATTGATTCAATTCCCTGATATATCGAATTTTCATCCCTATCCATAAAATATAGTGCTTTTGATTTTCTGAATTTTGCACCTTTTATGGAAATCCCTTGAGAATCAATATATGCTTTAATATTGGTAACCTTAGCAGCGTTTGCCGAGTAAACATTTAAAGCCGATGTGAGTAATTCGATTTTGTGGTAACACCGAAGCCAACCTATAAAGAAACCAAGCATAGAATATGGAACCGCATGATTTTTGCTGAATATATAAAAACTTGCATCTTTTATAACTTCTACGAAATAAGAAATTGCCGCTTTGGCTTCAGTTTCTGTCATTCCATATTTTTCTTGAGCAACCGATACGAAACCTTTAATATACCTAGTGTCCTTGTTCCCCTTAATGTCTTCCATGTAACCGCCATTTTCGATTATTGGCGCGTCAATTTCTGTCATTGGTATTCCATCTTTATTCTTCTGCTTTTTTGCGAAATGTCTTCTTACAATATCAGCCTGTCCCATTGTAAAATCACAAAAATAATGCAAGAAATCGATAATTTGCTCCTGGTATACTAAATATCCTAATGTTGGCGATAAGAACTTATTTAACACATCATTCCCATTATCCTTATATATTCCTTTGAACAAAGCATCTCTATAGGATTCCCCAGAAGGTCTAATAGCCCCGTTAACCATTGCCATGATGTCAAGATATGATATATTCTCATTATTTATTTTCATATTTTTGATTGTATCTTTGCTCAGGGTTTGTTTTAAAGCATCACTTGCAAAGCCGCTCTCAAACTGAAATATAAGTGTTGTATCCTCTGAAATCGAATCAATTACATTTTGATCCGAAAAATCAATCATATCAGGTGTCAAAAAATCTATATTCGCCAGCTTACAGGCACCATCAATTAACCCAATTGCATTTAATCCAAGTAAATCCAGCTTAACATAATTCAGTGAATCGATCTCATGCATATCAATTTGACTCACCGGTCTTGGGTCTGAACTAATTGATAGGGTAGCAAAATCGCTTCCGATATCTGTTGGACTGCATACAATTCCAGCTGCATGTCTGCCCAGCGAGGTGATGGTTCCTATTACCATATCAATGTATTTAAACATTTCTGGATATTTATTTCTAATCTCTTCTGGCATGAAATCGTGACCTTTTTCATCCACCTGCGTAAGGTCAGATAATTCCTGCGTCTCTGATGGCGTCATACCATAGGCACGCCCAATATCTTTAATCGCTCCTTTAAGTTGAATTGTATTGAAAGTAATAATATTGCAACAGTATAGTCCCTCTTTTTCAAACAAATACTCTCGCACCTTATATCTATCATCTGCATAAATATCTGTATCCACATCTGCTAAAGACATACGTTCCGTATTCATAAATCTTGAAAAGTTCAAATCATATTTAACAGAGTCAACATCTGTATTATGTAGTAAGTATGCGATCAGGCTTCCAGACACTGAACCTCTTGATAGGCCATAATGCATATTTTTGCTCAACAGCCATTCTTTATAATCAGAATCCAAAAGCATAAAATCAATTGCATCGTTATGCTTATATGTTTCTAATTCTTCTTTAATTCTAGGGATATACTTAGACTGATAATCTGGCAGCTTATCTATTCCGCGTTCAACAATACCTTGCTTAATTCTTTTTACAAACTCTTCCTCGGCATTCTTATATAGCCTTGGATATTTGTTTGTGTAATCAAGCGCATAATCTTTAATTTCTTCAGCAAAATTATTTGTTTCATTTATAGCTTGTGTAAAGACTGATTCGGGAATGGCACCCTGCTTTTTAAAAGCCGCTACCAATCCCTCATAGGTTTTAAAGGTAAGATCACATTCATCCTCATCATGAAAGTTAACTTTTTTTGATATCTGCATCTTCTTGCGGCCTTCAGCATGTTCATGATCAATTTCGTGAATATCGTTAGTCGCAATTAATCTAATACCATACTTTAAAGAAAGACCATAAAGATATTGGTTATATCTAATTTGTAAATCAAAATTGTGTGGCTGAATCTCCAGCCAACATCTATGCTTATTTTTTATAATAAAATTTAAAAATCTTTCTTGTACTGATTTAGATCCTTTGCACAATATTCCACCAACACAAGCTGTTAGAACTAAAATGTTATCCGATGTGGACTCCAGTTCGGCCATTGAAATTCGGGGGTTATAATAGAAGTGTCCATCATTTCGATCGAATGAATTAGATGATAATTTATTAAGTTCAAGAACTCCGTCATGATTTCTGGCATATAGACAGCAATGGTAATTATCTCTTACCATATTTTCTTTATCTATTTTTTCTGTTACATAAAATTCAGCTGCATGAATATATTTAATACCAGCCTTTTCGCAAGCTTGCTTCTTCGCTATATTATGCAGAACAGCTCCATGCTCGGTGAAAGCTATTGCCTTCATGTTGTTTTCTTGTGCTTTGTCAATATAAGACTGATACGGAGTAATCGAATCAACTTCCAATCCACTATATGGGTTTGAGTCCATGCTATGAAGATGTAAAATACAATAATTATCCAACTATTCATCCCTTTCCAAATTATTCTTCTAATCTCCTCAATTCTTTATAATCACATTCATTTCTGTAGTTGCAAAGTATATTACACAGTGTATAATCTTCCTTTCCTGCTTCATAATTCGTATCGCGATAGATGGTTTTAATAGTATTAATTGCCCATGCAACAGCCAGTTCACACTCTTTTATATCAAATGGGATTATAGTTGACGAACAGTTGTCAAGAAAGTGATTCCAAATTAAATAATCGGGATAAAAGCCGTACTCTTTTTTCATTGCATCTGCGTACATATACATCTGCTTTTTATAAGCTTCGAAATTACTAATTTGATTTTTTAGCGGAGTGCCATCTTTTTTCAGAAAATGCCCTGCAGATTTGTGATCAATCAAAAGTATCTTTTCACTTTTTCTATCTTTTAAAATTAGATCTGCAAAACCTATACACTTATATCTGCCTATCTTCCAATGAAATTCCTTTTCAACACCAAGCACTTCATATTTTTCTTCGTATGTATTATCAAAATCAGCAAAATAATCGCACAGCGCTTCATATTTCTTTTCCTTGCTTGATTCAGAAATATATTCACAGATCATATTGTCAAAATTTTCTATACAGTCTTCCAATGCCTCTTGTACGGTCATATTCTTATTAAAAATTTTCTCATTCCAGTAATGACCTGCGCTGCCGACTTCAGCATAAGCATTGTTATCTCCCTCATCTTCGCAAATTTTTTTTCGATAAAATGCATATGGACATTTATCGTAAATATGTAATGTTGAAAAAGAAAATTCTATACTGTCTAATATTTCCTTATATTTGTTCAAATTGCCTCCTATGAAAAAGCATTATCGTCTTCATGAGGGTACTCTACTGCTGTCTCATAAGTCGTTGTATCCCATGAATACTGTCTGTCATACTCTTTTTTATTCGTATAGAATCGTCTGCTTGCATCAGAATAATACATCCCAACTTCAAGACCTTCTTTTCCTCTAAGTCGATCCTTTAAAATGTCACAAATAACATCATATTTTATAGGATTTTTAGGATCTTCCTTCTCTTTCTTTTGAACTCTATATAGACTTATTAGTCGATGAGCAAGGTCAACAATACTTCCTAAACCTTGAACATCAAATTTGGTAAGCCGTCTATATGTTTCAATTTTTTTGGGATGAATTACAAGAATTACTGTGACATGAAATTTCTGAGCAAATTGAATGCAATAATTTACGAGATCTACCTGCTTACTCCATTTCTCATTGTCTGTGCAGTCAAAATTAATGGCAGTAAGATTATCTATAATAAACAATTTACAGCCATATTTCCTTACACAATCTTCCATGGACTTTTTAATATCATCAAGTGTATTTCCCCACTCATCTTTATATAGTTTGAAATGTCCCCTGTAATATTCATCAATCCTCTTTTTTACACCTTTCCTGACGGTATAATATTTGCTGCCGGTATTATTTGTATGTTCATCAACATTTCTAACACCAGCAAATATAGAATCAATCCAGTTTTTAGTCATATAATTGGGGAGTTCTTTACTATACATCCAAACATCTTTTCCCTGCTCAATAGAATTACATGTGAGCTGACCTAAGAAGCTTGATTTTCCGCTTCCATTGGTTCCCGTTATGATGTTAAAAGATCCGTAAAATAAGCGCATCATCTCTTGATCGAACTCTTGAATCCCCGTTTCTATCCCATCTATTGTGGAAACATCTATATCTTCTACATCTGCAAAATCAACTACAGAATCAACGGGAGTATCTTTAGCATTGATAATCATTGACATTACATAGCCCGCGCCAAAGGCTTGCAAGGTGTCATTCATATCTTTAATAGGTATCTTTCTTCCATCAGATAATTCTTTAAATTCCGGATATTCAATATATTTTGTTCTCCATGATCCAAGCCGATAGATACATTCTTTTCGCATCTTTTCTCCAGCCTTATCATTATCTGAAGCCAAAATTATGGAATCGAACTGTTCTAAAAAATCAAAGTTTTCTTCTATCCACGAGAAATTACCTGCTCCCAACGGAATACTTACAGTATTAAAATACCCTGCCTCAATTGCACTGGCTGCATCAAATTCCCCTTCAGTAATAAGCAAAGGCTGAGATGTATTAATATGATTCATGTTAAATAAAAGCGGTGTTGTATCATACCCTTTTTCACACCAACACTTTGGTTCTTTCTTTTCCTTATTAATCGTTCTTGCTGGCCGAAGCTTCTTCATCGTAAGTACATCATTGGTATCATAATAATTCAGTACACAATTTCCATGATCATCTTCTCGAATATCAAGGTAGTCTACTGTATCCTTTGAAATCCCTCTTTTGCCAAGATACTCATATACTTTTTCTTTACCGCGAAGTGGTGTTTCTTCTGGATATTTATATTGATGCCGCGTCTTTACTCCTTCTTCTCCAAAAGCATACTCAATCCCTGCATATTCAAAGAGTTTTTTACATGCTTGTAAATATGTAAGTCCTTGTTGCATCAACACATCAATTAGATCAACAGTAACACCTTCTCCTCCGAAATCATGGAAACGATAAGTCTGCGAATCATATATAAAACTAGGTGTCTTTTCGCATCTATACGGAGAACAGGCTTTCTTATTTTTTTCATCATAATCTTTCAGATCTAAAAGACTCGCCATAATCTCTGCGTTTCTGTCTCCAAGTTTTTCTTTAGCCTCTCGGATTTTGTCTGCATCTATATTCAAATCGATCAATCACATCCCTTCTCAGCTTATCATTACTATATTTTTTCTCCACTATTCCATTTTTAATTATCGTATAAAGAAGATATGGGGATTTAATATTATGACAATACACAGCCGAGTATTTCATTACAAATTGAACATAATCAGCATCGTATTTTTGATTGAAAATCAGATTGTTTATAACTCCGACGACTTGTACATAATCTGCTTTATTATCTATATAGTCGAAATATATTCTTTTTATTATTTCGATTTGTTTATGAAGTGCTGCACATTCTTTGTGATATCTTTTCTTGCCAACTGCGACACATTCGCTCAACGGAATTTTTTCTTCTGGCTTAAGGCAGTGCCGATATCCGCATTTATATAATCTTTCTGCCATTTATACACTCCCTGATAATAATGGGGAGCTGTTAAACTCCCCACACATTTCAAACTACTTAATTAAATGGAAGACCTTCGTCCTCGACTCCATCCGGGATATTCATAAATCCATCGCCAATTGCTGAAGACGGTGCCGGTCTGGATGTTGGCTGATAGCCGCCGCCATCACCGGAAGCCGCGCCCTTGCTGTCGGCGAATTCCTGATCGTCTACAATGATATCGGTCGTGTAAACTTTGATACCGTCTTTATTCGTGTAACTGCCAGTCTGGATTCTTCCGGAAATCAACACCCTCATGCCCTGGCGGAAATACTTCTCAGCAAACTCACCCGCTTTGTCGAATGCAACGCAATTGATAAAATCAGCAGTCTGCTCATTACTGTCCTGGTTTCTGCGGCCTCTCCTGTCAACAGCAAGAGTATATTTTGCGATGGCCATGGATCGCTCTCCCTGACTGTATTTAACCTCTGGATCTCTTACTAATCTTCCCATTAAAATAGATTTATTCATGTATTTACCTCTTTCTTTGTTTTATTTTAAAATTTTTAACATCTTCTTACGTGCTTCTTTATAGATATCAAGCTTTTCTGAATTATCAACAGCAGACTCAATAAACATATTGGTTTCTGCTACTATTGCATCAGCTGCGATCTTGGCGTCATTGCCCAATTTAATCTTCTTTTTATAAATTTCGGATAATTTTTCACGAGATAACTCAATCTCTTTTTCATCACTCGTTCCTTCTGATTTGCCATATAGTGTTAACCCGACACCAGTTGCTTCTGCAATTAATTTTGTAAGGCAACGGCGGCTGGCTTTATTAGCTGTAACAGAATTACATTTCTCTACAGGATACGGATTGTTCTTTAAATCCATAATGGCTAATGAATCTGTCTGTTCCAAATTGAGTTCTGGTATTCTTAATGTCATCGTTACCCAACCAGAATTACTTTCTGTGTCAGTAAACCAAGGCCTTCCGCTTTCTGTTTTATGGGTTTCAAAAGTTGCCAGGGGATATTCATTTTTTAGCAAAGTAACTGCCGCCGCCCATTCTAAATAATCGAGCGATTGTTTCTTTTCTACCCATTTGGATACATCCATATTTACAAATTTCTCAAAAAAATTACGTCCTTCTTCCACCTTTAACCTCCTACACAAATGGTAAATAGTTCATTTCTCTTTTTCCTAAATATTTCACTCCATTGTCGAAATTTCCTTTTACTATAGGGACGCCTTTAATAACTGCAATTCCCTGTTCTGAGTCTCTTGCAATATGCAAGATATCTAAGATTCTATACTCCGTTTTACCTACCAGAACAACCTCTGGATCTAACTCGTTAATTTTTGACGAAATTTCACAGTATAGTTCATTTCCCGTTTTTAATATCGGTTTTAATAATTCGACCGCAAGGTATCCCCAGTCATTGTCTCCACAGATATGTAAATACTTACCTTCACTGTCTACCATAGTTAAGTCATTACTAGGCTTATCGGGTTTTAATGGCTTTACAAACCAATTATCCGACCTTACCTTTGATACATTTATTACTAATTCTCCTCCCATATGCACTCCTTTCATTTGCTTATATGTTAACATCAGTTAAACCGATGGAATATAGAAGTTGCTCTATATGAAATCTATGATAAAACAGCTATTTTATGGTGTGCTTAACCAAGGGGAAGCTGTTGGCGCCCCATAATCAGATATTCTCTATTTAGTTTTGTATTTTTGAGTTTTGGTCTGACCTGACCATTGAACTAGATGTTAAGTTAATGGTTACTCTGGTAAAGACATCCACGCAATAGGCTTTAAACCAGTTACTTCGCTACCTCTTGCTGTTGTACAGTGATATTCAATTCTTTTTTCTCCATCATGGTAAAAATATGTATGCTTATGACCGACATACTTTCTTCCATTTAATTTTGCCTTAAACAAGACTTCCACGTCATCGTCTGGCAGATTATCTTCACACAAAATCCAATTTTTTAAGGAATCTATCCTAATCACCTCCTAACTCCAAATAAAAACCTTCTTTCCTAAGCAAACCTGAATTTAATAGCAATGCTTATACTCCCCCATTCTCTATCTCTTTTACGATCTTCATGCGCTGAGCAAGTATCCATGCACCGCCTTGGGATTCCGGTCTGTTATATGTTTTCCACTCTTCCACTTCTACTTGTACCCAAACTCTTTGTTCTCCGCTTGCCAGTTTCATTTTCAAATGTGGAGCATTCATTTCAAAGCAACAATGCCAGCCTTTACGAATGGCAAATCCTTTTGTTGGATAGCATTCGGCTTGCAACCAAACGCCGATCGGAGTAGAATACTGCCTATGTATGAATAGTGGGTACAGCTTACCATCTTGTTTCTTTCTCAGTAATTTATATGCAATAATTCAGCAATCACCTCACCATATGTATTTATTCTCCTTATCTGTAAGATTTGATAATTATATTACCAATATTGACAACCAATGCACCGCAGCACAAAACAATATTAGCAACCAAATATTTATTGTCTCGATGCTTATTTTTAATAACTTCAAATAGCCACCATACTAGCCCAAATAAAAACATAATTAAACCCGCAACAATTATCACACATCCTGCAATCATTCATTCTCCTTTTCCAAACCAAATTTTTATTTGCTAAACTTCTTTTATTACCATACAAAAGTTTGAAGAATATTCTTCAGCGCCTTTGTTATAATATAAGCTCCCTTCATCTGGGCTTACCAAATATACAACTGGGCTACCACCGTATTTCATAGCAGCTTTTCTTGCATATTTGTATGCTGCTAAAAGCGACCGTGTACAAAACACTCTGTTCATCTGTTTTTTTCTAAAATCTTCTCGTAAAAACCCCGTATCACATGGCGGCAAAATTTTATTGCCAATATCCAAGGCCGAACTTGTCCCATGATAGAATTTGCAGCCTTCATAATCCGTAAACTCTTCATCGTAAAAACTATTCATTTTACTCACAAATTAATGAAAAAGGCACAAAAATATAGAGCCACTAAAATTACCTCCCTCCCCAAATAAATTCATGTTTTTATTTACAGATACTTCTTTAATACATCTAAATCTGAATTGGTTCTTTTAATCAAATCTTCGGTAATATAATCCTCAAAATCATCACAATCATCAAAGTCATCTTCTACTCTAGTGACAACATTACTAACGTAAGTGGATGTAGTTTTTAAAAGTGTATCAATCATTTGTAGCCTATGTAGTTTTTCATAATTCTCTGATATTTCCTTTAAAGTTCCAGCCATATTTTACTCCTTACTCTCAACAATTATCACAGTACCTTCAAACACTCCAAATTCGGAGGACTGCTGAAAAGTATGTGTCTCAGCAATATCCATATCCGTCATCGGTCTTGTCAAATACCATAACGATTCATCTTTCCATGTGATTTCCTCTAATTTCTGATTTGGAGCAAGTGTCAGTGTCATTGAACCTCCAAGGGATTTCGTTGCAGTTTGGCAGCCGGTTAAAAGCATTGTCGTTGCTACACCAATTGCAAAAACACTTACTAACTTTTTCTTCATCTTTTCATTCTCCTATCCTTAGTAAAACACTGATTTATTCACTTGTTAAATTTCTAATATTACACATTGGTTTTTCCCACCAGTTCGGAATCACCGATGGAGATGTTGGGGAAAACGGTATATTCAATTTTGGATAAACCGTATCATCATTACTCTCTTCTATTCTTGTGATCTTCTCTTTTAGTTTTCCATTTTCATCAAACTTCTCTGTTGTTTCTGTAATTGTTGTTTTAATCATATTATGCCTCCATAAGTCAATATTTTTTATAATTAGTTCAAAAGTAATCTTGAGCTACGTATTTTGTAATCCTCTGGCCAAATATCCATATCTTTTATCATGCAACATTCATCATTAGTTCCTACTGGACATTTACTGCAGTCTTTACTTTCTTCACACAGTTTCTTTAAAGTTTCTAGCGCCTCAATAATCTTCTTTTCTTCAACCATATTTATCCTCTACTTTCTTCATCAAAAATAAATCAAAAATTTTTCTCTATAAATTTTTTCACATACTCATATTCCCAACCGCCAACCGCACTGTTCATAATAAAGATCTTCATAATCTAATACTAATTCTCCTTATAAATGTGCCAATTTGTCCTAAAATAGTAATCGGCGCGAATCTGTGCCATCTTCAAAATCTCTTTCAGAAAGTATTTTCCCAGTTTCCTCTAACCACTTACGAAATTCGAATTCGTTTGCAAAGCAGTGCGAGCAACCTCTTGTATAATAATTCCAAGTAAATCCTACAATACTAGGTTCTGAACACTGGTACATCAATTCTCTTTTATACTCATTACCGCATTTATCACATTTATAATAGAAAAGCCATGGAGTGAATTTTCTTATTTTTAGATTATTGAAATATGACATTTTTATTAAGTCTCTCGGATATCTTTTCATACTTCATCTCCTATCAAACCACCACTCTTTAAAATCATCTGCGAGCATCTGGCTATCGCATTCCTCATTTTGACACTGGTATATTGTAGAAATACTTTTCTATTGCACTCTCAATAAATACCTGCTATAGTTACGATATTGAAAATGTGAGGTGTAAAATGAATTCAGAAAATAATGCTACTAGAATAGCTACAATGTCTTTCGGTTTTTATAATGGTTGTGTTTACTGTGTAGGAAATAAAATTGCCATACAAGACATAGTTAATTACTATAATTTACGCAATGGCCATATTGTAATTAACAGTTTTATTGATCGAATAATTAGTAATCAAGTATACTGCTATATTACTACATCGTGTATTGATGAAAAAATAAACGTAATGCGGATGAAGCACAAATTAAAAAAGGTGAAGCTTTATATGGATTTTGATGCATATCTTGAAGCGCTTTGTATTGAAGAGCCAGAAAAGTTATTAGGGAAATTTTCATTGCGTGTCATAGAAGAAATCCAAAAAGATAATTGTTGGAATGGTGTCTTTTCTTAATCAAGCTTTCATCTTTTTAATTTATTAATGCAGACGTCTATCCAAATTCGTTGCCAAAATGGCAAACGACTGCCAGTGGAGGAGAGCACTAATTCTGATGGATATCTATTTACATGAATTCTATTAGTTTCAATTGATCTTCTCCACATTTACTTTTAATTTCATTATCGTATTCAATAGTAGGTATCTAATTGCCGTTTTTCAAATTTTAAATCCGTATACTCCACCATCAACTAATCTCATTAAGTCATCCAAAAACCATGACTCTCTTCCAGTAAAAACTTCTGTTTCCGGATTCTTTTTCTGAAATGCATTATATTTATCTACGAGATTGTTATAGAGAGTTTTTATCTCCTTTATATCACTCAGCCTTTCCTCTTCAAGCTGTTTCTTCCGAATCTCAGCCTCGCGTAATTTGTTCTCATGCTCCAGGCACTCCTGCTCCGTTCCAAACACTTTATTGTCATCCGAAATATATCTCATAATTACTCATTCTCCTTTTTTATATTTACATTCGTCATTTCTGTCCTTGCACCTAATTCCACACGTCATCCCTTCTATAAACCGTTCTGCATTTTTACATCGATAAGATTCTCCCTTCCTATGAGCAACAGGACATGGATACTCTTTGAATTCTACCTTCACTGGTCGATCTTGCTGCTCTGGAATATAAAATTTCATTCCCACTCCTCTAATCAAACTCTGTTTTTATTCACTCTCAAAGCACACTAAGTTTTGCTATGTATATCACCTACTTTCAGATAAAATCACTCTTCTATTCTCTGTTTCGCAATATTAAAATACTTATCTTCTTTTTCTATTCCGATAAATCTTCTATTCAAAATTTTAGCAGCAACACCTATACCTCCAGATCCCATACAATTGTCTAAAACCAGTTCACCTTCCTGGGTATAAGTTTTAATTAAGTATTCACATAAATCTACTGGTTTTTCTGTTGGATGATTCGATTTTCCCTTATCTCCAAAGCAACCTCTAAACTCAAGAATATTATTTGGATATGATTTATCGATAGGAATAGTTCTCACCGATTGCTTATCCATTTTCCCATAGTTATCTATGTTTTTTCTTTTAGTCGTAGCCGGGCGAATATTTTCTGGGGATTTTTCTTTTAATTGAGGATTGTAATAGCATTGCTTTTTATAGAATACCGATATCAACTCTGTAATTCTCATCGGCTGCTTTTTAGCATTTAAATGTCCTGTCGCCTTGTCTTTCTTCCATATCCAATTGTATTTAAAATGAGCTATATTACTATGTATCAATTCACTGGTAAATGGTTCACTTCCAAAAAGGACAATTGCTCCATTATCCTTAATAATTCGATTATATTGGTTCCATAATGGTTCAAACGGAATGATCACGTCCCATCGGCACTGAGTCGATCCATAAGGCAAATCTGCCAAGATCATATCTACTGATTTATCTGGAATATTCTTCATCAGTTCCAGACAATCACCATGCCATAATTCAATATCTTTCATTTATCACCGGAGAAAACTCATGAGTTTAACGCTGCAGCAACTCTTTCTCCTTTACTTTTATTCTCTTAAATTAACTAACATTTGGGAAATACATCACAATATTCAAAACATGCACATTCTTTAGCTCCTTTGCTATCTATCACATGATGGTCAAAATAGCAATTATCATCCACATAACAGTCCACGCCGGAATCTTCATCCATACACATTGCATATTCGCAATAATGACAATCTACCTTTTCTTCCATAAACACCTCATACAGCAATCTTCAATTTTCTTGTATTATGTATTTGCTAAATATAACCTCAAATATCGCTTCAAATATTGGAACACAAATACTATTACCGGCCTGTTTATACAATGCCCTATTCACAATAGCATTCATCTTTTTGGGATTTGCTCTCTCGGCTGCGTAATAATCTTCATCGGAGTATCCAAAGAGCCGCCAGCATTCCAATTCTGTAAGGAATCTATATTTACCATTGCCACAATCAATTATCTGCGCTGGACACCGATCCTGACGTTCAGTGATTGTATAAGCGTAGTCTTTAATTATTGTTGCTCTTTTAGCACTTCCATCTTTATTTCCAACGGCACGTAAAATACTTGGCTGTGTCACAGTATAACTATCAGAAACTTCATCTTCCAAGAAATCGCATAAAGGTTTCATCGGTTTATGAATTAAATCATCAAAATTAAACTCGTACCCATTTAAACAGGAAATTGTAAATACCCGTTCTCTTGCTTGCGGGATTCCAAAATCTCTAGCATCCAAACATTTATGACTATTTGTGTATCCGAGTTTCTCCATCTCAGTTAGATATCGTTGAAAATTTTCTTTCATACCTTTATATCTAACACCTTTTACATTCTCCCAAATTACAACTTTTGGTTTCCACTTACCCATTTGCTGAATAATATGTATTGTCTCCCACATTAGCGATGATTCCGTCCCAGATCCTTCAACAGCACCTTTAGGTCTACCAACAGGGCTTATCCACCCACAAATAGACACCTGCTGGCATGGAGAGCCATGTATCAAGATATCCGGTTTTAAATTCCAACCGACAACGGATTGTGTTTTATATGGAAGTTCTGATTCAAACATAGCGTTATAGCTTCTCACCGCTTTTTCATCAATCTCCACATAGTCAATAGCTTTTGTAGGAATCCCGAGATTCCTTAATGCCACCCTGGGGCTTCCTATGCCACCAAATAATTCTAAAATCTGTACTATATAATCACTTCCGTTCTTTATCAAATAAATATTTTATACTAAGCCAACAACCTATTTTGGGCTATTTGATACCATTTTTTCTTTAGTTCAATACCTTCAAACTTTCTATTATTTTCTTTTGCAACAAGTAAATGACTACCACTGCCGCAACAAGGATCAAAAACAATATCTCCCTCATTACTATTATCTAAAATTAGTTCTTTTAATAAATCATGGTTTTTCTCCGTAGGATGTAATTTACTTCTTCCACATGGATATTCAAAAACAGTATTTTTACATTTAGCATTAAAAGTGGCGCCACGCTTTTTAAACCAAATTGCGTTTTCTATTCCTGAAAGATATATGTATTGTCCATTCATTGGACTTGGATTTGTCTTCTTCCAAATCAGCTGTCTCACAGTTCCATAATGCTTGTCTTGTTTCTTTTGAAAGTAATCTTTTAATTCACTTAATTGTGATTGACCACAAAAAATGATTATCGTTCCACTTGTAACTCTATAAACTTCATCAAGAAACTCTTTCATATTGAAAGTTATAATATCTGCATTTTCTTTATCCAGATTTCTTAGTCCATTACTATCTCTATTAACTTCCCCATATGGAATATCTGTTAATGTTAAGTGCACTGAATTATCAGCCATTAATATCATATAGTCCATACAATCTTCGTTACTTATCAAATTAATAGTCCCTCACCTTAGCAGCTGGCCAGCTTTATCTTCCGGAAGACTATTTTCCTTTCTTAATCTTATTCTCTATTTTCTACCAAACAAATTGGATACTTTATTCTAATTACTGTTACGCTTCTAGTCATCTATTTCAAGCAATATTTTCACCTCTCCTATCTCCATATTATCCTTAGTAATAAATGAAACATCTTTTTTAATAGGATGTGGATTGTCAAGACTATATTCACCAGCTGAAAGTACAGACAACTTTTCTTCTAAAGTGTAATGTGGTATATCTACATTTTTATAGTTGTTAGAAATCTCTTTGTTAATTAAATTTACCGTATCTAAAGAACACATGAGATATATATTTTCATTTCTATATATCTTTCTTAGAACACTGATTATTTTCCATAGCTCAAAATTTAAACACTTAATAGAATTTCCTCCTCACCCTCATTTCATTCCTAAGCAGCCTTTTGCTCTTTGTCAATTAGCATATTGCTTCTTCTTTAAATTTTTCCAGCTTGCTTTCCAAACAAGAGATTTTTTCTTCGATATAATCGATAATCATTTCCTCAAACCGTGCCTTCGCATCTTCTACACTTACAGCATTTATCAAATCATTCTCAACTTTCAAAAGTTTTGACTCGTAAATATATGTACCAGTGTCTTCTTCATCTTGGACAAATCCTAAAATCACTTCGTCATCATAAAATTCTGTGAAGTGTAATTTATAACATTCTTTTCCAAAACAGTTCTTTTCACCGACTTCCCAATATCTGTTTTCGTATTTATTATCCACTCATATGCCTCCATTTCCTTTGCAAAGACAGGATTTATTCAGTTTTTTTTAATTCTCTTTCCCATATTCAAATCTCCATTTCACGAGCAAAGTTCGCTTTTATTTAATCTACACATACCTTAAATCTATTTCGTCATTCAGTACCAACTTATATTTTCTTTTGGTTTGTTCAATATTATTCTCTTTACTTTTGATTTCGTCTTCGAGCCACTTTAGAACTTTATCTTTTATTGACATTACCTTTCCCCCATATCAGGTGTTACGCCGTTCTTCTCGTTTAACCAATTACAATATTCCTGGCATTCCTTTTCAGTTCTGAAATACAATCCAGAGGAATATTCCCCATACTGTTCAAACAAATCTTCGTAATCTTCACCACAAAATACTTTTTCTTTAATGTTACTGCTTTTATAACGATATTCTTCATAGTCGTTTGTAGAATTTGTACATTTTTCGAACCAAAAAGTCATTATTTCAGAGTCACCACCATAATTCCTGCTTTTTCTAAATTCTGTAAGGAAAAATGGTTTTGGAAAATATCTGTAAAATCGCTTCGCGCATTCGCATTCCTCTTTATAATCTTTGCCACCCGGAGAGTTAAAATGGATATATCTGTCGGTGTCACATTTATCACACTTTGGTCTATAAACTCCTTCATAATCCGGGCGGTATAAAATAACATTCATACCAATCTCTTCAAACAGTTCATCAAGTCTCTTGCGAGATGCATTTCTTTTGCATTCTTGGATCTGATATTCGAGGTCGCGTTGTTTGGCTTTATATTCATCTTCAAGCCGCACCCATTTACGTTTTATTTCCTGCAACGTTTCGTTCTCTTTTCGCAGCCTTTCAATTTCATTCTGTATTTCTTCTTTTACAGAGTCTCGCAATAAGTTCTTAAATTCCTCTATTTTTTCATCGAATTCACTTGGCTCGTAATAATCCTCATAATCATCGTAGTAGCTCATACTCATACCTTTCATTTACCGTCAAAGATTCATTTGCTCAAATCTTTTGAAAAGATTACTCGCAGCAATGAGCCACGAGTAACCAAATTTATTTAGTCCAGTTCGTCCAACATCTTCTGCAAATCTTCTTTGGACATTTTCTCAATTGCTTCATCTTCTTTTCTTGCAATAGCCGACATAATCTTTTGTTTCTGTTCCTTACGCTCTTTTGCTTTGAGCCTTGCATTTGCTTCTTCCTGTTTCACAGATACAATATATTTTACAATTTCAATCTGTGTAGTAAGAATCTCATCTTCAGCAGATTTCACATCTAAAAGACTCTCCTCTTTGACTGCTTTTGACTGTGAATTAAGCGCCTTAAAAATGCTATCTAAAGCAGTTAAACCCAAGTCCCACAAATCTTCAACCGCAATCTGACCTCTATATGGAAATCTGTATTTACCTCTTGTTGCCATTTCAAAAATATTTTTCTCGCTCATAATCTTATTCTCCTATTCTTATTAAAATTTGATTTTTAATAGTCTCTCTGTATTACCTGTCACTTTCACAATCAACTCGTTTCGCTTGGTTGATGAAAAGCCAATCCCTGATAACTGATCCTCTACATCTTGAACTCTCATTTTTGAACCAAGTGCTTCAAATACACGTTTATGCTGCACTAAATCCTGTTTGAGAAATTCGTTATAAAAACCGTTGGGTGTTTCTGGATTTACACAATCCTTCAGCATGAAGAAATAATGTCTATGTCCAATACCCTCCTGCTCATCCCAATAATTCGGACTGTACATCATAACTGATACAGGCACAAACTGATTAGTCTTAATTCCCCACATGCCTTTTGATGACGTCGTGGAAGATAATTCTTCCTTGATACTGAATTCTCCATTTTTCAAAGTAACTGTCGCAACTGAAACTCTTTCATTCTGGCGAAGTTCCTTACTATAATCAAAAGAATAAATCTGCCCATCAAATTCAATCTCGGCTCTAAATCCACGTCTACCACCACGATTAGTAAACTGATGAACAAAAAACTCATACTGTCCATCTCTCATCGTTGAACGATTAGCCCATGTTATATTTTCTACGGCTATAACACCTCTATTTGGGCGTGTATTATCTACATCCAACATGCCCTTTGTTCTACTACGCATGTGACAATAATAAATTTCTTCTCCGCCTGGTTCAACACAATGTGCGTCAAGGTCATTCAAATCATGTTCTCCATCCACATCGTTCCACTGGATAGAAAATCTCAAATCACCATCAACTTTACCACCGGCAGACTTAACTCTATCTTTCATATCACTATCAGTCATATTCCCTGAATACGCCCACCCGAAGTTATTATTCCACTTAAACATTGTCTTACTGTCCTTGTTCTCTGGTGCAATTAGAGATACCATATTTGTAGAATGCTTATTTTCAAAGAATACTTCCAATTCTTTTGCTGTTGGCAGTATATCAGATACAAATTTGTCAACTGGCACTTCTTCAACCTTTGAAAACTTCTTTGGATTAACTGCTACTTCCTTTTCCATTTCTCCGAAAATATCATCAACACCAGCAATTCGTTTGGTAGCCGACTTATTTGAGAACAGGATATTATTCACTGTGATGTCATCAAGTGTAGCAAATCTTCTACCAAGTGATTCCATATATCCAAGTTCTTCAATTGTTTTCTTTGCATCTTCAAGCATTTTCTTTGTAAAAATAGCCTTTGGTCGCTTGTAATTGGACGGAGCAACAATCTGTTCATACTTCTTGACTGCCAAATCTAAGTCCATCCCCTCACTGATATTTATAAGAAGAGTTCCAATACTGTGATTTCTGATTCTACCGATAACGGCTCCGGCAACAACAGATTTCTCCCATGCATAGTTATTCTTCATTTCATCAGACACTTTGTCATATTCTTTCTTATATTTAAGAAACTGCATAAGTACACTCTGCCACTCCTCGCCTTTATAAAGAGAATTCTGCGAGATGAGTTCTAAAACAGTCAGCAAACTATCCTCTGAAATTTCATCAAGAGACCTTTTAAATACGTTTTTCGTATCTCTGAATTCACCTTGAATGTCTCCAACTGAGCGGTTACTTCTGTCAACAAGTTTTTCCGGTAATTTGAGATAAAAATGATCCCACTGCTGAACCTTTCCATTATCCAATTCTTCAAAATTATGGTCTGTTCCAATCTTTTTGAATTTGCTGACATACACATCAGATATCGCCTTGCTTTTTACATAGGCTGATAAGGCATTCAACACTGGTTGATATGTATCGTCATTAGTTTTAAAGTCCCAAATTGTTTGAACAGTATTATCTTTGATAATAACAGCATTTCCAATAGTTTTAATAAACTGCCTACAACAACTACAGTCATGCCGTCTTCTCTCTCTGTAAATTTCATTCTTACCGGCTGGAAAACTATCAAGGTACAAGTTCCATAATTCATCCTTGTCTATATCTACCTCAAATAAATGTGCCGCATCCTTTGACATTTCTGAAAAATGTCTACATAATAAATCTCTCATTTCTGTAAATTCCATAATTTCATATCTCCTTTTTTTATTCTCGTTAAAAGTTATAAGTTACATCAACCGGAACAACGCACCACTCATCTGTGCAGTCATTATCAAAGCGAGACAATTTATCTTGAGCCTTACTTTCTGATTCATATAATTCAGCTTCATCAAATTCCTCTACCCCGTTTCCAAACCCATCATCAAACAAGATGGATATTTCTTAGTAGCAATGACATATTTTTTGCCTGCAATTTCCATAATACTTTTCCTTCTTTCTATTTACTTATATATTATTAACTCTTTCTTATTCTCCAAGACCTCAGCAAATTTTCGATTTATGGTGTTCTAGTCATCTAAATTCCCGATAACTGATTCTATTTCTTTTAAACGCTTTTGAATTGTTTTGAGTTTCTCTGGAACTAAACTAGCACAAATCTCTTCTATATCATGCTTTGCCTTAAATAACCTGTTAATGTTTTGCTTCTTATAATCATATTTTTTATAGATAACACAGTCATTATCAATAATGCATTCCATCAACGTGCCATTTAAAATACTATGATCCTGACAAAAATCATCGGGTAACGTAACCTGTTGCGAATTATTAACTTGAGATAACATTAAAATATTTTCCTTTTCCGAACCACTTTTCTTTTCTTTGCCATTTGACCACATATAAATCTTTTTCCTTTCCCAATCAAACCACAGATTGTTTTTTCTATTTTATCCGTTGCTTATATATATAAAACTCTTTATCCAACCAGCAGATCAATATCACATCATGGCATTTATAAATTCTGGGAATCACATCTTATCACCTCTCTTAACACTTGATCGAATGTTACTGGCACCGCCTTTGTTTTTATTCCTGTTATCTTATTCTCTAAATATCTCTTAGGATTTCTTCCCTTTTCAAAGTAAAAATGAGTCACTTTAAGAAAAGTATTATTACAATACATATACCGCCTCCATCTATTCAGTTTTATACCATTGGAATAATTACCCCAGAATTGGGAACTTAGAATTTAATATTACTTACTTTTAGAATACGTAACCTTTTGAAAAGCAGCATCCAAACGGGTGCTGCTAGTTACTAACTCCGGATAATTCTTTACCGATCTGTGCCGCACATACCTCAAGTTCCTCAAGTTTTTCAGCGATCACAGAAAGAGCATTAATTGAATCAGCCGGATACTGTTCCCCAATGAAAGCAGTAATAAACAATTTTGTAGCTGACTTTACTTGTGCCAATTTGTCCAATAAATCCAATTCGCTGTTATTCATTACACTCATCTCCTTTTTTGCTCTTTATGCATTTTGTTGCCTTCTCATATATGTGATCAACTTACCATAAATCGTGCATTTTATCATTATTCCGTTTCTTCGTAATACCAATCAATCCATTCAAAAGCAGCCTGTTGTGCCGTTTCTTCAATTTCCTCATCCGTTGCATCGTCTTCTACTTCAAATTCAAATTTGCATTCCGATCCATGAATATTAGTGCTTATTCCACCTTTGAATTTCCTCATATTTGTTACATCCTTTCACTATTAAATTCCGATTCTATTTTCCATTTTTAAACTGATCGTACCACTCTATAAAATCACCATTATTTTTATGCCATCTTGCAGTGTCCGCAATATATTGCGCATACTCAGGATTACTTGTTCTGACCAGTAAATAGGCTTTGTGTTGCACGCTGATTGTTACCATCCACTTTCCCCTACTTTTATCCCATGTAACACCACGAACTGTACCATTATCTTCAGAAGTTATACAATCATTTATATTTTCATTACAACTTATAAATCCTTTATCTATAATTTCTGATGTTGTATAAAATACGATCTTTTCACATTTACATTTGCATCTCCAAATTTTCTCTTTATTTCTATATTCTTCAATTTCATTTATTATAGTCAATTTGCCAAAACATTTACCAGATAAATCTTTATTTTTTATCTCAGTCTGTATTTCTTGCTTTAATTCGTCACGCTTCGTATCTTTCATGACTTTTTCTAACTCAAGAAATTTTTCTGCATCTTTTTCTTTTAGTTGTCTCATGAATTCTTCTATTACTTCATCCTCTGCATTCATTCTGGCAAATATAGCTTCATATTTATTATAATAACTTCCCAACCAATAACTTTTGCCGCTAAAAGTAAGTTTTGCAACCCACTTCCCATCCCGTTTTCTTTCCTCAATACCAGGATAACCACATGTATTATCCTTTCTTATTTTACCTGGATTGAACAAAAAATCTGTTATTGTTCCATTAATATATTTCTTTTTTAAAACATTCTCCCAGGACTCTTTCCCAAGCCGTTTTATACTTTCTTCTAGTAGACAGCCACAACTTCTTGTACTATTATTTTTTAAATTCTGTGCGGTAACATAGCAAATATTTCCACAATCACAAAAGCATTCCCATGTAGGAGATTTTGATTTAATTTGGGGAACAATTCTTTTTGCTACAAGCCTGCCAAATCTTTGATCCGTCAGATTTTCCTTTCTCATTTCGCCATTCTGTTTACGGACTTTCAGAGCAAGACAACCACAGCTTTTAGTATTTCCACTCATTAAATGCGAGGTAGTTACATATACAATATTTCTGTCTGTATCTTTACAGGCACACTCGCACTTCCATAATAATTGTCCGCTTTTTCTTTCACTTCCTAAGACTTTTAATATGCCAAACACTCTTCCCGTAAGATCTTCCATGATACCCCCTCGCCTTCACAGCTTTAATAATTCTTGAAGGCTATTTCATTTAATAGTATTATATCATTGAAACATTCTATAGAGAAGAAATTTTCTATGCAAATCCTGCATTGCTTAGCTTATTTTTCTTTGATATAATCTATATTAATGGCAGTCACCGTAATGCAAATTTTTAATCCTCCAAATTGAAACTATTATCCAAGAAATGAGGAGGTGATAGCATGGTGAATGTTCCTATGGTGCACGTCTGTGCATACTGGCGATTCCGGTGTAACAGCTGGGAATTCGTCAGAGAGCATCTACGTCATTATCCCACACGATAATGACGTAGCGATGGCTGCCAGAAATACCTTATGAAATTATCCTTTGCTGAACTCTTCATAATTTTTAATGATATATCTTATAAACTCAGAGATTGAACTAATTTGATCGTCTAATGACTGTTCCGCAATATACCAGCCATATGTATACTTATCTTGCAGTTCGTAAAATGTTTTAAGTCTTATGTTTTCCTTTTGTGCAGCAAAGAACCCACTTTTATCAGGGTCGATTTTCCCATTCTGTAAAATATCTAACTGCAACTTAAGCAAAGCCCCTATCTCTTGATATTTTCCCATTGTTTTTCCTTCCTAATAAAATAATGAATTTCTTCAGTCATCCGCATTCTGCCACATCAAATATTCACACCAATTTTTAGTTTCTTCCTTTTTACTGTAATTTGACCAGCTAGGATATTCAAACATATTGCTATAAACGTCATTTATATTTCTGATAGTAATGTTTCTATCGTATCCATTAATCTCTACGAGAGCATCTCTAACGTCAATTCTTTTAGCCAACCTACACAACCAATGATTGAATTCTTTTAATGTTTCCTCGAACGCTCTATCTCTAAGAGCCGCGTCTACAACTATTAAATATGTATCCTGAGTTCTTAGCCAACCGCCATTGCGACTTTTATCTCCGTATGAATTAACCAAATTATTTGTAACATAACCGAATTCATCTGCCGAACAAGACGAGTTATAACCTTTTCTTTGAATGAAATATACCTCCATATCTCCCTCACTGCCGGTCACTCTTGGAAGATGGTCAAGCACCGTATCAAGAATATATTTTTTCTCCGGTTGCGTTCTCCCTAAAGGCTCTACTGTGATTACTCCACTGATGTATGTCCAACTACTCATTTCTTTATTCTCCCTTCTTTTATGGAACCGGTGAGATTCGGACTCACGACTTACTGCTTATGAGGCAGTTGCTCTAACCAACTGAACTACGGTTCCTTTTTTTGACATAATCCCCGGCTACTTAATGGGAACATAATTGTTTACTGCATAACTCAGATTATTTTAATGTGCGCAAACTATAATAATCTTTACCGCCTTCAGATTTATCTTTGTTGTCCGCCGTCACGGAGATATATCCTATTTTGGTTAGCAATGTACCCCTCATTTCTAGGCACGAGCAATTACTGATTATGTCTAACAACCGCTGATGGTAACGATCCATCCTATCAGGAGTCAAAATCCTGTGCATTCACCATGTATGCTAAGCGGCTAGGATGGTGGATTGATCCACCAATAATTTAGACATGAAATTTTGTGATTGTAGCTTCCATGATACAGACATTTCTATCTCTCTATGTTATACTCCCTCTATAAATAGATGGAGGTATATATATGAAGAAAAATAAGTGTATTATTGATGGAACCAAAATAATGAAAAAACGAAAAGAACTGAATTTAACAACACAAGATTTAAGTCAACTAACCGGAATAAGAAAAAATCAAATTGAAAAAATTGAAGATGGAACCACAAAAAATCCCTATATGAGAACTTTAATACCTATAACACGTACGTTGCATATACCCGTTGAGGATATAGCAATATTTCATCAAAGTTAAGTATTCTGGAGCTGAAATAAAGCTACACCTTCAGCTCCAACTTCTTTATTTTCGCGTCATTATCCAGTGGTAGAGCGATAAACTTTCTTTTCCTAACTCGACAGGAAATATTCGTTTCTTGCTAATTTCCATACCAATACCATTCATCATAAAACCACGCCTCATCTTCACATTCATAGGTATAGGGACAACAATATCTACAATACCAATCAGATGAACAGTAATCACCTAAACACCTTGGCATAATCCTTTCTCCCTTCGCATAAAATTTGCATTTCACAGTTTCACAAAATCGCACTTAGCCTAATTAATTTATTTTTACTAGGCTGCTGGCAGAGAAATGTCTTACTTTTTTATAATGTGGCAATCTGTTATAATCATCAAAGCGTACCTGTACTGTTGAGTATCCATAAGGACTGTTAACTTTATCTCTGTTGTACGCAATAATTTTTGTAATAACACCGGTTTCATTTGTTTTGACCACTTTTACTCGATTACCAACGTGCAATTTTGATAAAGCCATTGCATTGTTCTTATTCTTTTTATAATCTCGCGAATTCATAATACCTCCATAACAAAAAGTATATTATATTATCTCCAATAAATCTTTTCATATGAAATCTGCGCTTCATTCTATTTCAAAAATCATCAAAAGAAATAACTCTTTCAACTATAAACAATAACTTCTCTGTTTTATGAAAAACTCTTTCTGCCATCTATCCAAATTATTAAAATAGCACATTTTACTTTCGCATGATGGAAGATTATAACCATCCCAGTTACTGAATACAACAGCTTTTCCCAGTTCATGCAATTCAGAATTTGATAGTGATTTTAGGAACTCTCCGAATGATTCATACTCGAATCTCTTTTCTAAAATCCGTTCTTTCTTTGATTTACCATGTCTTAATTTGAACATTATGTTACTCACTTCCTCCTGATGAAATGGATGATTACTCAGCAAACCATTCATCAATTATTTTAATCTCTCTTTCAGTAAATCCATATGAATCATTTTTGATATCATTCCAAACATCTTCATTTGGATCAATACCATATCCAAAGATTACCTCGTACTTATCTCCGTTGTACCCCCATTCAGCAATCCATCGCTGCGTTCTGTCTTTATATACGTTCCAGCCGGAAGCTTTTCGCTTTAACCTTTTGAGAAAATTTTTGTACCATTTTGAACCGTTTTCTAACTGAGATAATTTTTCATCGCCAGTTGCTCCTTTCCAATGTTCCCTTACATAATCTTTCCACGTTCCTATATCTTCTCCTTCGTCATTTTGTAACTCCGGTTCCAGGTGAGAAACTTTAATTTGGACACCATTTATATTAAATGTTTCTGATATAAATGGAAGATTGCTCACTGCCGTAAGAATCAAGCCATCTGATATTACATAGAAAAATCCCTTATAAAATGTAAGAAGTAAGTCTTTATCTCCGGCATACACATAGAAATTCCCATTAATATCAATATCCTTATCATAAATAGAAATATCTTCATATCTCGCTTTATCTAAAACATATCCCGTATTGGATGCGTTCATGAATAAGTTTGTATTCTTATTAGCAAATTCCCCGTTAACCCTTAATAGTGCTCCGTAATCTATTGCTGCCATTGTTTTCCCTCCTTATCAGCCTTAAAATGCGAGTTTCAACCGAATATATCCCAATTCTCTCTCACTTCCATCAAAGTGTAGTCGCTTAACTTAATCGGTAGCTCATCTTCTGATTCTGCAACGATGACCATATCCTCCCACTTTGATTCAAATTTTCCTCTCATACATTCAGAATATGGTTCCCATTTTCCGTTTACAAACACAAAATTAATCGCCAATCCTCCATCAGACTGCCCATAAGAAAAGCAATACTTCCATGTGTCAAAATAGCCACATTCAAGCAAATCTTCTTTGTAGGCAAGCAAATTGACAGATCCATTATGGCCTTGCACTTTTTTGACTATAAAGCAGCCAAATTCTTCATCTAATTCAAGCTCATATATTCCTGGATAAATCATGCTGCCATCTAATGGCATCTGTTTTGTACAAATAAATTTCATAGATATTCCCTTCTTCCCATGAAATCACGGTTTGCTTTGCTCGTTCAAATCTCAGTTTTGTGGAACAAATGGCTCCGGTTTTGGGAGCCAAGCAATTACATTATCACTCTGTATCCACTCACCATCGATAGTATTATCGAAACCCACATAAAGATTTTTTTTCGTTCGGAAAGTTACTAAGCATTCGTCCGATACTTTATACAAAGGTTTCATACTTGGAAATTCTGATACTTGTGTTTCTTCTGGCATCCGCTCTTCCACTGGAATCCATTTTTTTCGGCATAGTTGTAGTTCTTTCAACCATTCCGCAAGTTGTCTATGTTGATCCGCACATTCCGAGCAATCAGCTTTAGCCCTTTCCTCACAATGTAATATAGCTTCTTCAATAGTCAACATAATTTCCCTTCCTCCGGCGCTCCCGGAAAACCTTAATAATAACAATGACACCGCTTACAGTCGCTCTTCTGACACCGATCAATGCGCCCAGGCCACACTATTACATGTCCTTTTGCGTAACAGCGCTGCTTCCGTTTTCTCTTCATGTACTCTTCCTCCAAATATTAATTTTCCGAATTAAGCTTACGACCACATAACGGGCAATAATCTATCTCAAAATATATATTTGCTAAGCCTCCCTCGTATGGAGGCTTATCATGCAGAAAACTGACAATCATTTCAGACCTTTTGCTTTTAAATGGCATGATACTTAAAACACTGTCATGTGCTACATTATCAGCAATACTTTTATAACGCGGTTTTAAATCCGCTTTTTCACAATATTCACACATCTACTTTCCGCCTCCGCTCCTGTGGAAAAACTAAATGCATGGTTTTGCGCCTTGCACTGGCGGGAGTCGAACCCGTCAGTTCGGGGACTTGAACCCTTCTGCACCATGCTGGACGCCCGGCGCCCATTAAATCTTAACTTGTAAGCATTACTTACCTGTCAATATATCTTCAGACTCGTTACCAGTATCTTCATAAGCACACATTCTTTCCAGAATCAGACGGACATCATGCGGAGTTAGATCACAAGGCTCTAATTGCAATCCATTTGATAAATACCGGACAATCCCATCGGTTCCCAGTACTGTTAATCGATCCATGGATCTCCTTTCTGTTTTTCTTGAAAATATTAATTTCGCTTTTTCATTGCTTTTATTGCCTCTTTTAAAGCCATGACGCTTTCTTTGTTCGATTCTTCCGCTTCAAGCGCATCAGACTCACCCATTTCTGCTTCTGTGACATTCATCTCAAATTGCAACAAAATTTCGTTTAAAACTTCAATCACCTTGTCAGGTTTCAATTTTTATTCCTCCTTCCGAAAATCTTAATTCTCCAAACTAAAAATTGCCCAACGCAGTGCCGCCGCTGTCTCTACATCATGTTCTTTTTCAGCTCTTTCCAAAAGTTTATATAGTCTTTCAATCTTTTTTTCGTTCATAGTGTTCCTTTCTCCGGTACTCCCGGAAATACAAATTTTGCGTTCTTACATGGCTGCTTACAAACGGCCTATTGCGACACTTTTTTATGATCCCTGTAAATCGCTGCACTGTAAGCAAATCCCAAGTCGAAATCCAGTTAATTAATTGCTCCTCATCTTCAGTAAGCTCAATTCCTTCCAATGCCTTCTCTAATAATTCCATATATAGACTCCTTCTATTTAACTTACATTGTCACAGCAATGGGAATCACATCATTATCGTAATAACATAAATATTTTGATAATTCCATGATATTATCAAATACAGTTTCAATCGTAGTTCCATCATCTTTATAATTTTGATCGCAAACCTGTTCAAATACTTTAACAGCTTCTTTTAATCGCATTTTTAGCAGTATCATCTTTTTTTGTTTTGTTGAATGGGCTATACAAAGAATTATATTCCCCATAAATCCTTTGTATTTCTTTTTCATTCTCCTCGTTTCTAATTTTTGCTTTTTTTCTTGCAATTCCTCTTAGCTCATCCAGTTTTTCGTCTGAAATAAGATTGTTACTTCGGATATAATTAACAATTTCCGATAATTCCATATGACAAGTAACTTTTCTATCTGTCATTTGTGCTGTATTGTGAATAATCCCCTTCATCATTTTTGTAATACTCGAAGCCTCCGCCAAATATGATTTTGCATTTCTGTCATTACATGAGCGCCTGGCGTTTTCATTTAATTCATGTATAGAATCGTTCATCCTTTCTATTAAAGCATCTTCTGTTACGACGGCTGCGCCGCACTTTTTACAATGTATTAGTCTCACAACTTTCTCCTTTTCCAAGCAAATTCACATTTAATCCTGTTCTCGATACGCATATGTCCTAGTTTTTAATCCTTCAACTCTTCTTCTAAAATCAGAGGCAGCAAGCTGTCCAATGTTATTTTCAAGTAAAATTGAAACCACTAGCTTTTCATCCTTGATTTCTCTTCTTTTCTCCAAAATCTCTTTAAGTTCTCTAAATTTTTTATAGCCATCACAAGCATTAACCTTGCGTGAGAGTTCAATCTCATGCAACACATCCAACTCTTTCCTTTCAATATGTAAATATTCCTCGTCGAGAACTTTGATTCGATCAGACGCCTCCTGCGCCAAACCATTTAAATTTTCCACTTTAGTTACCCACCGCATTACTGTATCCGGAATATCTTTTGGTTCCTGGATTACTTTCTTTGGCTTATTGACTTTTGCCTTCGGTTCTGGCTTCTTTGGCGGAGCAATTTCCGGTACAGCCTCTAACTTGAAATGAAACCTTCTAAGCGTTTTAGGAAGCATTTCTATAACATGCTGTGCTTTAGAGTGCTCAAATCTTCGTGCTTCTTGCTTAGCGCATGTTGTGGGCGTTCCATTTGCGTCAAGCTTTATATATGTATGTTTACTACGAATAATATAATCCATTTCATATTCACCACCCTTTAAGCGCTAACTTTTTCTTGAGCCGCTATGTATTCGTCAAACTCTTTTTTCATATGTAAATAATTCTTTTTCTGATCCACAAAATATGTATTGTTTTCATCAGTGTATTTCTGTATCCATTTGTCGAGATCAGCATCAATCTTATATGAATAAACAATCATGGCCAGTAGTGACAGCCGATTGGCAGCGTCCTTGAGTCTTGACCCATCCTTAATACACTTGTCCATCATATCTTCGAATGACTGGTTGTAAAACTCAAAATCTTCGTGAAGAACGGCTGCGTCAACACCCACATTTTCAGCGATAAATTCTTCTATATCGATAACTATGTTATCCTCTGATTCCTCGCTTACAGGCGTATTAATATGTAAAAATTCTTTCATCAGCTTTTCAAGATGGTTCATTTTTTCAATCACAATGCTCTTGTCCTTTGTTGAACGCGATCTTCCAGTTTCAGGATTAATGCATAATTCATTAAAGGAAATACCATTAATTCTTTTAGTGTTTAATCCTTGATTAAAGGCTGTCACAAACTCAATGAATTTGTTATCAGCCAAGCCTGTATCCGAAAATCTCGAAAACAGTCCAAACCACAAAAATGAATCTTTTGCATCAAATACCTTAGCCGTTTCAGAATTACAAACAGGAATTAAACGCTCGACTAAAGAATAAAATTCAGTGAAATTTGAATCACTCGCCTCCTCTGATAAAAACTCACACATCTTATCAAAGTCGCAGAACTCATCTATAAAATCAGATACAATAATGCTTTCAACAATAATTCTTCTAATTATTCCGGAATTAAAATTATTATTGGTGTATGTAGTTCCAACAAAATCCTGTTGAAAAAATAGCATTTTGGAAATGTTATCAACAAGTTCGGCGAAGCTTTCGTCTAATCCCAGCCAGCCATTCTGAGCCTTATTCATCGGCCTACTCCGATTAAACCTTGCTATATCATCTGCTATATCCTTCTTAGTACAGTTTGTATTGTATAATACTGGAATCTGACGATCTCTGAAAATGTCTTGTAATTCTTCTGGCAGCTGCGTAAACTTTTTACCACGAATATCATAATCCCTATATTCTATTTCTGTAAAACCATCTTCATTTAAAACTTCTTTTCCGTCTATGATTTTAGGTGTCTGATATCTGATTTTGTAATTTTTAATGTTCTTCGAAATCGGAAACATATCATGAAGATATTCATCCAGTGTAGTACAACGTTGCTTTCCATCAATCAACCATTGCATCCTCAAACCATTTTTGATTTCCTCAGATATAATAATCTGAGTAAGCGATTTACCTCTTAAAATATCTGAAACAAGTTCACTTTTGGCAAATCTCTGCCACATCCCACTGTATCTCTGCAAAACATGATCATCTCTAATCCGCTTCTTCTGAAGCTGCTTACTAATAGATTCAATGCTATAGCTAGTGTTTTTATAACGTTCTGCTACGTCCTCAGTTAAAATTGGTGTACTCATTTCTTTCTCCTCCATATAATTATTATTTTCAAAAAGTGTCCGTTTTTTTTCATATGAATTCAATATCTTCCAACTATTCTGATATTGTTTATCATCCATTTTTAGGATAGCTTTTATATCATTTTTACAACAACCGTCCATAATTAAATCAGCCATTTTTCTAGGTAACTCTGGTAGACTACTAAGATATCTTTCTACTTTTTCATTCTGATATTTATCTATATCAGATTTAGAAGGAATAGTGTCACCTATTGTTAGTCCTTCTTCATTCCCAATAGGTGCATCAAGCCGGACATCAGGAATCGGAACTTTCCTTGTTTCTCCCGAATCCTCATCAACCACCTCTATTTTAGCTGTTCTTTTATCCCTATTTCTGGCCGTAATCATGGTCATTATTTTATTACTCAAACGTCCTCTGAAAAAGGGTTCAAATGGGACACCTCTGGTCGGATCGTATTCTTCCTCACACTTCCAACAAACCATGGCTGCCAAAGAATAAAAGTCGTCATAGTCACATTGGTTAATACCTCCGTATTTTCTTAGAATCGAATCTACAATCCATTTTATTTTTTTATTTTCGTCGCCACAATATAAGTCTATATATTGTCCCATAGTACCCTCCTACCTAATTTTGAATGCACAAAATAAAGGATCGCTTAATCTTCTATTCGATCCGCAAACTGGGCCAGCCGGATTTGAACCGGCGAATGCAACAGTCAAAGTGTCGTGCCTTACCGCTTGGCGATGGCCCATTAATTGTATTCTCTTTTAATATTGGAAATATTGGCAGAAATTGCGCTTGATTAGTAATAAGAATTATGTAATAATAAATAATGCGTAGCTTCTGCTATGTAGTTATATTTGCTTGAGAAAGTTCCATTCACATTATGGGCGGCAACCCGTGAATGGGCTTTCTCTTTTTTGTTCTTGCCTTGTAGATATACAATAGCACAAACATACGTTCGAGTCAACCCACTTCCAAAAGTTTTTCGAACGCACGTTCTGTTCATTTTGTATAATTAGCAAAATTATTTCACCCCACTTATATACAAATCATGCATTATCCCTAAAGGAAGTATATTTTTTAAATCATTTTGTATCGTTGAATACAGCTCAATATGTGGTATAAACTCATCGTCATTGTGTATAATCGTATTGGCCTTTTCGATTAGTCGACAGCTCTCATCGTATGTCACCAGTTTTCGTTCTGCAGTGTCGTTATCAAAATCAATGACACATACAACCGCTTTCTTACCTTTTCGCTTCATGTTTTCTAATTTTTTAATTGCTTGATCCACATCTAAATACTCGAATGTTGGCATATTAATCTCCTCCTGTTAAACCAAATCTAAACTAATCTTACAAGCCATTGATACTTTCTCCAGAACAGCATCGTCATGGATTTTACCAAGGATCTTCTTGATCTTTCTCTTATCAATAGTCCTGATCTGCTCACATAATGCCATTGAATCAACATTTAGCCCAGAAGCATCTTCGGTTCTAACGATTTCATGTACTGGCATATTTACTTTCTTAATCTCCGAAGTCAAAGGTACTATTATTGTTGTAGGGCTAAATCCGTTTCCTGTATCATTTTGAATAACAATTGCTGGACGTATTCCGCCCTGAACGCATAATTCTTTTGGAAGATTTGCTAATACAATATCTCCACGTCTAATATCAATCATACCTTCTCCTCCTTTCGTAAAAATTATGTATGCCCAACAACTACCTTCATATATTCATTATATTCTATACAATACGTATTGTCAAGAATATTATTGTAAAAAATACGTATTTCTGATAATATGTAATTATCATATAAAGCGAGGTAAATAAATGAAAGTTGTCTTAAAACAAACCTTGGAAAATAGAAACAGATCAATCTATTGGCTTGCACATAATACTGGCATAACTGCAGCTGCTATATCAAACCTTTGTAATAACAAAACTACAAGAATTGATTTCTCCGTTCTCGATAAAATTTGCGAAGCTCTTGACTGCGACATCACAGATATAATCATTCCTGATAGCCAGTTTAATAAGCGTATCCTTCTATATAGTTCTAAATTAAATCAGTTAAATAGCGAACTCGACAAATAAAATCATAAAAATTATTCGCTATCCGCTTTTCACACCTTGAGACAACTCCAGATTTTCTCATAAAGAACTATCTGGAGTTGTAATATATTAGAGTAAAATCAACTCAGAATACATCAGACATCCAATCTTCATATCCCTCCATAGCATCACCTATATTCTTTTTATTCACTCCAAGATACCTCAATAAATCAGACATATTTCTATGTCCAGTTATAGACATTGTCTTTGCTAATGCCATTTCTTCTCCGACTTTGCTTACCAACGACATATACAATTGGTATACAAACGTCTTCCGAAGGGAATGCGTCGAAAAATTTCCGTCAATTCTGCACACCGCTGTCGCCTCTTTTATGAAGGCATCTATGCTTTTATACGATAAGCGCTCCTTTTGACGATTAACAAAGATGTAATTATCCTCTGTTGTATCTGGATTATATTTCTCCACATAATCAGAAAAATAACGCTGCATTGTCTCAGTTATTGGAGTTTTACGCATATACCCTCTTTTAAGTTCTTTGATGGCAATTTCCTTCCGAAAAGTCTTGCCGTCTTTACAATATATATCCTGCCACTTAAGTCCTGTCCACTCAGGATATGAATAATAAATATCACCATTTTTATCCTTGTTCTTAAATTTGGTTTCTTTCCGTGCTCCAATTACATCAGAGACTCGCAATCCCGTAAAGACAACCAGGTTAAAATATAACTTATTTCTTGCCCATGCCTTCTTATAATCAATACGCAGTTCATTGTCAATTTTAGCCTGTAAATAATATAAAACTTTTTTAATATCTTCTTTGTCTCTAATTGGATCGACCCAGGTTGTACGACCTTTTTTTGTATTGGGATGTGTCTTCTTAGGTTTTCCATCGTTTCTAATCTTTATATGTTTACCACCATCAATAATACCTATTTCATTTCCGCTCATATCATATACTTTAGCTGCTGTTGCTGCCATAATAATCCTCCTATAATCGGCCACCAGCTTTTGACCGATGGCAACTGTAACTTGCTGTGCTTCGTTGTGTCTACACTTTAGCATAGTCCTAGCCTTCTTACAAACCACAAAACTGTTGACATTTTACTCAAAGAATCGTGATTCCATTTTCCTTTAATATTTGCACTTTATCTGAGCTGATATCATGTTCAAAAGCTGTGATCTCTATTGTTTTTGTTAACGGATTTACAATAAATTCAACTTTATATTCATCTGAATCATTACTATAATTGCCAGTTAATTCAAAAGGATACGGAAATGCTATCGGGTGATGTTTCTGCTCTGCCTCCATAATTCTTTTAGCTACCCTTTTAGCTAATTGATCTACAATCCCAGAATTTATTGTAATGGTAAAAAATCTTCTTGCTTCAATTGAAGTCAAATTTCTCACAACATATCCCTTTTTTCTTCGCCCTACAGATTTTTCAAATCGCTTTACATTTTTATTAAGCAAATCCTCAGAAACAAGAACCTCCTCTGCAAGCTGTAAAAAGAAATTATGAAAAACTAGCATATCAGTTATACTATTAATTTTAAATAATGCTACGATTATTTTATCTAAAACACTCTGCGTACGATAAACTAATAATGCTTCTTCTTTTCTGCCATTATATGCGTTATATCTCGTGTTAACACGGGCCACCCATACCAATTGATTTTTTCTAAAAGCACTCGAACCATATGACAGTTCTGAATTCAAAGTTCTCTGTTCTGAAGTTGAATACCTATAGAACTTATTTGGCAAGATTTCCTTTTTATCCAAATTAATTATTTCTTGAAGAGCTGCAATAACAAGAAGTTCCGGAATATCTACAAATTTATTCACTGATGTATTGTCATTAAGCATTTCTAAATAAAACTCGACTTTTTCAGAAGCAATGTCAAATTTTTTATATTGATTGCTTGTTATAGTATCCGATTCGAATACTAATTGAGCCAATATTTTTCTATTATCAGATATATATTTCTGCAAGTCTTTTTTGTATACAGCCTTACCGGCTAATTTCTGATATTTAGTAAGATTATCTGGTAGATTTGAAAGAAACTCTTGTGTTCTTTGCGTAACATCTAATATATCATTTTCTCTTCCCAGATTTTCATGCTGCCATAATTTTAAGTACACTGTTTCCAATAAACTATGTTTATATTTGCCATGCTCCGTAATATGTTCAACAGGCTCAAATAATTCCAATGCCAAATTACATTCAGAAGTCAATTCCGCTCTGGTGTTGCGAGTCATAATTGTATCTAATTTGAACATTAATTCTCTAAGCTGATTCTCCCAATCTTCAATCATTTTGCAACAAAGATTATTTACTTTTAAAATAAAACGCTCATCTAGTTCTCTTACAATTTGTCTTCTTAGATATTCCAGTAAATGACCATTTTTTGTCTCAATATTTACTATAATGTCATCTATATTTTCAAGTGTTGGATTATTAAAATAGCTAGAAAATTCAACTCCAAATTCACGTTCAAAACAATATAACAGATGCAATAATTTCATCCTAGCCTGTTGTTCATTCGGGAAATCATATAAATCGAATCCCAGAGTTTCTTTAATGCGAATTAGAAGTCCCTTCTTATCAGAACGAGTTATGTTACGTTTTGCATCAGAGTTAGGATATCTTGTATCAAGTTCTGTATATAAATAATCCCACTCTAGTTCTTCCTTTGTCAACTTTCTTTCAAGTCCCATTGTATAACAACCGTATTTACTTTCTATTCGTTCTTGTCCAATCATATATTTTTCAACAAACCAAGATTCATTAATTATCTTTCCGCCTTCAGCCACAAAAATTGTATCTAATTTTCTAAAAGCCTTATTATTTTGAATATCATAGTCATCACTACTAATATCTATTTTATATTTTTCTAAATCCGCTTTAGCGCGAGCAATCATTTCTTCCTTCGAAATGGGCTTATCATGTTTTAAGTTATATTCGATTGCTTCATCTATCGTTCTGACATCAACAAAGCTTGTTTGTTCTTCCGGAACAATTCTCTTAAATACCATTTCCTACAATCTCCAATCTATTCAAAGTAAATGCACCATAGTCGTTACTATTATATAGCTTGCTGCTCACTTTAGGCAATATTGATTTTATGTGCCTAAAACGAGCCATGTACAGTACTGGAGCTATTTTTAATGATAGAATTAGCCAGAGATCTCGATGCAACTCGAGGTGCTATTAGTAAATGGTAATTAAAAACAGTTGATTATTTTAGGTTCAATTGAACATTTGGTGAGTCGCACTGATGATCCAACTTTTCATAGAGCAAAGAGGACTGATTAACTCAGCCCTCTTCTTCTCATTAAATAGTTATTTCATCTTTAAAAGCTTACTTTTTCAATTCTATATAATAATTATATAACTTAATTTGCCAATGATTTAAAATCATCCTTATGGTCTCCCGTGTTCATTTCTCAAAATGTTTGTGCATATGTTTAAACTCTTCCATATTCATCTCTCATATTGCACCTCCAGTAAAGTCAGATATTTAAATTTCCTTTTCTGTATAGTCTTCACATAACACAAAACCAATATCTCTTAATTCCTCTATTGTAATTGGTTTTAAACCTTCTCCGCTATTTACACATGGATATTTACACTTTTTACAACTTTTATCGCATTTAATATTTCTCTGATTTGCCATATTTATATCCTCCATTCCAATAAAATCAATCTTTCTGCTGGTCACATATAGTCATACGGACTCCTATGTACCTGTTTTGCTTTATGTGCATCGTTCTGCGCAGCTTGCTCACTCTCATATAACCGATGCCTCGGAACCCGTAGCGCAACTCCTGAAGCCAACCGGATCAAGCAGAGATTTCCACTAAATGATAAGATTTCTGCCTGGGTAATCCGGCTACCATTTTCAATAATCCAGCATTTGTCTCCTCTAACCATTAGATCACATCCCAGTCCTCATTAATTTACATCTCGGCAATTTGCGATTTTAATTACATCTTGGATCTCGCAGCCATACCCCTTGACTTATCAACATGATTACTCCCCACTATCTTAAATTATTGCACATGCAATAATATTCTACTTCCTTAATTCCAGCTACCAGAGAATACCCGTACTCTCTAATGAGCTTTAACCCATTATTATATTCTCTATCATTAGTTGTAATATCTTTACGCGCGAATTTATCTATATTAGAGAGTGTCAATTGTATCCCCACTTTCTAAGTTCAACCATTCTATCCATGCCTCAACCGTATCTGGATATTTATCCGGTTGCTGTTTAATTCTATTCAACAAATGTGCCATTCTTACCTTATCCAATCGTATACTTTTCCATATCCTTTAAATACCATTTTTCCGCTTTGTATTGAATTCCATCCTCCATTACATCGCAATAGTGGCTATTTAAAATAGGAATTCCAAACATTTCGATTATATTTTCTTCCATATAATAACCTCATCAATCTCGCCTTTTATACTGATTTTTATTCTTCTAGCAATTCGCTCATTGGAACATAATTGTCTCCAATTCCTTTTATGGAAACCCATACATCTTCTTGTTCGCACAACTCCAGTTCTTTTTTATTGCCAGCCTCAGCACACCAATTTGTCACAAATGTTTTGTCATTATGAGTAAGAGGTTTTACTTTTCTATTCCCATCAGCCATGCTCTTACATTTACATATTAATCTGAATTGATTATGAGCACCTGTATACCCCTTCTCTTTCAGCTTATCCAGTGTATTTCCAGTAAAAAATACATCCGTGCCTAACACTTTCACCCTATTTAATATACCTCCATTTAATTTTTATCCTCTTCCTGCGTTGCAGGTTTAGGAAATTCTGCCCAATGTGTTACAATCCTATTATCAACTTTTAACCTGTTATGCCATTTCTATCCTTTGAACCACATCTCTTTCTATTAATACCTACTCTTTAAATTCCATTATAACTTTTTTATTATTATTAATGTAGCTTAAAAAATCTTCTCGTATAATGTTTCCATTAGGACGTGTTGATTTAATAAATCCCAAATACCGTAATTGCGATTCCGGGAAAGTTCCATCTTCATAAATCTCAATTAATCGAGCCTTAAAATAAAGAGTAGAATCTTCACATTCATTATGAGCATACAAATCATCTTTTTCACTTTTGGGGAGTCTTTCAAATGGAATGTCTGTAAGCTCGACTTTACATTTATATTTTATTTCAGAGTGATCTTTATATTTACATAATAAGTAAATGTCATCACCTTCGGATATATGCATTACTTGTCGGGATCGCTCCTGAGCCTCATAAAAACCATTTTTATTCATAAGGCATTTATCAATTTCATACCAGTAATTATTTTTATCTTCATTATTAAAAATAACAATTATTCGGCTATCCATTTTCTTTTCCTCACTTAAATAAATTTTCAATTAACACTTTTATACCATTATCATTTATAATTAAGATATTATTCCACTTGTAAATAGTATTCCTTTTTTTCATTATCATAAACAATAGAAAAGTGCTCTGCATTCTCTATCACTTCTTTTGGTATGTCAACCGTTGTTAATACTTCTCCTGAATCCGTCATAAGGCTAAATTTTTCCAATTCAATACTGCCACAAACATCAGACATAGGCACAACTGTAGCATTCAGATGACTATCATCATTATTATTCAAACAGTATGAATTTGGCATTAGATATGTATCCGTTATCTTCGGAGTCTTAAAAGTGCCGTTTGTGAAATCATACTGTACGCCACTGGTAGCCCTCTTATCCGACAGCTTGTTGATGGTAGCCTTGTTCTGTACTTCCGCGTTGGAGGAATAGATTGCAAAGTTGTTCTTCCAATCAATCGTGTTCTGTTGCCAAGGCTTGAAACTAACCCATGCCACGGAAGAATCTGAATCACCGGCAGTATGTTTTACCAGGACAACCTCCTGATGGGCTTTTTCGATAAACTTTAAATCATCTTCATTTAGATTAATATTCAACCTGTATTTGGACATATTATTCTGCCACCTCGTTTTTTTTGAAGTAAATATCGCATTTATTCACAAATTATATTAGGGAAGTATAAAATTCTTCCTAATCCTATGCTATCCTCTTTCGCGTCATGTAAATAATCATTAGCCACCCATGGATCTATATCATTTTCCAGCAAAAAAGAAAATAATTCTACAATGACGGTTAATGGATAATCGCAGTCAATACCAACGCATTCTTTTCCATACATTCCACGACCAGAATACGCTTCTCTGAACCCATAATTCTGTTCTTCGCAAAACATTTCTATTATATCTTTTACATTCTCCATAGTTTATTATCACCTCATAAAATAACACATTTCTTATATTTCATTAAAAATTTTCGTGATTAACTCTTTGTATTCATTTTCATCATAGGTTAGGTCTGATATATACCCATCCTCATCATATTCTAAACGACCATTCAACACATTATTTTTTATTAGCGCAATTGGTATTTCTTCCTCCCAACCGCTATTTCCAAACGGTCGTTTTGAATTAAAGCAAATACCCTTAATAAACAATTGGATCGCAAATCTTTTTATATACTCCTTAATGGTAATGTCTTTACCGGCATCTTCACTGTAAAATGTCAAATTCAAAAGTTCATTCATCTTTTTACCTCATCAATTGTCGATTTCATTCTGACTTATTATTGAGCCATTCAAATTCGTGTTCCTCTGCTTCTTCTCTGGTATCAAACATCATACTATCGCTGCAAAGAAATCCTGTTTGCGGTCGATAACCATTCATATATGAAAATGGTCTAACATTATGTTTTGTAAGTTCCTCCATTGTCATGGTTTCGATTTTTTCTCTATTTGTCATCGTTCCAATCCTCCATTCACCATAAAAGGTTGATTCAATTAGTTATCTTTTAAGCTTTTTATTACTGTACTGCAATACTTAACACTTTTTTTATACTTTTCTTCTGCACTTACCAGTCCTTTTTGGCAAATTCTAAGAAGAATATCTTCTACTTCTTTTTTTGCGTCATCTAAATTCTCTGATTCCAGAGCCGTGTCATAATTGTTTCCGTAACTATATACAAAGCGCTTAGGAGTACTTCTCAATCTCTCCTCCCAAACTTTTGTAAGAGTGATTTTTAGATCGCTTAATTTTGCTATAGCTTCTTCTTTGTTTATTTCATCAATCCACAATTCATAACAGCCTGGCCTTCCCCAGGCTTCTTTCCACATTGCTTTCATCTATTTTCTTCTTTCGTTTTCATTCAGAATTTTGTTTAATTCACTTATCGTAATTCTAAATACTTTCACTATTTTCTTTTTATCTGGACATTTTTTATATTCTTTCCTGATCTCTTCTTCTGTCCAATTATACTCTACTGGTTTATTTATGAATTCGAATTCCATTCAAAAACTTTCCCTTCCGCTTTAATAACATCATCGATGAGCCTAAAAACTCCATCATGCCCCTTAATTGAGCCGTAACCTCCCGCTTTGCCTTTTATGGCTTCACGGAGATGCCTTTGTTCTACCAATCGTTTTTCAGACTCGCTTAAAACTTTCCCCAGTTCAAAACGTAATACTGCTCTCTGTTCTGCTGTCATCTCAGGATGTATCTTGCGATAATACTCATCACTTCCGTATTCTGGTATTCTCGACTTTCTAACTGCCTCCGATGCCAAAATTCCGCCACTAAATAATGCTGCAAGCCACCACATACCCTCACCGATTTAACCTTTCATTTTTATTATCTACAATATCTGTCAAAGCCATATGGTCAAAAGCCTCCGTAAAGCTATTATACCATACGTAATGGCCATTTTCATCATCATATACATATTTGTCTCTCTGATCCACTTTAGTATTCTCCTTTTAAGTATAATAAAAGCCGTCAACCTTCGTTGGCAGCTCTTAAATATTTTATCACTTTTTTTCGTTCCACTTAGGCACCTCTGGGTGATCTCTATGAAACTGGTTATATCTATGCGTTGATCCAATTTCATCAATAATTCTAGGCAAACAAATGATTAAACATACAATAAATAACGCTCCCATAGTACTACCTCTTTCTTATTCATCTTTTATTTTGGTTTCAAAAAAAATCTTTTATATTATTATTATACTATAGATGTAACTATATTTCCACCGGAAAGACTGTTTCTATGGTGATTTAGTCCATACCAATTCACCTTTTTCTAATTCCTTCTCCCAATAGAAATACGGTTCATTTTTCGGAAAATCTAACGGGACAGTTCCGATCCCATCTTCTCCAACATGAACCACTTTACAGATTGTACCAATACGAATAAATTCTACTGCCTCGTCATAATATTGCGTCCCACTAATAACCTTTACAGTATCTCCTATATTCAGCATATCTTCATCCTTTCCGAATACAATTCTAATTTGCTTCGATAAATAAGTATCAGTTTTATTAATCAGTCACTTCGTAATATTTAATTGCAAAGTCGTTTTCTTGTTTGCCATGTTCTTCCATCAAGGCACCTAAGATAAATGTTTTTGCATCTTTTTCAGCCTCTTCTTTTGAACTAAATTCAAGGTCTCCTTGTGTGCCAACGATAAAATCATCTAACAAAATATCATAAAGCCATATTGTCTTGCCTTTTTTCATGCGGTTGCTCTCCTTAAATCGTGTTATACTCCTTTATTGTCATAACTTCTCCTTCCGAAAATCTTAAGTTAATTCATCATCGTAAAGCACTGCATTATCCTTATCCGTCTCACTGTAGCTGTCAGCCGCCCGTTCTAGTAGTAGGTCAAGTTCTACAGGGTCATCAAAATGATGTATATAACCGTTAAATATTATGTTCACTCCTGGTTCTTTCATATTTTTTCCTTTCATAGAAAGCTTAATTTAATGACTATCTGTTCCTGTCTCTGTAGCTTCTCTTGCGTGATTGAAGTATCTTATTCCATCAGGAAACGGACATGTTCTTATACAATAATCAACAAAGCTTTCTGCTTCTTCTTTACTGTCATCGCAAAGTTCGAAAGTAAACGAAACAGTTACTTTTGATCCGGTATACATAAATTCAATCGGAACATCTTCCTGCTGCCAGTCTGCGATATTAAAAGATTTGTATACCCATTCGGTCAAAACTTTCTCAACATAGCTATCCGCTCCTATAGCGTTCAGATCGCCCTTATAAAGTTCTGAAATATCTAAAACAATCTGTGTATCAATGTTATAATCCCATGCATCTTCCATTATTTCCTCCCTTCACTATACAATTTTAGTTTGCTTTGGTTTTTATAAAAATTTCTTGACAATTTTAAAGTCTCTGACTCCTCGCTTTTTGGCTTCTGCTCTTGCTGATATATCATCCAAAAATGGTGTTGCCTTATGATAATCTGGGCGAATTTTTAATTCATGCCAAAGTCCAATAAATTCAGCGAAGCAGTTTCCTATTTTTATGTAATATCTTTCTTCCATGGAACTCTCCACACCTATCTTCTATTAATTTCTTTTATGTACAACGGGATTATCCCAAACAAAAACCAACCTTTACATTCTTTTAAAACCACTCCATAACTCCCTTTTTTAAACCATGTGCGTTCAATAACCATATTTAATCTCCTGTTCAAATGCATATTTTATGGTGTATTTACCTCGAATTTTGCGTACCATATTCCGTTTTCATCTATCCCGTCCGTTCTTTCATATTCATCGTCCAATCCAATATTATATAATGTCTCAGCTAATGAATCAGCAGCAACTTCAGAATCAGTCATTGCCATCATAGGGTTGTCTAAATTCATAAAATTATCAGCTAGTCTCTGAAATATAGTCCCTATAAGCGCTTTGTCTGTCAAGCAACCATCTTCTCCTCCTTTTGGTAAAATCGGAAAACTAAATTCTTTTTCTTCTGCGCCTCTAATAAATCGAATATATAAGTTTTCTCCCTCATTAAAATGGGTATATTCCCATCCATTTAATGAACACTCCATAATCTCCTGAATTGCTTTTGCTGTAAATATATATTGCTTCATAATTTTCTCCTTTTTAATAAAATGCTTATGCTATCTTGTCATAGTAGATAATTAATTTACAAGTACTGGCGCCACAAATTAAACGCGTCATCGCGATCACCAGTATAAATCACCGACGAATCAAATTTATATCTAAGCAATTTCTCTTCATTAACATTTAGAACACCATCTGATATCATTTTATTAATTTCCTCTAACTTTACAAACGTTCCATTAGAATTGCACAAACTCATATTAAAATCTTCACGCTGCATATGCCCCCCTCCATGCTCAGATGTATTTTATTAATTTCTGCTAACCCACTGTGATAGAGATACCATGCTATCCATTATATTTATTCATATCTACTGTCCCTCACCCATTTTCCTTGTTTTACTGTACTCACGTATAAATGCTCTGGTTCATTTTCGATGTAATAATCAAACACATCGCCTAGTGCATTATTATAGGCGATATCCTCTTCATTACGTACAGGAACCCTTCTAAGGCCTGCAAGCAGAGACAAGAGGGATTCTGTCTGCCTTCTTGCAATACTTCTTCCATACTCTTCATTCATACAATTTCTCTGTTCTTCCTTCAAATACGGTTTTTATTTGCTTTAATCCTAATTTCATCTACATGATAAGCATAGGTATCCATCAGAATTACCAGCTACCATAGTCACCACACTGTTTCGTACATCTTCATCGGTATAATATAAGTCCTCAAGTGTTCCTTTAAAGATTGTGGTATGAGATTTTATAACCATGATTTTTGTTCCTACTGGAATGTAATTGTTTGCAAATTGAATCACTGTCAAACTAAACATTTATTTACCCTTCTTTCCTTATCAAATTCGCTTTCTATTTGCTTCTTCTTTTCCACCCTCTATATCCTAAAGTGATTATGATAAACAATGAATTCCCTGACATAATCTAGCCATTTATATAATCCCTCCTAAATCAAATTATCTTTCTAACTTCCAATCGCGTACCATCATATGCATAATTTCAAGTGCTGCATCGCCTTCAATATTATAGGTAAACTTTGCGCTATCATACATTTCTATGTACGGGTAATGGTAACACCAAAAGTCCGTCATGGCCGAGACAGTACCTACATCTCTAATATCAATAATTAGATACACATACTTTCGATTTTCGCCATCGCTTTCTGGAAGGATTTCAATTTTGCCTTCGAGAAAAGTTTCCGGATATAAAATAGTTGTTCTTACGGATATTAATTCGTAATTTCCACAGCTTGTTACATTTTTATTATTCTCCATCCTCTGTCACCTTTCCAATCACGTGCAGCTTGATTGATTCCGCCGGACTTCCACCAACTAAATAAGGACTACTGTTTTCGCAGTCCGTCCTTTCGATTGTTAATTCATATCCTCGATCACAGCCAGCCTTAAAATACATTTTTTCGTCAGCTATTGTTTTTCCCAGAAAAAAATCATCTGGAATCTCTACCTCATAGGGGTCTGAGTAAATATGGTTCCAATCATCCCATACTTCGTCAATGCTCCATCCCCAACCGCCGAATAAACGATCTGGATTAAAGAACTTGTGCATTATGACTGTTTTCATAGTCTTAATCTCCTTTCGATCAAAAGAACATCTTTATACCCTCTCGCTGTAAAATCATCGTTTTATTTGGTTCTTGTGAGCAGTTGGAATTTATATCCCATCTCCTCAATCTCCGTAGCAGTCAGTATTTTCCCCTCCTGTGGTCGACCGTTAAGCTTAAACACAAGCGCCTGCTGTCCCACCTCCTGCGAAAACAGCTGGCGATTAACAGGTACATCTACCCCCAGCAATGTGGTCATAATCTCCGCTGTGGACTGGTCTCCTATTGCAGAATCCAAATTATCAGTATTATGATTTATAAGTTCCTTTGCTTCTTCTAATTTGATGTCGGCTAAGATATACGATCCAGTTGCAGTAAGGATGGATGTATTAAGCAGTGCTAATGACAAATTTTGTTCTTTTAATGATTCTAAAACATTTAAAACGGGTTTTATTCCTTTTTTGTCTATATTTTTCCCATGAACAGACACCACCATATCATTTGCTGTGCTTGGAATATCATCTGTATATTCACAGTCAGACCAGAACCCAATGTTGTATTCCAGACCATTAATTTCACCTTTTGTAAACATAGAGCATCCGTCTGTGTCGCCATCTGTTTCGTAATTAAAAGTTTCCGTAAATAAATGTGTAATTTCTAATCTTTTTTTCTTTCTAATTTCAGAGAACTCTGTTTCGCCGTCCGACACTATAATTTCTTGTGCTTTTTTCAAAAAATCAATAATTTCTTTTTTCATATTATATTCTTTCTTCCCTTTGCGCTGGGAGCAGCGTATTTTTATTTATAAATATCTTATTTGCTTGTTACTTTCTTTGGCATTTTCCGCACTTCATAAAACGTTTGGCATAAATACTACCTCTCTTTCTTCGTGGGAAATTCGTTTTTCATCAACTAATATCTATATTGACTGCTAGAAGATTTTCGTCGATAATATGTATGCTAATTACAAGCGCATTACCATACTCTCTCATTTTTTCGACATTATCTGCTTTAAATTCTTCGACAAACTCCATCCCTTTGTTTACTCCAACGTAAAAATCATCTAGCAATATTATTTTTATATCATTCAATTTCGTATTCATTTGACACCTCCATGCAATATTTTTCAATTGCTCTACGGTTTTCAGGTGTATCAATCCATCCCAAATAACGCCTATCAAAATTGCATGGAAGTTCCTCAACCGGAATAATCGCAATACCATCTTTGTTAGCCTGTTCAACAGCTTTTTCATCATTTGAAAATATTCGTAATTCATCAATTTTCTGAATCTCTAACATGCCTGTTCCGTCAAAATCTGTAACATCATATCCCTTACTCATACTCGTATCCTCTCTTTCTAAATCAATGATTATCACCTATCCAAACAATGCTAGTTTCTGGTATATCATAAGACTAATTCCCTTTTATCCTTTCAAATAAAAGTATTCTTTGCTTTCCTAATTACTCTCCACTGATAATTGAATCTATAGTGTCTATGGTATGATATTCAGATGTATTGTCTTCAAACTTGAGTATCAGGGAAATATAATTTTCCGCAAAAGAAGTTACAGCAATATCATTGATATAGTATGTATCTCTATTCGTAACTACTTCACTAATACTTTTACCAATCATAGATTCTTTTGCTTTTGCCACCTCTACTTTTAATTCTTTTATTTCTTCTTCTAATTTTGTCAATTTAGTCATATCCGATCACCTTCCTATTAAAATTTTCTTTCATCAAATTGTCATTTTATAGTTTCTTCTTTAATCTCCACCACTCCACAAGGATCTGTTCCTCCATCGCAATAATTACCGCCTGTAAAATAAGCGTAACAATCATTAAGCACTACACCACGCTCATAGCCGTTTAAATCGTCCATATACAACTTGTTTCCGTCCATATCGGTAAGAATGTATCTATCAACGGTTTTATCGTTTCCAATCAGCGTATAAACTGCTTTAAACGGCTTCTGATCTGCAAGCATACTATTGAATTGTTCATCTGTCAGGTTATAATGCTTCCGGAAATATTCTAAATCGTTAATAATAAAAGCAACCTTTCTATTGTTTTCCATACCCACTACCGCCCTTCTGCCTTACTTAAAGGCTATTGGATACATTTCCATGTATCACAACTCATTGTTTTTAATTTAACCATTGCGTTTTCTTCTGTCTCATGAACCGATACATGATAGATGAAGTCATGGTCATAATCGGCAGACAGAGACAAAACAAAGGCTTTTTCGATTGCATGACTCCCTCTAAATGGGATTATCATTCTTTCCTTTATAATTGCTGTGTTTCCATATTCATCACGGAATCTTTTCATTTTCTCATCCTCCATTCATTATAAAAAATCACTTTAGTAACAAATATCTTTAAATTTATCCATTACTTCCTCAAAAGTTCCTGAAAAGCTGTACCCATCATTTATATTATCCTCAAAGAAAGCAGCAGTTCCCGCTCTGTCCTCTGGCACTCCATCGACAATGTATAAAAACCAACAATCATCTATCTGATATATGCAAAAGGTTTCTCTTTTCTCTTCAAAAACTCCCCATATTACATTTTTCATTTCATCCATTGTATTCTCCTTTCTATAACGTCCTTTAGGTAAATTAAAGCCCTAATAAAGAGCATAAGGCGAACAACGCTTATGCCCTCTGGTTAATGCCTCAATCGCTCAACGTATTAATCAACTCCGTCTTATCAACCGGAATAAACGCTCCATTGACATACTGTATATATTCCAGTTCCGTACCATTGCCTCTATGATCCTTCTGTCCATATGCGTATACAGCACCTTCAACCGGTTCAATAATATATAGATCTCCGGCTTCCCCTTTGTTATGCCCTCCCGTATAGCCGCCGATTTTCTGAGAAAAGTCAATCTTGCCTGTTGACTTATTCACAAGCGCAACCCACGGATTACCATATCTACGGGAATTAAATGACCCATACTTTTTAACTACTTTCATGTATTGTTTCCTCCTATATAATTATCCTTCTTTAATCCTTCCACGCGATTGTTTAACCGTGATTGGTACAACCACGCTAGAATCCATATGTTGAGCGACAACTCCGGACAAATGGTCAAACAGTGAATCTTGCCATGGCTCTGCTAGGTTATCCCGGAAATACTTCGCGCCCCTGCAATATGTAAGTAAAATCTTCTCCATATCCTTTTCGTTATCCGGATAATAAGAATACAGTTTCTTCAGAACTCGCAGAACTTTTGCGCTGTATGCCTTGCCTTCTGATAAATTCTCATAACCGTTCCACTGCAGTTTGTTTATTAACCGCAATATTTTATTGAGCAATTCCGGATTACTTCTTGCCATACTCACACCATCACTAATAGATGTGAGTATACCAACCGGATTTTTAACAGTACCGACATCTCCCTTTATCTGCACATTATTTTTGGCACAGATCGATCTAAGTTTTAGATATTCCGGTTTTCCAGCCGCTACTGCCGCATGGTATGTATCAACTGGGGACATATGACTTCTGTCATCTGTCTGGCTCAGGAATAAATTTATTGCTTCTTTTTCGGAAATATCCGTCATAATTTCCACTGACACAGCTTCCAGTTTTCCACGAAAAGCGCCGTAAATCCGATGCATACCATCAACGCACCATAATTTACCGTTGCAGTACAATATCTTAGGAACCTCCCATTTATATTTATTGTAGTTGTTCCCTATGCTTAACGCTCTGGAGATTGTTAATTTACGCTGCCACGATGGTATATGAATGTATACCGGAGATAAGACCATCAAAATTTTATCACCGAATTTTCCGTTTTGTTTCGCCGTGTCGATCATCGTTTTTACGGCGGCTTCTTCAGTCTTCCCTGCGAAATCAACTTTTGCACGTTGCTTCTGCATTTCCGCTTCTACTTCTAATGGCGTTAGAAATACTCGTTTATTCATTTATTTATTCTCCTTTTTTCATAAAAATAACGGCCTATAATGCAGCCGCCTGTCTCTGTTCCTCTATCCATTTTTCAAATTCCGAGATTGCCATGTTAATCTCCCCACTGTCACAGCGTATTGTATAGCCGTCTTTAGACAGTTTCCAGTGTTCATATTCCGGCTCAATCTTAATGCCATTAACACAGAAATTCACGATCATAACGTTGTCCTCCTTAGAATGTCATTACGCGCTGCCGAGTGAATAACAACCATATTCCTAGTGGCAGCGTTAATATGCAAACGGTTATATCTCCGTCCAATAAAAAAGGAATTATAATTGTTAACAAAATCAATGCAATTCCACATAGTTTTTGTTTGATAAAATTCATCCGTCTTTTCCGGTATAGTTCCTGGCGCTTGCACTGCTCCCAGGTAATAACTTCACTTGTTTCTGTGAACGTGTAGAGTGGCTCATTATGATTAATCTTGACCTGTGTATTCATTCGTTTTTATCCTCCCCTATGCAAAAACTTTACCGTCTGCTTCTCGTGTTTTGTAGTTACAGTATTCAAAAATCGGTGTTCCTATATATTTAATGGCGGCCTCAAAATTTCCTGCATCGAAACAAGTATATTTCGACTTCCACATCGTAGCGTCTTCTGATTCAGACACCTTTTCATATGCTGCCATCTTGTCCAGATCTCGCCACCCCTCATATATTGCCAGGCTGCAATCATAGAAGCAAAGATCTGAATCAGAATGTTTCCTTGACCTTCTACATCTGACCTTTACCGCATCCGTATATTGTGCATACTGGCACGGTGTTACACCCCTAAAAGTAATCTTATCCGCTACAGGGAAGCCAAACTCTGACAAATATACAAGCGTATATTTTCGACCACTTTTTAGGTTAGCGCTTAAAACGGCCTTCTGAAATGGCTCCGCATGATCTACATAGTATTTGCGGATAGTCTCGATATCATCCGGTTCCATCTGTCCAGATTCCAAATAGTAAGTAAGGACGTTTTCATTTGTGAATTCTCGCATCCACTTACGGCAGATTTGAGCCATTACGGCATCGTATTTTTCTTTTGTATGCGCGGAAGCTATAGAGGAAAAATAATCCTCTGCAATCTGATTGTAAAATCCTGTCTGACTTGTTATATATGATGGTAACATGATTTAGACCTCCTCTATTCTGCTATCTGTAAAGCGTTTACCCCTTGCCAATGACAAAACAGTTTTTCATTACCGTTATTATCAAATTCTACTTTCTGTCTTTTCTCTCTGTTATAAACACCGTCAAAATAAGTTACAAATTTAGCTGATCTCTTTAAAATTTCAATAGTGCCTCGTGGCTTATCGCTCCATCCGTCTAATACGTTATAATTTTTCCCAGTTTCGAATACTGCACCATTATGTGCTTCTTCCGTTTTCTCTTCTGCTTTGACAATTTCGTCAATCTCCGAATAGGCGGCTTTTAAGGTAATAGTATCGTTAATACTCAATACTTTATAAATAAAATTAACTTTTCCAGTGCTTAACACTTCACAATTACCCCATCTTGCAATTTTAACAATAAAACCAGGTCTTATATTGTCCTTGTTAAAATTTACACCACCTAGATTTTCAATGCATTGATGATAATATATTGATTTACTAATAGCGTTTTCGATTATCTGTTCCGCATTTTCAATCCAATTTTTCACTTCCTCGAGTTCTATCTGTTCACCGTTGTAGCGTGTTACCGCTTCACCTGCATCCATTTTTGCGATATATCCGTTGTAATGCTCAATATTCTTTTTCTGCGCTCTGATTGTCTTCTCGGCGTCTTTTATGCGTCTGTCACAAAATCCCTTGTCTGTTGGTGCTGTAGCTATGCTTGCTGTCTGTCTTGCAATTTCTGCACGTTCTGCATAATATTCGGATTTTTTAAACTCTTCAAAACCCTTTTCATAGGATGTAAACATCTTGTTACGTCTATTTGTGAACGCTCTTCCACCTGCACTGCTTATATTTGGCTGTGTAAAGAATGAAATATCGCCATGCATATCATTGATTGGTTTTTGCAACTGTCTTCCAGTCTCAGCGGCTTTACTTGCTTTATTGTCATATCTTTCAGCCCTATGCTCCGCTTTATCAGCTTTTACTTGCATCTGTTCTTCAAATGTAAGTATCTCACCCTGCTTACCTCTATTTTCAAGTCCTAACTTTTTAGCTACTGCTTCAGCTCTCCACAAATTAGGAAATTTACAACGACTAACCCAACCGCTACAATAGTGAAAAAACAAGAAGTTACTATTAATTTCCTTTTTTAAATTTTCATCTAATTCTTGATATATTTCTTTCTTAAAATGGAGTTCAAGTTTCTGTGTTTCCTGATTGATTATGTAATAATTTTCGTTCAAAGTTTCCATCATTTAACCTTTCCGTCCGTTCTGGACCATAATTATTCAGCGCAACAAAATAGGCTTGACGCTGTAGCACATTCAAGCCCTTTAAAATAAGTATTTTATTAACTATCGTAGTCATCTGCTGAATAATCCGGATTATGGTAGTAGTCATATTCGCGCGCTGCTGTGTCCCAATCACATCCAAAAGCTTCCATAAAATTTTCAATCCATTCAAACATATTTTTCCCTCTCTTTCTCCAGTAAATGCTAGTTCAATTTTTCAGCGCAACAAGCCGATTAACACGCATTGTACGCGTAAATTCTTTCCCGTATTCGGAAATAACCGTACATTTTATGCTTTTCCCACTTTTTGTTACCGTGATATCTTTTATAATCTCTGTACAGCCATAATTCCAGATTGTAACCATACCCGGCCTTAAATCAACCGCTTTTATAGCCTCACGTTCTCCTATGCCTTGTAAATGTGTTTTCATTTAATTACACCTCTTTTCTTTATTAACAAGCTTTTCCTGTATCGTCTACCGTTTCTGGATGTTCCCAATGGCCAGAAATCCGCTTCTGAATCCGGTCAACCGTAAAATCATCATATACGCTTGTACGATGGTTATAGTCGATCCTATAGCCATCAACCGTGTATATGTCCTTGCTCGGCTTCCACGTCTTTGATGAGTAGATGCGCTTCAAGTGCAGCGTGATAATGCAATCAATTGATGCAAATGCATACGCATCATACTGATTACCGGATACTGGCAAGATTACATAGCATTCACGGAAAGCAGCTGAAGCTGTTTTCTTTACCTCTTCTTTTATTTTCGCCTCAATCTCCGCATGATCTCGCGGAAGAACTGCTTTTAACACGCTGTCAAGAGCGGATAAATCATAAACTGTTTTCATTTTTCCCCTTCCTTTTCAGAATAAAAAAGAGCCTATAACATTTTTTTGTTATAAGCTCACTACGTTTTGTGATTAAATAGCATTACTAATTTTGCATGTATCAATATCAATTTCTTCTGCATCTTCTTTATACTTATCTTTCATAATATTATATATAAAATTTTCCCAGCCATTACATACCGTTTCAATATGTTCCGTTGACCATTTATTATTTTTATATTCACTTAAGACAACACTCCCCATATACCCATTTTCATTCCACATTTTCATAGATATGATTAAATCGAGCCCCACCTCTACAAATTCATCGTCAATTTCTGGAATAATCATAATTTTAGTTATCGGAACATCTCTTGTATCAATTGGAGAGTCTGGACTTTCAAAAAGGTTGTCTATTGCATTAATTATTTCTCTAAATTCATTATTCATCATATATCCCCCTTCTGCATATTATACTATATATAATATTATATATTATACATTATGTCAAGCATTAATTATAAATTAATCGTATAATAAAAGGCGCAAGTTAAAGCAAAATTATTATTTGTATTCCTGCGCATGCTTTCTTAAACTTTCTTTCATGGTCTGCCCCTCTCTCAAGGCCGCTTGTCGATCTCCGAATACATATTCACACTGCAGTTCGTTTCCCTCATTATCCAATAGTTGAACGAGATAACATTTTGTTATTTGTATTTTCATAGTTCCTTCTACCTCTCTTTCCTTTTATGGCGGCTACTTTTCACGGTTCTATATGGCGCATAGCTCATATAGCGCGTTACTTTTCGCCTTGTGGTTAATTCGGTTTATTACTTATCCATACAGGCCAGATTTAACTGATCTGCATGGTAAATAATAAAAATGACAGTCGCTTTGACTGTCTGTGGTATGTAAAGCAATATGTATTTATATACCGCTTTATCTCTGCCTCCATTTCTGGTCTTTTAGCGGTCCATGGTTTGATTTATCTCCTGAGCATGTTATCCACGAAACATCTGTTGCTTTGCCTGTCTCATTTTATTGTATTATAGGCGGTATGCAACTACCCAAAGCACTTTTCCGGCTGCCTTTATTGACTCCTAATTACAATACCGCCCCATATGGGCATATTAGCACTGTTTTCGGAAGTAACCAATATATTTTCAATGTACTTTATTGAATTACGTTTCCCTACTCTGTTACCTTGTCTCAAAACCTCTAAAAGCTATAGGTAATGTAAAAGATACAATACGCCTATAAAATAGATAGCTTCTACCCACAGCATCGAAAAACATAATCGTTTAATAGTTGCTATTTCTCCGTTTTGGGCGAATTTAATACACATTCCGTAATGTAAAACACAGAATAGAATTATCGTCCAAGTTTTTTCGGGAATTTTTCCGCCAGATTTGACAGAATCGATGAAATGTGGTATCCTCAAATTGCGAATGAGAGGTTCACATATCATTGTGTTCCCGTGAATTGGGTGGAGTTGGTAGCTCCGCCCTTTTCTTTTGCTCATTTCTGAGCGAATGCCCTTTGAGGGTTTAACACCTCGTAACGTTGTTGCTACCGTAAGGGCTTTTGGCACTATGCTATATTTAAGTGCTCTTTGATTTTCTTGATTTCCATCCGAAGGTTGACAAGTTCAAGTTCCATGCTCTCGCGCTTCTTTTCCATCTGAAGAGCATCGTCTAAACGTTGCTTTAAAAAGTCGTGACCTTCACCGATGATATCGATCTTTTTGGAAATATCGTTTTCCATCGTGATCTCGATTCGAGTAGTTCTTTCCTCAATTCTGGTAGTTCTATCCTCGATTCTAGTGGTTCTTTCCTTAACTTCCTTTAAGTCTTTGCTTAACACATCCAGTTTTTCAAGTATCAGTTTTTCGGTTTCTGTCATTCTTTTTTTCTCCCCTCTAATACTTAATCGTTAATTACTTTTGGAAGTATCCCTTTAGCTTCCATCACTGCTATGAGCGTTTCCGTCTCATCGTTCAGCCTTGCTAAATCTTGTCTGATATCGCGTTCCATGACTTTCACATCAAGAGATAGTTCATTCAGTTTCTTATGAGTCATTTTCTGCTTAATCTCCATTACTTCCAGTCGATCGCTCAGATTTTTAAACCCATCGTCCATTTTCTGGTTTAACGTTTCCAGTTTTTCAAGAATTTTTTCTGTATCTGTCATTCTTTGTTTCTCCCTTCCTTTACTGTAATTACATTATAACACATATGTGCTTAGAAGTCAACTGTTTTAATGTACTATTTTACATCTTTTTTATTTACCTCCACTATTGCAACCGACCCAATAATAGAAAGGATTTTATTTGCATCATCAAGTGAAAAATTCGCTTTATTCATAAAATTTGCAAAAGCCTGCTTACTAATTCCCAATTGTTCAGCAATCCACGCTTTTTTATATCCTGATTCCTGTATAGCTGCATCAACTGCTTCTACCAGTTCTTTATTTGATCTTATTTCCATCTCATACCTCACTTAACCGTATTGTCAATATAGTTAAGCTAATTATACCAGATTTCACCGATAAAAGGCAATCATACTTTTTTAATCGCTATCGGATCGTCATCCTCGTCAAAATCTGTCATCGTGTAACGCTCTCCCGTTACGTCTTTATAGCAGTAATCATCTTCAGACGAGGCTATGTAGGTGTTACCATAGGAATCCTTCATGATTCCGCGCCCGATATAATTAACGCTGATTTTTCCCATATATATTTAGTATCCTTTCCTATTATATAGTAGCAAGTGAGCGTTTGAATCTCTAGGCCGGACGCGTGTAGCTGTCTGGTGCTTGCCTTTTGGGGATTTATTCAACTTTCTTTAAATCAACTACTTTCTGTAATGCGCGTGGAATCTTAACTCCCTTTCCATATGCATAATTTACGACCCACCAAAAATCATCACTGATAATCTGATCCGTATATTCTGTAATACACTCTTCATACGTAATCAAATTATCTCTTTCTGGTTCGGACATTGCTATTTCTGTAACTTCTTTCACAAACTGTTTTAATCTCGCTGTCATTATCATATATGTACCTCCATATTATATATTCTCTAATCCCTCATTGACGGTTTACACGTCCTAGCGTTATAGTTACCGCTGAGGGAAAATACGTCCTTTTCACTCGTTATATGGTCTATCCATGTTTAATGTTTTTCAATTTTTCGCTAGCCGTCTGGCCGTAATGCTCCGAGTGCTCCGTCACTACTCGTATAGATCGCTTATAGTTGCTTTTATGTACCCGTTTGGCGGTGGTTATTGCAACGTCAATCATATTTTTGCCTTCCCCGACGATTGTCATTCCTAACAAGTGTTCTATCTGATTGTTTCCCGACTTCCTCTTCCTTGCGTTCATGCCGTGCCATTTGCGCTTGGAATCGTTAAAACAGTCGATTGTAATCAAATTGAACTGATAGACCATATACAAGCCGTTAAGGTTTGGGGCTATAACGTGCCCGTTACGCTCATTGTGTTTTTCTCCTCATGAGTTGGGATATTTCCTCTATCACGTTGTGGAACGGCAACGTAGAATTATTTAGCGTTCTTATGCTGTCTTATTTTCTTCCATTTTAAGGCTGAAGCTACAAGCGGATAAATCACACTTGAAAGACCGTTACCTGTTGCTATTGTTAATATGTAACCGTTGCCCCAATTGTAAGAACACAATCTTTTCAGTTTTTCTCATAAGCAACACAGGAGACCCTTTGTATCGCGCTATATTACGGTTTTACGATTGTTTCGCACGGGAAGCAATCTACATTATCCGATTTTCAGCGACGCGCCGGAATTGGAATTACGTTAAAATGTATGTATTGACTCTTACCCCGTCGCGGACTGACTTATTACGTGATTCTCAGATTCACGGGCATTCCTTTTTATGCAGCGTGTATATGCTCAACTCGTTCCTGCGATTACCCTTTACTGCATCCGTAGTCCTTATATTGGTATCTACGGTATTTTGGGTACAAGCCCCTTACATCTAGCCTGATCGATGGCGGTAATCATTGTATGTGTGATACCTGCTTTCACACGTCGGTGGCACAATTATAGGCATTGCCACTCCTGAGCCGTTGGAAGTATTACGTTACTTCCTTTACGATTTTTTTACCCACCTTTTTAACGTGCCAACTCTAAAAAATTAAAATGCCACCTTGCACGTATTTACTGTTTTATCAGTTCCGGTATAGTTCACTTATACCCTCAAAACAAGTAGCCCTCACGCAAATGCGATATATTCACTTATGACTTATTTTGTGGTAGACCTCACGGACAATTAAAAAGAGTGTAAAACCCTTAATAATTCAATAGGCTTTACACTCTCTGTATGGTTATGTAGTTATGAGATTTTTTGTAATTTCTCGCTATGCTCTGCAATCACTTTTTTCATAATATCAATATCGGATTGCATAGCCTCTATTTGAGATGATGCTTTTTCGTACTTTTTAGCAGCCGGAACGTAATTTTCAGCTAAAAGACTGATGGCCGGTTTAACGTCATTTTCTATATCCAATTTAATGCCTGTGATATCGCTCTTTATTTCTTGCAACTCATTTTTCAGTTCACGCATGTCAACTTTCAGCGGTTCGATTTTCGCATCCAGTTTTACGTCTAAAAGCTGAGATATTGCAAGCAAGTCATCGTTTGTCAATGCCATACTATTCAACCACCCTTTCCAATTCTGATACCTGTTTTTCAACTGCTTCTATCCTAGATGATAAATCCATGAGATGAACAATTGCATTGATTTCTTTTTCCAGTGCTAGCAATCTGTCATTGACTGGCTTCATTCTCTCGTCAATCATATCGGAAATTATTTTCAGCTCTTCATCTGTCATGAGCACACCTCTTTACTGATTTGTATGGATAGATTATACCATGTCAGGAGTGTAAAGTCTATTCAATTATCAAAGTGCGTGAGATCGATTATTTTGTTCTAATATTTCTATAACAGTTTTCATTAAAACCCTTAAAAGTAAATCTCTTGTTTGGAAAGCTGTTTCTCAGCGACTCAATATAGTGTTGTTCTACTTGCTTATTCGTTCCTACTACATTCAAGTTGTAGAGGCACTGGAATAACCCACCCTCACATGCTATAAATGTCAAAACATGCGTATTGATATCATAGTTAATCTCATCAGATACAGCGATTTGTTTCTGAAAAATACCGATTGTAACGATTTGTTCATAAGTTGGTAATTTTGTCATAGCGTCTCCTTTCATTATTATGTAGTACTTATTCTCTTTTACAATTGTGGTTTCAATCGCTAGGGGTTTTGCGTGACCACAATTACCGCCCCTTGGCGCTATGTCTTTTGCGCCCGTTTATGTTTTCGAGACCAAACTTATTGGTAGAAGAAAACCGTCACTCTTTTTTGTTGCTTTACCTTATTAATTATCTTTGTTACAAGTAGAGTATATCAAAATATAAGTCATACGTATATATGTACATTGCACAAATATATACGTCATACTTATACCATTTGAACAAAGTTTTTTGTTCGATTGTAAATTATGTATATAGGTATGACGTATATATTCAAATTATTTGTGCACAATTAATCTCATATTGACAAAAAAAATATAATCGTCTATAATAAGTATGACTTATACCGAAAGGGAGATTTATATTATTTATGGATATAGATAAAAAACCTAAAACATCCGATGCACAACGTCGTGCCATTGCAAAATACGACGCGGAAAATATGACAAGATATACTGTAAAATATAGTAATAAGATTTATACTAAAGTTGAAAAAGCCATGAACGATAGTGGAATGAATCGCAACGCGTGGACTGTTCAGGCAATCAGGGAGAAACTGGAGCGAGACGGATATATAAACGATGAGAATTGAGATTGAGCGTAAAGGTGAATGATAGAAGCGCTTATTAGATAATGATTCTCTTTGAGATCCGGACTTATTTTCATTTTGTGAGTGATTCTCATTTATAGAGTTATCGCTGATTGCCATGATGGGAAAGAAACTTGTACGTATAGGTTTTATCTTATGCGTATATGTTATGTAGTTCAGATTACTTATACGTATATGTCGTCTTATTCTGCAAACTTATACGTATAGGTTGTGCATTTATCGTTTATCGATAAATCGAACCGTCAAGTATTATTACTTGACACTTGCTCACATGCTCATAGCGTCCAAGCGTAAAGTATTTTTACTTGACAGTCCTACTACTGCCAGATCCTTCCCCAATACTACCATCGTAATAACTTCACAAAATAGTGTTTTGAGAAGTTATGTTGTTGCATGTGTCCATTTCATAGTGTATGCGGGGGGATAGTTTACATTTTGAGAGCGGTAATTTTGGGTGCCAGGGAGGCTATCTGTTCCACTCACACATCATTCAAATTTTCGTCATCCCCCTTTCTAAATTGTTCCTATCCTCCGCACAATTCATCATTTTACCCTCATTCGAGTTCGTGACCGAGTTCGAACAATCCCTTATAAAATAAGGCCAAACCAAATATTTAGACAATTCATTTTTGACATTTTTACTGCCCAAATCATCTCAAATCCCCTTTAAAATAAAGCTTTTTACGAACCCGACCCTAAACTCATATAAATCACGTCTTCCATTACTAAAATTCACCCTCATTTCTCCCACTCACGCGGGGCGATAGCCCTTATAAAATAAAGCCTCTCTGTATTAACAATTACCTATTATAACGGTCAGTCATCGAACCTTATTAAATCAAAACATGAAAATAGAAAATTAAACCTGCTCGTTTTGGAGAATAATATTTATATCAGAAAAATACATATCCAAAGGAGACAAAATAATGCCCAAACAATCTAATTATGATATAATAGACTCCATAATAATCAATCTCGAAAAAGAATGGAGCCAGGCCATGTCATTTATAATACCATTGAAAATTTGGGAGGAACCAAAATACTCAAAAAAGCAAATCGATCAAGCTGGTAAAATACTTGCCGAGCCCATTATAGAAGAGAATGAAATGTATGACGCTATCGAAGTTTTAAATAACTGGCGTTCAGCACATGCTTATCCTCTACAGGTGATAACCAGTAATCTACGTCGTAATAATAAAAATGCCATAGTCGTTCAGCGACTAAAACGGTTAGATTCGATTATGGGAAAATTGGCACGCTACCCAAATATGAGCCTGTATCGCATGGGTGATCTGGGAGGTTGCCGAGTAATTGTGGATTCAATAGATGATGTGTATAAATCCGTAGAAAGATATAAAAATTCCAGAATTCGCCATGTATTGAAACGTGAAACAGATTATATCCAAAACCCGAAAGCATCTGGTTATAGGAGTTATCACCTCATATACCAGTTTCATAGTGACACCAAGGAAACTTACAATAAAAACATGCTTATTGAAATCCAGTTCAGGACAAAATTACAGCATATATGGGCAACCGCTATTGAGATGATGGGGATTTTCACAAAAACATCGCTAAAGTCTAGTATGGGTGATGAAAACATATTAAGATTTTTCATATTAGTATCATCAGTATTTGCCAAAATAGAAAATACGCCTATATGTCCAGATACATCAAATGACTACAATGAACTTATTGAAGAAATCAGAGAAATCGATAATAAGATTCATATCGTTCGCACACTGAGCCACCTAAACGTACTGATTGAGAGTTCTAAAGAAATGAGAACTAATACAAATAAAAAAATAGCATACTACGTTTTAGTACAAAACTACAAAGAAGGTACGGTTTCTATATACCCATTTTCAGCTAATCAAATTGGTCTTGCTACAGCCACATACAGTCAATTAGAGGAACGAGCAATTGGCGATACAGTACTTGTATCCGCATCATCAATTGACGCATTGAAGACAGCTTATCCAAATTATTTTACTGATATAAGTAAATTCACTGAAATCATGAAAAGAATATTAGCATAACAATTGCCCAGGATTATAGACCATAAATCTATATCCTGGACTTTTTTTTGTTCATCTACCACCATTCATAGACTATACATTGAATCAAATGACACGTATAAAAAATACGCGGTCACCTCTTTTTCTTCTTAGCCAAATCTGGTATAAAAATAGCCCCTATGATAAGGGGCGGTCATGAGCTGCGTAGCAGTGAATGAATTTGGGTTAGACAAACCTTAATCATGCCGAGATCTTAGAATTCTCACAGATCATACCCACTCCATTTAATCCTATAGTGGAAAATAAGGACTATATCGCATGAAATAGCCACGATTTACATTCATAACTCCATTAGTGGTAACTTGTTCATCTAAGTACTAAAAGTCTCCGGAAATTTTCTCAGCATTAATTTACTCACGTAATCAAATTCTTACCACGAATATTCATTATCCTGTCACCACATATAGCGGTACCCCAGAGGGGAAGTGTTTTACATTATAAGATCCGTTACTCTCGCACTACCCACTTCTTAGTTGATTTTAAGGGAGAAAATTAACGAAATCGGTAGCAATTTTCCGTTAAAGGTAATTAGACGATAAAGTGTCCACATACGTACTAAAATCCAAATCTGCTCTCTCAAAGTAAATTTAACCCCAAAAATAGAAGCACATTTTTAAAGGCAGATAACTAAAACTTCTGTTTATTTTTTTGAAAAAGTCATACCGAAACAGAGAACTATATATTAGCAACTCTAAACACAAATATATAGGAGAAAAGCTATGAGAAAAGAAAAAATATTTATCAAACATTGCTACGCTAGAGATTCGTGTTGGTACTCTCCACATGAATATAACATTTACAATGGAACAGAAAGAATAGGATTTATAAATTTTACAACTAAAAATAAAATTCTTGTTATTGGCTATATTGGAATCGAATTTCCATACAGGAATATGCACTATGGTTATAAAACCATTGAATATTTGCTTTCCCATTACAATGTTAAATGTATTGTTGGTCAATCACTGACATCAAGCCGGTCATTCTGGAATAAATGCATTAAAAGGTTTGATGGACAACGGAGAAATATCAGTACGATGGAAAACTGTACATCGTCGTTTGTAATCCCCAAATATAGATTTTCTGATTCTGATTTAAAGAAACTATTAGATATTGGGCATGCAATTGAATAGTAAAACCATTTAGAAATAGAGAAAAGGTATACGTGGGATATCCCACCCCCTTAGCCACCCTTTTGCAAAAAACGCAAAAGCGTGTCTTTGTCCTATTTTAGCTATCGCTCAAATAGTCCAAATATCGTACTTGTATTTTGGCACTTTTATATATCTCTTTTATAAGGGATACCCCTAAAAAACCTTGTAAAATGGGCATTCTTTTTCAATTTTGGCACTTTTGGATTCCACCGTTTTTGTGTTGGTATTTTTAGGAATCCTTATAAATACAGAGTTTAACAGGTGTCACTTATTTTTCAAAAAAGGTGCCAAATTAATATACATGCATAGAGGAGGATAAAACTTGAATTTTAGTTGCAGCGTAATGATCGTTGATGAAGTTATGGGAAGCGGAAAGAGCTTCTCTGCTATTAACCATATCAACAAAACAGATTTAGAAGAAAAATTTTTAGTTATAACACCATATCTCACAGAAATAGATAGATATCAAAAGAACTGTATATATAGGAAATTCAGGCAACCAGTTTATGATAAATGTTCTAAAGTTGACAGTCTGAAAAATCTAATTAACAAAGAAGAAAACATAATTGCTACCCATGCTCTATTCCAGAAATTCGATAACGAATTAATTGATATGTGTAGAGCTAAAAATTACACACTAATCATGGATGAGGTTACAAATGTTGTAGAAGAATATCCTATCTCAAAATCCGACTTTGAAATACTACAGCATGATTTTATAAAAATAAATACAGAAACAAATCAAATTTTATGGAGAGAAGACAAGGCTGATTATTATGGCGAATTTTCAGACATAAAGCGTCTTTGCGATTTAGGAAGTCTTGGATATTATAGTGGCTCAATTATGATGTGGCTTTTCCCTATAGAGGCATTTAACGCATTTAGAAATATTTATATTCTTACATATATGTTTAATGCTCAAATGCAAAGATATTATTACGACTATTATAGTTTGAAATATAAATTTATGCACGTAATAGGAGACAGCAAAGAAAACTACGTTTTTTCCGATAAGAAGAGAGAATACATTAATGGAAGGGATTATAAAAAATTAATTCACATTGTTGAAAATGATAAATTAAATCTCATTGGAGACAGAGAAACAGATTTATCAAAAGCATGGTTTAAACGAAACGAAAACAATATTGCAATCACTCAATTAAAAAGAAATATATCCAATTACTTTCGTCATATAAGAAATGATAATTCAAAAGATAATCTTTGGACGACCTTTAAGGATTATAAGAAGAAATTACAGGGAAAGGGATATACCAGAGGATTTCTTTCTATAAATATGAGAGCAACAAATGAGTATAGAGATAGAACTTCTGTCGCATATATAGCCAATAGATATATGAACCCTGTAATCAAAAACTTTTTTGTAAATCACAACATTGATGTTGATGAAGATGGATTTGCATTATCTGAAATGCTTCAGTTTATATGGCGTTCTGCAATTCGTGATGGAAAAGAAATCTGGATTTATGTGCCAAGTATGAGAATGAGAAATTTATTAAAACAGTGGATCAATAATAATAGTAAGGGAGAATAGGAAAATATGGCCAATGCATTGAATGATGAGTATAAGAAAGAAGTTTTTCTAAAAATAAATGAATTGTTAGGAAACAAAGATAATGGATATGTCAATGGCAGAACAGGTTTTCCATCAAAAGTCAAAGAAATAATTGATAAAGATTTGAAAGATTTTTACCTTTAAAAGTAGAGAATAACCTATTAAGCAATAAGCTAAATAACACAAATTTATTGGAATCACAACACCACAAGGAGGAAGATGCCAATGAACAAAATTAACGAAAACAAAAGGAGAACTAAAATAACACATGACAGAAAACAACTACTCTTATGCAGCACATAACGGATCACCATTACTCTCGCGCGAGGAACAGCACCGATACGCTTCGAATGTATTATCAGAAAAAGACTTTAGTACATCTTATCCCACCGGATATGCAATTGATGCAATTGCAAACTCACTAAAATGGACACTTACTAACGAGAAGAAAAGAAATATGAAGTTTTTATATTGATAAAGGAGAACAATAAATATGACAAGAGCGAAACATTTAGGTTATCTGATTGAGATTAAATTACCAGAGGAATGCGGATATGAAGGTTACAGCGCATGGTGTGCCTATAAATATAATAAAAGCGCTGAAAAGTACAGCTTGTCGATGTGGCTAAAGCGCCACGACATAGATGATACATTCAAAATTGAGTCACAGGAAATTGATACTCAGCTTATTAGCGGAACCAGGGAAACTATAGAGGAAAATATTTGTCGTATAGTTGAGCAGGCAGCTCTTTCCGGATTTTTCGATTACTATATTGAACGCTATGAGTATACATACAACTGCTATGATCTAGGTGAAGAAGTTTTGGATCAAAGAAGGGTTAGTAATGACTAGGCTAGAAAACTGGACGCTTATGACCAGAAAGGATTTATACGGAAATACATATTGGCGTCTGGTTGGAACTGTGTGTGGATGTAATATAATGACGGATAAATTAATCAATCCGGACTTTAGTAATGGAATTGCTGTAACAAGATATGGAACTGTATACAAGCTTGGAACTAAGAGTGATATAGGAAAAATATAGAATACGAATGGAGGAGTTAATTATTTTAACTTGCAAATTAGGTAACGAAATCATAAATTGTTATGACGGAACACATGATAAGGAGCAATTAAAGATATGGGCAAGTAAAAAAATATTAATATGTCCAGTATGTGGTAAACCATATGAATATTGCCACGGAAAGATAAAGACTCCATATTTTAGACATATGGACAAAACTAAATGCGAAGATTTATATTCGGAGCCAGAAACTGAAGAGCATGTAATTGGAAAAAGATGTTTATACGAATGGCTTATAAAACAAAAAGGGGTTACGAATCCTATCTTAGAAGGATGGTTACCAACAACCAAACAAAGACCTGATATTATGTTTGATTATTTCGGAATGAATTGTGTTATTGAATTTCAGTGCAGTCCCATTAGCAGCGAGTATTATAATAGGCATGATCTATATGAAGCAGCTGGAATTAAGGATATTTGGATTTGTGGAACAGAAAAATATATTCAGTGCTTACATCATGGAAATGGGATAAAGCGTTTAAATACTTTGGAAGAAAACTGCGGATTGTATTTTAATTATAAAACAAATCAAATATATAAGATCGACAAGAGTTTAGACAAGTTTGATTTTGAAAAAATCTTGTGTGGCAAAAAAGCAAAGCTGATGAAAAACACCTCTGATTATATTAATTGTAATTTAAAAAGATATCTTTTAGTCAAAGACCATTCTCTTAGCTATGACAAAATTTACAGATATCCTTCACCTACAGGAAGGCCATCTAATAAATATCCATATCCTGTTCCTGTATATAAATATTCTCATAATGTATCTTTGGCGGAATGCTTTGACTTGAAAAAAATCGTATTAACCGGAATTAAATAGGGGGAGTAAACTAATTGAGTAAACACTTAACATCACAAAGATATGTTTTTAAAATACATACATCTCGTCTTCGCAGAGCCAAATGGAACTTACAACTAACAATATCACAAGCGAGAGAAAACAAGGAATTAATCGCATTAAGCGAAAGCCAAATGATAAGATTTATAGATGAATTAAATGGGATCGAAAATTCAGACTTACATATTTCAGATATAAAATCTCAGATCAAAAAACTAAAATTCGAGAAAAATTTAGCTATTTCACGTCCCAAGATCAAAAAGCTATATGAAGAACTGGATAGGTATCAATTTAAGAAAGATTATGTATGCGTTGTTATAGACAGCAATAAAGATTATACCAAAATATATAAAAATGGATTTAAAATAAACGGGATAACATTTAGAAGATTATTAGCAACGACGGGTGGGGTAAAAAACAATACGATAGTTTTTGTAAACGAAAAACTGTTACCGGAATTAAAAAGAAAAATCAACAATGGTCGCAACCTGTCTAGAGAATTTACTCCAGCAAAATTGGAAGCGTATAATGCTTTGGTATGTAGTTCTTCTACTCCTGTTTCCATGCCAAATGGAATTGTTGTAGTGAATGACTGTATAACACATTTCAAGGCAGATGTAATAGAACTCGATGATACTAATTTAGATCAACCACGTATGAAATTTATTAAAGATAAAGAGACAGAGTTGGATGATAGCGATGGTTACGGATTGGCCATGCCACAGCTGATGGAGAGATGGGGAAGAGAAATTGGAGAAGACTTTTTATTGCCTGGATGTGTAATTAGAATTTCATTTTGCAAAGGTGCAGTTTTTCCTATCGATTTTCAAAAATTTGCGGATGACAATGATGTATCTATTGTAAAGGATGTATGGGGTTATGATCATAATATTCATGATATTGAATTGGTGCTAACAGAATCAATGTTAAAACTGTGGGAATCTTACTCTTCTATTGATGATTATCTAAAGAATTGTGAAATAAATAAATATACCTTTGCAATTACCAAATCCTCGGAAGAAGAGCTTGAAAATGCAAGAACAATGAATTATCAGTTTTTACAAAGCTATAATTTCAATGATGAGGAAATCGATGAACTTATTGCGCCAACAGTAAATGAGATTAAAGATATCTTATCAGGCGATTACAGAAAGACCATACTTTATACAAAAGGAATTGGGCTTAATGATAAGAATATCCAGCACCTAGACGACTCTTTTGCAACTGCTATAATGATTGATCCTGAAATGATGAATGATCCATATATTCAAAATCAAATTAGTACTATGATTAGAAAAAGAATTGACGATGCGAAAGTTGGTGTTTTAAAGGTTGGAGGGAACTACTCTCTTGTATCTGGAGATCCCTATTCACTTTGTCAATCAATGTTTGGATTAAAAATAACTGGATTATTGAAAGCCGGGGAAGTATATTCAAAATATTGGAATGATAAAAATATTACAAGAATAGTAAGTTTTCGTGCTCCAATGACATCGCATAATAATATTAGACTTTTAAATGTTGTTAAAAACCCCAACATGGAAGAATTTTATAAATATATGACTACACCTACAATCTTCAATAGTTGGGATACGTGCGCTGATGCAATGAATGGCTTTGATAAGGACGGAGATTGTGTAATAAATACAGATTTTCCTCTTTTAGTAAATAGTACAAAAGAATTGCCAGCAATTGTATGTGTACAACGCAAGGCTCCAAAATGTATTCCAACCGAAGATGATATTATGCAATCTAATATTAACAGTTTTGGAAATGCAGTCGGCGGAATCACTAACAGAATAACATCAATGTTTGAAGTCCAAGCAAGATTTAAAAAAGGTAGTCGTGAATATAACATTTTAGATTACCGGATAAAATGCGGACAGCTTTATCAGCAAAATGCTATTGATAAAACCAAAGGAATTGAATCTAAAGACATGCCGGATGAATGGTATAACTGGATCTCAAATAAAATAAGCAAGGCAAAAAGTTCTCATGAAAAAAAACAACATTGGATGAATAGATCTATATTGTCTGATAAAAAACCATACTTCATGAAATACATATATCCGTCTGATAGGTATGTATTTAATGAATATATAAAAAAGAATAATGAAAAATGTATTATGCGTTTTAGGATAACACTTAACGAATTGTTAAATAAGGAATGTAAAACCGAAGAAGAAGGAAAATTTATATTTTACTACTTGAATAAAATGCCTCTTGGCATGGCTCCTTGTACGATAAACAGAATTTGCTGGAAAATAGAGAAATTATTTGATGATAGGATAACAAAATCTAACTCAAATTTCGACTATTCGATTTTAAAAAGCAATGCAGAGTACTCATCCCAATTATTCGCTAAAATCAAAAAAATATACGATAGATATAGACGTGAATTAGCCAACTACAAACAATATGCAAAAAATGAACGAATCAAATCGGACGAGCGTCAAATGCAGAATTATCTATTTAAAACTGATTTCAAAAAGCAATGCTTGAAAGAATGTCCAAACGAAGAAATACTATGCGATATTTTATTGGATCTTTGCTATTCAAAATCAAATTATAGCAAACAGTTTGCATGGGACATCTGTGGGGATATGATTATTCAGAATTTATTAAAACATCATAACTATATTATATCGTATCCAACATTAGATGACAATGGAGATATCGAATTTGGAGGACAGAAATTCAGCATGAAAAATGCAGAAATTAAAGTTAGTGTTGATATTGATACGGAGGACGGAAATGTCAGTTATATTGAATGAGACAAAACAAGCAGAATATATTCTTATGTGTGGAGAAGTTGGAAACAAACCAACCTCCACCTTATTCCTTCTTGGCAAGTATTACAGGCAAAAAGAAGGTTTAGACAAGAATCAAACTATCTCAAAGCTCAATGAATTTATGTCTGCTAATTATAAGAACTATAATACTGTACTGTGGGAGAATACTATTGAAGACATTTCAAAGAAGGCATACAAATATCCATTAAAGGAATTAGAACATATTGGGATTACACAAAATGAGCTTGATATAATATCAGCGTTAAATAATTTGAAATACCAAAAGATTTTATTTACTATGCTATGTTATGCCAAATATCATAATGCAATCTCTGATAATAACAATGGGTGGGTGAACTCAGAAATCAAAGAACTGTATAGAGTTTCCAGGGTAACAGTTAAGCATAGAGAAGATAAGTTTTTATATCTAAATGATTTAGAGAATCTAGGTTTGATCCAATTTTCTAATAAAAACGATAATTTAAATTTAAGAATTACTTTCATTGATAATGGAAAACCGGTTTTGATGATAACTGATTTTAGGGAATTGGGATATGAATATCTAAATTATATCAGGAACGGCAAATTTATTAGATGTGAGCACTGCGGACGATTGGTAAGAAAAAAATCTGCAAAGGATTTTTCTTCAAAGTATTGTAATGAATGTGCAGCCCAGGTGCAGTTTAACCAAAAGAAACAGTGGGATATATTAAACAGATAAGAAAATCCGAAAAAGCCAAGTGCCTCAAAACGCTCTATTTATAAGGGTTTCCAAGGGGTATGCCCGTTTTTCTTACTATGTATAGTATATATAGAAATACTAGAATGAGGACTGTCGTAATGCCCAGTCCTCGAAAAAAATATGTCGTCGGTCGATTGCCGATAAATGATGGTTGGCTGACGACTAACTGTGTAATTAACGTTATGATTTCACCACAGGCTGTAATAATTGTAAAACTAATATATCAAAACTTATGCCGGTGTCGCTCAGTACGGAGAGAGCAACTGCCCTGAAAGCAGCCGCACCTTAGACGTGTTGTAGGTTCGAAACCTATCACCGGCGCTATGCATCAATTAGAATATTGATCCCTTAATCAACGAAAAACCATATCTGAGGCGCTTTCCCAGCGTCTCTTTTTTCTTTTCAAAATATATTATGAAAGCGGTGAAAACCATCTTACCTATCACAAAATTAGAAGCTACAAAGCTTCGTAATGTCGGATTGCGCGATCATGAAGATATTTCCTTTACAGTAAAGCGCAGACATTTTTACCTAAAAGAATCGAATAAGTGTATTGCGGCACTAAATGAAATAAGGAAGAACAAAATCTAATACAAGCTGGTGGCTCTATGAAACCTAAACCAGAAGATTTCAAGGTAAATAAGTGCGATGACTGTATTCGCATCACAAGAACGGATAATTCAAACGATATGCATACCCACTGTAAAAGCAAACGTATTGCACAACTAATTATTAAGAATGTATGTAATGGAAAAATACCATGTGATTCTTCTATTCGTATATTACAGAGTATGATGCGTCTGACGTGCAATGAAGAATATAGAGAAAAAATTGCAGAGCTAATTCAAACAAAGAAACACAATGGCAAAAAACAGGATTATTATAATCCGCATATAAAATAAATTCGGAGGTTAAATATGGCAGCATTTGCATATAAAAGGGTGGAAACCACGACTATGAAGGTTGTAGGGATTATTGATACCGATAAGATGGTTATTGAAATAGATGGACAGGATAAAGAGCTCAAGACATTATTATCAGATTTTAATGGTGGTTGCACAGAAATCACTGTGAAAATAAAATCAGAAGAAGAATTAGATGAACCAGATCCTTCCAATGAAGACTGATAGGTGGTGATGAAAATTACTGATTTAAAAAAATTGGATAATGAAGACTATTGTCATTATATTTGGCGTGTAGATGAACTAATTCGAAAAGGTATTTATAGAAATTGGGATGATGTAACACCTACCGTAAATAAAGAATTATGGGATGAAGATTTTGATAATTACCGGGGCGAATCAGCTTATCGAAAAGATGTTACTTCTGCTCGCAAGTTTTATGATGCAGGCGTATTTGAAAAAATAGTTGATAATAATCACCTTAAAGAAATCCAGATTCAGCAAGATGAATTATATAAAATTAAACGCCAGGTTGCCGATCAACGCAGAGAATACAGCAAACTTCTCACCTATGATGGACGCGCAGAGAATTTAATGCACTATATGATCGATTGTGCGGAACGTTTAAACAAAGAGCATCCACTAGATTTTACTGATTATGTTGTACATAGTTCTGAAAAAGAAGCTGTTATTTTCTGGGCCGACTGGCATTATGGAATGGTAACAGATAATGTTTGGAATAAATATAATACGGAAATCTGTAAGTCAAGGGTAAAAGAACTGGTAAGGAAATCAAAAGAATATATAGATCTATTCGCTATCAGTAAAATTTCTATAGTACTTCTTGGAGATGCCTGTCATGGTTCAATACACACAGGCTGCCGCGTAGCATCCGAGGAAGATACTTGCGATCAGATTATACATGTATCAGAAATAATGGCTCAGGCAATAGAGGAAATGTCAAGAGAAGTAAATAGTGTCGATGTATATAGTTGTTATGGTAATCATCTGAGGACTATTCAGCAAAAGAATGACAGTATTCATAGTGACAATATGGAGAAGATGATTCCATGGTGGCTACGGTGGAGACTGCAGAAGAATTCAAAAGTTAGCATTATTGATTCTGAATTTAAGGAATTTACGAAGTTAAATATCCTCGGACATAATATAGTTTGCTTACACGGTGACCTTGACAATATTAAAAACGTCGGTGTTACAGTAAATACACTGTTTACAAAATTATATGGCGAAACTATTGAATACGTTATCTCTGCGGACAAACATCATCTGGAGGAATTTGAACAATTTGATATTGAAAGTGTAATTATTCGCTCCTTATGCGGTACCGATGAGCATGCAAATAATCATCGGCTATATTCAATGCCTGGGCAAACATTAATGATTTTCAGTGCCGAAGAAGGCAGGGAATGCACCAGAAATATTAAACTAAATAAATCATAAATTTGTTTGGATTCCAAAGACCCATGGAGGGTCTATTTTTATATACCTTTTTGGTCCCCATGAGCACGGGGTGAGGGGTTAAATGTGACCAAACACGCGGTATCGTGGGGCGAGTCTCAGCCAAATATATGGTGCTTCACTACCAATAAACAAAGTGTGAACCTTTAGCTACATCAGATAATCGCCTAAATCTGAATCGAGCAACCAAACTCGGAAAATACCTGGAGAGGCGAAACAAGTAAATGATCGACGAGTGCGATTATATTAGCGAATGACTGCAGTGCGATCAATAAGGAGAGTAGCGCTACTCTCCTATTATTATGAAACGAGAGGAATTATAAATATGAATAGAACAGAATTAGTAAATGTTATGGCTGAAAAGGCAGAGATTCCGAAAAAAGATGCAGAAAAAGCATTAGTGGCTTTTATGAATACTGTAAAGGAAACATTGTCTGCCGGGGAACCGGTTCAGCTTGTAGGATTTGGAACGTTTGATATAACAGAACGTGCTGCTAGAGAAGGTAGGAATCCTAAAACGGGAAATGCCTGTCATATTGAAGCTTGCAAAACACCTAAATTCAAAGCTGGAAAATCTCTCAAAGATTTTGTCAATGGGCGGTGATTATATTGTACGACGAAAAAGTTTTAAGTGTATCATTAACCGCTGATGAGATTCAGCTTATTAAATGTGCATTAGATATATACTCCGATCTTGCCGTATCTATTGGTGAAGAGGTAACTATCAACGAATTATTAGAAAAACTAAACTAGGAGGAACAAATTATGATCTACGATTACAAGAACAGAAAGATTACTTTTGAAAGTCCGGCAGAAGAAATTGAGCACAAAAATCACATGGCCGAGTATGGCCCTGTTACGGGTAAATCTCATCCTGATGACTGCCAGTATTGTGCAGAACGAGGCTGGAAGACGTTTCCTGGGACAAACTTCTATGCAGAATGTGATAAATATGACGCGGAGCATGAAGGCGAAGATACTACAGAGTAATACATATTCAAATGACGCTGCATGATTAAGTACAGCGTCAATATTGGCCAATAGCTCAGTTGGTAGAGCGCTTGACTGTTAATCAAGATGTCTCAGGTTCAAGCCCTGATTGGTCAGCTAAAGTGAATTAATGCACTCTTTTATAAGGTTTTAGAATTAAATATTGGAATTTCGAAGTCGGTTAATATAACCGGCTTTTTTGTTTTTTATTTTATGTGGGGTTATTGCCCTGAATTTTGTAATTCATTTTACTTCTTTCTTGGAGTCATTGTTGCCGCAATGATTCCACATAAGATAACAAAAAGTTATCGGCAAATAACTATAAAGTATAGTGTTCACTACTAAGTGTGAAAGAAAGAAGGAATTATGATTAAAAAATTTAGCAAACGTCAACTTATGGATCAATGCGGTTTTACAGCAGAAGAAACCCAAGCAATTTTGAATTATCAAAAAAAGATTCCAGTTCTTGTAGAAAATGATAATGTAAATGGATTTTGCATTAACGCAGAGATCTCTGGGTGCAATTAGGAAAACCACAAGGTAAGTTTTCTGATTGGGTGAAAAGAAAGATTATATCCAAAAAAACAAAAGGCGGCATTAGTACATTTGCTGAAAGCAAAGACTATATTAGTTTTTCTCAAAACTGCGAAAAACCTTTAGGTGGTAGACCTTCTCAAGAGTATTACATAACATTGGATTGTGCTAAAAATCTTTCTATGATGGAAAACACAGATAGCGGTTCCTTATGCAGACAATATTTTATTCTAATGGAAAAAGCAGTAAAGAAAAATACAGAATGGGAATTAATTCGTTACCCACTTCGTAAGGGATATAATAATATGAAAATTGCACTAAATAGTTATATGAATCGAATGATTCAAAAAGATGCTGATGATTGGGATTATCGAATTGAGGCTGACGCATTAAATATTATTGCAACTGGATTTCCGGCCAAAGAGATTAGATTATTTGTCGGATGTAAAGATACTATTACAAGGGACAGCTTAACCGCTACTTATAATGAATATTTAATGAAATTACAAGAATGGAATATTTTATTTCTTGGTATGAATTTAAACCGATACGAACGATATCTAAAACTCAAAGAATCTTTTGATATCTATCCAAATGCAATACCAATCAGAGATGATATACCTGTTAGCAAAATCTTAGAAAACAAGCAAAAACTATTGGAGGAAGTTAAATCAAAAGTGCAACGAGTAGCTTAACCACTACACTATTTTAAATTTTAGAGAGACAGTACACTAATTTAAGTCGCTACTGCTCTCTTTTTTATTGGGAGATTATATCGTAGTGGCAGCGAGCATGACTGTAAATTATGTGCCTTCGGGTTCGGGTGGTTCGACTCCATCATCTCCCACTACAAATACTGGTTGAAAGGATGGTGGCTAATATAGCTGCAAAAACACAAGATAATAATAAGCCACTACCGGCTAATAAACAAAAAGGTGAAAAAATTTGTCCGTGCTGTCATCAGAAAAAGAAGGTCACCGATTTTTATATCAGTAAAAGTCCACTATATTCTCTTGACGGTAGAGTTCCTTTGTGCAAAGAGTGTATGATAAATAATTCGCTTAATGAAGATGGAACAATTAACGAAGTGGAATTAAACAAAGTTCTTCGTCAAGCCGATAAACCATACTTTAAAGATAGTCTTGCTAGTGCTGCTGAACAGTTTTTAGCTGAACATTCATATGTAGACGAAAAAGATGTTGATAAATATGGTGCCGAAATCCTTAAATTATTTTACAAAAACATAGCGATGCGCCAAACCATTAATATGAATTACGATAATTCTGAGAAATTGGGGTTTATTTATAAAAACAGTAATACCCCTATTGCTAAGAAAAAAGAAATAATGAAGAAGTATTCAAGCATTATTAATGAACAGGATAAGGAAAGTAATGCAATATGTCCTGATAAGTCTGTTAAGTGGTCAAAAAAAGATAGGCAAAATATGAGTTACGTCATATCAACTGTTGGCTACGACCCTTTTGAGGATATTGGCTTATCTGATAACGATAGAAAATATTGTTTTAATATTATGGCTGGTTATTGTGATACAGAAGGAATTGTTGAGGACGGTAATAAACTCCAAGGTGTAATCGAGATGACAACAATGTATTGTCAATGTAAAAACCTCACAGCAGCTATTAACATTGAAATGAAGAAAAATAATCCGGACGACCAGAAGATTTCTAGATTAACAAGTTCAAAATCATCAATGTTGTCTTCTATTTCAACAATTGCCAAAGATAATAATATTGCATCAAATTACAACAAAAACTCAAAGCAAGGTCAGAATTCCTTATCTTCAAAAATGAAGGAAATGGAAGAAAACGGATTTCAGGAAATAGCCGTAAATCTATTTGATATCAAAACTGCTGAAGCATTCAAACAGATTGACGAAATCAGTCTTACTAATATAGCAAATCAATTAACTTTGGATAATAGTGAATATTCTGAGATCGTGAAAGAACAGCTAGAATTAATTCACGATTATGAGGCTGAACTCAACCAACTAAAAGAAGAAAATCGTAATTTAAAAAACAAAATTATTGATTTTGAAAATAGTGGAAAGAGGTGACATTATGGAAATATATATCCCAATGTCATCAAAAGAACTTAGTCAGAAAAAGGTTGAAGAATATTCTAAAATGTCCAAAATCGTTCAATGGGGAAGAAAAAACCCAGTAAGATTTTGTGAATCATTTTTTGGGCTTAAATTAATAGACTATCAGGCTTATTGTTTTATGAGGACCTGGCCTGTCCAATATGCTTTATGGGCAGAATGTCGTGGAGCCGGTAAGGATACTCTGATGGCTGCTTATAATATGACAAGACTGTTGTTAATACCAGATTATAGTCTATACATAAGTTCAAACACATATGCACAGTCTGTAGAATCTTTTAATAAACTTCGCGATATTGCGTTAAAAAGAATTTCTTCATTTGAATCAGCAACAGACATCTTTGCGAGAGAACTAGATAAAACTGGAAGCAATAGTGAAACTGGTTTTTTACAAGCTCCAACGTGTAAATTCAGGTTGTATAACAATTCAAAATTAGAAGCATTATCTTCAAACCTTGAAGCTATAAGAGGTAAACGAGGAGCAGTTTGGTTCAATGAAACTGCATGGAAGTCAAAAGAAGAACTTGCAGTTGTAGAAAATTTTGCAAACGTAGACTCAACGTTCTCAACATCTACAAGCAAAGTGAAATATAACAAACCTCAGCAAATGCCACTACAGATTTTATATACATCAAGTGTTGGTGATGTAACATATCCATTTTTTGATAAATATAAAACCTTTTACAAAAAGATGCTGGTTGGAAATAGTAATTATTTTTGCTTTGATTTAAACGCTTATGATATTTTATATCATTCTACTATTGATGGAATGCCAATAAAAGCTCATCTTACCGAGGATAAAATAAAAAAAGATATTGAAGAAGATCCAGATAGCGCTGATGTGGAATTATTTAATAAATTTAGAAAAGGTGGCGGTGCTAACGCTGTCGTATCTATGGATGAATTAATCAGGAATTCCACAACAAGGAAACCACTTTTATATAATGATACAGGTAAAAAGAAGTTTGTTTTCTGTTACGATCCTGCTCGAAATTTTGACGGAAGTGTACTAAGTATATTTCAAATAATTAACGATAAAGATGTTGGATATAAATTGAGGTTGGAAAATGTAATTTCTATGGTTGACCAAAATAGCAAAAAAAAGACTCCACTTCCAATGCCAGCACAATTAGAGATAATAAAGGATTTAATGATAAAATATAATGGTGAACGTTCCGCTGAATGGGAGAATATAGATTTTTATATTGATGCAGGTAGCGGCGGAGGTGGAATCAGCGCAGTTGCCGATCAATTGATGGATGATTGGGTTGATAAATATGGCGGAAAACATAGGGGAATTATCGATCCTGACCATAAACAATATGAAACTGCAAGAAAGAAATATACAAATGCAATGCCAATAGTCCATCTTGTAGACCCTCAAAGTCACAAGAAAATAATGTACGATGCAGTTTCTAAAATGGTTAAATTAAATTTAATCGAGTTTGTAAATTATGATAATAAGGATTATATCATGGTTGAAGATAAAAATGGCTGTTTCGAAAATGTCAAATTAACACAAGAGGAACAGCTTGCATTGGCTCAGATGCATATTGCTAAACTCCAATTATCTTACATGTGCAGATATGATACGCCGAATGGAGGCGTAACCTATGAATTAGCGAAAGATAAAAAAGGACATGATGACCATGCTTATACCATGGCGGAGGGTGGTTATGCACTTGCAATGCTTCGTAGAATTGATTTAATTACTGATCATAAAAAAGAAACCGGATTTGAACATGCGCCGCGCTGTGTATCATCAATATCATTCTAGGAAAGGACGGTGATTATTTGCCAGAAAAAAGTTCAGATAAAGAGTCATCATCTCTTGAGAAAAATCAAGATGAAGATTTTAGTGTAACGTTCGCATCAAAAAACAATACTGATGGTAATGAAACCGTCATTTTAACATCGGAAGATATTGCAAAAGAATGGATGTCGAAAGCCATGCAAAGTTTTGATCCATCTAATAGACAATATTCGGTATATCTCAATGAGCAATCATATGGTGAGGACAGTATTACTTTAGATGATATTCGCCTTCTCGCCAAAAATGCGCAGAATGATATATCAAAAATACTAAAAATAAATTCAATCGTGCGCCAAGAAATAAACGGTGACGATATTATTGGAAAGATTTATGAAACGATTGTCACAAATTTGAACTCAAATATTAGAATATCATTTGAAAATCTTCCTTCTAATTTCAAGAAGAAGTACAAGGATAAGGCCGAGTCACTTATAAAGCAGTTTCATAAAGAGACAAATATTAATTCTATCCTCTCCGCTTCAATTCCAACAGTTTATGTGGAAGGTAATTGTATAAAATATTTAAGAAGTAAAAATGGCCATTATATTATTGACACATTCCCATTAGGTGTTGCCCTTGTAAGTGACTATTCAGTTAATGGAGTTCCTTATGTTTTAATTGATATAAGAGAGCTGACAAGCAGATTGCAAAAGACGACCTTAAAAGGGAAACGAAACAAACCTTTGTTTTTCAAAAATATTACAGAAGAAATCCAAGCCAATTATCCAGATGAAGTTTATCAAGCATATATAAACAAAGAACACTATGCAAAATTGGATATACAGCGTACAGGATTAAATCGCTTTTGTAATATGAATAGGAAATATGGTTTATCCGCAGTATTCAAGGCACTAAAACCGAATATTATGCTTGATACATTTGATAAATCTGATGCGATTACTGCTAAAGCAAAAGCAAAAAAAATCATACACCAAGTTTTAAGAAAAGAAACTATGGGGGCAGATCTCTCAAAAAAAGGTTTTGAAGAAATGGCTTATGCACATGAAAATTTGGCAGCTGCATGGCGCAATCCAACGGTATTGTATACATCTCCTCCATGTGTAGAGAAAATTGTATATGTTGAACCCAAAGTAGAAACTACAAATATAGATAATATCAATCAATATCGTTCACGTGTCACTTCGGCACTTGGAATTTCATTTTTGAATACAGACGGAAATCAAACGGTCAGTACTGCTAATATCTCCATAAAACAGTTAATGAAAATAATTAATAAAATTGCTGAACAAGAAGAATCTATTCTTTCTCGCTGGTATTCTATCATTCTTGGCGAAAATAATATCCCTCAGGAATATTGCCCTACTCCACATATTTTAGATTCTGAACTGCTTGAATTTGAAATGCGCAAAGATCTATCGGAGTTACTGTTTTCGAAATTTAATTGCTCTTATACCACTGCTTATGAATTAATTGGAATTAATGTTAATGATGAGCTTGATCGGAGAAAAACCGAAAAAGAACTTGGATATGATGAAATTTTCACCGTACATCCAACTTCATACAACAGCGCAGGCGATTCCGAAAACGCTGGTGGTAGACCAAGTGGTTCAGATGATCTCCAAAAGCAGGAATATGATTCCGGATATAATCAAACGAGGGTCAAAAAATGAAAATAAAAACACCGGTTGGAGTTATATATGATTTAGATGAATGCGAATTGATTGATGATGGCGACGATTTCAGTATAAATAATCAAAACAGATTAGCTGAAGAACTGTTTGAACAGACAGGTATATTAATTGCAGGTGAGAAAGGTGGTGATGGTTAAATTGAATGAATATGTAAATATGGTAGGTGCGGTCATTGATGTTGCTGAACACTCTACTTATCTTGAACTAACAAGCCGTGTTTGTTACTATGATGAACCAAACTTAAATAATGATATGTTGCCATATGATGATTTTACAGAAGAACGCGCAAAAACACTTATTAATATGCCCGTACAAGCCAAGTATAAAGTTAGCCCCAATGGCGAACCAACCTTTTCTGGTCATGAAATGGTCAAGAAAAAAGATGGCTCTGTAGAGTTTAAAACATCAAGTATCGGTACTCATACAGATGTTTATATAGCAAATGACAATGTTGATGTGAATGGAACTATTAAAAATTTGCCTTGTCTTTTTGCAAAGTATCGAATATGGAAAAGATACAAAAATGTAGTCGCTGCTGTGCAGCGGCTTTTTAATTTAGGAAAATTATATAGTTCTTGGGAGCTTAACACATATCAGTATATTTTTGATAGGGGTATTCGGAAGGTAATTGACTATGAATTTCTAGCAAATACATTGCTCGGATTTGAATATGCTTACCCAAGTTATGGCACAAGTGCAAATGCTATTAGCATAGCCGAATTCAACGATAATCAACTGATGATTGCGGAAGCACTTTCGCAAGATTTGATTGATGAAACTAACAACAATGAAAAAAAGGAGGAAACTGCATTGGGTGAGAAAAATAAATCATCTGTCGTAGATGAAAATATCGCAACAAATGTATCCGTAGATACTCAGTCAGAAAACGCAGATGGCACAGATAATACTACTGTTTCTACGAATGATAATGAAAATAAGGAAACAGTAACAACTGATTCTGCACAGCTTACTGATTATGATTTAAGGGATAAGGTTAGAAAAGCCTGTAGAGCCAAATTGGACAAGTGGTGTTGGGTGTCATTCCTATTTCCGAATGAAAAAGAAGTGTGGTGTGAGTATGACGAGAGGGAAACTGAACTGGATTATGTCAAATTCACTTATGAAGTTGGTGAAGATGATACAGTCAGTGTTTCAGAACCTGAATATGTCAAATTAACAGTTTCAGTTGCAGAAATAAATGCAAAAATTTCTGAACTTGAGAGTGAAATTAATACCGTAAAAGCAGAACTTGATATTAAGAATGATGCTATTACTAAGGCAAGTGAGACGATCCAAGCTCTTAATGTAACAATTTCAGAATTAATACCATTTAAAGAACAGGTTGAGATTGCAGAACAAAAACGTATTGAAACAGAAATTGCAGAAGAGAAAGAAAAACTAAAAGCAAAATTGCTCAAAGGTAATCTGTTTACAGAAACAGAAATAGCTGAAAAAAATATCACTGATTTAATTGAGGCAAGAAATGAGTCAGCAATCAACGGATTGATTGCAGATAAGTTTATTGCCTCTTTTGATTCTCATGATAGAGGGATACTGGCAACTGCTGAGACAAAGGAATCAGAAGAAACAATCGTAGCAAGTTTGGAAACAGATGATGAAGATACTGATATTCGTGGTTTTATGAACAAGATTTTATTCAATTAAAGGGAGGATAATTTAATGATTAGAAATTTTAGAATTAATGGAGCAAAGGCTCCTGACGCCATGCACAAAGCAAAAGTTGATATGGTAACTGGAATGGGCGTAGTAATGGAAGATTCTACGACAGATAGATTTGCCAATACTGTAGCGGAGGAGACTGTTGCTGATATTTTTATTGTAGATAAAGAACGTGTACCATCTGGTATTAACTGTTCTCGTGGAGATATGTCCGATTATGATAAAAATTTTACAAACATTGAAGCTAACGAGCCGGTAACATTAGACAAGTACCACGCAGGAGAAAAGTTTGGAACAGACCAGTATGATGACACAATTACCAAGGAATTAGCACTTAACACCAGAGTCGCATGGAAGAATGGCCTGCTGACCAAGGCAACTATCGCATCTCCGTATGTATTTAAAGGTTTTCATGATGATAACAAACATTCATTGGCTAAAGTTGAAGTATCGGATGCTGCAGCTACGAATGTCTAATCAAAAAGGAGGATTTATATAAATGAGTATTTTAACAAGTGAAGTAAAAGATTTAATGTCACAGAAGCATGTGCTTTATGATGTTGCTGAAAGAATTGAATATAAGAGAGAATTAAATGCAGAACAGAAAGACGCTGCTGAAGTAATGGACGCGTGGGCGAAAGAAATTGGCGAGACTGGTAAAGACCCAGATTGTCAGGTTGCCGCTTATATCAAAAGGACTGTCCAGGACGAGGTTTATAGCGCACCGGATGAGTTGCTAGATCAAATTTGGAATCGTGGTTCCGTTGGAGAATTTGACGATGTTGAATACAGCAAAGACCCTAAGAACACTTTAATTGCTCACGAAGCGGCTAAAGGCGGCGTTGTTGATAGAAGTTGGATTGATATTTCAGCGCTTAATCCCGTATGGAGAAATCGGCAGGTGGAAACAGATCTTTCTTATGTTGATTTGAGAAAGAATGGATTCAAGTCAATCGCCAACCTTACAGTTTATATGAAAGAAGCATGTCAGAATGCACTTTTCTACGATATGCTTTCTCAGATGGATGAGGCAATTGTCGGTGGAGAAGCTAAAATTGATGTGACTGGAAAGGTTCCTACTCTGTCTGATATGGACGCAATGTCTCTGTATCTGAATGATAGAAGTGATGATTCTGTTATTGTTTGCCTGACTAAATATGCCCAGGCTATTAGACGTATGGAAGGTTTTGCACAGTATATGAGTAGCGAAATGAAGAATGACTTTAATAGATATGGACTCGTAAAGACATATGATTCCATCGGTATTGCCTCTATTTCAGGAGCTAAGCGTCAGGGTAATGGTAATCCTCTTATTCCGGATAAGAGGATTTTTGGTATCGCTGGGAAAATCGGAAATCTGGATATGAAGGGTGATATCCATGTTTTCCAGGATATGAATAACCAGAGTGAACAGATTCACATCATGCTGAAAGATTTTACATATGGTTTTGCGATTACTAATATTGAAAATGTATGTAAGATGGTAATGGCGCAGTAATAAAAGAACTTAAGACGAGACGTGGTATTACTGCCTCATCTCGTCTTTTTTGAATGGAGGTATTTACTTGATTAAAGAAACTGAGAAAATCAGCGTTCTTAATTATAATGAAAACAGGGTATCACTTGTTGTTGCTCCCGATAAGAGCTATAGTTTTGACCCATCAGATGATGGAATTACCCCCTGTGTTATACCAATGACGATGGATGAAATTAAATATGCCAATAACTCTGGTGCATTCAAAAATGGTGTATTATTTTTTGAGCCAAACCGAGAGCAAGACGTTTATGAGAGCTTAAATATCGTTAATTGGGAAAAAATCCTAAAAAATGATGATATTAGGGATATTATCCTTAACCCTACATACGAAAAACTCACAAAACTTATAGAGATTAAGGACAGTGCAGTTTTTGAACGCGTTAGGGCTGTGTACCAGAAAATCAGAAATGATGGTACCTATGATGTATCGGTTCGAGTTGAGCAAATCATAAAGACTCGTTATAGGGAATTACTAAATCGACAGATCAACACTAATATAATTTTAACTAAAAAAGACATTCCAGAAAGAGTATCATCTGATGAAGTCGATGCATTAAAAGAACAGAATAAACTTATGCAAGAACAGCTTGAGAAGATGCAAAAAATGATGGAACAAATGATGTCAAACCAGGAGGCTTCGTCCTCTCCCCCTGCACAGGAACTAGATACAAAAAAATCACTTGGTCGCCCCAAAAAGGCGCAATAAAGGCGGTGATCAGATGACAGATAAGACTTCATTTAAATACTTATTTGAGCGTTTTTATAGGCGTATTGAAAAAGATGAGGATTTCTTTAACTATTACAACGTAGGTATGTCAGAAGCTATTCAATTAGCACACGACAGGGCAAAAGGCTGTTTAATTGATGTTTTGGATATCTTGTCATCTACCAGCAGCCTTCAAGCTGATTTTTCTAATTATGATAATGAAACAGAAGAACTTTGTTTTAAGACTACTTCAGCAGAAAATAAATTAATTATTGATTTGATGTTTCAAGTATATATGGAACGCGATCTTCCATTACTTCATGCGTTTAAAATCAACTTTACGCCTAGTGATTTATCCGTTTTTTCTCCAGCAAATGAAAGAAATTCATACGAATCATTTATTTCAAGGTTAGATAATAATAATAAATCAGCTCTTGATGACTACAAGAATAGAGATAGACTTACCGGCAAGCTTAAGAAAACTATCAATTATACAGCTTTCGCGGATATCTAATACATGGATATGGATTATTTCATGAAAATTCAAAATGCATATGGTACTAAGAGTAAACACGAAAAAGAGCTTGCCGAAGTAAATCGTGAAATGTCTAAGCATTTTGAAGATACATTTGATACTGAAACTGTCTTAATTAATGGTATTCCCTCTTCATTAATGATAATAAAGGATACCGATGGAAATACTTTTAAGAAAAGAATAAAATCACGTCATGAAGAAAAAATCAATCTTGGTGATTACGTGTTTTGGAATGAACAACATTGGATAATTACTCTGATTGATACAGATGATAAAACATGGAATCGTGGATATATGTGTCTTTGTACAGTTCCATTACGGTGGCAAAATTCCGATGGCGAGATTATTGTAAGATGGGCATATTCAGAAGACTATACAAAATACTCTTCTGGTGTAAAAGGTAACAGCACACTTTCTCTTGGAGATAATCAATATGGATTAACAATACCGATAGATAGTGAAACAAAAAAACTTCATCGTGATTTACGTTTTTCGATTGATTTTGATGATGCTGCCATTCCAGATATTTATAGACTCACTAATCGAAAAGTAAACTTAAATAACAATGAATATTTTAAGCGTGGGGGGACAATGGTTTTAACCTTATCATATGATTCATTTAATTCTGGTGTAGATAAGTATGTAACATTAGAAGACGGTTCTCAGGTGTGGATCTGTGACTACCACTCTCCTATCTCATCCGTTCGGCCGGAAACTCCCGAGAAAACCCCGATTTTATGCAAAATTGAATGCACATCTCCAACTATAAAGATCGGATCACGATTAAAAACCTTTAAAGGTATTATAACTGATCAAGCTGGGAATCTCCTAGATCTTGATGGAGTATTCTCTATTGAATCGGATTTTTCAGATAAAATCGCTTTTAACACTTCTGTCTCTAATCAAGCAAAAATCAAAATTCAATATGATTATAGCGAATTATCTGGAACTTCTTTTAACCTAAACTTTACAGTAGGTAGCTCAACAACAACATTATCAATTTTAATAGAAGAATAAGGAGAATGACATGCTAAGAGAACTTGCAAAACAGAAAAATAGCTTTCGTTCTATTTCTGTTAATGACGATAATATTTGCAAACTATTATTAGGTGACGATTACGAAAACGCCAGTTATGATATTGATCAAGAATTAGATAAATACATAATTCCGCATTTATTCATTCCTGACACTATAACGGAAGTGAAATCGCATATTATGTTTGAAACCTATTGTAGTAGCACAAGCAATACAACAAAATCTTTAAAGCTTGTAGTACAGGCCATATGTCATAAAAATATTGTGAAGTATGATAACAAACCTAAAGATAGGATCGGCTTACGCTACGATGTTCTTGCTCAATATATTGAAGAACTTTTGAGCCCACAGGATGATCTGGAAATTAAAAGTATAATGAAAAAATTTGAAATTATTGGAGCTTTTGAATTAAAAAGTGTAGATGTCTTTTTATCAGAAAAGTATGTTGGCCGCACTCTTGTATTTACTGCTTCATGCTTTAGGTAGGTGATAAGATGAAATTAGATTATGCAACTCTTATCTCACCCTGCCCCTTGTATTTAAAAAATATTGGACATATTATTTCGCCGACCTTAAGGAGCATTTGGGATACAAAAGTCACTTACAAAAAGTTCAAATTCTATCTTTCATTATTAACAATAACCCCACAAATTTATTATGATAAAAGTAATTTGAGGCAAGAATGGTACGAATCATTAACTGATACCGAAAAGTTAAGCACGACTATGATTGATGTTATAAAAAGAATTCCAGTATTGCAAGAGAATTATTGCGAGGCTTTCAACTTCTTTTTAAAAGAAAAAATAGTTTGGAACAATGAGTTTAGCGCATTTTTATCATACAAAGATAAAGAAATTGTTGGAATGATATCCAGTGAAATCTTCGATGATTTATGTGATATTATCTTACAGCTATGTAACATTAAAAAGAAACAAACTTCTAAAGAATTAAGATTTAAAAGTAAACTAGCTCAAGAAGTATGGGAATTAACGCATAAGGATTCTAATGAGCAAAAGAGCAATAATGTAGAATTACCCAATATCATATCTTCCGTTTCTGCAAAATCTGAATCTTTAAATATGATTAATATTTGGGAATTGACTATATATCAGCTCTACGATCAGTTTCATCGTCTGCAAGGAAATGCCATTTATGAAATATCCGCAATGCGTGTGGCTACTTGGGGTGATGAAGGAAATAAATTTGATGATAGTAACTGGTATAAAAATATATTCGATATTTAAGACCTTTTTGGGTCTTTTTTAATTACAGCAAAGAAAATTTGGAGGAAAAAACTATGGGAAACAAAGCAAATCGACAGTGTGCCAAAGTGGATATCCGTGAATTAAAAACAATGGCACCGTTTTTATATTTTGTAACAGCTAACACAGTAGGTCTTGATCTGTCCGGAGACACTGTTTACGCAAAAGCAATGGGGGCAAATAAAATTGGGTTTGACAATCCTTGGGATGGATCGTTTTCAATTGAAGCACAGGTTTTTCCAATGGAATATCTGGCTATGTTGAGTGACGGAGTTATTGAAGATAGTGCAGTTGATGCTGTAAGAGAGGAAATTAAAGCGACGACCGCAGGCACTCTTACTCTTCCCACTGGAGCAAAAACAGGAACCGTATACGTCTATAATGAAGGTGAATGGGGTGGAACTCCAATTGAAGGTACATTCTCAGAAACTACTTTCACAGCAAAAACAGCTGATGATATCTCTGTAGATAGTACTTACGAAGTTGGATATCTTATCACAAAGACTACTGGTGTCAGAAAGGTTTCTTTAAATAACAAGAAAGCTCCACAGGACTATTATGTCACGTTGCTTACCAATGATAAAGATGAAGATGGGGCAATTACTGCAAAGAAATATACAATCTATAAGTGTAAGCCAAAACGTACTTTTTCTGTAAGCCACTCTTCTGACGGTGATCCTATGTCAGTTAAAATTGACTTTCAGGCGCTCGAAGACAAAAATGGAAATTTCGTTGATATTACGGAAGTTGAATGACACTATGGAGAGGATTTCGCTCTCCTATTTATGAGGTAGCACATGATAAAAAAATGTAAGATCTTAACACGAAATACTATTAACATGGTTATTTTATATGACGGTGTTGAGGTGCAGCTGCCTGCAGATCATACTATCGATAAGATAATTTATGTCAAAAAGACAGATAATAGTTTTTCAATATCTTCTGAAGAAGAGTTTGAGAGATCAATTAAAAAGAAACAAAAAAAAGTGTCTGAGGTTGAGTTAGCCAAGGTTGATAATATCGAAAACGATAATAAAACCACAGATAGAAATACAAATATATCGTAGTTAAATAGGCAATTGCTAAATACTACGATGTATTGTTAGCGATTGCCTATTTTTTACGATTTGAGGTGGTGATTATATAAAATTTTTCAAATCATTAGATGGTGTTCAAAAATATTATGGGAAAGAAAACATCATTCCTATCACGAATTTAAAACAAGTAATTTTTTACACTTCAATTTATGAAGTACAGCCTAAATGGGTACAGGAAAGCGAAATAAATAAAGGAAATATTGTATTCTTTTTTCTTAAGGAAGAAACAAAAAAAGCATATGAAGCGTGGATGAAATCTCGCCCTGATAAGACGCTAGGGTAATCATTATCACTATTCTATTTTTAGCCGAAGGAGGCAATTATATGAACGAAATTTTAAACTTATTACCAGTTCTTGCTGTTGCAATCGCAATGAATATTGGAGCTGGGCTGTACTACAACATTGGTACTAAACAATTATCCTTTGACTGGAGAACCCTATTTTCCGGAATACTTAAGGCTGCTATTGTAGCTGGAATGTTTATCGGAACTGCATACTGCTTTGAAGCAACGGATTTATCCTCTATTGGTGTAACCCCCATCTTTGTGATGATGGCAGCCATTACATTATACGTTGGAAAAGCACTGGTATCTTTAGGCAAAATCTTGGGAATCGAAATCAAAACAAAGTAGGTGAAATATGACAAAACTAAAAATCAATAAGTATCTCACACCTTATAATTTTAATTCTGGAGATATTGGCCGCATCAAATATATAGTAATCCATTACGTTGGTGCTCTCGGCGGAGCAAAAGCAAATTGCCAGTGGTATGCTGGTGGTGATCGTGGAGCATCAGCCCACTATTTCGTGGACTTTGATGGTTCTATCTGGCAGAGTGTAGAAGATAAAGATGTCGCATGGCATTGCGGTGCAAAAATCTACAAGCACCCTGAATGTAGAAATGCTAACAGCATCGGTATTGAAATGTGTGTAAGGAACAAAGGTAGTCAAGCCGATACAAGTCGAGATTGGTATTTTGAAGACGCCACTATGCAGGCTACTATTTCTCTTACTAAAGAATTAATGGAAAAATACCATATCCCAGCGGATCGTGTCATTCGACATTATGAAATAACAGGAAAGATCTGTCCGAATCCATTCGTGTATAACCAAGGAAAGTTTACATGGCAAGATTTCAAATCAGCACTTTCGCATGAGGAAAAGAAATCCGGCTGGTATCTTGAAGAAGATAACTGGCGCTTTTACTTAGGAGACACGGGTAACTGTGTCAAAAACAATTGGTACAAAGATAAAACTGGACGCTGGGCATGGTTTGATGGAGACGGCAATGCTATCCATGATACATGGTATGAACAGGATCATATATGGTACTACTTTGATTCTGATTGCTATATGGCTGATGGTAGATGGATTGAATATAAGGGCAATCAGTACTATCTTACTGCTGATGGTTCTATGGCCACATCAGCTTACATTCAATCAAAAGATCCTACATCAAATGTATATTATTGGGTTGATGACTCTGGTATATGGAAGCCTGAACGGAATACTACAACTCCTGATTTTTCAAAATACAAAGTAGTTGTATAGGATTAAAGGGAGGAGGATCTATATGACATGGCTATTGAAGAAAAGTGTATTGAAAATGCCGTAAAAATTCAAGAAATTGAAAGTCGATGTAAATCAAATGAACATCGTATTGAAAATCTTGAAGAAGGAATCAAAGGCGTTCAGGATACCCAGATATCATTAATAAAAATTGCTAACAGCGTTGAAAATATGAGTAAATCTATGATCGATGTTAATGATAAAGTGGATTTGATTAGTGATAAACAGGATAAATTAAATGATAAGGTTACGATTCTGGAAAATCGTCCTGCGCAAGAAACTAAGAAGAAGATAGACGGAATTTATGAAAAGATTTTATGGGTAATTGCAGGTGGAGTAGTTGTCGCAGTACTATACAGTCTTTTTCCTGGCATTCCGTGGTAATTATTAGGACAGTTGAGATTATTGCTCTTCTGTCCTATTGATTTTGTGGGGTAAAATGGCATCTAAAAAAAGAAATAAATATGGAGTAGATATAACAGAAAAGGGTAAACAAAAACGTACATATAAAGGGATAACATACGATAGCGAAACTGAAATGAAATTCATGATCGAATATGTAGAACCCAAAATAAAGTCGGGCGAAGTTATAAAAGTCGAGCGACAAGTTACCTATGTTCTTCAAGAAGGTTTTACTAATTTTGAGGGAAAGAAAGTATTACCAATTAAATATAAATCTGATTTTAACCTTACATACAGAGATAATAACGAAGTTGTTTTTGACGTGAAAGGGCGTGCTGATAATCTAAGTTTACTAAAACGAAAATGGATGTGGAAGAAATATCCTGATGTAAAACTTGTATTCATAGGAAGATCATTGATTGATGGAGGTTGGATAGAATATGATCAACTAAAAAAAATGCGTTCTCGAAGAAAGAGAAGCAAAGGTGTGGCCAATGACAAGTGAAGAAGTTAAAGCATATATTTCCGTACGAAACGGAGAATTATCGAACGATGAAATCAAGTACATTACTGATACGGATCGGAATCCAACGCTAAACCATATTATATGTGAAAATAGCTTATGGCAGATGTGGGATTGTGATGGAAACTACTACGAATTCAAGAAAAGAACGTGGAACTAAATGGAGGAGAAAAATATGTTTAAGAAAATCAAAGAATATTTTGCTGAAAAAAGAGAACTTAGAAAGCTTATGTTAGACTCTATGAAAAAGGCCAATGCAATCGTAACAAGTGCAAGCTTATTGATGGATACTTTTGCAGCATATTATGATCCGGAGGAATTTAAAATGACAATTGAAAATCTCAATAAGATTGCTCAGTGTCCAGAACTGCAGACGGCCTATTTTCAGCAAGTATCTGCGCAGGCACATGCGGAGCGTATGAAAGAAGTAAAGGAAGAATAATATGCCAATTATTATTAAAGACCTTGAACATCTGCAAAAGGAATTGAGTTCAAGAATTCAAAAGGCAATGGAACTAACTAAAAACGAAATATTTGATGTAGTTTCACGAAAAGTTTTTAAATATTATAATGATCCTGTATTCGATGGTAATAGTACGGAACCCAGAGATTATGATAGAACGGGAAAATTAATGGAGTCGCTAACTGCCAGTCATATCACTTCTACAAAAGATGGTTTTCAATTTACAGTTGGTTGGGATGATGATTATTTAATCTTCACATATCCAGGTTGGAATATTCAATATGGGCGTGGCCTAAGTGGAAAAAATGCTGCTACCGGCTTAGATGTTTTGAATTATATGGCTGAAGGATATCATGGTGGTTATTCATTTTTTGGCGGACATAAATTCTGGGATGAATCCTTGAATGAATTAGGTGGTAAATCAGGAATTTTAAATATGTTTGAACGGAACTTGAGGTTATGTGGTGTACCATTGAAATAATTTTTATTCAAATTTTCAACAAGTAATTGTGTTTTTATAATCACTGTATTATACTCTTCTTATAAACTTAAAGAGGAGGACATAAAATGCCAAGAGGAGTAAAAACAGAAATTACTTATACCGGAAAAGCTGCTAAATTAAATGAAAAAGTTTTGAAATTAGAAGCTGATTTAAAAGCTGCAAAAGAAGAACTTAAAGCAGCCTATAAAGAACAGATTAAAGCTGAAAAAGTTGCAGAAGCTAAAGCAAAAAAGGAAGCCGCTATTGCTGCCAAAAAAGCTTTAAAAGAAAGTAAGGATAAATTGTTAAAAGCTATTGAAGAATCTGGTAAAACACCAGAGGAAATTCTTGCAATGTTAGAAGGAAATAAAACTGAAGAATAATTTAACAATAATTCAGAGCAGATTAGGGTAACTCCTCTTCTGCTCTTTTTTGTTGTCTAAAATGGGGGGTGCTTAATGATTCGATATGAAAAAAATGTTTATTTCTAAAATGAAAGTGAATGATATAATGTCGAAAAAGCGAAAAAACTATGTTGGAATGGAAAGCAACACAAGATTTGGAACCATTGCAAAAATAATATGTTTTAACGGATATAATGATATAATTATAGAATTTCAAGATGAATATAAAACACAAATACGAACATCATATTCTTCTTTTATAAACAAACAAATAAAAAATCCATATGATAAATCAATTCATAATGTAGGTTATTTGGGAGTTGGAAAATACAAAACAAAAATGTCAGATGGAAAAGATAGTAAATGTTACACAACATGGAGAGATATGATCCAAAGATGCTATGATAAGAACTTTCAAATAAAGAATAAATCATACAAAAATTGTTATGTATGCAATGAATGGTTGAATTATCAAAATTTTTCTGCATGGTTCTATGAAAATTATTATGAAGTTTCTGATGATTCTATGTGCCTGGATAAGGATATTATATGTAAAGGGAATATAGTATATTGCCCCGAATATTGTGTCTTTGCTCCAAAAAGAATAAACTGCATGTTTATTTCTCGAAATAGGAATATCAAAAAATCATTAATAGGTGTTTCTTATATAAAAAGTGATAATACATATCAGGTTCAAACCAGAACATCTACGCATGTGATTCAATATATCGGAAGATATAAGGACAGAGGTGAAGCTTTTTCAGTTTATAAGAGCATGCGTGAAAAATATATAAAAGAAATCGCTTTATTATACAAAGATAAAATTGACCCTCGACTATATAATGCTATGATTTCTTATGAAGTGGGGGTAAATGACTAAATGATATATTACGAGGATAATTGTTTTTGTTGTGAATCATCTGGATATCCGTGCATTGGTAGGTATTGTCCAAATCGAAACGTAAAGATGTATGAATGTGATAAATGTAATGAGGAAGTAGATTATGGAAATCTATTTCATTGGAACGGACAAGAATTTTGCATAGATTGCATCAAAGAAGAATTAGAAAAGGTAGAATAATGAAAAAACAGTGGAAATATTCGTAGGTTTGATACCGTATATCTTCTATTTTGTTATATGTGTATCAGAGAAACCATATATGCGGTGTCTTGGAATCTGGAATGATCCAGTAGGTGTTATTGGTTTCAGCGCAATAATTGCGGTAAATGTGATCGGATTTGCTATCGGATTTTGGTTATGTGATATGGCTAAGAAGTTAATAGATTAAGTCTTTTATCTGAAATTTACGGAGGTAATGTATATGGCTATAGGTTTAACAAAATATGGAAGCTTTTACGAGCATCCAGATGGAATTAATGAAGAAGATTATTATTCTTTAATTGAAGAATTTGTAGAATTAGCAAAAGAAAAAGGACTTACCACCAGGCAAGCCCAAAAATTATTTTCTGATTGTAAGGATTGTGTGCTTGATTCAATATTAAAATGAAATTCCCTCAACTTTAGAAAAAGCTGACGGAAGTAAAGTTATTTCTTTACTGCCACCGTCATTTCCACGATCGTATGCCGTATATTGACACTTGATATATCCAGCATCGTCTAAAATCCATAAGTAAAGATTTAACTGTTTGGTTGTAATTTTCAATAGTTCTGAAAACCCTTTCATATTGATACTAAATACTGGTGAAACTGATTCAGTGTCATTGATTAAGGTGTCATAAAGTTTTTCAAGGACACGATTGCATTCGGTTATTACTGCCATAGTATGTACCTCTCTTTTGTTTTGTAAGATAGAGCTATTATAACACTTATTATATAAAAGAAACAGAACAAATAAAAATTAAAAGGATTTGGAGAGTGGTTATACTACTCTCCTATTTTTATGTAAAAAAATCATCTCTATTAGAGAATAATTGTAAGAAAATTGTGCATTTGTCGGTGGAACTCCTTAACCACCATTTTCAAGTGTTTTGGAGTGTAGGATAGCTTCACTCCATATAAGAAATACATTGAGAAATTGGGGCTTTACCGGCAAGTTCATAATGACATATGAAATACCTGCAAAACGGGTAGCTATAATTGAATATATGACAAAGATACTCCGCAAAAATATAATTTTGGAGGTGTCGGCATAATGGAAGTAGATTAATTGAAAAGTGGATTTAGCTCCACTTCTTTCTATATGAAAATCTGATTTGGAGGAATTTTATATTGGGTAGGAAAACAGTATACAATAACATAACATCCTCAGAATTAATTGAGCAGATTAATCCTGAAAACACAGAACTAATGAACGACTTCTTAGATTATCTATCATCTGTAAAACGTAGTGAACGTACAATCAGTGGTTATAAATCGGACTTAGAAATATTCTTTGTATGGAATTTACAATATAACAAGAATAAATATTTCGTAGAATTGACAAAACGTGAGATTGCAAAGTTCCAGAAGCACTGTCTGGAAGAATGGGGTTGGAGTACAAATAGACTTGCCAGAGTAAAATCGGCGCTAAGTTCCATGAGCAATTATATCGAAAATATATTAGATGACGAAATTGAGGGTTACCGTCCAATTATTAGGAAAATTGAGACTCCGATTAAGGAAAATATCAGAGAAAAGACTATTATATCTGATGAAGAAGTTGATAAAGTTCTTGATGAACTTGTAGCAAAGGAGAAGTATCAGATGGCAACTGCACTTGCTCTTGCTGCAAACTGCGGCTGCCGGATCAGCGAATTGCTACGCTTCAAGGTATCTTATTTCGATGACTCTAATTTAGTTTTCGATGGAGCATTATACAAAACACCTGAACAAATTAAAACAAAAGGCCGCTCAGGCGGAAAAATGCTTACCAAATACATATTCGTAGATTTCAAAAAGTTTTTTGATTTATGGATGAATTACCGAAAAGAAAAAGGCATTAACAGCGAGTGGTTATTTGTAAAGGAAACTACAAGAGAACAGATGCGATTAAGCCAGCTTTATTCTTATGCAGATATTTTATCAGAAATGTTTGGTAAACCCTTCTATTTTCACTCGCTCAGACACTATCTTTGCACCAGAATGCGGCATTATAATCTTCCATCAAATATCATAAAAGAATTTTTTGGGTGGAGTAATTTAGAAATGATTGAAATTTATGATGATACAGATGCGTCTGAAGAATTTGGAAAGTATTTTACCAAGGACGGAATCGTTGCTGCAAAGGAAGGCAGCCTATCTGATATGGGTTAATCTCAATTAAATCCCACTTTTATACAAACAAAAAAGACATGCAAACATTCAGAGCCTATGATGGGCTCTTTTTTATTACCCTCTTTCGAGGGATATACAAAATTAGAAAGGGGTACTAATGGATAATCAGTTTCAAATATTACTAAAGGCTGTCCTTGACTCCAGTGGAATAGGAAAGGCCGATATTGAAAAAGTTCAAAAGGTTGTAGAAAAATATGCTGTAAATATCTCAACCGATTTCGACAAAGCAAAGTTAATTAAAAGTGTTAAGACGATTGTACCAGAAATCGAAGCTGAACTCAAAAGGCTAACTAATATAGATATTAAAATTGATGATAAAACAATTTCAAGAACTATAGATCAGGTAATAAAAGATACCAACCGTGCAGAGGCAGCTCTTGATAGATTTTCAAAAAAGCAAAAAGAAACTGTTGCAAATTACGCTAATACATTAAAGCAACTCTCATCAAATGCTTTAGATAAGAACGCACCAAAATCAATCAATAATTCTGAGAACAAGGAATCTATTACTGCACAAGTTAGTAAAGTTGAAACAGCATTAAATGCTTTAAGCAATGCAAGCGAGTCTTCTTTTGTAGATGCAAAAATCGCTGTGGATCAAGAAATCAATTCCCTGAAAATTCTTGTCAAAGAATTGCAGAATGCAGAAACTACAGCCACCTCGTTACGAGCGAAACCGATTGAAGTTATAAAGACTGAAACGCTTCAAAAGGTAAAGGGATTACAAGCCGATATTGATAAAGCTGGGGTATCATCAGAGAATCTCACGAATCAAATCACAAAAATGAACAGCGAATTAGGACGCTCTGATTTAGATGCTGCCGGTGTCAGTAATGTGCTTAATACTTTAGCTGAGGCAAAGGCAGAGTTAAGTGCTTTAAAAAAAGAATCATCTGCCTCTCTCTCTTTCGAAAAAGCACAGATTAAAGCCGACAGTCTTAAGAGCACCATAAATACAATTGCGCAAAGCAATACCGAGTTAAATGCTTTTGAGGCAAATATTAATAATACTAAAGTTACTGTAGCTTCTCTCCTTTCAGAATTAGGCCAAGTAAAAACAACCGGTGATGTATCAGTCTTAAGTGAAAAATGGAATGCTTTTACAAATGCAGCCAGAGAATCTTCTATTGTAATTGATTCTACCGGAAGCAGTTTGCATAACTTACAAGTAGAGGCACAAACTGTTCTGAGTTCACTTAATGCTTTTGCAGCCAAGAATCCTGATTTTGGTAATCCTCTAACTACAATTGATGGAACTATTGTTTCTTTAGAATCATTACGAGAAAAATTAAAACATATCGGTAGTTCAAATGATTTAGCTACTGTTCGCAAAGAGGTTCAGTTACTGAAATCAGCATTTTCTGAAACTGCCGCATCTGCTAGTAAAGCAACAGTTCCAATTGATGAATTGGACAAGAAAACATTTGCGAATCAGCTTGAAGCCTGGAAGAGAGTTAATTCAAGCGCAAAACAACTTTTTGGGGATATAAATCAAATCTCAAATGCTTTGTCCACCGTAGACGATAAAAGCGGATTAGATAATCTCAAAAAGAAGTTTCAAGAAGTTAATTCAGAAGCAGAACGCCTTGGCCTTAAGGGAAAGAATCCTTTTGACTCATTGTGGTCTGGAATGAAAGATTTTGCGAGCTGGACATTTGGCTCATCAATGGTTATGCAGGGTGTACAGGCCGTCAAAGACATGAACCGAAACGTCATTGAACTGGACAGTGCCATGATAGATCTTAGAAAAGTTACGGATTTAACGGATAATGCATATAAAAACTTTCTCGATTCATCCATACCAAGAGCCAAAGAACTAGGGACAGCAGTTTCAGATATCGTAGAAGCAACTGCAGAGTGGTCAAAATTAGGTTACTCAAATATCAATGACGCAAGTAAATATGCAGAATTATCAACTATATACAAAAATGTAGGCGATATCAGCAACGTAGAGACCAGTATTAAAAATATCAATTCTGCCATGAAAGCCTTTGATACTCAGGATGCAGAACATATTATTGATGTATATAATGAACTTGGAAACACAATGGGTGTTTCGAGCGGTGACATCGGACAGGGTATGCAAAAAGCTGCTTCTGCTCTGGCATTAACTGGAAATAGCCTGGAACAAGTAGCTGCACTTCTCGCTGGCGGTGGGGAGATTACTGGAGAGGTCACCGAATTAGCCAATGCAGCTAAGGTCGGCGCACTTCGTTTGGCGAGTATGAAGGGAAAACTCGAAGAACTAGGTGAAGAATATGAAGATATTGAATCTGTTAGCGCCACTCAAACAAAAATATATAACTTTACCAAAGGGCAAGTTGATATATACGATGCGCAAAATAAGCGTTTAAAAAGCAGCTACGAAATATGGCGCGATATTGCTAATGTTTTTGATGATATTGATGCATTAGATCAAAATAGCATTCTTGAACTACTCTTTGGTAAGAATAGAGCTAACCAGGGTGCAGCAATTCTTAAAGGATTTCAAAATGGCCAGATAGATAAGGCATTAAATAGTGCCTTAAATTCCGATGGTTCTGCAATGAAGGAATATAACAACTATATGCAAGGTATTCAATATAGTCTTGATAGATTAAGCGCTTCATTTGAAGAACTATCTTCTACTGTGATCGACTCTGGTTTAATAAAATTCTTTGTTGATCTGGGAAATACTGGTGTAAACTCAGTTACAAATTTAGTAAAAGCATTAACTCCACTTGGAACACTTCTTACTGCCGGAGGTGGAATTCTTGGAGCAAAAAACTTGGGTTATGCAATATAATATGTGATTATTACGCAATAATGTGCAAGGCTCAATACATAACTCGTGCCGAGGTTAGAATCCTTGGGTAAAACACAAAGAACTTTATTTTTATAAAGGAAGTTATGTTGGTAAAATCAACTACAGAAATCACACTGTAGACCTCTGATATGACTGTGTGTGAACTACGCAGCCTTTAGATTTCGTGAGAACTAAACAAGGACAAGAATGGATCATGTGACTCATAATTTAGCATTGATACCTAACTTGCAGAGAGGCGTACTGCTTTTATAGTAAGTGCCGCTCTCATCGACTACCAAGAGGGCACAGGTTTAAAGACCCGTGAAGGCATAGTCAGAAACCTATCTTTGAGAAGGATAGAGAAAAAGTTCACTGTAGCTATACAGGCGTAAACAATAGCGAGTGTCTGCTACTCTTCTATTGCTGACTTCCAAAAACAGAATAGGAAAAGTGGATATCCCCCAGGCCGGATAGATTGATAGAAAGGCTTGGAAACGGAAATACAAACAAGCGTTCGCGTAGATTTCTCTCTACCATTGGTATATAATAGTACTTAATTACTAATGATTGGGGGAAACTAATATGTTAACAGACATATATAATTACATGCTTTGGGGCGATTATAATAAAAAAATATTAGAATTATCTACTGTGGCTTTACCCGAATCTTGGGATTTTATTGGTAAAACAGAAAATAGTATATTAAAAAACTATTTAAAATATACCTTTTTTAAATTGCAGGAAGAGAATAAAGTATTAGAAGTAGATACTTTTTGTGTATTTAACACCGGATTGTTTAACAAATATTACGAACCCATTTATGTACAAGGTGAAATAAACACACTAGCAAAAGAGGAGGATCCAAAATGGAAATTTAAATGTTTCTGCACTAAATATGAATTGGGATACCTTGAAGTAAATTCACCTCCTGAAAGAGCTGATTATTTTTCTGACCCAAGTTTACTAGTATTTGACTGGAGATGTCATGTAAATATAAATTTTAGACACATTTTAGAAGATAATGATAATAGATTAAGGTTGCCAGAATCAGTTACTAATTCAGATAATCCCGATTGGCAATTGGAAGGTTCAGTAAATAATTCGATAAAAAGAGTTTCGGCCAATTATAAATTAGCTGTTCCTCAATATTTTAATAGTGGTATACAACTACTATTGCCACTATATTTCGGAAAAGAGTCAAAACCCAGTTTAGCATTAGTATTAACAAAAATGAAAGGTAACTATTATCAAGGACATACATGCTTAACAATGGAGATGGCTTATAACAATGCACGGTTAATTTCAAAACCAGAAAGTAACTGGTTATTACCACAAGAAATAGCTTGATTAACATGCTTGCTTGTGTTAGTATATCTTTATATTTTAAAGTATTCGCATTGAAATTGAATGTGGGCTATGAGATGGTAACCACGCCAAGTTCATAGTTAGTTAAAAAGGATGGTAATTTTCTTAACTTTATAGGAAATATAAATTTTCCTATATTATAAACATTTATAAAAAGAGCAAGAAAACCTATTCTTGCTCTTTTTTGTGTATAACCTGGGCGAAAGGCCCTGTGAAGCGAATAGGGAAACGAATAGCGCTCTGCACCACCCTACTTAGTACAAATCACACGAAACTGTTCCGGCTTGGAAACGGTACAGAAAACAATTAATTGTTAAATTCAGAATATATGTTCTCATAGATATTTGTCGATTGTTGGTATATAATGATGATATTACTAATGATTGGGGAACTATTACTATGGATGTTTTTAAAATATATAATGATACAGTCAATTATCTTAAGGCTTATATTGCCCCTTTACAAAACATTGATGATTCTAAAATAAAAAATCTTGTTCTTACTATACAAGAGTCTATAAATCGAATACTATTTATAAAGGGAAACGTTGAAGGCTGTGAGGACATTGAAGAACGGATAGTTAAAGAATTAAGATCCTTAACAAAAGAAATCATAGTTAAATCGAATAATCCACAAATATATAAAAAGAAGATGCAACGCAATATTGATTTTATAACTTGGGTTAACAAACATCGCGCTTTAAATTTAAAGGCACGCAAATATACCGTGTCGCAAAAAGAAATTTTTTATGCTTATTTGGGAGATAACATCGGAAGTGAACAAAATGGACGAAGACCAGTTATAATTTTACAAAATAACACAGGCAATATAAAAGGAAATACCACAATAATTGCTCCTGTAACAACACATCAAAAACGAATTAAATTCGACCAAGCCAAACACCGGTATTATATAGAAATAATAGAAAATGGTGTTGAAAAAAGAAAATATTTGGATTTTTATGAAGTTCCGTTGCACTTAGAGCGGGATAATGGTTTGTACGGTTTTGTAAATATTATGCATATAAGAGAAATTGACAGAAAAAGGATTGATAGTCAATGCGTTGGTATTGCTACAAATGAGTGTTTTAGAAATATATTGTCAGCGATTAATAAAAATTTAAGTTGACCTCTTGACACATTATTTATATAATAGTATTATATTATTACTAAGGTGAACAAAAGAGTTCGCCAATAGCATCTCTGTACAAGGTACAGATTGAGGTCAATCAAATGTAGTAAATCATAACTAGGTTATGATTCCAAAAACACCTACGGAATTTGTAGGTGTTTTTTGGTTGATTAATACTCCTTTTTCTTAAGTCAAGGCTTCCACTTATAACCGCACGTTTTATACGCTTGCCAGATCCAGTAAGCTAAATCCTCTATTGCTGCTCAGTCTCTTCCTTAGGTGTTCCTTGTAAATCTGATCGCCCCGTAAGCGTCCTCCTGTCTTGTCGCTTGTGCATTATTTATCTACTCTGAATGGTGGCAGACCGCTTGGGTAGACAAAACGATAAAAGCGTACTCATTCCTGTGTAGGTTATGATACTTAGTAAGCGCCAAGTATCAGGGTGTTCCCAATACATTTACCCCAACATCATCTCATGATGTCAGGGTTGTGAGCATTTTACTCTGTTTCATTGCTACATGCTAACCTTGCCTTTTCACTCCACGGTGCGAGATTCGCGAGTTCGGCATCGCTTGTATCGGTACTTGGGCGACTGTCCAGCAGGTACTTTAAGTAGCTATATGGATGGAGTCCATGAGCCTTTGCACCACTGGTAATCCGTGAGGCCGCTGCTCCGGCATTCCATGATCAGTTGATACTGCTGGTCGGCTGGTACTCTGGCATTGTAAGTAGACATTGTTTAAAACACCTCCATAATTATGTAGTAAAATGCCAGCATCTATCATAACAATTCATGAATTGTGGAGCAAAATGCTTGCATCTAGCTATGCTCATTATGAAGGAATTTGTGGTATGGCGCAATCCACCCTAATACTTTGCACTTACGGAGAATTAGTACTCTCCTGCTCTTTATATTACTTTAATAATTAAGACTTTCTCATTCTACCAACGCTTCAACAGATACAATATCATTTTCTACAAGGATCTCCCCAGAATCAAATCCTTTATAAAAGATGTGTAATGCCAAAACATCTAAATCTTCGTCTTCATCATCACCTATATAACAATAGCAATCAACTCGACACTGTATAGTCCTGCCGCCATTTAGCTTTACTAGAGCATATTTATGTTCCTCACCTAATAAATAGATCTTATTCATCTTAGGTGGCATCTCTGGTCGATATGGCACGAATGTGCATGTGGAAAAGATATTCACATCTAAGAAAACCGTCAACCTTACACTACTCCCCTACTTATGGAGACAGAATAGGCATAGTAAAAACGTGTAAGCTCGGTGGGTCAGCAGGGAAGCCTAGTTGTATATTCATAAATTATGCATCGGGAACCCCCACAGTATTGAAATGGCCGCAATGTAGTAGATGAAACGCTGTGCATTGAATAGACAATCGGGACTGGTCTGAATACGACAGACTTATTTATCAGTAGGACTTCTGTCTCCTACTTTCGTATGGTTTACTATCCCCAGGCCGGATAGGTTGATAGAAAGGCTTGGAAAGATTAATATTTAAAATAAAATTTTATTATTAAACTATTTTTTTATCCTTTTATTATTATGTCTATTGTTGTATAATATTGACATATTATAGTAAAAGGAGCTACTAATTATGTCTAATATCATTACATCAGAAAACATTATTTTTTCAATAATCCATAAAATAGACAGGGATACTAACACAATAGAAAAAAGAGAATATACTAATGATGATGTTAAAGATTACATAACTGGCATGATGACTGAAATTATGGAAAATAAAAATTTCAAATATTATAATGCTCTGTCATCAACAACGGAAGTATTTTCTATTGTTTTAAAGGAGCTTGAATTGGAAGGAACAGACCCAAATATCGAAAGTAATATTGCAAAACGATATCTTGATAAAGAAATCATTGGTCATGAGCGTGCAGCAAGAATGAAACAAGAAGTAAAAAGAGGTTATTTAATACAATCATTGTTTATTAAAGATGAGTGCTATTATTATTTGATTTCAAAATTAGAGATTGATGGTTATTTTGATGAGATAGAATTTCATAGAAGGTCGGGGTTTCCTTATGCAAATCGAGCCCTAAAGTCATGTCTATATAAATTCAATTCTGATAAAGAATTAGAGGATATTTACGTTACCGATAAACAAGATTCAAAATATTGGCATGAAGATTTTCTTGAATTAGTTGAATGCTCTGGTAATGAAAAATCTACTAAAGAAGTATTTTCATTAATAGAAAAGAAGATTCGATTAGGTACAAAAAAATCATCTGCGGACTACTACGCTCTAAGAAATAATTTAGTAACTTACTTCCAGTCACCAAGAGTATTTTCTTATGATGACATGGAACATGTCGTTTTTGAAAACTATGAAGCGAAAGATCCTGCAAATGTTGATATTAATAAAATAAAACAAAATATTTATAATGAAATCTTATCTAATAAGTATAACACTTCATTTACCATAGTTCCAACATCAATTAAAACGAAATTAAAAAAGAGTATAAAAATAAATTCATTTATAAATCTACAGTTTGATGGTGGCGATGAAAATTATACGACGATGATAAGTTCATTTATTGAAGAAGGGAAGAAGTATATTAGAATTGTTGCAGACGATGATGCTTATGAAATATTTAAAGGCAATTAACTTAAAAAGGAGTTAAAATGTTTGGATTTGATTTATTTTACAGATATTTTTCTGATAAAACTTCCTGCATTGATATTAAAGAGGATTTTGATGATGCAACATATAAATTTTCTTCATCTGAATTAAAATATCATGACATTGAATCGATAAATAACTTTGTAAATAGTATAAAAAAATATTGTAATTCTATTGCACTATTTTACTCTCTTGACGATATTGGCATTAATTCATATAATCTTTTAGATTATTCCAGTATTCAAGAATTAATCGAAGCTATTATAGATTATCAAAAAGAAGAGGGCACTCATACAATAGAACTTCGCGTGCAAAAGAAAAATAGTTTAGGATATAACCCTATTTTTAATCTCAAATCATTTATTGATTATTTTGATATACTTAGTATACCAACATTATTGGCCACAATCAATGCAAAATTACCATTAAAACTTTTTCTATTAAATGATCATGAATATTTAGAAACCAAAAGTATTATAGTTTCAAGCAATACTAATGATTTTGTAATTGATTTTAATACAAATGAAAGAGATTGGTTTTATAAAAAACATGAGGATATTATTTCACAAACAGGGAGTGAAATAAGAAACCTTTTACCACAAGACTTTTTTATAATAAATCGATCGAATAATCACCGATTAAATAATCTTTTTGATTTTTTGTGTTTATTACTTTGTTTTTCATATATAGCCAATTTTACAGAAATTTCAATTGATTATTTTACTTACAAATTTATAGGATTTAAACAATTAAAGGGGGTAATAAACAAAACGGCCACGGTTAACTTTGATACATTAAAAATATATTACAAAATATTTGACTGGATTTACAAAGAAAATACTGTTAGCGACAGGTGTAGTTTGGCACGCAATTTAATCACCATGAATCTAAGCGAAAATAATATTACAAATTTCACGCGAGACCTTTATTCTGAACTTCTATCTTGTAATGAAATTTATGTTAGAGAAAACGTTGATAAGTACATTGAAGTAAAAAATAATGTTGTGAATCTATTAAATGAATTAAACACAAAAATTATTGATACAACAGATTCTTTTTCCTCAAAAATTAGGAATAATCTATTAGCTTTAGTTTCCTTTTGTTTTTCTACCATATTATTGAACACAATCGCCACTGGAAATTTAAGTAATATTTTCACAAAGGATATTACGTTTATTTCATACACATTTATAATTGGATCTTTTTTTTATCTTATACTAACTTTAATTGATTACAGAAAATCAATTAAAAGATATGTCAAATTCTATAACCGTCAAAAAGAGTTTTATAAAGACATTTTAAACAATGCCGACATAGATAATATTTTTTTAAATGATAAGCCCTTTAAAGATGATCTAAAAGGGATCCGTTGGTTAGCTTTAAGATATTCGTTACTTTGGATATTTGTAATTCTTCTAGCTATCAGGCTAATCGATATTTTATCAGGATATTCTTTGTTTCAAATAGCAAAACTATTTTTTTAAGAGAATGAGACACCAATACCGCCCTACTCTTTTTAGGATTTTTCGCATATTTCATCTGAGTCTATTCCAAAAACTACTTCTGTAAAAATAGGGTGGATGTATTGGTATCCTGATGGCAGCTATCATAAGTCCGGGTGGATGGAACGCGATGGTCTATGATATTATTTTGATGGAGATGGTTATATATGTACTGGATGGATATCACTGGATGACAGGACTTATTATTATTGTGATCCAACTAGCGGAGCAATGCTAACCAACCAGTGGACACCTGCAGTGTATCCTTATCTCGATTTGATAAAATAGAAAGTAAAACGAGGACAGGTAGTTTATGCCTGTCCTTTTATTAATCTGTAATCACCAAAATTTAAGCACCTCCACCTTTCATAAAGGAGACAAATTCATGGAAACAACTAAAATAAATCATCATGCATTGCTTGAATTGATGGGTTTTAAATCTGATTCTGAAATTCGTTTTGGCAGCGGTCATCAGCACATAGACTGGATATCTTATGTTGGATACGAAATGGCTGATAAACTCCTTGAGAATGAATGCAATGAAATAAGAGTAAGTCATGGGCTTTATTCAATTGAGGGCAACCCAGAAACAGACTCACGATATTTATAATTCTCATGGCTTCCACTTATAACCGCACTTTTTACACTTAAATTGAGTCTTCAGTATTTATAGTTGTTGTTTCAAGACTTAATAACATCTTTCCTAAGTCATATAAGTTCGAAACTGATACTTTTACTGGTTCGATATTACAAATTTCAATCATTGTACTTTTCACCATTTCAATATATACTTTTAATGATTGTGAAGATATTGTATACTTATCTAACTCATTTTTATGCTCTAAAGAATTTATTGAATTAATATTGGCAATTGATATTACAATTTTTCTTATAAAAGGGCTAATAAAGTTATTATAAGTAATATTTTCAATACCATTTTCGTCAAATAACTTTTCTTTCTTGAATGATCTATATATATTTATATATAAATCAACGTCAGAGCATTGATTTATAATATTGGATGGGCTAATTTTAGACGAGTTAAAATGCGCCCTATATTCTAAATATTGATGATATCCTAAATTTATAAATAGCTCATTTAGAGATTCTGGCTTGCGTTTTATGTCGGATAAATTAATATCTGAATTCATATTTAAAATATCTTTACAGTGATACAACTCATGAAAAATAGTTGATGATGCATAATCGCATTTATCTTTTTTATCTCTAAACAAATACCATATTATGAATTCTTGAATAAATACATTAAATTCTAAGGGAGAATAATTAGCTATGTCTATTCTTCCATTAGATTCATCCATTTTAGATATTATGATATTACGAACAAATTCTGCCGGAAGACCAATTGCATTCATTTTAACTATAAAATACTTTTTAATTTCTTGTTTCAATTGTAAATTGGAGTCAGTGTTGCAACTCATGTACAGTTCACTATCAACAATTATTATATCCATTTTTCTCCTCAAGAAAGGAACGGTCTTATTTTATTATGGAAGAAACATATTTTACATTAGTCAAAAAAATCATTACATTAGAATACAAGATATATTTACAAAATCATCACAAACAAATTGACAAAGATATTTCCAATAACGTAATACGTAATAAAACTTGTTTATTGGATTTCGATACATACAGAAATATTCAGTTACGAAATTATGAATTAATATATTGTAAAGTAAGCAATGGAATTATTTAATTAAGTTTACCAAGTGTACCCACAGTTTTTGCACTTAAAAGACTTATTAATCTTTTTGCTGAATATACCTAACCCGATTACCGATGCAGTTCTCTCTACTGCTCCTATTTTTTGAACATTTGTGGAGCCACAGGTTGGACATTTAACTTGATTAGTACTCTCCTGCTTCTGCTGTTCGATCTGTTCTTTTTGTTCTGCTTGCATTCTGAACTGGCTCATGCGAGATTCGTACTCAATAATGTCATCCTGGCGGAGTTTTATCATAGCTTCGATAAAATTAACATCTTGGGAAATCTGAGTAAGAACTTTGAGGTCTAGTGCGGGAAAATCTATATCCTCGAAAGCAGAACCGCATACCTTACATTCATGAACAGTATCTAGCCAGCACCAATAATAACCATATGTCCCTCCAAATTCGATATGACCATTACTTTTGCAAGTTTTACAAAATTTTATCATATAAATTGTCCTCCATATATAATATCTGTTCCAAGCTTTTACGGTTTCCATTTGTGACCACAGCTAGCACAGCGATTAACCGTTTTTCCTGCTCCTATAAATCCTGTTAACAAAGAATATCCGCGCTGTCCTGTAGATATATTTATAGAACCGCATTTAGGACAACGAATTTGATTACTATCCTGTTGTTTGGTAGTTTTTTGTTGTTGAGCTTGGCTTCTAAATTGTGACATTTTCAAATTGTATTCTATAATGTCTTTTTCTTTAAGATCGATCATGGCTTGGAGAAATGAATCATCGACTGATATTTTGTGAATATCAACTAATTCTTCATGAGTAATATTCAATGGTTCCAATTCACCATTACAATTATCAGCCGTATGAATTAAAGAATCAGCATTACAGCATCCCATTATCATTCCACATTTTTTACATCTTTTAACAACATTCCCCATTTTCTAGCCTCCGAATCTTTTCTTGTATGATAAATTATATCATTTAATATAAATAATTGGAAGTTATTTATATTAATCTTCTGTTGCGCTTGTACAATTCACAGAAGTAGGAAAAGGATTTAAGGGTACTGGAATAGAACTCGGTGGATTCTTTAATATGATGATAACAAATGCTGAAAAGTATAAAGACGTTATTGAAAGCTTTAAATCTATTAAAATAAACGATTATATCGACGAAAACGGAAAATCCAATTGGACAGCAATCTCAGAAGCAATTGAAGGCTGTGATGAAACCGCCCTCTCCTATTTTAAAACTTTAGATAATGGAAACGGAGTTATAAACAACCAATCCGCATCTGTTGATGGATTAGCAGACCATCTAAAAGCTACTGGTAGAAGCTTTGATTTTGCTGCACTAAAAGCAACTGCATTAAATACTGCACTTAATGTAGGTGTAATGCTTGCAGTTTCTCTCGCTGTTCAAGGTATCTCAAAAGCTTATGACTATTTTGCGCATAAAGTGGAAAATGCGAATAAAGCTCTTGATGATGCTATCACTGAATACGATTCTGCAAAATCCAGCCTTGAAAACATAAACACACAACTTGATGATCAAAACAAAAAAATAAGTGTTCTTTTAGCAAAGGATAAATTAACTTACGCTGAAAAAGGGCAACTTGAAGAATTACAAGATATCACAAAAGAGTTATTAATTCAGCAAGACATAGAATCTCGCAGAACAGAACATGCGGCAAAAGAAGTCGCCAACAAAGCAGTAGACGCCTATGATAAAACATACGGAAAATATGATATTTCCAATATTGATCTCACACAAAAACTTGATAACAAAGAACAGTTTCCTATACCAGAAAATATTAATGATATAACGGGTAATATAGCAGCCTATATCAGATCTACGGAATTACTGACAAAAGCACAGAACGATTATAATGACGCCGTAAAAAATGGTGAAACCACTAAGTGGCTTGGTGAAGACATTCAGTACTATATAGATATGGCTGACGGTTATCGTGAATTGATCGATAATAGTATTTCTGATTTACAGGATAAGCAAACTGCCTTAAAGGACGAGTATACCAAGGCGATCAACCAACGCAGCAATGGAATTCAGCCATTAACATCATCTCAGAATGACACAATAGAAACATATGAGAAGATTGCAGACTCTATTCGTTTAATTTATGAATATACCGATCCTAATAAATGGAACAGTATACAGATATCGGATATTTTTAATTCCGAAGGCATTGAAAAGACTAAAGATGAGCTTATCACTATGGCCCAAGTTGGAGAATTATCAGCTGAAAAATTAAAAGCTTTTCCTAACTTGATGGAGAAAATTGATGATATTAATTTTCTTGGTGTATCTACAAGTAATGTACAGGCATTTTGCGATGAAATGAACGCTACTGCAGAAAGCTTAGGCAGGGTTTCAAAATCAGATATTCCTCAAATAAGTATTACAAAATCCGATGCAATAGCTAAAGTTAATGAACTTTCGGAAGGCTTTGAATCTCTTGATAAGATTATGGCCTCAATAAAGGGCAAAAATCCTTTTGATTATGCTTTACTGGACGATAAAAAATTTAAGGATAATTTCAAAGACTTAGGTGAAAGTTATACTGATTTTGTCGAAACACTATCTAATTCACCAAAAGATATTTCAGCTTGTCAGAATGCATTTGATAATCTAGTGACTGCATTTCTTGATCATAAAGGCATTACCGAAGTTCTAAACGACGATACAAAAGATTTAGTTGCATCTATGCTTAAAAACATGGGTGTATCCAATGCGGAAGAAGTTGCTATCGCAGCGTTAGCAAATGCTAAAGCCAAAGCTGTAACGGAAACATACAACCTGACGGATGCCGAAGCAGATGAAGCAGTTGCACTTCTCAACACGACTATGATGTCCGATGATGCTAAAGAGTCGATAGCCAGATATGCATTACAGAAAATGACATCAAACGGTATTACACTTACTACTGATGGTGATATTGAAAATATCAGATCACTAATTACCACTCTTGGTGGCGCTGTTACTGCGTTAAATGCATATAACCGTGCACGACAAGGAATGTTGGAGCTAATCCAAACATCTCCAGGATACGAATCATTTCAAGATCCCTCCTCTTTTCTACCAGGACAATTAGAAATTGAACAGGCCGCTTGGGAAAAGAAAAATTTAGCTGCTATTCAAGAAAAAGGCAAGGCATATGCAGAATCTCTTAATGCAACTGAGGAAGAAATAAAAAATGTACTTGCTACTCCTGTCGCCTCTTATAACGGTGGAGCAAAAACCAATAAATCCAGTTCTACCCCAAAAGCAAAAAAAGAAAAAGAACCAAAGACTAAAGATTTCGACTGGATTTCTCGCCGCCAGGAACTTCTCCAGAAACTTCATGACAAGGAAATGGAAAATGCCAACGATGAAACATTATCTTATCAGACAAGAATCGGACTCATTGACAATCTGATTGCAAAGGATAAAGAACGTCTGGCATTTAATGAAGAAGCCGCTGCGTCATATACTAAAACTTGGGAAGATGCAAAAGCTAAAATTCTTGAAGAAGCCGCTAAACAAGGTGTTGATGGAAACGCTATAATCGCAAGTATTATGAACGGAGACATTGAGAATCAAACTATCACTGATAAGAATTCCAATTATCATCTCATTGATTCCGTGCAAGCTGCCGTAGATGCATATGACGATCTTGTGGCCGGACAAGAAAAATCTGATGAAATAAATAAAGAACTTAATGATCATCTGAAAAAGCAACTAGAACTTAAATTGTCTATTGCACAAGCTCAAACTGATATTGCATCTGCAGAAGCGTCTAGCCTTGATGCCGAAATAAAACTGATGGAGGCTACCGGAAAGGTGGTAACAGAAAAGCAGCTTCGAAAACAGATAAGTTTATCCGAGGATTTGGCAGATACTTATTATGACCAGATAGATGCTCTTGAAGATCAGTTATCCGAAGTTGAAGATGGTTCTGCTGAATACTATTCCCTTCAATCACAAATCTCTCAATGCGAAGCTTCAATAGCTGATTGCGCCGCACAGCAGGCCGAGTTAAATGACCAAATCAAACGTCTTCCTATTGAACGCATAAATAAGTTCTTAGAGCTTTTGGGATTTTTTAAAGAAAATTTGCAGAACTTTATCGATCAGCAAAATGCATTAGGCAAGGCCACTACCCTATCACAGTTTGAAGAACTAGGTAAAATTAATACAAAGCAGCTTGAAAAACTGGCTGAACAGCAGAAGCTTCTAAGCGGCCTTTTAAAAGATTATGAATTTGGCTCAACCAAATATCAGGATACGGTATCCGATCTTCAGGATATAGACAATGAAATATCTAGTCTTATCCAGAATCAGTACGATTGGAATAAAGCTATTCTCCAGCTTCCAATAGACCAGTTAAGTAAAGCCGGTGATGTTCTGCAAAACGCAGTAACTGCAATGAGTGAGATTTTAGCAGATTATGACTCTGCAATAAGTGCTGTAACGGGAACTCTGGACAAGCAGATCAAGGCAATCAATGACCTGAAAGATGCTACTACCGATGAGTATGAAAGCAAAATTAAGCCTTTACAAGACGAACTGGATACTCTCCAGAAACAGAATGAAGCCAGAAAGATTCAACTTGATTTGGAGAAGGCTCAGGCCGCTTTAGATCTCGCTAATCAGCAAAAAACAAATAAGGTAAATAAAATTGCCTACTTTTACAGTAATGTAAAATACGCAAGTAGCTATATCGGTTAAAGGCTAACGGGATAGTCAAGACCGAGGAAAGACTAAATTTAGAAAATTGTAGTAGTAAAAAGCGTATATGTATTGTATAATTAATCCATATTACTTAAGACTGAGGTATAGTAAATGGAATTGGATATATCTGTATTTTCAGATGATATAAAATTTGTATCTATTGGCAAACTAAGTGAAGATATGGTTGAGTTCATCTTGGATAAAAAACCCTCTTTTAAAGGACGAATATCTTCTGATACCGACATTTTATTTTGGTCAGCCAGGGTGAAGCATACCTTTCGTCATAAAAACGATTTTACAAATGATAATGAATTTGAGTTATGTCTTCGCGAAATTCCTAAAATAATACAGAATCCAGACTATATAAGCATTCATCCTACAGATGAAAGCATAAGCTTTATCAAAGATTACAGCAAGCACGCTTCTGTTGCAATAAAAATATCGACAGATGGTAAAATGGTTTATAGAACCATGTATCCCCTTACTGAATATCAACTGCAAAATTATATTGAAAACGACCGTGCATGGAAAATCGAATCAAAAGATTGACATTTTTACTGCTTTGATGTATTATAATGATATTAGTTACATAAGTTAGTAATAAGGGATAAAATAATTAAGGATAGAACAGGCAGCTATCACACCTTTTAGGTCTTAAAGAGATACTGGAGTGCCACCCAGTTAATTATTTTATCCCATTTAAATAAATTATAAGTGGGTCTTCATACCTACTTTTTTTTAATGTCTAAATTTAGAATCCGTAGAGACTGTAATACTTTTTGCAGTAATGTAGAAAGTTTCGCTACTCCCCTACTCTGTCTGAGAGGGTGAAGATACAGTCCGATCTCATACAATAATCCCAAAATAATAAAATATGAGAATTGGCCAGAAATGACCAATCGCCACATCTTAATGGTGTGGTCAGTACCTATGCCATAGGGAAAGTAACAGAATGAGTAAGAAATGGCAAAATAAGCTACGAGGCAGATCAGGACGCAGTCCGTGCCGCCCAAAATACAGAAAATGATGCCGACTATAATAAGACAGTTCACGATCTCGAAGCTCAGATATCCGGCTTAGAAGAAGAACGTGACAAACTACTCGAAGGTTACGACGATCAAATCGAAAAGCTCGATGAAATCAAAGACCGCTGGAGTTCTATTGTTGAAGAAATCAAAATTGCTGCCGATGCCTTAAAAGCAGATGAAATTTGGGGTTCTGGTTGGCAGGATAAGATTCTTTCTGGTAACGACGAGGATATGCTTAACAGTCTCAAAGATCTTTACACCACCATCTCCAATCAGAAGAACCAGTATGAAGAGCAGATTGCTTCCAATGAGCGTATTGTTGATATGATGAACCAGTTTATGGAATCATGGCAGAATGGCTCAATTACTTACGATCAGGCTATGGCCGGTATTAAAGATTTAGCTAACCAGATGAAGGACGGCTATTCAAGTCTTGAGCATTTAGATGCAATTATGGGACTCAATGGTGCGACTGATTTAGGATCATTGCTGGACAAAATGCAGAATAGTGCAAATGCTTCTGTCAATCAATTTGAAGACTATATGAAGG